>Ga0265299_10000006_pt1 | contig 478877 bp, 342 predicted proteins | sample AusTroGonzalo_MG_4_FD_193485 | JGI IMG/M metagenome (GOLD analysis project Ga0265299, IMG submission 193485) | Bovine rumen microbial communities from tropical cattle in Woodstock, Queensland, Australia - Gonzalo_02 | ecosystem: Host-associated > Mammals > Digestive system > Stomach > Rumen ... | reverse complement strand
GGATTATCAAAACACTCATCCAACTCTTCACACAAAAGACGATTCATATCACATGGAATAAGGATAAATTACCCAGTATCTTACTCCTCACCATATCCATATTAGGACTGATTACTGCCCTGTATGCAGCCGATTACTCACTTACATTCAAACGTATCTTCGAACAGCGGCTCTCCCTTTTGCTCGTTCCCATCGCCATCATCGTTGGCTGTACACGCATCAATCTAAAGACATTACTTTATTGCTTTATTTACGGCAATCTCTGCTTCTTTCTCGTCTCCTTCATTCACGTTATCATTGTCTATTGGGAAGCAACCGACACCCGACTTTACATCAACTTCCTTTTCTACTGTACGGAAGTCTTTCACGACTACATCCATCGTTCTTATTCAAACTTAAACGCGATACTTGGATTCATTGGACTGGGCTATCTTTGGTGTCAGGGGAAATCTTCCTTCCTCTCCATCACCACCATACTATACACCATCCCCGCCCTACTCTTCTGCATCGTCAACAATTCAAGAGGTGAGACCATCGCACTCCTACTCGTCATCATATATTACGTTGTACGAATAACCATCAAATCAAAGAAAAGAATGGCATTCGCAGGCATTTCCCTTCTTGCCATCATTCTTATCGCCATTCATTTCTTCCCTGAGAATAGAACGATACAGACAATAAAAGAACTGAATACAGAAAATTCCGAACTTCAGAATAATCCAAGAATACAAATTTGGAAATCTGCTAAGATTATAGCGATGGAAAGGCCACTTTTCGGCTATGGCGTCAACAATTTCGAAGCCCCTCTCAATCAGCAGTTTGACAAAGCGGATTTTTTGGACGGTACTTTTTACGAATACAACACACACAACCAATACATTTGTTTTCAACTGGAATATGGTATAATTGGCGTACTATTACTCATCGCACTATTGATTTCCATGCTCACAAAAGGTTCTTCACAAGAACGGAAGTTCCTCTTTGCGCCAATGACCATTCTATGGCTTTTCTCGTTCCTTTTTGAATCTTTTCTCGATCGATACAATGGATGTGCCACATTCAGTCTAACCCTTCTAATACTATCTTTGGATCAAAAGGAAGAATATCCATTTCATTTCAATAAAAAATGGTTCTACTACCTTCCTACCGTTGTGGTTAGCATCATTGTCACGCTGTTTCTCTACACCTATTACGATGCATGTAATCAGGAGGGGAAGCATGTGATTAACCAAAAGATCTTCAAGGATGATTTTCTAGGGGAGCAAGTACACCTCTTCAACCCTTCTGGTCCGTATACATTCACCAGAAACAACCAGATATTCGGTTATCAACAGATAGCGTTCTCCAACCTCACGGACGAGCAAGAGGGTGTGTTTGAAATAGAAGTCTACGTGACAAAAGAGTTCAACGGAAATGCCTGCTGCATCTCCACAGAGTTGTCCGATGGCAGTTACCCTATCCTATGTATCTACGATCTGAACAAGAAGGAAGAATGGCAAAAATTTGAAATTGAACTGACAAAAGGGCCACAAACAATCCTCTGCTTTGATATTCACACACCTGCTGCATATAAAGAGAAGGCAGGAACTGTTTATTTGAGGAATCCAAGGATAACGTTACAAAACAAAACGCTTACTACTCCTTAAAGAAATTACTTCTAATTATTTTATCTGAAAGATCCCATGCCTCCTCAGGATTAAGGATTCTATTCGTTCGTTCCACAGAGTCAAGTAGGTTTACACCAACTCCTTTATAGTTTGAATATCCAGCTCCAAGTAACCCTGTAAGAGTAGGATACAAATCCATTTGATACGTTTCTTCCGACACCACAACGGTTCGATCCATTTTAGGCGAATAGATAATAGCATTGACATAACTTTTCGGATCATATACATCGTTGTGATTCAACGAATATTGTTTCATCTCCATTCTTTTATCTGAAGGGAATATCGTATGGTCTCCCGTAATAAGGATTGTCAGATTTTTAAAGGCCTCAGACGAATCAACCATTGCCAAGAAAGTTCCCAAATATTTATCGAAGTAATTAAAACTCTTCAAAAAGTTTTGTGAGTAGATAGGCATATCATCAGGCAACTTCAAATCAGACAAACCCGAAACTGCCTCAAAATTGGCATGTGTAGACAACGTAACCAATTGAATCATCTTATATTCATCCTCTTCCACCAATTGATTCAATTTAGAAAATAACACCTTATCATCTATTCCCAAACAGAGATTCTCATCATAGGCATAAGCATGACTCATTCCAGCCTGATTCCATACAGAGAGGTCATGAGGTAAAACACATATCGACTTATTGTCAGTCAGCTTAGACAAAGAAGGGAATGTATTATTCGGGAAAAGATAACAAGCTGCTCCCTGTTTCAATGGCAACAAACCTGTATTCAATATCATCTGTCCATCAGAAGAGGCACCTTGTCTAATCTGAGAAATCATATGTTCGGCACGAAAATGATTATGCGTTTGTATAAAATTCCAGAGATTAGGCATTGATTCAGGCGACAATGCCCAACATTCCATGCTCTCAACCAAAATCACCACCAATTTGTTGTCATATTTAGAAGGATTCTTTAAGCCTTTCGTAATTCCCAAACTTTGCAGTCTCTGTTCATCCTCTGGCAACATATCAATCGTCTCAGAAGCTTTTTTTACAGAACGAAGCAAACGCAAATCATCCACAAGCAAATGAATGACAGAATTTCTACTCGGATCCACTTCAAACATCATATGTGCATCAGATCTTCCTTCAAACGCCTCATATTCAGTCAGTGAAAAAACCTTATAAAGATTTCTAGGTTCATAAGTATAAGAGAAATCCCAATATCCCCTACCTCTGACAACATCTGCATAGTGTGAGCAAAGAGAAAGTGGGTACAAACAAAGGACAGTGCATATAAAAGTCTTCGGCATAAACTTGTCATCATTAATGGCAATCAGCGGCAAAATCGACAATAGTGTAACTATGAATGGAATTAAATCCACTTCCAAGTTCAGAAACAAGAAGACACTATTCCAGAAACCTTCCATGTTTCCTACCATACTAATTGCCATTGAGTTAAGCAAGACTCCATTGCATCTGAAATAGATGAAATTGGCAACAATCCAAACATCAACAATGAGCGAGACAATCAAAGCATACACTAGCGAAAAACGTCTGCACAAAAAAATTGGTGCACCCAAAGCAATGGCAGCCACTAACTTAGGCATATTGTGTGTGAGAAATTCAGTTTCCATGTCAGGCCACATTTCATTACTGAAAAATTTAGTATTGAAATAGACACCCAAAACGAAGACGATGAAAAGAATGATGTGTCCCTTTTCCCTTAACTTCTCTATGATATTTTTCACTTCCATTTTTTCAATGTTTAACTTTCTAATTATTCACCCAATCATATCGAATCGGCTCACATATATAACCCTCTTTATCTTCCAAATAGAATTCTATATGATCACACATCGTACCATCTGCGTTTTGGAAGATTGTTCTTGGGAAGAAAGCATCAAATCCTAACGCATCAGATTGTGAAATACCAACAGCCTCCTTCACATCAGGACGAGAGGTGCCATATCCAATTTTATATAAATTACCATTGACAGCCATGTACAATGATTTTAATGGCAACTTATGATCAATGTCAACTGCCCATCCAGCCATATGAATGACATTTTCGTTTGCAATAGATTGCACCTGTCTCTTATCTTGCACGATGACTCCACCGCCACAGTAATCCAACACCAATCCTTTCAACCATTCATCTGTTTTAATAGATCTTGTCGGCTTACCCGAAACAGAAGATTGGAATATGAGAGAAAACGGAACAGAAGAGATAACCTTCGATTTTTCCATATCTATCAAATGGAATTTAATCTCAGATGCAGTCGTTCCCTCTTCATTTTCAAGTAAACGTCTATCAAAATAGAAATAGAAACCTACTTCTGACGAACATTTTATGCCCACCTGCTTTCTGACATCAGGACGTGGTATTCCATATACACCTTTAATAAATTTACCATTGACCTCCATATAGATATCACTTGCTGGACATCTTCGATCAATATCAACCGCCCATCCAGATATCACAATCGTATCTGAGCCAGATATCAAAAGTGTATTTCCAATAACACCACCAGCATCCGTCGATTCTATCCATACACCTTTATTCCACTCACCGCTCTGAATCTCTCTCACTTCATAATTAGGAAGTGAACTGTCTGCGTTGCTTTCACTTACGAAAACTGCAGAGGATGGATAAGAATGAGTCGGTCTTAAAAAAATAAGAAGAAAAACTATTAAAAGGACAATTAAAGCAACAATAAAAACAAACGGATGTTCTTTGATGATAAATAATTTTCTCATAAATCCATAAAATCTTAAAGAGGGTTCTAAATTTACCAACCCACAGTTCATACTTTTTGTTTAAATGATGAATTATCAGAATTCTCACTAAACATTTCTAACACAAAATTACTAATTTGTTAGATATATTTTGCATTTCCTCTTCCTAAAATTATCGCAGAATCAAGAAACACAAACAATCTTACTTAAAATCCAAACACAAAAGAAAACTAATATGTTATGGGATCATCATAATCAACCAAAACAACCTTTACAGCTGGAATACGGCACAAAGCTCTCGTCTCTTCTGCATATTCATCCGTATAAACAACTGTCGAATGCCACAAGAATATCTCCAAATCAGAGAAATAGTTATTTAACAAAGTTGCCATTGTATGGTCACATCCAATGGCAGAAGGACCGACCGCCGTTATTCTTCCCAACGCATAATAATGCCATAAAAATTCACTATATGTCTGTGCAAATAAGTTGTCAATAGTTAAAATCGTATTAAACCCATGTGCTTTTACAATCTGAACCGAAGAAACATCAAAATTTTCTATCCAAATTCTATCTTTAATACCATACTTTTGTGCAATAGCATCTATTTTTTCTGACGCCTCATCCGCATTAAAAATTGACAAGTTCTTAAAATCAACCCAATACCAATTCTTAGTTGGATCTGGCAATGCTTCAAACCACTGTTCAAGTGTTACACATTTTATCGTATCCTCAATATTATGGCATACATACAGATTACCTGTGCTACTTGAATAGTTAATGTCAAATTCTATTCCCTCGAACTTCAGACTCTTCTCTGCCGCCACTTTCGGATCATTTGCGCCATGACACCATATTTTAGACGACGGATATATATAATTAGGTTTTATATTGGGATTCTCATAAACATATACAGTATCTTTCATGCAGATAGTATCCACACGGAGTATCGTATCATTGAAAACAACCACTTCTCGAATATAAAACGTATCTACAACAACTACATTTTCCATCTGGATAATCGTATCCTTTACATAAATAGTGTCATAAAGCAACTTATAATCCGTTGAATGAACAGTATCAATAACTAGTATCGTATCATGAATAGGGTCCGGGCCAAACTCTCCCAACTCATCCCCCTTTTCGCAAGAAGAGAAATAAGCAATTGCACTCCAAAACACTATGAAAAAACAAAAAAAATTTTTCATCCTTATGTCAACAAAAATATCCCAAATTTTCGACTGCTAATTTAAGTTATATTTTCGTAATTTGGCAACTTGTTCTAAATATTAGGTGGTATAACATAAAAAAAATTAATTAATCGGTACCCTTATAGATGTGCCCTTAATATTATTTTGTACTTTTGTACAATATTTATGTGTTATGGTATTTGTTCTAATCATATGGTGTCTCTTTATATTTGTGGTTGGCATGAGATGCTCCCACAACAATCTGTTTTCCCCTTCCGTTCTTACGGGTGCCATATGGGCCACAGCGTTGATTCTGTTTGTGGTGTTAGGACAGAAATTACCTCCGTTGAGCCTTAATTTTTACTTATGTAGTTTCTGTTGGATTTCAGGACTCTCATTCAGTTCTCTCTGCGCGCAAGCTGCCACCTACAGAGACTCCAAGTTGGATCAGCCTGGCACTTTGATTCGAAACATCTACTTAATTCTCTCCGTCATCTACTTTCCCAAATTAATTGCTTTTGCCAGAGCTGCCATCGCCAATGGTGCAAGTGGCAACTGGGCATGGGATCTTCGATTGGCTGCCATCGGACATGGTAGTGGTTTTGAAGAGGCTTTCGGCGGTTTGTTTGTTGTCATCTGGCAAGTCTCCTTCCTTATGGAGGCTCTCTGTTTTGAAAAGAAGAAATGGTGGCGATTTGCATTAATCACCTTCATATACGCATGTTTTGGTGCTGTCACAATGTCAAAAATCACATTTTTGAACATGTTCCTCTTCAGCACCTCCATCTTTTACTTTAAAAAGAGGATATCTCTCAAACATCTTGTTGGAGGAATAAGCGTGTTACTGGTTCTCTTTTTATCACTACAATCCATCCGACAAGCCATCAAGTTCTCCGATATGGACGACAACTTCTTTGTCACCTACATCGTCAGCAACCTTTCTGCCTTCGACACCCTAGAGCCTTGTTCGGCAGAACATTTCGGAGAAAACACTTTCCGCTTCGTCTACGCCTTTTTTAACGACATGGGTTGGTCGAACATCGAACCGGTGGATATCTTGCTTAAATGGATAGAAAAACCTATCCAGACAAACACCTATACTGCCATGTATCCCTATTACGTGGACTTCGGAATAATCGGACTGATTCTATTCCCTCTCTTTATGGGTGCAATCTACGGATGGCTCTATAAGAAAGCTGAAATGGGTAGCAACTTCCATATCATCATCTATGCTTTCGTCATCAACATCATTTTCATGCAATATGCCGCAGACCTGTTCTTTACAAGTCTGTCTGGCAATCTGAAACTCTTCGTTTTCATTCTGATTCCTTTCTTATGCTCCAAACATAATTTATTAATCATCAAGGATAAAATAAAGGGCAATGACTGAATCGGTGAAAATACTAATCATACTTGTCCTTTATCGACAAAGTTTGGAGGAAAGCAGATCCTACCATAGTTTGAAGAAGAATCTGTCTCATCTTGCACAACCCCATCAGCTCATTTTGTTCAACAACTCTCCGGAACGTACCATCACACACTCCGACATAGAGGCCACCATTGTCAACGCCCAAGAAAACGGCATGTTGGCAAAAGCGTACAACCACGCACTAACTGTGGCACAACAAGAGCATTACGATTGGATCATGCTGTTCGATCAAGACAGTGAACCTGATGCGGATTACTTCAAACAGGTAAGCAAAGCAATCGAGACGGTCGGAAAGAACGTTGCTGCCATTGTCCCTCACATCATAAGTGACAGACAGGTCATATCTCCAAGCGAGTATAGCACCATCGCAGGACCATTTGGCAGTGTAAAACCCGTCGAGCTACCAATAAAAAGCAATAAATACATCAATGCCATCAATTCATGTTCGGTCATTCGTACAGAATCAATCGCAAGCATTGGTGGATTTGACGAGCGATTCCCGCTCGACTATTTAGATTGTTGGTACTTCTACCAATTTCACAAGAGGAAGTATGACATTGAGATTCTCGATGTCACAATACCCCACAATCTTTCCATCTTGTCACCCCTCAAAATGGGCGACAAGCGATATCGCGATTACATGAAGTCTTGCGCAAGGTTTTCAAACAACACGCAATTCTCCCATCGCGTATTTTTCAAAATCAGAACACTCCTTCGTTGTGCGAAAATGTTATTTTTCCCGCAGAGATGGGTGCTTCTAAAACCCACATTCGCAGCAATTTTTTATAAAGAATAGATTATATGGCAAGTTCATCCATACTCCTTTCCACCTATAATGGCGAAAAATATCTGGCCTGTCAGATTGATTCCATTTTAGCACAGACAGACTCAGATTGGACGTTACTGATCCGAGATGATGGTTCGTCAGACGGCACTTGCAATATCATAAACCAATACGTTCAAGCACATCCAGATAAGATAAAACAGATAGATTCAAACAAGAATGTGGGTGTGGTTCGTTCTTTTGAAAGATTGCTTCAGGAGTGTGACACTGATTATATTTTCTTCTGCGACCAAGATGATTTCTGGTTGCCCAACAAAATAGAAACAAGCAAAAGGAAGATGATGGACCTTGAGGGAAAGAACCCACAAAAGGCAATCGGAATCTACACCGATTTAAAGGTGGTGGACGAAGAGTTACAGACAATTCATCCATCCTTTTGGGAATACTCCAAAATAGCCCCCTCTTTGTTAACCACATTCGAAGATTTATGTGTGCATCCAGCAGCCACAGGTTGTACCATGATGATAAATCGATTGTCCAAGGAGTGTGCTCTTCCCTTCTGCGAAGAGGTGAGGATGCATGACTCATGGATTATCCTATCCATTTTGAAGAGCGGAGGCGTCATCGACTACATTTCCTCTCCTACCATGCTATATAGGCAACACAGAGGGAATGTGATAGGTGCGATAAACGAAAACGACTCCTACCTGAGTCATCGTATCAAAGGAATCAAATCAGTAATCAAGAGCAATAAGGCTCAATGGCGCATGATAAAGAAATTAGGCTTTTCATCGCATATTCATTACCTGTGGCTGAAAATAAAATATCACTACAACTATTGCAGACTTCAAAAAAAGGACGATCAAAAATGAAAGTTTCGATTATAACAGCAACCTTTAATAGTGCGTCGACCATCAGAATGACAATTGAGAGCGTGGCAAGGCAAACGCACAACGACATTGAGCACCTCATCATAGATGGAGGTTCCCAAGACAATACTGTTGAGATTGCGAAAGAATACCCTTCTGTCTCCTATATCATATCTGAACCTGACAATGGATTGTACGAAGCCATTAACAAGGGAATAAGAGCCGCTAAGGGCGATATTATAGGCATACTTAACTCTGATGATTTCTTTGCATCTGACACGATTATAGAGACGATTGTAAACCAATTCTCCTCCACAGAGACAGAAGCCATCTATGGTGATGTATGCTACATCACGCATGACAAGCCATTCCTACCCATACGATACTATAGCAGTAAATCATTCAATCCATGGAAGATGAAGTTTGGATTTATTCCAGCCCATCCCACATTCTATATGAAGAGGGAGAAATTTCAGGAGATTGGACTATATAATGAGAGTTACAAGATAGCATCAGATTTTGAGTTCCTACTGCGTTGTTTCTGTATTCATAAGATTAAATACCAATACATACCACAGACGATGGTATATATGCGAATTGGAGGCATCAGCAACAAGAACTTCGCATCCCATAAAACCATATTTGCAGAGCACAAGAAAGCCTTGAAAGAGAATAACATCTATTCCAATTCACTGTTTTTATGTCTGAGGTATCCTATTAAAATATTTGAAGTGGTGATTTTTCGGATAACAAAACTATTCAAGGGTAAGAAGGAGCAAGAAATACATGTAGACTAATCAATCATCCAGATTATTCAGATAATTCTGAAGCGTCTAATTTTTTGATAGTTTCTTGGTTGATTTTATCACGTTCCTTGTCACTAAACCAGCCCCATTTATTGAAATATTTGATGGCAGAAACCATGTGGACGAATAGCATCTTAAGCGATTTGGCAGAATCTCTATGGTAGATATGGATAGCTCTCACCAATGGATAATAAACAATGTCCATACCCTCTGAATGAACACGTCTAGAGAAATCCAAATCCTCACAATACATAAAATAGCGTTCGTCAAATAATCCTATCTTGTTAAATACCGAGGTACGAATCAACATAAAGCAGCCATATACCCACGGAGAGCTGAAAGGTTTCGTATATGACAATTTTGTATAGATATCCTTCGAAGAAGATGGCATCAAACGGCGTTTAATCAAAGTAGAAGGAGAAGGTATCAAACGGCATGAGTAAGCACGTTCTCCATTAGGTAGAAAAATGTCAGGAGAGATAAGTCCCACTTCCTGATTCTGTTCCATATAGTCATACAAAGCCTCCACGACACCCTCTTCAAAGAAGATGTCAGGATTTAAGACCAAATGGTATGAGGATTGCCCCTCCGCCTTTTTCATCGCAATGTTATGACCCTTTCCAAAACCCAAGTTTTCCCCTTGAAAAGAGTACTCAATACGATCATCTTGAGGAACAAAAGATTTTGCCTCATCAGAAGGTGAATTATCAATCAAATACAATTTAACATCCATTCTAGTGTTTAAAAATGAATGAATCGCCCTCAACAATTCGTCTCTGTCGTTTTTGTATATAACTATAGATGCCGTTACCTGGTACATATCATTTCGAATGTTTAAAAATCGACGTCATCAAATGCCATCGATCTAAAAATTTGTCTTTCAATGGTCGCCGACTAGGTTCTGAGCAAGAAGATGCATTATCACCATGTCTGCGATATAAGATTAATGGTTTGTCAAAAAATAAAATCTTTTTCCTCCTATATTCCACGTTCAACGCAATCCATACATCATGCATAGGAATATTGGAAGGAAACGGAAGCACGTACGACAAAACATCACGTTTAAAAGCCATACAGCAACCAATATAAGTGTTTTTCATTAAATTTTTCACAAATCCACTTCCAGAATTAAGCAGTTTAAAGAAAGAAGGTTGCAACACTCGCTCGTCTGCATCCACTACCTTACAATCAGAAACTACCAAATCATAATCTCTCAACAACAGCAGCATATCACACACCTTGTCATCTAACCAAATATCATCCTGATCTGCCAAAAAAATAAACTCACCTTTAGCATGCTTTAATGCATTCTCGAGATTATAAATCGGACTGTGAAATCTATTTCCTTTCAACACCTTAATCCTTTCATCTTGAAAAGATTCAATAATCGAAAGTGTTCCATCAGTTGAAGAATCATCAGATATTACAACTTCGTCCTCATCGCCCAACTGACGCAATATAGTTTCCATTTGTCTTCGTATGTACTTTTCCCCATTATAGGTGGCCATACATACGCTCACTCTACAATCCATATTCTCGCTTTCTAAAAGTAATAGCAAAAATAAGTTAAATTTCTGAATTAACCATCATTAAAATGCAATAAATGATATGCAACTCAGATAACTAACGAATTATTAGAGTGTTTCATTTTTTTTTATTAAAAAAAGGTGGCATTTTTAACCCCAAATGCCACCTTTCGAGACAAGATTAATACTCTTGCCAGCTCTTTATTTGGATATCCTGCTTTGGTTTTTCGCAGAATGCCTTAATAAATGCACTTGCCAATCTTGCATTCGTCATCAACGGAATGTTATGATCGATTGCTGAACGACGGATCTTATATCCATTAGTCAACTCTCTCTTCGTATGGTTCTTTGGTATGTTAATTACCAAATCAACTTGATGTTCTTGCAACAAAGAGATGATGTTTACATTGTGATCATTCTCATCTGGCCAGCTCACTGCAATTGCATTTACACCATGCTCTACCAAGAAGTTTCTTGTTCCTTCTGTAGCGAATATCTTATATCCGTGAGTGTCCAACAACTTGCATGCATCCAACAAATCTACCTTACCACGGATATCTCCTGATGAAACTAAGATACCCTTCTCTGGCACATGGTAGCCTACAGATGTCAATGAGTTAATCAACGCCTCATCAAAGTCTGCTCCTAAGCATCCTACCTCTCCTGTTGAAGACATATCCACACCTAAGATAGGGTCTGCCTTATGCAAACGTGCGAATGAGAATTGTGATGCCTTAACTCCGACATACTCAATATCGAATGTAGATGAATCTGGTTTCTCTACTGGAACATCCAACATAATCTTAGTAGCTGTCTCGATGAAGTTTCTCTTCAATATCTTAGAAACGAATGGGAAACTACGTGATGAACGTAGGTTACACTCTATCACCTTAACGGCATTCTCTTTTGCCAAGTATTGAATGTTGAACGGACCACTGATGTTCAACTCCTTAGCAATCTTCTTACTTACTTTCTTAATCTGACGTACAGTCTCTAAATACAACTTCTGTGCTGGGAATACCAACGTCGCATCTCCTGAGTGAACTCCTGCGAACTCTACGTGCTCAGAGATAGCGTATTCGATAATCTCACCATTCTTTGCTACTGCATCAAACTCAATCTCCTTAGCATTCTGCAAGAATGAAGATACTACCACTGGATACTCTTTTGATACCTTAGCTGCCATCTTCAAGAAGGTATCCATTTGCTCACGGTTGTAACATACATTCATCGCAGCTCCGGAAAGTACGTAAGATGGACGAATCAATACTGGGAAGCCTACCTCCTTGATGAAGTTGTCGATATCTTCAGGACTGGTCAACTCACCCCAACGTGGTTGGTCGATACCCAACTGATCCAACATAGCGGAGAACTTATGACGGTTTTCTGCACGGTCGATGGATACTGGAGAGGTTCCTAATACAGGAACGTTCTGACGATACAACTTCATAGCCAAGTTGTTTGGAATCTGACCTCCTACAGAGACGATCACACCCTTAGGATTTTCCAAATCGATCACATCCAACACACGCTCGAAACTCAACTCATCGAAATAGAGTCTATCGCACATATCATAGTCTGTTGACACTGTCTCTGGGTTGTAGTTAATCATGATAGACTTGTAACCCAACTTACGAGCTGTCTGAACTGCATTTACTGAACACCAGTCGAACTCTACAGATGAACCGATTCTGTATGCACCAGAACCTAACACTACGATGTTCTTATCGTTTCTGTATGAATAATCGATGCTATGTTCGTCTGCACCGTATGTCATATACAAATAGTTGGTCAACTCTGGATGTTCAGAAGCGATAGTGTTGATACGACGAACAAACGGAGTAATACCTTGTTTCTTACGCAATGAACGTACACGAAGTGACTCCTTCTCCATATTGTTGGATGGGTTCTCTGTGTAACGTGCAATTTGGAAATCAGAGAATCCAAGGCGTTTTGCCTCCTTCATCACGTCAGCAGGAATATCTTCGATCTTCTTGTATTGACCCAAAACTTTCGTATAGTCAACAATATTCTTCAACTTACCAATAAACCACTTGTCGATTTTAGTAAGATCAACGATTTTCTCGATAGAATAGCCCTTCTCCAAAGCTGCAGCGATAGCGAAAATACGCATATCGGTTGGGTGAGACAATTCTTTATCTAAATCATCGAATTCCAAATCATGATTACCAACAAATCCGTGCATGCCCTGACCAATCATACGAAGACCCTTTTGCATGATCTCTTCGAATGACTTACCAATTGACATGATTTCACCCACAGACTTCATGGATGAGTTGATCTCACGGTCAACGCCAATGAACTTAGACAAATCCCAACGAGGGATTTTAACAATGATATAATCAACTGATGGAGCCACATAAGCAGAGTTTGGTGTACCCATCTCACCAATCTGGTCGAGTGAGTAACCCAACGCCAACTTAGCTGCAACGAAAGCCAATGGATAACCAGAAGCCTTAGATGCCAAAGCTGATGAACGGCTCAAACGAGCGTTGATCTCAATAATACGATAATCGTTTGTTTCTGCATTGAATGCAAACTGAATATTACACTCACCAACGATTCCAATATGACGAACCACCTTCTTAGCAATCTCTTGCAATAGACTGATTTGTTCTTCTGTCAATGAAATGATAGGTGCCACAACGATACTCTCTCCTGTGTGGATTCCTAGTGGGTCGAAGTTCTCCATAGGAACAACCGTGAAGCAGTGATCGTTCTTATCACGAATTACCTCAAACTCAATCTCTTTCCATCCCTTCAAAGACTCTTCTACAAGGATTTGCTTAGAGTGTGCAAGTGCGCTATCACATAGTTCAATGAACTCCTCTTCGTTAGCACAAATACCTGAACCAAGACCTCCCAATGCGTATGCAGAACGAACCATCACTGGATATCCTATTCTACGTGCTACAGCCAAAGCATCATCCATATTCTCAACAGCTTGAGATACTGGAGTCTTAGCTTGAATCTCATTCAACTTCTTAACGAACAAGTCACGATCCTCTGTAATCATAATTGCGTCTACAGAAGTACCCAACACTTGTACGCCATACTTCTCCAATGTGCCTGAAAGATAAAGTTCAGTACCACAGTTTAAGGCAGTTTGACCACCGAAAGCTAACAAGATACCATCTGGTTTTTCTTTCTTTATAACTTCCTCAACGAAATAAGGAGTGATCGGCAAGAAATAAACCTTATCAGCAACGCCCTCAGACGTTTGGATCGTAGCGATATTAGGGTTGATCAACACCGTGGAGATACCCTCTTCACGCATAGCTTTCAGAGCTTGTGAACCAGAGTAATCAAACTCTCCGGCTTGTCCAATTTTCAAAGCTCCGGATCCTAGCAAAATAACCTTTTTAACTTTCTGTGATTTCATATATCTAATCTCTTAAAATAACTTTCACACAAAAAAAAAGCGGAGGTAACAACCACCGCGACAAAAATCAATAGGAATAAAAAAACAATGCCTCTACATCATCCCAGTTCTTGTATATGTAATGAGGTACGGACATATTCTCTTTTTTATTACTTTGATTCTAAATAATTCGTTTTTTTATATTGGGTGCAAAGTTACACTTTTTTTCATTACACTTTGCAAGCGAAAGATGAATTTTTTTCAAAAAAAATTACAAAGTGCGTGTTTATCGGACTTGCACGAATCTTTCATCCTTTGGTCTATTATTTTCTTCCCTAATGTATTTTCTTCTTATCGAGTCAACAGGGTCAACTCATACTTCTCATCAAAGAACTCATCCCAGTCCTGACGGGCATTCTTCCCTATCTGCAACCCATAAAAGAAGGTGCCGTTACGTCGACTCTCTCGCATCTCTTCCAACAAGGTCTGCTCTACCAGCGGAATCTTAAAATCACTAATCCACAACACATCCGAACTCATATAACTAGCATGGTGACGCAACAATTCAAACATCTTAATCATCATACTTCTCGCATTCGTGTCGCCCGACGCACTCTTCTTGAAATAATCAAACAACCGTGCTCGCTCCTTCTTCACATCTATGGGATAAACCGACACGGAAAAAGAGAGCAAATACAAATCTCTTCGCTGTCTGTCTGCAATCTCCAACAATCGCAACAACAAAGAGTTGCTTATCTTTTCTGGTTCCCCTACCATACTTCCTGATGTGTCCAAACAGACAATCATAGGTCCCTTGCGCTTAGCCGGCTGTTGAACCAACTGGTGTATCGGTTTGAAAATCTCACTACGATACGAAAAGGTCTGCAACCGATGCGTGACATACTTATATAGAAACAAATCTGACAGTCGTTCATCCGAAGCTTGTGCCACCTCCAACGGCAACATTGAATTCAGATCATTGCTAACCGTCACCCCCGACACGTCACTCTTAGATGCATGCGTCATCTGATAGTGTCGTCCACTGGAAACCGTCATCTGATGATGACTCTCCTCACTGGCAATTCGTCCCATCTTATTGGCTATCTGATTTAGCACAGGGTATCGTTTCTGTACTTGTATAATCTTACGCAACCGTTCGAACAGTGTTGAGTTCCATATTCCACTCATGGCACTCCATGCTTGCAAAAAATCTTCCTCCGATATGTTATTCTTCTTCACATACTCCTCCACCTCCTGCATCGACACCCTTGTCTGCTGAGCAACAGACGGACATCTCTGCTCCGTCTCTTCACGACACTGTCGCATAACCTGTTTCATCTCCATCTCTTTCCAATCATCCAAGAAATGTTGCCACAGAATATCATCGGAAAGATTCTCCTCTTTCTGAAACTTCTGTCCATAATAGGAGGTAAAACCAGGATTGCGTCCTTCCACCTCCTGCATCAAAGCCTTCCAACCATCCTGTCGCTTGTTGAGCTCCCACTCATGTGCCTCCTTAATCTTATTTTGGATGGATTGGTTTCTCGCAAATTGATATTGATACATCTTCAATTGTTGGAAGATGAAATCGAGTGTGATATTATAAAACACGGCAGACTGTACATTGTCTTTCAAGACTCTGGTACGAAGCCAAGGGTCGCGCATCATTGACATAAGGTATGCATAAAGAGGGTCTCCCGCGAAATCAGGGTTATCCTCCTTGTCATATATGCCAGCCTCAACAAACTGATCCAACAGACTGACATAAATTGCTGGTGATGTCACATTCTCATCACTCGCCATACTCTAACTTTTCAATGTCAATTCTTAAATAGGCAAACTGTTTACGCAACTCTTCACACATATATTGCAACTCCGATTTGTCTTCTTTAGAAAGGAACATATTAGACTGCAACTCCTCCGAGAAGCGACTGACCTCCTGCACCTTCGTCTCCAATGCCTCATAGAAATTACGACCCGATGGTTTGGGCAGTGTGTCGACATTGATATCAGAGAGCAACGGACTTTTCGATTTCTCTATTTCATAACGCACTCCGTTGATAAACAAAAATTGTCCTTTTCGATAAATGGTAACCTTCTCAGCCTCTGATTTCTCTGATCCGTAGACAGAGGAGATGGCATCTCCCGCATAATTACGGATAATCATGTTTTTGGGTGATGATGGGTCTTTGTATAGCACTGCCTGTGTTGGCGTATTCATCGGATCATACTCTTTTAGATTACGGAAATCAACTGCAAAGATATAGGTGTGACCTGTTCCATGATTCAACACATGGTAGAAGAAGTGGTTGCACAAGAGCAACCCCTCATTTCGATGGTCGCCTCTTTTCTTATCAGCCTCAACACTAGCTCTCACCTGCACGATCTTTAAATCGGAAGAGACAGCCTGACGCAAGGATTCTATCTCGTTTTCAAATCCGACAAAGAGCGATTTTTTCATAAAATCACGGACAATCTCCTGTTCCTCCGGTTCATTCCACAAGCAACGCCAGAGAGGGAAGAGATCAGATGGCATCACCTGCTCACGTTGATGCATATAGGCTGAGGTGCGCAAGAGTTGTAAAATCTTTTTCCAACGACGGTCGCTCACATAAATCGCACGTCTGCGATCACGATCAACGGAAAGTTGACTGCGTAGATAGAGAATGCTTGCCAAGACTTCCGGAGAGCAAGTTATCTGAGGAATCCGTTGCTGTGCCTCTTCATACTCTTGTTGCGTGATAGGGCAACTCACCAACACTTTGTCGGACGTCTCCGAATCCAACAGCATATCCACAAACAACTGTTGGTCTTTGACACAGCCCGAAACAATTCGGATTAGGAAACGATCCCATAATGCTTCCAACCCCTCACCTTCCGTAGGCAACTCATTACTGGCACCAATCAACAATTTAAGTGGCAACTGTATCTCATGGTCACCATTCCGATAGGTTTTCTCATTGATGACCGTCAGCAGCGAGTTTTGAATGGCAGGACCCGCCTTCCACACCTCATCGAGGAAGACAATCTCGGCAGATGGCAAATAACCCTCCACCTTTCGCTCGTACGTATCTGCATCACGAAGTTGAGAGATACTGACAGGACCGAAGATCTCATCTGGGGTAGAAAAACGAGACATCAGGTATTCGAAAACAGATGCATTTTGAAAAGCGTTTTTAAGGCGACGAGCTATCAATGATTTCGCCACCCCCGGAGGACCTAAAAGCAAGACACTCTCACCCGCCATGGCTGCCAAAAGAGCCAAACTAAGTTCCGTATCTTTTTCATACACATGAGCTGAAAGCTCTCTTATCAGTTGTAAATACCTATTCTCCATAATATATACACATATAGTTGATGTGACCACACAAAATTACACAAAAAGAGGAAAGCGACGAAAAAGAGGAAGAGGACATTCCCCTCATTGCACACAAAAAAACGCAAAGACGTCACGAATAACCATTCAATAATTTGGGGTAGTTGTTTTTTTCGATTAAATTTGCAAAATCTTAAACAGAAGAGGTTGGGTTGAGTAGTTCAATGGATAGAATACGGGTTTCCTAAACCTTAGATCCGGGTTCGATTCCCGGCTCGACTACTAATTAAAAGGGGTATTTAATCAACAAAACATGTGCATACCTGGAACTGTGCTCTCACACGGAATAAAGGAAACACTCTGCGGCATTGACCCGCATGAAATATTGCTAAAACTATACTGATATATGACACTATAATTGCTTTCGTTTTCATAATCATCATAAAAATCTTTACCGCGATTGAATCGGCATTTCCTAAAATCAAAGAAAAATTCACGAAGAAAAAGAAAAATAAGAACAGATGAAACAAATAAATTCGTGATTTAATTCTATTTTTACAAAATCAAATTCGATATCCTTCTTCAAGTTATTCAACAAAAGGAGCATTCTATAACAAGTCAAACTATTCATATACAAATATTTATGAAACGAATTCTCAAGTTAGCAATTATCTGTGCAGCCATTATAGGGATGGCGATTGTTTCTGTACATGCATTTCAGAATGGCAACCCAAGCAAGACTTCAACACCAACTCGTCCATCAAACTGGGCAGAACCAATAACGCTTGCGGGTGTTCCCAATCTACACAAAATAACAGACAATCTATATCGCAGTGCGCAACCGACAGCCGAGGGAATGAAAAATCTATCAGCATTTGGAATAAAGACCGTCATCAATTTACGCAACAGTCATTCCGACCTAGATGAGATCGGTAATTTACCACTAACAGCAAAACGCATTGAAATATTTGCTGGCAACTTAAAAGATGAGTATGTCACAGAGTTTCTATCAATCGTAGACGATTCCACCGCTTATCCCATCTTAGTACACTGCCAACACGGAGCAGACCGAACGGGAGCTTTATGTGCGATGTACCGTATACTACGTCAAGGTTGGACCCCTGACGAAGCAATCGACGAGTTGAAAAATGGCGGTTATGGATTTCATCCCATTTGGAATAACATTCCTATTTTTATCCGAGAGTCCTCCAAACGACTTAGCAATCAAATAAAACAGGTGAAGTGAGAGATTCAATCCCATGGTCATACTCACTCAAAAAGAGTAATTATCATAATGATAATCCGCTGACCTATCAAATTTTACAAACTAGATACAATTGCAAAATGAATAACCTATATAAAGAGCGTTTCTTTTGAGGAGGGTTCTTTATTTAAATAACAGATCATATGACAGGAAACAGGAAAAAGAAAATAGTTATTTTCTCTCTGGCAATCATTACTGTGATTGTCGGCGTTTACTTCTTTCACTCCAAAAGAGGGTACCAAGAGGGGGATATTCTATTTCAAGTATCGTGTAGTCGCCAATCACCCTTCATCCAGCAAGCTACTGGTTCAAAATGGTCGCATTGTGGCATCGTCGTTGAGAAGAACAAACAATGGTATGTGCTAGAAGCCTCCAATGTTGTTAAACTCACCCCATTAAAAGATTGGATCAAGAGAGGCAAAAAAGGAGAGATGAAAAAATTACGCATATTGAAAAAGCCTGTTAAAATCAAGTACGGAAAATACTTGGGCAAACCATACGACCTTGCCTTTAAGTTTAATAATGGGAAGTGGTATTGTTCTGAACTCGTTTATGACATTTATAAGTCTCAATTAGGAATAGAATTATGTCAACCCAGAAAAATCAGTTCGTATAAAATTGACGGTTTAGAACATGTGCTTAAAAAGAGAGGCATGAATCGTAATCAATTGGTTGTAGCACCATGTGACCTACTAAACTATTAAATACAATTGCAAAATGAATAACCCATATAAAATTCTTTCATTTCTATTTCTTTTAGGAATATTTTTTTCTGTATGTGCGCATGATTACATCATCACGTTTAAGCCAGATGTTAAGTTTAGGAAAAGTGAGACTCCTGGTTTTATGAATGCCTATTGCGACACATCGGTTGTTGAACTGGCTAAAATAGAAAATGAAGAAAACAGTGAAGACAGCGTACAGATCGATTTCTATCTGGATATGGATTTCCCTGCAACAGATGACAATGAGTTTAATTCCAACCTGTTGGCTTTGATCGATTCTGCATATTTATCCAATGAGTTTTTTGTTGATTATAGTAATTATTACGAAGATTACGATAACAATCTTTATATGGCTGATTCAACAATAATCAAAGTCACATCTTATAATGACAGCACTTTGTCAATGTTTGTTGAGAAATACTGTGCAAGAAATTCCGAATGGCGAAAAGAAAGACGTGATTCAATAAATTTTGACAAAAAGACTAAAACTCGTTTTTATAAAGACATTAATGATTCTATATCAATGTGGAGTAAGTCTGGGTATGATGGTGAAAGTTATTCTATATCAGACTATCTGGTTACGGTTCATCATTATGTGCCGGAATCGACTTGGGGAACCGGGGCATATTGTGGACAAAACACAAAAACCACCATAGTAGACAGGGAAAAATGGACTCCGATTCCCCCTAACGAAATTGTTTGGTGCGACGAACCAATAAGTTATGAATATTGTCACAATTCTTTTCTAGATTTTTTGATGACTTTGAAATTGACCGAAGAGTGGGAATGCGCGAATGGTGATTCTGCGGCAAACAAGAGATTTGACGTCTCAGAATGTCATGAGGATCATTGGTGGATTGGCACTGGAACTGCTATTGGTGCTTATGAAGAGGGTGTGACAATTTATTTGGAACGCTGCCCGGGATACAGGTGGTTTGAAGCTCCTGTCTCTTTCACCTATGACGAGATATATGAGTTTTTGATACCGGGCACCGCTGTCTATAAAGCAGCTGAAAATTATTGTAAGACACATAAACCCACACAATTCGATAAGGAGTATTATGGTGATAGCGATTCATCGAGAGTAAGAAGTTTATATATCGATTTTGACACTAAGTCTATTGAGACAACAGATAACATCTATGAGATTTCATTTCCTGCTTCATTACAAAAAGCAAAAAAACTAAGCAAAACTTGGTGTTGGGTAGATCCAGACTATTACAATCACAACTCTAATAGAGGAAAAGAAATTAGGATTCCCAAAAAAATCAAGTATGAAGGTTTTCATGCTGTATCAGATAAAGGCGACGCTGAAATATCCGTCCGGATTTTCACCAACTTGGTTAAGGACTATCCTGAGTTGATCCCAACGTTGACGGAGTCTTCAAACTGCAACTATCCTGACTTCCATGAATATGACCTTCCTGGAGAAAAACTTTCAAAGCAATATATCTATAGATGTATTGACACGGAAAGCAAAGACTTGATTGAGATTGACATCCGATGTTTACCAGAAAGAGCGTACTACTATGAAGTTGCTTCATATATGATGTTTAATTGTTTTGACCTTGAGGATTATAACGAACATTACACATTGAGCTATGAATGGGATGAAGAATTGAGTAAGTCAAAGAAAAATATAAGACACTACATGAAAAACAGAAGTAAGAAATAAGAAAATTAACCATATCTAGGTCGATAAAAAATCCACAGTGAAAAATATTCAAAAAAATTTTCAAAAAAGATTTGGTGGTGTCAAAAATGAGTTCTACCTTTGCAACGCATTTGAAAAAACGAGGTGTAGCGCAGTCCGGTTAGCGCATCTGGTTTGGGACCAGAGGGTCGGGGGTTCGAATCCCTTCACCTCGACAAGGCTGAAAGAAATCTTTCAGCCTTTTTTTTGTCAAAACATGCAACATTAGGAACTAAAATACACAGATTTACCCCTTTTCAATTGCACAATATTAATTTTTAAATTATTTTTGCAATTAGGGATGTATTTCAATTTATTGTAACACATTGCCTACGATTATCGTAAAGATGAATAATTTATGAAGAAGATTGCATTACTCATAGTTTCCACAGCCCTATTTTTTAATATTTCTTGGGCTGAAGAGCAAGACAAGAAAGAGGTTTTGAATTTCGGCGTTGAGATTGGTGTTCATGCGCTGACAAAAGACGTCACTCCTCCTGAAAATGTCCGCTTCTCCGAATATGGAGTTCAAGCATACTACATTCCTTGGAACATCGGTGCAGTTACAGAATATCTTTTCGGTAATGGAATGTTTGGCGTAGGTACAGGATTGAGACTTACCAGCTACACTGCTTTTTATGGTAGAAAAACCTCCTATTTTGAATGGAACATGAGACCAGAATCTTTAGAAGGTGACTACATCAAACTTCATAACATCAAACAATCAAACAACTATCTCGGATTCCCTATTTTATTCCGAATGTTCTTTGTTCCTCAATCCAATATCGTCAGACCTTATTTCAAATTAGATCTCTCCTTGAATTTCTTAGTAGTAAATAAAAACACCATCAACTTCGTAGAAGAGGATACCCCACTCTCTTATGTCGACAAAATCAACGAGAACTTAGGTACCCCCGAGAAATTCAACTCCAATCTTGATTTCGTCCTAGGTTTGAGAGCAGGAAAAGATCCATTCTACGTCAATTTGGAAGCTCACTATCCTTCCTTCATACTGACAGACAGCCCTGTTTCCTTCTTCGGAACTGAAGACCTAAACATGCTAAATGTTGGTGTCAAACTGATGATTCAAGTTCCTATCCATTGGAGTGAATACAAAAAAGTACCAGAGGAAAAGAAAGAGGAAATCAAGTCTCAATATATCATCAACGAAGACCTCTTCGAACAACAACCTGCCGAAGACGACTCAAACGGCGTCTTTAAAGCCGACGACGAAGATTGATAAAAAAAATTGGGCATATTATCTTAATCACACTTGGCGTTCTTATCCTACTCAATGTGATTTTGCTATTTTCTCTCAACACTTCTTTCGTTCAACAGAAAATAGTAAGGAAGGTAACTTCAACTCTTTCAGAAAAAACCGGAACCAACATCGAAATCGGTCATATCCAAATTGACCTCTTCGACGGACTATTCCTCGAAGACCTATTCCTCGAGGATACTCACCACGACACCTTGGCTTTTATCCACCAACTGAACGTAAACTACTCCCTAAAAAATATATACAGACATAAAACACTCTCCCTTAGCAGAGTGGCTATTCAGGACTTTGTCATCAACCTAACAAAAGAGAACGACTCCACCGACTACAACTACCAATTCTTAGTCGATGCCTTCTCTTCTGACAAACCTGACACCTCCGCATCCTCTCCATTCCAAATGGAAATCGGGCAAATCCTGCTAATCGACGGCTCCTTCCGCCATAGCATCAAAGACGCCGAAAAAACGGAAGGACTCTTTAATGCAAACGACCTGCAAGTGGATAGCATCAACGCTAACCTCTCTCTCGGTCTCTACTTGCCTTCATTCATCTCCAGTGAAATCGATAACATATCTCTGAAAGAAAAAAGCGGACTAACTCTCCGTCACCTAGATGCCGAAGGTACATTCTACCTCGACTCTCTTATCTCCATTCCTTCATTGATACTGGAGACACAAAACTCACAACTGTCGGGTGATTCCATCGAATACCACCTCTCTAATCAAGAAATCTTCGCTAAAATCTCAGAGTCTTCCATCGTTCCCTCTGATTTCAAATGCTTCTCCTCTGCCATTGACTCACTCTCGTCTCCCATCGCAGTTAAAACTTCCGCCCATGTCCTCTTGCCTGCCATCGAGATAAACAATACCCAAATTGATTTCCCCGACGTGCTAACAGTCTCTGCTAACCACTTAAGCATCGAGGACATCAACAACTGGCAAAGTTCAAAACTGTCAGCTCTCATCAATAAATTAGAGGCGAATCGCCAACTCTCATCAGAACTGAAAAAGACATTGGGTATCGAGCTACCAACGGTAGTCGACTCCCTTCTTCCTTGCTCCGCTTCCTTACAACTGAACGGTTCACTGCCCCAACTAAAGGAGGAACTGACATTAGAAACACCTATCGGAAGCGTCAGCACAAAAGGAAACACCTCCTATCTACACGAACAGGGCATTTTAAACTCAAACAACGATTGGAATGTCAATATCACAACCCTAAAGCCCATCATTCTCTCTGACATGGTGGAGCATATCAACGGACAACTGGAAAGTTCTCTTGCATGGAATCTGAAAAACAGCGATCCCATCATTCATCTTTCCTCTATTTTCCCTGCTATCACCATCAATCATTACAACTACGACACACTCAGATTGAATGGTGTCTATAAAGGAAAAGAGGACCTAACCATCGGTCTGTCGTCTCCAGACCCCAATTGTCATCTTTCCCTCAATGCGAACATTAAAGACTTAATGACAGACAAGATGCAATCTGATGTCACCCTCGACATCCGTCACATCGCCACCGAAAAGCTACATCTGACAGACTCCACTCAAAACATAACCGTTCAGGGTGCATTCAAAGTGAACGGCACCGGCATGGATTACAACCAATGGAACGGAACCATCGAAATTGACAGTCTCGCACTGACCAACAACGATGCCCACTACGCAATCCCTTACATCAAAGTGAAACAAGAAACGCAGGGAGAGAGCAAAAAGCTGGCTCTCAACACCCCTTTCCTCAACGGAAACATGCATGGCGTCTTCAAATACGAAGAGATATATCCTTGTTTCATCAACGTGATGCAGAAATATCTCCCTACCTTTTTCCAATTGAAACAATCAACAGAAACCAATACAGACCTAGCCTTCCGATTCGACATCAGCGACATAGACTCTCTGATGAACTATCTGAACATCGATCTTCACACAAAAGAGAAAATCACAATAAGTGGAGCATTAAACGAGAAGGAAAAGTCGCTGAAGATGGAACTGAACACGCCTGAAATCATCTACAACAAACTAGCTGCAGAACCATCAAGAATCCATTTTGCCTCTCATAAGAGAAACAACACCCACGCACTGATTGGATCCATAGAATCTAAGATTCATCCTAATAAGGAGGACCCTTTCAACGCCCTATTCTCTGGGGAGATAATCATTCAAAACGACTCTGTCTATAACAAAGTAAAGGTGAGTACAGCACCCGACACTGCCTTCCTAAAAGGCAATTTCTACGATTGCATCTCATTTCATCCATTGGGTGAAGGGCAATACAAAATCAATGTCAACCTTTATCCTTCAAATATTATTTTGCATCAACAAGAACTTCAAAACAACGAAGCGCTTGTTCAGTTGCTTCCTGATAAAATCCTCATCTCTAACTTCGGATTGTCAGCCAACCAACAGCACTTGCTGTTGGCCGACGGTATTCTCTCCTCATCTTTGAACGATACTCTATACGTCACATTTGATGATTTGAAACTTCAAACCATTCTGGGATTGATGTATCGAAATGATATCCCTGCAGACTGCAACATCAACGGAAAGTTAAAAGCATGTGCTATTTTAGGCGAGAATTTCAGATTCTCCACCCGTGGTTTCAAAATGGACAGCATCCGATACAATGACATCGAAATTGGCAACATGAACCTATCTGCCGTGTGGGACAATGCCCGCAAAGGTGTCTTTGCAAAGATGAAACTAGACAACGGCAACCAGCACCTTATGGACATCAAAGGTGTGATCGAACCTGCCAAGCAACAGATGAAGATGACAGCCTTCCTCGACTCCATTCCTCTACAATTGGCCATGCCGATTGCCAGTGAGTATGTCTCCAACCTAAAAGGAAACATTGGTGCCAACATAACAGCGGAAGGATCCTTCTCCAACCTCGACATCAACGGTTATGTCTATTTGAAAAATGCACAGGCGAAAGTAAACTACACAGGTGTCACCTACTTCATCTCCGATAGCATCAAACTAAATGGCAACCACTTCTATGCAAAGAGATTTAAGGTGAGAGATGACAATAACAACATTCTCTTCTTCGATGGGGATGTCACACACAAGGAATTCAAAACCTTCAATTACAAGATGCGCCTCAACATGAAGGACTTTGCCTTGCTAAACAACCCTAAGAGTCGCTCTAACATGGTATACGGAACTTTCTTTGTCAATGGTAAGGACCTAGTGTTGCAAGGCAATGAAAATGGAGCGGAGATAACCGGAGAATTAAGCAATGCCGAAGGTACTTCCGTCAACATCATCCTTCCGGAAACCGTCACAGAGACACACACCTATGACAATATCGTTTACGTAAAATCAGAAGTGGAGGAAGGAAAAGACACCGTGAAAAAAGAGGTGGTTCATCCAAGCAACTTCGATCTCTATGCCAACCTCTCCGTCGGACTGACAGAGAAGGCCTCCTTCTACGTCAACTTAGCGGATGGTGCCATGATTCGTGGTAACGGAAACCTACGTGTTCTCTACGAAGACAATGACCTATTTATCTACAATCGATTTACAGTGAATGATGGATATCTGAAAGTGAAGCTATCTGGATTGCCAACCAAAAAGTTCTCATTCCAAGAAGGTAGTTACGTGGATTTCACAGGCGACCCTATGAAACTGAAATTTAACGCCACCGCCACCTACAGTCTGACTGCTGATTTGACCACCCTTAGCTCTTCATTCTCAACCATGGGAATAAAGAACACGCATGTTCCCGTTAATTGTAACCTGATTGCCTCAGGCAATTTAGAGGACATGACACTCTCATACGATGTGGCACTACCAAAGGCGGAAAAAGACATACAACAAGCGGTGGCAAGCATCATCAATACAGATAACATCAGAATCAAAGAGTTCGCCTATCTGATTGGTGTCGGAATGTTTAGCGACCCAAGCAATGAGGTACAAGGAAATGCCCTTATGTCATTTGCTTCCTCCTCCTTGTCTGCCACACTAAACAACGTGTTAGGCAAATTCCTTGGTGAGAAAGTGACCATTGGTACCGATATCAGTTCATCCGACAATAGCTCCGAGTATGACGTGGGCGTCTCTGTCTCCACGAAACTGGCGAAAGACAAACTATTGGTCAGCACCAACATGGAGTTGCAAAATGCTGGTGGAGAAGATGAAAACTTCATGGCCGACTTTGACGCAGAATACCTCTTAGGAAAAACTGGTATGTTCCGTATCAAAGCCTATAATCATTCAAACGACGACTTCTACAGACCAGCCAACAGTACCACACAAGGTATTGGTATCTCTTTTGTGCGTGAATCGAAAAAGATCAGTGAACTGTTCAAAATAAAGAACGAATTTAACACCCCAAAAAGGAAAGAAAAGAAGAAAGAAAAAATAAACTCTAAGGAGAAAAACAAAACAGAAAACGGTCAGCCGACCCAAACAAACTCAACGCCAAAGAAGGAGGAGGAAGAATGAGCAATAGATTCATATTTATAATTCTGATGATCACCGCACTGCTGTCGGCCTGTTCCTCCACTAAATATGTGGAAGATGGCGACTACCTTCTTAACAAAACAAAGATTAAGGTGGAAAATGGCGAAGTGCCTGCCGACCAACTATACGACTATCTATACCAAAAGCCCAACAAGGATGTCTTGTTCATTCCGAAGATGGGACTTCACGTCTATTCTCTTTCTGGCAGAGACACCTCCAAGAAAATCAATCGCCTTTTACGTCGAATGGGTTCTGCTCCCGTCATCTACGACGAGAATCTAACAGAGAACACAGAAAGGCAACTCACCAAGAGGATGAAAAATTTAGGATATCTCAATGCAGAAGTGTCACACTGCACAGACACCTCTGGAAAGAAACTAAACATCACCTACTGCATTCGTCCGAAAGATCTCTACACAGTCAACTCTCTGAGCACAAAAGTGGAAACCAACGATATGCGAACGCTCCTGAAAACACGTTCTGCTAAGAAAATATTGAAAATCAAGGAGAACCAACCTTTTGAAGCAGAGACGTTCGACAATATGTCGGTAGACCTCACCAACCTCTTTTGGAGCATGGGCTACTATTATCTGACCAAAGATAACTTCTACTTCTTGGCAGACACCTCCATTGGCAATCATAAGGTGGACGTCACCCTCGCTTACAGAAAAATAGCGAAAGACTCTCTCGACGAGGACTTGAGTCTCCGTCGATATACCTTTCGAAATGTAACCATACACAATGAGTATGGACGTGATTTGCCTCGATTAAAGCATAAGAAATCAAAAGGGCATAGGCTCTCCGACCGATTGAGAGACACTGTCGTCTACAAAGGTGTAACCATCATCAATGGAGAAGAGGGACTCATTCGTCCTACTGTATTGTTCAACAACAACTTCATTCGTCCGGGACGATTCTACAGCAACCGATTGGTCGACAACACCTACAATTCAATCAATGCACTAAGTGCCGTTAATCAGGTCGGTATTCAATTGGATCCCGTCGATTCTGCTCAGATTGATGCCAAGGTGACCTTAACCCCTGCCAACCTCTATTACTTTCAATTTGGTATAGATGGAACGAATACGGCAGGCGACCTAGGTGTCTCCAGTTCGATATCCTTTCAACAAAGAAACCTTTTCAAAGGGTCGGAAGTACTCAGTTTGAAACTGAATGGAGCATTTGAACATATCCGAGGTCACTCAGAATCGGTCGACGCCGACGACTACATTGCCACCGATAATTATTACGAATACGGAGGTGAGGTAGCTCTCACCATACCGAGAATCATGCTAGCTCTTCTTCCTGAGCGATATCGCAGACAAGTAGGAGCCTCCACCACCTTCTCGCTTGGTGCCAACTGGATGAAACGTCCTGAGTATGACAGACGATTCCTTAGTGCAGACTGGAAATACAATTGGTATACAAAGCGCAAAAGGATTCACCACACATTCAATCTATGCAACATCAACTATGTGGTTTCCCCACGCACCTCCAAATGGTTCCAAAACTATCTGGAACGTAGTGGAAATGAGCTACTAAAAGAGAGTTATAAAGACCAATTCATCACACGTTGCACCTACTCCGTAGCCTACGGAAGTGACCTATCCACCGATCTGCATAAGAAAGGATGGACCATCCGAAGTGAGATAAGTGTGGCAGGTACTGTTCCCTATCTTGCCTGCAAGATAGCCCATACAGAGAAAGAGAACGGCGTTTACAACATTATCGGAACCCCATTTGCACAATATTCCAAGGCCACTTTTGATGTGACCAAAGCATTCTACGTCAAAGAGAAGACACAATTGGTAACACATGTCGGACTGGGAGTAGCCATTCCTTACGGCAACTCAGACATTATGCCGTACGAGCAGCGATTCTTTGCGGGCGGTGCCAATACGGTTCGCGGATGGGACACCCGTGGTCTCGGTCCTGGAATCTTTAACTACCGAAACGGAGGAAACTTCATCACACAGACAGGCGATGTGAAGATGATTCTCAACTTTGAATACAGACAACAGACCAACACCTTCATCGACCTGGCCGCTTTTGTCGATGCGGGTAATGTCTGGACCATCAAAAATTATGAAAAGCAACAAGGAGGCGTCTTTTACCTTAATGAATTCTACAAACAGTTAGGTTTATCATGGGGAATCGGAATCCGACCTAACTTCAAGTTTATTATCATACGTTTGGATGCCGGTATGCAGATTTACGATCCATCCTACGCAATGGATGAACGATGGGTGATTACAAAACCATCATGGGATCGTTGCAGTTTGCACTTCGCTGTTGGATATCCGTTCTAATATTACTTAACCACCACAGCACGAACACTCTGTCCATGGAAAACAGCGTAACCACTACCCGTGTTTGATTGTATAGTGTAATAGGAATCATCCGGATCAGGAAGAAATAAATCCATATTAAGTCCTCTGATTTTCGCCCAGTATTTTCTAGCACTCATCCACAACAGTTACCGTATCTTTCGACATCAGTTTCCTCAACTGTTCGGTTTCACCCACCACCCAAACGAAGTCACCTTCACAGAATACTGTTTGTGACTCTGGGTTCATGGTAGAAACGCCATCATGTTCAATTCCGACCACCGTACATCCCTTATTCTCGCGGATACCTGATTCGCGTAATGTCTTTCCCACAAATGGCGAGTCGGCCGTGATTTCAAACTGTTCTATACTAACACTACGATTACTATCATCATTCACTTCAGCCTCCAAATTAATCTCCTTTTGGAATCGTTCCAGCTGTTCATCCGTTCCCAGCACTAATATCTTATCCAACGGGAACAACTGATTATTACCTCCAGGGATATTTATGCGTCGATTACCACGTAAGATAGAGACTATATGAACCCCATATCGCTGACGGTAATTCAATGTCTTCAACGACTTACCCACGCAATCTGCATTCTGTTGAACCACATAATCCACCAAGTGAACATCAAACGAAAGCAGCTGAGACGCCAATACCTTTTTATAACCAGCGTCGCGCACGTTTTTCTTATCTTGCTCATATTCACGCGAGTTCAGATTATGGAGGAATTTCCTTTCAAGACGGATAGAGAAGAGTTTCAGACGTTTGGAGACCATCATCATTACAACCAAGATGGAAGCAATGAAAACCAGTAATCCCACTTTCGCACTAAAGAATCTGCTTAATATAAAGGCTACAAAACTAAAAGCCAAAGCGAAACGAAGGATAATCATAATCACCAAAGGTGCTCTGTTGAATCGGTTGGCAGCCCACAAATATTTGTACTCTGTCGAATGATTCTTCTTAGCCACCATAGCTCTCAGCAAAGGTGAAACCATAACTATTGTCAATCCAGCCGCCAATAATCGGCCCCATACCCCCGACACATTCTTAAGTACGAACGGCATGATATAATTGGTGGACAATAAGATGATGGCCACCGTTAAAATAGAATAGACCGCAACAATCCTTAGCACCTGAATCAACAAACTTCTCCATAAGTTTTCGCTACGAGCAGATTTACCTGCAGAAGCTCGTTTTTCAAGATGATTACGCCAACTCTCAGGCAATCGTTTTTCAAGGAATCTATAGGCAGGATCTGTCAGTTTCATCATATAAGGAGTGATGAAGATTGTTATGACAGAGACCGCCACGATTATAGGGTAAATGAAATCGTCAATGATATGCATTTTCGTACCCAACATGGCGATGATAAATGCGAACTCACCTATCTGTGTAAGGCAGAATCCTGATTGAATAGCCACCTTTAATGATTGTCCAGATAAGAGAAGACCCATGGTGGCAAACACAATCTGTCCCAACACAATGGTAAGCACCAAGACCGCTATTGGAAAGGCATATTCACCAATCACGGAGAAATTAACCATCATACCGACAGAAACGAAAAAGATAGCACCAAACAAATCCCTCACTGGGCGAACCAATCTGTCGATACGTTCTGCCTCCAACGTCTCAGCCAAGATGGATCCCATAACGAAAGAACCCAAAGCCGATGAAAAGCCCACCTTAAGTGCAAACAGCACCATGCAGAAGCACAAGCCTAAGGAGAAAATCAACAATGTCTCGTCGTTCAGCACCTTCTTAGCAGCACGAAGGATGATTGGTACGATATAGATACCAGCCACCAGCCATACCACCAGGAAGAAGAAGAGTTTCAAAATACTGTATATCAACTCCGTCCCCTCCAAGGATTTTCCCAAAAAGATAGTAGGAATTAAGACCATCAAGACAATCGCTATCAGATCTTCAAAGATAAGGATACCAAAAACGATTTTTGTGAATTTCTGGCTTCGAAGTTCATTATCATCAAAAGCTTTTACAATGATGGCGGTCGACGACATCGAAATCATACCTCCCAACAACACACTGTTAACAAGGCCCCAGCCCAATGCCAATCCAACCAAAAAGCCCAAGACTATCATAAACGAGACGATCACCAATGCCGCTATTATAGCGGTTCGTCCCACATTGATCAACTTTTTAAAACTGAAATCCAATCCCAAACTGAACAACAAGAAGATGATTCCGATATCAGCCCATGTACCAATGTCTGAAGCACCAGAAACCGTTGGCGTCAAGGTAATTTGAGAACTCACCAAACATCCTGCCACGATATAGCCCAAGACAACTGGCTGCTTCAACCATTTAAATACAATGGTTGTCAGTCCTGCACTAATCAAAATCAGGGCTAAATCAGCTAACAGAGGTGGAACGTTCATATTACTCAAGCATTTTGTCCGATTCTTATACAAAAGTAAGGCATTTATCTTTTAAAAAAAATTTTTGAAGTGACAATTACGAGGTTATGAGGCATTTTTTGCACTTGTTTAGACGAAAAACAGGATGATTTGCCATCGTTCGTTCATCCAACACTCAAAATTTAACAACAATTATAGATATGAGCGTTTTATTCAAAATTCTTTAACACTTGAAATGTTAAATTCTTTCTATATTTGCAAGTATGAAGAAATGGACAATGATAGTTTTACTCTCCGTCATGATACTTTCTTTTTTTAGTCTGATGGGGTTACAAGCTTACTATTTGAAGCTCAACGCCGATATGCGTGAGGATCAATTTAGTGAGGAGGTGAAACGTTCGTTGTATGAAGTGGCGAGATTATTGGAAGAGGAGGAGACGTTGCAATATCTGAATAAGAACCTGACCACCCCTTCGTCCAAGACACGTATCATACAATCCACCACAGCATTTATGTCTGATGGGGATGTTCAAATGCAAAAGATGAGAAGAATGCGCGACTCTTCTCAAAAATATTCCACCGTTAGAGTAAAGACCAATGTTTTCATCTCTATGAAACACGGCTCCAACTCCATACAAGAGTCGTCGCGCATCATGCAAAACAAACTGAAAGAGCGATTCTTACACAATCGTGCCCTGTTGGATGACATCCTAATCCGACTGATGAGCGACACCTATATCCGTCCCATCGAGGAACGTGTTGATTTTCTCACTCTAAATGAAATATTAGACCGAGAGTTAGAGAATAATGGAATCAACACCACCCACTATTTCAGTATCATCAACAACGATGGTAAGGAGATTTACAGAAGTGCCAATTTCGACGAGCATGCCTCTGATGTGGAGTGTTACAATCAGATCCTGTTTCCTAACGATCCGGCACCACAATCCAACTACATCAAGGTGTTCTTTCCAACCAAACAAAAGTTTATCACCTCCAATAGTTTGTTCGTGCCTTCCATCTTCTTTACGATTCTGCTGTTGTTCACCTTTGGGTTCTCTTTGGCCATCATCTCTCGCCAAAAACGACTCTCTGAGATGCGTACAGACTTCATGAACAACATGACGCACGAATTGAAAACGCCAGTCTCCACCATCTCGTTAGCAGCACAGATGCTGAATGACGAATCGGTGCCTAAGACACCAACCATGGTGGGACATCTCTCCAAAACCATCAAAGACGAGACCAAACGACTTTCGCAACAGATCGAAAAAGTACTACAGATGTCTATCTTTGAAAAGGAGAGTAGCGCACTGAAACTACAGGAGATGGACATCAACGAAATGATTTTAACCATCGCCGGCACATTTGCCATCAAGGTGGAGAACACTGGTGGAGACATTCAAACGGAATTATATGCAGAGAATGCCACCGCATTAGTCGATGAGATACACTTCACAAACATCATCTACAACCTGATGGATAACGCGGTGAAATATTCCAAAGGGCCACTTATTCTACGTCTAAAAACATGGAATGAGAAAAATAAATTGATGATTTCGATAGAAGATAATGGAATTGGTATCAAAAAAAGCAATTTAAAAAGTATATTTGACAAATTTTACAGAGTACCTACTGGTAGCATTCACAATGTTAAAGGATTCGGACTTGGTCTTGCCTACGTGAAAAAGGTGGTGACAGACCATGGAGGAACCATAAAAGTGGAGAGCGAGCTGGATAAAGGTACGAAGTTTATTATATCAATACCCTTAAATAATACCCTAAAATAAATAACGTTATGGACGAAAAAACAAGAATCTTATTATGCGAAGATGACGAAAATCTCGGAATGCTTCTTCGAGAGTATCTTCAAGCTAAAGGATATGAGACAGATTTGATGGTCGATGGTGAAGCTGGTTATAAGGCCTTCATCAAAGAGAAGTATGACTTGTGCGTGTTCGATGTGATGATGCCTAAGAAGGATGGTTTCACATTGGCACAGGAGATCAGAGAGATCGACACGGAAGTGCCTATCCTCTTTTTAACTGCCAAGACACTCAAGGAGGATATTTTGGAAGGATTCCGCATCGGTGCAGATGATTACATGACCAAGCCATTCAGCATGGAAGAGTTGCTACTTCGTATAGAGGCAATCCTTCGTCGTGTGAGAGGTAAAAAATCAAAAGAGGAGACATCTTTCCAAATGGGTAAATTCCTCTTCGACACACAAAAACAACAACTCTCTATTGGCGACAAAGTAATCAAACTGACCACAAAAGAGTCTGAACTATTGGCCCTTCTCTGCAATCATGCCAACGACGTGTTGGAGCGCAACCACGCATTACGCACTATTTGGGATGAAGACAACTATTTCAACGCAAGAAGCATGGACGTCTACATCACCAAACTAAGAAAAATACTAAAAGATGACCCAAGCGTGGAAATCATGAACGTACACGGAAAAGGTTACAAAATCATTTACCCTAACGCCAACGAAAACCAAGCAGATTAAAACAATAAAAAAAACCGGCAATTTTGATTGTCGGTTTTTTTATTTCGATTCATCAGAATCTTTACTCTTCTACATAATACTTGTTCAAAAGTATATGAGCAGCCAAACCCAATATCATAATGAAACCGGCCAAACCCAATGCTGTATTTGATGTAAAGACTTCAAAGAAATGTAACAAAAGAATAAGAACACCCAATAGGACGATCAATATTCCTAAGTATCTCATTAACTTACCCATTTTTATATATTTTTTTAACGTTTATAATTTCACATTATTCCAAGGTGCAAATAACGGACATTTTTTTTGTTTTTGGAAATTTATTTGACACTTTTTTTGAACATATTCACTCTCTTCCATTCGACAACACCTTAATTTTTCACAAGGTGGGAAATCCACATTCAAACCTAATTCTCAAAATTTTCGCATACTTAAATGCTATTTCTTTGTTTTTTAGAGAAAAAAAACTAAATTTGAGAAATTTAGACTATATCATTAGAATAATCTGTTCTAAATTGAGCGTGAGATAGATTCATTTACAATACTTCATCAGAAAGCATATTATAACCATGAAAACAGAAAAACCGCTTATATTGAGACTATTGCTTTGGCCATTTTCCGCTATTTACTGGTTGGGAGTGACCATACGTAATTTGTGTTTTGATGCAGGTATCTTGCCATCAAAAAAGTTTGACGTGCCCGTTATTTCTGTTGGTAACATTACTGTGGGAGGAACAGGCAAAACTCCTTTTACGGAGTATTTAATTAAGATGTTAAAGACCGACCATCGTGTAGGTGTGTTAAGTAGAGGATATAAAAGAAAAACTAGCGGATACCAACTGCTCACAGAGGCATCCAAACCACTGGAAGTGGGAGACGAACCTTATCAGGTGAAACGGAAATTCCCTGATATCATGGTGACCGTCGATGCCAATCGCCGACGTGGCATGTCCAATATGTTACAGGAGCCTTACAACAAGCCCGACCTGATTATCTTGGATGATGCCTATCAACATCGCTATGTGACGCCTGATCTCTCTATCTTATTGGTAGACTACAACCGTCTGATTACAGAAGATCACCTCCTACCAATGGGTGAACTTAGAGAGCCTGTTGGCGCGAAAGATCGTGCCGACTTCATTGTCCTGACTAAATGCCCACAAAACATGCCTTCTATTGAGTACCGAATCATTCAAAAGAACTTGGGCGTTTATCCTTACCAATCGCTCTATTTCACCACGCTCTATTATGGCGACTTGGTTCCTTTATTCCCTAACTCTGTTCATGTGCCATTATTAAAAGAGCGATTGGAGAACAAATACACCTCTCTGGTAGTGTCTGGCATCGCCTCTCCTCGTCCTTTTGAAGAGTATGTACGCTCCTACTCAAAAGAGATTGTCACCCTAAATTATGCAGATCATCACAACTTCTCGAAAATTGATTTCCAAAAGATCGAGAGCGTGTTTAATGAAATAAAAGAGAAGGATAAATTAATTGTAACCACCGAAAAAGATGCTGTTCGTATGGTGAATCATCCTGATTTCCCTGACAGCCTAAAGAAATATATTTATTATATCCCATTGTCCATTTGCTTCTTAAAGGACAGTGGAGAGGATTTTGATAAGAAAGTGAGAAGCTATTTGGACAAAAACAAGTGCTTTTCACAAATAATATCCTCTAAAGAGTAACTACTAAGATATTGTTGAATTAAAGGTGAGTTCTATGAATTCATCGTTTAAAAAGTTATAGTATTAATAATTGTGGGTTGATGAACTATTAAGACCCACCTATAAAGCGTTTGAGTTATGAGTTTGTTGGAAGATATCAGACGTTCGAATGCATGTCTGAAAGAGCGAACGAAATTGCGTCCTCGCATTGCGATTGTGTTGGGTACAGGGTTGGGCAGTTTTGCCGATAAGATTAGTGTGGTGGACACAATACCATATAATGAAATTCCTGGGTTTAAGACGAGTACAGTTCAAGGCCACTCGGGCAAATTATTGTTCGGCACGTTAGATGGCATTGAAGTGATGGCAATGCAAGGCAGACTTCATTACTACGAGGGATATACAATGCAAGAAATCACCTTCCCTATTCGCGTAATGAAAGAATTTGGCATCAAAGTATTAATGGTCTCCAATGCTGCAGGAGGATTGAATCCAGACTATATCCCAGGTGATATCATGATTATAAAAGATCATATCAATCTTTTCCCTGAACATCCTTTACACGGACCTAATATCGAAGAGTTGGGAGTTCGTTTCCCTGATATGAGTAATGCATATGACAAAAAGTTGATTGCCTTGTCTGATGAGATCAATCAAAGGCTCTCGCTAAACCTGAAGAAGGGTGTCTATGTGGGTACTCAGGGACCTACCTTTGAGACTTTATCAGAGTATCGTTACTTCCGTATCATCGGTGGCGATTCATGTGGTATGTCGACCGTACCAGAGGTGATTGTGGCAAATCACGCCGGACTCTCCGTCTTTGGTGTCTCTGTCATATCCAATGTGGGTGTGGATGCCAACTTGAGCAATGTGACACATGAAGAGGTGCAACAAAACACGTTACTAGCGCAAGACAAGCTGGCCGTTCTCTTCACAGAGATGGTAAAGGCTTGCCATAAAATTGTATAGCACCAATCGTATACAGAAAAACTACGGATGGCATGGGAAATCATTGTAATCTCATGCCATCCGTTTTTTTTACAAGCTAAATAAATCTGACTTTTAAACCTACTTGGTGTTTGATTCACCTGAAGCATTACGCCTCATAATCCATGCAAACACGTAATTTAGTATTAGGGCGGACAGCTCCATTAGCCACAGCCACATGCTTAGGATGAACTGCATAGCCTTTTAATGCATTAAAGTCGGTGAACGAAGAGTCCAACATCACATCCGCATTGGAAGTCTCCAATCCATTAATGTTGACCTTGATTTCTAACAAGCCATCAATCTGACCTGCCAATCCTTCCAATCCTTCTTTTATCTGTTGTTTTACAATCGCTTTTTGTTCAACTGAAAGTTCATCTTTCAATTGCCATAAAATCACATGTTTTACCATAGTTATCTCAATTTATGTTTTAAGTAAAATTTCTTTACAATAAAGAAAAAACAAGCCACACCTATCAGGTTAACCATCCATGCAGCCCAAAAGGCCTCATGATAGCCTAAATGACGCGAAATAAAGCCACCTGCCAATATACCTAGACCTACACCTATATCCCATGAGACGAGGTGAGAGGAATTGGCTGTACCCCTTTGGGAATGTTCTGCCAGATTCAGAAACATTGTCTGATAAGCAGGGAACATGTGTCCATTTCCCAATCCGATAATAAAAGCAGCTCCATAGTAGCCAATCTCGTTGTGCAGGGCTGCAAAAAGCAGGTAACCAAACAAGGATACTATGCAACCCAATCCTGCATTGTGTGCCACCCTTCCCTCACGAAGAGAACGGGAACCTAAAAGTCTCGAGACTATCAATCCGATAGCCAAGAGCATAAAAAAGAATCCAGTACCCTCTTTAATACCTAATTTCTCCTGTCCATAAATAGCCACATACGTGGAAAGCACACCATATGAAAAGGCGAGACAGAGAAAACTGACAGAGACCTTCCATGCAGGATATAGGAAGAAGCGATCTAATGATATCGGACTCTTTTCCTTCTTTAATTCCTTAGGGGGTATTTTAACGGTGGAATTGACCAAAAAGCCTATGAATGATGTTCCCACTGCCGCCAAAAAAATCAAATTGAAATTATTGGTCAGATGGTATATCCACAAGGCGATGGAGGGACTAATGGCAGTGGCAATGTTATTGCTCAACCCGTAGTAACCTATTCCCTCTGCTCTTCGAGATGGATGCAACACGTCAATTGCCACAGTACTATTGGCTACAGTAACCGACCCGAAAGGGGCTCCGTGCAGCGTACGAACCAATGCAAATAACAAAAGGGTGCCAGCAAGGATATAACCTGTAAAAAAGAGGAAGAAAAGGAAATAGCTAATCAACAGCACCTTTTTACGGGGAAAACTATCCACAATATATCCACTGAACATTCGAGACAGTAGTGCCATGATTACATAACCCGACAACACCGTCCCGATCATATCATTATTGGCCCCAAATCTCTCCTTAAGATAGATGGGCAACAACGGCATTAAGAGCATGAATGAGAAGAATATCATAAAATTGGCCACCCAAACTTTTATGTAATTCCGATTCCAAAGTTTCTCTTCCTGCTCCACCATTTAATTAGTCATTAAAATCTTCAAATACATCATCGTCGCCTGACGATACGCCAGAACGTTCTTTCTTGTTCTTCTTGCTCGTCATATTACCAAAGTTATATGAGAGGTTGAAGTTGATTGTTCTACCACTCCAACAAGACTCTGAATATTGATAGAAATCCTCTCCCCAAGTCTCAGACTTCCACTTCCTTGAATTAAGCAAGTCTCTCACAGAAAGCGTTGCAATCAGTTTCTTCTTTAGGAACGGCTTCTTCAATCCCATGTTAATATAGTAACTGCTCAATGATTTACCTTGCACAGTGGCTCTAGGCGAACGATAGTTTCCTGATATTTGTAGGTTGAAGTCTTTAGGCAAAGAGAAATCGACAGAAGTCTGAGCAGACCAGCTAAAGCTTTGCTTGTCTTCAATCGTGACGTTTACCTCTGTCAACGAGCCATTCATCTTCGTGTTAATGTCATAGTTACCTCCGTTCAGTTTGTAATAATAGAGATTCACATTTGTTGTGAGGTTGACTATTTCCCAATGATTCTTTAATATCAATTCAAGACCCGTTGAATGGGAGGTGGTGATATTATCAAACGTACTGATCATGGCTTCGGTCGACATCCAGCTATAGCGTTGAATGACATCCTGCATCAGTTTGTAATAAAGGGAAGCCATAAAGGTATGTTTGTTAAAGTTCTTCACGTAATTAAACTCCATCGAATTGGTGAATTCTGGATCTAGTTCAGGGTTACCGAATGAGATATTGGTAGAGTCGGCCACATTCACATAAGGGTTTAACCAATAACGGCGCGGACGACTGATTCTGCGTGTATAGCTCATTTGCAACTCGTCATTATCTGATAGTTTATAAGAGAAAAAGGCTGTAGGGAAAACATTAAAATATGGCTTTTTCGTGCTCTTCTCCCCTGTGGTGTTTAATGACCAATCGATATCAGTCAATTCTCCACGTAATCCCAACTGCATGGAGAATCGGTGGAAGGAATTGCCATAGGATACATAACCCGCATATACGTTTTGGTGCAATTCAAAGTCGTTGTCCAATTCATGTTGTGGCGAGAACTCTTGTTCTTGATCCCTTTTTATGGAAGAACGAACATCGCTGTATTGATTTTGGAAATTAAGTTTAACTCCAGCCTCAAGTTTGGAAGTGGACGTTAGCGGATTCACATAATCAATCTGTGTCTCAAAGTTACGATTGTGATTATTTGTTTGCTGGTTTTGTATGTAATCCATACTTGAGATGGATTGGTGGTTGCTATCAAAATTCTTTTGCTCATAATCCCTATTACTATCAAACTTGTTAGCAGAGAAATTGAAGGAAGTGGATAGAATGTGTTTTTCTGAAAAAGAATGAGCATAATCGAACACGATGTTGGTCATAAGTCGATCATTATCCGTTGTGGAGTTTCTCTCCTGGAAAGAGTTGAATCTGTCCACTCCCATCTCTCGGAATCCTTTGTTGTAGTTGATGAATTGGTCACGGTTTCTTCCTGCAATAGTGAAGAGACCAGTAAGGCCTATTCTGTTGAGGGAGTCAATCTGACAATCTGTTCCCATGCGAATAATACCTGTATTCATGACATGGTTGGTCTCATTATCCTGATTCATCAGCAGAGTGTCTGTATCATACGTTTCACGTTCTGTTCTACCATCACCGATATTCTTACGGTTGGTATATCCAACATTGGCGAAGGATGACCATTTACCCTTCATAAAGTTAATGTTAGCAGCAACATTTCCTCCTGGCTTTCCACCCCATGGATATGAGATACCTGCAGAGACAGAACCATAGTAGGATGCTTTATTGTCTGATTTTTTCATGACAATGTTGATGATACCCGCAGAACCTTCTGCATCGAATTTAGAAGATGGATTGGTGATTACCTCCACACGTTCGATACTTCCAGCTGGCAATTGTTCCAATATTTCACCTCTGTTCTCATCAGAGAGTCCGGAAGGCTTTCCGTTGATGTAGATCTCTACATTCTCGTTGTTTCGCATCGAAACATTACCCTCTACATCCACCTCTATGGAAGGTATCTCTTTCAACACTTCACTTGCCGACATACCTTCAGAAACAGCACTCTCATTCACCAAAAAGGTTTTCTTGTCTATATCCACATTCAGTGTAGATCTTTTAGCACTCACCTCAACGGCAGTAAGCAATGCTGCATCTTCCTGCAGAATGATCTTACTATATTTCCTTGTGGGTTTCTCCTTCGTAAGCACCACATCTATCGTTTTCGTCCTGAATCCCACATAGGTAATCTCAAGTTTAAAGTTACCCTCCGTCAGATCCTTGAGTTCAAAAAAGCCATCCATATCGGTGGCATTCCCTTTAAACATAGATTTCTCACCAGACTTGTATAAAACAACAGACGCAGATGGAAGAGGATCTCCACCTGCATCTACGATTTTTCCCGATATTTTATACTCTTCAGCATGAAGAGTAACTAAACCAAAAAAGATCAAAACAACTGTACATACAATTTTCGTTCTCATAAGCTCAATTCTAAATTTATAGTTCTAATTGTGTTTTATTTATTACGCATCCGAAGTCTTCGAACTATCCTGTTCGCTCGTATCCTTTGCCTCCGTATCATTTGGCTGATCCGTCGGCATAGTGTTTACTACTTCCGGAGACTCTTGTGTCGTCGATTCTTCACCCTCATTTCCCTTCGTTTTCTTTGATTCACTCTCTTCACTCAGTTCTTCTGATCTTGATTTCCAAGGACGTTTACCAAAGATACGTTCCACATCATCTGCAAAGATAACCTCTTTTTCAATCAATTGATTTGCCAATTGTTTCATACCATCAAGGTTTTCTCTCAGAATTGACTTAGCACGTTCATATTGTTCTTCAATCAGTTTTTTCACTTCATCATCGATGATCTTGGCCGTCTCTTCACTATAAGGTTTGCTGAAAGAGTATTCAGAACCCGTTGAATCATAATAGGAGATATTGGCCAGTTTATCGCTGAATCCATAATAAACGATCATTGCATACGCTTTCTTAGTAGTGCTTTCCAAGTCGGCAAGTGCACCTGTGGAAATCTCATTGTAGATAAGTTCCTCCGCTGCACGACCCGCCAATGTGGCGCATATCTCATCGAGCAAATGGTTGACAGTGACATGTTGATGTTCCTCTGGAATATACCATGCTGCACCAAGAGCTCTTCCGCGTGGCACGATAGTCACCTTCACCAATGGATTAGCAAATTGAAGTTTCCAACTCACTGTTGCATGTCCCGCCTCATGAATAGCCGTCGACTCTTTTTCTGCCTTAGTCAGAATTGCATTCTTCTTTTCCAAACCACCAACGATACGATCTACCGCATCAAGGAAGTCTTGTTTCTCCACCGATTTCTTTTCCTTACGAGCTGCTATCAAAGCGGCCTCATTACATACATTGGCAATATCCGCTCCAGAGAAGCCAGGTGTCTGACGAGAAAGGAAGTCTACATCCACATCATCACTGATCTTCACATTACGCAAATGCACGTTGAAGATTTCCTTACGATCATGCACATCAGGAAGGTCGACAGCAATCTGACGGTCAAAACGTCCTGGACGAAGGAGAGCCTTATCCAAGATATCTGCACGGTTGGTAGCCGCCAATATGATGACACCACTATTAGAACCAAAGCCATCCATTTCGGTAAGCAATTGGTTCAATGTGTTCTCTCGCTCATCGTTTGAGTTCATATTCGGATTACGACCTCTCGCACGACCCACAGCATCGATCTCATCAATAAAGACGATGCATGGAGATTTCTCTTTCGCTTGTCTGAACAAGTCGCGTACACGGGAAGCACCCACACCCACAAACATCTCGACAAAGTCGGATCCAGACATAGAGAAGAAAGGTACATCAGCCTCACCAGCTACAGCCTTCGCCAACAATGTTTTTCCTGTTCCAGGAGGGCCTACCAACAAAGCACCCTTAGGAATCTTACCACCCAATTCTGTATACTTATTAGGATTCTTCAAGAAGTGAACAATCTCTTGAACCTCTTCCTTCGCTTCAGAAAGTCCTGCAACATCTTTAAAGGTGATCTTATTATTGGTATTGTTTTTATCAAATAGCTTCGCTTTGGACTGACCAACGCTGAAAATACCGCCACCGCCAGGTCCACCACCCATTCGTTTCATCATTAACACCCAGAATGCAACCATTATAACGAATGGAAGAACCCACATCATATAATTTGAGAAATCAGGAGCCTCCTCAAAGAACACTTTTGTCTTCTTATTAGAGCTTTTCTCCCACTCTGCCACATCCTTGGTGATCTGTTCAGCTGAAGGTATCTGAATCTGAATAATAGGCTTACGTACAAATTTTGCTGAATCTTTTCCAAACACCTCAGCTATTTTCTCAGGAACAATCTTAACTTCCGCCACATTCTGGTTGCCGATAACATTGATGTTTTCAACCGCACCTATTTCAATCAGATGAGGAATGTCACTATAAGAGAACCTCTTCGATTCAGTCGCATCACCAGAAAACATTATATAGATTAAAAATCCGAAGATGAGTATGTAGATCCAATTCAGCGAGAACTTGAACTCTTTTTTAAAAATTGGTTTTTTATTGTTATCTGCCATATTCTATATTGTAATTTATTTAGGTTCATTTCGTACCGGGGAAAATCAAATGGATGAATTACAATTCATCTGGATATTCCGTGATGACTGCATCCTCCCAAAGATCTTCCAATTTGTAGAAGTCTCTCAACTCTGGTTGGAACACATGAACAATCACCTCACCATAATCAAGAGCAATCCATTGCGAATTAGCATATCCATCCGTTCCAAATGGTTTCACCTTGATTTGTTCACGTACATAATCCTTTACAGAATCAGCTATAGAGGTGACGTGAGTATTGGACCTTCCCTGACATATAACGAAGTAACGGAACACATAATTGTCTATCTGAGACATATCTACAGCAACAATTTTTTCGCCCTTCACTTCGCGAATACCTTCTACTATCTTATCAACCAACAATGTGGTCTCATCCAAAATTTTCTTTTTTGCCATATTATTTGTTCAATAGTTTATGAATAGCATTATCCACCTTATCGAATGTAAATTCATTCATGGATTGCTTCATTAAGTCTTGTATCTTATCATTGCAAAGGTTGCCAATGCTTCCTTCGTGTGAATGATGAATGTTTTTGTTTGGTTTGAAATTTCCTGCTTCAATATCCAATCCCACTTTTTTATAGGCATCGCGGAATGGCATTCCCTCCACCACTAAGCGATTCACCTCTTCCACACTAAAGATGAAGTCATACTTAGGGTCATCCAGAATGTTCTCCTTAATCTTCACCTCACGCATGATGTGAGTGGTCATCTTCAAGCAATCTCGTAACTCATCGAATACAGGAATGAAGATCTCCTTGATAATCTGCAAATCACGGAAGTAACCCGAAGGCAGATTGTTCATGATCATCATGATCTGCTGAGGCAAAGTCTGTATCTTATTGCATTTTGCGCGAGTCAATTCAAAGACATCAGGATTTTTCTTATGTGGCATGATGCTGGAACCGGTTGTGCACTCATCTGGCAACTTTATGAAACTGAAGTTTTGACTTGTAAACATACAAGAGTCAAACGCTAGTTTGGAGATGGTAGCTGCAATACCAGCCATCGCAAATGCAACTGTTTTCTCTATCTTACCACGACCCATCTGAGCGTAGATGACGTTGTAATCCATCGAATCAAATCCGAGGAGGTCGGTTGTCATCTGACGATTCAATGGGAAAGAAGAACCGTAGCCGGCAGCAGAACCCAAAGGATTACGGTTGGTCATCTTCCAAGCAGCCAACAATAGTGCCATATCGTCTACCAAACTCTCTGCATAAGCACCAAACCATAAGCCAAAAGAGGATGGCATGGCGATTTGCAAGTGAGTGTAGCCTGGCAACAATACGTTTTTATATTTGTTGCTTTGTTCAATCAACACATTGAAAAGTTCCTCCACACCCTCTGCGATGGAACGAATCTGCTCACGCGTGAAGAGCTTCATATCAAGAAGCACCTGATCGTTGCGTGAACGTCCACTATGTATCTTTTTACCAAGATCTCCCAACTTGCGGGTGAGTAGCAACTCCACTTGTGAATGAACATCCTCCACACCCTCTTCAATCTCGAATTTGCCAGATTCAGCTAGTGCATAAATGGCCTTCAGTTCTTTCAAAAGAATTGGCAATTCATCTTTCCCTAATAACCCAATCGATTCAAGCATAGTGATATGAGCCATAGAGCCTAACACATCATGTTTCGCAAGAAAAAGATCCATTTCGCGATCTCTTCCAATAGTAAAGCGCTCGATCTCTTCATTCGTAGCCTTACCCTTATCCCATAATTTCTGAGCCATTCAGTAACTTTTTATTTAAACGGTGAATTTATAGAACTCACCTGTATTCTTGTGATAATATTATCAAATTAAAAGACAAATGTACGAAAATTAATTAAGGTGACTCCTATAATTTTCAGTGTTTTTATAAAAGTTTCGTGATGGAGCAAGGAATATAACTTTTTAAAATGCATAAATAAATGCATATTTAGGTCAATGTAAGTAATTTTTTATTTTTTTATTATCGTCATCAATACAACAAATATTTATAGTAATGATTTATCAAGACATAAAAATTTAGTCTATTATCTTTTTATAAACTTAACGTAACTTATTAAATAATAATAAAATATGATGTCAAAAAGAGAAAAAACTCCTCATATTTCATGACTCTACAAGCCATTTTAGATACTTTTGAACTTATGAAGAAGTACACACACGCATGGATGGCTTTTATGGCCATCAAAAGATTACAAGTCATAGCAACATCCGAAGATGATGCTGTAATAAAAAATGTAAGCGAAGAGGTAAGAAATCATGCCAAAACGCTAGTAAGATGGTTCAAAAACTATCGCGACTTCGTGATTGAGGGCGCATGGTATCCTGATGATGTGTTCAAAGACATGAGTTCGAGTCACATCGTCAAATACAAGCCTAATCCGAATGGATCGCCATGTAAGTTTAGGAACTTGACATCCACGCATTCCATTGCAACTATGATGAGGAAAAAGTCTCCTCTCTACAACATACCCTATACCATCACGCAAGGCAACTGTGCAGACAGATGTGAATCGATTGCTCACAGCATTGTGGACAACTTTAAAATGCTACACGAAGAGGAACGGGGATGCCCACTTGTCCCTTCAAACAATCACATAGCCATGAGATTCTTCATCTTGAGTCACTATGTGGCCGACTGCCACATGCCTCTGCATTGCGACGAACGTCCCTTCTCCGACGAAAAGGGTATACATGGTTCCATCGAAAAGAAATGGGAAGACCAGGTGAAAGCTTCATACGATTTAGACATAGACAACAAAAGGTTTTTCTACGACCCCAAAGGATACCCTCTACCTCTAAGTCTCACTCCTCTTATGAAAAGTGTGGAAGAGGAAATCGCCTCTCGTCCATACGTCCACGGTTGGGGAACAGACAATTCAAGCACTTGGGACTATATGAGTGCTGTGTCTCAATATTCTTATCTATTTGCTCGTTATCTAGTGCCCGAATCTTTCGGTAACACACAAGGCATCAAAGATTTTATGAATCAAACCGAATGGGGATTGAAATTCGATGAGTACAATAAGATGATTTTTTGCGATGCAATTGACTCTATTGCCCGAATATGGCTCCATATATGGATTCGATATAAAAAATGGCTTAAAGAGTGATGCCAACAAAGAGTAGGCATAAGATGAATTTTGCAAATTAATTTCTACAAATTTATTACTTTTGTCACACAAACCTCTGATTTGCGCCATCTCGCAAATTGAAGGCTTAACGATTGTATTTTCTAAAATTGACGTGTCATGTGGTATCACTATTTAATTCCTCCCGTTGTGGGCGCTGCCATTGGTTATTTCACCAACGAATTGGCAATTAAGATGCTATTTCGTCCGAAGACCCCAAAATACATCTTCGGCATGAGAGTTCCCTTCACCCCAGGAATCATTCCTAAAGAGAAAAATCGCATTGCCACTGCTATTGGAGAGACCATCAGCAAAAACCTGATGGACCAAGAGACCATGACTAAAAGTCTGCTCTCCGACGAGATGATTTTGAAGCTGAGCAACGCCATCGACACCTTCGTCAACACACAGAAGGAGAACCCCGAAGACGTGCGCACATTTCTTTCTCACTACATCAATTTAGAAGATATGGATAAGATCGTAGAAGAGACGTCAGAAAGATTCTCTAATAGTATCAGTACGAAAATAGCCAACTCTAATTTGGGAGAAGAGATTTCCTCGAAAGTGGTGGAATATGCTATGGAACAATCCCAAAACTCCCTCTTGGGACTGTTTGGCACAGATAAAATCATCCAATTACTATCAAAACCAACAGAAAAAATACTAAGCAAACATATTGGAAACATCCTAAGCAACAATGCAAAAGAGATAATTAGTCCGATGGTAGACGGACAAATCAACAGTTTCATGGAGACACCTGTATGCAATTTCATACAAGGGCGAGAAGAGGGTATTGAAAAGATCAAAACAATGATCTTAGATGCTTATAAAAACATTATTTCCAATCAGTTGCCACGCATACTCGAATCCATCGACATCAAGAAAATCGTGGAGGATAGAATCAACGGAATGAAAATAGAAGAGACCGAGCAACTCACATACGGTGTGGTCAGCAATGAACTACGTGCTATCGTGCTATTAGGAGCACTTTTAGGAGGAATTATCGGACTGGCTAATCTGGCCTTTATTTAATCTTTAAACTTGATTAGGCACACCTATTCCACGGATCATTCCACAGAATAACAATGTGTATTATTTCACAGAAATAGAGTAAGGCATGATTGCCTGATTGAAATCGAGTCGTTCTATTTTGTTTAGGATCTCCATCTCACGGGAAAGGATCTCTGAATGAAACATTTTCTCATAACCAAGATGTGGCAACTCACTCAGTTGCTCAAGTGCGCTTTTCAACTCCGGATAAGATACCACAGCATAATCATCTCCCAACTCTGACAATTTAGCCGCATAAGAGATTGCATCCTTCAGTGTACCCAACCGATCCACCAAACCTATATTCTTTGCATCAACACCACTCCACACGCGACCTTCAGCTATTTTCTCCACCTCACTCTTTTCCATGTTTCTGCCCTCCGAGCAACGAGTCAGGAAGGTATCATACACCTCAGCCACATGAGTCTGAAGAACAGCCGTCTCCGTCTCGTCCAAAGGTCGTGTGAAATTAGATAGTAAGTCTGCATAAGGATTTGTTTTCACCACCTCATGTTTGACGCCCAATTTATTCATCAGTTTATTGACATTCGGAATAACTCCAAAAACACCGATGGAACCGGTTATTGTCTTCGAATCAGCATAGATATAATTAGCACCTGCCGAAAGATAATAGCCACCCGATGCTGCATAGTCGCCCATACTTACCACAACAGGCTTCTTCTCTTTTAAAAGAGTGACTGCGCGCCATATTTGTTCTGCCCCATAAGCACTTCCACCTGGAGAATTGACACGTAAGACAACAGCTTTTATCGTAGAATCACTTCTCAAATTATTCAATTGTGAAACCATCTTAGAAGAAGAGATACCATCCTTGTTTCCATTGTCAATCTCACCAACCATATACAACACAGCCACCTTTTTAGGAGAAACTGAAGCTACGGTTTTCTCTATCTCCTGACTACTAAAATAATCCGTCACCGAAACAAATGGAACTTTATCGTTATCTTTCAATGAGAGCTTCGTTTTCAATAATGATTTGATCTCATCCGCATAACAGATGACATCTACCATCTTATATTCCAAAGCAACTTGTGGCGTTTGGAAAGCCATCATCTGATTCGCAATCTCATTAAGCGAATCCTCTGATATCGAGCGAGAGTCAGAGATATCCTTTCGCACGGAGTTCCACAAAGAATGAATCAAATGTTCCGTCTGTTCACGATTCGGAGCACTCATCGAATCATTCGTATATTGTTCAGTGAATGATTTATAAGTACCCACCTTTATCACTTGCATATCCACACCCACAGTGTCGAGCAAATGTTTATAGAACATAGAGGAAGAGGCAACACCTCTGAAATCCAATACACCTTGAGGATTGATAAAAACGGAATCCGCCACAGAAGAGACATAGTAAGCGCCTTGCGTATAAGTACCCGAATAGGCATAAATAAACTTACCTGAAGTTTTGAAATCGAGCAATGCCTTACGAATCTCCTCTAACGAAGCATATCCGCATGACAAGACACCCGGTTTAAGATAGATTCCCTTTATACGATCATCTGTTTTTGCAGCCTTTACAGAAGAAAGAATAGATTCAAGCGAAGGTGACAATTCAGCATTGGACAACAACTTAGCATAGATATCTTCCTGAGTCCTTTCCTCCATCGAACCTTCCAAAGGAATGTATAAGATGGAATTTGATGAAACTGTGGCAGGACTTGTCGATGAATAAATCATAGCAGCTCCTATGCCAAAAAGGACAAGGAAAATGATTAATGCCGAAACAAGTATGGCACACAGACATGCAAAAAAAGACTTGACAAAACTCATAATCGTATTGTTAGTATAGAACTCACCTATATGTTTTACGCCTTATATGCTGTAATGACAGACAAAAGGATATAGAACAAAATAATGAATGCGAAAGCGCCCAATTGGAAGATAGCTAACAAGAGTGCTGAACCAATAAGGAAACAAAAGCGAACCTTGTTGTCTTTCCATGTAAAGTTCTTAAATTTCAATGAGAACATTGGAATCTCTGCCACCAACAAATATGAAAAGATGGCAACTAAAACCAACATCACTGGAAGACTAGACAAGATAGGAGCTGTCAGCCTTGGCAAATAATCTGGAATCAAAAAAGATGGCATCATTGAATCTGAAGTAGATACCAACGCTGCAAAGAAAATTGCATTTGCTGGTGTCGCCAACCCAATAAAAGAGGAGGTCTGACGCTCATCCACATTAAACTTGGCCAATCTTAAAGCAGAGAAAACCGTCAAGAAGAAGGCAAGAAACATAACCCAGTTATTGTCAGATATAATATCAAGATGTTTGAAAACGATAACACCTGGCACAAATCCAAAACTAATCATATCCGCCAAAGAATCCAACTGCATTCCAATTGGAGAGGAGGTATGAAGGAATCGTGCTGCCATTCCATCAAAGAAATCAAATAGGCCAGCTAATAAAATGAAGATTAACGCCCAAAAGAAAAATCCATGAAATGCAAAGAAAGAAGCTACACATCCAGAAAATAGATTCATGCATGTGATAGCATTTGGAATATACTTTTTGATTCCCATTGTTTATTTAGTATTATTTAATTTAGCAATTACTGTGCGGTTACCAACAACAGACTGATGCATATTCACCATGATCTCAGCATCTAACGGAAGATATAAATCAACGCGAGAGCCAAACTTAATGAAGCCTAACTGCTGATTGACATTACACTCAATACCCTCTTTTGCATAGGTAACAATACGACGTGCAACAGCACCAGCCACCTGTCTAACCAATATCTGAACCTTGCTCGGTGTCTCTATCACCACCGTCGAACGCTCATTTTCCGTACTGGACTTAGGCAAGTTAGCACGCATGAAATTACCATCGTTGTGCACATAATATTTTATGGTTCCGTGTGTAGGATACCAGTTGGCATGAACATTAAAGACACTCATAAATATAGATACCTGCATACGGCGTTCCTTGAGATATTCATCCTCCATTGTAGGTTCAATAACGACCACCGTTCCATCTGCTGGAGCAACAATCATTCCGTCTTCAAAATTTTCAAAAACTCTCTCTGGGTCTCTGAAGAAATTAACGAGAAACAACAGTAAGACAACAGAAAATATAGAAAAATAGAATGTCCAACTAGATGCCCCCCCTCCAAAGATAATCATCAAGATTACATTCAAAGCCAAGAGAACCGCGGCCACCTTTAATAAAAATTTTTTACCTTCTTTATGTATTTTCATCATGATACAAATTATACAACAAAAATAATATTTTTTTCTTTTATTCTGTTATGATTACATTTAAATATATTAACAATTCACCAAGAGGAATGCAACCATGCATAGTGCTGGTGCAGCCATAAGTGCACTGTCAAAACGATCCAACAATCCTCCATGTCCTGGAAGGAATACTCCTGAATCCTTCACACCGAGACTTCTCTTCATCATAGATTCTACTAAATCACCCAAGACACCAAAGGCAAAAATCATGACAGAAATGCTTACCCATGATATCCATGTGAAAGGAAGAAAATTCGTATAGTAGAAAATCGTGGCAATCAACACTGTAAAGAGAAAGCCTCCAAACAATCCTTCCCAAGTCTTCTTTGGTGAAATACGTTCAAACATTTTATGTTTACCAAAACAAACTCCCGACAAATAGGCGCCTGTGTCTGATGCCCAAATGATAATGAAGAAGGCGATTAACAAATTAACACCAAATGGTGACTTTGACTCAACAATTGCCATCAAGGAGAATGGCAAAGCCACATATAAAATACCTAACAATGAAAGTGCCATGTTCAACAATGGGTTCTTCTTATTTCGAAACAACTCCACAATCATTATAATAGATACATAGATAAAATCAAGTATCAACCATGCTTCATCTCCTCCGTAGAAAAACACATAAAAGACGGTGGAAAACAATAGTGCACCTCCGACAACTGACAAAGGAACCAATACTGACACATTCTCCTCTTTGTTTATCAAAGCATAAAACTCTCTCAATCCAAAAATGACAAGCAATAAAAACAATGCTCCGAAATAAAAATCAGACATCCAAATGCATCCTATCATGACAGCTACGAACAGTGCGCCCGACAGAAATCTAGTTATTAAATTTTTTATCATACCTTAAATAATATATTACTACATTAGAATCCATCCTCAGAGGAGAAGTCATCCACATCGGCATCCTCTGCGTCAGAATTTTTCTTCTTCTTTTTCTTCTTACGTTCCTTTTTCGTCTCTTCCGCTCCTGCATTATCCGACTCTCCTACACTCTGATCAGCCTCTTCGCTAGCCGATGGCTTTGGCGACTCGACAGGTGCTGGCGGCGGAGTAGGTTCTGAAGATTGACTACTCATATCGTCGTTGAGCAGATTCTCTACCTCCTGCTCTTGTTCTTTCTTCTTACGAGACTTCTTCGATTTCTTGGTTTGAACCTCCTCTTCTGCCACTTCTGCTGGCGGTGAAGATGAAGAAGACACCTCTTGAGAAGTCGTCGGAGCTGACGGCGCCGTCTGAGTCGGTGGTCTCGATGAGACAGGAGGTGTCACACCACCTGGCAGATCAGGCATTTTAATCGACGTGGAATCGTTCGTCTTACCCTTATTTTGTTTTTGCCACTCAACATACCGAATCATCTGATCCAGATTTGTCATAGAGACAGGATCTGCCGCCACATTGCCAGAGTGATCCAATCTGTCAACAGCACCAGTGGAATCTGCCTCGTCACTCCATATAGCAGCATCCAACGCATTATGGATACTATCACGAACGGAAGCCGAAACTGCAAAACTATCTCGTAATGCAACCAAACTGTCTTGCACACGTGCAGCACTATCCTGTACACTCTTTATAGCTATAATCGCATTCAGAGAGTCGGTCAACGCCTGCTCCTCCATCTTCAACGTATCCTTGATCAACAACGAGTCGAACGCCGATGCATCCAACTGCTCAATAATATGACGCTTGTTGGAGGTGTAGAACTTAATGCTACCCAGAGAACCCGTGAACGCACCCATACTATCCTCTTTCAACTCTGTCGGTTTAATTCTGGCAATGATAGAGCGTTGTCGAGTCTTTTTATGCTTAACCTTAATCTCACCCGTTGCCAAATATTCCAAGTTCAATTGGGTGATGACCGTATCCAAATATTCCGTCACCGGATAATATGGCATCATTCCCGCCACAGAGTCGACAACCTTATTGAAGTCGGTGTGCCTATACTTCGTATTTCCAACCAACCTCATCACTCTTGCAGCTACCCATCGAGTCGTATCGGTTCGATCATAGAACTTCTTCTTATGGAAATAACGGTGGTCAAAATAGTGGATGAAGAAGTCCAGTTCATACCGGAATTCAAATTTGTCTCTCACATAAATGACGTCATTCAGATAACGACAGTTCGGAACCTTGATCTTCTGCAGAACAAACTCCTTCTTGCCCTTTCCCTTCTTTCCTTTTCCACTCTTCTCCAACTCGTTGATATCACGGATATTCTGCAACTCCTGTTCCAACTCAGCAATTTGTTGAACCAACAGATTGGAGTCGATTTTCGAAGTCAGATGAATAACCGTATCAACACCTTCGATATGGATGGAATCGCTTTCATTGTAATTGTAATTCGTCGAATCTCCCTCGAAATCAGGAGTCTCTTCATACATATCCTCATCCTCCAACGGGAATCCTTCCGAGTCGAAATCCACCACTGGCTTTTGATTTTTCTTTCTGAGTCGTTCCATCACATCTGGTGGCAAGTCCGTACTATCACGTTCACCTGTAACCATATCGAAATCACCATCCAGCATCAACAAAGAATCGCGCTCCGCCTGATCTGCCATCAACATCTTCTGTTCCTGAATCTTCTTCATCATCTTTTTCTGCTTGCTGGTCAGATCCAACATGTTATCCTCAGCATCCTCCTGTTCCTGACGAAGACGTTCGGCCTCCTCCATCTCAGCCATCCTGATGGAATCCTTCTGGAGTTTCCGTTCGTATTTTTCCTTCGCACGTTCTTTCTTGTTCTCCTCTTTCTCGATTTCCTGACGGTGTTTCTCCTTTTGACCCACAATCTTCTTAGCAAGTTTGAGTGTAGCCTTTTCAACTTCCTCTCGCTCCTTGCGTATTTTCTCCTTCTCCTTTTCGTCAGCATTCTTCGAAGCCTCCAGTTCCTCCTGACGAGCCTTCAATTCAGCCTGACGTTTCTTGTATTCTTTCAGACGTTCCTCTGATTCACGCTCTTTCTGTTCGCGCTCTCTCATGCGCTCTTGAGACTCTTTCTTTTCAGCCTCTCTGCGCTCCAACATCTCTCTCTTTTTCTCACGGAGTTGCATAGCCTTTTCTTTCTCCGCCGCTTTTCTCTCCTGTTCTTTAGCGCGTTGAGCCTGTCTCAACTCAATTTGTTTCCGTTTTTCTTCCTGACGCTTAGCTTTCAGACGATTTGCGATATCCTGTTCCTGCGTCTTATGTTGCTGTTCACGAATACGTTCCCTCTCCTTCAACTGCTCCATGTAGGCACGCTTTTTGGCAGCAGCTTCACGCTGTTGCTGTTTACGTTGCATTTCTGCAGCACGTTGAGCGTCTTTACGTTGTTTCTCTTTCTCTTTCTGCAGACGCATTTTCTCCTGTCTAGCAAGCTTTTGCTCACGTTCACGTTGGATTCGTTCTTGTTGAGCAGCCATTTTCTGAACCTGACGTTCATGCTGTTCTGCCAAGCGGGCTTGAGCCGCCTCCTGTCGGAGTCTTGCAGCCTCTGCACGTTCTTCAGCTTTCAATCGACGTTGTTCTTGTATCTCTTGTTGACGAAGTGCCATCGCCTCACGCTCACGCTGACGCGCCTCTTGCTCCTGCTGACGTTTCAACTTGAGTGCCTCCTGACTTCTTCTCTGAGCCTCCTCATATTCAGCCTTTCGTTGCTCTTCCATTTCATGCTGGCGTTTACGGGCTTCATCTTGCTCCGCCTTTTTCTGAGCCCACATTTCACGCTCCTGTTGCAAACGTTCTTGGTCACGTTTGTTTTGAGCCTCTCGTGCCTCCCTTTGTTTGGCTATGACTGCCTCATATTCCTTCTGACGACGTGCATTCTCCAGTTTTTCTTTCTGTCTCGCAGCTTCAATCTCCGCCTTCTTCTTGTTCCACAACTCAGTGTACTGATTCTTCATCTCCTCTTCCTGACGAATACGCATCTCACGAGCCTTCTGCTCCAACTCAACAGCTTTCAAGTAATCCTGCATACGTTGCTCGCGATCTTCTTCCTTGCGATGCTGATTCTGGGCATCCAACTCCTCCTTCTTCTGCTCCCAAGCCTTCCGTTGCTGCTCCTTCACCTCCAACTCGCGTTGTCTGCGTACCTCACGCTGCAACTTCTCTCGCTCAGAAGCCTCAACATTCGCTTGTTGACGTTTCTGACGTTCCAACTCCTCTTGACGATGTTTCTCATCCAACTCCTTCTGCTTAGCTGCCCATCGTTCCCTATCTATCTGCTTTAACTCAGCCTCACGACGAATACGCATCTCGCGCGCTTGTCGCTCTTGCTCAACTATTTGCTCGTACTCTTTCAGCTTTTTCGCCTGCTCAGCTTGCTCTGCCTGACGTTTGGCTTCCGTCTGCTTCTTCTGCTGCTCCCACATGGCTTTTTCCTTCTGCTTGCGTTGTTCCTCTCGCAATCTTACACGCTCCGCCTCAGTTTGCTGCGCATCCTTTTGCGAAGCTGCCTCCTCCTTCTTCCGCTCATTCTCATCTTGTGCGGCTTCCTTCTCGGCTTGTTTTCTTCCCTTTAGACGCTCCGCCCTCACCCGCTGCTCTTCGCGATAGCGATCAACATCCGTCTGTGCGTACATCATCTGTCCCGCAAGAAGGTTAAATGCAAAAAGTATGAGCAATAAGCGTTTCAAAATCTATCTCCTTCTAACAATTCTAACTAATTTATTCATCTTCCATCATCCACCGAAAACTTGTTTATTGTTATACTTCGTATAAAACCAAACTTTCGGAAATACAAAGATATAAAAAGCAATTGGATTTAACAATTATTTAGACAAACAAAATTAAGATTTTAAACTATTGATAATCAGAATATTAATTACAAAACAGCAGAATATTTCTTGATTTTTTCCATTAGTTCGCGTTCTCTTCCCCCTAAACAACGGTCAACAAGCTCATGAAATCGTGCACTGTGATTCATCTCAACAGTGTGACTTAACTCGTGTATCAACACAAAATCAATCAACTCGGAAGGCAATATCATCAGCATCGACGAAAGATGAATACTCTTCGTTGCAGAACAGCTTCCCCATCGTGTGCGCATCTTCATAACGCGACAATCCTGATAGCGAAATCCATGCTCCTCCGCCAACCTCGACAACCACCCTGGCAACACTTTTTTTGCCTCGATTGTCATCGCATTCAAAATAATAGATTTCACGATGGATTGGGACTTTTCTGATTCTATATCCTCCTTCTCGGGACATCGAATGAGGAGCTTCCGTTCGTCTCTTCTCATGAACCCTAAAAACTTCTCTCCTCCATATCGAACCAACTCAACATCAAACGTGTTAGTGGACAATACCACGCCATATCCGAACACTCGCAACTTACTTCTCCGTCTCTCCAAACGGTCCCTTACCCAATCTCTTTGTGACTCGAAAAATTCCAACGCCTTTATCATCGACCCACGCGATGGCTTCATAATCGCAACCTTCCCTTCAGACAATATCTTGACGCCATAATGCTTTATCCGAGCATTACTTCGCACCTCCATCGATCCGAACTCCTCATCTTCTATGATCATTACTCCCATCCAATCTCTCTTTTTTCAAAACTATAATACACCGATAGACAAACGGCTTGTAAAAATAACACTATTTCTCTACATTTCAGGAGGTAAGCAATGCATTTTGAAAAATTTCAGATTTTTTTCTTCTTAATTCTTTGTCGTTTCAAAAACTTTGTCTACCTTTGCATCCGCAAACAAAACAATGGTGCCATAGCTCAGTTGGTAGAGCAAAGGACTGAAAATCCTTGTGTCCCCGGTTCGATTCCTGGTGGCACCACAGAAGAGAGTCAACAAAATTGACTCTCTTTTTTTATCTGCCTACGACATCTTCGCATAGAGAAATTTGTCAAAAAAAAACTTTGTCGTATCTTTGCATTATGGGATTTCAAAACCCCTCGAAATGAATTTAAAACGATTCGTGCAGTAGATATGCTTCAACAAAAACTACAACAGAAATTACAACAGAAACTTTCTCCCCTGCAAATACAGGTGATCAAGATGCTGGAGATTCCTAATCTTGAACTGGAGGAAAGAATCAAACAGGAGATTGAAGCAAATCCCGCTCTGGAGGAAGGAGACGACGAAACCCGCGAATCTGAAGACAAGATAAAGGAAGAGGAAGATTACAACACAGACGAAAACGAAGATTATTCCCTCGACGATTATAGAGACGAAGACGACATCCCCGACTACAAACTTTACCAACCTACTGGTGGTGAAGACAAAAGGGAGGAGATTAGCATGGAGAGTTCCACCACGTTACACGACTATCTGGAGGATCAACTTCACCTTCGCCACACCGAAAAGGAAATCGAGCAACTGGCAGAATACGTTATCGGCAACATCGACCAAGATGGCTACCTGAGACGAAGCGTCGAGTCGATGGTCGACGACTACTCTTTCCAATCCGGACTTATCATATCCGACGAGAACATGGCAAAAGCTGTGGAACTGGTGCAAACATTCGAGCCTGCCGGCATCGCTTGCTTCACCTTGCAGGATTGTCTCGTCAAACAGTTGGAAAGGAAAAAACAAACTCCTGCCATCGCTAATGCAATCACCCTTCTCAAAAAGGACTTTCAAGATTTCTCGCAAAAGAGATACAAACAAATAGAGGCAAAAATAGGCATGTCTCAAAAAGAGATCAAAGAGGCTATCGACGAAATCATCAAACTAAACCCTAAACCGGGTAGTGCTTGGGAACCTGAAATCGTCACCAACAGCGTCCAACTCATCCCCGACTTCATCCTTGAAAACGAAGACGGGAAACTGAACTTGATCTTGAACAACGAAAACATACCTCCTCTGCGCGTCAACCGAGAATTTGCCGAACTCTAGATGATTACACCAACGACAAGGAGAAAAACCGCAGCAAAAAAGATGCTGCACTCTTCGTCAAACAAAAACTGGATGCCGCAAAGTGGTTTATCGACGCGGTCAAACAACGTCAGGAGACCCTAATGAGAACTCTCAACGCCATTATCGAGAAACAACATGATTTCTTTATCGATGGCGACGAAACAAAACTAAAACCGCTGATTCTTAAAGACATCGCTGAAATGACTGGCTACGATGTATCCACCATCTCACGCGTGAGCAACAGCAAATACATCCAAACACAATTTGGTGTCTTCCCCATCAAATACTTCTTCTCCGAAAGTATGCAAACAAGCGATGGTGAGGAGGTATCCAGCAACGAGATAAAAGCTATCGTGGAGGAATTGATCAAAAACGAAGACAAGTCTAGTCCGCTGACCGACGACCGTCTGACAGAACTACTCAAAGACAAGGGGTACAACATTGCCCGCCGAACAGTAGCAAAGTATCGCGAGCAAATTGGATTCCCTGTGGCTCGTCTCAGAAAGGAAATTTTATAAAATCATCGATTTCATCGTTATTTTTCATAGTTACAAGAAAATGGAAAATCCAATGGCAGAAACAGAAGAACAAAATGAACAGGCGACCAGAACCTTCACTTACGACCCAATCGATCCCGACGAAGGAAGTAAGAGAAAAATTGTCTTAAACACAATCTCAAAGGTTATATCCACCATACTTTTCCCTCTCTTCATTCCTATGTATGGAATGATTTTGTTACTGAACATGTCTGCCTTTTCATGCTTCCCCAAAGCAAACATCCGACTCTTTTACTACGTTATTGTTTTTTTCGCTATACTGATACCATTGTTCTTCTATCAGTTACTAGCTTTCACCAAGGTTATATCCGACGTGAGAATGTACAAGAAAGAGGATCGGGTCATCCCCTACATCATCACAAGCATCTGCTTTTTCTTGGGTTCCTTTTTCCTCTATCGTGGTTGGATGCCCCTACATATTGTCAACATTGCCGCTGCCACTTCCATAGCGATATTGATAGATGCTATCGTCAGTAAATGGTGGCAAATCAGTGCCCACATGACGGGCATTGGGGCGTTGGTTGCTGGTATTTTCCTCGTGGGACTCGGACTTCATGTGAATACAACAATCATCCTCATGATAGCTCTTTTAGCTGCTGGATTGTTGGCAAGCGCTCGCCTGCAACTGAAAAGACACACTCCCCTACAACTACTGGCAGGTTTCTTAAACGGATACCTCTGTGTTCTCTTTTTATCTAAAATCAGATGGGATGCTTTGATGAAGATCATCAACGATCTTCTTTAATCTTCACATTACAAATAGATCGGAAATCGCAATATTTACAATCATGATCATTGCGGACTCCCTCAAATGGGATAGTTGGATCGAATAGGTTTCGAATCACTCCCGATAACCCTTCTCTCAACTCGTCAAAATATTCATTGGCAGAAACAACCTCTTGTTTATACTTCCTTCCGATCATTACATTCGTGTCTTCCGGACTTTTACACTTCTGCAGATAGGCAATTGCTGGTTTCACACTTTTATTCCCATTCTTCATCGCATACATGTATGAATACAAGAAAACCTGCAATCCATACGCATACCGTTTCTCATCCTGCACAAACAATTCTGAAACAGAATCAAAAGCCGACGACTCACCTCCGGTTTTATAATCCAAGATCCTGATGATTCCCTCCTTTTTATCAAGACGGTCGATTGTACCTACAATCCTAATCTTCACCTGCGATTTGTCTGGTATTTCAATTGGCAACTCAATATCGCATTTCTCCTCAGTACCCATAATCTCAAACGGAGCATACTGAGCATCCACCCTCAACATCTTAATCACATAACGCACAACAGCATCCCTGTTCATCAATTGAAGACCTGACATCTCTGGCATCGTCGCCTCATCATCGGCAAGTCTGAAATAATTGATTTTGAAAGACTTGTCCACATAACGTTCTATTTTGGAATAGAACTCCTTGTATTCGTTGGTACGCTTCAAATCTCGATCCTCCTCATCACGGAACATAAAATCAGGAAAATCCGTAGGTTGAATGAGTTTACGATTCAATTGCACAGCCAAGTCCTCGTAATAATACTGCATGGCGGCATGAAAGATGGTACCGAACTCATTGCTCTGCACCTCATCTGAAAGTTCATCTTGTCGTTGCAATCCAAGCAATTTGGCAAAATAGAATCGAAGTGGACAACTGATCAGGCTATTGAGTGAAGATGGAGAAAAAGAGACGGTTCCATCGGCATTTAAATCATATAACTGATGCAGTCGTTGTATGACTTCAGGGCTCTTCTCCACGATGACGTTGTGCGACTCTCCAATAGGAGCCTCTGAAGCGATTTGCTTGCGTATATACTGATTATTTTTCGCCTCTACCATCAGTTGCAAAAGGAAACGACTCATCTGTCCCTTGGTGGAATGATCTGGCGAGCTATTATACATCACAGTGACATGCTCCGCACGCTGTAGCAGACGATAGAAATAATAGGCATACAGAGAGTTCTTATGCTCGATAGTGGTCATGCCATATCCTTTGCGTAGGGAATAAGGGATAAAGGAGCTCTCCTTCCCTGATTTCGGCAAAACACCCTCATTGGCTGACAGAAGAATGACATTGGTGAAATCCAAGTTACGAGTCTCCAAGAATCCCATCACCTGGGTACCCAAAATTTGATTTCCAGTAAACGGAACCGAAGTGGAGCTAAGCATGGTTCTCAGCAACTGTATCATCATCGAGAACTCCACCTGTAGCACACCCTCATCCAACAGCGAGGATAGTCTCGTTAGAACCGTATAGATTCGATAGAGCGTCTCTTTGTACAAATCATCACATAAAAGTGCGCTTTCATCCACTTTTTCTTCTACTTCATCTACCTCGTCCGACTCCTCTTCACGGAACAAAACGGCAACACGACGAACCAATTCCAACAACCAAGTTAAGAGTTCTTTCGGAGTTTGACAGCGTTGGAAAAGGATGCCATATTCCTCGTTGGATGTCAGTTCATCAGACTTAAAATATCGCCTGTGGTTTTTCAGAATCAGTTCATCCAACTGTATCAATGAAGGGAATGTCGTGCGTAAATAGTAGTTGTGCAACAAAGGTGAAATGCTCGTACTCAGCAACGAGAACTGATCTTTCACATTCAAAAGGGACAATCGTTCCTGAAACGAGAGGAGCAATTGCATCATGCCATAGATAGGTGTCTGCACAATTGGCAGACCCATGGTCACATTCACAAGAAAATCGCTTTCATCGGATAATTCAGGAATGGAATGTAAGACTGGCAGCAACAATGTCTCATTACATAAGACCACAACAGTATCCTCATCCGAGGCTCCCTCTGCCCGTTTCTGACGTAAAAAATTAGAGACGTACCTTGCCTGCGCACTCTCGGTAGAAGAACCGATGATTTCCACCACACGCTTGTTGCTTTCCAACAGATTGAAGGTAGGCAGTTCATTAGGAAATTTGGAGAGGTTATCGCGCATAAAGAGTCCCGCCTCACGAAACTCCTTACTCTTATCCGAATCCTTTCCACCGATATAGAAATCATCACAATCCCAATAGAAGAGAGCCTTTTGTGCCTTATGTAGTTTCTGGAAGAGCATTTGCTCGCATTTGTTAAGCACATTGAATCCGATAAAGACATACGTCTTATCCAACGAAAGAATATCGCTTTCATCGAAAGATTCCAGGACAGACTGTTTCAGCATACCCTCATACGCAATCTGTTCAGAAAGCAATTGAGCACGAAAACGAGTATACAACGGACCCAACAAATTCCATAGAGACAAGAAGCGTCTTTTTAAAATTGTCTCGTTTCCATCGCGAAAAACAGAGAAAAATCGCTCCAGACACTCACGCTGTTCATCCGTCAGATAGACATTCTCCTTTTCAAAGGGGACGCTCTCTTTGATGTTACGGAAAAGCATTTGTGCGTCCACCATGTTGTTATCCACATCATCGAAATCCGAGAGAAGAATCTCACCCCAATGATAAAACGAATCTAGCGTCTCATTCAGCAATATTTCATCCTCCTCAGGCAACTCACTCATCTGCTCTCGTAACACCTCCATATAGGCGTTATAAAGCAAGCAGACCAGCTTAATAGAATCCGCTATTTGCAAATTAGAATGCGACTGAAAGAGTGATTTAATGGTAGTATAGGTTGGAGACCATAGCGGATGGTCGCTCTGTCCTTTCGAACCGACTGCATCCAACAGATAATCGTTAAAGAAGAGTTGCGCACGATTATTAGGGAAGACGACGATCAAATCAGACAAGTCATCTCCATACTTACGCACGATATCCTCTGCAACCGATTGAAGAAATGGAACTCCGAACATATATTCTAATTTATTGTCACAAATATAGTATTTATTTGGGAAAAAACGCGTAGAGACGATGTGCACATCGTCTCTACGCAAATTGTTTACAATAATAATCTATTATTTATTTTATTCTCTTCGATTAAATTACCCCTAATAAACGTGTTCTCTATCTCCAGAAGTGTATCAACTCTGGTTTTTATCATTTTTATCATTTTCCTCATTCTCGTTCGATTCAGAAGGGAAAACAATATGAGCCAATGATTTAATGGGTTCGTATAGTATAGATTTCCCTAATGTCTCGTCAGAAACGAAGTGAACGAAATGGTTCACCCGATCAAAAGAATAAAGCAGTACCCCCATTATCAGTAATGCTTTCACAAAAGAGGCTACTGCCCCTAAAAGCTTATCCAACCAGCCCAACATAGCTAGTTTGAGCACTTTCGAAATAAGAATGGCAGCAAAACGGACAGCTAGCATAGACAATAAGAAGACGATCACAATCGAAACCATCTTATTCACCTCCGTCTGCCAACCCATAATAGAGACGAACCACCCAATAAGGGTCTCTCCGAAGTGTTTGGCTACGAAGATACTTATCACAATACCCACCAATGAAGCGATTTCCATCACGAATCCCTTCATAAGTCCGCGTATAATAGCGAACACCAACAAAGCAATCAATATGATATCTAAAGCAACCATATCCTTATCTATCCTATCCTAAGACAAGGAAGCGCTCCTTATAGGGAACGCTTCACTTCTACTTCTTCAAAACTTTCTATTATATCACCAATCTGCAAATCATTGTAGTTGGCTATATTCAAACCGCACTCGTAACCATTAGCCACCTCTTTGACGTCATCTTTGAAACGTTTCAGAGAAGCCAACTCTCCGGTGTGGACTACAATACCGTCACGAATCAAGCGGACTTTATTACCACGTTTGATCTTACCGTCACGGACAATACATCCTGCAATAGTACCCACCTTGCTAATCTTGAAGGTCTCTTGTACCTCAGCCGTACCAGTGATTTCCTCCTTCACCTCAGGCGACAACATACCCACCATAGCATCCTTCATCTGCTCGATAGCATCGTAGATGATAGAGTACAAGCGGATATCCACACCCTCTTTCTCTGCAATCTTGCGTGCAGCCTGAGAAGGACGAACTTGGAAGCCGACGATGATTGCATCAGCTGTAGAAGCCAACATCACATCCGACTCAGAAATCTGACCGACTGCCTTATGAATAACGTTAACAGCGAACTCTTCAGTGGACAATTTCTCCAATGAGTCTTTCAATGCCTCTGCAGAACCATCCACATCCGCCTTAACGATGATGTTCATCTCTTGGAAGTTACCCAATGCACGACGACGAGCAATCTCTTCCAAAGTCAAGTGCTTAGTCGTACGTAATCCCTGCTCACGTTGCAACTGCTCACGTTTCGTAGCGATTTCACGAGCCTCCTGTTCTGTCTCCAAAACGTTGAAGTTATCACCAGCCTGAGGAGCACCATTCAAACCTAAGATAACGACTGGTTCTGATGGTTTAGCCTCCGTCACACGTTGATTACGCTCGTTGAACATAGCCTTCACACGACCATAGTTGATACCTGCCACAACCACGTCGCCCACATGAAGTGTACCGTTGCTGACAAGGACAGTAGATACATATCCACGACCCTTATCCAACTGAGACTCGATGATGGAACCTGTAGCACGACGGTTAGGGTTTGCTTTCAAATCAAGCATTTCTGCCTCCAAAAGCACCTTCTCCATCAATTCAGGTACGCCAATACCCTTTTTAGCAGCGATATCTTGAGATTGGTATTTACCACCCCACTCTTCCACCAAATAGTTCATGTTGGCCAATGCCTCCTTGATCTTATCTGGATTAGCAGTAGGTTTATCTATCTTATTAATAGCAAAGACAATAGGTACACCAGCGACTGAAGCGTGATTGATGGCCTCGATAGTCTGAGGCATGACGTCATCATCCGCAGCCACAATAATGATTGCGATATCCGTCACCTTCGCACCACGAGCACGCATAGCCGTGAAGGCCTCGTGACCTGGTGTATCCAAGAAGGTAATCTGTTGACCACTCTTCAATGTCACATTATAAGCACCGATGTGCTGTGTGATACCACCCGCCTCACCAGCGATCACGTTGGTCTGACGAATATAGTCCAACAAGGAAGTCTTACCATGGTCTACGTGACCCATCACAGTAACGATAGGCGGACGAGTAACCAAATCTTCTTCCTTATCAGCCTCTTCGTGGATAGCGGCAGTTACCTCGGCACTCACATATTCTGTTTCGAAACCAAATTCATCCGCAACGATATTGATGGTTTCAGCATCCAAACGTTGATTGATGGATACCATCAAACCAAAGTTCATACAAGTACTGATAACCTGAGTAACAGGAACATCCATCATGGTAGCCAATTCGCTGACAGTCACAAACTCAGTGATTTTGAGTTTGCTTTGTTCCAATCTCTCCTGTTCCTCCTGTTCATGCAGTCTGTTTGCCTGCATTTCACGTTTGTCACGGCGGTGTTTAGAACCTTTCGTCTTTTGACCCTTGCTGGTCAAGCGAGCCAATGTCTCCTTGATCTGTTTCTGTACATCCTCCTCGCTTACTTCTGGCTTAACAAAGCTCTTCTTGATACCCTTTTTATGGTTCTCTTTTCCAGCATTGTTGTTATTATTACCACCGCCATTGTTACCGCGGAATGATTTACCATCGTCGCCTCTTACATCTTTGTATTCAGCGATATCGATTTTTTCTTTTTGGATTCTCTTACGTTTACCTCTCTTAGAATCTTCAGGACCACCTTCAGAAACACCTTTTTGTGAGCCGTGACCCTCAAAAGGCTTAGAAAGAGGTTTGTTGGTACGAAGTTCACGTTCCTTTTTCTTCTCTTCCTTTGTTTTCTTCTTCGGACGAGTTTGTTGATTCAACGAATCAAGGTCAATCTTACCTACGACATTGATGGATGTTTTCGCAGGTTTTGACAATGAGAATACATCCTCTGAGTTAGCAGAAGATTGATTTTGGCTAAATGAATCTTCATACTGACTAGACCTTGACTCGGAGGTGTTGTATGATCTTTCAGTCGTATCAGTAACAACTGTTTTAGTTTCGGAGATTGACTTCTCCTCTTTTCTGTTCTGAGAAGGAGTTTCCTGCTTCTTACCAGACAGATTATTTAAATCGATTTTACCAAGCACTTTAGGTGAATGAACCTCAGGAGTAGGAATTTTGACCTCATTATTTGTATCAAATCCTTCAATTGAGACACTCTCCTTCTTATTTTGTTGACGTTGCTGAGTAACTTTTTCAGATTCGATTTTGATTTTCTTATTAGCACCTAAGCCTTCATAACACAAGCGTTCCTGTTCGTCGGTTAACTGGACGTTCAGGTTATCGGATGGAATTTGATGCCCTTTTTTGGCAAGAAACTCCACGACAGTGTCAGCACCGACGTTTAATTCTCTAATTATTTTTATTAATCTTATGGACATATTACCTTTTAAGTGTTAATTTTTATTCTTGCTCATTCTGATCGTCATATTCTTCATCAGAATCATATCTTGCATCTGAGTCTTCAAACTCAGCGCTCAGAATTCGCAATACATCGTCAATAGTCTCCTCCTCCAAATCAGTACGTTTAATCAATTCATCACGAGGAATAGCCAATACCTGCTTAGCTGTATCACATCCAATGCTCTTGAATGTATCGATTACCCATGGTTCGATCTCATCCAAGAATTCATTCAAGAAGATATCTTCTGTGTCTATTGAATCATCGATGTCACGGAACACCTCTATTTGATACTCCGTCAACATACCAGCCAAACGAATGTTCATACCATTTTTACCAATAGCAAGTGAAACCTCCTCTGGTTTCAAGAACACTTCCGCTCTCTTGTGCTCCTCCATAATATGGATGGATGAGATTCTTGCTGGACTCAATGCTCTTGAGATCAACAAAGATGGATTATTGGTAAAGTTGATCACATCAATATTCTCGTTACGCAACTCTCTAACGATGCCATGAATACGAGAACCCTTCATGCCGACACATGCTCCAACTGGATCGATACGATCGTCATACGATTCAACAGCCACTTTTGCTCGCTCACCAGGGATTCTGGCGATTCGACGTATGGTAATCAATCCGTCGTTGATCTCAGGGACCTCTAATTCAAACAATCTTTGCAAGAACAATGGTGATGTTCTTGACAATATAATCTTCGGATTATTATTCTTATTATCCACTTTCGCAACTACTGCACGAACAGCGTCGCCCTTACGATAGAAGTCTGAAGGAATCTGCTCTTGCTTTGGAAGCAACATCTCATTTCCTTCATCATCCAATAACAAAATCTCTTTCTTCCAGACTTGGTAAACCTCGCCAATCACGATAGTTCCCACCTTCTCTTTGTATTTGTTATACAAAGTATCCTTCTGCAAATCCAATATCTTAGATGCTAAGGTCTGTCTTAAGTTTAAGATGGCACGACGTCCAAATGAAGCAAAATCAACCTTATCTGTTACATCCTCACCCAATGAGAAATCCTCTCCCATCGCACGTGCATCTGTTAGGGATATCTCTGTATTTGAATCTTCTAATTCCTCATCTTTAACCACCTTGCGGTTACGATAAATCTCAAAATCACCCTTATCCGGATTGATGATCACATCATAGTTCTCATCTGTACCAAACATCTTGGATATTACACTACGGAAAGAGTCTTCAAGAACACTAACCATCGTACTTCTGTCAATGTTCTTCAATTCTTTGAACTCTGCAAAAGTGTCACTCAAACTAACTGCTTCTTGCTTTGCCATGTCATTTAAATGTTATTGAATATTTCGTATGTTTTATTTGATCATATTGAAATGTGAGCGTCTCGGTTTCAGCCACCTTCTTCTTCTCACCTTCTTTTTTTACCATTTTGGTCACCTCCAATCCAAAAGTATCTGGAGTCACATTCACCAACACACCTTCATACTTAGGTCCGTTTTTCACCTGCACCTCCACCTCTGAGCCTTCGTATTTCTGATACTGACGCAACACCTTGAACGGAGAGGTCAATCCTGCTGATCCTACCTCTAAATCAAAATCCTCCGCGTCACGATCCAACTGCGACTCTATGTGTCGAGATAACTCCACGCAATAATCCAACGGAACACTCTCATCTGAATCTACCTCCACCAATATGGAATTGTTCTTATCTACCACAACATCCACAATGAAATAGGGGCTTCCTTCTATATACGCTTCTACTATCTCTCTTACTTTCTTCTGATCTATCATGACCTTCACTTTTGACAATAAAAAGGGGGACTAAAATAGTCCCCTCCACAGATTTTCATCTTGTGCGCAAAGATATAACAAAAAATCCACAAAAACAAACCGTTTGGCGATTTTTGTAAAGAAAATGGAAGAATTAACCTTGTCACGCCAAACTTATTTCGTACATTAGCGAAATAAAATTGTTTATTTCGCATACGTATACGAACATGTGGGAGAAAGGAGAGAATTTAATCATCAGGAAGAATTTAGCATCACCGAGCTATCGTTTTATGCTAATTGCTGCAGGTGCTGGTGTCCTTTTTTTATCTTTTTGCATATACAAAATAGTTGTGGCATTCAACTCATCTTCCTCCTCTCTGGAAAACGGAAATGAGATTTATCATTTTGCGATAGGAATCGTTATAGGATGCGTATGCCTTTATTTTACTTACTTCTCTGACAAGAAGGGTATCATTATTGGTAAAGAGGGCATAAAAGTAGAGAAAGAGGGTATCTCCTACCCTTGGGATAAGGTGACTGAGGCTTATTTCGGAGCCGAGGATGTCACCCCCGGACAAGAAGAGATCGAAGATTTCCAAAGGAGAATGCATTATGTCAATTATGCCAGAAAGAAGAAGCAGTCAAAATGGTATCTTCACGTATTGTATAGTGATGAAGGGAAGATCGTCCACGACATGCACGATTTGAGCCGCTATCTCTACGACAGCGATGAAATAACGAAAGCAATTGAATATTGGAGTGGTAGAGACAATGCCGTCGAAGAGGATTGCGAAGAAGAGAAACGTATCGGCCAACCGGAGAAAGAAGAGCCCGCAAAGGAAGAAGAGAAAATACCGGAAAGAATCGCAACTGTCACGCAACTTTTCAAAGATGCTAAAGACATGGCAACGTTCATCTTTGGTTTGGTCCTTATACTATTATTCATAATAATACCTCTATTGGTGCGATTTCTTCTATCGGGATGCGACCATTCTTTATTAAAAGAACCATTTCCAAGTTATACCGTGGATTTGTTCATAATAGGCGTCCCCATACTTCTCAGCATGAGAATGGGGTTGAAGGTGTTAATTAGCGAAAGGGAAGATGTCAAACAGAGTGAAGAAGCGAAAGCCTTAAGTCAAGAAGAGTACGAGGAATGCTCACGAATATCAAAAATATTCAGTCCCATCACGCTAACCATAATCAACATTCTTCTTCTCTTTTTAACAGTAATCTTTCTATGCGCAGTATTCTATATGTATATACACAAGATTATCTAAAGATGCGAATAGATAGAATGAAGGCTACAATACCTTATAGAGAAAGGATAGCTGGCACCACAAAGTCACGCACAGCATCATCCGTAGGATAATGACCTCCTGGCATAAACACCCTGTTGGAATAGTGTTTAGCAAAACGATGAGCTGACAATCTCGTCATGATATCTGATTTGCCGAAAACTCCCACTGTCAAGCGAAGTTCCTCTTCCGTCAGATTATCGTATTGCTTGTGTTCCATCTCTTTATAAGTCTGACACATACTCTTATCTATGTGCCAAATCTGATTTCCATCGTTTCGTTGTTCCTTATAGTGATTGTCGCCCTGAAACAGATACATGTACGTCATTCCCAAGCTAGGGTTGATAAGCACTTTACGTCTGCCTCTATACTTCTGTGCCATAAAGCCACCCAAGCTATGTCCGACGATGACATCCACGTCGTGAGTGGCAAGAAACTCATCAATCTGAGGGAATGCCACAGCGGGGTTGACTGACAAATCGGGCGCCCACACAGTAGCGTCAGGGATATGTTTACGTATAGATGCAGCTATCGGAGATTCATGGCTTGAAGCCATTCCGTGTAAAAAAAGAATATTCATAAAAATATCTAAAACTTACAATGAGATAGGCAATTCACGCTTGATACTCTGTTCCAAACAGATAAGCGTCTCCGTGGCAGATACACCCTTTATACTCTGTATCTTTCCATTCAACAGCTGCATTAGATGCTCATTATCTCTTGCATACAACTTGATCATCATGGTATACGGACCTGTTGTGAAGTGACACTCCACGATCTCAGGAATTTTCTCCAATTCCGGCACTACTTCGGAGTACATGGAACCTTTCTCCAGTTTTATTCCGATGTAAGTACATGTCTGATATCCTAAAATCTTTGGATTAACATGATAACCTGATCCGATAATCACACCCAAGTCGAACAAGTGCTGAACACGTTGGTGGATAGCAGCTCTTGAGACACCACATTCTACAGCTACATCTTTGAATGGTATACGTGCATTTTTCGTAATAATCATTAGGATATCTCTATCCAAATCATCTATCTTATCCATATTCCCTTTTTGTTATTTTGTTTAAATGGTGGAATTAAGAACTCACTTTACATTTTGCAACAAAGATAGGGAGATATTTTCATATTCACCTAATTTCCATTACAAAAAAGAAAGAACTTCTCTTTCGAATTTGACATTATGACAAAATCGGAGGGTGCAGTAAGCCGCACCCTCCGATTGAATTAATTATTATATTACTTATTCTTTTGCAGGTGCAGGTTGGATACCCAACAACTCTACTTCAAAGTATAGCGTAGAACCTGGTTCTATCACGTTGCCCATACCCATATCACCGTAAGCCAAATCAGATGGAATCCATACTTCATATTTAGATCCAACAGGCATCATTTGAAGGATTTGAGACCATCCTTTTATCACACCCATCAAATTGAATGTAACTGGTTCACGACCAATTGTAGAATCGAAAACTCTTCCATTCAAAAGTTTACCTACATAATTTACCTTTACAACATCATCCTCTTTAGGCTTTTGACCTGTACCTTGTTTGATGATTCTATATTGCAAACCGTTTTCAAGTGTGATAACGCCTTCGTTAGCACCGTTACTTTTCAACACACTATCAGAATACAATTTATTTTTAGCAGCAATCTCTTTTTTTGCTTTCATTTGGATTTTTGTAAAGTACGCAGTCAATACTTCTTGCGTTTGTTCCTCTGTCAAAAGTAGGTTTGCAGAATCTCCTTTATAAGAAGCCTCAAATGCTGCGTTTAAAACCTCCACGTTAAAAGTATCAACACCAGGAACACTTTTTAATTGGATACCGTTGCTCATACCAATAGCGTAGCTTACTGAATCCATTTCTGAATTCAACTCAATTTTATTTTCTTTTTTAGGTGCACAAGAAATCACCAATAAAGATGTAGCCACTGAAGCTGCTACGATGAATAATTTTCTCATTTTTTTGTTTTTAGTTTAATATCTATTTATCTTTCTATTCTCTGATATGCGGGGAACTGAAATTTTGCTCCGTTTGAAGCTGGAGCCATTTGAGCTTTAGCCACATCCAATAATTCCACCTCGAAAATCAATACTGAATAAGGAGGGATGGAACCTGCTCCACGAGCGCCATATCCCAATTCTTGTGGGATGTAGAACTTATATTTAGATCCAGAGCGCATGAGTTGCAAGCCTTCTGTCCAACCTGGGATCACTTTACCCAATTCAAACACTACAGGTTCTTTGGAACTATCAAACTCAGTGCCATCCGTCAAGGTTCCTTTGTAGTTAACCTTCACCTTGTCATTTTGAGTAGGTCTGATACCATTTCCTTCCTTGATCACCTCATATTGAAGACCGCTAGCAGTCACCTTCACATTTGGATTCTTCTTATTCTCATCCAAGAACAACTTGCCTTTCGCCTTTGTCTTCTCAATCTCTATCTCTTGCGCAGCACGCAGATAGTTTTGAATGAGATCACCCGTTTGATCCTGTTTGATAGCTAATGTGGTGGTATCATTAGTAAAGACTTTAGAGAATGCCTCAAACAAGATTGTCTCATTGAATGGTCCACCTGGCAAATGAGAGATGTTCTCACGAACACTCTTGGCAAATTCCATGCCCATTGCATAACTAACGGAATCTTTGGCACTGGTCAGTTTTGTCTGAGCCGCCGACTTTGATGGTTTAGCCTCAACCATAGACACTGAGAAGGCTGTGGCCAATAATAAGAATCCTATTTTCTTCATATTGAATTTGTATTTTGGTGGGTTCTACAAATTCATTAACCCACAGTTACTATTATAAAACGGTGATTTTATAAAAACTCACCTTTTGTTACTTAACGATTTCAAGTAATTCAACGTCAAATATCAATGCCTCATTTGGTCCGATCACATCACCTGCACCATGAACACCATAAGCGAGTTCAGATGGAATATACAATCTCCATTTTGAACCAACTGGCATCAACTGTAGAGCCTCAACCCATCCTGATATCACCTGGTTAACAGGGAAATCAGCCGGTGCGTTTCTCTTATATGAACTGTCAAAAACTCTACCCTCTATCAAACGTCCTTCATAATGGCAACGTACTGTATCCGTTTCCAATGGTTTTGCACCATTACCTTGTTTGATAATCTCATATTGCAAACCACTCGCCGTTGTAATCACCTCAGCTCTTTTCTTGTTTTCACTCAAAAAGGCTTCGCCCTTCTTCTTGTTCTGTTCATCAGCTTTCTGTTGCAACTCGGCAAAATAATTGTTTAAAAGATTCTTTGCCTCTTCTGATGTCATGGATGTAGGTTGTTGATTGTATACCTCTGATACAGCCTTCATAAACTCATCCATATTTAAATTCTCAAAGCCTGAAGCCTTAAGATTGTTGGCCATTGATAGACCTAAAGCATAACTAATTTTATCCATTCTTTTTTTATTTTACCCCACAAAGGTAAAAGATTTTATCTTATAAACACAAAAACTCGTCTTTTAATCAATAAAATAATTACCTTTGTGCAAAAAAAACTTAGACATGTACTCCAAAGAAGAGGTAAAACAGTTGAAAAGAGACTTCTGGAATGGCTTTGACTCCTTTTGCGAGAACTTGCCCCGCTTCAAATACAGAAAAAAGAAGTGGATTCTTTACAACACCAAAATTAAAGGTGTGGAACTTAAGTTCGACGCAAATCGTGAGGGTGCTTATGTCATTTTGGAATTCAACGATCATAACGAGGACAAACGGCTGAAGAAAATGGCCACCCTCGAAAAATACAGAGTCGTTTTTGACCAATACTTTGGAGATGCCATCTGGGAACTCAACTACGAGAAACCTTGCGGCACTATCGTGTCGAGGATCTATAAGTTTCAAGGCGGACTGGACATTCACAGACGTGAGCAATGGAATGAATTCTATCCATTCTTATCCAAAGAGATGTGTCACTTGGAACGTGCATTCAAAGAGATGAAAGAATTGCTGGAAGATGATGACGAATCAACAACTGGCACTGAACTATAAGGTGAACTATAAGGTAAACCACCTATAACATAAAACGGTTGCATACGTGAAAGAGAAAGAAGAAAAAAAATGGGAAGGTAAAACTGGTGGTGGTCAGTTTGGACAACAGTTCCTGCTTCGTTTCCTGAAGCGGGTGGATGTTTGTTATCTCTACCCCATACTTTACCTAGTCATCCCTTTTTACCTTATTTTCGCTGCTAAGGGAAGAAACGCAATTTATCGCTATTTTAGAGATCAACACCAGTATTCTCGTTGGAAATCAACTTGGTGCACATACAAGAACCATATTATTTTCGGAAAAATCGTTCTCGACAAATTCGCCCTTATGGCTGGCAACAAAGACCAATTCAAATTGCATTTCACAAGCAATTGCATCCGTGAGATGTTAGCCAAGGATGCCGGATTCATCATCGCGAGTGCTCACATGGGCAATCTGGAGTTGTCGGGATTAAGCATTCCTCATGGCAGAAAAAGGTTGAACACCATCATTTTCGGTGGTGAGAGAGCTGAATTTCAGAAGAAACGCAACGATGCGTTCGGAGAGATGGACATCAACCTCATCCCCGTTCGAGAGGATATGTCTCACCTCTTTGCCATCAAAGAGGCCATCGACAATAATGAAGTGGTGGTCATTCCTTGCGACAGAATCTATGGAAGTCCTAAGAGTGTCACCTGCCAACTACTAAACGGAACGGCTCAACTGCCGTTGGGCGCATTCAGATTATCAGCTCAACTAGGTGTTCCCGTCTTCACCCTCTTCATCATGAAAGAGAAGGACAACAGCTACACCGTATACGAAGGTGCCATCGACTCTCACGACGAACTCCCCAACTCCGTCCAACGTGCCGAAGCCATGGCTAAAGAGTTTGCCAAAAAGATGGAAGAGAAAATGATTGAATACCCTACTCAGTGGTTCAACTTTTTCCCTTATTGGAACGACAATAATAATATAAAAAAACAATAAAACACAAGCAAAAATGAAACTAGAATCCCCTCAAAAAGAGATGTACTCTAAGGACAGACTAACTGCCCTCGAGGCTCAGCGTCTAGCTCATGAGATCGCATTTGGACCTGTGGTTTTTCAAGTGTCCCGACTCATGCTGAAATTCGGTATTTTACAATTATTGGATGACAATAAAGACGGATTAACCATCGATGAAATCGCTGAAAAATGCAAAATCTCCCACTACGGAGCTCAATGTCTTTTGGAATCTTCTCTTACCATTGGCACCGTCTTAGTGAAAGATGACAAATTCGTCATCTCAAAAGCAGGGTGGTTCTTGATGAATGATCAAGCAGCGAGAGTAAACCTCGATTTCAATCATGATGTAAACTATTTGGGACTATTCCATCTAGAAGAGGCCATCAAAGAGGGGAAACCTGCTGGATTGAAGGTGTTCGGAAACTGGCCAACCATCTACGAAGGTCTGTCCAGTCTTCCTCCTCAAGTACAAGACAGTTGGTTCGGATTCGACCACTTCTATTCCAACTGTTCATTCCAACAAGCTATGGAGATCGTATTCAAAGATGGTGGAAAAGGAAAGAAATTATTGGATGTAGGAGGAAACACCGGTCGCTTCGCCACAGAATGTGTCACCTTCAACGACAGTGTGGAAGTGACAATCATGGATCTACCTCAGCAATTGGAACTGATGAGAGAGAAGACCAAAGATGTCAAGGGAAAAGATCGTATTCACGGATTAGGCGTCAACCTATTGGATCCAAAGGTGGCATTCCCAACAGGCTTTGATGTGATGTGGATGAGTCAGTTCTTGGATTGCTTCAGTGAAGAAGAGGTTATCAGCATACTCACCCGTGCCTGCAAAGGAATGGATGGAGAGACGAAGTTGTACATTATGGAGACATTCTGGGATCGTCAACGATTCGAGACAGCTTCCTACTGTTTGGCTCAGACAAGTATCTATTTCACTGCAATGGCCAATGGAAACAGTAAGATGTATTACTCATACGATATGTTCCGCTGCATAGAGGCAGCAGGATTAAAGATCGAGGCCATCCACGATGGATTAGGTCAAGGTCACAGTTTGGTTGTCTGTAAAAAAGCATAAGAATTAGAGCATGGAACTACTGCCTATAGAATCTTATCTTCCCCAGAAGCATCCATTCATCTTCATCGAAAGAATGAGTGAGGTTGACCAATCTAGATGTCGAGGTGAACTTACCATCAAAGAAGATAATGTATTGGTGAATGATGGTCATTTCATAGAATCGGGTATTCTGGAAAATATCGCACAGACTTGTGCAGCCCACATCGGGTATGTCGAGATACATATTCGTAAAAGTCCCCATATCCGCATAGGCATGGTGGCACAAATCAAAGAGATGGAGGTGTATCGTTATCCGAAAGTGGGTGAATCTATTTCAACAATTGTCGAGACGCTCGACGATTATGGTGAAGTCTCCATCTACAAAGCAAAGATCATCAACTCGAGCGATGAAACTGAGGTGATAGCAGAGGGAGAAATCAGAGTAGTATTAACAAACAAGATTGGCTAAATCATGATATACAAAATCAGCGACAACATCATTTCACCGCTTGGTTATAGCTCTGAAGAGAATTACGAAAACATGAAGAAAGGCATCACCAAAGGGGCTTTTCATCAAGGCACGTTTCATCTTCCGGAACCTTTTTACGGTTCTCTATTGAACTGGGATGAAGTGGAATCTCAATTTGCTCAATTGCCATCCAATGGCGTCCGCTATACCAGGTTTGAAAAACTAGCCATCTTATCTGCCCACAAAGCACTTGAGAAAACACAGATAGACCCAAGCAGCAAAGAGGTTCTCTTTGTATTATCCTCCACAAAAGGAAACATACAACTTTTGGAAAATCTCGATGGATTCGATAAAAATCGTATCAACATGGGTGTCTCTGCTGATCTGTTAGGTGCATACTTCGGCAACCCCAATCCAGTCATGGTGATCAGCAATGCCTGCACATCTGGTGTAGTGGCACAGATCTATGCCAAAGAGATGATGGAAGCCAAAGGGTACAACTATGCGGTCGTGGTCGGAGCGGATATACTTTGTAAGTTTGTCGTTTCGGGATTCCAATCATTCAAAGCCCTCTCGCCAGAGCAGTGCAAACCGTTTGATTTGAACCGACGCGGACTCAACCTTGGTGAGGGAGCTGCAACGATTATCCTACAAAAAGCGGATGTCGCACCTGCTGGTTCTCTCTGTATTCTAGGTACGGGTAATCGGAATGATGCCAACCACATCTCTGGTCCGTCTCGCACGGGCGAAGGATTATACAACGCCATCACGGCAGCCTATGCGAGTGGATTGGCGGAGAAATCGTCGTTATCCTTCATCAATGCGCATGGAACAGCCACTCCTTACAACGATGATATGGAGTCGTGGGCAATCAGTCGAAGTGGATTGGAAGATGTCTACACCAACAGTCTGAAAGGATTCCTTGGTCACACGTTAGGTGCGGCGGGCGTACTCGAGTGCGTCATCTCATGTCATGCACTGAAGGAGGGGGTAATCCTACCTACGTTGGGACATGAGACAAAAGGTGTGGTGAAAGAGATGACCGTCAACACGGAACTACGAAAAGGGAACGGCACCAGTTTCTTGAAAATCATTTCTGGATTCGGAGGCAGCAATGCCGCCATCATATATGGAATAAAATGAAAAGAGTATTATTCATCACATGTATTATCCTCAGTGTATTTCTGTTAGGTTGTTCGAAAAGCAATCAGAAGAGCCCTATGGAGATAGCGCTTCCGATGATAAACAACTGTTCTAAGCTCCACACGGCGCAATACAACGTGCATAAGATCCTCACCTATGAGGATATGACTGCCATAGAGGGCTCTATCTTTTTCGAGAAGATATCGATACCCATTCCGGGAGAGCGCAAACTGGTTGTTCCCATCGATGCCACCATCAAGGCTTACGTTGATTTCAGCTTGATCACCAAAGAGAACATAAACGTGGACAACAATGGAGAAAAGGTGACCATCACCCTCCCCAATCCTCAGATTGTACTCTCATCTGCCAAGATTGACTACAAAAATGAGAAGCAATATCTTTCATGGAATCGATCCAAATTCTCGAACGAGGAGAAAGAGAACTTCATCAAGCAAGGCAGAGCCAGTATCTTAGCAAGCATGGCTAACAGCGACATCATCGATCGAAGCAGAGTCAACGCATTCAAAGCGTTGCAACCCATTTTGGTCTCTGCAGGTTTTTCTCCCGAGAACATAACCGTCACTTTCTCCGATGAAATCGAGAAAAACAAACATTCTGAGGGAATCATCAAACAACTAAGTATCATAGAAGATTAACAATAACAGATATGGCACTCACAAACAAGAGTACAACCAAAAAGAGGCAATCTCGCAGCAAAAGTTTCGTCACCGACGAGATGGTTAGGAGTCCTTGGTTCTGGGTAGGACTCGTCATTTTAGGTTTGGTCTATTTCTTCTTCCTTCGCGATTCAGACAAAGAGAAGAAAAAGGCAACCATCGATGCCACCCCTACCTGTATTACCTCCATCAAGGAGATAGCCGAATGGGAGTTTCTAACGCTTCAGCTAGAAGAGTTTGTCGACACCACCGTCAACAAAAAACTATCGTCCGCACAATCAGTCAAGATCTACACAGGAACAGCGAGGTTGGGCATCGACACCAAGAAGGCCAACAAGAACTGGATTGTTTGTGAAGGCACCAAAGCAACGATCACGTTACCTGCAATCGAGCTGTTAGACAAGTCCATCATCGACGACACACAAACGCGCACCTTCTACGAAAGTGGCACAATCAGCGCCACTGTAAAGGAAAAGATGCTACAAAGTGCCAAAAAGAAGATGAAGGCAACAGCCCTCAAAAAGGAGAACATCGCCATAGCAGAGGAGAACGCCAAAACGGAGTTCAAAAATATATTCACCGCATTAGGTTATAAAACAGTTCAAATATCATTCAAAAAATAATGGCTGAATTATTCATTCAATCGGCAGTTCGCATCACCTCAGACCAAGTCTGGGTGAATGGGGAGAAGGTAAACATCACGCATGAGAAAGAGAGTGCGTGGCTGACTGACATCTATCGTCATTTAGAGATTCAATATCCTAAGTTTTTCAAGATGGATAATCTCTGCAAAGCAGGATTCTTAGCATCAGAATTCGCCATGAAAGGGACAAATTTGGAACCATCGGAAGAGAAGAGAGATTGGTCAGTGTTACTATTCAATCGTTCCTCTTCACTCGACAATGACCAGAACTATCAGAAGACGATAGCCGACGACTCCAACTACTTCCCAAGTCCAGCCGTATTTGTCTACACACTATCCAACATTGTAACGGGAGAAATCGCCATCCGCAACAAAATCATGGGAGAGAGTTGCTCCTATATCATGGAAAAATTCGATGAAACGCAACTTTACGAAAATGGTCTTATCGGATTAGCCGAAGGAAAAGGCATTCACCACCTCCTAATCGGATGGGTTGAATACCTCGATGATAAATGCGACGTATTGTTGTTCCACGTAAGCACGGAAAAGGATGGAAGTACCATTTGTCCATGGAATATAATTGGAATAAAAAAATATTTTATATAAATTTGCACATATTAAACATAGTAAAATCAATATGGACGCATTAGTACAAGAATTGAAAGAGAAAGTTATCCAGGCACTTAACTTGGAAGACATGACACCAGACGACATTGATGCCAACGCACCTTTGTTTGGTGAAGGTTTGGGGTTAGACTCCATCGATGCACTAGAACTCATCGTGTTGATGGAACGCAACTACGGTATAAAACTCAAGAATGCCAATGAAGGAAAGGATATATTCAAATCCATTCAAGTAATGGCCGACTATATTTCCAAAAACAGAACAAAATAAGTTTTGATGACGGAGAAAATTGTAGTTACCGGTTATGGAATCATTACCAGCATAGGTGCCGGTGTGGAAAAAACAAGAGAGGCTCTGCTAAAGGAGGAAAAATCCATTGGCAGAGTTGCTCATTTAAATACGAGTCACACAGACATCCCTTGTGGCGAAGTGAAGGAGAGCGACGAAGAGATGAAAAAGATATTGGGAATCGCTCCTGAGCAGACGGTCACCCGAACACCCTTATTGGCATTGATGGCATTGAAGGAGGCTCTCAGCACATCTCAGTTGACCGACAAAACACCCACCGCCTTTATCAACGGGACTACAGTTGGAGGTATGGAAAAAAGCGAAAAATACTATTTCGACTTTTTCGAAGGCAAACATACGGAATACATCTCAGCACATGATTGTGGTGCAGGCACAGAACTGGTCAGTCATCTGTTTGGTCACTTCGACCTCATGACAACGATCTCGACCGCCTGTTCATCCGCCGCCAATTCAGTAATCCTTGGTGCAGACCTTATCAAAACGGGTCGGGTGGATGCCGCCATCGTCGGAGGCACGGAATCTCTCAGCAAATTTCACCTAAATGGGTTCAACTCCCTGATGATTTTGGAGCACCAGCCTTGTCGTCCGTTTGAGAAGAGCAACCAGGGTCTCAACCTTGGTGAGGGAGCGGGCTACATTGTCATCGAAAGAGAATCTGTGGCGAAAGCACGTGGTGCGCACATCATCTGCGAACTAAGCGGGTATGCTAACACTTGCGACGCCTTCCATCAGACAGCTACGTCGGAGACAAGCGAGGGGGCTTATAGAGCCATGACCAACGCACTGCTCAACGCCCACCTAAAGACCTCGGAGATTGACTATATCAATGCACACGGAACAGGAACTGCCGACAACGACTTGCATGAGAGCATCGCGCTCAAAAGAGTCTTCGGAGAAAAAATACCGCCTTTCTCCTCTACCAAAGCCTTCACAGGACATACGACAAGTGCCGCAGGTGCCGTCGAATCGGTGATCTCCATCCTCGCACTACAATACGGATTCATCCCTGCCAACCTTGGTTTCTCCGAACCCATCGAGGCCACCGGATTGATCCCCGTCCAAAAGACACTTCACAGAACATTGAATCATGTGATGACCAACTCCTTCGGTTTCGGAGGTAACGATTCTTCTTGCATATTTTCCAAATACCAACCATCATGAGTGTTTACATAGATAAAGCCGCACAGATTTCCATCCAGCAACCACTCTCCAACGAATGGTTCACCAATCCGTTGTCGCCAGCCGGCAGATTATGTAAATTCGTCCGTCCAGATTTCAAGCAATATCTCTCTCCTGCCGTATCAAGACGAATGGGGACAGCCCTAAAATGCACTCTTTCATCAGCTTTAGCATGCGTACCAGAAGAAAAAAGAAGTCTGCTAGATGGTATCCTGACAGGTACGGGATTAGGAAGCATTGAGAACACAGAAAACTTCCTGTTAGCTATGTTGGAAGGGGAAGATGGTCTTTCTCCCTCTAATTTCATGCAATCAACTCACAACACATTAGGTTCACAAGTGGCCATCGCATTCAACTGCCATGGCTACAACATCACCTACGCGCACAGAGGCACCTCCTTCGATAGTGCACTGATGAACGCCGTAATTAAATTTCGACTCAACGAATTCAAATCCGCCCTTGTCAATGGTGTGGATGAGATGACTGAAAAATATTTTCAACTATTCGACCAGATTGGTTACTGGAAAGATCGGGACGTTACCATCGAAGATGTACGCAAAGCGACATCTTCTGGAACATTTGCCGGCGAGAACAGTGTAAGTCTGCTCTTGACCGACCAACCATCCGACCAACCATTATGCGAGCTATGCGACACGCAACTGCTCTATCGTCCATCCGACCAACGATTAAAAGCATGTGTTGAGAAAATGTCTCTCGAGCACAACGTCAGTCGAATCGACGCAGTTGTCGTAGGCAACAATGGAGATAAAGAAAACGACGAGGAATACCGTCGATTGGTACAACTGCTTGCGCCAGATGCTACGCAGATTATCTACAAGCATCTGTTTGGCGAATCCTTCACCATGTCGGGCATTGGTGTTTACGTAGGCGCCACCTGTCTGAAGGAGAAGAGCGTACCATCACACATCACGATTGATAACAAAGCACTAGAAAACCCACAAGCGATTTTAGTGCTCAATCATTTCAAACAATTGGATTACTCCATAACTCTTTTGAAGTCATGCTGAAACTGCTGCTTTTATCCGTACTACAATCGTTTTGCCTCGCAGGCGGACAGTTGTGTTTGAAGCAAGCGCTTGTCAAAGCGGGGACCTTCTCATGGTCTATCAACTTCTTCGTTGCACAACTCACCAACTGGTGGTTCCTATTCACAGGCATCACACTAGGAAGTGCAACAGTTTTATGGATGTATATTCTGAAACACTACCCACTCTCATCAGCCTATCCGCTCACATGTCTGAGTTATGTGTTCGGAATGATATTAGGAATGATTTTCCTTCACGAAACCATCCCTTATACTCGATGGATCGGTGTTTTATTTATTTTAATCGGAGCATTTTTCATTATCAAATAAAGAATGGAACAAAAGTCTTTTTTTCAGTTACAAAAAGTAGAAGGTCCAATGTACGACGTTCTTCTGAACAAAGAACATCCTCTCTTCGAAACTCACTTTCCCGACTTCCCCATTTTGCCAGGATCATGCAGCACCATGATCATACGCACAGCCGTCGAAATGGAGAAAGAACAGAAATGCAGACTTAGGAAAGTGAATAGCCTGAAATTCATCCATCCAATTATTCCCGACGAAGTAAAGGTGCTCCATCTATCTCTCAACATAAGTGAGGGAGCAGAGAACCAGATACGAGTCAAAACTGTCATTCAAAGCGACAATTTCATTCACGCCAAGGGTGACCTAATATTTGAAACAAAATAATGACGAAGGAAGAGGTTAAGACATATCTGAGCAACCATAGAATCGGCATACTGATACCGACTTACAACAACGATCAGACCCTCGAAGAGGTTGCGACCGAAGCAAGCTCTTATTGCGCCGATGTTTTGGTGGTAGATGATGGCTCAACCGACCAAACCAAGGATATTATATCCCGATGGAAGGGGCAAATACATACTGTTTCATACGAACAAAACAGAGGAAAGGGAAACGCCTTAAAAGAGGGTTTCCTGTTGGCTAAATCACTTGGATTGACACATGTTATCACCATCGATTCAGATGGTCAGCACAAACTGAGTGACCTTCCTCTATTCGTGGAAGCACACAAGAGTCACCCAGATGCATTCATCATTGGAAGTCGTTCTTTCGACCATCCCAACATGCCCAACAAAAACTCCTTTGCGAATCGCTTCTCCAACTTCTGGTTTACCCTCCAAACCGCACATCGGCTACCCGACACACAAACGGGATACCGGCTCTACCCATTGGCAGCCAACCACTACATGACGCCCTTCAACAAACGGTACGAGGCTGAGTTGGAACTGCTTGTTCGCAGTGCATGGCGCTTGCTACCCATCGTCAGTATTCCTATCCACGTATACTACCCGCCTAAGGAAGAGAGAGTTTCACACTTCCGTCCGGGAAAGGATTTCTTCAGAATAAGCGTTCTCAACACTGTTCTGTGCGTACTTGCCATCGTTTATGGATACCCATCGATGATTATTCGATCCATTTTCCGAAAACTTAAGGCACTGTTTAAACAAAAAACAGTATAAATTGCGAATCAATTTTATAGACCCAACTAAAAAACATTTGTAGGATGAAACAGAAACTGCTAAATATCTATCATTTCTTCGAGCAAAAGCCGACTCTGCTGAAGATCATCTTAGCAGCTGTCATCCTATTGCTCTCTGGTTCGCTTTACTTCCTTCGTTTCTCTGAAGATATCAGCGACTTCCTTTCCACAGGAAAGGATCAGAAGAAAATCGCAGATGCCTATCAACATGTCAACACAAGCAACAACATACTTGTCTTCATCGCCGCACGCGACACGACAGAAGGCTTTCGAGACAGTTTGATCTCAATAGCCAATGAATTGGTTGAAGAGATAAAAGAACGAGACACCGCCAATCTGACCAACGATATCTTCTATCGCGTGGCAGATGAGGAGATGGGAGAAATGACCGATTTCATCGTTCAAAACATGCCTTACTTCATGGATGAGAGCGACTACCAGCGACTCGATTCCATCCTGATTGACGAATCAAAAATGCGCAATGAGTTGATTTGGAACCATGAGATGCTCTTCACCCCTGCAGGTGGATTCCTTCAGAACATCATGCTGAATGACCCCGTGCATATCTCAAACCGAATACTAAAAAAACTGAACGCCACCTATCAGGAGAATCAGTTTAAACAACATAAAGGATACATCTTCAACAAAGCGGGGGATGAACTTCTCATCACATTAAAATCGGCCACGCCATCCAGCGAGACGAGCATCAACCGAATATGGGACCAAGCCATCGAGTCGGCTCAGACAACCGTCATGAACAGACACCATGGTGCATACGAAATCAGCCATATCGGAGCATCTGTCATCTCACTCGAAAACGCCAACCAAATCAAGGATGACACCATCAAATCCTCTGCCTTGGCATTAATTCTGATCACCCTACTCCTTCTCCTATTCTACAAGGACATTCGGGCAATCGGACTTATCCTCTTCTCCATTCTCTTTGGAGGAGTGTTTGCCCTCGGGTTTCTTGCATTGTTCAAAGACTCCGTTTCGTTCATATCCATCGGTATCGGATCCATCCTTGTCGGCATAGCTGTCAACTATCCGCTTCACTTCCTGGCACATCTGAAAGAGGGTCATACGCGAGAAGAATGCATCAAAGAGATGGCCAGTCCGCTCATCACCGGCAACATCACCACAGTGGGAGCATTCCTAAGCCTCGTCTTCATCAATTCCAATGCGATGAGAGACATGGGATTGTTTGCCTCCCTGCTTTTAGTGGGAACCATCCTATTCGTTCTCATCTTTCTGCCACATCTTTGCAAAAAGAGTCTGTTTAAAAACAACACCAGCAAAAAACTACTATTCGGAAAGATTGTCAACCATCCCATCGAAGAGAAGAAATGGATTGTCATCACCGTTTTACTGCTAACCATACCACTCGTCTATTTCAGTACGCAGACAAAATTTGAGACAGACCTTCACAAGATAAACTACATGAAGCCGGAACAAAAGGAACGGTTGGACAAGCTTATTCAAGAGACAGAGAGTGGATTCCACAAAACCTATTGTATATGTGAAGGAAAAACACGAGACGAAGCCCTTGAGAGATACGAGGCACTTCGTCCGACACTCGACTCTCTGAAGCAAAAAGGTAGAATTATTCGAGAGTCTGGCATCAGCATATTTGCGCCATCCCTGTCACAACAGAAGATACGTGTGGAACGCTGGAACAGCTATTGGGATAAATACAGAGATTTCTTCATCGACGATCTAACGGAGATAGGCACGGAAATAGGTTTCGACAAGTCCTTCTTCAACTCCTTTATCAACAAAATAGAAGATACCATCTACGTCAAAGATAAAGAACAATTCAAACCTATTCAAAAAGCTTTGACCGACCTTTACATCTACGAGGGCGCAGATAAAACATTGGTCTACACACTACTCGAATCAGACGAAACAAATGTGACCGCCATTGAAAAAACGCTCAATAACATCGATGCTAACATATACACGTTAGACAACCAATCATTCTTCCAGAAGATGATTGAAAGTCTCTCCAACGACTTCAACAACGTGTTATTTATATGCGCTTTCATCGTATTTTTATTCCTTACCATATCATTCGGAAGACTCGAATTAAGTCTGCTCGCCTTCATTCCACTCACCATTGGATGGTTTTGGATCTTAGGTATTATGAACCTCCTCGACATCAGGTTCAACATCGTCAATATCATCCTTGCTACCTTCATATTCGGACAGGGCGACGACTACACCATATTCGTCACAGAAGGATTGATGTATGAATATACGCATAAGAAAAAAGTGCTGGCATCTTACAAGAACTCAGTGATGCTGTCAGCCTGCATTATGTTCATCGGTATTGGTGCCCTGATTGTTGCCAAACATCCAGCCATGAAGTCGCTGGCAGAAGTCACCATCGTCGGAATGAGCTCCGTCATCCTGATGACCTACCTCTTCCCTCCTCTTCTTTACAAATGGTTAACCACCATTAAGGGAAAGAATAGACTGATGCCTATCACGTTTAGAAACATAGGTTCCACCATTGTCAGTTTCACCGTATTCCTCTTCGGAAGCATACTGCTCTCCATCATCGGATTCTTCCTACTGACCATCGGAGGGAAAAGTGAATCTCACAAGCTGACCTACCACAAACTGCTATGCAACACCTTCCGAAGACTTGCCAAGCTGATACCTAACATCGAACATCATGTGACAGGTCTTGAGAACCATGATTTCAACAAACCATCCATCCTGATTAGCAACCACCAATCGCATTTGGATTTGATGTACACGTTGATGTTGCACCCTAAAATCATCTGTCTAACCAACAACTGGGTATGGAACTGTCCATTCTACGGACGAATCATCCGTTATGCCGATTTCTACCCTGTCAGTGATGGTATAGAAAATGCCATGGACAAACTGAAATCCGTTATCGACAGAGGATACTCCATCCTAATCTTCCCAGAAGGAACAAGGTCGGAAGACTGCTCCATCCTTCGTTTCCACCAAGGAGCCTTTCATTTGGCAGACAAATTCAGAATAGATGTGGTTCCTATACTCATTCACGGAATCGGACATGTATTCCCAAAGAGCGAGTTTTTACTTAGAAAAGGTAGAGTGGATGTGAAGGTGCTTCCTCCTATCACACCTGATAATGACATGCGAGGAGTGCTCGAAGTAAAGCGAACCGCCCAGCTTGTCCGCCACTACTACGAAGCAGAGTATGCGAAATTCGCAAAAGAGGTGGAGACCCCAGACTATTTCAAAGATTTGGTTTATCACAACTATATCTACAAGGGACGAGAAATCGCATCGGAGGCGAAAAAGAACCTACGCAAAGAGGGTCTCAACGAATGGGTCAACTCCCTTCCAGAGACAGGAGAATACACCATCAAGGATTGCGGACAAGGCGAGTGGGCACTGATTGCCGCCCTCGTCAAGAAGGAACTGACAATCACTGCAACAGACAAGGATAAAGATAAAATATCCATCGCTCAAAACTGTACCTCTGTTCCTCAAAATCTGATTTACAAAGTGGAGGATACGCCATCAACACCAAAAGAAAAGAAGAAACCTTTGGAAAGTAAGGCCAAAGCACCTGTCGCTCCAAAAGAAGAAAAGAGTGAAAGAAAAGAGACGAAAATAAATGTTTCCACCTCCAATTCTTCAACCTCGAAGAATAAGAAAGGAAGTGAACGAAAATCCTCCAAAAAGGGAACGAAGAAGAAGAACGGACGTCGGAAATAACGAGGATTTTGTCAAGTCGGAACTATTGTGTATTTTCGCACCGATCATAATACTCTATTACCGTAAATATTGAACATGAAAAACATTAAAGCACTTATCGCGACATGCTTAGTCGGGATTCCCACCCTATTAGTGGCCAATCCACCATCTAATTACGATGGATGGGAGTTGGTGTTCAGCGATGAATTTGAAGGCAACTCATTAGACAAGAGCAAATGGAATCCGACCTACAACTGGGGACACACGCACAATCATCAAGCCTATTGCGTGGAAGAGAACGTGTTTGTTGAGAATGGTTTATTAAGAATAAAAGGGGAAGCCAAGAGGCATCCCAGTGCGCCAGCTACCTGTTCCAACGGAGGCAACACCTATTCACTCGACTATACATCAGGTGCCATCGACACGCAAAACAAATTCAAGGTGAAATATGGCTACATAGAGGGTCGTTTCAAGATGCCCAAGCAGTTAGGCACATGGCCTGCCTTTTGGACATTACAAGATGGGTGGCCACCCGAAATCGACATCTTTGAGGTGCCACACGCACGTACAGACCACCATTACTATCTCCATTACACCAATACCGACTGGTATGCCAGTCATGGTTCGGCATGGGATCATGAAGCCTCCTTCGGCGGAGTACAAAAAGGGCCGGATAAGTCGGCAGACTTCCACAACTATGGAGTAGCATGGAGTGAAGGGAACCTAAGTTTTTATTTCGACGATAAGTTAGTAGCCAGTTACAATAGGCCATCGGAGGTAGGACAGCTTAGTGCGCAATACATTATCATCAACCTTGCCATCGGAGGATGGGCCACCAGCAACGGCAATCCCATTGAAGTGACGAGCAACAATCCAGCCTATCTGGAATGCGACTGGGTGAGAGTATGGCAACCCAAGCAATCGACACTGACGAAAGAAACCATACGGCTCTATTCGATCGATCAGAAGCAGTGTATGCAAGCATCAGGCAACGACATCATACTTGGCGATTGCAACGACAAGGCATCCTTAGCCACCATCACCAGTTTAGGAAGTGGCACCTACCGCATTAATTTTGGCGATAACGTTTTGGAGATACCCAATGAATCAGCAGAAGCCGGCAGGAGTGTAGGACTCTGGGAGTGGAACGGAAAGAGTCACCAACAACTCTATCTGGAGGGGCAAGATCAATTTACAGAGAAGGTAATCACCCTAAAATTTGCGCACAGCAATCTCTTTGTACAGACCTCCAAGGGAGATGTGATTCAAAACTCATTCCCATCAGGCGATGCTGCCTATTGGAGAATCCTAGAGGAGGGAGAAGACCCCACCTCACATTTGAAGGATGAAGGAAACAAAACTGCCCATTCGTCCATCATCTTCTATCAGAATCAGGTATTGAACATCACCCCAAGTGAACATTTCATAAGTGATGAAAAGTTGAGCATTAGCCTCTACACCACGGACGGTCGCTGTTTGAAAAAGGCAGAAGAGGAGAATCGAGACGACATTCAGTTGAGCATTGACATTCCAAGTGGAGCTGCAATCATTGTCATCCAAGGAAAAGAGTTTTACGAGGCGACAAAGATTATTTTGCCATAAGGAGAATCTAACGAATCTCCCGTAGAGACGTGGCGTGCCGCGTCTGTTTACATCCTAGGCATACAATGAGCAAATGATCATTTCATTCGTTTGGGGGTATCCACCGTATAGACCTGGCATGCCGTGTCTATTGGTGTGTGTAATTTAGCTTTGTTTAAGGAATAAATAGAAAATCCGTTAGAGAAATAACAGTTTCCAATTAAATAAATTTATTATCTTTGCAAAGCTAAATATAGATAGAATGCAAAGACTGATATTCACATTAACGATTTTTTTTTCATTACTTGGAGCAACAACATTTGCCGCACAGAATTATGAAGTGATTAAGTTATGGGACAATCCGAAGGACCGCAAAGAGGTTCGTCCGGAGTTGCGAGTGTTTCATCCATCTCAAGAGCAAGGAAAGAGTAAGACTTGCATATTGATTTGTCCGGGAGGAAGTTATCATCACCTTGGACTCATCAATGAAGGAGAAGAGGTGGCAGAGTACTTCAACCAATGGGGTGTTACCGCTGTTGTGCTACGTTATCGCGTATCCATGCGAGGAAACCATCATCCTGCAATGATAGAGGATTTTCAGCGAGCTATGCAGCTTATTCATGAAAATGCCAAGAAATGGGGAGTCGAGACAATCGGTGCCATTGGATTTTCGGCAGGTGGACACTTAGTGACTATGGGAGGTGCTCTGTACAAAGAGAATTACCTCAAAAAGAGAGGCATCGAGGTGAAGGACGAGCTATTGCGACCTTCATTTGTATGTCCCATATATCCCGTTGTATCAATGCAAGACAGCATTGTACACCATAAGTCGAGAGTAGATTTGCTCACAAAAAAGTACACTGAATCGGACATTGAACATTTCTCGATGGAGAAACAGATTCCTACCGACATGCCACCTGTATTCCTGCTGGCATGCAAAGATGACGATGTGGTGGACTACCGCAACAGCGAAGTCTTATTCAAAGCTTTAAAGGAAAAAGATATTCCGTGCGAGTATCATCTGTTGAATAAGGGCGGACATGGATTTGGCATGATACGGACAAGGAGCGAAGAGACCCACAACTGGGGTGTCATATTAGAGAAGTGGTTAAAACAGAACAATTTACTGAACTATTAGATATACTATACACCATGAATAAGTTTGAACCAGCCATTGAATTTGAGCCAAGAGAAGTCATCAAGAGATTTCAGGAGGAGAAGATGCGTGAAGCATTGGCATATCTAAACGCCAAATCACCTTTTTACAAAAAGATGTTTGCCGACAATCGCATTGATGTTGAGAAGGTTAAGACACTCGAAGACCTACGCAATATACCTTTCACGACAAAAGAGGATTTACAAATGCACAACAAAGATTTTTTCTGTGTAGAACCCTCTGAAATCCGTGATTACATAACGACTTCTGGTACGCTTAGCGACCCTACAACATTTGCCATGACAGAGAAAGACTTGCAACGTTTAGCTTACAACGAGGCCATTTCATTTGTGGGTGCAGGCGGACATCCAGGTGAGGTTTATCAGTTGATGACCACCATCGACAAGCGTTTCATGGCAGGTTATGCCTATTGCTTGGGTATACGCATGATGGGAGGCGGATTGATTCGTGTGGGTAACGGTATCCCTGAGTTGCAGTGGGACACTATCCGACGCATGAAACCAGATGCCATCATCTGTGTACCATCATTTATCCTTCGCATCATCCGTTATGCAGAGGAGCATGGTATCGATTATCGTAGTTCAAGTATCAAGAAGGCTGTTTGCATTGGTGAGAACTTGCGTAATGAGGATTTCTCACTCAATCTATTAGGTACCAAGATTAAAGAGAAATGGGATATTGATTTATACTCCACATACGCCTCAACAGAGATGAGTACCTCGTTCTGCGAATGTTCCGCAGGTAAGGGAGGACACCATCATCCAGAGTTGATTATTTGCGAATTAATCGATGAAAACGGCAATCCTGTACCAGAAGGAGAGATTGGAGAGTTGACCATCACCACATTGGGTGTGGAGGGAATGCCTCTTCTCCGATTCAAGACGGGCGATGTGGCTTGTTTCCACTACGAGAAGTGCAGTTGCGGACGTACCTCCATGCGTATCAGTCCAATCGTCGGCAGAAAGAAGCAGATGATCAAATTCAAAGGAACAACATTGTATCCAGCATCCGTGTTCGACGTGTTGGATAATGCAGACTACGTGGAGAACTATTACGTGGAGGTAACCTCCAACGAGATAGGTATGGACCATCTCACCACCTACATTGGTGTTAAGAATCCTAATGAAGAGCTCATCAAAGATTTGAAAGATCGTTTCCGTGCAAAGCTACGCGTGGCACCCGACGTGCAATTCAAGCCAATTGACGAGATTCAGAAGATTGTGTTGCCTGAGATAAAACGAAAGCCCACAAAATTCATAGATAGTAGAAAAACGAACTAAGAACACATAAAACAACGATTCAAGTATGGAAAACACATTCAATTTTGAGCAGATACGCCCATATAAAGATGCCGAGGTTCCCGAAGCAATTCGGTCAATCCTACACGACAATCTATTCCCCATGGTAGTGAACTATATCCAGCCAGGAGCAGATATGGAACTCATCAAACAAAGTTTATCCGCCATCAAGACGGTTGATGATTTTCAGGAGATTGTCATGCACAAAGCCATCCGCTGCGTTATGGAGAAGACCACCGACGGCGTCACATTTGATGGGTTTGATAATATCGACAACAAACAGCGACACATATTCATTGCCAATCATCGCGACATCGTGCTGGATGCGGCTATATTAGACGTATTATTGGCAGAAAATGGAATCGACACCTGTCAAATCACTTTCGGAAGCAATCTGATGAAAGGAAACCTTGTCATCAACATCGGAAAGTTGAACAAGATGTTTCGCATCATGAGAGGAGGCAACATACGCGACTTCTACAAGCAATCCTTGGAAGTCTCCGCTTATATGCGACATGTCATCAAAGATGAGGACGAATCCGTGTGGATCGCACAGCGCAACGGACGCACAAAAGACGGTAATGACAAGACCGAATTGGGCGTTTTGAAAATGTTTGCCCTGAGTAGCGACCAACCATTTGTGGACAACCTGGATGAGTTAAGCATCACACCTGTCTCCATCTCCTACGAGTATGAGCCATGCGACTTCCTCAAAACGGCAGAGTTATATATTTCACAACTTCAAAAATACGTGAAGGGCGAGAACGAGGATCTTAACAGTATTCTGACAGGTATAAAGCAGTACAAAGGAAAGGTTCATATTGCAGTCACCCCTCCTATCTCGAGAGAAGAACTTGAGTTCTGCAACCAAAAAGAGAAAAACGACAAATACACTGAATTAGGTAGAATTATTGACGAGCGAATCAGAAGTCAACACAAGGTATACAAAACCAATTACATGGCATGGGACATTCTCAACCACGAGAGTCGCTACCAAGACCAATATACGCCACAAGAAAAAGCCGCTTTCATCGAATATATGAAAACAGGATTGGCGAAATTGGAGATAGAAGCAGACCCAGCCGATTTGGAGCAGATCTTCCTAAAGATCTATGCTAATGGGGTTGTATAAATAAGATTCACTTCGTCTTATTCAGCACCTTCTTGCCATTTATAATCACCCATCCTTGATACTCTTCGGAGACCTTCTCTCCCCATAGGTTGTATCGTTGTCCCTCCTCAGTGTCGGATTGCACAACCTCTTGAAGGTCAGACGTTTCAAGGTTGCAATCGTATTCAATCGTCTGCGTGTCAAGGATAAAGTCACTCTCAATCACAGGATTTGAAAGTGCACGTCCGCTGTTGCTATATTCCAATGGGGCATCGATGGTCACCTCCATAGAGGCATCGGGCAACAATCCACGCAATGACTCCTTAGAACGTGTTGAACCAATGGCAAAGTAGGCATCCTTGTAGAGAGGTGCCACACCACTGTTTTTTACAGTGATTTTCGTTTGAGTGCCATCTGTCACACATTTTGTAACCACAAAATGATAGCCCGTCATCATACTGCACTCTTTGAATCGATCTGCATTTTTATAGTTATTCAGCGAAGGATTGTCATTAGCTATCATAAAGGTGATATGGTATTTTTTCGACTGATCCTTCCATGTAAGTCCGTACATGCCACTCTCTTTGGTGAAATTCTTCTGATCAGAATCGTCATAGTAGCTGATCTCACCTCCGCACACACCCGTTTTCCAACGGTCTTTGCCCATTGTTTCCCAGCACTCCTCGTTATATCCATCCTTCGAACTCTTTTCATGTTCCTCATGCATAAAAGAATCATCAAACAAGCCGAACTTCAACTTCCGTAACTCTCTATCATCAGCAAAGTCTGTATATTCATCATCCGCCGCATCGATACTAATCGCCCATGGGATATTCTTCATCACCGAAGAAAGGTGCAGGAAGAACTCTTTTTGATATTCCTTGGTTGGGAAGTTTCCATCCTCACCTATTTCCACACCATTTTCATCGTATATATGGTATTCAGCCCAATGACCGAAGCCCACCTCTACAAAGGCTATACGAGGGTCGTTATCATATCGCTCGGCAAAATCAGCAAAAAAGACCTTGTTGAAGCGTTGGAGTTCGCCATAATTCCAGTTTGCATAGTAAGTCAAGCCATCCCCTTTCACCTCTTTGTGACTCTCTTTATAGTCAGACAATTTCTTTATGTATTCAGGGACACCTGTCGTACCCGGATTATTATCCACCATCGGCACACCTGGGTATTCGTAGAAGAAACGGATTACCGCCTGATGGTTACGGCTCTTGATATCGTTCAAGATATTTTCCAAGTAACTCCAATCGTATGTTATCGGGCCATCCACCACACCATCTTTCACCACTTTGCATGGCGCCACATATGAAAACTCCAAAGCGTGAGCCTCTCCATATTTACTGAACTGTTCAGATGCCTCTTCGGGCCACAAGACCAATCCTGTCATTGGTTGTACATGAGTCACTTGCGAACTGATTCCGACGGAGGTCCAATCAGCTGCCATACCATTCAAGGCAATTACCACAGAAGTTAGGAAAGAGAGTACTGTTTTTTTCATATTCTTGTCGGTTGGTTAATAATATACAAATATATCGAAATTTTTCAATTATTATCCATATAGATAAGAAAAAACAAATGCAACTGAATTATACGACCAGTAGGTTAAAATGTTCTTTTTTCATTATCTTTGCCCCGAAAAATTTATTTGTTTAACTAAATGATTTAGAATTATGGAATCATAAAAAGGAGTGTCCTTCGGACAGAAATCTCACAAATCTTTACAAATCTTACAAATATCTTTTCCTATGGACTTGATAACAGAATACAACAAGAAACATGTGTTTTCCCATGAATTAGATTTGTATGATTTGATCAGATTTGTACGATTTCTCGCGAAGCGACTCTTTATATAGTACAGTGTCCTTCGGACAGAAATCTCACAAATCTTTACAAATCTTACAAATATCTTTTCCTATGGACTTGATTGCAGAACACAACAAGAAATATGAGTTTTCCCACGAAATAGATTTGTATGATTTGATCAGATTTGTACGATTTCTCGCGAAGCGACTCTTTATATAGTACAGTGTCCTTCGGACAGAAATCTTACAAATCTTTACAAATCTTACAAATATGTTTTCTTATGGACTTGATAGAAGAATACAACAAGAAATATGAGTTTTTTCATGAAATAACTGGAATAGCCATGAAGGTGCATAGCAAATACCGTTATGGACTTTTAGAATCGGCATACGAGGCCGCTTTAAAATATCTTTTGGAACAAAAGAAGCATAAGGTTGAACGTCAGGTATTCCTACCGATCTACTGGGATGACGTACAACTTGACCAGACCTACCGAATGGACTTGGTGGTTGACGACAACATCATTGTTGAACTGAAAGCCATCTCTCATATAGATACGCCTCACCGTCGACAACTTTGGAACTATATGAATCTAACGCATTTCCCATTCGGCATGCTCATCAATTTCAGTCCCGATGGACTTTATTCCGAATGGTATCACCGGAACCCAACGACTGGTGTCATTGACAAAGTGACGTTGCTTTAAGAGAGATTTGTATGATTTGATTAGATTTGTATGATTTCTCGCGAAGCGACTCTTTATATAGTACAGTGTCCTTCGGACAGAAATCCTTCAAATCTTTACAAATCTAACAAATACGAGTTGCCTTAAAAAGATTTGTAAGATTTGAACAGATTTGTAAGATTTCTCGCGAAGCGACTTATAACATAAATTCAATCCCGATAATCAACCTACATCACCCCAAACAATACCTCCTGTATCTCAGAAATTTTCCTTTATCAGAAACCAACAATCTGAAAGCGATAGCGCGTAAGTTTTTGTCAATGCAGTAATAGGTGACCACACGACCGCGCACCAACTCTTTGTTGCTAACTTCCACCAACTCATACACCTCTCCGTTTTGATTTAATTCCATTTTGTTGAAATTCACAGAGAAGTAGCGTGTTTCGAACGCATTAGCCATTAAAGTAATCGTCAAAAATGCGATTGTAAATAATATCTTTTTCATACGCTTAAATTTTAAATGAATAAATAAATGTGATGTCGTAGAGAACTTGTTTCGTTCCTGTTGACGAAGCAAAGATAGAGGAGGTTTGAGGGGTAGAACGGACAGAACAGGAAAAGTGTATGTACAAGTTGTGAAGTTCACATTTTGTCCATTTTCATCGATTGTACATGGATGGCAAACTGATTATTTTAGCTGAAATTTATAGAACCCAGCTTAATTTATTTCACCCAACATTACATCGTTTGTTCCATTTTTTTTGTATTATTGTAGCCAATTTTAAACTATGCGAATATGAGTACCCAAGCGATGCAACAAGTGATAGCCGATTATTTCAAGACGCAACCCGTCCTCCTCTTTGCCATTATCACTTTAATTCAAATCGCCTCCTCATGCACCACCGGCACACAGCCTCAACACGATAACATTATACCCGATGAAACGGTAGAAAATAACACACAAAGAGTAGACTCACTATCTCAATCCGATTCTATTAAATACGTTCCTGCTCCGAATGAGGAAGACAGCGCACCCATTATCGAAACAGAAGAGAAACAACCCTTTCTCATCACAAAGTATTCTGCCGGATTCTTCACATTAGGCGACACAATCGGCAATTTAATTCAATACTATGGATGGAAGGAAGAAGAGATGGAATACTACTGTGATGGATGCTTGATACCCTACCGATATGTGAAGTCGAATACAGGTGAAGTGATAGAACTAAGCTACGCATTTGCAGGAGGCAAAGGCATTGAGGATGAAGAGCTATACAAAAGTGATACGATAAATTATATGTATGTAGAAAGTGACAATTGTGGAGGTTATTATAACAGGAACAAAATTGAGAGCATGGCCATACTATCCGACAAATTCAGGACAAAGGAAGGTATTGGTGTAGGTTCGACCTTCAGTGAGTTGGAAGCAACATATACAATCACCGACGCTACATGCTACGAGAATGTAGACGGAATGATCTTTACCACAGTTAGTGTGAATGAGTATCCAAACATGACCTTCTATTTCTCAAACAATGATATAACAATCAACACAGATCGAGAGGAAGCACTCGGTCACATTAAGCTGAACCGTTCACATTTCAAGCCTAACGCACGAGTAATGGAGGTGCGGATGGGGATGAGGTACTGATGCTTTTCCTCATTTGTCTTCATAGTAGCAGGTGTCGTGAGTCGCTGCTATTGGGTGAAAAAAACATGATATAATATATTGGCAAGTAAAGTATTTTGTCTTTTTTTGTCACCTCACGTGTGTTAGACAACACAATACCTTTTTTTATACCATATTCCTCATTGTCGACAAACATATTCAAGGCACTATGCACATAGTAGTCTTTGCCTGATTTCACTTCAATTGGCACAATCGACAACGAATCAAAATCGTCAACAAGGAAGTCAACCTCGCCACTCTTTTTGTTGTCGTAGTAATATAGTTTGAATCCGTGCGCGTTCAATTCCTGTGCTACGACAGATTCATATACAGTTCCAAGGTTTATACTACATTCATCGTTCATAATGGCTTTGATATTGTTTTGATATAGCAAAGCTGTAAGTATCCCCACATCGTTGAGATAAAGTTTCAACAAGTTTTTCTTGACTGATTGCAATAGGGGAAAACGTGGATTGCTGATAGCATCGACCTGCAATGCGATTCCAGATTGCACCAAGTAATCGAATTCGTTTTCATAATCGGAGAACTGCTTACCTTTTTTATTCTCTATCTTACTGACAATTACCCTTTTCTTTCGGCTCTCCAAATTTGATGGTATTATATCATAGACACGTCTGATTTTTAGTTTTTGTTGACGGTCATATTGGGAAGCGTCGATGCCATAAAGAGTATGTATGTCGTTTTGTATATCGCGCATCATCTGGATATTTTTATCTTCCACAAATCTGTTTACAGCATCGGGCAGTCCTCCGGTAAGCATATAATATCGGAACAAGCGCATAAAATGGTTGTGTAGGGGTTCGGGGATCGGCTCTCCGTTTCTGTAATGGTTACGGGCAGATTCTATCACGTCTTTGCCAACACCCATCGCCCAGAAAAACTCTTCCATATCCAATGGATACATCTGCTTTATCGACACACTGCCCAAAGGAACAGATGGAGTCTGCGACAATGCGATTCCAAGTTGCGAACCACTTGCGATGTATGTATATCGACCATCTTGATTCAGAAATTTCAATAAAGTTAGCAATTGGGGATAAACCTGTATCTCGTCTAGGAAAACAAGCGTGTCTTTTTTCTCTCCCAAGCGATTACCAACAATGGAACTCAATTGCAAATAGAAAGAGTCAAGACTTGTCACATCTGCGAATATTCTTTCCTTTTCACTGTCCGCACGAAGGTCTATCTCTATGAAGTTTTTAAACAACTTATTTCCTACATATCTGATAATAAAAGATTTGCCTATCTGTCTAGCTCCATTAACAAGCAATATCTTGTTTTGTTGCCCAGACAAATAATCCTCTATAAAATATGAAAATTTACGCTCTAACATTGTTTTGTAAACTAAATTACGCAAACATACTGATTTTTAATTTATTATACAAATTTTTGTCACTTTTTCCATAAAATTAACGGTGTTTTTTGTCACTTTTTCCATAAAATTAGATGGTTAACTTGTCACTTTTTCCATAAGACATAAACAGTAGCACATACTTTTCTAGACTACTTAGTTGTAATTGCAACCATTTTACAACAGCAAAGAGAGGTTCATTCGAACAAAATGCGTATTTACGCAAAATATTCGAAAGTATGGGTAGAATTTTATCTCAACAAACTCATAACGGACTCTACCAAACAGAAAACCTAATTGTCTTTGGCCTTAACTAAATGGATTTTTTGCGGGATTTCCAATAATTTTAAGAGACCGAGGGCGTTTTTTTGGTAAATATGATTAACTTTGTTTAATTTCCTATGGAGAGATGGAAGGTGTTTCCCAGGGGAAGTATGTTTAATGAATAATTTTACGATAATGAAAATCAAAGGATTAGAGAATTTGACGGAAGAGGAGATAAATAGGGAACTTAAATTAGGTGGCAAGTTTGTTGTCTTCCCCTATGCGATATCTGTATTGATTATGACGTTTAAGAGGGGCAGTGACATCTACTTCCTGAAATCGAATGAACCAGCGATCAAGTACGGATACAAGTATCTGTTGATCAGCCTATTTGCAGGATGGTGGGGAATTCCTTGGGGACCAATTTATACCTTACAATCCATTTTTAAGGCGTTTAGCGGTACAGATGTGACCCAAAAGTTATTGGAAGAGTTGAACAAACCGCTCCAGCAATGATCGTACAAGAATGATTATTCGCCATACCCGACGAGGAGAAAAGGGAGCAGGAGACCAACTCCCTACGCCGCATCAACGACTCCTACCGTAAGATTGTCGTTGTGCGAGACCCCATTGTGCCATGGTATGACGAGGGTGGCATCTACTACATCGGCCTGGAAGATTTCTGTTTGGAGTATATTGATGAGCTGGATAGGACGTTGTAGGTGGTTCATAATGAGTAGATTCTCAGTCGTTTGGAGAGGTTCGTTCGAACGGAATGCGTATTTACGCATTCTGTTCGAATATAGAATTCTTTTGATTCTTACTTTTTGTTCGGAACAATACCGACAAATTCACCTATTACTCTGAAATCTTCTGCCTCTTCCGCTTTAATAACAATTGGATTATAATCTTTGTTTAATGGCAACAATTCAATCTTCTCATGTTGCCAATTGCCGAACTCATCATAGTTTTTGATACTGCTATATTCTTTAATGGAATATGCACCTGTATAGTCCGAATCATAGTAATTACGATGCTGTACCAAAACAACTTTCCCTTGCCGACTGCCTGCTGGATTGGCACGAAAAACACAGAAATCGCCATCCTTAATCATAGGTTCCATAGAGTGGCCAGATGCCTGAACGACGAACATGTTTCTGTTCAATTTGCCTATTCCTTCTACTTGAATCCAGCCTAATTCGCTTACAATGTCACCTTCTCCAAAGTAACCACAAGCGGCCTTGATGGAATAAACAGGAAGAAAATCGATGTACTTCACGTCGTCATTTACTACTGGTTCTATTCTGATGATTTCAGCCTCAACAGTTTTCTCTGCCATCAGTCCTCGGAAATATTCTGCTAAAGCGGGGTCACAGCAATAGACATAACAGCCTTTCATACCACGAGTCATCAGTGTGCGATAGGTGTTCTTGATGATAGCGTCTGCTTCTTGTTTGGCTTCTTTGGAATTTTGCTTCATCATAGACTTGAATCCCTTCAACGATTGGTCGTTTGGAGAACGTTTGAACCCGTCTGTCACCACACGATTGTCCATATAAATCATGTCAGGACCAATGATTACACCCACATAATCGAGTTCCAAACCTTGACATGTATGGATGCATCCAATCTGGTCAATAGAGTTTTCCCCTATCAGCCATGGTTCTTTGCCGTTGAGATTCCATTGCTTGCGGAAGGAAAACTGTGGAATCTCTATGTCATAAGCGCTTTGGTCTTTTTTGCTCTTCCAGTCCCAACAATAGCCCGCCACTACTCGACTCTTGTTGTTCACCTCATTCTTGTGCTTTATTGCTTCGAACATTTCTGTTGGAGAGTCAAAAACACGGAAGTCATAATCCTCCTCCGTCAAGCGGATATTAGCGGTTTCACGTACTTGAAGAGCATTGTCAAGCCAACTCAAATAACCGTCAGAACCATTGCATCTGAATTGAGAACTGAGGTGCTTTAGATTAACATCTGCTCCCATCTCTTCTGCGCATTGTTTGATATACTGCACACTGCCAACATCCCTCATGTGTATGCGCTGGTTGTCGTCAACGAAGAATACGGAGAAACGGGCGGTCTTAATGATTTCCTTGATTTGGTTCTCTCCTAAATTGGCGAACATTCCACTCTTCATGTTTAACCGATGGGCCTCATCCACTATCAAGGTACCTAATGAGTCAGGTGGCGTGTCAATAAAGCCTCCACTACCCACAAACAAGTTGTCGATGTATGTTTTTTTATAACTACTCGATAGCTTTACACTGTAAACTTCTCGTGGGGCGCGGTTCTTGGATACATATTGTGAGGCTATACCCTCCGATGTTAGCTTAACTAGCAAATTTACTGCTAACACACTTTTCCCTGTGCCTGGTCCGCCTTCCACAATTAGCACCTGTTTCTTGCCGTTCTGTGCCTTATTAGCCAAATGTACAGCAGTCTCATACACCACCTTTTGATCGTCAATCATCACGAATTCACTATTGCCTTTCAGCATGGAGTCCAGTGAATCGGCCAACTGTTTGGAAGGTCGTAACTTGCCTTTGTCAATCTTCCATATGATGTCCTCGGGCGAACAATATTTGACGTGTTTCAAAATATATTCTTGTAAGCGGGAGGCATCGTTGCTCAGAAACACAGGCGCTTTTGCTACGTATTCTTGGTAGAGTTGGCCATCAATCATTCCATCAGGTTTGTAATTGTGCAGATAAGCACATGGGCTAATCTCCACGCCTTCTTCCTGGATGGTGAGGTTGTAGTTCGAGAGCATGTATGCATACGACCAAGCCTGATAAGAGGGGTGGGTCACTTCATCCATTCCGTGCTGGAATCGAGTCGTTACAATGCCGGGTTTTTGAGTTGGTTCAGCCTTCTCCCATTGCTTAAGTTCGACGATGACCATCTGCTCCTTCTTTTGGGCATTCAGACCAGAAATGATAAAATCAACACGTCTGGCAGTCAATGGAATCTGGTATTCTATAGCAACACCGGCCTCATCGGACAATTCGGGAGTGTTGACCACATTGTACATAAACTGCATGGAATTTTTCCATGAGCGTACTTCGTTGGGCGCCGTGTGACGACCCAAGTGCTCTACAAATGCGCTGTCGATATTGTCAGCTATAGTGTTGTTGAATACATCTTCAACAAATTGTTTTTTTGTGGCTCTATAAATAATCATAATTCGTTATATTTTTTAGCACTCCCATAGGCTTTTTCTACAGGATATTTCTTAGCATTTCGACTAATTTTATCCATAACAATCTGTTTGATGTCAAGATTGTATTTGTCCGCTATTAATATGGCATAATTAAAGATGTCAGCCAATTCCTCTTTGACTTTATCTACATTCACTTCTGAAGCATCCTTCCAAAGAAATGCTTCATTGAGTTCAGCCGCTTCTATAGATAATGCAAGAGACAAATCCTTCCCATTATGGAATTTGTCCCAATCACGCTCTTGCGTGAATTTAACAATTACTTGTCTAAGTTCCTCCAAATCATTCATTGTTTTCCATGTTTTGCATTATACATTTGCATTGCAGATTCATAAGCCTTCGAAAAAGGCAAACCTAAGTGTTCAAGTTTCTCAGGAATAGCCTTTGCCCAACTCACATAATAATAAGCAAGGAACTGATATCCAACAAATTCTTTATCTGGGATCGACTTAATAGAATATTTCTTCTTAGGGTCAATACCAGACACCCCCACCATCGCTATTTCTATAGCTATACGGTAAACATCCTGTATAGCTAATGTGTCAAAGTAGTCCATCGCATCCAACATATACATCGACATCATCATTGTTTCAGTTGGATCTGCACCATCTTGATGATTCTTCACAAATTTTGCATTAGCATCGTCGACATCTTCTTTTGGCAAAGCTCCTTCAGCCAAGTCTTTCATATCACCTTTCATTGAAAGGTCTGCTTTCATACCTGAAGTCACCTGACTTTCATCGATAATTTCTATGAGATCTTCCATGTTAAAGGACTGGACGAAGTATTCCAACATCTCATATTCATCTCCATTCTTATAAGTGTCTAAATAAGCCTTGAACTCGTCATAGAGATCTTTAGCATGTTCTAATTCTTTTTTTGTAGGATGGTATTGTCCTATCAAATTAATGCCATACATGTCTTTGAAATGCATACTTGTAACAATATTCATGACTTTGTTGGCATAAACAATCTCCATAGGGAAGAAACCATTAGTTGCAGTCTGCTTAACAGCATTGATATTGTCTTGTTCCATATGAAAAAGAGACAACATCTGAATAGGACGCGCAATAGGATAGCCTTTGTAGATATTGTGTTCGACGAAGAGGTCGAGAGGGCAGTTCATCAATTGCAAACCTAAGCCATCTGCAAGACTATCTATCACTTTATCTAATTCTTGAGATGGAATATGACTATGTTTCTTCTTCATGAAAGTGAGATAACGCCTCTTAAATGTGGTTCTTGTTGATTCTGAACTGACAACAGCTTTAGCCCTATTGGCTTTTGTTGCCAACTGACCCATCTTCAGGTGCATCATCTCGTGAATGAAAAGGTGTTCCACAAAATTTTTATCGGGATTATACCTAATCACATGTTCTTTTGCAGCATGCAAAGGCGCATACTCCAACTTAGCATGAACGTTCAGGGTTTTATCCTCTACAATACGGATGTTAACATGGTCTACAGACTCTAATTCATCCTTGATTCCCTTCCATACATTGATGTAGTTTGTCTTATCAATATAATCTTTAGCGACTGTGACGAACAGCTTTATCAATTCCTCACGAACAGCAGGATTCTCAGGGCGATCCGATGATTTCAATGCTCCTTTATGGCATATATCAAACGCATCTTCTATTCTACCAAGTTTGTAATAACAGAGACCTAAACCATAGTAAGAATTGGCATATGTATCATCAATACTAATCACTTTCTCCATAAAAGGAAGAGCACCCTCATAGTCTTTGCGTTCCATATATGTCGCACCGATATTATTCAAAGCAATAGCATTATCGGGATAATATTCTAGAACCCTGTCGTAATATTGTTTAGCGTGTTCTATGTCATTTTTCTCCTTCGATAGGAGGTTACCCATCAACACAAGAGCCCAAATGTTTTTAGGTTCACAGTGCAATGCTTCTATCAACTCATCATAAGCCTTATCAGGTTGTCTCAGATGAAACCAGTGTATTTGTGCCAACACACGCCATGCCTCAGAATTCTGGGGATTATCTTTAATAGACTCTTCCAATAAAGGAAGTGCCTTGTCAAATTCATTCTTATTACACAGGTCTAAAGCCTGTTGCAGTTTGTTTGCCATCAATCTGCAGCAAATGCTCTGACTGATACCCCAATGCCAGAATGGTTTTTAATTGTACCCTTTAACTACCATACAGAAAAAACGAGGGTATCTCCTGCTGTCCGTTCCGTGACTTCGGCCTACCACAGCCTAACCTATAGAACGAACAGATTTGATACCCTCAGAGGTATATACAGTACACCCAAAAAGTGTGCGAGAGGGCTTAGTTAGCCCCCGGCACACCCCGGCTGCGCATGACATACACATCCGTAGGCGTCACCTCTGCTAATGTCTTTGATAGGTCATTGATTGTGGTAGTTCAAGTCACCAAAAACAAAGCGTACAGTGTCGCTTATTCCGCAATGTAGTGCCCCGCCCCCTCAGCTCCGTTATCCTCAGACAACATCGTAGCCTCATGGACTGATGCATTTACAAAAGTATTTAATTTTCTTCTAAAATTTTCCGTCCTTATCAGAAAAATTCTGTTTGTGCATTTTTTGAACGGGGTGTTGTGCCGCTGTAGAGACGCACGGTTATGTAGAGACGCACGGCCGTGCGTCTCTACGGTTGTGCGGTTCCTCGTGGTTGTATGTTTCCTCTACCGCCCTCCACGTATCCGTCTCACAGGGGTTCACACCCCTGCCTAAGGGCTGTCGTCCCTTCGGGACTTTCTGCGACATTTACTGCGACATTTACTGCGACACTCTTCTTAATTAATTCGATAATAATTCTCTGTATTTCAATTATTTATTCTGCGACATTTTCTATGCTTCCATATTACCTTATTGGACATTTTATTGGACACAATGTCTAAAATGATTTGCCTACCCGCAAATACGAACAATATTTGTTCAACAGGTTGCGAAGGGGTAGTTCTTCTTCTGTTGCGTTTTCTGTTGCATTTTCTGTTGCGTTTTCTACTGCGTTTCGGTGTGCCTTTTTGTGTACTTTTCAGTGTGCTTTCTGCGACATTTTCTGTGCTTCTATATTACCTTATTGGACATTTTATTAGACATCTTATTGGACATTTTATTGGACACAATGTCTAAAATGATTTGCCTACCCGCAAATACGAACAATATTTGTTCAACAGGTTGCGAAGGGGTAGTTCTCCCTTTTGAAAACGCTCCGCATCCAAAGAAAGGATTCTTTCTTGTACCACTGTCTTGCCTTTGTATAGGGACGTTAGGTAATATGCTTCATTCTCCTTTATGACATTCACTTCTGTGAAGTATCGGGTGATATCTTCCGAATCATAAACAATGGAGTAACATGGTCGTTTGGCCCCTGGTATCTCCTCGCAGAGGATATCTTTATCTATTAAATCCTGTATGTCGCGAATGGCAGTGTCTTTTGAACATTTGGCCAGCGTCGCCCATGTCTTGGATGTGATTTTGGCCTCGTAACCGTCAAGGAATAGGTTAAGGATTCTTTTCTGCCTTTCAGAGAGTGTCACATTGCCAGCATTCTGCCAAAAGAAACTCTTGTTGAGAATCGTGCTCATGGTGGCTCCCGCCTCATCCAATGCGAGCAAAAGCGTGTTGGCATACCATACTAACCACTCGGTGATATCTCCGTCTCCATGTTGTACTGCCTCAAGAATCTGATAATAGTGTTTCTTGTCTTTGTTTATTTGCGACGATACATTGTAGAAACGGAACTCGCAACCATCTGCCTGGGCAAGAAGCATGTCTGATAGAATACGTGCAAGACGTCCGTTGCCATCCTCAAATGGATGGATGCTGACAAACCATAAATGCGCTATCGCAGAACGGATGATCGAACTGGTTGCCTCTTTTTTGTTGAACCAATCAAGGAATTTTTCCATCTCCGTCTCCACTCTCTCAGGAGACGGCGCAATGTAATGTACCCTCTCACGTCCAAACATCCCGGAGACAATATGCTCCTCTCGACTTCGATATTTGCCGATTTCTATTTCTGAGCCTTCACTGTAACCCATAGGAAAGAATGCTGCTTGCCATGCGCAGAGTTTCTCCTTCGTCAGGGGCTTGTCATAATCATTCATCGCCTCCAACATCACCGCCACCACAGAATCTATGTAATGGGACGGTGCCGTTTGCTTGACATTCTCAATGCCAAGTCGCCGTGCCAAGGACGAACGCACCTCATCCACATTCAGACGAATGCCTTCTATCTCTGAGGAATAGACAATGTCATAGGTGAGCGTCTCCGCCATTGCCCTTAGTTTGCTGTCAAAACCTAAGGAGGACAATCTTCCATAAAGATAGCCTTGTTTCCTACCTACGTTTTCAAGCAAGTCCGTCAGAGCGTTTGTGTCCCATCTAAACTCCGTCCAATTGTCTCTTTCGTGTATGTACATAATCCACAGATTTTATGCATTTGCGACGTTTTTCTTCAAATAACGTCGCATATTTTGCGACAAAAATGCAAAATTATTGTCGCACTTCCAAATAAAAAGACAAAAAAACAACGCAGAATCTGCGTCATTTTATACAAATCAACATATGATAATGGTCGTACATCCCCCACTCATCCATCATTCCCCACCCTTCTTATACTGCAAAGGTGTGCACCCATACCTCTCCTTGAATAGGCGACGAAAGGTGTGGTCACTATTAAAACCACAAACGAAGGCGAGGTCGGCAATCTTCTCTTTGCCCTCTTTCAACAACCGCTCTGCATAGACCAAACGAAGGGTGTTGACATACTCATAGAAGGTGACGTGACGGACTCGATTCAGATAGTCTGAGACATAATGCCGGTTCGTGCCCAGCTTACTCGAGATCCAATCGATATTGACCTCGGTATCGAGATAAAACTTCTCTTCCTCCAACTTCTGAAATATCGCATCAAAATCCGTGAATCGGCTATTAAGGGTCGATGTCTTTGCATTGGCATCATCCTCTGCCACGGGCGTCTCCTCTGCTGCCTCCTTCTCCTCTTGTTTCAACTCTTCCATCTGCTCCTGAATCAGCTCCTCCGTCATATCATCCACCTTATGGAAGAGGGCAAAGCCAACAATGCTCGAGAGAATAACAAACGTGAGGAAGTCGTACAACACCACCCACTCATCGATATTGGTCATCATGTTGAGCGGAACATAGAGCAGTGTGAGCAGACACAGCGGAACAAGGGTCCACAACACCCATTTGATGGATCGACGGTCGATATTGGAATAGTTCTCCATCAACCGCTTGTCAAACCGCCGGATGAAATAGCCATACCACGCCAGTTGTGCAACAACCCCAACAATGGTGGCAATATAAGCAAACGTGTAGAGTTTAAAGGGCAACACTCCATAGATATCGTTCAATGCACATAACACATAAGGCAGGAGAATGACGGGGGCAATCCATTTCTTGGGCATCCGACCCAAAAGCACTGTCGAACCAAATACCATCGACAACGGAAGAATGGCAAGGTCTAAATACTCCATCAGCGTGTTATAGTTCGGATACGTCTTCCCTATCTGGTAATAACCACATTGGGATTGGAAGAGTTCCGGAATGATCCACAAACAGTAATTCACAACGTAAATCATCAAAAGCCAGCCAAGAGACTTGTGTATGGCGGCAGTAGCCTTATTGCGCTTAGGTTGCAGTTTGGGCAGGATGATAAACAAGAATAGGGCGTTGACCAAGAAATAGAGGATGTTTCCACCCTGCACCATAATTCCTAAATATTCAAAAGAAGGTATGTAGATATTCATCTATTTATCATTTATAACACAACACAAAAATAATAATTTCAGCAAAAATAAAACCCATCCCCGATACTCTTGCCTATGTTTTAGAAAGAAAACAGTCGAAAGTTGCCTATGTTTTAGAAGAAAAATGACTAAAAGTTGCCTATGTTTTAGAAAGAATATTATATATTTGTATCGGTATATCAATTAATTAGCTATGTTTAATAGGAATTTGATTTTACAATTAAGAAAATGGCGAGAAAACGTAAATCGAAAGCCATTGGTTCTTAGAGGTGCCAGGCAGGTAGGGAAGACCACATTGGTCAAAGAGTTTGGCAAAGAGTTTGATGCGTTTATATCATTAAACCTAGAGAAAGACGATGCTAACGTGTTCAGAAGATTCACCAAAGTAGAAGAGGTTTGGCAATATGTATGCATGAAACATCATTTAGTGCAAGACAGAAATAAAAAAGTACTTTTATTCATAGATGAGATTCAGGAGGAACCATCGGCAGTGGCAATGCTCCGTTATTTTTACGAAGATATGCCGTGGGTTTATGTAATAGCGGCAGGCAGCAGATTACAAAGTTTGACAAACAAACACCTCTCTTTCCCTGTGGGCAGGGTGGAGTATCTGACCTTGCGTCCTTTTTCTTTCGTTGAATATATAGAGGCGAAAGAGGGTTCTGAATGGGCGGATATGCTTCACAACGTATCTGTACCAGAGATGTTGCATGAGGATATGATTGCTTCGTTCAACACGTATGCTTTGATAGGAGGTATGCCAGAAGCCGTGTCTGAATATATTCAAACGAATGATGTGGAGCGTTTATCACGTATCTTCAACTCATTGCTTAAGGGATATAATGAGGATGCTGAGAAGTTTGTAAAAAGTGAAGATCAGGTGAAGATTTTAAGGCATGTATTGTCCACTGCGTGGTATTCTGCTGCAGAAACAATCACCTTCGACAAGTTTGGAAACAGCAGTTACACATCCACCCAAATACATGATGCGATGGATATTTTGGAACGGGCATTTATTCTTTCGTTGGATTATCCTGTAACTGCAACCTCAGCCCCAGCAATACCAGCCAAACGACGTTCTCCTAAGTTGATGATGGTGGACAATGGGTTAACCAATTTCATTGCGGGCATTCAGTTGGAATATCTTAAAAACAAAGATTTGCTTGACACCTGGCGTGGTCGAGCTGCAGAACATATTGTAGCACAAGAACTTCGCACTGTCTTAGATGCTCATTATAGAGAAAACCAATTTTTCTGGGTACGAGATAAAAAAGGGGCGTCTGCCGAAGTGGATTTTATTTGGCAGTATGGCAACAGTATAATACCAATAGAGGTAAAGGCAGGAACCAATGTTCATCTCAAGTCGATTCATGCATTTGTGAACAACAGTGACCAGCACATTACCGCAATTAGAATCTGGAGTGGAGACTATAGTGTGCAAGACATAGCTACTCCGGCTCCGAAATGCAAACCATTCCGGCTCATCAATCTACCTTTCTATTACGTCGGACAGACAGACAAAATCATAGAAAGAAACATCTATGAGTAGAGACGCACGGCCGTGCGTCTCTACGGTCGTGCGGTTCCACAAATTTGCGATAAATAATCACAAAAAAACGATGCAAAATTTAATCCATCATTCATACAAATAAAAAACCGGTAAATTTTCAGATCATATCTGCAATTATCAATTATTTTTTATTACATTTGAAACAATTTAATAGGGTTTCATAATGCTTTATGCATTTTTATTTATTTGATATGGTATATTTAAATTCTTACAAGGCAAAGATTTTATTGCTCATCCTTGCGTTTCCCTTTAGGTCCGCTTTGGCAAATTTGTCTATCACGGAGATTATGCAGAGTAATTTCGGTGGGGTGTTAGACTACTACAATGAGTTCCCTGATTCCTGGGTGGAACTTCACAACAGCAGTGAGCAAGATATCTCTATAGAAGGATATTCTATTTCAAAAGTCAACAATATCGACTCTGCCTACACATTTCCCACCAAGTTGATTGTTCCCGCCAACGGCTACGCTCTCATCTTTTGCGACAAGGAGAATAAAAAGGAACATACTGATTTCAAATTGAATTCAGACAAACCAGGTACCGTCTATTTATGGGACAACCAAGGTGCGTTAGTGGATTCACTACACTTCCCAGAAATGATTTCTCCTGAGGTCTCATGGGGTCGTCTGCCCAACCAGCCTGATAGTTTATCACATTTCAGAATTCCTACTCCTGAAAAAGAGAATAACAATACGAATTGTGAGAGAGTGCTCAAAAAAGTGGATTTTTCAGTTAACGGAGGTGTCCAAAATGCCCCATTTTATCTAAAACTAAGTTTGAAGGAGGATGCACCCAAGGATGCCATTATCCGATACACAACAGATGGCAGTGAACCGACAGAGAACAACGGCTACATCTATCGAGATTCTTTCTACATTGGTGTAACGACGGTTGTAAGAGCCAAACCTTTTAGCGACAGTGCAATCAGCAAGATTAGTAAGACGAAAACCTACTTTTTTGACCTGAAAAACGAAATGCCTATCATCAATATCGTATGCGACGATTCTTATCTTTATAGTTCCAACATAGGTATTTTATCCAGTTCCTATACATATGCATCGACACATCGCGACAATCCGCCTAAACGTTCATGGATGGGAGACCACAACTATTTGTACAATTGGCGTCGTCCGGTTAACGTGGAATACTATTCTGGCGACACATTAGGAGCTGATTTCAATCAATTGTCAGAGACTCGTGTGAGTGGCAACGTATCCCGTGAGAATGATGTAAAATCAATGGTTATTTATGCCAACAAACGGTTTGGAGACAAACACTTCAAAGGTGTTTTGTGGGAACATTTAAGACCAAACGCCAACAAGCAGAAGAGTCTCACCATTCGTTCATCAATTCAATCTGGATATGACGATTCCGAGGCCATCAAAGATATGCTTTCTCAAACAGCAATTGGACGATTCTCCAGGTATTATGATGTTGATTTTCAAGCACAACGTAATGTGCAATTATGTCTCAATGGCAAATTTCAACACGTTATGCATCTGCAAGAACGCGATGATGAAGATATGATCTGGGCCAACCACAAGGTAAGCGACATTGAGTATGTGGAAACCTTCACAGGCATCTATGACAACTGGCTCGAAGAAGAGTTGTATCCGAACTATATGCATTTCAAAGAGACATTCGAATCGTCCAACTCCACTTACGAACAAATGGCCGAGATACTGGATGTCAACGCATTCATGAACTATGTATCGACACAAGCCTATTTTGCAAATATTGATTTCCCATACAATAATGTTGCAATATGGTATGATAAACAGGGAAGCAAGAAATGGCGCTGGATCATGAAGGACCTGGATGGCATCATGTATGATCCATTGTACCCATATTATAATTTTCTATTGAGAGTGGAACCGTATGAATATTTTGAATGGGCGAATAAAGAGAGCGCATGCAAAATTTATAATAAAATGTTCTCTTTGGAAAAATTCAAGCAACCTTATCTGGACAGAACATGTGTCTTAGCAGGAACGGCTTTCTCTAAGAACACTATTCATTTTATGTTGGATAGTCTTGCCTCGGATGTAGCATTGGCAATGAATAAATCAGATTTGGAATATTTCTTAAACGGTATGGAAGAATTTTATGATTGGAACGAATTTCGTCAAGCATTCTACAGCTATCATTTGAGTAATTTCTTCCAATTGGGAGACACCACACAGATGACCGTCAAAGGATTGCACAAGGATTCCATCATCTACATCAACAACAACCCACTGATGGAGAACAAGTTCGAGGGTTATTTCTTTGAAGGGCGTGATTTGTATCTCACACATCACAACCAGCTAGACATCTACGGACTACACTTCACCGACACCGAGAAAATCACCTATCTGGATCTCGGAGAACCCAATCCAACCCAAGATTCTATCGCCACACGGTGGACCATCTCCTATCGTCTCGACGGACAATCAATCAACGAGCATTACACTAACGAGAATCTCCGCTACAAGATTCCCGCAGGAGCTGAGAATGTCTATATCACAGATGGTTACAAGGGAGCGGGCGGCACCTCATCCGTACCCGTCATTGTCAGTCGGGCACCAGAGGATCTAACCTATATGGTCTATAACGTAAACGGATTGTTCGTTGGAAAATTCAATTATACCGAATTCTGTGATTTCAAGCAGAAGGAGGATGTCAATATTGTTGTAGTGGTGGATGCGACAGGCAAAAAGGTTTATACAATCAAGATGCTGAAGGAGTGATGCATATCAAGCGATCGCTACCAACGCATGTCTTTGTTTGATACAGGTATATTAATGAGAATGTTGGGCTTAGACTTGGCGGAACTCTATGTCCAAGACATCGCTAATGATAATATTAAGGTTTCCCCTCTGTATGCAATATCCAATGTGGTGAGTGATTGATAAGCCCACAAAAAAGGCCATCTCACACGAGACGGCCTTTTTTATAGAAGTATGATGTATTACTCAGTAACCTTCAATTTAAATGCAATCTTGTTTCCTTGACCATCTGTAGCAGAAATCTCTGTTTCTCCCTTAGACTTTAAAGAAACTTTTACTTGAACATAGTACAATCCGTTTTCTTCTTGAGGAACAATAGAATCAGGAAGTTTTGCCACTGTAACATCTGAGCTCTCCCATACTAATTGCTCTAATAATGAAGATTCAATGAAAGATAATTTCTCATTCTTCTCAGAATCAAATATACGGAATGTAAATGAACTCTCATCAACACTAATTGAAGTTGACTCTCCATTCTTTAAATTTTCATCAAATGATGAAGATTGGAATACTGCATTTTCAAATATATTCATAACCAAATCAATTGATTTGTTATTTGAATTACCTTTCTTTGCATTCCATACACCATTATATTGGTCAATAGTAAGGAACAATTTCAATGTGTTTTCTTGTACACCACAAAGAATAGTTTCCAACAATGTATTTTTTCTAATATCTAATGTATCAATCTTATTCTTTGAACAATACAAATAAGTCAAATTAGTATTCTTTGTTACATCCAAAGTTTCCAATTTGTTATTATTACACTTCAAGCTAGTCAACGCTGTTTGTTTTGACAAATCTATTGATGTCAAATCGTTCTCGCTACAATCTAATTCTTTCAAACCAGTAAAGAATTCGATACCATCAAGAGAAGATACACCTTTAGCACTAATATCCATAGATTCAGCTGCAGCAGCCTCTGCACGAGAGATTCCATCATCACCATCTGTATTGATACTCTTATCAGCTACAAGAGCAGCAAGCAATTTAGCATCTGCGAAATCGATATTACCACGAGCTGTTACCTTACAAGAGTCTTTCAATCCGTTAGCTGATTTTACATAGATGTAAGTAGTACCCGTAGCCAATGTCTTTACTTCGCCATTATCAACAGTAGCGATCTTTGTGTCGCCACTTGACCAAGTAAGTTTCTTGTTCTTTGCATTCTTTGGAGTAACCGTTGCTTCCAACGTAAAATTCTCACCCACAAAAACATCCTTCTCATGAATGTTTAACTCCACCTTTGTTACTAATACTTCTGGCTCATCTTCTTCCTCTTTATGGCATGAGACCAAAATCATAGGCAATGCCAACACTGCTGCGGCAGCCATTCCTAACAATCTTTTTTTGTTCATTTTTTATATAGATTAAATTTAATAATTTCAAACACAAAATGTATTGCAATAATTATGCCATTTAGCATAATTCGCAAAGATAACGTCTTTTAAATAAAATCCTCACAAATATTTGAAAAATTTATTTTATTATAATTTTTGACATAAAAATTGCACGAAATAAAATGAGACAGCTATTTCTTTTAGATTTTGACACGTTAGAAAAGATGTTTTTAGATTCATAACACAACGTTTAATTAAAACAAAAAACAATGTTGACAAATAAAAATTAGCAAAAATGAAGGATAGAATTTTTATCTATCCTTCATTCTATCTATATTTGCAATATGAAATCAAGAATCACAATCGTCGAACTACTTCGCATTATTTTCTGTTTTTTTGTCGTATTACATCACGATTCAACATTTAAACTTCACATGCCATTAGGCTGTATTGGGGTTGATTTCTTTTTCATGTTAATGGGATATTTCGCCTTTAAAACCATTAGGACGAAAGAATCTATGAGTACGGACCCCATGAAATTCTCCGTTCAATACACTCTATCAAAATTACTACGCGTTGCACCATTTGCAATAACTGGAACCATTTTATCTACACTTGTCACAGTAAAACACATAGGGAACAATTGGCTAAATGTAATATCCTACGACATACTTGAGGTGTTGCAACTGCAATTACCATTGATAAACACATACAACAACGATTTAATGCTTTTCTACGGAGATGTACCTTTATGGTTTCTATCAGCCACACTGTTTGCTCTCCCAATAGTTTTGTATCTTGCCATCCGCTACCGTGATGCATTTTCTCATTACATAATGTGGGTGCTTCCTCTCCTATTTTTAGCTCTATTCATTCAAAAATGCCAATCTCCATTTCCATGGAGTGCAAGCATTTTCCATATACCCTCTGGAATCTTACGAGCTCTTTCTTCATTAATGATAGGATGTACGCTATACTATACAACTGGACACATTAGGAAGATATATCAAAAAAGTCATCATCAAAAACTGATTCATGTTTCCCTCATCCTCCTATTTGTTGTTTCCCTCTCTTATATCACATTAACAAGTTATGGCGAGATTGATTGTTACTTTGTAATTTTTATTGGATCCCTTTATCTGCTATTAGCCATAAGTTTATCGGAAACAGGCATATTTTCACATCGTTCCAATGGAATCATTGTCAAATTAGCAAAACTGACAATGCCAATATATTGTTTGCATTGGCCTCTCATCAAAGCATATAGTGCTATAAAAGCAAGTGACAACCTTATTAACCAAATCTTATTAGTCATTATCTTCTGCATCATGATTTCGCTTGCTTTCTACATTCATCATAGATACCTGCTATCACAAAAAAAGAAAACTGAATCGAAATCAAATGAATAGATATTATTTCTGATATAAGTGAATTTTAGTCATTTAGATTTCTTCATGTTGGTATGTTTCTATAAATTCACCGATTAAAAACACATTAACAGATGAAAAGAACAATATTATTAGCAGTTTGTACTGTATGTTTCACACTACAAACATTTAGTCAGGAGAACCTATGGTGGAAAACACCAGTCAACTCCCCAGAGATAAACAATGACAACACAGTAACATTCCGACTAAAAGCTCCTAATGCGACAACCGTTGAAGTGGTGGGCGATTTCTTGTCTAAAGACGAGAAAGCCGAAATGAAAAAGGTGAATAACGATGTGTGGGAATACACCACCCCGAAAGCCTTGGCACCCGAACTATATAGCTACTCCTTCAGAATGGACGGAGTAAAGATTGCAGACCCATCTAATGTGTTTATGTCGCGCGATGTGGTGACTATCAGTAATTTGTTTATTATCGACGGAAAAGAGAGTGAACTATACAAAGTTCAGCAGGTGCCTCATGGTTCTCTCAGCAAGGTATGGTATCATAGCGATAAATTGAATGCAGACAGACGTCTCACCATCTATACACCCGCAGGTTATGAGGCTGGCAAACAGAGATATCCTGTATTATACCTTTTGCATGGAATGGGTGGAGATGAAGATTCTTGGTCAACCCTGGGACGTGCCGCTCAAATTCTTGATAATTTGATTGCACAAGGCAAAGCTCAACCTATGATTGTGGTGATGACCAATGGCAATTCTGACCTTCAAGCTGCTTGGGGAGAGGCTCCTACTGGTTACGTCACCCCCACCATCGAACTACCGAAAACCACCGATGGATCATTTGAGGATGCCTTCCCAGAGATAGTAACATTCGTAGATAAAACATATCGGACAATCGCCCAAAAGAAATCGAGGGCCATCGCAGGATTGTCGATGGGTGGATTCCACTCTATGCAGATATCAAAAGAATATCCAACTCTTTTCAACTATATCGGACTCTTTTCAGCCTCCGCAAAGTTTACAGGAAGAAAAGCCTCTCACATCTATGAAAACTGTGAGACAAAAATCAAGGCACAATTTGCACAAAAGCCTGCACTCTATTGGATCGCTATTGGCAAAGATGATTTTCTTTACGCTGAAAATCAGAAGTTCAGATCATTTTTAGATGCTAACAAATGTCCGTACACCTATGTAGAAAGTGACGGTGGACATACATGGAAGAATTGGAGAAATTATTTGTGTCAGTTTTTACCTTTGCTATTCAGATAGTTGTTTCCCATAGATTCAGACATCTAACGGCACATTTTTTGTAATTTCACATATAAAGGTGAGTGCTATTCATTCACCAAATAAGATTTTTCGAAAGAAAAAGATTAATTTTGTAGGTAATTTTAGGGTATTACATAAATGCCCCATTTTTTATTTGTTAAATTCAAAAAGATGAAAAAACTTTTTTTATGCTTAATTGCATGCTTTTTTGCGGGAACAACGTGTTTTGCCATTCGTGAGAGTGATTTATCCCAATCGGAGGTGGCTGTTAGTTATGGATTTTTCCCTTATTCTGACTTTAAAGAGACACCTAACGACCAGATATGGGAAAATTTCGTTCATGGCAATTTTGACGAATCTAAAGAGATGAAGGGTACAACAACGGGATCTTTCAACATCATGTTCAACCATCGTTTCAATCACACTTGGGGATTGGGAATTGATTTCAGCTATGCTGGCGAGAAGTCTCAATGGGAAGAACACAATCTAAGAGTAGCCGATAAAAACGTGTTTTATCTTACTATCATGCCAAGATTAAAAGCCAACTGGGTGCACCATAAATACTTCGTCATCTATTCCAGTTTCGCAGCAGGTGCTATGTGGAAACGCACAAAAGGAGAGACTCACTACGAGAATTTGGAGGATGCAGCTGATTTTATTGGCAGAGTGAAGACAAGAATCGCCAATGAGGCTATCTTCAGCTTTCAGGTTTCACCACTCGGTGTTGAGGTAGGAAACCATATCGGAGCCTTTGCAGAGGTTGGTTTTGGTCAGATGGGTATCGTACAAGCTGGATTAAGGTTTAGATGGTAATTCATTAAAATATGGCACAGAAGAGACAAGCATGGAATTCACGCATAGGATTAATCCTCGCAATGGCTGGAGGAGCCGTCGGGTTAGGTAACTTTCTACGATTTCCCATCCAAGCAATCCAGAATGGGGGTGGTGCCTTCATCATTCCTTACTTGGTCTCCTTCGTCCTTCTCGGTCTGCCCCTCACGATGATTGAGTGGTCGACAGGCAAACTGGGTGGTCTCTTCGGACATCACTCGCCTCCGATGATTATGCAGAAACTGGGACGTCGTGTACACTGGCGTTACATCGGTTCCATCGGATTATTTTCTAGTATCATCATCGCTTCCTACTACTGTTTTATCGAAAGTTGGATCTTCTCTTATATGCTCCATAGCCTCTTCGGCACTTTCGACGGAATGACCGAACTTCAGATCTCCGACTTCTTCGACCGTTATCTGAACCTCTCTATTTCCGTCTCCGGAATTCCTTATGATACTTTCCTTTCGTTTGTCTTCTGTTTGGCACTCAACATCTACATTCTCAGCAAGGGAATTGCAGGTGGAATAGAGCGTGTGGCAAAGATCTGTATGCCCCTACTCTTCATATTTGGTATCTTCCTTGTTATCAAAGCCTTCACACTGAAGGCGGGTGAAGATGGTGCCATCTTCGACGGAACCTTGGGACTCAATTTCCTATGGACTCCTCAATTCGACTCATTGGCCAATCCTAATGTGTGGTTGGCGGCTGCCGGTCAGGTCTTTTTCACCCTCTCACTGGGTATGGGCGCCATACAAACTTACGCATCCTATTTAAAGAAAGAACAAGACATTGCCCTCAGTTCTCTCACCTCTGCTTTCACCAATGAATTTACAGAAGTGATACTGGGTAGTTCCATCATAATTCCCATTTCCATCGGGTATTTTGGCATTGACAAAGTGATTGAACTAACCCAATCAGGTGGCTTCGGATTGGGATTCCGAACCATGCCTTACCTCTTCGAGCAGTGGGGTACCGTCTTCTCCACACTGGCTGGCGTCGCTTTCTTCGGATTGCTTTTCTTCGCTGGCATCACCTCAACGCTATCGATTATCCAACCGACAGTGGCCCACTTGTCAAAGAGCTTCGATTGGAGTCAGAAGAAATCCTCCTACATAACCGGAAGCTTCGTCTTCTTCTTAGCACTACCTTGCATCCTCTTCTTCGACAAGGGAGTCTTCGACGAGTATGACTACTGGGGTGGCACCATGGCGCTCTTCCTCTTTGCCATGTTCGAAGCCATCGCCTTCTCATGGATATTGGGAGTGGACAAGGGGTGGAAACTCATCACGGGATATGCCAATATCACAGTACCCCGCTTCTTTAAATTCGTGTTGAAATACATCACTCCAACTATGCTGATTCTGATATTCATCTCCGCCCTCGTCAAACCAATGAACGACGATTGGAGTCTTATCAGCATTCATGGATGGGAACTAGACAATAACGCTATCATCGCCAAACTCATGCACAAGGGAATGGATGTCAATGATTCTAACATCATCTATATCGATGGTGCTCGAATCTATCTGCTCCTTTTGCTGATTACGATCTGGCTAACCATCTACATCAACATCAGAGTGAGAAAGAAAAGAGTACAGAAACATAATGAATCAATGATGTCATGAATACACTTCCATTTATCATAATGACCGTTGTTCAAGGTGCTATCCTTGGTATCACGATATACCTCTATTGGAAAGTTTTTACGTTTGAAAACAAAAACAACGAGAAGGAAGAATCCTTTTCGGACGACGAATTTTAACCCCTGCATTATGAACAGACTCGGACTGACCCTTCTCTTAGGACTTCTCTCCTTCGCTCTCTTCGGCCAATCCTACAAATCGGCTGAGACCACCGCTTACATTCAAAAATACCACAAGACAGCCATCCGCGAGATGTATAAATACAAGATTCCTGCAAGCATCACCCTCGCACAAGGCATACTGGAATCTGCCAGCGGTCGAAGCGACCTCGCCATCAAGGCAAACAATCATTTCGGCATTAAATGTTCCGGCAACTACAACGGGAAAACATACCATAAGAATGACGACAAACGACACGAGTGCTTCCGTGTCTACTCTCATGCCGACGAATCGTTCAGAGACCACTCCATCTTCCTCACCAAAGATCGTTACGCGGCTCTCTTCAAACTAAAAGCCACCGATTATAAAGGTTGGGCGAAAGGCCTCAAAAACGCAGGCTACGCCACCAATCCCAAATACCCTAGTCTGCTTATCGAAATCATCGAGCAAAACCAATTATACGAGTACGATAAGAATCCTGATAAATACTTGACGGAGAAAGAGGCGGAGAGCTATTCCATCAACGGGAATGAGACTCCCTCCACTAAAAACGATTCTAACCAAAACAGCGCACCAGAGGTTAAACGTGGCAAAATCAATGGTGTGAAATGTGTTCAGATAAAGGCAGGCGACACCTTCTACAAACTTTCGAAAGAACTGGGAATGAGCGTAGAAGAGCTACAAGCCATCAACGACTTCCCTGCCAATTATAACCTAAAGGTCGGAGAGTACATCTTCATTCAACCGAAACAGAAAAAGAACAAATCTGTCGATCATCACATAGTACGTCAGGGAGACACTTGGCTATCCATCTCACAGCAGTATGGCATTCAGAAAGATAAATTGAAGAAGATGAATAAGGCAAAAGGGGAATCCATTCAGGTGGGTAAAAAGGTTCGTTTACATTAAGGTCAACTGATTAGGCCTCTTCATTGAGGTACCACAGGTAGGTCTCCGTCTCATACCCCATCTTCTTCAACAGAGAGGCATATTCATCCACCTGTCTTTGGTGTTTTTTCAATCTTTTACCGGTCTTAAAATCGATGATAATCATCTTGTTACCTTGACGAATCACACGGTCGGGGCGACTAATCTTCACCCGCTTTGTCTTCTCATCACGAGACAGAATGGAACATTCGTTATAGATCTTCAATCCAGGTTGGAACCACTCCCTATGTTCTTTTATCTTCTCCTTGGCATACTCTACCAATGACAACCGTTCTTGTTCGGAGGATATCAATCCTTCAAACAAAAGGCGACGAGAGGCATTCGGAATATCCTCCTCCGAAATGATATTCGAAAAGAGATAGTGCAATAGAAGTCCCTTCTGTATCGCATCGTTTGTATAAGTAGAAGGGTCCATCACCCCATTGATATAAGCATTAGCCTTGTTGGAATTTCTAAAACGGGTTCTCCGTTGGAAGGATTCAAACGTGCCTTTTAGAGAGGCTGCCTTGTCCTTGAATGGATTATCGGAATGTTTCTCTTTCCTTCCATCTTTTTCCGAAGAAAGTACGCTTCCATCGATAAAACGTCTTACAACAAATGGTGCTTCCACCAGTTCTCCATCCTCATTCTCCAACGATTCAGACTCCTCCACCGCCACCAAACGGTTTTGCAAAGCAGCAGACAACAAGGAGGAGGTGTGTTTCATCTTATCATCATTCTCCTCAAAACATAAGACATACAGATTGCTTACCGCACGCGTGAAGGCAACGTACATCACATTGATACTATCCACCAACATCTGAATCTTCTCCCGTTCATAATCAGCAGAGAAAAAGGAGAACTTCATATTATCTGAAAAATCAACAGGGACAACCGGCAACTCATTGTATGGCGGTTCCAATCCCTCCGTGCCACACCACAACAGGCTACCATCTCTTCCCTTTCTCGTGTCCCAGATGTCTTGATCACAATACGGAATGATAACCGTATGAAACTCCAATCCCTTCGACTTATGAATGGTCATAATCTGAATACCATTGGCATTATCACTCAACGGAATCTTCTTTCTATTCAGATAAGAATCCCAATATTCTAGGAACATAGCCACATCGGGCGACCGACGAGTAACGAAATCATTCAGCTCATCCATAAATTTGGAGAGGAAGGAGGTCTGATTATCCAAACGGTTCAGTTGCAGTTTTCTGCACAACTCCTCCACCATCTCATAGATAGGAAGATTCTTCACACTCTCTATGATTTCCATTAAAGCTTTGAATTCAGTAGTGGACTGAAAATCCAAATCGGAGAACTTAACCTTCTCCTCCGGACGTTCCTTATAGAGGATATCTAAGTAGACGGAATAGAGATCCATCGTCGAAACCATATCCTGCGGATCGACAGTGATACGCATGGCATTGATAAGCATATTCAAGGCAGAAGATGAACTCAACAAGAAGGCTTCATCCGAAATAAGATCGTAACATAAGCCCCTTTCATCGACTTCTTTTCGATGTCGGTCTCTATATGATGTAAAATAATCTGCCACTTCGGCTATGTTATTGGAGGTACGTGTCAAGATGGTAATATCACTCGCACGCACACCCTTTTCTTGCAACTCCGTCACACGTTTCAGTAGAAGTGCTGGCATAGCATATTTGCCCATTCCATCGACTTTTTCATTCAAATACTCCACCGAAACAAAGCCCTTTCCTTTGTTGGATGCCTTCGGACAATTCTGCTTTGCACCCGCATACACCCCCTTCAACATAGAGAAAAGAGAATGGGTTGATTCAACATTAGGCATCACAGGGAGCAAGATGGGTGAGACACCACCCTCTTCCGAAGGCGCAAAAATGGAATTGTTAAAGTTGATCACATTCTCCATGCTTCGCCAGTTGTCTTCCGCCTTCAAGATGTATGGTTTCACACCAGGGAAAGCGTCATCGAGACTCTCGATAATACTCCAATCACCATTTCGGAAACGATAGATGGATTGTTTTGCATCACCCACAATCAGATTCATGGCATTCTTGTCGATGCACTCCTTGATGAGCGGCATGAAGTTGCGCCATTGGGTCTGACTCGTATCTTGAAACTCATCAATCATGATATGTTCCAAGACCGTGCCGATTTTCTCGTAGATAAATGGAGTGTCACTATCATCGATCATCGATTTCAGCAGATTAGGCGTATCACCCAACATAAACTGACCACGCGTCTGATTGACCGTACGAATCTGTTTGGAGACATCACACAAGAGACCCAATTTGTTGAAATGTTGAATGATTAGGTCGCAAGTATTGATGTGTAAGATGTTTTCAGCACGAATTTTCTCGATGGAAAGGAGCAAAGGCGTCAGTTGAGAGGCTCCCAGTTGAATTATCTCATTGCGACGAGCATGCGTCTTGGTGGCCCACAAATCTGAGTTTTCCACCACATTCGAAGCCGTTTTTGACTCTTCCAACGACTTAAACTCGCCTCTTCTTTGAGAATTGATATAAGAATACGCACCCGACTTCCCTCTACTCAAATCATCAACAGAAAATCCGTTTTCATCGAGTATTTTATCAAACTTATCCGCCAATGAGAGGATCTCTCCCATCTTCTTTTTCTTTATAGAATAGAGTTTGTTTTTGTATTCCGTTAGGAAAGAGCGATCCGACAATTTCTCCTCGAGTGTCTTCTCATAATCTTTGTAAATCTCCTTAAAGATATTTTTTGAAAAGGAGGTGATATCCTGAACCACGTTCCATCTCTTAGAGTCAGCCGATTTTTCGCTTGAATACTCATTCATCCACGAGCGAAGGTTGGCATTGGTTTTAAACTCCTCCACCATCAGGTCGATAGCCTCGTCTAAGGAGTCGTCCGCCTCAATGATAATGTTCAGATAGGCGCCCAATCCCAATTCATGAGCCAGATTACGAAGGATGATTTGGAAGAAGCTATCGATGGTGCTCACTTGGAAGTGACTATAATCATGCAGGATGTTGAAAAGCGCGCGATCTGCCTTTCGACGCACATCGTTGTCGGTCAGGTCGGTACCATATTCCTCTTTCAACTCCTTTCGCAAGGTAGCCAAGAGCATTGGGTCCTGATTATTGATGATTGAGAAGAGGTCGCCCATGATACGAGTCTGCATCTCGGTGGTTGCCTTATTGGTGAAAGTAACAGCCAATATCTTATTGTAGCAATACGGATCGTTCACCAGAAGTTTGAGAAACTCCAAAGAGAGGCGATACGTCTTACCCGAACCAGCAGAAGCGCGATACAATTTCAGACTTTTATCTTCCTGTGCGTGTGTCATGAATATAATCCTTAAAACGATTCAAAAGTAAAACTTTTAATTGTATATTTGTTCAATAAAAATGTCAAATATGGAAAACAAGGAAAAAAGAATTGCGAAAGCAGTGGAATTGTTCAAGAGTGGGTACAACTGTTCACAATCGGTGGTGGCAGCCTTTGCAGATGAGTTTGGACTAACCGAGGAGCAAGCACTGAAGGTATCCGCATCATTTGGAGGCGGAATCGGACGCATGAGGGAGACCTGTGGAGCCGCTTGCGGTATGTTTCTACTGGCAGGATTAAAATATGGCACGACAGACCCTAAGGATGCAGCAGGCAAAGGAGAGAACTATCGTATTGTGCAAGAATTAGCAGAACGATTCAAAGCAGAGAATGGATTCTTGAAATGCCGCGATCTGTTGGGATTAGACAAGGACAAGAAAGAGAGTCCGCAGCCAGCAGAGCGAACTGCAGCCTACTATAGCAAACGTCCATGTGTGCAGATTGTGGAGACAGCTGCCAAGATATGGGCTGAATATGACGAAAAATAAATCGACACTATTTCCGTATCGGAAGAGATATAAAGAATGGGAGATTTCCTTGCGAAGTCTCCCATTCTCTTTTTTATCGATGAGAACTGGTGTTATCTTATTCAATGATGCTCTCCGACTCCCCGCTATGTCTCTTTCTATTTTTCTCCACCACCTCTTTTGAAGTATTGGCATAACAATAGATGCAGAAGTGGCTGCAAGTGTTATACATACCGATATCCTTGCTCATCATGCAACCGCAGGCCAGGCGTTGACCCTTATCCTTCATTTTTTCGGGAGACAAGGCAGGACGACTAAAATCGGGTCCGAAAAGACTATCCTGCTCAGGTAATTTGCCGTAGCTGAGGTAATAGAGCAGTTCCTTATCGTCGGACCATAAACGTTTCATCAATTCGCCATCGACACAGCGGTTATGTTCGATACCATATTGATCGAGGTCGATTTTCTCGCCACAAGTAGCCAGTTGCAGGTCCCAGCCCTCTTCGTGCCAACGGTTGCGACATTTAGCAAGTCCGTCGGCAATCTCATGCATCTGAGAGAGTGAGAACTCAGCCTGTTCGATGGTCTCTTTCGAGAAATGAGGCGAATCCTTCACAAGGTTGGTTTGCACCTTGCGGTAGCCAAGTATATCGATGTAGCTAAAGACCAGTTTGTCGGTCAATCCTTTCAGACGGTTGCCGAGGTTCCACACCTTCACAAGCAGGTCGCGGGGAGATAGTTCAGGGGTAACGATAAGCGGGTCGAAGCGCCAGATAACGCGTTCCTTACCGATCTGTTCCGACAGTTGGCGGAAGGTCTCCACCCGTTGATCCACGCTAGGCACATTCGGTTCGAAGCCCTCACGATCGTAGTCGTTGAAGGTAAATTGGAAGTAGTAATGAATGCCCCGTTCATCCAGTTCATGCAGTAATGGTAGCAGCGGACGAGGGTTTTTCGTCCAGAATACCACCACCTTACAGTTTTGGAAGGAGATGTACATTGGTTTCTGGTTGAACGGATTGTACCACACGCAGTAGCCCGCCCGCAATCGGTTGATGAACCACTGCGCATAGAACGCCGGCACGTCCGTCGACCGACTAGCGGAGATGATGACGGGGGCGGAGGCCTCAACGATTTCACCAGATTGTATTTTTATAGGAAGTTTTTCGGGCATGATGCGGGTGATGATTAATGATGGATTTAAGTGTCATCTATATGCAAAGATACTATTTATATGGCAGAAAGTTCAACTAAGCGATGAAAACTATTTCGAGTTTGGGGAGAGAATAATTTGCTTTAATGGGGGGAGGTACCCATTTCTGGCTAATATGAACATGCCACAAAGAACATAGCTTTAAGAAATTCACTGAAGAGGCAGTGTATTTATCGGGCTTATAAATCTGATGAAACTAGTCCCAATACTATTTTCTCTCCGAAATAATCGAATAAGAAAATGGGGAATGAATTAAGGATGGAAACCTTACATTCATCCTCCATGATATATTTAGAAAGCTGATTATCAAACAATTTTTGTTGCGTAATCATTTCTTTTGGCAATTCATTTTTATCATTACAAATATAGTTCGACTTAGATATATTCATAACCACGAGATGTAGCCAATTCATTTTGGCAGCTTTCAATTTAGGCAGATCAACTGTTTTTTCATTGTTGACAACAAGGTAATCGTTGGAACCATAATACGAGAAATCACTCACTTGTCGTTTGAATTTCGTCTCTTTGCATTTTTGTAGTGTCACTGTATATTTCCAATAATCGCTGTCAGGCAATTCCTTCGTGTAACGTAAAGATTCGACCATTGGGTAGTTAATATACAATTTACCATTGCCTGTTTCGTCATTGAAAAGACTTAACATTTCCTGCAGTTTCCTATTGTTTTCTTCTATGGGACATCTGTTGTCTTGAAAATCATAATCGAAGAACAGATATATTTCAGAGACCTCATCTTCTCGGATCTCTTTCAACGTATCATCGCCTTTCTCCAATAGTATCTCTTTCAGCACAGAGACCGTGTCAACCTCTAATTGACCGTTAATAGCATCGTGTGCTTTCAGTTTGTTGTACAAAGAGTAGATGTTACTTTTGTACGTGCAAACAAAGGTTTCTTCTTTCTCTGGGAAAAAGAGTCGTTTGATGGACTCAAAATAGACTTTGTCGTCCTTTCCCTCAAATATAAGTAGTATCATATTTCAAATGCACCTCCACGGAATAGTTTTTCAATATTATGTCCAAATCGTAATTCTTTGTCTGTACATGCCTGCAAAGGTTTAATTTTATTGTCCTGTAGAATGAAGTTACAGTCAGGACGCAACAAGTCATTTGTCATCAAATAGGTGTTGTGAGAAGATGTGAACACTTGGCACGGAAGATTGAACAATTGTTTGCATACTTCAAACGCCAATTTAAAATGATAGAATGCGTCAAATTCATCAATGAATACGAAGGAGGCCGCCCCCATTTTCTTCAACCAAAAATAGAGTAACATTAATGATTGAGTGCCAGTAGAAGCTATAAGGTCAAATGCAACCACCCCGTTGTCAATTATACAGAGCAATATTTTATCTGTAGGCTTTGTCGAAACGAAGTTAAATTTTTGTCCACTAACATTCATAAGAAAGTTGGAAAAATCATTAACTAATCCATTTTGGATGATGTATTCATCAAGCATCGTGGAAGTATTATCAAACCCCATGTATTCATTAACTTTCAAGCATCTGAACCACAGCATGGAATTGACGAAATCACGCAAACGGATGAGGAAATGATCCTTTGATAGCGGATAAGATGTAAGCAAATAATTTACGATGGAAATATGATTCGCATTCATCTGTAGATTTTGCTTAGCGTCCTTGTTGATTGGAAATTGTTTTTCATCAAGCGACAGGGAGACATTGTTTCGGTTAAAGACTTCTGAATTGTTAACTGTGAGAGACTCTTTCAGCAACACACCAGAAGCATTTTTGGAATAATTGTACGATACAATTTGAGTTCCAAACTTAAATGTATATTCAAAATCCACGATTAGATTTGTTTTCCCGCCATAAACAAAGTTTTGGTAGTAGTCTGGTTTCTTTGCCTTTTGTGTCAAGTGGTTGACAATATCAAACAAAGCGATGCTAAAATTCGTTTTGCCGGAACCATTCGGGCCATAGATAATACCATTGTGAACGATATCATTTTTTACGGCATAAGTATTGAACGAATAGTTACTTGGATTGGACAAGTCCCACTCGATTCTTTCCGCGAATCCACGGAAGTTTTTTACGGAAAATTTGGCTAGCATAATCGTATTGATTTGAATGACTGGTGCAAAGATAATATCATTATACTATATTCCGTAATTTTTTTACGGAAAATATTTCATTTTTCTTAATTTATGAAAATTATAAAAATCCCGAAAAACTTCGATTTTGAAGAAATTCCATGGAGTATTCAATAGAAGGGAAATGCGTATCATCAACCATATAAGGCTCTATTATTGAAGTATTATTATATGTTTGATAGTACTCTGCTGATTATATTCCTCTTATGTTGTACCTTTGTAACAATATAAAACAAACAAATGAAATTCAAAACTCAACTATATGCTTTACAAAAAAAAACAACTATTAAATCTTGATAGTATCAACCTTCAACGAATCACTCAAAGATACATAAATAAAGTCTTACCGAGACGAAAAGAATTTAAAAATCTGAAATGGCACGAAATAGATTTCCTTTTTCAGTCAATGAAAATCATGAAAAAAGACAGTGGAGAATATGCTTTTGATCTTATGGAATACCCAGAGGCAAAGTATTATGTGTTATATTGTATCATTTTAACATATGGAACATCATCACAATATATTGATTTCTCTAAGAGAGATAAAATGCACAATGATTCAATATCATCGAATAAAGGGAAAAAGACCCAATTATTTTTTTATAAACATATAGAAGATTGGATTAAAGAATTAAGCAAAGGGGATGGACCATATTATTCAGTAATCAAACCTATGTACGAGAGAAAATTGAAAGAATTATCAAAATTAAGGGAAGGAAAAGAAATAGACAATCAATCATATATACGTAAAGTAATATATTTAAAAGCATGTTTTTTTCATATATATTACAATGTAAGACTATATTTTGATGAATGTGAGGAGAAAGCAGACCTACAACACATCTGCGGATTTGATGTATATGCGGATATATACTCATATTCACACGTTCTTAGCAGACATTATTATCCTATCATGAACAAAAATTCTAATGTAACAATGAATGACGACATACCAGAGATAAACATAAGAACCCTTCCTAATTCATTATTAAACTTGATAAAATTATATTCTTCTAAAAAATCAATAGATAGAGATACACAATATCTTTTATATAGAATAAACGATGAGCCATATATTCTATGGTTGAAATATTGGAAAATTCCAATACTTAAACACAAAGAAGGTTTTGAAATTAGATCATTCTATCGATGTGAAGAACAAACAGATCTTGACAAATATAATGGAACAAAAAATATTCCAATCACAAAGAATATCGCCATATCAATACCAAAATCCTAATGAAAATAATTCATTCGGCAAACCTATTTTTGTTTAGACACGACAAAAATCTTTTCTCTTGGATTGATGCTGTTTAATATAATATTATCTGTCACACTTATAACATTTGTTTTAAAACCAACCGATTCTAATCGTGTTAGATAATCACCCTGAGCATATATCCTTTTATGAAACCGATGTCCATATCGCATTTCAGATTCACGACAACTAATTTCTTCTATATGTTCAACCGTTTTAACTATTTTATTTGATATTGGGACCTGCAAAATAGCTGTTCCTCCTAGTTTTAAAACTCTATAAATCTCTTGCATGGCCTTTACATCATCTGTTATGTCTTGCAACACATGATTACACATAACATAATCCATGCTATCATCCGCAAGATCTAAATTTAGCAAATTCATATGAATAAGATAATTTGGATATTCATACCCATGCTCGAAAGAGTCAATTGGCAAATAAATTAAGTTTTCCTTTTTCAAAAAAATACGTGCAAGACAATCCTCTGGTGCAACATGAAGAAATGTATAGTCCTCATCAGCATCTATTAGGTTCGTATGATGTTTTAAATACAAGAAAACAAGTCTATCACGATCACTACCTTTGCATCTGTGACAACGTTGAAATCTATGACCAGATCCTATGACATCAAGTTCTTGCAATACAGGGAATTCAGAACCGACAGGTAACAAAGGAAATGTTGTATCGCCACAAATTGGACAGCAATATTTTTCATCTAAAACATTCATTGACATATAATATTACTTTAATTAAGTACGAACCAATCTATTGTTTTCTTTATCCCCTCTACAATATAAGTATCCGGCTCATAGGATAAGAATTTTTTAGCTTTTTCAATACTTGCTTGAGAATGGGCTATATCACCTTTCCTAACTGGACCATAATTTTCTTCCACGTTTTTTGGTAACAATTGACGTTTTCCCAACTCTTCCTTTATTATTGTTATCAAATCTCGTATAGTAGTTTGCTCGCCACATGCCGTATTGTATATTTGATTTACAGCACATTGGTCTTCTGTCTCCATAGCGAGAACATTCATCTTTATTACATTATCGATATAAGTAAAGTCCCGACTATATGAACCGTCTCCATTTACAATAGGATTCTCTCCTTTTAAAAACTGTTTGATAAAAAGGGGGATAACTGCTGCATATGCGCTATCAGGATCTTGACGTTTACCAAACACATTAAAATATCTAAGTCCTATATATTCTAACCCATATAGATTTGAAAACATCTCTGCATACAACTCATCTACATATTTAGTTAAAGCGTACGGGGAAAGAGGTTTTCCTATAATGTTCTCCACCTTAGGTATACTAGTATTATCCCCATAAGTAGAACTGCTAGCTGCAAATATGAATCGTTTTACCCCACAACACCTAGCAGCGACAAGCATATTAAGGAATCCTCCTATATTGACCTCATTAGTAAGAATTGGGTTATCAATACTTCTTGGAACACTTCCTATTGCAGCTTCATGGAAGACGAAGTCAACACCTGTTGTAGCTCTTTTACATATTTCAAGATTACGGATATCACCTTCTATAAGATGGAATCTATCTTTGTGATTTATTATCAAATTTTGAATATTAGAGATATGCCCAGTCGAGAAGTTATCTAAACAGGTTACATTATGTCCTTCACTCACAAGAAACTCACATAAGTTAGACCCAATAAAACCAGCACCTCCCGTAACTAATATATTGCTCATGATTTCAACTATTTAAAAGTAAAAGAATTTCATTTATCGCTTCATTATTTCCCGGGAGGAAATTATTCTGAGCACAAGCGCTATTTATAGATTCTACACACAGGTGTGCAAATTCATTAGGATGAATTCCTATATCAGCGAATCTTATATTTTTCGCATTCAAGTTAATGATATTCTGTTTTTGTTCTTCCTTCCTATAACTACAGCCTGTCACAAAGGAAATGGATGGAATACCAAGAAAAGCCAACTCACTCAATGTATTTCTCCCCGATCTTGTAATGATTAAGGAAGCTTTGCTATAAATTTCTCGTGAATCTAAGACACCTTCATAAATGCGTGTATTATTGCATATCTTCATTGACGATAATTTATCATATATATTAGAGCTAGAACATATTATATGCCATGAATAGTCCAGCATATAATAAGCTGTCTCGCAACATAGACGAGCGACTTCTAAAGAATTTTCAGTAAATTCATCTCCAACATTAACTGTTCCTCCTCCCAATATACAATAAATCATCTTATCTGAAATGTTAGACAAGTTTAGAACTTCTTTTCTAATGATAGTACCAAGACTAACTAACTTTTTATATGGATAAGAGGTCATAACTCTTCGAGTGCCGTGTACAATAGCTAGATCCGCCATTAAATAATGGTAGTTGAAATAGTCCATAGATTCCTTTTCGTTTGCTGGATTACAGACATCAGAAGGATTCAATAATGCAACAATCTTCAAATGTGGGTATGATATTCGTAAAGACATTAATATTAATGGTTCCCCATCAATTATCACCATATCTGGCTGGTATGACTTAATTATCTTATGAATATGCGCCCCTGCTTGGTTTGTAGGAAGAAGCCCAATCGAGCAGTAGTCCAATGGAGAAACATCAGTTAATTTTTCCAAACCTCGAGTAGCAAGATATTGATTCCCTTGTAAATAAGTAGCTACTTTTATGTCTATATTAAAATCATCTCTCAGTGATTCTAGAAGAGTCACCCCTCCAACGACCCTGCCCAAACCAGGGAATCCCCGTAATATGCCTAATACCTTCTTCATTTTCCAAAAATTCGATAAATGTCGGATATAAAATATCTTCTAATATGTAGGTTGTCCATACCAAGAATACTACCTCCTTCTGTCAGTGAAAAAGCATATTTGTAATACTTACCGACTATATTTTGAATATAGGCATTACTTGCACCATAAGGATATGCATATGTATCTGAATAACCCACCATATCGATTAATGTTTTCTGAGAGTCTACCAATTGGTGTTCTATCTCCAGATCATTCAATTTAAGCAAATTATGATGCGAAACGCCATGAGATGCGATTTCCCATCCCGCTTCTGCAAGGTCCTTTATTTGACCTTTATTCAAATGAACTCGTGATTTTGAATCTTTACAGTTCCACGAATTGTCTTTACCAAACAAAGAAGTACATACAAAAACTGTTGCTGTATAACAGTATTTATTTAAGACTTTCATAGCATACTCATGAAGACCCTCATAGCCGTCATCGAAAGTACATACAATATGCTTCTTCTGATTATCTTCATTCATAGCAACAAAGTCACGCATTGAGCACAACCCCAGACCCTTCTGATGTATATACTCCACAAATTCAGAGAATACAGAAATCGGTGTTGTAATATTATCGTGGGTATGTCCAGATACATCATGAAGAGTTACAGCAATTACATTTTTTATGGGGATATCAACATGTAATGATTCTTCTGAAGAAACAAGTTTTTCCCATTGGGTCTTGACCTTTTCTTTATTGCAGTTCTCAAACAATTTGTCACATAGTTTCCTGTATTTAAGAGTCTTGTTCTCAATATTGGCCAACCTGTTTATAGACTCAGCCATTATCCTTGGTTCGAAATTACCAAATACAATTTCAGGGAACTCTTCTTTTGCTAGTTCTGCAACATATCCTGTAGGAGTTGTTGCTATAGCCACTCCTGCGGTTAACGCCTCAATTACCGCATTAGGATGACCTTCACACACAGAACCCTGGACATAATAATCCCAATGTTTCATCTGTAAAAAAAGCTCAGCTCGATTCATTCTACCAATGAACGAGACACATTCCTTAATATCGAGTTTCTCTACAAGGCTTTCATATTCCAACAACAGATCTGAGTCAACATTTCCCACAAAATCAAAAGAGACTTTATTGCAAGTAAGAGTCTTTAATTCTGCAACCATATGAAGAAGATTGGCGACTCCCTTTTTCTCATTTAGAAAGGAAGAAGCGCAACCCATTCTAATACAATTAAGATCTGTTTGGATTTTTATCTTAGGGAAATCTCTTTCTAGGAAATTAGGAATTACACGAATCTTCGATTCGTTAACATCACAAGAAGAAAGAACGTTCATCTTCATCTCATTTGACAAACATACGATATACTTAGCTTTTCTGCATGCATTTAACGAATACCAATTGTCTTCAATCGACCATTTAGAGAGATTAATATCTGAGCCCCTAAAACTTAATATAAAAGACGCATTTACCCTTTCTGCAAGGATAGACGCATAATAACCATTGAAACCACCACCAAATCCAACAACAATATCAAAATCTCCATATTTGCAGCTATCCATCTTGAGTTTAGATTCAAACTCAAGTCCGCGTGTTATACTTTCACTATAGCCCCCTTTTGCTATTGAAATTATTGATTGTTTTGAATTAACAATCTCTACCATATTATCAATCGAGAGCATTGTTTTAAGTTTAGCACAAGAAAGAGATAATCCTCCTCCATCAAAGCCAATTTCACTTGTTACAATTAAAATCTTCATGGGCAATTAAATAAATCGTACGTACCAATCCTTCATTCAACATTCAGTCCATGAATGCCATAGAGTCTCCATTTGCTTAGTGACATTATCGTTCCCTGAGTTTAATTCAAGTCTTATATTAGCATCTTTCATAATGCAAGACTGGAGAGTCAAATTCGGTTGTATCCTTAATTCGCCAAAGTGTTTACAAGATTCAAAATCTTTAGTAAAGCAAGGAGAATCTATATACACCAAACTACTTTTATGCCCATTGTGCTGCAAAGTCCACTTTAATGCCCCCGTCTTTTTGTCCTTAAAGTCGACAGCATAACATTCAATTATGGGTTTAAGTTCTCTCAAAAAAGTTTCACTACCCTCCAATCCTAATTGAGGTAGTAGTTTGATAGGAATCTCTCTTTCTATACCAAACAAAATCAACTGTCTTGTCCTATCAGGATCATATGATTGGATAACTGTATTTAATCCGACCCCAATACCAGCAGATAACGACTTGTCCATGTTTGAAATAACTGTTTCTATCTGACCAAATACCGTACTGTTTCTAAAATCAACGGGGGAAACATAAGGGAATTGAATATTAAACTTAATGTTCATTCCAGAAAGACTATTTATCTGCTCCTCCCTTATTCTTGACAAATTAGTTGCACAACTAATATCACATTTAAGATTTTCCCTTGCATAAGAGAGCATTTCCACAATATCAGGATGAAGAAATGGTTCACCTCCGCTAAGATTTAACTCGCTTAGAGGTTCATTCCTAAGAGCATCAACGATTAACTTAAAGTCTTTTAGTTTTAAGTTTTGCAACAATGATTCTTTCTTTTGTCCTTCATTATGACAGAAGGCACATCTATAGTTACATTTATTTGTAACAAGTATTCTGATTTTATCCCAACCTATGCTCATAACCTGCTATTTAGTATGCCTTATAATCTTGAAAGTCATTACACCTAGAACAAATGCTGATTCGTTTGTTAACGAGTAACGATAGTTTGATTCTTTCCATCTCTTCATTGTTCCAACAATCAAGTAGATTGTCTTTCATCACATTACCAAATTTAGTCTCATATAGAAAATCATCACAACAAAGAAGGATATCTCCATTATAGGCTATTGTTAGCTTTCTGAATGGGAAATTACAAAAGCCGTAATCCTCCTTGACAAAGTCCTGAGGTATGTTTCCTGCATAATTTGGCCAACTTTCATCTGTACGTCTGAAATGTATGTCAACTTTAGGGTTATTACCATAAGCAGCCATTATCAGTTCTATATTTGGAGAAAGTTTTCTAGAGTTTGCATCCCTATCCCCTCGATAGTCATTAATGTTTACATTGTCCAAGCCCAAGGAGAAGAGTCTGTCAAGTTTCTCTACAGAGAGCAACTTACCATTTGTGGTCATATCTAGGAAAAGACGCTGTGACTTATTTTTAGCATACACTATCATATCTTCCAATCTATTTTCCAACAAAGGTTCATTGGATAACATTAGCGCGACTCTACCATTATAGTTCAGTTCACACAATTGATCAATTATAGTTGTATAACAATCCCATTCCATTATACCTAGTTGCTTTTTGTTAAAATGATGAGGACAGAAAAGGCAATTATTATTACAATCCGTTCGAGTTTCAATTAAAACTTGCCTGAACATCGGGAATCGGCCATGTTTATCATAAAATTTTCTCAAAAATGAAATGTCAGATAAATGAAATTCTGTGCATTTTCTAACTGATTTATTATCTATTTGCTGAATCATCTTTTAATGCGGGTGCTATATATGATTTATATTTTTTCAAACCACTTGTAGTTAGATGTTTCTCTCTTATCTTCTGATAATTAGGACAATGAAAACACGGATAGTTTTCCTCTGGTTCAACGCCTTCAAAAAGAATATCCTTTAACTTCTGATAGTATTCACTTTGTTCCCATTCAGCTATGCTTGTGTCAAACACATTACCCATGACCTTCCACTTGTTAACGCAACATCCTAGAATGTCACCGTTCCAATTGATTTGCGGACTTGAAAAACATTGATAGCAAGGAGCCTTGTATTCGCTTTTATGTAACTCCTTATACTCATTTCTGTCAGCAACACCTAAACCACTTTCTTGTCGTACAAAGTCTTTATTTATTATAGGAGAAAAAGAGGAATAGTTTAATTTGGGATTGAAAGCCATATTGTATCTCACGCAAAGCTGCTTAACAAGCGGAATCTCATGCTCATTGTGGCCAAAAATGATGAACTGCCAGGATAATTTTGGATATTCGCTGTTATATAAATCCTTATAGTAATTAAGTCTTTCAATATTATCAAATACTTTGCTGATATTACCATTTACTCTGTATTTCACATAAGTTTCCTGCGTCGCCCCATCTATAGATATATTAAGATATTGTACCTTATACTTTACCAAACTTTCTAGAACATCGTCATCTACATCATTGAAATTTGTTCCGTTTCCACAATATAATTGGACTCCTTTTTCATAGGCGACTTGCAAAATGTCTTTAATGTCTTTATTTAGAAAGATTTCTCCCCAATTAGACGTCTCAATTCTCAGAATTTGTGGGTTGTTGTCCAAAAAATTCACAAAAGAAGACAATGTCAGTTGTCCCTTCCCAACAACACCATTATGAATAATCCCTTTGGTGTTAGAACATTCAATACACCTAAGTTGACAAATGGTAGAGAAATCTATCGAACTTTCAGTTATATGGGGCAGTGTGACCATGGAATTTAATCGGTACAAATAAGATTATTTTTTAACAACATTTTATACGGTCGTCCTGTTGAAACGAGGCACAATTATTTAATAAATACCAAACATGAACTCCTACCATTGCATTATTTTTAACAGCAAATTCAAAAGTTGCGCAGTTTAGAATCAACAAAGCAAACCGACAAAAACCTTCTTTCTATATGTCTGCACCCATAGTGGGTACGCCACAAAATTAGAGTATATTTTTCAATAACAAGAATTTGCAAATGATTTTTTCACAAACATGCACTCTGTTGAAAAATTAGTGTCTGATGAGGAGAAACAACGCAAGACTCTATCATTTTTGAGAAAGCTCACTTACTTGTCGATTGTCCCTTCTTGTTTTTTCAATTCCTCCCAAATTTGATTCATCGTAACGTCCGAATGTGTCTGATTGAGTATGGTCAAAATCATTCCTGACCATCGCTGAAACAGATAACATGAATCAGTTATCCCCCGCTTCTCCATCTCGGCTTTGAATGGCTCACTATAGATTGATTTAATGGTTAAATGATTACCGAGTCCCATATATTTAGATATCCACCCCTCCGGAGCCTCATGATCGAAAAGCGTAAACTTACAATACTTCAAAATGGGTACGACCTCCAAAAGATGATCATACTCTATATTTCTAATGTAATTGGTGTAGTATATCTGACCATTCGCATCAATAATGCATACACCTCCTCCATCTCCGCATGCACCTCCTTTCGCACACGAAAATGCCACAATATCAAGGTTACAATACTTTTTGTAATTTGCTTCTTCAATTTTAATAATCTGTAACATAGTGTTTTTATAATAAGTATATTAATTTCTAACTATTGTAAGTCATACCATTCAATCATTTTTATCGTCTTTATTCATCAAACGTTTTGTTTCCTGCAACTCCCTTTGCAAGAGGCGTACACGTTCAGCCAATTGCTCTTGGCTTGGCAAAGCATCCTTGATTCTGATGTTGTTATACGTTGCCACACCCATTGGAGTGTTGATGCCTCTGAATGACCATTGAACGTCAATTTTATCCATATCAGAGCAAACGAGCAAACCGATTGTAGGGTTTTCATCGTCGGTCTTCAGTAATTCGTCAACCGCATTCACGTAATAGTTCAACTTGCCAGCGAACTCAGGTTCAAATGGCTTGACTTTCAGTTCGCAGACAACGTAGCAACGCAGGCGTATGTGATAGAACAGCAAGTCAATCTTGCGAGAACGTCCGCCAACAACAAGTTCTTTCTGCCTACCAAGAAAGGCAAAACCAGTTCCTAACTCCAGCAACAGGTCTGTCACATTCTTTGTAAGAGCTTCCTCTAACTCGGCTTCGTCATATACATCATGCCCAACCGTAGCAAAGCCGAAATCATAGTTTTCCTTCAGAGCCTCTTGAACAAGTTTGCTTTGCAATGCTGGCAGATGGTCAGTGAAGTTATTGACAATCTTGCCTTGGTGTTCGTAGAGATTTGCCTTAATGCAGTTGATAAGGGCATCGCGACTTAATCCTTGTTCTATGGTCTTACCCACATAGAACAAGGCTTCATCGATTGATTTGCATTTCGTTATTATCTCAACATGATGTCGCCATGGAACTAACGCAAATGGCAATGGAAATTCTCCACCAACCTGGTGGAGTTTCTCAGAACTAAATTCTCCACCAACTTGGTGGAGTTTTGTTACGTGTTGTTTTTCAAACATTTGTAATACTGCACTAGCTTGACGCAGTATTTCTTCCCCTCCTTGAGTGTAAAACAAATACCATTTCTTCATGTACCACAGATTGGAAGTGGAGAATCCATCAGCATCAGGAAACTCTCGCTTCAAATCCATGCTTACCTGCTCAACCACTCCAGCCCCCCATCGCTCCTCGGCCTTCTTTTGAACCAAGTCACAACCAAGTTGCCAGTTGAATAAGAGTTTTTCCGCATTCACCTTGACAGCTGCTTTCACTTGTGCAGAACGATAGCGATGTTTAATATCAGCTATCCAATCCACATAGTCCGCATCAATGTGTATATCATGAGACTTCACAATATAAGGTTCAGTCTGTGGCTGTACGTCTTTGTTTTTTTGTTTCATTGTTTGATTTCTTCAGGCATGTGTATATTAATTTCTTTTTTCATATTCTGTTCTCTTGTATATCCATAATGGACACTTCTCAAAGTTAGGGAATGTTTTTCAATAACAAGAAAATACAGTGTGATTTTTTCGTAAACAGAGACGCACAGCCATACATATCATACAGCCGTGCGTCTTTCTTTACCACAGATATCACCTACGTGACTCTGTTTTTATTTCTTTACAATCTGTTTTGTGTATGTTTCGTTTTCTGTGACAACACGTACAAGATAGATGCCCTTGTTGAGACTCTCCAGATTGATACTATAGTTGGATCTGCCTGAAACCTCTTCGGTCTTACGTATCGCACCCATCATATCAATCACCTCTATTGTCACCTTCTTTACAGATTTTTCTCCAAAATAGATGTTCAGATAATCTTGCACTGGATTCGGACTGATAACACATCCAAATGTACTGGCAACTGGTTCTGGAGAAGAGACATCATTGACAGGGTTAATCTTAGCATTAAGATAACCTAACGCACCCACCAAACCGGCGTTGTAGTCAATTCCTCCTTCTGTTGTTGAATAGGCTGTGCTCTCATCGGAATATTCGCCATCTTTCAATGAACCTCCCACCATATAACCGAACTGAACAAACTTATAGTTTTTATCTAGATTCGGCATCTTATATTGTTCTTTATCCAAATCTTTGATATCTGTTCGGAAAAAGTTTCTGTGATGCGGTTTCAATGGGAATTTGTCTCCAAATCCTACAATGTAAGATTGATTCTTTCCATTTTTTCCCATGATATATTCAACATTGTACAACGTATATGGATTAATCTCCTCCACACCCATCAGTTTATCATACAACGCATAAATGAATGCTTGATTGGCTGGATAACGGAGAGCTCCCCACTGATTACCCTTCACATTCAACAAATATCCTGATCTTGGTTTATACATGCTATTCACATAGAATCCTAATATATCAAGTGCTTTCTGTCCATATGATGATTCATCTCCTAAGGATGCAACAGCATAAACGGCTAAGTCTTCACGATGGTCGTAACAAACTGTATAGTTATAATTATACTCTTTTTCATTGTCCATCCATGCACAATTCTCCTCTGCCTTCCTTAGGTATTCTGGATCATGCGTGGTTTTATAAAGCTCCACATACATAAAGACCATATCGTGTACATAGCGATCTCCCACATTATAAAATGCAGCTGTCGTTGTTCCTTTGGTTGTACCTTCGACAAACTCACATGCCACCTTTGCCTTCTCCAAGCAAGCCTTAGCGTAATCTTCATCGTATCGCGCATATACACGTGCCATCACAGCAAGAGCAGCACTGGCTTGAGATGCCATAGCTGTTGCCTTACCCGTCGCCTTTAAAATGGTACGCGTACCATCTGCTTCTCCTCCATTGTTCTTTGGAAGTGCCGACTTAACAGTAGATGTACACCAAATCTTATGATCAAGATTTCCATCTCCCTTCTGATAATAGAAAGTACGATTATCACGCACAGCCTTCAATATGAAGTCTGTCGCATATTTCACCTCATTAAGGATATCTGGAATTCCATCCGGCTCTCCTTTTCTACCCTCCCATGTATAGTCATCGGAATCAATGTAACCATGATAATCAAACGAATAATAATCTGGATATCCTTCTGGGAACGCAGAATATCCTAACAACAGCATATATGCAGAATAATAGAACGTCTGACCAAAGAGAACAAAGTCACCACAATCAAACCATCCTCCCGTCAAGTCATAATCTCCATCATAATCTTTCAAATAGGATTTACCTTTCACAAACTTACTACGGTCGAAACCGATGTCATTGTTCACATTGTTGGCCTCGTGTGTCTCCACTAGCCAATTTACTCCATTACCCATTCGCTGAGCACCATAAAAACGTGTGGTCATCCACAAAGCCTTTTGATATTGCTCATTATCAAATGACAACTCAAATTGCGCCCACACACTACTGCACATAATACTGCACAGGAAACCTAATACTAAATGCTTGAATCTTACCATTTTTAAAGCGTGTTTATCATGAATATACGTAATTTTTTTTTACATTTATACTCTCATTGACATAAAGTCCTATAAGGGACTTCTTAAAATTGTCGCACAAATATATAACTAATTATCATATCTTGTATTCTTTTGAACAAAATTTCCCAATCTATCTCCTCCTCTTGAAGAGACTACATCACTCTACCACCTTCCAACACTTCTCTCCGACCCTAACAATATAGACCCCGGCATGTGCAACTGGGATAACCACCCTCTCCGATTCTGCTGTCCGCTTGGTTACAAGTGTGCCGATCGTGGAATAAACCTCTACCTGACTACCCTTTTCTACATGTTCCAAGACTATCGTTCCGTTATGAACATACAACTGAATTCCTGATTCTGCCAAAGGGCTCTCTTCGGAGACAGTCTCGCATATTATGCTACCATTCGGATTAAGTGGAGTGGATGTGAGATACTCCTTTTCTTCGGTATCTACACATTTCTCGAAGATGGTAAAATCGGAATGACCATCCGATACTCGTCCGTATGAGTCATCCGTGGCGTGTGACTCGTAGGCTATCGAACTTAAAAGAATCACACTGTCTCTGTAAGGGACTGTTAAAGTGATGTTCTCTGAGGCTGTTACCCCAAGTTTGAAATTCAGATGCAATGGTCCCTTCTCTGGCTCCTTGTCTGCCCAAAGGAGGGTGTAGCCATGGGCAGGTACCACCGTCTCGTCATATCCTTTTGGTATGGTGCACTTCACTGCCTTTGTAACGTTCTCGACAACCATTCCCGCCAAATCGACATCCGTATCTCCTCCGTTGTACAACTCAATCCAATCTGGGAAATCAGCCTTTTCATCAGCAATTATTGTATTGGAGGCACAAACCTCATTCAGATGAAGATCCGTTGGGAGTACATAATCTGGATCATATTCAAAATAGATCGAGACCTTCAGTTCCTTCTCCTTTGCGTAGGTGGTCAATGTGCTACCAAGGTATTTGTTATTGTTGTCAGTCCGAACCACCGTATCATTGACTGCCCACCGATGTATCTTATATCCTGCAGGAACGATCGGTTCCACCTTGATGCGCTCCCCTGAATATCTCCATGTATTGTATTTCAAAGAGCTAACCTTTCTCTTATTCAGGAGGAAGGAGAAATTGGGTGCTTCATCATTAGGGAACACAGGTCTTATCTTTACAATGACTGTGTCGTCTCCCAAGCCGTACCTTTCCTTTAACTGATCAATGACGTACGCTTTTCGCTCTTTGGCAAAGGTACGCATCTTTTCAACCGTCTCGTCAAAGGCGGCCGGATTGCCAGGAGCATCCAAGAAGCCTGAGTTCTTAATCGTCGCACACATATCAAGACGCGTCAGATCCCAGATAGAGTCCAACTTCGTGTCGATTCGCTCATCGGTAAACTCCGTTTCAATTCTATCCAGATACTGATCCAGAAACTGCCAACGGAAGTCTTCATTTCTGAGACATGACCTGAGCAACACCCACATCGCCTCAACCCCCTTCTCTTCCGTGGCAAACTTAATCATGTCCTTATCCACCGAGGTTGCTTTGGAGAGACCAAAATCAGTATCATACAGAATCCAACGAAATTTTCCTCCATCATGCTTTCGCCATAGTTTGATGTTGTTAGAGACCCAATCGGTATTACCAACGTATTGTTCCAAAATCTGATAATCGATGTATTCATCAATATCCATCATCGTCGACAATCGATCATAAAAATCATCGTTTAAATAACTCTTGCTGACATAGTCAATCATCACATTATAGGCCTCTTTCGTGCCCGCCTCGCAGGAATAGCCCACACCCAAGAAATCAATCTCATCCTCGTCAAGTCCATAGTTATGATAGACGTAATCCTCGTTGGTTCGTTCCGTCAATATCATCATGCCATAGAAAATACCATTCAGATAGAAGGCCACCGGTTGCGCCATCTGTCTGTCGAGGTTCATCCTGTCGCCAAGACTCTGGATGAACATATCTCGCCAACGAGGCTGAACATACGAATAGCCATTACCGCCATTGCGCAAGGCAAGACTCTTATATTTCTTGTAATCACGTGCAGGGAAGAAATTATCGTACTGCATCTTAGACTTTCCAGAACGCTTATTCGCCTTGATCTTCAAACTTTTCGCCACATGTATTCTTGTACAGCCACCATAGACACCAATCTCAACCTCCTGATTATCCACCACATTCCCATCTAGAATATATTCAAAATTAACCGAGCGCATCCATTCCCGATTGTAGTTAGCAGGGAAATCATAGCAACCGGCAACGATTCCATTGGTTCCCTCAACATACAATCCAAGACTATCGCCAAAGATATCCTCGTTGTTACCGGAGAGAGAGACAACAGGAAGACGGTTGCCCACACCCTTGCATGCCTCATAAAACTTATCGGGGAGGATAAAGCTACCCGTAAGAATCTCGCTGAACAACATACCCTCCCTATAAGCTCTTGCACGCACGACAGTAGTCTGCTCAATCGAGATGGCACCCTCGTATCTTGTTCCGTTCACAGGGGTAGGCACATCGCCATTTAAAGTATAATAGATTTGTGCATCTTCTATTTCGCAATCTAGTTCGACGGTTAAGGCACTCTCATACAGACCCGGTTTGTTGGTTTTGAAGGTAGGTGATGTCACTCGGTTGGAGATGACGGTGGTCAAACCATCGTTCACTTCACCAGGCGTAGGAATCATGAATCCATCCTCACAATAGGCGATATGCGGATATTGTTTTGGGTAAGACAATGCAATGCTTTTTTCATCTTTTGAAAATAAGATTACACCCTCGTCCGTAGATAGTTTTTGGGGTACGCTACCAGCATAATTATGATGAACGCGCATTGCCGTGCTACTGCTCGATTCCTCCTTACCAAAAAACAGTAAAGAATAGCCGTTAGGGATAATGTGAGAAGAGTCCAGCACAAGACTCCAATCCGTTTTGCCCTCCTTTATATTGGTCACAGTCCAGCCTTTCAAATCAACAGTCGCTCCGTCGTTATAGAATTCAACATACCCGTCATAGTTGTATTTATCACTGACAATTGTAGCGACGTTGCTTGTCATGATCTCTGTGATGTAAATCTCAGCTTTTCCCTCTGAGACGCACAACAGCAATAGCAATAGTTGAAATAGTACAATCTTTCTCATGTTGTCCAAATTAACTAAATATTTGCAAAACTACAATTTTATCATCATCTATCGATAATTTTTTTGAAGTCTCTATTAATGATTTTGTCAGGCTGAATTAAATTATTATTTTTGAGCATTAATTATTAGGTGAGTTCTATAAATTCACCGTATAAACAAAAATCAGCATGAATTGTGGGTTAATATAGAACCCATCTATAGAAGACTATGTCAAGAGAAGATCATAATACAGTTGGATATGTAGTGGCTCTTATCAGTGAGTTTGCGGCTAAATTTCAGATTCAGCCACGTCAAGCGTATGCTTATTTAAAGCGTTTTAAAGGCTTGGATTACCTGTATAAGCACTACAATGTAGTTCACACTTTCTCTTTTGAAGATTCTGTAGAGGCTTTAGTTGAGGTTTGTAAAAACAATGGAGGAAAATTGCAATGATTCTATACCATGGTTCAAATATGAGGGTTACAAATCCAGATATAAATCTTTCAAAACCATTTAAAGATTTTGGACAAGGATTTTATTTATCTGCAGGTAGACAGCAAGCATACGAACTTGCTCGAACAAAAGTAGATCAAACTAAGACAGGAGAAGCTATCATAAATGAGTTTTCTTTTGATGAGAATGTTTTAACATCAGGAGAATTACGGGTGTTGATATTTGATGATTACAGTGAAGAGTGGGCTAATTTTGTTCTTATCAATCGAGATGAAAAAATTTCACAACCCTCTCATAATTATGATATTGTATACGGACCAATTGCCGATGATGGTGTCAACTATCAGTTGAGACGTTATCGCGGTGGTGTGATAACACTGCAAAAGATGATTGAGGAATTAAAATATGCGAAAGGAATAACTTTTCAATATTTCTTTGGAACAAAACAAGCACTTTCAAAATTAGAAGCAATATGACCAGATTGACGAAGGAACAAATAGAACTAATGAAGGAAGAACTTACTGTGGAGTTAGCCGATTGGCTAATGGAGAACTATGGATATACCCCAACGGAAGCATTAGACATTCTTTATACATCTGAGACGTTTGAACGTTTACAAGAGACATCTACCGGTTTATATTTCCAAAGTGTCGGATACGTCTCCTCGTTTCTGAAAAACGAAGTGGAGAATGCCGTCTTTCGTTAAATCATTCATTCAAAAAACAAAAGTTGGGACCATACACGAAGTACAATCCCAACCTGAAAAAAGTAGTGGCCTTCACAAGCCATTGCTATATTATCAACTTCATACAGTCTGCTCTATGTTCCATACAAAAGCACGGACTCCCACCTCCTCGTTTCGCAAATCAAGCTTATGGATCACTTTCAAGAGATCCTCTACCTGATTATCCTCTACAACTGTCATCACAGCAGAATTCATCTCCGGCCATGTATGTGTACCTCTGTGAGGCTGACCTCCATTGGTGCCTCTTCCTTGTACCTGTTCAAAAAAGGTAAAGCCACTGATACCTAATTTGTCCAACATATACTCAACACGCTCTGTATTGGCTTGGTTGAATACAATCATTACTGATTTCATATCTGTTACCTTTTATTTTTTATCTAATCTGTTATTATTATTCTCCGAAAGAGATCTACTTTTATTCTCATCCTCGGTATTAATATCCATAAAGATATATTGTGAACGGATCTCGGCCTCCTTGTCTCGTTCGCCATGTCTAGACATAACGCCATACAAGACTGGAACTACCACCAACGTAACCACCGTAGAGACTAACAATCCACCTATCACAACAATACCCATTGGTACCCACATTTCAGATCCATCGGAAGTGGACAACGCCATAGGCATCATACCTAAGATTGTCGTCATTGCGGTCATCAATACCGGACGAAGACGTGACTGACCTGACAAGGCAATTGCCTCATTCAACTCATAACCTCTGTCTCGCATCAAGTTGATGTAATCCACCAACACAATACCATTCTTCACCACAATACCGACCAACATGATACAACCCAAAGCTCCAATCATATCCAATGATTTACCTGTGATGAACAATGCCCAAATCACACCTGAGAAGGCGAATGGAACAGCCATCATAATGATAAATGGTTTTGCATACGATTCAAACTGAGAAGCCATCACCACATATACCAAGATGACAATAATCAAAAGCAATAATCCCATATCTCTGAACGACTCCTGTTGGTCTTCGTAGTTACCTCCCAAGACGACTGTAACGCCATGAGGTTTCTCTATCTGTGGCAACACACCATCTATGGCAACAGCCAACTCACCCAATGAGGTGTTGTATGGAGTCACCTCCACTTTCAAGTAACGTTGACGACTCTTACGTTCGATTTCTGGTGGACCCCAATATTCTTCAACAATGGCAATCTCACTCAATTTAATCAATCCTGTCGATGTAGGGATTGTCAAATCTTCAATGGCATCGATAGAGTTTCTGTTTTCCTCTTTCAAACGTACCAAGATATCATACTCATCTCCATCCTCCTTCAAGTATCCGCAAGCCATACCATTAACACGGTTGCGCACGTATGAAGCAATAATAGCAGAAGAGAGTCCATGACGTGCAGCTTTTGCCTTATCTACCGTCACCTTCAATTCTGGACGGTCATCATCACGGCTGATATCAACGTTACGCGCAATATCACGAGTAGCAGGGGCACTTTCCAACAAATGTTTCACCTCAGCGGCATACGCACTCGTTGCATCGAAATCATATCCATAGATCTCTACATCCACTGTACTCTGTCCACCCATACCACCACCGGATGAGATAGCCACCTTATAATCGGCCACTTCCGGATAGGAGGCAATCTCCTTACGAAGCACCTCGGCAATTTCTGTGATGGAACGTTCACGCGTATATTTCTTACCTGCATTAAAACGCATCTGGATGGTGTTGTTTCTCGTAGAAGAGAACAATGCTGAGATACCTGCAGCATCATTCGAACCACAGGTGGTAGAGATTCTCTGTGTCTCAGGAACAATCTCAAAGAATCGTTTCTCCAACATACGAGCGAACTTAGCCGTCTCCTCTACTCGTGTACCCTGCAGCAACTCTACATCAACAGTCAAACGTCCATTATCTGGCACCGCCATAAAGTCGGTTCCAATATGTCCTGTTAGAGCAGGAACCAAGGAAAGCACGAAGAATCCTATAACCATCAATATGGTGTAGAATTTATGATTCAAACACCAACGAAGGACATTTGCATAAGCAGCATCCAGTTTGTCCAACATCTTAACAACAGTGTTCTTATAAGAAAGTTTTCTCGTATCCTCTTTTTCCTTGACGATGTTACCATGTGCATCCAATTTCACCGTCTTCGCCTTCAACAGTTTAGAGCAAAGCATAGGAACCAATGAGATAGCCACTGCCGTTGATGTACAACATACGATGGTAACGATCCAACCCAACTCCTTAAACATCACTCCCGCGATACCGGTCAACATAGTCAATGGAACGAATACCGCAGCGATAACCAAAGTGGTTGCAATAACGGAAACCCACACCTCATTCGTACCATAGATAGCAGCTTCACGCGGACTAGATCCTCGTTCTATATGGGTGGAGATATTCTCCAAGACCACAATGGCATCATCCACCACCATACCTACTGCAATAGAAAGAGAACATAGTGAGATGATGTTCAATGAACTGTCCACAAACAACAAGTAAAGGAATGCCACCAACAAAGAGATCGGAATTGTCAATCCAATGATGATACTTGCACGCCATTTACCTAAGAAGAACAATACAACCAATACAACGAATCCGACTGCATAGAGCACAGACTCTTCCAATGAATTGATGGCGTTGGTAATTTCAGTAGATGAGTCATAAATCTCTTTAAACTGCACATCGGCAGGAAGTGATTTTTGAATCTTCTCCAACTCCTTGTGAATATCTTTACAGATCTGCACGGTATTACCACCCGTCTGTTTAGAGATAATCAGACGAACAGCTTCTTCTCCATTGAATTTCTCATCCAATGTTAAGTCTTTCAGTGTATCACGCACTGTAGCGATATCACGCACAAAGATTTGCTTACCATCAGGAGTGGTTGTGACAACGAGGTTGGCCAATTCCGAACTTTCCATGTACTCACTACGTACTTGCAAAGCATATTGTTCCTTCTTCATCTTCACATTACCAGAAGAGAGGTTCAAGTTATTGTTTGCAATGGCATTACCTACAGTTTCCAAAGTAATGCTATAGGCATCCAGCTGCTTCTGATCGATATCCACGTAGATATAACGATCTGGCTCACCAGACATACTCACATTACCCACACCGTCCACACGGCTCAACTGAGGGATTACCTCATCGTTCATAATCTTCTCCAAACCAGGATAACTCTCTTTTGCCTGAACAGCAAACTGGATGATTGGCATGGAAGAACTGTTAAACTTAATGATATAAGGGTTTGAAGCTCCAGAAGGCAAGTTATCCTTTGCCATATCGACGTACGATCGGATATCGTTCATCACTTCATCCAAACTACCACCCCATTCAAACTCAAGAGCTACCAAGGATAGATTATCTTTTGACGTAGAAGTCAATTCATCCAATCCATCCACAGAGTTCAATGCATTCTCCAAATACTTGGTGATATTGGTCTCCACCTCACTCGCATTGGCACCAGGATAGGCACACATAACTGCTACGAAAGGAGGATCAATCTCAGGATATTGGTCGATAGGCAATTTGATATAGGCAAATATACCCATCAACATAACGGCCACGAATATCAAAATAGAGGTGACCGGTTTGTTTATCGCGGTTTTATAGATACTCATTTTTTCTTATTTAAAGGTGGGGTCTATAAAATAGATCCACAATTCATATTATCTTGTTTTAAAATGGTGAATTTATGGAACTCACTTTTTCTGGTCAATTACGTTTTTCTCAGCAGGTGCGGATACAACTTTTTCCGTATCTGGCTCATCTGTTGGAACAACTGACGAATTTATATTTGATTTAGCTGCAGCCTCCTCTTCATAAGTAGAGGTCAACACCTGAACCTTCGTACCATCGATCAAACCATTCTGACCTTGAATAACCACCTCTTTGCCTTCACGAACATCTTCAGCAAACACCTCGATGTATTTGTTGAAACGTTGACCGATTTCAACAGAGACACGTTTTGCATATCCATTCTCGTTTAAGAACAAATAACGATCGTTAGATCCTGACAATTTCATAACTGATTGATAAGGAACTGCCACCACTTTCTCTTTTCCAACAGGAACTGTTGTATGGATATACATACCTGGACGAAGTTTTTGAGCTCCGTTAGGGATTCTCACCTTACATTGGAATGTATGAGTAGCAGCATCAATTGTAGGATAAATAGTCTCGATTGTAGCTGGGAATTTAGTATCAGGATAGATATCAGAAATGATATTTAACTTCATACCCTGTTTGATTTTAGGGAAGTAAATCTCTGGCACGTTGATAATCGTTTTCAAAAGGTTGATCTGAACAACGGTTAAGATAGGACGAGCACCATTGTACAACTCACCATTCTCATAGTTACGAGCAGAAACGATACCAGGGAAAGTAGCTTTAAAGAAGGTATTGGTTTGCAAGAACTCTAATTGTTCTTTTGCTTGATCATAACCCAATTTTGTTTGGTCATAGATCTGTTGTGTGACGTTACCACCAGCGAGCAATGCATCCATACGTTTCATCTCTGTTTCCAGATTAGCCACTTGAAGTTTTGCTTGCTTCAATTGTGTTTGATCCATGCGCACCAACAATTCGCCAGCAGAAACACGGTCGCCCACATCTTTATATCTCTTTTCAATGATACCCGTCAAAGAAGGAGAAACATTCATTGTCTCATACCCCTCAAGTACGGATGTACATTCCACTTCACGTTCAATTTCTTGCTTAACCACAGACTCTGTACGAATCTTTACGATCTTCTCCTCGACCTTGTTTGCATCGGCAGACTCTTTCTTGTCTCCCCCACAACTTGTCGAAACACTGGCCAAAGTGAGAGCCATTATAGCAGTCCAGCCCAATCTTACTACTTTTTTCATCTGTATATTAGTTTTAATTATTATCGAATTATTTATTTAAAAGTTTTTTCAATTCCACATGAGCCGTAATCATATCGACCAATGCTGACACATACGTATTCTGAGCATTCACCAAATCAGTACTTGATCGAGTCAGATCCATACTTGAAATGGTTCCATACTTAAACTTCTCCGTATTACTTTTGAAGACACGTTGCATCACCTCCATATTCTCGTTTTGAATCTGATAATTTTCAAAAGCTGATACTAAGTTATAACGCAATTGTTTCTCCTGTATTTTCAATTGGAGTTCCGTATCTTCCAACTCATTCTGAGCTTTAGCGTATTCTATTTTCGCACCCTTTACGTCTGCATAGCGACTACCAGAAGACCAGATAGGTACATTCAACGTCAATCCAAACGTATTAGGAGGGGTCATATTCATAGTTGCCTCATCAGAGCAATACTCTTTTTTATCCCATGCATAAAAGACGGTCAGAGAAGGGACGTAAGCCATTTTGCTTAGAGTCACTTGTTTCTTGGAGAGTTCTGTGCTTTGTGCTTTCAATTGATAATCATAATTGTTATAGAGGTTCAAATCAGAACCCATCAATTCCATTATGGAAGCAGCATTCACCACATCCTCAATTTTTTGAGAAAGGACGATATTCACATCAGCAGGCACACCCGTTAGCAGATGGATGGAGTTATACATAACCTCAATCGTTCTTTGAGTGCTATTCACCTGACTCTTCATCATAGCCACCTGAACCGCAATTTGATCTGCCGCGTTTTGTTCTGCAGCACCAACACGTACAGCATTCAACGTCATCTTATACAAGCTATCCAAATTCAGCATACCTTGTTCCAACAAACGAGTCATTGTCTCTAATGCCAAGATGTTAATATATGACGTTTCAATATTGGAGGTAATCACCTGATCGGTTTTTGCCACTGCAACTTGCGACAAATCACGAGCCATATTAGCCAATTTCACACCAATGATTTGTGATCCACTTACGGTAGCAGAGGCTTTTATACCAAAATCAAAATAAGGAGGCATCGGAATTTTTCCACCCGCCATACTCATCTCATAGTCGAACATATTATAATAATCGACGTTACCATTCACTTGCAATAACATGCTTGCTATCGCCTTCCAACGGTCCGCTTCCGCCTTCTTTACATCATACGATGCGTTTTGTATCGTACGATTGTGTTCCAACGCATACTTTTTAGCCTCATCCAACGTGAACGACATCACATGCGCACTGTCAGAAGCAGTGGTCGGTGCGTCATTCACCTGTGCATGTAGTGACGAACCCATCATCAGAGTTATCGCCAACAAACATCCTCCTTTTTTTATCACACTTTTCATTGTATATTATATTAATTTATTTTCATACGGATTCGACATACTGAGCTATCAGTTTTAATCCCTTCTCAGTAGCAACACCTCTAAAATAGATTGTGCATAACATCTTTAATGCATCCTTAGGAGAGATCACAGAATAATCATACGAATCTTTATCTCTTAATGAACTTAACATACCATAGTAAACCGTCGCCAAAACATCTGTGGATAACATCGGATCTATATATCCATCCTCTTGCGATTGACGAATCAGGTCTCTCATCTGCGCAATCTGCGAAGGTCTATTCAACCTACACTTCTTTATCTCATCATAAAATATCGTCTCAACATCCTGAATAAAGCGTATATTGATTCCATTGAGCTTGATAAAACTCATCTTAAACATGGACAACAAGAAAATAAAAGAATTTTCAGACCTCTCACGTATCTCATCACGTTCCTTGTCCAACTCTGTTCTAAATAATTTCAGACACTCTGTCACTAACTCGTCCTTATCACTAAACTGTTCGTAAATAGTACGCTTAGACATAGACAAAGCAGCAGCGATCTTATCCATCGTCACCGTCTTTATCCCATGAGAAAGAAATAAATCCAAAGCTCCTCTCGTTATTTTTTCCCTGCTTTCGATATTCATAACTATACGTTTCTAATCTGCTCACCCATTTTATATATGATGCAGCTTAAATTCAAAGCAAAGATATGTTGAAAACTTTAAAAACGAAAAAAGTTTTGTTGGTTTTTATATTATTTAACATATTTTTAAAGCAGAAAAAAGAAAAAGGGTTGAATTATTTATTTTCAACCCTTCTAACTCATTAGATTTACCGACTATAAAATGATGCAAATCTTGAAATAGAGATCTGGCATAAGCTCTATATTCTCTGGGAGTCCTCCGTCTAGATCTTGCACAATAAATGTGATTTTACCATGTTCCCAATCAAAACGAATGTTCTCTGCCCATGTATCATCCATCTCATCACTATAGTATGGTCTAACGTATGGAAGCAGATTCCATCTACCATCCTCATAAAGATAGACAATTGCAGCTCCATAATCATCTACATCCTTCGTCAAACTACTGCAATCAAATGTTGCAAAATAGTAGTTTTCATCTTCAGCCAATATCCAATCATTCGCTCTAACTGTCACCTCCTCAGTAACGGTTGCAGCCACCTCTTTCGTAATCTCTTTAACTACTGTTTCATGAACCACCTCACGCTTACAGCTTGAAAACAAGCTAATGAAAGCTACGGCTAAAATAGGAATTAATTGTTTCGTATTCATAGACATAATGTTTTTTTTAACTAATACTCAAAGATACAATGTTTAATTCAAATTTCATCATATAAAATACAATTCATCTTTTTTTATCGACGAATTATCATTTTATATATCCAAACATCTTTCCATAAGAGACCACTTGACATGCTGCTGCATCACCATTTTCTAATACAACACGGCATACATAGACACCTTGTGGAAGTCTGAAATCATTTTGAATTTGAACATCTGACGAGTGATGCATCATTACACCATTTAATGTGTAAACATACAAGTTGGCAGTCTCCAAATCTTTTAGATTAACTCCCTCAACATAGATTGTGATGTGACCTCCATCTGCATAAGCGGAAGCTGGCCAAATAGAGAATGGTACTTCTTTTAAGCCTTCCTTCTTTCCACAGATATAGAACTCTTTGTCTCCACTCGTCGTTACAGTCAATGAATAAACACCTCCCTTACCGGAAACATCCCTATAAGATTGGTCTCTTGCGCCATCTATCTCATAACCGTCTTTATACCATTGGTAAGATTCGAACTGTACCTTTGATTCATCACAATAGACCACATTACCGTATGAATTCTTAATATATTTAGAATCCATACCCACAATGATAGATGCACTCAACAATTCGCTCTTCTTATATGTTCCCAACACCTGCATATAGACGGTGTAGGTACCTGGCTCAACATTGGATGGCATAGGAAGCGTAACACTGCCCTCTTGGTCATCAAGTGTGCCCAACAAAGGCTCGAATCCTTGATCCATTGCATGGTTATCGTAGAATACGATATAAGTGAATGCCTCTCCACCTGACACCTTATAACTCAATGTAAATTCATCTGCTGAACAGAATCTACTTCCGAGGGCATTGTCTCCTTGATATATAACGGTACCTCCCTCAACAGTGAGATAATCAAGATGGATATCTGGCTCCAATACAGTCAGATCAAGATGCATGATAAAGTCACAACCATCTGCCGTTGTCATCTTTTTATTGTATTGTGCAACTCCCACTGCCTCTGGCATTAAATCAAATTCGTTTCTCTTGTAGCTTAGACCAAGAGTAACCGTATCCTGCAAGAAGAGCGTATCCAATGGCGTTACAACCAACTGCATAGCCAATATAGAGTCACATCCATACAACGTACTCAATGTATCGTAATAGATTCCATTTGTCTTGTACATTTTGCCTCTCCACTCATATTGACCTAAGCATGTGTAGATGACTTCTGGTTCTGAAATCTTAGATTCATGAACAGTCAGGTCGATTGTGATGATAGAGTCACAACCATGTGTAGAGGTCAACACGAATGATGTATCCGAATTGATGACAAAGCCATGCCATGAGAGTGGCAATTCCTGGCTACATGCCACCAAGTTAATTCTAGTCTCCGTGCGTGTGTAGATTGTCAAACTTAAGTTGCATATACTATCGCATCCATTAACATTGGATAGGGTATCTACGTACTCACCACTTCTACGGTATACTTTACCATGCCAGTTGTAAGAATCACAAGACTCAGCCGTCTCGTATGAAACACCTGCTGGAAGAATATCCAAGTAAACAACTACCAAAGAGTCTTGTCCCAATTCATTCTTGAAATTGAAGATGGATTTGCTCTTATTCAACAGATTGCCATTCCATTCGTATGGCATCTCATTTTCACATACTGTAAATGAAAGTGTATCGATTTCTGCCAAAGTAGGCAGAATAGTCAAATTCAACGTCACGACAGAGTCGCAACCATTCGCAGCCTTCAAAGTCTGTACGTATGTTCCAGAAGCCTCATACAATTCATCATTCCAATCATAGAAGGCAACAGCTGTTTCACTGAATGAAGATGATGTAGGTTGCAATATCGTCAAATTGAGTGTAACCACCGAATCACAACCGAATTGATTAACGAATGTTCTCTTGTAAATTCCACTCGTCGTATAGGTGGAGTCATTCCATTCATAAGAGACACATGCTGTCTCGGTCAATGTTGTGGTTGAAGATGGTAATCTTGTTAGGCTGATGGCAACAATAGAGTCGCAACCAACACTATTCTCAATTGTAATGGTTGTATCTCCGTAGATACGATAGCCATTCCATTCTGCAAATGGTTCATTGTCGCACAATGTAATGTTCTCTGTACCGCTAGATGGTTTGCGAACCGTCAAGTGGAGTATCACAATGGAGTCGCAACCTGTCACATTAGAAGTGAATCGTTGTTCATACACACCACTTTCATTGTACAAGGTTCCGTTAAAGGAGTAGACACCGCAAGTTGTGTCATACAAGACCGTTGTATGGATTGGGAAGACATTTAAGTTCAATGTGACAGTAGAATCACAACCTGCCATATTAGAGATGGTGAGAACTGTATCACCGACAATCTCATGTCCCTCCCATACGTATGGAAGTTCGTTGGCACAAATATTAATCTTCTCTGAACTTGAAGATGGGCTCAAAATTGTTAGATTCAAACGAATGATAGAATCACAACCTGTAATCTTTGATTCAAATCGTTGATCGTACGTTCCACTCTCCAAATAGATGAAATCGTTCAACAGATAACGTTCACAAGCAACTGCGTAAATATTCTCGATCATGACAGGGAGAATATTCATGGTGAACTTCACGACAGAGTCACAACCATTTTCGCGTTGAATTGATAACGTGGTATCGCTTTCAATCTTATGTCCGTGCCATACGTATGGCAACTGATCACGACAGAGCGTAATAGTGTCGTAAGCAATGGCTTCCTGATGGATTGTCAAGTTTAATTCCAATACGGAATCACAACCTGTCACTTCAGAGATGAATCGTTGCTCGTAAACTCCACTCTGAGTATATAGAACACCATTGTATGTCAAAGCTCCACATGCTGTATCATAAAGGGTTTCACGAACCTCAGGGATGATTGTCAAAGCCAATGTCAGAATAGAGTCACAACCCAAACTATTTTCGATGATGATGGTGGTATCATGACTCACCTCATAACCATTCCATGCTATAGGCAATTGGGATGAGCAGGTGGTGACAGAATCAGTTCCTTCTGTTGGTTGAAGGATGGTTAGATTCAATTGTAGAATGGAGTCACAACCAGTCACCAGAGAGGTGAACTTTTGTTGGTAAACTCCGCTTTCTCTATAAACAACGCCATTTAATGAGTAGACAGAACAAGCTGTATCTGTAAGAACCTCTATAGCAGTAGGTATAGTGTCAACTTTCAATGAGACAATGGAGTCACAACCTGCATCGCCCTGAATCGTAAGCACGGTATCAGAATAGATATCGAAGCCTTTCCACTGATATGGCAAAGATTGAGCACATACAGAAATTGTTTCTTCTCCATAAACAGGTTGCAGAATCGTTAAATGTAGTGTGACAACAGAATCACAACCAGCGGCAGAAACAAATGTATGTGTATAATCTCCACTTTCTGTATAGGTAACATCATTGAATGTATAGCTTTCACATGCTGTTTCATATTGTTCTGATTCAGTTGGCTGGTTGATGACAAGATGAAGTGTCAAGATGGAATCACACTCTGCTGTAGATCGCAAACGTTGCTCGTAAACGCCACTCTCAGTGTATGTCTCTCCATTAAGCGTATAGCTAACACATGCAGTATCGTACAATGTCTCAGTCAGATAAGGAAGAACTGTTAATTGCAATGACACAACTGAATCGCAACCGGCTACCGATGAGAGTGTGATAGAGGTATCGCTCGTCACCTCCATATCGTTCCAAACGAATGGCAACTGAGAAGAGCAAACCGTCATCAGAACGGTCTCATGTGCAACTGGAAGGGTGGTCAACTTTAACGATACGATAGAGTCGCAACCACTCACATTTTGTAGTGTGATTGTCGTATCACCCATCACATTGTAACCATTCCAAGCAACTGGCAACTGTGTTTCGCAAACTGCCATACTATCTTTTCCGTATGTTGGTTGTAAGATGGTCAAGTTCAATGTTATGATAGAGTCGCAACCAGTTGTCTCTGAAGTGAACTGTTGTTGGTAAACACCAGACTCTGTATAAGTGACGTCATTGAGGGTATAGCTTACGCAAGCGGTCTCGGTCAATTCACCCGTTAATACAGGAAGAATATTGACGGTCAAGTGAACGATTGAGTCGCAACCCATCTGATTTTGAAGAGTTGCGGTTGTATCACCTGTTACCTCCAAACCGTTCCATGTGAATGGCAATTGTTTCTCGCACAAGTTCACTGTTTCGCTCACCTCATCTGGTTGAGTGATGGTCAAGTGAAGTGTCAAAGTTGAATCGCAACCTGTCACAAGAGAAGTGAAATGTTGCTCATAATCGCCCGACTCAGTATATACCTCTCCGTTCAATGTATAACTAACACAAGCTGTTTCGTAGATATCCTCTGTAACAGAAGGTAAGATATTCAGTTTCAAGCCTACCAAGGAGTCGCATGACAAGCTATTCGTCAGACGGATAACCGTATCACCCATCATGCTATATCCTTCCCATACGTAAGGAAGTTCACTTTCACAGATAGTAACTGTATCATAGTGAGTAGAACTATTCAAGATTGTCAAGTGAAGTGTGAGGACAGAATCGCATCCGTTTTCATTCTCAACCACATAAATTGGTGATTGGGTGTTTTCTGTGTAGGTCTTACCATCACGCCATACGAAGGAGTCGCACGCAACCACACTCTCCACTTTAAAGAAAGAGCTATCCACGCCTATTGTCATATGAACGGCACCCACAACTGCGGATTGTCCGCTATAAGTAAACTCAGCACCATGCCAAGTGTATGGGAAGCTGCTTGCACAAACAACAGTATCTATTGCCAATGCGAATGAGTCTGCACCAATCTTCACATCACGTTTCACCTCATACAAGACAGAATCTATCATCTTGTTACCACTAGCATCAGTAGCAGCATAGTAAACAAGAAGTGCAGGTTGCGTGAAGGCATTCAATTGAAGGTTTGCTCCGTTAAATGCTTGCATGGACAAAGTATCCGAACCATACTGAATTATCAAGTCTTCCGAATTGGTACAATTATCAGACACATGATCGATAACATCAGAGAGTGGTACATTAAATGCCACCACACCATTTATTGTATCGGTCACTTTTTGTCTTCTGTTTCCATAAGAGATGCCCAAAGAATCAACCTTAGGAGCAGTACGGTCTGTCACCTTAACACGTTGATGGAAATTGGCATTAGAGGTAGTATATGAGAAGCTATCTGGAGCCATGATACCGACCGTCCAAACAATCTGATCACCATCCTCAAACTCATAATAATCGTTTTTACCAGCCAAGAGGGTGTCGCTACCATTAATATTGTACATACATACGGTATCAATCATCTCCAACGAACAGTGGTCGTTAAAGTCTGGCATATAATCTCTCAAACGAACTCTCGCTTTACAATTTTCACCAGCCTCAAAATCCAACAATTTAATCAGACCAGCCTCAACATCATGAGTGGTAAGTGTTAAATAGATGGAGGTGTCAGGACAATATCCCTCTGGTGTGGTCGTAATTACCATATAAGCTTGATTATCGTAGCCATCCAACTGCATAACATGGGTTTTCTTTCCATACAAGTTTGGCAGATACTCTCCATTCAGATACCATCTATATATGGTACGATCTCCTTCCAATTTGTGTCCAAACATATAGGATTTATCCCATGCGCAACCCTCAATGATGGTTGTATCATTAGAGACGCCTCCGCCATAAGGGACAACCACCAAATGTGTTTTAATAGTAGAGTCGCATTTGCCACCTCCATTTACCTTTTGATAGACAAGATCGTAGGTTGCAGATTCGTCCCAATTAGAATAGTAGACGTTACCATCAATCCAACGGATACTATCACCACAGACAACAAGGGTATCCTCTCGTGTTAAGGAAGCACCAATATGCATGGTGAGATGTGCAGCACCCACAACAACTGTTTCTCCATCCTCATTGAATATATATCCGTGCCATTCAACACCCGTAGTATCTTTACAGATGAACGTATCCAATACAGCCGCATACATTTCGCCATCCTTCTCTGAAGCACGCTCTATCGAGTAGGTGACGGGACAGGATGCTGATAGGTTGTTAGCCCCATCAGCTACACGCCACCAAATGGTTTTGGCATCTTCTGCGTATGCATTTAAACTGATTGTATAATTTTCTCCATTGTAGAAATCAACATTGTTGTCGCTCACTTGAAGAGTCAACTCAGAAGAAATATCATCCGAAGCTGCTGGCAAGACATCCGAAGCAGGGATTGTAAATGTCACCTCTCCAGAAATCGTATCCACCAATGGTTGGATTCGACTGTTGACAGATATGTTGTCGCAATCTAATAGAGGGGCAACCGTATCTCTTCCTATCGTGAAGATCAACGTAAAGACACTATCGCAAGTACCAACGTTGGCCACATGGAAATCAGAAACGACTATATCGTCATCATAAACGTTACCATCACGCCATGTGATAGGGTTCTCAGAAACAATTCGTTCTGTTTGGAAGAACGAGCTATCTATATGGAAGGTCAAATGAGCAGCGCCCAAAGTTGCAGATTCACCATCAGTGGTGAACGTGTGACCGTGCCATACCAATGGAGCGTCACCAGCACACACGAGTGTATCAAGGACGATGGCATAGAGTTGACCATCCTTCTCCGTTGCACGCTCAATGGCGTAGGTGGTAGAGCAGACTGCCGATTCGTTTTCAGAATCGTCGACCACTTTCCACCAAAGGGTCTTCTCTGCATTTGAATAAGCATTCAATGTATAGTTGCCCGATGTGAACTCGCTCCATGAGTTACCATCCTCACTAACATAGGTAGTGAAAGTAGTAGAGTGGTTGTCGAAAGCAGCCGACAAGATGTCGGAGGCAGAGAGTGAGAACTCGACGATACCAGAGATAGAATCCGACAATGGTTTGATTCTATCGTTGGCCGATATATTATCACAATCCAAGATCGGTGCTAATGTATCAGCGTTATTCACGTAAATCAATGAGTAGATGCTATCACATTTACCAGTTGTTGCAACATGGTACTCAAGGATTGTTGTATCTTTCGTATATACATTACCATCACGCCATACGAAAGGAGCTTTTTGCATTATGTTGTCAAGTACGTAATATGAACTATCTACATGAACCGTATAAGGGTCTTCACCCACAATGATTGTTTGTCCGTCTTGAGTGAACTCCTGTCCGTGCCATACGATAGGTAATTCACCCATACAAACAGTGGTATCAAGATGATTTACTATGTATTCCAATGTGAAGACACTATCACATCCAGCAACATTAGGCACATGATAATCATAAATAATGGTGTCCTTATCGTAAGTGTTTCCGTCACGCCATACGATTGGATCGGAAGATACGATGGAATCTTTCTTGAAGAAAGAGCTATCCGCATACACTGTCAGGTAAGCGGCACCCACCTCTGCTGATTCACCACTATGAGGGAATACGGCACCATGCCATGTGAATGGGAAATCCTCTGCGCAGACGAAAGTATCACGAACAAGTGCATACATTTTACCATTCACCTCATAATCTTTTTGCAAAGAGTAGTATGTCTCAACGATTTCTGATGTATTGCCAGCCTTATCGACCGCTTCCCAATAGACCACTTTGGATGTATCATCAAAAGCATTCAGATGGAATACGTCTGAATTGAAGTTTATACCATCCAAACTATAACGTAATTCAGGATATTCAGTACATTTATCCGTCACTGCGTTCATAAGAGATTTAGCAGAAGTGGTTGCAATTGCATCACCTGATATAGGATCACTAATATATAGACGGAATCTTGTCTCCAGCCAACTATATATCCATGAAGGAGGTGTAACATCAAGAACGCGGACTAGCAACGGATCGCTCACGCCACTCTCAACTATTTCGCCATTGTCCAATTCAAGTTTCAACTTCCAATAGATGTACGTACTATCGACAACAGTCATAATCACGTCATCATTATCAGCATCAAGCCATTCTCCTTCTCCATTCACCTGATAATAGTAGTGTTCTTTCACATAATTATCAAAGCACTGGTAATGGTCAGGAACGAAATCGGGAACATATAACTCATCCACGAAACAATAATCATCATAAGCATCGTATTCAAGCTGAGAGATGAAGTTCCTTAATTCAATTGATCGCTCTACCTTTGTAGAATAGATCAATGTGTCTGCACACGTACCATCCTCGAACGAGGAGATAAGGTAGTAGTCTTGATCGGAAGAACCAATCACAGTATCCAACGTTGTGCCTTCCAATAGGAGGTTACCTGCAGCATTCTCCCATCTAAAGAAGGAGCTATCCGTTTCAGCAGGTGTATAAGAGAACTGAACAGGATCTCCCTCACAACCCGTCTTCACCAAATCCTCAGATGGGACATCAGAGAAACCAGATCTGTTTTTAACTTGCAAGTTTAATATCACGATTGTATCACAATCTGCACCTCCGTCGATAGTATCTCTTGGTGTATTTGTGCTTTCAGTGTATGTATTGCCATCAATCCATACAAACGGATCACCACAGGTGACGCGATTATCAGTTACTCTGAAATATTCTGGTTGATATTCATAAGCACCCATATCAACAGAAGAAAGGCGAATACGACGGTTACCCTCCGCATCCACCTGCGTATATTCCTCAATGTATGACGAGTTACCTGCATTCACACATGGAGAGGCCTTTTTCAGACTTAAATCACTATTTAAACAAGGACTTACATTTATGTTGCCATTTTTATCTGCGCTATCCGTGTTGCCATCTCTCAACGTTCCCCTGTCAACACAAGAGTATTGAACATCGGGAGTATTGCCCATAAAACTACTTTTGTTGCTGTATATAATGCTGTTGTATACCTTACAACCTGTACCCGACGCATCAACTGCATAACGTTCTGAATTACTGTTCTGATTATTGTTCACCACAGTACAGTTAATCATTCGGCCTCCACTCATCTTCACCACAGCCATTCCTCTACTAACCTTGTTGGATGTGATCACCATGTTAATCAAGGCACCACCAGAGGTCACATAGATAACACCGACTGACGATTCGGAACTGCTGTTATTCATTACCCTACCACCAATAACGGTTCCCTGTGCATTCAACACAGCGCCATTTGTACTGTTGATAATGGAGGTTCGATAATCCATTCGAAGTGTCGCACCTGAATTAACCGAAACAAAATGAGAATATGGACTTTCGTAATTACTAGATTGATTATTTGCATCAAGGCAGATATTGACCAACTCCAATGTGGTTTCTGTATTCACATAGATCGTCGGACTAACGGTTCCTGGCAAATTCGGACTTTTTCTAATGATTCTATATCCACTATCCGACTGGATGGTTAAATCCCTAGCCAAGGATATTGAAGACGATAATTCTACATCACTAGTTAGAAATATTGTATCATTAGAAAGTGCAGCATCTGTTGCGCTTACCAAATCTCTATACGTTGCGTTTACGTTTCCAACTGTCAAACGGTTTGCCCATGTGACAGAAACTGACATAACCATGCCCAACGCAAACAGACAATACTTTTTATGCAACTTTGTCATAATTAACACTATATCTATATACATTTCTGACAATCTCTACGTAAAAACACATAATCATTGCCAAAACCATATCATCACAATTAGTTAAATTATATTACTCAACAGACAAAAATAAAAAATAATATTTTAAAAAGTGTTAATTTATGGCAAAATATTTGGGGTTTGTGTACAGATTTTTCTAGCCTTGTGCGTTCTTCCTCTCTACTCCCTAAACGAACTTCAGAAAAATCAGTCGTACAAATGGATTATTTCATCGTAAAAATCCAGATGGTATGGTTCAAGATAGAATTCGAACTGAGCATCCTCTATTTTACTCTGAATCAGACCAATATAATCATTCAACGAACCATCATCCTTGATCATGGCAAGAGCTCCCTCACGGGTCAGATAGAGGCATATTTGATTGTCAATCTTCTTGACGTAAAAATAGGTGGCATATGCGTCGCAAATCAAATGGGTATTCTCCATAAAAAGAATGCCGGGAGAATTGACCATTTCGTAATGCCCGTATGCTCTCACAAAAGAGATACCTGGAGCTGGTGTTTCAATATAATATACCGTATCTTGAAGAAACAGGATGGAACCATCTGATATTCGTTTCTCCAAATTTTCCTGCATTTTAGTTTTCAAAACAGGCATCAAAGAGGCCAATGGGTCTGCTGTATTATAGACAAGCTGACAGTTGATTTTGGTCACTCTCCAACCTCCCAAAATATCTTCTTTAAATATTTCATCGTCGGCAATACCATTCGTCACCCCACTCTCGCACGAGAACAGGAAAAACAATGGTGAAAGTAAGATAATTAGTGCAATTTGTTTCATGATGTTTCAATTTATTAACTAAGGGAGAATTTTAGGTATTCCCAATGACAAGCTAACTGGGAACGATATGATAAACCTCTATCAATCAACCTATAATCATTCCCCTAATGGTTTTCTCTCAGTCGCAAATTTAGCAAATTCCAATGACAGGGAGAGTATAAACGGAACACTTTTCAGTAAACAAAAATATTTCTTCGGTAAAAGAGGGCACTTAGGCCCTCTATATCAAATTCACATCAATCGGCACCACCGAACTCCATCAAATAGGCTTTGATGAAGGCATCCAAATCACCATCCATCACGGCTTGTACGTTTGATGTTTGGTAATCTGTACGATGGTCTTTCACACGACGATCATCGAAGACGTAACTACGAATCTGAGATCCCCACTCGATCTTCTTCTTTCCTGCTTCAATCTTAGCCGTCTCAGCACGACGTTTCTCCAATTCTATCTCATATAATTGAGATTTCAACAAGCGAAGAGCATTCTCTTTGTTCTTAGGTTGATCTCGTGTCTCCGTATTTTCAATGACAATCTCATCATCTTGATCGGTCAACACATTGTGGAATTTATAGTGCAAACGAACACCTGACTCCACCTTGTTGACGTTCTGTCCTCCTGCTCCACTTGAACGGAATGTATCCCATGAAAGTCCTGCAGGATTGATCTCAATTTCGATGGTATCGTCGACCAATGGCACCACGAAGACTGAAGTGAACGAGGTCATTCGTTTACCTTGTGCATTGAATGGGGAGACGCGTACCAAACGATGAACACCATTCTCACTCTTCAAGTAGCCATAGGCATAATCACCTTCCACTTTGATGGTAACGGACTTGATACCTGCCTCATCACCCTCCAAAAGGTTGGCTATCTCTGTTTTATATCCTTTGTTTTCACACCAACGAAGATACATACGCATCAACATATCGCCCCAATCTTGCGCTTCGGTACCACCGGCACCTGCAACAATCTTCAAGACGGCTCCCATCTTATCCTCCTCTTTTCGAAGCATATTTTGGAGCTCTAATCGTTCGATTAAATCTATCGCATGACTATATGCAGCATCCACCTCTTGTTCAGTGACAGCCTCTTCTTTGAAGAAATCAAACGAAAGTTGTAATTCCTCTGCTGCCGCTTTCACCTCTTTGTATCCGTCGACCCAACGCTTCAGGTCTTTGATTTTTTTCATCTGCTTCTCTGCAGCCTTTTGGTCATCCCAAAAACCAGGAGCTTGCGTATGCAACTCTTCTTCTTCGATTTGAACTAACTTCGCATCGACGTCAAAGATACCTCCTCAACGCATCCGTGCGTTCCAACACATTCTTTAGTTGGTCTATTGTAATCATATATATCTGTTTGTTTATTATTTTAATCCGATAATTGGCACTGAACTTTTATCTCCCATCATATAGGTTGGCAACTTACCATCCCATTTCTCAATAGCATACTGACGTACCAACAACTCATTGAGTGACTGAGCTACCACACGGTTGTAATAAGCCTCACCATCTCCCTTGATCTTCAAGGCTCTGGCCTCTCCCTCTGCCTTAGCGATTTGGATCTTAGCTTCAGCCTCTGCCTCTTTCACTTTGTTCTCTGCCTTTAATGCATTCTGAACTGCCTCATTTTTTGCATTGATAGCCTGTGCCAATGAGTTAGGAGGTGTAATCTGAGATGTAAACTCCTCTACGATAAATCCTTCGTTTGAAAGTGATTGCTCCAATCTCTTTCTCACCTCAAGCTCAAACTCACCACGATTTGCCATCAAATAGTCTGATGTATATTGGTTGGCACATGTACGATATGCCTCATAAATACAGGTTCTAATGTATCCCTCCTCAATCTGATGTAATGATCTTCTGTACTTTACAAACACCTGAGTAGCCTTATCTGGATTCAAGCGATAAGCAATGGTAGGGTCCATCGTAAACGTACTCGCATCTTTTGCATTTACAGAGAATGGCTCGTATGTCTTACGTTGCACATAGGTAGGATATTCAAACACGCTCTGCGTAATAGGATTATGCCATACCCAACCTTTACATGTTTCGATTACACCTCCATGCTTGTCATTATCACTCGACCACTTATAGAAACGAATTCCTACCGATCCTGAATCAATTGTCGTACAGCTCTGGGATATAGTAAAGCATACTAAAGCCGTTAAAATTATTCCGACTATTAATTTTCCTTTATTCACATACATCGTACTCATACCATCGTACCCTCCTTTATCGTTTGAATTAAATGAATCGTTTAAATCATTTGAAAATTTAGAATGGCCTTGACCCGAAACTCCCGAATTACTTGAGAATCCCGAATATCCAGAAAAATTAGAACGTTTTCTTTTTGCCATACTTGTGAAATATTTTGTCGGCAAATGTACGCAAAAGCGAACGAATACTGAAAAAAATCTGATAATTTATAGAAAGTACCCCTTCACACGTAATACATATTGCTATTCATACATTGCCTCAATCTCTTTTTCGTAATGCTGACTGATCACCTTGCGTTTCAGTTTCAATGTCAATGTCAGTTCATCATTATCTGGCGTAAACGGACGTGGTAGTAACGTGAATTTCTTCACCTGCTCGTATGCCGCCAATTCCACCTGCAATTGTTGTATGCGTCCCTCGTAGAAAGAGATGATTTTCTCATTTTGAAGAAGATCCTCTATAGAGTCATATTTGATTTTAGAATTCTCAGCATACGTTTCCAATGCCTCGTAAGAAGGGACAATCAGTGCAGAGACATATTTGCGTTGATCTGCAATAACAGCTGCTTGTTCAATATACTTGTCAACAATCAGTTTACTCTCCACTTGCTGTGGTGCCACATACTTACCATTGGAGGTTTTAAAGAGCTCCTTGATACGTTCACGCACCACCAATCTACCCTCTTTCGTCAGGTAACCGGCATCGCCTGTACGGAACCAACCATCTATGAATGAATTGGCATTGGCTTCTGGTTTGTTGTAATATCCCTCAGTGATTGTCTTACCACGAAGCAGGATCTCATCATTCTCTCCTATTCTCACCTCCACCTCTGGCATGATATCGCCTGCCGAGTTGATTTCATATTTCTCGTTATATGGGTTGTAACAAGAGACGGTGGCCGTAGATTCGGTCAAACCATATCCCACACATATATTAAATCCAACACTATGCAAGAAGATATTTACCTCATCCGACAAAGCGGCACCAGCAGTCGGGAAGAACAATCCGCGGTCCAATCCAATCACCTTCTTTAGCACTTTAAAAAGGGTCTTCTTGTAGAATAAATATTTCAGATTCAGTCCGACCGGAGCCTTTTTGCCAAAACGTTTATACTCAAGATTGCGCTCTTGACCCACCTTGATGGCATGTCTCATCAGTTTTCTCATCATCGGAGAGAAGGAATCAATCTTATCATTGACACCCATGAAGATTTTCTCCCAGAAGCGAGGCACTGCGCACATCATCGTCGGACGCACCTCTTTAAGCACCTGTTGTATCTTTTTAGGATTTTTATTGACAGCCACCACTACGTTCTTGTACATACAGAAGTAGGTCCATGCCCGTTCGAAGATATGGCTAAGTGGCAAGAAGGAGAGTGAAAGATCCTTGTCCGTCACGTTTGTCAATCGGATGTCATGAATATGGAAAGCTTGCAAGTAATTAGACTGACGCAAGATGACACCCTTCGGTTCACCCGTCGTTCCTGATGTATAGATAAGAGTGGTAAGATCGTTGTTCGACAAGCGAGTCTGACGTTGGTCAAACTCGGCAGCTGCCGTTTTCGACTCCTCACCATGTTTTTTGAAATCTTCGAATGAGATGGCAGCATCTTGTCCGCCCAACTGAATAGAAGCATCAATAGCCACCACTCTTTTAAGGTGTTGAGAATGTTGAAGGACCTCGATACAGCGATCGTATTGATATTGTTCACCAGCGAAGATAAGTCCGATATGAGCATCATTTACAATATAATCGACTTGTGAGGCCGATGAAGTGGCATAGAGAGGAACCGTAGTGACACGAACAGCCTGACAAGCCAAATCGACAGCGATGATCTCCGCCATATTTTGAGAGAAGATAGCCACCCTATCCTCTTCTTTCACGCCCATTTCAATTAAAGAATGAGCAATGACTTTCACCTGTTGAGCCAGTTCACTCCACGAGATGTCTTTCCATTTATTGTCGGCATCATCCCTGTATTTAAGAACTGTTCTATTGCCACATTCTTTTGCTTTTTCAAATGCTATTTTTCCTAAATGAACACAAGCCATATCGGTACTATTTTTTGTTGATAAAGGGGAAATCCCTTTTTAATTTTTCAGCGGTGACAGGCCGGAGGGTCGTCAGATATTTCTAATAAGTGTTTGAAACAAATCCCTATCGGAATTTATTTTGCTTAACGCTCTTTTCGCAGCTTCCTGATGGGAGCTACGTTTGGAATAGCCAGAGCCTTCGGCGATTGCCATTCCACCCACCAATACTTTCGAGCGAAAGACAATATTGTTGTCTCTGTCTTTTTTCTCAGAATAGGTGTCAAAATCAACCGTCACCTTATATTTATGTCCCCATTCAATCAATCGGGACTTGAAGTTTTGTTCCACCACAGCCAAAGATGGGATATCCAAATAAGTTTTGAAGACCACATCTTTCATGAATCGAAGGACATAAGCATACCCTTTGTCCAAATAGATGGCACCAATCAATGCTTCGAAAGCATTACCAAAGACATTCACATTATGAGAATGAGTCAATCTAGGCACGACCATCATTTTATCCATACCTATATCGACAGCAAGTTTATTCAGAGTTTCACGCTGAACGATTTTAGAGCGCAGACTCGTTAGATAGCCCTCGCCTTTCGCAGGAAAAAGTTTATACAAAATGTCAGAGACGGCTGCCTCCAAGACGGCATCACCCAGGTATTCCAAACGTTCATTGTTGAGTTTATGTCCATGACCATCTTTGACGCACGATGATTTGTGCAAGAGAGCCAACTCATAATGCTCCATGTTTTTAGGAGCAAAGCCCAGCAACTTTTTCAACATAAAATAAGGCTCTTTATGAGGACGCCCCAAGAGCCTTAACTTTTCCACTATCGTCTGTAGGAACACTAACCTTCAAACTTTTTAAATATGAGAGTCGCATTATGACCTCCAAATCCGAACGTATTGGACATCGCAGCGCGAACCACACGTTTTTGAGGAACATTGAAGGTAAAATTCAGCGAATAATCAATTTCCGGATCTTCATCTCCATCTTTATGATTGATGGTCGGAGGGACAACATCATTCACAACAGACAAGATGGAGGCAATAGCCTCAACAGCGCCAGTGGCACCCATCAGGTGACCGGTCATAGACTTGGTGGAACTGATGTTTAGTTTCTTCGCAGCCTCACCAAAGACATTTTGAATGGCCTTTATTTCAGAAGGATCACCATTAGGCGTTGATGTACCATGAATATTAATATAATCAATATCATCCACGGATAGTTCAGCATCCTTCAGAGCATTGCGCATCACCAATGAAGCGCCTAAGCCATCCGGATGAGTTGCCGTCATGTGATATGCATCAGCAGAAGCGCCAACGCCCACCAACTCGGCATAGATATGAGCACCTCTTTTCACTGCATGCTCATACTCTTCCAATATTAAACAACCTGCTCCCTCTCCCAGTACGAAACCATCGCGCGAGCCACTTAGCGGACGGGATGCTGTCTGATACTCATCATTACGAGTGGAGAGAGCACGCATCGCATTAAAACCACCTATACCAGAGGTAGAGATTGGAGCCTCAGCTCCTCCTGTTATCATGATATCCGCTCTTCCTAACCGAATCTGATCACAGGCAAGACCGATAGCATGTGTCGATGAAGCACAAGCAGAGACAACCCCGAAATTAGGTCCCCTGAAACTATACTGCATCGATATATGACCTGCTGCCATATTCGCAATCATACGTGTTATGAAAAATGGATTGAAACGCGGAATGTCCGGATTCTGCAAATAATCAGCTACATCGCGTTCGTACGACATGATACCACCAATACCAGTGGAGAATATCACTCCCGCCCTGTCTAAATCAATCGACTCAGGCTTAAACCCGGCATCCTCGATGGCCTCTTTGGAAACAAGCAAAGCAAACTGAACATGACGATCATACTTCCTCGTCTCCTTAAAATCAAAATGATCTTCTGATTTATACCCCTTTACCTCACAGGCAAACTGTGTTTTAAACTTTGATGCATCGAAGAGGGTAATGGGACCGGCTCCACTTACTCCCCTAAGTAAATTATCCCAAAATGCTGAAACCGTATTACCTATGGGAGTAATCGCGCCTAATCCCGTTACTACAACTCTTCGTAATCTCATAAATAAAAACGACTATTTTAAGCTGTTTTCAATGTGTGCAATAGCTTCTCCGACAGTAGATATCTTTTGAGCTTGTTCATCTGAAATCTCAACACCAAATGCTTTCTCAAACTCCATAATCAACTCTACAGTGTCCAAAGAATCAGCTCCTAGGTCGTTTGTGAAACTTGCTTCTGGAGTTACTTCTGATTCAGGAACACCCAATTTCTCAACGATAACTTCTTTTACTCTTGTTGCTACGTCTGACATAATCTTAAATTTTAGTTAATAATTTGAATGCATTTTTTTAATTTTGCGGTGCAAAGGAACAAATTTTTGGTGATATAGAGTAATATTTACCAAGGAAATTTTGTCCAAAATGCACACTTTAAAAATATTGTGCATAAAATTAACAGATTTTAACATTTTGATTTTTGCGTATTTAACTGATTTTCAATTATATAAAAAAGAGTATGAAAAAAATAATATTATTTGCTTCCGGATCTGGCTCAAATGCTGAAAATATTATCACCTATTTTTCTAAAAACAAAGAAGTTACGTTCCCATGTATTTTGTGTAACAAAGAAGATGCCTACGTAAAGGTGAGAGCTCAAAAATTGGGTGTACCATTCAAATACTTCACAAAAGAGGAGTGGAAAAGTGGTGAAATACTCAAATATTTGAAAAGTGAAAAACCTGACTTGATTGTCTTGGCTGGATTCCTTTTGAGAGTGACGGAAGACATCGTTAAGGCATTCCCTAACAAGATCATCAACATTCATCCTGCTCTTCTTCCCAAACATGGCGGAAAGGGTATGTATGGAATGCATGTCCACGAAGCTGTGGTGAATGATAAAGATAAAGAGAGTGGTATCACCATTCACTATGTAAACGAAAACCTCGACGAAGGCGCCACCATCTTTCAAGCTAAATGCGAAGTGAAACCAACCGATACGCCAGAGGATGTTGCTCACAATGTACATAAACTTGAATATCAATATTTTCCACAGGTCATTGAACAGGTGTTGAATAAATAAATATGCATAGAGACGCACGACCGTAGAGACGCAATGCATTGCGTCTCTACCATGCATCCCTATCCCACACCCCTACCCAAACAGATTGCCTTCCAACCTAACGAAAGAATCATTTATCTTGCATATTATTTCTCTTTTAATCAAATTTTATTATATTTGCGAAAAGATGGATATTTTGAAGCGTCTTTTTACCCATTTTTATTCAAAAGAAACCATCTGAACAAGACCAAACATAGAAATAATAAAGCATAGTAATTGCATAACCTAAATAATAAAATCGCATGAAGAGGAAAATTTTTTACGGCCTGCTTATGATAGCAATGTGTGCATGTGAGACACAAGCGCCAAAGAATGAAAACAACAATGAAAATACAGAAAACGTAGCCTCACAAGATTCAGATAGTGTAAATGCGAACATAACGTGCGCAGAACCTGCCGTTGCCGAGGATCAGACTGCTCAACCTGATGCTCCGAAAACACCGAAAAAGGTGAATGCCCTCGACAAAGACAATATCTTAGGCGTCAGATTCATGGGTTATTATGCAGATTATGCGAGATTAAAATCCTCCAACAACTATATAAAAGCGGCTCATGTATTCCCTGAGATCGCACAAAAAGAGGATTTCTCTCTCAAAGCAAACGGCGAAGAGGTTTATCTTATCATTGCAAAATTCGATAGCGCCAAAGTAACCATCAACGAACTCACCTTCGACATGCTATTGAACGGACAGGATGAAAACGATGGCAAAATCTTATTCGAAGGACAGCCTAACACGGCCTACCTAATCCGATGCAATGCGAGCGATACTCATTCCAACATCAACATTCGCGTGGAGACAAACGACGGAAAGGCCTTCAACTACTCTCCGAGACTGAGTCTCAAAGATGGCTCCCTCATCACCTCCAATGCTAATGTGGCGGAAATTATATTCAAATAAGGTAAATCCTATCATCCTTTTCGTAGGTTTTTATCCTTGTAGAGACGTGGCGTGCCGCGTCTCCTGTAAAATAAATAGAATGTCTTGCATTTCGCGAGGCATTCTTTTTTTATGGTGATCCAATCTATTGTTTTGGATTCAACCATTCACAATAAACCCCAACAATTAGTCATTTTCTAAAAAATTGACTATATTCGCCACAATATAATACAACATCAACACATATATGGAGGACATAACAAAAGAAATAACTCGATTAGAAGAGGAACTTACTTGCTTAAAAAAAGAGCAACAATCCATCTCTACTCGTATGGATGAACTAAAAAAAGAGTTGAACTGGACTATTCCTAACTTAACTCGTCTTTTCCAATCATTGTCAGAAGAAGAAACGAACTTTCTTTCTCGCTTAACTCAACTGCAAGAGCAGATGAATCTATTGAAGGAGAATTGCAAAGAAATAGAATATGTAGAAACACCACAAGAAACACCGTTGATTGAGGATCTCAAGGTAGAAGAAGAGAATAGCGAAACCGAAACGGCACCTCAATCTGCTGCACTCATGGCAAATGAAGAATCGGATACGTTAATTGACACAAGTGAAGAACAGATAGCCGAACCTAACATCTCTGACACAATAGAGGTGCCTTGCGAGGAAGTGTTGAATGAGCAACCGTACGAGCAAACGATAGAACAAACTAAAGAGCAATCGGAAGTTCAATCGGAAATATCTTCGGAAGAGCAACCAAAAAATGTTCAGCCAACGGGTCAGAAGAAAAAAGAATCTGCCACCGAAGATATATTCCCAACTGTGGATTGGGAGAAATTCATTGGCGAGAATCTCATCAGCAAACTAGGTATATTGATCTTATTGATTGGTGTAGGTATCGGTGGCAAATATGCAATCGACCATGAGATGCTGAGTCCGACAGTTCGAATCATCCTCGGTACTGTTTTTGGTTTGGCACTGCAAGGCGTGGCACTAAAACTGAAAAAGGAGTATAAGAAATTCAGCGCCATCCTATCAAGTGGATCATCGGCCATCCTTTATTTCATGACCTATTTCGCCTACGCATTCTACGATTTGATACCGAGACCATTAGCCTTCATCCTTATGGTTTTGATCACAGCCTTCTCCATCTTTACTGCTTGGTGGTATGATATGGAAATCGTTGCGATTATCGGACAAGTGGGTGCCTACATCATACCCGTCATACTAAGCGACGGCAGCGGATCCGTTCTCTCTTTATGGACATATATCGCATTGATCAATGCAGGTATTTTGGTTGTTTCCATAAGAAAGTATTGGCAAAAACTCTTTGCCATCACATTCATATCCACATGGCTGGTCGTGGTGATCTCTTATCGTCTCAAGACATGGGAAACATTATCCCAATGCTATAGTGTGCTGGCATTGATTTTTGCTTTCTTTGCCATCTTCTATTTTTCAACATTGTACTACAAGGTGAAAAAGGATTTTGAATTTGTTCGGTTCGATATTATCTTCCTACTGAGCAATTCGTTCTTGTTCTTTGCCATAGGTTATCATTTGATTCACAACCACGAGGAGATGTCTATCTCATTGCCTCTCTTCGCCATCATCAATGCGGTAATTCATTGCGGTGTCTTTTTCTTGCTCCACAAAAAGCAGTTGGTCGACCAGGCATTACAACGATTGATATTGGCTTTGGGTGTACTCTTCTTCACTGTAGCCATAGCGATTGGAACAAGCGGACATTGGATTACGATATTCTGGATGATGGAGGCACTGGCACTCTTCTGGGTGGGAAGGACGAAACAGAAAGCGTTTTATGAAAACATGGCCTACCCTATACTACTCATCGCCTTGTTGAGTCTGATGGGAGACTGGGGTAATCCTAGTGGCGCTGACTTCCGACCATTGACGTGGTTGGCAACCATGTTTGCCGAATGGAGAAGTGTTTGGGATGCTCATCCGCATGCAGAACAGGGTGTGGTGTTACCTTGGGTGACAACAGTGATCTCCCTATTCGCCGCAGGTGCATTCCTACTTATCGACAATTACTATCCATCCGCAGAGAAAGATGAGATGGCTACAAAGAAGACGAAAGTTTTCAATGTCATCTTCATAGCCGTACTCACCCTCTCCTTCTTCGTTCATTTCTCACAACCAGGAATAAATATCCTTTTAGCATTGGAATGTGCCTTAGCATTCTACTTCGCAAGGAAAAAAGAGAACCAATTCTTGGAGAAGATTGTCTATGGACTGATCGCACTGACCACCCTATGTTTCTTCATCCATACAATATCATCCATCTCTGATTATAAAGACGGATCAACAATTGCTATGTTCATGAGGAATGTGATCCCATCATCAATATCTTATGTTCTATCATTGGCTGCCATTGTCTTTATCGACAGAATGATTCCTTGTAAGGAGAGCGAACTATCGACTAATTTTGCTTTCATCATTCGCGGACTCTGGATCTATGCCATTGCATTCAGTTGCTTTGTCATCTGTTATCCTTATTTGCATATGCCAGTCAACAATCTGGTCTTCCTATGGACAACCGAGGTGGTAGCCTTTATATTTGTGGCGCGCTATTTCAAGCAACCGATTTACGAGAAATCTCTGTTACCACTTCTGTTCTTACTGTTAATAATATGGGCTATCCCACTAATATCTACAAGAAATGAACTAACTGGTCTGACGATTCTGGCATCCCTCTTCTTTATTGCAGGCATCTTTGCCACCTTATGGATCAACAAACAGTATGAAATCTCCTATTCCAAGAAATTAGCAGATGTGTTACAATGCACAATTTCAGTTCTGGTTTTAATATTGGGAATACGAATTATCACTCATTTCAGCGACAAATTCTCAGCAATTTATGCCATTGATTTTGCAGTAGGTGCGCTTGCTCTCACCACCTTCCTCGCTTCCAAAAAGAATCTCAAGATGCTGGCCAAGTTTGATCTTGTTCTGCTCTTCTTAGCGGTAATAATGTTCTTGTTGGCTGGATTAAATCATTTGAGCGACATAAGAGAACGTATGCTTTCAAACGAGGAAACGCAATCCATCTTCCTTGGTCAATATTTGTTCGTCCGATATCTATCAATTGCCGTAATGGCAGGAGCCATTGCAGTATTTGTCTATTACCGCAATTCGCCTTACTACAAATTTGGAATGAAGGAGAGCGAAAAGAAGGTCTGCTTTGACACCATCTTAGTGATTATCGGACTGACCATCGGAACAAGCGAGCTATTCAACATCTTCAACCTAATGCACTACAAAGAATCCTATAAGTTGGCTTTGTCCATCTTCTGGGGATGTTGTTCTATGTTCCTCATCTACTTCGGATTGTTCAAGCAGATGAAGCACCTTCGCATCGATGGTTTCATTTTGTTCGGAGTAACTATTCTCAAACTGTTCTTCTACGATCTGAGACATCTGGACACCCTTGCGAAGACAATAGTCTTTGTCTCCTTAGGTATACTGCTTTTAGTCTCCTCATTCTTCTATCAACGAATTGCCAAAGAGCAACAGAAGTTAGAAGCGGAAGAAAAGGAGGAAGAGGTAACAACAGAAACAGAATCAGAAGGTTAAGATTTCGCTCCGTAGAGACGTGGCGTGCCGCGTCTCTTATAGTGGTGAGCGTGACGCGTCTCTTGTAATGGCGTGCCGCATCCACTGTGGTAGTGTGCCGCATGGTAGCGTAACCTACCTATTTATCTCAGCCGCCAAATTTATAAGTAGCACACCAGTCGAACCAACATAGGGTCCGTGGTCATCGCCATCCACCATTCCGCTTATCAGATAGCGGAGGGTAAGCCACCTCTCTATCTTTTCCTCAAGTCCTTTTCGTTCTGATTTGGCATTCTTAAGTGACAACTTGTATTCCCTTCTCGTATCTCCCTCATAATACTCAGGGTGGTTTAACGGTTTAAGATTCAGGTCGATCGTCTTACACAGAGCCTCTGCAGCAATTTTCTCAGGTATTCCCTCTTTCAAGTGGCAACTATCACGTATCAGGCGACATTTCAGCACATTAGCATTATAATAACCAATCTCCTGAATAGAGGCTATCAAATTGGAGCTCACGGGTTCGATCATGGAGCCTTCAAAATAGGTCAAATAAACAATATCAACACCTAAGCGCCCCACCTGATCAGCCAACAGATTCCACTCTACATATTCAGCAGCAATAAGATCATATAAAATTAAATTATATACGTCACTGGTCATTTTATCTTTATTAAGCTCAGAATATTCTCTTATGGTCTTGTAAAACGCGAGGTTACGTCTAACATTAGCAGCTAAAACCATATCCCCAGTAACCTCACTTTCATCCAAATTTTTATAAAATTGTTCTATCTCAGCAATGGTACTATCGGTAAATTCAGGCAATTTATCGAAGGCATTGAGTGCCGCAGTGAGCGGCCGCGGGAAGCCTATCGAGCAGTATTTACCGTAGAGTTCATTAAGCTGGAAGATTTTCGATCCGTATTTACCATAGAGTTCATCAATCAAGAAAACGGATTTAGGTGTTTCCGATGGATAGCTATCGTAATCCACTTTGTAATCCCCCAAAACCAAAAGGACTGTATCAACAAAATTATCCGGGATTGTATCCTCTTTTGTAACATCAACGTTGTCTTGATTTCCTCCGCATGAACAGAAAGAAATAAGCAGCAAGAAAAATAAATATTTCTTCATATTCTGCATTCTATTTTTCGTAATTCTAATAGTGAAATGTCTCTTTGTATTGCAAATTTAGGAATAAAATTGTAACTTACAATCGTGATCAGGAGCATCAGTCGTACCCATTTTGGGTACAACTGATTGTCTATTATTCATATTTAATAATAAATTTCACGAACTCGACTAGGGTACAATTTGTACCCCACTTGAACAGAAAATATTTAAACAAAAAAAACATGACACCCCACAAAACACAAACCAGCACCCTTATCCCCCTTATGATCCTATGCAGCATGGGATGGGCGCTCCTATTCACCAGCACCTCCTGCAAGAGAATCAAAAAGGAGATGAAGGAACTGATCATCAACGGAGGAAAGGAAATAGACGCTCAAATCTCTTCTCTCTACCCCGAATTAGCCGACACCGCATGTGTTGGAATAAAATACGACAACGGCTTTAACTACCAGTATTGGTTTAGGTATAAAGCCACTCCTTCCACGGTGGAAACTGCATTGATGGCTCACATTTGTCAATACGTAGAGATAGAGCCCGACACCAAGCTCATACCTTGTAACAGAGAATATGCCATAGACAATTTTCAACTTAAAGAGGGGACCGATTTCAATCACTTTGCAGAGTGGAAAGCTGCGCCAGAAGATCATCTTGTCTATTATCATTGTAGGAGGACCCCACTCGATCATGTGTTAGTGTTCGACACGGTTGAGGGGTATGCTTATCATTATATTAGTGAGTTTAGAGAATAAAAGGAAAGCGACTCCCGAAAGAGCCGCTTTAAATGTTTTCACAACGGAATAATCCTTATTGTGAATTGCTTTCAATTTTGTATTGCAAATATAAAAATAAAACAATATCTTAGGCAACTATTTTCTAAAAATTTTAAAAGTATAATTCCATGAAAAAAATCTTAGGACTAGACTTGGGAACCAATAGCATTGGATGGGCGGTGGTGAATGCGGATGAAATCACTCGCGAAAACGAAACAACATATTTAAAGCCAACAGGAATTAGTGCTGCTGGTAGTAGGATTATCCCTATGGATGCTGGCATATTAGGTGATTTTGACAAAGGGAACTCTGTGTCGCAAACAAAGGAGCGGACAGGTTTCAGAGGAACTCGTCGTTTGCGTGAACGTAATTTGCTACGTCGTGAACGCATGCTCCGAGTTTTGAAAATCATAGGATTTTTACCGAAACATTTTGCCGATCAAATTGATGTTTATGGTAAGTTCAATAATGATAAAGAACCCAAGTTAGCATGGCATGCGAATCAGGAAGGTAAATTTGAGTTTATTTTCCAAAATGCTTTCAATGAAATGTTGGCTGATTTTTCGGAAAACCAGCCTCAACTTGTGGCTGATGGCAAAAAAGTTCCATATGATTGGACCATTTATTATTTACGCAAGAAGGCTCTGAATCAAAGAATTGAAAAAGAGGAACTTGCTTGGATTCTGTTGCAATTTAACCAAAAGAGAGGGTATTATCAATTACGAGGTGAAGAAGAGGAAGAAGACAACACGAAATTGGTTGAATATCTTGCTCAAAAAGTCATCAGGGTTGAAGCTACTACCGAGAAGAAAGGTGACGATGTTTGGTACAATGTCTATTTGGAAAATGGCATGGTATATCGGCGAACAAGTCGGATGCCTCTTGATTGGGAGGGAAAAGTAAAAGAATTTATTGTCACGACAGAACTGGAAAAGGATGGCACACCTAAAAAAGACAAAGAGGGAAATATCAAGCGTTCTTTCCGCGCACCTAAAGAAGATGATTGGACTTTGCAAAAAAAGAAAACTGAATTTGATATAGAGAAAAGCCAAAAGACTATAGGTGCTTATATATACGATTCTTTGCTTCAAAAGCCTGACCAAAAGATTCTTGGAAAACTTGTGCGCACAGTCGAACGAAAATTTTATAAAGATGAACTGCGGCAAATCCTAGAGAAACAGAAATCGTTAATTCCTGAATTACAAGATGATAAGCTATATAAGGAATGTCTTCTGTCACTTTATCCAAACAACGAAGCGCATCGGAACAATATGACGAACTCCGATTTCACCCATCTGTTTATTAATGATATACTATTCTATCAACGTCCATTAAAAAGCAAAAAATCGCTCATTAGTGATTGCCCTTATGAATCACATTACGACCATGATGGCAACGAACATCCTATAAAGTGTATTGCTAAATCAAACCCTCTATTCCAAGAGTTCAGATTGTGGCAATTCGTTAAGAATCTAAGAATTTATGAACGAGAAAAAGAGGTGGCAGGAAAACTTCAAACCGATGTCGATGTCACTAGTGAGTTGTTGAAATCAGATGACAATTATGTCAAACTATTTGAGTGGCTGAATGATCGAGCATCGATAAAGCAAGACACATTGCTAAACTCTTATTTCGGCATAAAAAAGGGCAAAAAAGAAGACCAATTTCCCATGCGATGGAACTATGTAGAGGAAAAAGATTATCCATGCAATGAGACAAGGTCGACAATACTTTCTGGTCTTGCAAAGTGTGACATAAAAACTGATTTCTTGACGCCAGAAAAAGAAATGCAGCTATGGCATATTCTTTATTCTGTTGAGGATAAAATTGAAATTGGTAAGGCATTAAAGAAGTTTGCCGACAAAAATAATTTACCCGAAATTTTCGTTGATGTGTTTGCTAAAATCAAACCGTTTAAAAAGGAGTACGGGTCTTATTCTGAGAAAGCCATCAAGAAGTTGTTGCCATTGATGAGGATCGGAAAATATTGGAATGAAAGTAGTATTGACTCAAAAACAAGAGACCGCATTGAAAAAATAATCAATGGTGAATACGACGAATCCATAAAGAATCGTGTCCGTGAGAAAGCCATTAACTTAAACGACATAAAACAATTCAAAGGCCTTCCCGTTTGGCTTGCTTGCTATATTGTTTATGATCGTCACTCAGAGGCAAAAGAAATTGAAAAGTGGGAGAAGCCTGAAGATATTGACACCTATCTAAAATCATTCAAACAACATTCGTTGCGGAATCCAATTGTTGAACAGGTTATCACCGAAACACTCCGAACAGTTCGAGACATCTGGAAACAAGAGGGACAAATTGATGAAATTCATGTAGAACTCGGACGTGAAATGAAAAATCCTGCTGATAAGAGGAAAAGAATGACGGAACGCATATTGGAAAACGAAAATACAAATTTGCGTATTAAGGCGATGCTAATGGAGTTTATGAATGACACAAGCATTGAAAATGTACGACCATATTCGCCAAGTCAACAAGATATCTTACGGATTTATGAGGAAAATGCGCTTGATAACTTGAGCAAAACAGACAAAGAGTTTGACTTTATCAGTAAGATTTCGAAAACAGCTCAGCCTTCAAAGTCGGATATAATAAAATACAAATGTTGGTTAGAGCAAAAGTACCGCTCTCCATATACAGGTAAACCCATATCGCTTACCAAATTATTCACATCCGCATATGAGATTGAACATGTTATTCCTCAGTCTCTCTATTTCGACGATTCTCTCAGCAATAAAGTGATTTGCGAAACAGAAGTCAACAAGTTGAAAAGCAATATGCTTGGATATGCATTCATAAAGGAGCATTCTGGCGAAAAAGTACAATTAAGCCAAAATGAGGTGGTTGAAATACTCTCAGTCAAAAACTATGAGGATTTTGTGAAAGAGCACTATTCCAAAAATCAGACAAAGATGAAAAAACTATTGATGGAAGAAATTCCAGACGGATTCATAGAAAGACAATTGAATGATAGCCGTTACATCAGTAAAGTGGTCAAATCTCTTTTGTCGAATATTGTAAGGGAGAAAAATGCAAACGGAGAATATGAGCCAGAGGCTATCTCTAAAAATCTAATTTCATGCAATGGTTCTATAACCGACCGATTAAAAAAGGATTGGGGCATGAACGATGTTTGGAACAGTATAATTCTTCCTCGTTTCGAGCGAATGAACAAGTTGACAGAAAAAGATTGTTTTACTGCCATAAATGCAGAAGGGCATTTAATTCCACAAATGCCACTTGATTTACAAAAAGGATTCAACAAGAAGCGTATTGACCACCGTCATCATGCCATGGATGCTATAGTGATTGCTTGTACGACTCGTGACCATGTGAATTTGCTGAATAATGAAGCTGCAAAATCGGGAAATAGTGCCAATCGTTATCAACTGCAACATAAACTGCGCCGATTCGAAAAAGTTATAATAAACGGCAAAGAACGAGAGGTTGCGAAAGAATTTCTGATGCCGTGGAAGATATTTACGATTGATGCCAAAACTGCATTAGAAAATATTATTGTCAGTTTCAAACAGAATCTCCGTATAATTAACAGAACCACAAATAGTTATCAACATTTTGACTGTGAGGGTAAAAAAGTGATTGTCAAACAAACGCAAGGTGACAGTTGGGCAATTCGCAAATCAATGCACAAAGATACAGTATTCGGAGAGGTGAACTTGCGTTTTATAAAGCAGATCTCTTTAAATGAGGCTATTAAAGTGCCAAGTCGAATCGTCAACAAGGATTTCAAAAAGAAAGTATTGGAATTGTTGAAAGGAAAGCGTGATGCCAAATTCATAAAGAAATATATTGAAGAGAACAAAGATGTTTGGTCAGACATTGACATTAAGAAAATAGACGTGTACTATTACACCAAAGAAACCAACGACCGATATTTTGCTACGAGAAAACCAATTGATAGTTCTTTCAACAAGAAAAAAATAGAAGAGAGCATTACTGACACGGGAATTCAAAAAATACTTTTAGCCCACTTAACATCAAAAGGAAACAATCCAGATATAGCGTTCTCTCCAGATGGCATTGATGAAATGAATCATAATATTACAGCATTGAATGATGGCAAATATCATCAACCAATTTTCAAAGTACGAGTTTACGAAAAAGCTGACAAATTTCCAGTAGGACAAAAAGGCAACAAAAACCACAAATTTGTAGAAGCAGCAAAAGGTACAAATTTGTTCTTTGCAGTGTTTGTTAACGAAAAGGAGAACAAAGAAACTGGAGAAAAAGAATGTGCCCGTTCCTACTTGACCATTCCGCTAAATATCATGATTGATTGCCAAAAGAAATTTGGTTCTCAGTGGAAAAACAATATTGAAACGTATTTGAAAGAAAATAAATTAGTTGCAGATGAGGTGAAACTACTCTTTATCCTTTCTCCTAATGATTTGGTGTATTTGCCGACAAATGAGGAATTAAAAGAAGGGGTAAAGATTGTTGACAAGAAGAGGATTTATAAAATGGTAAGTTGTACAGGCAATGAAGGTCATTTTATTCCTGAAGTGGTTGCAAATCCTATTATGCAAACAATTGAACTTGGTAGTAATAATAAAGCGCAAAGATCTTGGAGTGGTGAAATGATAAAAGAAATTTGTCTCCCTCTCAAAGTTGATCGTCTTGGTAATATTATCGAACTAAACGGAAAGAAATTATGATCTCAGTTCAATGCAACATACTCATCCTCAACACCATCGATGAAAAGTTCACTGTGGCTTTGTGTACCGTTGATGCTAAAGGTCAGTTCCTTAGGGTGGGTACAATTTGTACCTACCCTAAAAGAAGATTATTGAAAAATCATACCACAATTTAATTAACAAAAAAATCTATGAGTAACATTAAACTGTTTCAAGACAAGAAGATCCGTTCCGTTTGGAACGACGAGGAGGAACAATGGTATTTCTCCATTGTAGATGTAGTGGAAGCATTGACGGATTCTGCCAATCCAACTGATTATCTAAAAAAAATGCGTAAACGAGACGAATCTCTGGCATTATACATAGGGACAAATTGTCCCCAGGTAGAAATGGTGACAGAATCGGGGAAGAAACGAAAAACCTTAGCCGCCAACGTCAAAAGTCTCCTCCGCATCATCCAATCCATTCCATCATCTAAAGCGGAGCCGTTCAAACAATGGTTGGCTCAAGTGGGCTACGAACGAATGCTTGAAATTGAAAACCCCGAATTGGCTCAAGAACGCATGAAGGAACTCTATGAGCAAAAAGGATACCCCAAAGATTGGATCGACAAACGATTGCGAGGCATCGCCATACGTCAAAACTTAACTGATGAGTGGAAACGTCGAGGTATCACTGAAGAACAGGATTATGCTATTCTCACTGCAGAGATTAGTAAAGCTACATTCGGCATGACTCCTTCAGAATACAAAGAATTTAAGGGTTTGACCCAAAAGAACCAAAACCTGCGTGACCACATGGATGATTTGGAACTAATTTTTACTATGCTTGGTGAACGTGTCACCACTGAAATTTCGCAAAAGGAAAACCCAGACACCTTTCAAGAAAGCAAAAAGATTGCCAAACGTGGTGGCGGTGTGGCTGGCGTGGCTCGTAAAGAGACGGAAAAAGAATTAGGCAGAAGTGTGTCAACTCCTAATAATTATTTGCCCGATAAAAACAACCCTAAAATAGAGTAGCCTATGATTAAACGAACGCTGTGCTTTAGCAATCCTGCGTACTTATCCCTGCGTAATCATCAATTGGTAATCAAATTGCCAGAAGTGGAAAAGGCTGATGTGCCAAAACAAATGAAATCCGAATCTGTCACGACCATTCCCATCGAAGACATCGGTGTGATGGTGCTCGATTGCCAACAAATCACCCTGACACAAGGTCTGATGGCTGAATTGCTGCAAAATAATTGCGCCATCATCACATGCGATGGTAGTCATCTGCCCGTCGGACTTCATCTTCCTCTAGAAGGGAACACTTTGCAAAGCGAACGTTTCAAATATCAGATAGAGGCCTCCTTGCCCCTTAAAAAACAATTATGGCAGCAAACCATCCAACAGAAGATCGCCAATCAGGCAACTGTACTTGCCACCAAACGCGGAGAAAAAGTGACCAATATGAGACATTGGGTGGACGAAGTCAAGAGTGGCGACACAGAGAACATGGAGGGCCGTGCCGCCGCTTTCTACTGGAAATACATGTTTCCTGCTGTCCCTGATTTCACACGAGGTCGTGAAGGTGTCTCTCCGAATCTCTTTCTTAACTACGGCTATGCCATCCTGCGTGCCATCGTCGCCCGCTCTCTGATGGCAAGCGGGCTACTTCCCACCTGGGGCATCCACCACCACAACCGCTATAATGCCTACTGCTTGGCAGACGATATTATGGAACCTTATCGCCCATATGTAGATGCCATGGTAGTGGATTTGACAGACAAGATAGGATACCCTAATGAAATCACCATTGAACACAAGCAGCAACTTCTGACCATACCATTGATTGACGTAACCATCAACGGACAACAAAGTCCGCTGATGGTGGCAGTGGGACAGACAACTGCATCCCTTTATAAATGCTTCGCAGGCGAATCCCGGAAAGTACAATATCCAATTATGTAGATAGTATGCAACGGTTAAGTGAATATAGGATTATGTGGTTATTTGTCTTTTTTGATCTTCCAACAGAGACCAAGCAGGAGAAACAAGCGTATGCCGACTTCCGCAAGCGTCTGCAGGGAGACGGTTTCACGATGATGCAATACTCCGTCTATGTGCGTCACTGTCCCAGTTCAGAGAATGCAGACGTGCACGTCAGGCGAGTGCAAAATCTATTGCCTGAGTCGGGACAAGTGAGTATCCTGCGAGTGACGGACAAGCAGTTTGGCAATATGCAGAACTTTGTGGGCACTAAGAAGCAAAAACGAAAAACAGATGAAGCTAAAATGCCGATACAGCTATCGCTCTTTTAATGTGGACGAGCGATTCATTTCGCAAAATTTCTGATGCGTGTAGGGATGTAGCGTGACGCATCCGCGTTCTACTCCCACAAACATAAACCGATACACGTACATGCAATTTGAGTCTTTTTCTTCAAGATGTCATGTTGTGAATTGACTTCTATTTTGTAATTTAGCATCAGTAGAAACAGTACATGCCAAAATATCGCTGACTATGTGATGTCGTGAATTGCTTTCAATTTTGTAATTTAGCGTCGACAAAAACAGTGTAAGACCAACAATATAGCCATGTTCTTCAGTTGTGAATTGCTTTCAATTTTGTAATTTAGCGTCGACAAAAACAGTACTCAAATATGATTAAATGATGAGCAAGTGTTGTGAATTGCTTTCAATTTTGTAATTTAGCGTCGACAAAAACAGTATCCTACTTACATTCGTGATACGTCCAACGGTTGTGAATTGCTTTCAATTTTGTAATTTAGCGTCGACAAAAACAGTATAATGAAATTTCATCATCTTTGCGAAAAAGTTGTGAATTGCTTTCAATTTTGTAATTTAGCGTCGACAAAAACAGTAGAAGAACTTGCTACACCACCTCTATATACGTTGTGAATTGCTTTCAATTTTGTAATTTAGCGTCGACAAAAACAGTATTCTTAGAATCAATTACATCGGTAACATGTTGTGAATTGCTTTCAATTTTGTAATTTAGCGTCGACAAAAACAGTCTATGCACTTCTACCTCGATACAGCATACGTTGTGAATTGCTTTCAATTTTGTAATTTAGCGTCGACAAAAACAGTCTATACAGAAGAGATATGGGATGGAATCTGTTGTGAATTGCTTTCAATTTTGTAATTTAGCGTCGACAAAAACAGTTTTTGGTGTAATTTCCTCCGACTCTTCTCTGTTGTGAATTGCTTTCAATTTTGTAATTTAGCGTCGACAAAAACAGTAAAATTGCAAATCATCTTTCAAAAGACCATGTTGTGAATTGCTTTCAATTTTGTAATTTAGCGTCGACAAAAACAGTTTACCACGCTATTACGTTGACCACTTATCTGTTGTGAATTGCTTTCAATTTTGTAATTTAGCGTCGACAAAAACAGTATCTTTTTTGCGTGATATGCATTATTTTCCGTTGTGAATTGCTTTCAATTTTGTAATTTAGCGTCGACAAAAACAGTCAAATGAAACAGCAGTACCATCAGACAAAAGTTGTGAATTGCTTTCAATTTTGTAATTTAGCGTCGACAAAAACAGTCCCGAAGGTGAGTCGTAGCTGTCGATAAAAGTTGTGAATTGCTTTCAATTTTGTAATTTAGCGTCGACAAAAACAGTTTTGTTTGCCTGTAATATCTTTAAATTGTCGTTGTGAATTGCTTTCAATTTTGTAATTTAGCGTCGACAAAAACAGTATCGGGAAGAGTTTCCTCACACAAAGTAGGGTTGTGAATTGCTTTCAATTTTGTAATTTAGCGTCGACAAAAACAGTACGATGGATTCGGCACCGACGGCATCAAGCGTTGTGAATTGCTTTCAATTTTGTAATTTAGCGTCGACAAAAACAGTAAATTAGAAAATTCTTCTCCATCTCTTTCGTTGTGAATTGCTTTCAATTTTGTAATTTAGCGTCGACAAAAACAGTACGATGTCTATAATAATTTGATTCACAGAAAATTAGAAGCTGTTTTTGAAAATAAAAATTGCACCATAATGGGTGCAATTTTTATTTTATCCCACTCGTTTTTCTATCCCATCTTCCTGCTTTCCTTATCTCATTCCTAATGGATCTTTCCCTTCTCAAACAACGTATTTATAAGCTATCCCGAAATTCTTTTTTAAATATTGGTACAAATTTTCGATTGAATCGAAAATTTGTACTACTTTTGTTCAATAAAACTATAACTTTATGATTGACAGAATACTAACTAAGAAAATAAAGGAACTTATCTCTCTTTTCCCTATCGTCTCCGTAACGGGTCCTAGACAATCTGGGAAAACTACACTCCTACGCAATATCTTCCCCGACTATTCCTACGTCTCCTTGGAAACACCCGACATCCGTGAATTTGCTATCAACGACCCTCGTAACTTCATACTCACCTACTCCAACAAAGTAATTATCGACGAGGCTCAACGTGTTCCCAACCTTTTCTCTTATCTTCAAACTCATGTCGACGAGATAAATAAACCAGGAATGTACATACTTTCTGGTTCCCAAAATTTTTTGCTAATGCAACAAATTACTCAATCCTTGGCTGGACGTGTCGCTATACTGAAACTCCTCCCATTCTCTCGTACCGAACTCAAAATGGCCTCTCTTCTTCCTGCGGATATCGATCACGAAATCTTTTACGGATCCTACCCCAGACTGTATGACGTTACCATTCCTCCAACCGATTACTACCCTAATTATATACAAACATACGTTGAACGAGACGTTCGTCAACTAAAAAACATCGGCGACCTTAGTCTGTTTATTAGATTCCTTAAATTGTGCGCTGGACGAATCGGTCAACTTCTGAATATGTCCTCTTTAGCAAACGACTGCGGCATTGCTGTCTCTACCGCCCAGTCATGGCTCTCCGTTCTCGAAACCAGCTATATCATCCACCTGCTCCGTCCTGACCATAAAAACTTTAACAAAAGACTTGTTAAATCACCCAAACTTTACTTCTTCGACACAGGACTTGCTTGCAACCTACTGGAAATCAAAGAACCTTCTCAACTTCATAACCATTACCTACGAGGTAACCTATTCGAAAATTATATCATTAACGAATTTGTTAAACGTGCCTATAACTCAGGTGACGAACCTAATTTAAGTTTCTGGCGAGATAATAAAGGAAACGAAATTGATCTCATTCACTCCCAAGAGAACACCCTATCTGCTTACGAAATCAAATCGGGAATGACTTTGTCTCCCGATTACTTCAAAGGCCTTACCTACTGGGCTCAATTGTCTCAATCGGATACAGAACACCTTTCCGTCATCTATTGCGGTAACAATTCTTTCTCTACATCCAATGGTAATTTGTTATCTTACAAAGATTTATGATATATTGGTACAAATTTTCGATTCAATCGAAAATTTGTACGCTCTGACAAATCGCATAACACAGAAAGGAATCAACATACATACTACAAGAGAACGCATTGAGACAAAGGAGTGTCCTGCGGACAGAAATATAACCACCCAATAACAAAAAACCAAAGGGGCATATCCACTGATACACCCCCTCCGAATTTATTCGAAAATGAATTAAAAATTAAATGACAAACCGCCGGCAAACCATGGAAGGGTTCCAGCTCTACCTCTTCCATGTTTAGCACCAACCCAATCTCTTGCAAATTCTACTTTCAAACCAAAGAGATCTGTAAAGTGCCACTTGGCTCCAATATAGTTTCCAAAGATAAAATTAGTTTCAGTACCTTTTATCACTTTCTCCGTGGCTGGTTCTTCCATCAAAAGATTTGCATAAGACCAATGATACAACTCTACTCCACTCATAATACCAGCATAGACATCCAAATTTTTCACAAACTCAAAGTGAAAACTTCCTCGTGCTACAATCGGCAAGGACCAATAATCTCCATCATTAAACGCGTTAAATCCTGCCAACAAACCTAAATCAACCGCTCCATTGTCTCCAAATTTATTGGTGTGAATAAATCCATCCTTCAAACCTACCATCCCATCTATCGAGACGAACGGCATATCTCCCATATGCGGTGGAATACCTGCCATAAGGCCTAAAGAGAAATCGCCCGAATTGGCGAACTGAATCTTCTCTACATTTGATGCACTCGCCCCTGCATAGATAAACAGAGAGGCAATTAATAACATAATCTTTTTCATATTCAACAATATTTAAATTAAACAAAAATATAATTTTCTATACTTCCATTTAATCCGATCACCCCTAAAATATAAGTTCTAATATCATTTGTTTGAGGTGAAAACCCTCAACGGACACGGCACACCACGTCCCTATAGGACAAAATCCCACAAAATGAATTTATAGAATCCGCCTAATACTTATGAATTAGAATTTGAATGACAAACCTCCAGCAAACCAAGGCAAAGCACCTTTATGTTCTCTTAATTGGTTTCTGTATGGCTTCCAATCTTTGGTAAACTCTACCTTCAATCCAAAATGCTCCGTAAAGTGCCATTTGGCTCCCAAATAGGTTCCATATACAAATTTTATATCTGTACCTTTTCTGGTTTCACCTGCAATTAGTTCGTTAGAACCAGACTCATCCAAATACATTTCCTCATAAGACCAATGATACAACTCTACTCCGCTCAAAATACCGGCATAGAGATCCAGATTTTTCACGAACTCAAAGTGAAAACTTCCTCGTGCCACAATCGGCAATGTCCAGTAATCTCCATCATTAAACGTTTGAAATCCTGCCAACACACCTAAATCGACTGCTCCATTGTCTCCAAATTTATTGGTGTGAATAAATCCATCCTTCAAACCTACCATCCCATCTATCGAGACGAACGGCATATTTCCCATATGCGGTGGAATACCTGCCATAAGGCCTAAAGAAAAATCGCCCGAATTGGCGAACTGAATCTTCTCTACATTTGATGCACTCGCCCCTGCATAGATAAACAGAGAGGCAACTAATAACATAATCTTTTTCATATTCAACAATATTTAAATTAAACAAAAATATAATTCTATACTTCCATTTAATCCGATCACCCTCTAATCCCTAAAATACAAGTTCTAATATCAAAAACTGCTAATGCACCTAAATCAACTGCACCACTGTCTCCAATTTTTGAGTGTGAACAAAACCATCCTTCAAGCCTACCATTACATCTGTCGAGATGAACAGTATGCCCGTTGCATTCGGTGGAATACCTGCCATAAATTTTAATGAGAAACCGCCTGAATCGGCGAACTGATTCTTCTCTACATTCGATGCACTCACCATCGCACAAATAAATAGAGAAGCGAATAGCATAAACACTTTCTTCATATTTTCATCATCATTTAAATTAAACAAAAATATAATTCAATACTTTCATTTAATCCGATCACCCTCTAATCCCTAAAAAACACATATAAATTCTAAAAAATTATTTTTCCAACAACCATAATCTCCATTATCAGTCGGAATGTCATTTCTCTGAAATAACACCACAAATATATTTAAATTTGTTGACTTTCCAAATATATCTTTGAATTTTTTCCATCCCATCATTTTTAACATATCACAGTTCTTTCATTAAAGCCATTTTATTTCCATGTATCTACGGCAGATTGTTGATGAAAAAGGGCGAATGCTATTCGCCCCTACATTAAGTGAATAGGCCTGAAAGGCCTTGACTGATATAACCCACGGACAACGACCTGGTTTTTTCCATGCGCTCCTAATGAATAAGTTTCGTCAAAGTACCTCATAAATCAAAAAAATTAGTATTTTTGTGGGTTAATTGTATAAAACTATAACTAAATCATGAAGAAGAGAGTCGTTCTATTCATCATATCTATATTATCTATATGCTCAGCCTCATGGGGTGCTGACTATTTTCAATTACAAAATTCTGATTTTGAACAATGGGAAAAACAAGGTGGTGGTGACGAACCCGTGATGTGGAACACCTATGCTACTGCCGGAGGTTCATTAGGTAGCATGGTAACAAGCACAGCGCAATGTAGCAAGTCCACAGATGTCAGACCCGGAACGTCTGGTAGTTATTCTGCTGCTGTAAAAGCCAGAAAAGTGCTACTTTCCATCATCGCCAATGGTATGATTACAACAGGACAAATTGAAGGTAATAGTTCATCCGCTACTAGCGAAGACAATCATAATATCACCCATAGAAGCACAGGCTATGCCTCTCCGTTCACTGGTCGTCCAGACTCCATCACAGGTTGGGTGAAGACTGCTTTCAAAAGCAGCTCACAACTAGGTCGCTTCTACTTTAACTTTCATGGTAATTATGATACGCAGGATCCTGGTACCGACATGACACAAATCATTGCTGTAGCAGGTATGAACATCCCATATAACACAAATTGGCAGAGACTATCCATTCCTGTTTATTATAAAGGGGAGACTCTAACCATTCTAAATGAGGGTGGTACTGTAACAAGAAAGCCTGCAAGCAACGACGAGCGGCCATCCTACTGTCTGGCATCAATCGCCACCAACTACCTCGCAGGTAAAGGAGATGCATCGGATGTCCTTTACATAGATGATATTGTAATGATTTACAATTCTAAACTGAAATCACTGAAAATCAATGGTGCCGCCGTCTCTGGATTCAACAAAGATGTATATTCGTATGATGCTTCTGATAAATCATATTCGGAGGGAATCGTCACCTGCGAAAGTGACGGTAAGTTCGCTACCATCGAACAATCATTCAACCAAGAGAGCGGTATCCTCACCATCACTGTGAAGGGTGATGACTACAGTGCAAGCAGCAACAAACACACTTACACAATCGCTTTCAAAAAAGAGGCTGCCTCTTGTGATGCGCTTCTTACCTCTTTCAAGATTAACGGAACTCAAATCAGTGGATTCAGTTCATCCACTAAATCATACACACTGAGTGATGTCTATGAGAATGTCTCCTCTGCCATCACCTACACGACATCTGATTGTGCCGAGGCAACGAAAAGTTGGAATGAGGCAACAAGAACGCTCACTATCACGGTTACAAGCAAAAGTAACTATGGTAATAACAGCAACACCTACACGTTCCAATTCCATCAGCCTTACGAATCACTACTAACAAGTCTCAAAATTGGAGGTACCGCCGTCTCTGGATTCTCCTCCTCCACCTATACGTATAGCACCGATCGTGCCTACAGCGAGAACGAACTCTCCTACACAGCAAGTGAGGGTGCAACAGTTACAAACAACTACAACTCACAAAACTACAAACTTACAATGACCGTCAAAGGTGCTGACTACAATGTAAATAGCTCAAACAGTCACACCTACACGATTCAATACCACGCACCTTATGGTTCACAACTAACCTCCTTGAAGGTGTTCGGCTCCGAGGTGACCAACTTCTCTCCTTCTACCTATAAGTATACCGTAAACACCTACGCATACTACGAAGACAAGGTGAGCTACACAGCCGATGCAAATGCAACCGTTGAGAGAAGTTACAACTCATCCACCAATACACTCACCCTTTTGGTGAAAGGTGGCGATTATGCATGGAATACGTCTAACACGCACTCCTACACCATCCAATTCCACGCTCCATTTGGATCTGTTCTAACAGCTCTTGCCATCAATGGAACTGCCGTCAACGCCTTCTCCTCTACCAAGTATGAATACTCGGTGAAGAATACCTACACGGAAGGATCAACAAAGATCACCTACACAGCAAGTGACAATGCAACCGTAACCACCTCGTTCGACGCTACACAAAACGTCTACACACTGGTTGTCAAAGGCGGTGATTACAGTCAAAATAGTGCGAATACACATACCTACACTATTTCATTCCATGATTCGTATGGATGTCAACTCACTGATTTAAAGAACAATGGAACCACAATCGAAGGTTTCAGTCCGTCAAAATATGATTACACCTTGGCAGAGACCTATGCAGCCTCATCCATCACCTATACAGCTGATGATGATGCAACGGTTAGCTCGTCATACAACGAAGCAAATTACAAGATGACTCTCATCGTGTCGGGTGGTGATATCGCAGACAATCCAACCAACAAGAAGACTTACACCATCAACTTCCATGCTCCTTATGGTTCTAAGATGTTAAGTCTAAGCATCAACGGAAAAGCAGTAAGCGATTTCAGCAGCAGTAAATATTACTACACGGTATCCGACACCTATCAAGAGGGCATCGTCTCCTATACAATAGATAGTGAGGCAACCGCTGCTGAGAGTTACGATAGCAGTACTAACACCCTGACAATCACCGTATCGGGTGGTGATATTGCTACAAACAGAACGAACAAACAGATTTATTACATAAAGTTCCACGACTCTTACGGTTCACGACTCACCTCGTTGAAACTAAACGGTTCGGCTGTGAGTGACTTCTCTCCAAATGTATTCAACTACTCCGTTAAGAGCACGTATGATCCTGATAAGACAAAAATCACCTACACAACAGATGCAGATGCAACCGCAACCGCATCTTATAACGAAAGCACAAACACCTACGTGATTGTCGTAAAAGGTGGTGATTTTGCCAACAATCCAAGCAACACCAACACATACATGATTGCTTTCCATGATTCATACGGTTCCCAGCTCACCAGTCTCTCTGTGAACGGTACCTCTATTGAAGGATTCTCCCCTTCAAAATATGAATACACAATAGCTAACGCATACGACCCAACCTTGTTAAATTATACAGCGGATGCAGAAGCCAGCGTGGAAACAACCACCGATGCGAAAAACTACAAAGTGACATTGAAAGTGAAGGGTGGCGACTTCGCTGAAAACAGCAGTAATTATCACACCTACGTAGTCAACTTCCATGCACCTTACGAATATCAACTCACAAGCCTATTGATCAATGGTAGCTCGGTGACAAACTTCAGTCCTAACACCTACAACTACTCCGTAAAAAGCACTTACGAGAACGCTTCCGTAACTTATACGATTAGTGAAGATGCTACAGCTACTGAATATTACGATGAGGCATCGAACACATTGATTATCACGGTTAAATCAGGAGATGCAAGTACTACGAATACCAATAAATACTTTGTAAAATTCCATAATTCGTATGGTTCTCAGTTAACATCCATCAAAATTGACCGCGAAGAGATTCCTAATTTCTCTCCTGATCAATACACATACTATGTAGAAAAGAATTATTCTGACGTCAATGTCACCTACAATGAGGATGAGGATGCAACGGCAACCAGTTCATACGATGAGACGAAGCATACACTTACCATCATGGTAAAAGGAGGTGATTACAACGAAAATAGTGCAAACGTACACACCTACACCGTACAGTTCTGTGCTCCTTCTCTGTTAACTTCATTGAAGGTCAATGGCACATCTGTTCCAAATTTCCGTGAGACGAAGTTCAACTACACATTATCATCCGTAGTCTACGAGAATGCAACCGTCACCTATACCACCTACAGTGGTGCGAAGGTAGACACTACCTACGATGCAAGCTCCAACCTGTTGACCCTTAAGGTATCAGGTTCCGACATCGCCACATTCCCTAATAACTATCACACCTACACCATCCAATTCCACACAACAAGCGGTTCGTTGTTGACAGAGTTATTGGTAAATGGCACATTGATAGAGGGATTCGACAAAAAGCAGTTCTCATACGTTGTTGCAGGTGAGTATGCAGACAATACCATCACCTATACACCAGATGTAGACGCAAGGGCAAAACAATCATTCAACGAGAATACAAATGTGATGTCAATCGTTGTCACAGGTGGTGACATCGCAGAAAATCCACAAAACACCCATACGTACAAGATTCAGTTCTACGCACCATCCAAACTGCGTACATTGAAAGCAGACGGTATCTCTGTCAGTGGATTCTCCCCTTCTGTATATGACTATTCATTGATCTCCTACTCTTATGAGGATACTCGATTGTTGTATATGGCAGACGAAGGAGCAAGCATCGATACAACATACGATGCGCAAGCACACATACTCAATATCAAGGTGAGTGGTAAGGATATCGCTGAGTTCCCAGACAACTATCACGTTTACCACCTACAATTCAGCAAGCCTTTTGAATCACAATTAAAAGACTTGAAGGTAGACGGTAGCACCATTGCATCATTCGATAGAGATGCCTATTCATACAAATACGATGCAGTATATGGCACAGTTCAGTTGGATATTATTCCAGATGATGCTGCTACCATTGATACAACGTATAACAAGAACACGCATGTTCTCACCATTGTCGTAAAGGGAGGAAATATCAAAAAGGTTAGTAGCAACTACCATACCTACACCATTGAATTTAACGATCCAACCAATTATCTTTCACAATTGCAGTCCATCAGCATCAATGGAGAGGTGTTGAAAGACTTTGACCGCAACGTCTATATTTATGACATCGACGGATCATTGTCTAATCTATCCTTCGTTGCCGATGAATATGCAACTGTCACCGAGGTATACGACCCACAAAAGAATGCGTTGGAACTCACTGTCAAGGGAGGTAACATCGACAAGGATCCGGAGAACTTCCACATCTACACCATTCGATTCACAGCGCAATTCAATTTCGAATCGTATGTCACCGAGCTCTCTTACGATGGTATCTCTGTACCATCCTTCAACAAGGAGGTATACGAATACACGATCAACAGCACGTATGACGCTTCCAATCTAAACTTCTCAGTTAGTGCTTTAGCTCAATACTGTGCAGACTACGACAAGGATACGAAAACAGTAACCATCGTCGTATGGGGAGGTGATTTCAAATCCAATGCCTCTAATTTCCACACCTACAAGATTCAATTCAAATAAGAATTAAGATTATTCGATACCATGTAGAGACGCACGGCCGTGCGTCTCTACACATATATACACATATATACCACACATCAGAAACACATCACAAAAAAGGGTGTGTCAATTGATTTGACACACCCTTGTCGATATAAGGTTTTTTATAAACTACGTAACCTTTGCTTGACCAAGATTTTATTTGATTGTCATCATCACCTGACCAGCCTTCACCTTTTCGTTTTTAGAAGCACCTGGACGAACCTTACCAGTCATCAAGCAACCGATCAAATTGTCGATTAGAACAATTTTTGGATGATCTTCCACGTTGCGAATCAAATAAACCTGATAGTTACGATTGTTGTTCAAGCACATATCCCACTCTTTTTCAGTTAGGAAGAAGGTCTTTGAATCATCTTTCGCACCCTTACAAGCTATATAATACTCGGTACTGTTATTCTCAAAGTCAACAATTTCGAAGTCATAACCATTCGTTGTTTTAGTCTTCTCGTTGCACCATTTCACACGGTTAGGATATTTCTTTTCGAGATAGTCGAACAAAATCTTTTCACTTGCAGCGGAGATTGTTTGACGAGCGACAGCATCAAGATCGATAACCACCTTCTTATCACGCTCTTTCCATTGGTTGATAGCCACCTGCAAATCTCTCTTATTCGCATTTAGAGCTTCAATTTCAGCATCCTTATCAGCGATAATATCATGAAGTTGTTGAATGGTCTCGTTAGCTTCCTTAGCAGTATTTTGCAACTGACTAATACTTTCAAGATTAGATTTCTCAGCAGCACGAAGTTGTTCGTTCTCTTTTGTCAAGTTCTCTTTCTCTTTCAACACGCGTTGTAGAGTCTCCATATTAGCCTTCAACAAAGACTCGATATCTTGGTTCGCATTTTGAAGAGCAGAAACAGCGTCGAAATGTTCTCTGCTGAAGTTTTGAGAAACAGAGACACCTTGTACAGATTCAGCCTCTTTTGCAAAATTCTTATTGTTAATTTGAGGTGTAGGTTTCTTTTCAGGAGCCTCCTCTTGTTTTGGTTGTGCCTGTGCAGCAGGTTGTTGCACAAAAGCAGCCATTCTCGGAGCCTCAACCTTAGGTTCCTCTTTAGCCTCTATTTTTGGTTCTTCTTTTGGTTCCTCCTTGATCTCCACCTTTGGTTGAGCTACAGGTTCTGGTTTTACTTCAGTCTTAGGAGCTTCTGGTTTTGCCTCCACTTTAGGAGCAGCAGGAGCAGCCTTAGTATTGAGTGCATTAATAATTGGAGCCACCAATTCACGAATAGCAAATGGGTCACCCAACTTATCCTCAGGGATATTGCAACAAACACCTCCTGTAAGTTGAGCAGCCTTTTGTGCAGAACGCAAATCAGACTCTCTCATTGTTACACCAATGATGTTCACCTGGATTCCAAGCGCCAACTTTTCAACCTCATATTCAAAGACACCACCATCAGTATCCTCTCCAGCAGTAATAAGAACTATCTTCTTCTCATCAGCATCAAGTGCTTTCAATGACTCCATAGACTCCTTAACGGTAGCAGCCACAGGAGCACCTCCACTTGCCAATGGAAGAGAAGTAGCTTTTGTAATAAAATCTGACTTTGTGTTAGGTTCTGCTAAATCGAGAGATTTGATGATAATCGGAGATCCGCATACTGATTTGAAAATTCTCATACCAAATACCCCTGAGAAATCAAAATTAGGAGCAATCTCATCTGTTAAAATTCTCTGCGTAATTGACAACTTCTTGTCCATCTTATCGGAAATATCGATAAGGAAATCGGTTACTTGTTTCATGGCATAATATATATTTTTTGTGTTTTTTGTATTTTTTGCTAAAATAATAATTGTCTATGTAAAAATTAAAAATTCCACTCATTTTTTTCAAAAAAAAGGAAAAAATCATCTCTTCACCATAAGACAAAGAAATCTAACAGTGTTTAAATTTTGATTTTTACTGAAAAATAACGGCATTTCATTGAAATATAATTGTCCTATACAAGTTAACAAATACCTTAGCACATAGAAAGTGTAATGAGTTGGCATAATTTAACATCATGAGCGTTTTTCACAGCAAACTGATTAACAAAAAAGCTTCATGAGTTGCAAAGTGCCCAAAAAAAGAGAAGATTTTTTAAAGTTGCCCGCTTTATTATTAGTTTTTCTCTGTTTTTTTTGTACCTTTGCATATACAAATTATGACCCTAAATTGTGTTGTTCTATATATTTCGGAGTCAGTTTGCTGTGAAGCAAGCTGGCTTTTTTGTTTTTAGGCCATTTCGATTTTTAAAATAATTTATATATTTGTGTCAATATATTGTATAAAACTTATAAAGCTAATTAGATGTCTAACATAAACTCTAAATAAATGAAACTGGCAAGTAAATTAGGTTTAATGGTCGCTCTTCTATTCAGTTGTTGGACCATGACGAATGCGCAGAATTCAGTATCCATTTTGGATAAAAATGGAGCTATCACAACCTACCAAATGGCGCAGTCGGGGAAAATGTTTTTTGAGAATGACTACTTAATGATTAAGGAGACTTCCAATTCAAACACTAAAACATATCTTTTGTCCAATATCAAAAAAGTTTTCTTCGGCGAATTCTCTGACATTGACGATGTTAATGGCACTCAGGTTTCCATATTCCCTAACCCGACAACAGACAACGTATACATAGCATACGCTAAGGAGGGGGACAAAACGGAGATCTTTACATGGAACGGCATCCTTCTTGCCGAGAAAAGTTACTCAATAGGAAATGGCGTTTCCCTATCTGAATTTCCTATAGGATTATACATTATACGTATCAATGGTCAATCTTTTAAAATCAGCAAAAAATGAAAAAGTCCTTATTGATCATAGCAGCCTCACTTATATCATCGTATGCATTGGCAGCAGAATACACAATGTTCATCAACGATGGAACTCAAATACGAGAAGAGAAATGTGAAGACATCGACACCATAAAAGGTTATGGCGATGTGGTGACCTTCTTTGAGAAGGAGAAAAAACGCTCCTTCAACGCAATGACTACCGAACTCACCTTCGAGGAGATTATTACAGCCAACGACACGGTTTCCATCACTTGGGGCGGTGCCTCTCCTGTAATCAAAAATCCATACACGCAAAGCATCATGATCTCTACTGACGGAGACCATGTAACCGTGAGTTGCGCCACTCAGCTAAAAGACGTTGTATACAAACTAAGCGGCTCATCATCTAATGGTTCATTCACCATCGAGACTCCTCGTAAGTTTACCCTTCTTATGGATAATTTGAACCTCGCTTCAAAATCCTTCAACTCAACAATCCGTTCATTCTCAGGTTCTACCATGAATATCGAATTGAAAGGAACCAACTCCCTAAGAGATACGGTAACAGATACATGCAACGCTACTCTCCGAAGCAAAGGACAAATCGTCTTTGCCAAAGGATCTACGGGTTCGTTGTTTGTCCATGCTAATGCAAAACGTGCCATTCAGACGGGCGACTACCTACAAATCAGTGGTGGTAACATCACTGCCCAATCTTACAGAGGCGATGCCATTAAAGCTAACGATTATTTCCTAATGACCAATGGAACCTTAAGCATATTAGGTACTGGTATGGAGGTATCGGCTGGATATGCAATGATTAGCGGTGGTAAAATAAGCATCGACTCGAGAGTGGAGGATTCCAAAGGTATAAAGGTTGCCAAAGACACTTCTTTACCAGGAAGTCAGACCAACGGCACCATCACCATTTTGGGAGGAACTCTTGACATCTCTATGTATGGAGGTGGAAGCAAAGGTATCAAAGCAGAACATGACTTCATCATGAGTGATGGTACCCTCACAGGTAAAGTTTATGCTGGCCCTATCATCGAAGAGGTGAATGGCGAAGAGGATGTCTCATACGCTGCCTTAGTCAAAGCTGACAGAAGTTTAGCCATCAATGGAGGTAGTGTTAAGATCACACTCGACAAGATTGCTTTAGGTTCTCGTGGTTTGGTTGCCGACACAAGCATCATCATCGAAGGAACAGCAACTGTTGACATCGAAGGAAATGCCGAGGCTTATGTTTATGAGAATGACAATGGTAAGATAAAAGAGAAATGTGGTTACGGGCTGAAAGCAGACGCCGCCATCAACATTGGTGGTTCCAGCAAGGTAACCATCCTTGGTACTGCAATCGCTGGCACAGCAAAAGAGAATGCAATCATGTGCGCAAGAACGGAAACCGACATTAACATCAACGACAACAGTACTGTCTATTTCAAATCTGTCACAAATGCACCTTTGAGAGCAAAGAATATTTACTTCAATGGAGGTATCTTCGTTGCTGAGACAGAGAGTGAATTTAGTGCTTGTGGAACGGCAACAGCCGGCGCAAGAGGTGGTATCTTCTTTGGTGTGGGATATAGCACTGTCATAACAACCAGTCGCGTCACCTCTACTGGCGTAGTGTTATCTGATGCAGCCTACACTCCTAATACGGCTATCAACATCAGTGATGCCGCTGGAACAAGTGTTCTCACCTTTGCAACCAGTGGTCACAGTGCCTCTTCCAAAGCAAAATATCTGACGTTCTCATCTCCAACCGTAGCACCTGCTTCTGATTTCGTATACACTTACAGCGCAGTTGCACCTCAGGGTACTTCTATCAACGGATACTATCCTAACAGTGAGAAACCAACAGGCGGAGTAACAATGAATTTCAGAACACCAGTTACTGGAAGTTCTCTGATAATTCGCAGATGATAATCTAATCTATACATAAAAAAGAAAGAGGAGTCTAGGCTCCTCTTTTTTTGTTCTTAGGGGAGATGTAATAATACAAAAAGATTGTTTTCTTTTCTTCTCCCGAAGCTTGAAAAGCAGAGGACTGTACATCCTGTACAGTCCTCTGTCCGATTTTATTTAATCATACAATAGATCTGTATGATCATAAGAATCCATGTTATAATATCATGGATTCTAAACACTTTTCGAATTTTTTTAATTCGAAAAGTAATAAATTTTTTAACTTTCATTTATTTTAAAAGTTTTAAAATTTATTCTGGAACTTATTAAGTCCCATCCCATTCCCAGAACCTTCAATTATTGGCATCAATTATTTTTTAAACAACCTTTGCCAAAGTGGTTATGGTATCTGGGTACCATAACCTACAATAAAAACACAGTCCTCCTTTCGGAAATTAATTACAACTCCTCTCAATACCTCCATATTCCATTATTGGCATCAATTATTTTTTAAACAACCTTTGCCAAAATGATTATGGTATCTGGGTACCATAACCGGGGATCAAAGAAGAGGAGTTGTAATGACAGTTACGATTCCTCTTTGTCTTTATATAATAATACAATAGCGATTCGGAAATTAACCACAACTCTGTTAAATATTCTTTTTCAGGTAGTTAAATAATATTCTTCCTTCCTAAACACAACCATTACTAAAATAATGTACTTTCCTCACAGATAACACTCTAAAATTTTTGACTAACTTATCAGTGTTAAACTGATAGTTATTATGAAGAAACATGATTTACACGTGATAAAGTAGAACTAATTCAGAACTTCATCGACCGTATGACCGCCACTGATGGCGATGTGTTCGATGAATGGGACAAATATGTTGCCGAACAGAAGGAGGCCGATGGCTATATCAGTTCAATCGGCGAGACACTCGGCAAGGTGCTCCCTTCCGGGCTCAATCCGTTCACATCCCAGCGTGGTGAACTCAAAGCCAAGGTCTTTGAGGCACTGGAGGCGTTGTTCAACAATAAACATAAAAAAAACAAGCATGATATTTTAATCACCCCTAAAAATCACTGTATAAGGGGTGATTTCTCATTGATATATTTTGCTTTGGCCTTTTCTGGATAGTAAGCAGGGTCGCCATCCTGGCTTTTAGCATCATGTAAAAGTATGCCTTCTAATAGAGCATATCTTTCACATATTTTTTTGAAATCCGAATAAAGAGCATTGTCCCAATAGTATTTTTTTAAAAGGTATAGTTCGGAATAAGATATCGATCCCATAATCCATGAATAATATTTGTGTCGGTTATCAAACTCTTTTCCAGCATCATCATCGTTGAGTATACTTGTTTCATCTATATGTTTGATAATAGGAAGAATAACATTTATACACTTTGACATCGCGACGTATAGAAAATCCTTATTATCCTTATCCTCTGAAAATGTATTTTTTAAGTTTATTGCTACATTATGTAAAAGAATCTCCACCCACCTTTCTAAAAATTCTATTTTTTCGTATTTCTGTCCGTAAATTTCACCTGAAAGATTATTTATGACATTATTGTGCTGATCTATAGATTTGTAGATTAAATCTTCTAATCTGGAAATGTTCGCTTGTTTCAAAGTTTCAGCCATAATATTCTTTTGCGCTTCCATCTCATTTCGTAGACGTTCGACTTCAAGTTTTTGTTGAATCAGAGCGTTGGTGCTCTCCTTTGTCTCTTGCACTAAATATTCCAAGACGGTTGCCTGTTTTTCTTGAGCTGCCGTACCCTCTTTTGTCGCTTGACGTTGTTGACCCAATTCCTCTTTCTGCATCAAAAGTGTGATAATCATTCCTGCGGCTGCAAAACCAGAGAAAAGGGTATTAATCGCATTGAATATTTCTTTAAACGATTCCAAACTCTCCCCCGGAATTTTAGCACCTATACAACATATAATTAACTCAAAAACAAAAATTGCAACGAATATTATTATTAGCAACTTTATCCAATTACGCTCTGGTTGCTGTGTATTACTTTTTTTTGTATTATTCTGATTTTCCATTTAAATATCCCTTTTTAATTCCTCCTCAAATATACTCAATTTCCCAGAGCATTTCTATTAATCTCGCTTTTATTGCTCCTCCCCCTTTCATCATAAAGAAGCCATTTTCTTCTTCGCCTCCTCAAGGACTGAAATCACCTGATCACACCATGCATCAAACTCTGCATCTTCTTTTTGTAATTCTGGATGGGAAAGCAGATAATCTATCGTCTCTTTCACTCCTTGATGGAAACTTTTCGTGGCACAGAAGCCTGGCACCGCCCTCTTTAACTTCGTATTGTCAAATACAACGGAATTGGCCTTATCTCCTATCAAACTGCCCGTAAAATCGAAATCACCCACAGAGGCTAAAAACGAGGAAGAGACATAATAGGGATGCAACTGAACACCCAAAGCATCTGCTATCGACTGATAGATCTGATTCCACGTCAGCGTCTCATCCGACGTGATCTGAAAGGCTTGTCCCATCGCATGCGGATTACCAATCAACCCAACAAAGCCCTTGGCAAAATCTGAATTGTGCGTCATCGTCCACAATGAGGTTCCATCTCCATGAATGATAACAGGTTTCCCCTCCATCATTCGTTTGACCACCTGCCAACTACCCTTCTTGCCATGAACACCCAACGGAATGGAACGTTCATCGTAGGTGTGACTCGGACGTACGATGGTGACAGGGAATCCCTCCGAACGATACTTCTCCATCAAAAAATCCTCGCATGCTATTTTATTGCGTGAATACTCCCAATAGGGATTGGACAACGATGTTGCCTCCGTGATTCGATAGTCTGCCAACGGTTTCTGATAGGCAGAAGCCGAACTGATATAGATATACTGCTTAGTTCTGTCCTTAAACAAACGATAGTCTCGTTCCACATGCTCTCGGGTGAAACCAATAAATTCACAAACTGTATCAAATGAGAGTGAGCCTAAAAGACGATTCACCTCCTCTTCCTGATTGATATCTACACTAATCGTCTTCACACTGGAAGGGAATTCTTTATTACGATTACCTCGATTAAGGAGGTATAATTCGCAGCCAGACTGTGACAGTAAACGGGTGATGGCAGAGCTAATGGTACCGGTACCACCAATCATGAGAACTTTCATACTTTAAAATTTTTAAGGTGGGTTCTACAGCGTTCTTCAACCCACGATTCATACTAATTGTTTAAACGGTGAATTCATAGAACTCACCTATCGGGAGACAAAAATAAACAAAAAATAATAGTTGTCCAACAGTCCTTACCGACCACCTGTAAACAAACGACTCAACCAAGCAGGTGCTACACGTTTCAGACACCAATAGCAAATCAAGCCTAATGCAATAACCATTGTCGGACAAATCAGGAAGCAGGCAAGCATACCCTTAGACCCATACGATTCAAAAAGAGGCACGATAAGTTTTTGAAGTAACAACAATGGCATAGAAAAGAAGGCATACAGGAAGAAACTGGTACCGGAGATGGTGGATGGTAGCCACGACTCCTTTTTCTGCGTCAGACGAAGCGCCAATAGCAAAATAGTGGCTATTCCGAAAAGATCATTCACATGCTTAATCCATACCCAAAACACCTCATAACTTCTAAAGAAACGGAAATGTAATATCGGTACAGCTAAGAGAAGATAAATAAGCAGGAAGAGGTAGCAACGCATATCACCCCACTCCACTGGGATAACAAACTTTCGTATACCCGCATACGCACCGAGGGAGAAGAAAAAGAGAGCTTGGTCGCTTGGTGCATAAAAATCAGGGATCAATTCGCCAGCCCATAAGACGGCAAAGACCAAAAGGATAAATCCCTTTGTCTTAGTCAACAGAAGATAAAGTAAAGGTGACAGAAGGGAGATAACCATCAAATCACGCACGTACCATAACGGGATATCAAGCACCAACCCCGTGAAAGAGTCATCGCCATAGACATGACCGATGTTCCAGAACGACCAAATAAAATCAGAAAAGGAAAAGCTTGTCGCCGCCTTACCCGATGGCATAGGAGCAATCGTCATGGATCCCAGATAGTAAAGGAGGAAGACCACCCCATTCCACACTAAGTAGGGAATCAGAAGGGAATGAAGACGACGATGGAGTTTCTCACAATAGACACCTTTCGTGAATTGGTCTATATTGATAAAAAAGAGATAACCAGATATGATAAAAAAGATAGGAACGCACAAGCGGAAGAGGGATTCATAGAGGAATCCGTGGAACAGATTAAATTCCCTATAGGTACCTAATCGAACAATAGACTCACAAAAAACGGGCGGATCGCAATGCATAAATACAATCAGCACACAAAGTGGGAATCTAATATTTGAGATTAGTGACCGCATAGACAAAAAAAGGGTTGTCTGCAAAATCCAGACAACCCTCTAATATCATTTTAATTATTTTACATTACCAACCTTGATAAGGTACTCAGCAATCTGAACAGCGTTCAAAGCAGCACCTTTCTTGATTTGGTCGCCTACCAACCAAAGAGTAAGACCATTTTCGCAAGACAAGTCCTTACGGATACGACCTACGTAAACATCATCCTTACCAGCCAAGAAGAGAGGCATTGGATATTTCTTGTTAGCAGGATCATCCATCAATTGGATACCTTCGCCCTTTTCGAAAGCCTCACGAGCTTGTTCTACGCTGATAGGCTTCTCAGTTTCAATCCATACAGCCTCAGAGTGAGAACGAAGAGAAGGAACGCGAACGCACATAGCAGAACAATTCACATCGCTATGCATGATCTTCTTTGTTTCGTTAAACATCTTCATCTCCTCTTTTGTATATCCATTGTCAGTAAAGACATCGATCTGAGGAATTACATTATATGCCAATTGATAAGCGAACTTATTAACCGTCACAGGTTTGTTGTCCAACACTTCACGATATTGTTGTTCCAACTCAGCCATTGCAGCAGCACCAGCACCACTGGCAGCTTGATAACTAGCCACGTGAATACGCTTGATGTGACTGATTTTCTCAATAGGTTGAAGAACAACCACCATCATGATGGTAGTACAGTTAGGGTTGGCGATAATGCCTCTTGGACGATTCAATGCATCCTCAGCATTACATTCAGGGACTACCAATGGAACATCAGGATCCATACGGAAGGCACTTGAATTATCGATCATCACAGCGCCATACTTTGTGATGTCAGCAGCAAACTCTTTTGAAATACTTGCTCCTGCAGAGGTAAATGCGATATCCACACCCTTGAAGTCATCGTTGTGCTTCAACTCCTTTACGGTATATTTCTTTCCCTTAAACTCGTAAACAGACCCTGCACTTCTGGATGATCCGAACAAAACTAAATCATCCAACGGAAAATTTCTTTCTGCTAAAACACGAAGGAACTCTTGTCCGACTGCTCCACTCGTTCCAACAATTGCTACTCTCATTCAATTATTTTTTGTTAATTATTGTACAAAAATCGTTACAATATCATTTTTTATCCATAATTTTGCAACGCCTGTGCAAAGATAGTTTATAACAAATAAATATCTGTAAAATGAGACAAAGAATTTTATCTGTTTTTGTGGGAATCTTTTTCACAATGGTAACGAACGCTCAAATTTCTGAGCATTTTTCGACGGGAAACCTCCCATCCTCGTGGGGTGGAGAAACCTCCAAGTTTGTTTTGGAAAACGAACAACTACAACTAAACGACACTATGAAAACCGGGTCGGCCTACCTCTCTACCTACTCAACAGCCATCGACAACGGCTCCTGGGAGATGCATCTTCAAATGAAGTTCAAACCTTCCGGATCCAACTATGTTCGCTATTACCTGACCAGCAACAGTCCCATCCTCAACGAAGGTCTTGATGGTTATTACCTCCAAATCGGCAACACGAACAAACAAATCTTACTCTACAGAATGAAGGGTACCTCCTCCAAAAAGATTGGTGAGAGTATCGAAAACAGAATCGACACCTCATCAATCGATCTTTCTCTGAAGGTGATCAGAGGACAAAACGCTGAATGGAAGGTGTATACAAAACTAAATGAGGAAAGTCAGTTTACGGAAGAGTTCTCAGTCTCCGACTCCACCTTTCTGACATCCTCCTTCACTGGCATCTATTGCAAATACACCAAGACGAATGCAAACAAGATAACTTTCGACGACATCATCGTAGAGGGTGATGGCGAGGAAGACCATGAGCACCCAACCATCAAATCCTTCACGCCTACCGACACACTGTTAACCGTTCAATTTGACGAGTGGATCAACGAAGATTTCTTTCAGTTGAGTATGAATCCACAGCTTGATCATACAGCCGAATGGAACAATGCACACAACCAACTCTCTATCCGCCTCAACGACTCCATGAAGAACGGACAGAAATACGAACTGGCACTGTCCGACATACGCGACTTCAGAGGGAACACATGCGATACGTTATTAAAATTTGCACATATCGACGAGATTGAGGCTCAAGACCTGCTGTTTACAGAGGTTTTGTTTGTGCCCAACAGAGATGGAAGTGAATTTGTAGAGATTTATAACAAGAGCGACAAGGTGTTAGACCTCTCCCTATTGAAATTCTCCACCCGCAAATCAAACGATTCATCGCTCTATTCAGCAAAAAAAATTGCATCGGAGCCTTGTCTGATATTTCCAAAGGAGATTAAGGTGCTGACCAACAACAAAGAGGGAGTCACCGCTTTCTATCAATGTGAAGAAAGCGCCTTCATCGAGATGAGCTCCTTCCCTTCACTTCGTAATGAAACAGGGGCTATTGTGCTTTTCCGTAGCAAAGACTCACTTATCATCGACAATTTCTATTACGAAGCAGCAATGCACGAAGAGAATGTTCCAAACAAGGGAACGGGAGTCTCGCTGGAAAGGGTTAGTGTTGATAGCGACGAATGGGTATCCTCTGCAAGCATAAATGGATATGCCACACCTGGCTATTTTTCAAGTAGCAAGACAACAAGAGAGAACGGTATCGACGACATCCGCTTTGATGCAACGGAGGTATGTTATCCACTCTACGGAGAGGAGCATCACTTCCAACTAAAATATCAATTAGATGCACCTAATTACATCGCAACTATCAGGGTGTATCATACCAATGGTGTGTGTGTAAAAGAGATCATTCGCAATGCAACCCTCTCCATGGATGGGGTCATCGAATGGGATGGAACCAACAACAATGGACGTGCGCTTCCAACTGCCCCTTACATCGTAAGGATGGAGGCCATCAACGCACATTCGGGCAGACGCATCACTCGCTCATTTGTTGTGTTGATTTCACGTTAACGGAGTGTCCTTCGGACAGAAATCTTACAAATCTTTGCAAATCTAACAAATATGTTTTCCTATGGATTTGATTGCAAAAATAGATTTGTATGATTTGATTAGATTTGTGAGATTTCTCGCGAAGCGACTCTTAATAGATTAATACCTATTTCTCTCATAACGGAGTGTCCTTCGGACAGAAATCTTACAAATCTTTGCAAATCTAACAAATATGTTTTCCTATGGATTTGATTGCAAAGATAGATTTGTGTGATTTGATCAGATTTGTGTGATTTCTCGCGAAGCGACTCTTTAGATATAATACCTATTTCTCTCATAACGGAGTGTCCTTCGGACAGAAATCTTACAAATCTTTGCAAATCTAACAAATATGTTTTCCTATGGATTTGATTGCTGAGATAGATTTGTATGATTTGATCAGATTTGTGAGATTTCTCGCGAAGCGACTCTTAATAGATATAATACCTATTTCTTTCCGTTAAAAATTGAAATAGGTTGATGGATTGAAAACGGAAGGAGGATGGTCAAGCAAAGTGGCCATCCTCCTTTCATAATTTTCAAACATGAAATTAAGAACTGTCAGGGACGGACAATAACTGAACAGAAAGGCCCATTCGCATAATGTACGGGCGAATAACATTCGCCCCACTTCATCAACAATTTGTCGTTGATTCGTAAAAATGCGCAATATAAACAAATAATATATATCATTAACATAAATCAATAAATCATTAGAGAGGGTGAAATAAATGTTAATTTTTTTGAATCTGTATTACCTTTACAATAATTTTAGGACACAAAATCATCGCAAAGTATTCTGGTGTTCTGGTATTTTGATATAAAGAATAAGGGGAATAATAATATAACGTTATGAAGAAAATAATTACGACTTTCATTATGATGCTCTGCGCCGTATGCGGGGCGAGTGCGGCTAATTATCTGACCTTTACGGCAGAGGAGGATAGTTCTACGTTTGGAATAGTCTACGACTGGGCGGGTCTCTTGCCATCAAATGGTTGGCCAGATATACAATACTCCTTAGACGGAGGAGAGACATGGTCAGAATTGGCGATCGGAGATAAAATCATATTGGCAAAGAAAGGAGATAAGGCTCTAATTAGGGGATATAATGAAAATGGAATGGGACATTGGTCAACCTGGGAGGGGTATGAATATGAAACTGAGAGTAATTACCAATACAATTACACTCAATTCGTCATGACGGGTGCTATTGCCGCCAGCGGTAGTGTGATGAGTTTGATTGACGGCATAGGCGAAACTCTTGTTGTCCCTAGCGACAATTGTTTCTTTAGTTTGTTCTCAGGGTGCACAAGTCTCACAAATGCACCCGAATTACCTGCTACAACATTGGCTTCTTATTGTTATTCCGGAATGTTCTCGGGTTGTACGAGTCTCACAAATGCTCCTGAATTACCTGCTACATCGTTGGCTTCTTGTTGTTATTCCGGAATGTTCAAAAGTTGCACCAGCCTGACGCAAGCCCCTGAATTGCCTGCCACGACATTGGCTGGAGCTTGTTATAAATCTATGTTCTCAGGGTGCACAAGTCTCACAAATGCACCCGAATTACCTGCCACAAAGTTGTCAAATAGCTGTTATTCCGGAATGTTCTCAGGTTGCACAAGTCTCACAAATGCACCTAATTTACCTGCTACATCGTTGGAGTGGAATTGTTATTCCGGAATGTTCTCAGGTTGCACAAGTCTCACAAATGCACCCGAATTACCTGCTACAACATTGGAGGGGTATTGTTACGAAAAAATGTTCTCGGGTTGTACGAGTCTCACAAATGCACCTAATTTACCTGTTACAACATTGGCTTCTCATTGTTATTCCGGAATGTTCTCAGGGTGCACAAATCTCACAAAAGCTCCTGAATTACCTGCTACATCGTTGGCTTCTCATTGTTATTCCGGAATGTTCTCAGGGTGCACAAGTCTCACAAATGCACCTAATTTACCTGCTACAACATTGGAGGAGTATTGTTACGAAAAAATGTTCTCAGGGTGCACAAATCTCACAAAAGCTCCTGAATTACCTGCTACATCGTTGGCTTCTAATTGTTATTCCGGAATGTTCTCAGGGTGCACAAGTCTCACAAATGCACCTAATTTACCAGCTACAACATTGGAGTGGAATTGTTACGAAGAAATGTTCTCGGGTTGTACAAATCTCACAAAAGCACCTAATTTACCAGCTTCAAAGTTGGCAGGTAGTGCAGCTACAAGGTTGATAGGTAGTTGTTACGGAGGAATGTTCTCAGGTTGCACCAACTTGTCTGAAATCAGTGTTGACTTTACTAAGTGGGGCTCGTTGCACACTGATTCTTGGGTTGAAAACGTTGCCCCAACTGGCACCTTCTACTGTCCGAAAGAATTGCCACTTGAATATGGAGTGGACAGAATACCTGAAGGGTGGACGGTGAAACATATTGAGGTTGGCGTAAATGCCACCTTAGCCGACAACATCACCGTATGGACCGATGATTTAACCATCTACGTCCGTGGTGCAAAAGGAGAAGTTTCGATCTATGATTTGTCGGGCAAGCGGGTGGCGGTCTCCTACTCCGCGGATGAGGAGCGTGCGTTGAGCGTGCCAGCCAAAGGTGTTTATGTGGTCCGGACGAATTATGGCACATCGGATGTGTTGGTGCGCTAAGGGGCACCGACACAATTCGGTTATAAATACCAGGGTGTCGCCCTTTCAGGGCTATCAATAATGTGCCTGTCGTTTCACACACACAGAGGTTTACACCCCTGCCTGTGTTGTCACCGCCCCGTTGGGGCTCAGGTCGTGCAGGTCAGGTAAGGGCGTGCTGGCGAGAAGATTAAGTAGAAAAATATATAGTTTATGAAGAGAATATTTACAGCTTTCATGATGATGCTCTGCGCCGTATGTGTGGCGAGTGCGGCTAATTATTTGACCTTCACCGCTGCGGAGGAGGGGTCTTCATTCGGAATAAAAAACACGAATAACGACCCTGATGTCCAATACTCGTTGGATGACGGGGCGACGTGGACCGTCTTGGCGGATGGTGAATCGATCGCCTTGGCGAAGAAAGGGGACAAGGCTTTGCTGAAGGGAAACAATCCTGAGGGCTTCTCCCACGATTATCTGAACTGCACGCAATTCGTGATGTCCGGCTCCATCTCCGCCAGCGGAAGCGTGATGAGCTTGATTGACGGTGTGGGTGAAAGCCTTACCATCCCGAACAAAAAATGTTTCTATTATTTGTTCAGCAATTGTGAAAGCTTGGTACAGGCGCCCGAACTGCCCGCCACCCATTTGGCGGATAGTTGCTATGCTAACATGTTCTATTTCTGTATCAACTTGGAGAAGGCGCCCGAACTACCTGCCACAGAGTTGGCGGAGTATTGTTATTTTGCCACGTTCGCCTGCTGCCGCAAAATGGTGGATGTGCCACAGTTGCCCGCCAGTGTGATGGTCAAGGGATGCTATAATTCCATGTTCCTCGGATGCTATAGCTTGAAACAAGCACCCGAATTGCCTTCCACCGAGTTGGCCAATAGTTGCTATGCGAATATGTTCGCCTATTGCATCGGTTTGGAGAAAGCCCCTGAACTTCCGGCGACGGTAGTGGTGGACAGTTGTTATCTCTGTATGTTCTCCCGCTGTGACAGTCTGACGCAGGCGCCGGCACTGCCTGCCACCGAGTTGGCGTACAGGTGCTACTATAGCATGTTCGATTATTGCGTATCCCTGGAGGTCGCACCCGAGTTGCCGGCCACAACATTGGCGGAGCAGTGTTACTACAATATGTTCTCGGAATGTTTCAGTCTGAAAAAGGCTCCGGAACTGCCCGCCACCGAGTTGGTGAAGGGTTGCTACACGTTCATGTTCAATGATTGCACAAGCCTCTCTGAAGTCAAAGCGCACTTCACTTCGTGGGAATATGTGGGCTATACTTATTGGTTGTCGGCAGTCGCCTGGCCGGGTACATTCTATTGCCCGAGGGAACTTGCCAAAGACACCTTCCCTTCTGATATTCCTTACAGATGGGTGGTGAAATACAATGAGGGGATCGACACCACCGCCAACTACCTTACTTTCACAGCCGAGGAGGATGGCTCATCCTTCATGATAGAGCACCACTATATGGAGAGATTCCCGAATATCCGGTATTCCTTGGATGGCGGAGAGTCGTGGGCCGCTTTGATGTATGGTGACACGGTTTTCTTGCCGAAGAAAGGGGACAGGGCGATGTTGAGTGGAAATAATCCAGCGGGTCTTTCTCAGTCTTACACCTCATATTCGAGTTTCATCATGAATGGGAAAATAGCGGCCAGCGGTAGTGTGATGAGCCTGATTGACGTGGATGGCCTTTCCACGGAAATCCCTAACGGACATTGCTTCTGTCGATTGTTCGAGGGTTGCAAAGCCTTGTCAAAAGCCCCTGAATTGCCTGCCACTACCTTGAAGGAGAGTTGCTACATGGCCATGTTCAAAGATTGTGAATATATGCTCCAAGCACCGGAATTGCCGGCCACGACAATGGCTGATAGTTGTTATGCATACATGTTCAGTGGGTGCGAAGACATGAAGAGCATCCCAGCATTGCCCGCCACAGAGTTGGCTGTGGGTTGCTATTCGCATATGTTTATGAGTTGCTCTAGTCTTCCTCGGGCCCCGGAATTGCCGGCCATGACAATGGCTGAGGGTTGCTATTCATGGATGTTTGCAGGTAGTTATCTGAGAATGCCTCCTGCGCTGCCTGCCATGACCTTGGCGAAGGGATGTTACGAGGGTATGTTCGCGGGCGCACCTTTGAGTCAAGCTCCGGAATTGCCTGCCACGACGATGGCTGAAAATTGTTATAAATATATGTTCAGTTCATGTGACCTCCTCTATCAAGCCCCTGAATTGCCTGCCATGAATTTGGCGTTAGGCTGTTATAGCCATATGTTCTCCAGTTGCGCATATTTGGAGTGGATTCCGACATTGCCCGCCACCACCTTGGCCGATAGTTGTTATGCGAACATGTTCGATGAGTGTTCGGTCCTCGCCCGAGTTCCTGAAATATCTGCCACAAAGATGGCTAAGGGAAGTTGCTTTTCCATGTTTTGGGGATGTGGTTACATACGTAGTGTGACGTTGCCCGCGACGGAGTTGGCTGAGGGTTGCTATACCTCCATGTTCGATGGGTGTGAGAGACTGTCGAAAGTCAGTGTCTCTTTTGACCAATGGGAGACTAAGGCGAATGGAAAGCCGTTCTCTAATTCGTACCTCCTTGATGTGAACAGTACCGGCACCTTCATCTGCCCGAAAGGTCTGCCGCTCGAATATGGTGCGAGCAGGATACCAGAGGGTTGGACGGTGAAATATTCCGATGACACAACTGTGGCTGGGGTCAACTACCTCTCTTTCACCTCCGATGTGGACGGCTCCTCGTTCCAGTTGGTGAATAACAATGGCAATACCCCTCATGTCGAATACTCCATGGATGGGGGATATACTTGGAGTACGCTTGCCCCAGGGGAACCGGTTCTTATGGACCGTGACGACGAGGCCTTGTTGCGGGGAAATAACCCTAATGGTTTCTCTCAGTCTTGGAGCAGCTATTCGAACTTCTCGATGACCGGAAAGATAGCGGCCAGCGGTAGTGTGATGAGCTTGGTGGATGGAAAAGGCATGTCCACCGTTATTCCTAATGACCATTGCTTCTGTCGTCTGTTCGAGGATTGCGTGGCGCTGGTGCTATTTCCTGAATTGCCTGCCACCACCTTGAAGAAGAGTTGTTACAAGGCCATGTTCAAAGGTTGCGAATATGCGGAATATGCCCCGGAATTACCCGCCACGACAATGGCTGATAGTTGTTATGCGTCCATGTTCGAGGGGTGCGAAGACATGAATGTCGCTCCGGCATTGCCTGCCACAGAGTTGGCTGTGGGTTGCTATTCGTCTATGTTTGAGATTTGCTATGTTCTTGCACAGACCCCGAAATTACCAGCCACAGAGTTGGCTGAGGGCTGCTATTCAAGAATGTTTTTAGGTTGTGAAGGGCTGATGCAAGCCCCCGCACTGCCTGCCATGACGTTGGAGAAAGGGTGTTATGAGCGTATGTTCGCGGGTACCGGTTTGGCGCGAGTGCCGGAATTGCCTGCCACGACGTTGGCTGAACGTTGTTATAATCAGATGTTCCGCTCATGTGGCAATCTCCGTCAAGCTTCGGCATTGCCTGCCATGAATTTGGCTAAAAGCTGTTATGACCACATGTTCTCTGGTTGCGTGAATTTGGAGCAGGCCCCGGCATTGCCCGCCACTACCTTGGCTGATAGTTGTTATGCATATATGTTCGATGAGTGTATGACTTTCAAACAGATTCCTGAATTACCTGCCACAAAGTTGGCTAAAGGTTGTTATTCATTCATGTTTTGGGATTGTTTTTACGTACGTAGTGCGACGTTGCCCGCAACGGAATTGGCTGAAGGCTGCTATTCCAACATGTTCGATGGTTGTAGTGATCTGATAGAAGTCCGTGTCTCTTTTGATCAATGGCAGACTGCGGATGGAAATCCGTTCTCTGATTCGTACCTCAGAGATGTGGCCTCTACCGGCACCTTCATCTGCCCGAAAGGCCTGCCTCTCGAATATGGAACGAGCAGGATACCTAGTGGTTGGACGGTGAAATATATCGAGGAAGAGCCTAACTATCTGACATTCACGGCTGAGGAGGATAACGTCAGCGTCGCGGTCACGGAAGGTGAAGCGGGCAGCGGTGACATCCAACCTGCCCCTTACCCACAGGCCTCTAGTGAAACTGCCGCATCTGTGAGCGGGGCGGAAAGATTCTCCGGAAGAAGGAACCTCCCAGCCATGAGTACCGACCTGAAGTATTCGACGGACGGCGGCGAGACGTGGACGGAGATGGAACCTGGCACGCCTGTCATCTTGGCAAAAAAGGGGGATAAGATACTGCTCAAGGGTAATAACCCGTCTGGATTCTCTACCGAGACACAACGCATTAAATTTGATATCGAAGGCGCCTTCTCTGCCAGCGGAAATATAATGAGCTTAATAGACGAGTCAGGATGGACAGAAACCATTCCAAACGAATATTGCTTCGCCAACCTATTCGAAAGTTGCTCAGGACTCACAAAAATGCCCGATTTGGGCGCCACAGAACTAAAGGCTTACTGCTACAAGGATATGTTCCGTGGGTGCACGAGTCTGACGTCAACCTCTGCACTACCTGCCTATGAGCTCAAAGAGGGAAGCTACGAAGGTATGTTCTATGACTGTAAGAACCTCTCTGAGGTAAAAGTGTCGTTCAGCGACTGGGCAGACGGAACAGTGGATTGGCTCCATGGCGTCGCACCTGAGGGTAAAGTCATCAGTCCCGCTAACCTTGCACGAAACAATGGGGATAATTACGTGCCAGATGGCTGGATACTTGTTTCAGAAGATACCATCACAAGCATATCCAAAGTCTTAGCCGACAATATCTCCATATGGACCGATAATTGTACCATCTATGTGAAAGGTGCGAAAGGAGAAGTTGCGATCTATGATTTGTCGGGCAAGCGGGTGGCGGTCTCCTACTCCGCGGATGAGGAGCGTGCGTTGAGCGTGCCGTCCAAAGGTGTTTATGTGGTCCGGACGAATAATGGCATATCGGATGTGTTGGTGCGCTAAGGGGCACCGACACAATTCGGTTATAAATACCAGGGTGTTGCCCTTTCAGGGCTATGATTGCACCGCCACATCGTTCACAGGGGTTACACCCCTGCCTGTGTTGTCACCGCCCCGTTGGGGCTTAGGTCGTGCGGGTCGGGTAAGGATGCACTGGCGAGAAGTTTAAGTAGAAAAATATATAGTTTATGAAGAGAATATTTACAGCTTTCATTATGATGCTCTGCGCCGTATGCGCGGCGAGTGCGGCTAATTACCTCACTTTCACTGCCGAGGAGGATGGTTCTACATTTGGAATTGTTAAGGGTGGTGATAATCCTGACGTGCAGTATTCATTGGATGGTGGAGAAACATGGACCGCATTAGAAGGAGGTAATACTATCACGTTGGCCCACAAGGGTGACAAAGCTTTGCTGAGGGGAAATAATCCAAAAGGATTCTCAAGGGAAAATAACCATTCTTATTTTACGATGACAGGGAAAATAGCAGCCAGCGGAAGTGTGATGAGCTTGATTGACGGTGAGGGTGAAAGTCTTACCATTCCGAACAGTGTCTGTTTCTCTGCGTTGTTCTCTGATTGCAAAAGTCTGACCCAAGCCCCTGAATTGCCAGCCACTACTTTGGCTGAATGGTGTTACTGGCTAATATTCTATAACTGTACAAGTCTGACACAAGCGCCTAAATTGCCTGCTACGACATTGGCTGAAAGCTGTTATTCTGGAATGTTATCGGGTTGCACAAGCCTCACAAAAGCTCCTGAATTACCTGCTACGACACTGGCTAAACATTGTTATTATGGCATGTTCGAGAACTGCTTCGGACTTCTTCAGACACCGGAATTACCTGCTACTACTTTGGCAGAAGGATGTTATAATGAAATGTTCCGTGGTTGCATCAGCCTAACAAAAGCTCCTAAATTACCTGCAGTAACATTGACACCTTTTTGCTACATATCTATGTTCTCGGGTTGCACAAGCCTCACAAAAGCGCCTAAATTGCCTGCTACGTCGTTGGCTGAAGGGTGTTATCGGCTAATGTTCTATGACTGCGCAAACCTGACGCAAGCACCTGAATTACCTGCTACATCGTTGGCAGAGGCTTGCTATGAAGGAATGTTCTCGGGTTGCACCAGCCTCACAAAAGCGCCTAAATTACCTGCAATAACATTGACACCTTTTTGCTACATATCTATGTTCTCGGGTTGTACAAACCTCACAAAAGCCCCTGAATTACCTGCTACGTCGCTGGCATATGGGTGTTATCAAGGAATGTTCTCAAGTTGCACAAACCTATCCGAAATCAATGTATCTTTTGATAAATGGATTGACGAAAGTTCTGAAACTTCTGAATGGGTTGTAAACGTCGGGCCAACCGGCACTTTCATCTGTCCGAAAGCTCTGTCTCTTGAATATGGAGAGAACAGAATACCCAAAGGCTGGAAGGTGAAGTATATTGATTAATCCTTCACACCCGATTCGAAAATCTTCTTATAAGGGAACTCACCACACATTTCATCATAATAGCATTCCATGTTATTCCAATCATCAATCTTAGATTGTTTGACCACCACCCTTCTCAGTTTATTCAACTCATCCTTCGAGAAAATATCATCAATTACGATACTACTGTCCTGCTCCGACTCCGACACATAGTCAGTTGTATCATCCACTTCATCTACTATAGCTATAGCAACCGTAGAATCAATGGCAATAGTATCTCCCGATGGAATTGGTGATGTCTGATACTATTGGTTGATTATCTCCCCCTCCGCTTGATTTGTTGAATTGCCTGTCTCCTCTCCTTCTTGTTTGACAGTCTCAACAGAAGTATCTTCATTTAGAGGCTCCGTTATCTCATCCGCGGACTCTTTCTGTCTCTTCTCTGCCCTTTTCTGTTTCAAGTTATTAACCCACTTATTCACATCGAGATAATAGCCAAATTGAACAGTGAAGACACCATTCTTATTCTTACGCTCCTCATTGTTTCTGTTATATAGATCGACGACTCTTGATATCTTAGACTTGTCAATATTCAAAAACCCTAAATCATACATCATACCCAAACGATATTTTTGAATGAAGAGGACATTCACTCCTAAACTCATACCCCAATCAAAACGACGATACCTACGCTTGACATCATATATTCGCTCGTAATAAGAGTAGTACTTCTTCACACCTTCATCCATCCACTCTCCTTCTCTAGTATACCGTCCTTTTAATCCAATAGCATAGTAAAAACCTAATTGGGGAGTCACCCATACCTTTTCAAAAGGGAGACGATAGTTAGCTGTCAATGGAATCTGAAGATAGTTTACCGTAAATTTTTCTTTCTCCCACTCTATCGTACCCACATGCTTCTCTTCATAGCCCTTGTGCTGTACGGTTAGTCCACTCTCAACAAAAAAGTTCTTGAAAATGGTGTAATCCACCAAGGCTCCCACATGGTAGTGGAATATAGGTTGTTTGTCGATCGCCTCGCCACGTTCCATACGAACATTACACGGACCAATACCCGCTGTAGCAGCATAGTAAAATGTTCTGACACTATCACACTGTGAAAAAATCGCCAATGGAAGGGTAAACAACCATAAGAGAATAAAAATAAGCTTCTTCATAAATCTTTTAAAACCATAAAATCCCTATTACAATGAATATACCAGAACAAAACCATAAAATTCACTGAGAAATACAAATATGGCGGGTTCAATAAATTCATCTAGTGGAATAAATCACTACGTACAAAGGTCGCAAATTATGATTAGTTAACAAAGGATATGTTTGATTTTCTGTGAAAAAAGATTTTTAGGTTGATTCCATTCAATAATGGCATCAAAAAAAGAGAGATGTGAAATGATTCACATCTCTCCGTATAAATCTATAGAGATAGTTTATTTTATATCCAAATGGATTAACTCAATGGTTCCCTTGAAGGTATTACCATTAATCTCTGCCAAATAGAAGTAGACACCTGGATCAGCAAAGCGACCTGAATGGTCTTTACCATCCCAACCATTGTCACTTTCACTCACCTTGTCTCCATAGCGGTTGTAAATTACCACATAACGTCCCTCCAAGAAGATATCATTTAAGCCATCTGCACGTGTTGGAGTGAAGGCTGTAGGCACATGCTCCAAGACGTTAATGTTAACAACATTAGAAGGAACCGTAGGACAAACACCATCACCCACTACGACGTAATATTTTGCCGTATCGATAGGCATGAAGGTGAAGTTAGGACTCAATCTATCAACGTCAATATAAATAGGCTCCATCAACTCGTCTGCCTCTGGATTCAATGCAATACCATATTTATCGAATACATTTGGAACCGCTGTAATCGGTGAATGAGTTCTATACCATACATAGATGGAAGGTGAATAGGTGGTAGTCAATGAAAGAGTCACCTCGTCGCCAATCCAGCATCTGTTGATACCCAATGGAGAGGTAGCCAAAGACAAGTTGGCTGATTCATATCTCTTATGGACATTCAACAAGAAGCTGTCGCGCTTGTACAACTGATCTTTCTTCCACAATTCATACTTCTCTGTATTGTAACCCAAATGAGCTAAACTATCTTCCTTAGTGTAGAACGTAAAGCCACAAGTGGTGTATTTGCTATCATAACTTGTCGTACGACCACAAATATTCTCTACGAAATAGTAGAGCACCTTGCTAGTGTCTGAATAAGGAACTGGTGTGCCAGATACATAATCAACGCCTTCAAGTACCCATCCTGTCTTAGTGATTACAGCACCCATAGAATCGACACAAGGGAGAGTGTTATTATAAATATCAATGATATCGAGTGTATCATCCTCACACATTTCCAAATTGTCAGAATTCATCAAGATACGAGGACGTTCACGGATGTTGATATAAGCAGATACCGTATCCGTACATTGAGTAGTCGTATCCATGATGACAAAGTAATATGTATCACTTTGGTCTAATCTATACAATCTAGTTTTTTCACGAATCAATTCAGCCATCTTTGTCTCATCGTCGATATAGAAGCGACTGTGATATGTAGCAGCATTATCACTGTAGATAAGATTAGATTCAGAGATTGATCCACGATAATAATCGTATGCGAATGTACTCTTAGCATCTTCAATTGAACCATCTTCTTCCTCATACAAGATATCACCTTGAGCGTATCTTACCTTCTGTGACTGCAAATCCACATAAGAGGTCTCCGATCCACAAATATCCTGGTTGTAACCAATACCTTTAACTACATCATTAGGACTTTGTACGATGATTCTCACCTTAGCACTATCCTTATTATCGCACTTATCTTCTGCATAAATCCATACATCCAAATCGCTTGTCACAACTGTACCAGCAGCAGGTACTTGCCATACAGTTATGTCAACAATATCTGCACACAAGTCTTCAATGTAATTCTTCGCTTTATCTTCCAAAGGAGGAACCGCCTGAGTACAGTGTTTCATATTAACAGCAAGAACAGTATCGTGCCAACCATTTGTGAAGTTGAACGTTGGTGCGATTGTATCTACGACTTGAACCACCTGTACCAATGAGTCGCTGATGTGACCACAAGAGTCTTCAACCGTCCATGTTCTCCAAATAGTATAGGTGTTATATGTACAGCTATGAACATCGTCAGAACGATTAGTACGTACTTTCTTATGGATAACCAATGCACTATCTGGTGTACAATTATCCGTAGCAACGATTTGAACATCTTCCATGCCCAAAGCAACCTCGATGAGAGAATCTTGCTCGCATGAGATGAACGTAGTATCAAGCTTCGTATGGATAACCGGTGCCGTTACATCCTTGATGGTGTAATCTTGCGTACATGTGATCTTGTTACCACGAACGTCTAATACCTGATAAGTTCTATGTAACTTATATTCACATGGCAAAGAACCTTCCGACTCTTCATACGATTCGAATGTACCCTCTTTGTACTTTTGCATTTCAGAGAACTTACCACCGGCAGCCAACAACTCTTCGAATGTTTGATATGGTGCAGGGATCTCGCCATAGCACTCATAATCATATTTTGTTTCGACAGGACACTCAAGTGTAGGTGGTACCATATCTTGGATATTTACTATCTGAGGACAAACAACTGAATCTCCAAAGACATATTTAAACGTCCATCTTACAGTAGTCTCACCAATCTTATAATTTGCATCAAAGTCTAACGAGTCGGAACGGAAGAAAGACAAGCTTGCAGCGTGACAAGTATCAATCTTGATGGCTGGAGTCTCCAAACCTGCTTCTACCACCTCTTGAGCCGTAGCGTAGAACTTCTCTAACAAATTAACTGTAACAGTATCCTTCAACGTAGAGCAAGGGAATAAGTTGGTCTTGACGGTAACTGATTTTTCGCAGGAGTCTTTCATGATTCCCACTTTATCAACCCAAATCCAACGAATATCCGTTCTACCCAATGGGAAGTCTTGAGAATCCCACACAATAGGGTTTCCGTTTTCATCGACTACCAATTCACCATTGAAACGTCTTTCTACTCTTGGGATGAGTGTATCATCATCACAAAGGTCGTAAGCCGATGGGAAGGTCATATAATTAGAGAGTTTGTGAGGATCCAACGAGCATAAGCCAGGTTCTAGCGTTACGACAACATCCTTATCGATATCACAGCTATCCACTTTAAGATCAAGTGAATCGATGATATTGATGATCATAGAACAAGAATCTTGTAAACCTGCTTTATCCGTGAAGACCCAAACCACTTTATGTTGACCTGTTGGATAAAGAGCGGTCTTCAATTCCTCGTCATGATAAATCTTAACGGAGCCATCCTTTTGTGACACATAGGCAGTAATAGCAGGGAGTAACAAGCCATCACATACATCATTCAATGAAAGTTCTGGCAGACTCAAACTATCGTATGGCAATTCACACATAGTATAAGCAGCGAGATCTTTTTCAGGATCTTTACATACTGTATCCAAAATTGGAGGTGTAGAATCAACCACATTGATATGAGTTACACAACTATCCATATCACCCTTACCATTATCAAAATACCATACAAGCAAGTGATAACCGCGAGCGAATGAATCAGTCACGCAAGATGGAAGCGTAGTGAAGTTAGTAAGCTTCAATGCCATCATCTCTATTGGGTCTTCAGCACATACAGACTTATCGGCTCCCATTCTATGTTGAACCTTCTTGATAGGAACGGAATCAAGACTAGTGATGATACTCTCACAGTCATACACAACAGTAGAGTCAGTTCTATTGTATTGATCATCCAAGAAGAGTAAGCGACGTACTCTCACTGGATAGACTGTAGTGTCATAATCTTTAGACAAAGCAGAGCTAAGTCCTAAGTCATCATAATTATACGATCCACCTGAACATTCATCATAAGTATACTTAGTCTCACAGAAATAAGAGACCGTAGCATGAGGTACATCATCCGTCGTGAATGGTGATGCTGCGAGACAGTTATTAGGGTCTACAGCAAGTTTCTTGTCATTCGGACAGGAATCAGGTAAAGGAGGATTACCTGAAGTGATGATGATATCTTGCAAACAGATGATCGTATCATACTTTTGAGAATCAAAATCGAGGTAATCGCTCGAGAATGTATACTTAACTACTGTATGACCGATTGGGAAACGATGTTTCAACAAATCAACATCAGAAATCAAGGAATCGACAGCCTTAGCAACGACTTCTCCATCATCGTCAACACAATCACCCGTGAAATGGATATCCAACTTCACATTACCACAATATTTTTTATTGTAGGTAGGGATCTTTAACGTATCAGCCAAGCTATACTTCGTATCAGGGTTTACAGTGCTCTGTGCTTGTGCCGAAGCATAATAGTAAACTCTGTTCGGATTTTCATTCACTTTAGTTCTTAATGGAGTATCAATAGAATCACACAAGAACATGAGTGTATCATTTTTCACAGTAACACGACTGTGGCAATACATAGCATTACCCGCAGGATCGGCGAATCGCCATAAGATGAAAGTAGTACCCAACTCATAATCATCCTCCAATTTTTTATCCATAGAGTATTTGGTAGTATCTACACCTGGGTCTTCAGACAGATCCTTTTCGGAACGACCAGCATATTCAGCTTTGATCATCACGACAGTATCTTTGAAGGTAGTATCGCGAAGGTAAGGTATCTCAATATTGATGTTCTCACCTGGACGAGCCACACAACCGTCATCAGTTGTAACTGCCACATTATAATCCTTCACTAAACTACAATCAACGAGAGGATTAGTTGTATCTTTAACGGTCAATTCAATCTCACAAGAAGCAGATTTGTTACAACCATCCACCAAAACATACGATACAGAACCCTTACCAGAGAAGAGTGTTAATGCTCTCTTCAACGAATCTTGGGTTTGTTCTTTATGTAATGTGAAAGTCGAGTCGAAGCTATGAATAGGCTCATCTGCCGTATAATGAATAGTAACATTCAAAGCAGGATCATCATCACAGCTAGTTGAATATTCAGGGATAGGAAGATAGATGGTTGTATCTAAGCGACCCTCCGCCAATTCATAATAGGAAAGACCCGATAATTTATCACAATTGATAGTTGGTGCTGCAGTGGAATGAATATGGAAGGTATCCGCCATGGATGCACGACAAGTACCGTTAACCACCTCCAAACCGATACGGAAAGTAGTATCTGCTATGTTACAAAGAGAACCTTTATCGAAGTTGACAATTCGAATGACACTATCAGCCCCCATTTCGGCTCCAGTGAAATTCCATGTATATCCTTTCACGTCATCCTTGCCTTCCAGAATAATTGTATCCGATGAAGTAGCCACACACATCGTATCTTCACCTCTGTGCGTAACAAAGTTCAAATTTGAAATGTTTGGCTGATCATAGATCCAGACAGCGAAACTATCCTTACTTTCATATTTATCTGAAAGTTTGCCAGTCTTATCATAAATATGCGAAGTGACATAAATCATATATTGTTGGTCAGGATTGTAGTAGTCACTCTTACGAGCATCTTTCTCCACAATCAAATCAGCCGACATAGAATCTTTCGCCATCTCCAAGCGAACTTTCGTTTCGTCTGGTTCAGCCCCATCCGGTGATTCCAGCCACCATTTATAACCATATCTATCTCCATTCTCGATAATCCAATGTAAAATGGAGTCATTCTTTATCTTGTATGTCTGACGATGAGGGAAATTAACTATACAAGCATTCGAATCTCCTTCAATTCCTGGTCCCATTGCCGAACCACAAATTTTTCCTCCTAAAGCGAAACGTATAGATTCACCTCCCACAGAAAGCGAATAGTAGAAAACGCCCTTATCAAGCATTGTTATATAAGCTCTTTCCTTTTGTCCCAAGGCATCATACTCATACTCAATCTCAACCGTATCCTTATTAATGATCCAAGGCTCTACCTGCGTATAAGAGCCATCGGTATATTTTGTCCAAGTGTAATCTGTTTTCCTAGGGAAACCAGCTGCATTGACAGTAATAGCTTCGCCCACACAAGCAAGAGGATCCAAACAAACAGAAGGAACCTCGGCACTAATGTAGTCTATTGCAATTTGAGCGCAGTCTGGGAACTGTGCAAATTCAGGATAGAAGATATAATACTTAAGACTATTAGTAGTGTTAGGGAAAGTACCATAGTAAGTCATCTCAAAACGGAAGATAGATGCACTAGAATATTTTATGGCATTAGCAATTTGAATCGTTGCCGCATCATTTTGCATACCAACAGTAACATCACTCAACACTCCCGCATTCGGACCATTTTCTGCGATTATTCGACAATCCATACTATCCGTTGTCACCATTCCATGACCTGTTCTCGCTCTCATAGCAGCGCCTTCCTGGAAACTACCTGCAGAACATCCATTAGGCAATATAATATAAAATCGCATGGTAAAGCGATACGTAGAATTCTTATATTTTGCCACTGGGAACAGAACAGAAAAGAAGGTTCCATTTACATGACCATCCTTAAAATAGAAATTATTCTTGGAAGAATCACTCTCCAAAGCAAATTTCACACCCAAATCATCTTGCGTCACAATAGATCCTGGATCACAAGAAAAGACTATTTCTTGTTCCGAGAAATACTCCTCAAATCCAGTTGGCGGCACATCATCATCGGAATGATCCTTGTTTCGGTGTCCCCAATCCACCTGATGTGCTTCATTATCGTAAGTAAAGTCTGTACCACCATAATACTCTCCCGTAGAAGTTTGGTGACATTCCTTAGTCTTACAATCCTGTCTCAGTGGAATATGAGAGACATATTCATGTTTGTATAATTCCTTATTTCCATCGTAAGCTGTTGCGATAACCTTTACCCAAAATTCGCTATCAGGCATTTGGAAGGTGTTAGAAGAGATCGTTAATGTACCCACATTCTTCCAATCTACATTATTCGTAGAGGTGAACCATTGATACACATAACTCAACTCCGCGTCACGATGAACACCTGTCAATTCAAACGCAATAGGTTCTTTCGGACATGCCTCCATAACTCCTCCATTCGAAAACATAGCTTTCTCGAATGGGTCTGGTATTGGTCGACCAGGTCCCGCAGGATCGCCAGGTCCTCCAGGACCAGCACCCGGATCAGGTTGCGCAACTATATAAACAGGAATGAATAAGAATGCTATTAACCAAAGCATCCATTGCAAACCCTTACCTCTTGAATTTTTCTTTATTGTACTCATGGGTTATAAATTAATAGAACAGAAAGTCATATAAATAGTATCTTCTCTTCTCCTCACCCCGCGTTGACATCCTCCGAAAACATATTCCCAACTATCTGTTTGTTGTTTTTCAATCACTAACTATTCGCTAATTTCTTAAAGTGTAACATACGGACTTAATAAGTCGTGCAAAATTAGTTAAAAAATTTTAATTGCACACATTTACAGAAAAATAATTTTCTTGGCGCACTGAAAGTCCACGGAAGTGTCGCATTGCGATACCACCATATAAAGAACGAGAAACTCTCGAAATGAATATGTTAGAACCCACATAAAAAAAGAAAGAGCCTCCCTGGCGGTCAGCTCCTCTTAAAACGCAACTTAGAACTAAACATAGAATTTAACAAACTAAAATGGTGAGTGGTAGTTTATCATAATCAAGCTCATAAATTAAAATACAAATACCGTGCCAAACTTAAGAACGAACAAAAAAAATATTCTTTTTTTGAAAAAAAAATTTCACCTTTAATTCAATAAGCACGTCGAAACTATTTTAATCGGTTGATTTTCAAATAAAAAAGGGTGCATCAATTATGATGCACCCTTTCAACTTTTTTTATTTTTTATTTTACTGTAATATTCTTACTATAAACTCCTACTGGATAAGAAGAAGATTTTACAGATGCAGGGTCTACCTTTTCCAAGTATTTCTTTACTTGACGTAAGTCGTATGGAACTTCAGTAGCGATAAGCATTAAATTATCAACACCCTTAGGCTCTGCGAACTCAATTGGATAAGCAACCAAGTCAATCGTACAATTAGCAGGGATCAACAAGTGTGACATAGTAGTTGCATCATCGATTGGCAAGCATACATACTTCTCATTCAATTGGTTGATGTCAAGTATGTTGACATACAAAGGAACATCACTCATGTTCTTAATTCTAAAGATAGCTTGTTTGTCTATTACAACCTCATTTCCTAATGGTTGCTTGCTTTCACGGTCCAAAATTTCAAATGAGATTTGATAATCCGTTGTAGCATTGTTGAAGTTGCTCATAGAAACACCTTTTGCCTTAGCAATAAGAGCCTTGGCAATGTCATTCTCTATAATATCACCACGATAGGTACATCCAGCCGCGTCATTACTGATCTTATCTGTACCTCCATTGAACAATGACTTAGAAGCGTGTGAAACGAAATTAGCTGCATAGGATTGTTTTCCTTTATAATTAGCTATCAATTCACTCACCTTCTTACTGCTTGTCTGAGAGATGGAATAGATCTTCTCAGCTTTTCTATCAATAATGGAAAGTGCTGAATTATCTGCAACGCGAACGACATCATCCATCTTCAATGCATTACGCTTCTGAAGTGCCACCCACTTACCGTTCTCTTGTCTCTCAGCCTGTCCAATCACACTATATACATAAATATCTTGTGCGGAAAGCAACCCAACCAGCATGCTTAAAACCGCCATTAAAAACATTCTTTTCATACGCTCACTCATTTTGTGGGACTATCATCCCGGGTTATTTATTTAAAGCGGGTTCCATGATTTCATTTTCACCCACAATTCATACTATTTTTTCAAGGTGAATACACCTCTCCTTAATTTAATAACGTCTTTCATTATCCGTTTGTTGTCTTTCAAATAACAAAAGACGTTATTTTTATTTTCCTTTATTAATGCAACTACAAAAACTTCGCCAAAGCATTCATCTTATTTGTTCGTCAATTATTTTTTCTCGAACAAAATGAAATTACCTTGTCTGTTTTCGAAGATTGGCATCTGGCGACCATTGGTAGCATTACGTACTTGGTTACGGATGTACAACTCCAACGCATCCAATGTAATGTTTCCATTTTCATCTACAGCAGCACCCTTGATACCTTCCAACAATGCTTTTGTGAAGATACCGTTCTCCCATTGCTCTGATTCGTTAGACTTCTGTGCCTCGGTACTTGAATAGAATCCGATGACATCTGGGTCTGCCAATGAGAAGGTCTCTGTTGTACCCTTCACACCATACATGGATCCTGAATGACATGCATCCATGAAGATGATGATACGGCACTTACGATCTTTCAAACGTTTCAATGCACTCTTGATGATATCAAAGTCAACGGCTGTTGCAAACAAGTCGTTGCTCTCTGCATTTGATGACAAGAAGTAGGTCTCTGCACCCTCTTTAGCACCATGTCCGGAGAAGAACAACAAGACAACGTCACCTTGCTCTACCGTGTTAACAAGATTTGAAAGACCTTTCTTAATATTCTTATCTGTACCAGCCTTATCTTGGATAAGGTTAGCAGTCTTGATTTGCTTGTATTGAGACAAGTTACAGTTTTGCACTGTACTCATAAAATCACCTGCATCCTTAGCGGCATGTTGCAATTTAAGATCTGCCTGATCGTAGTCGCTGATACCTACAGCAAAGACATGCAATGCTGGTTTTGGTCTGTCGCCACGATAGTGGAGCAATACAACAGCAGGGTCACTGTTCTGTCCCTTGTTATCCTTAGCAATCAATTGCACACGGCAATCTGCCACGCGAGGGAGGGTAAGCGTCAACTGCTTTCCTACTCTCTTAACACCTTTTGTGTTAGGATATTTCTCTCCATTGATGTAAGCGATTACCTCTGGGTTACTTCCATCATAAGTAGTCGTTTCATAAATGAATGTCACTTCAGGGTTAGAATATTGTGAGCCATCCTTTGGACTGATGATTTTGATAGTAGGAGCTCCTTCACCTTTAGTAGCAGGAGGGATAACCTCTGGCTTCGTAGGTTTGGTTGGGTTTGTTGGCTTGGTTGGAGTCACTTTCTGTGGCTCTTGAGCAGCCAAGTTAGGTGTCTTGTATGCAAAACTCTCCACATTAGGCACTGCCGATGCAGGCACTTTCGCATTAGGAGTTCTGCTTTGCCATGCAGCAGCTGCAGATTTTGCCTTTGCCATATCTGGCTGTGGTTTCACTGCCTTGATGAAATTACCTGCACGGTCGATAGCAAACCATTTGCCTTTATATTTTACAACTGCGTAATAGGTATTTGCATTGAAAATAGCTGATTTGTCTACATTCTCAAACACTGGTTTCATTACCCAGTTACCCATATAGTTGATAAAACCGATTTTTTTCACATTACCCTTCATACCAATATAGATGTTCTCGCCGAGAACAGCGCCCTTTGTCCACTCTGCAATGGCCTTTATAGCATCCTCTTTGGTAACGAAGAAAGGATTGATAACCATCACACCCTCACGGTTGACGCAACCCCAGTTACCATCCAATTTCACCAACGAATAGCTTTTACCTTTGGAAAAATTATGTTCTTGATCCACATCTTCATAGATAGGTCTAAGGAACATATCACCCGTATAATCTACAAATCCCCAACGGTTATATGTTTGATCATATACAGGATAAAGGAACTGACTCTTGTCTGCATTTGCTACAGCCAACTTTGCTGCGCGCAATGCTGTTTCCTTGGTTGGGAATACAGGCTTGGTGTAATACTTTCCGTCTGCTGCCACAGCACCCCATTTGCCTTGATATTGGACAATAGCATATTTACGACCTGCAAATGCGTTAGCTTGATCATAATTTTCAAACTTTGGCTCTACGACCCAGGTAGAACCATTCATAAATCCCCACTTACCCGTCTTAGTACTCCTATTGGCTTTTTGTGCCGATAACGGAGCAAATAGGAAGGATAATAGACACAACACTAAAAAATATCTTCTCATACTACAAATTATTTTTCTCGTTATCATTAATCATTTTTCTCACACCAGGATTCAACCATCTCCTACTCCTTATCATCCTTTTCTTCAACATCACTCACCTTCTTCTCAACAACAACTGGTTCCTCCTTCACAATAATATCTGGTGTCTTTTGTCCCAACATCTTCTTCACCCGCAACCAGATAAAATAGAAAATCTCTGCCGCATATCCAGCAATACCGGTTCCTAAAAGGGCATACAACAACTTCACATTGTATTGCTTCTCCATAAACAAGTAACCCGCTACAAATACGAGCGACAACATGATTATCAACTGAAGCGATGTGGACAAAAAGCCCGAATAGTCATTGTAAACCTCATTCAACCAACAATATATGATACAGAATATCAACGTAACTATGAATCCTAATATCAGGGCTTGTTGATCCGTCATACTGTCAACCAATCTGCCTTCTTTCGTCAGCGTGGATATGGAATACCCGTGGATGGTGGTTCCGCAGATTCTGCGACTACCATTGATCTTCACCGGCACATCATGGAAATCTCTCAAATCCTGAAAATCACCGATCAAAAAGATTTTACCTTGTACATCCTCTGGATACAAATCTTCATAAATATGATACTTCTCGAAAAGAGTGTGCTTATAGTTGATCAACTCCTCCGGACATGTTCTCTCTTCCCATTTCTTCTGCACTTCCGGATAGGCAATCTTCATGATCTCATTCACGTACGTGCTAAGTGTCGTGTCTCCAAACGTAACAGTCTTGCTGAAATTACGAACTGTCTCATTCGAAATATTCACACAGCCCTCCACACAACCTGACTCCTTCACAAAATAAGACTCTTCTTTGATGAATGAATCATAATTTGGCACCATACGGCACGCTGCAACGACACGATCTCTACACCGATTAATCACCCGCTGGAGACTATCATTGGCTATCGTATCTTGTGAATTAGGACCAAAAATCACATCCAATGCAATCACCTTTGCTCCTAAATCATACAACCGCTGAACGCCATAAGCTATCTCTGATCTTGAATAACAACCTGATATGTCGTACATCACCACATCAAAATTGACATCCATCTGCTCATCTGAATTATCATTCATGATCTGAAAATAGGTATCAGTCATGTTGAAATTATTCATCACCTGAGAGAATGGATCAAGGTAGGTCGATGTATATCCCACGCGAGCCACCAAGGCGCAAATGGAAATAATCACCACCATTACCATTATTCCATGCGGTATGTATTTCGTAAAAAGGTTTTTCATGTTATGCCAAAATAAAAGGTATTCCTTATAACTTACAACTGACAAAAATATAAAAGATTGTCTGATATACAAAAAAACATTCATTCTTTCTTTTCCATACCATCCGTCATAAACAAATAATTACTTGTGTTAGCCTTATTTGTTTCATCTCTTTTTTTATATTTGTCCTTCAAAGTTCATTTTATCTAACTTTTCTCATCACATGAAAAAAACATTCATCCTTCTAACGCTTATCTGCATGGCCCATGCTTCCTTCGCCTGCATGTATTGTGCATTCGGCCGCGGTACTTTTGATTACACGTACAAAGGGAATGTCATGTCGGCATATGGTGTCACATACACTTCGAGCTATAAGGACGGCAAAGAAAAGATAGACACTTTCCATTTCTTCAGGTCTTATGACAAACAGCAAAAGTGTCTCGTATGGAGTAACAACAGTAAAGGAGGATTCCTATTCTATAGGTTTGGTGTATTCAACGGCAAATGGAAACCTGTTGAAATGAGGAATAACAACCTCGACAAAACAGACGAGGAATACGTTTACTCGGAGGATGGCAAGCTAATTGAGACCCGTCGTTGGGTTGACCGTGTCATATCGTCCAACCGTCGATCGGGGGATGGCAAGAAGCCTATTGAGACTCGTCAGGGCTGGAAAACCTATTATAATTCAGACGAAAAGGAATACTGCAGCATATTCTATAGTCGTCCCAATTTCATCTCGAAATACAAATACACCTACTATGACCAAAGAGGAAACGACACAGCCATTATCTCCATCGACAGAACAAACAACACCACCCATCGTACAAAAAAGATCTACAATTCAAAAGGTTATCTGACGGAGGTGTATGAAAATGACTCATTGACTGAATATTATAAATACGATTCGGCAGGCTTACCAATAGCCGACTCTTGCAAGATGAACCGCGATATAAGTTTCGAACGCGAGGAAGCGGGCTTGAAAACAAGGTATGAGTACTATAACGGTGCCCTATCGCGCATCACACGTTACGACGCAAAGGGAAATGAGATATACTACAAGGACTTAGACAGATACGAAGAGTGTTTCATGAAATATGACGAAAATAATAAAATAACAGAATGCAAAACGAAACGCTACAATAAAGTAAATATAGCATTGTACGAAAAGAGCGACAACATTGATGAGCCTGACATCTCTATGAGCTACAGGAATGACACATTGATCAGCATCTACAGCACAAAGGAAACCCGCACTGCAAACGAAGAGATCATCACGGAGATTGATGGGGAGGAAAAAGATGGAACGTTCAACCCCGATACCACCATCACCCGCACCACCTTCGATTCCAACGGCAATATCTTAAGCAAGAAAGAATTTAAGAATTCCAAGCTGGTGAACCATATCAAATACACCTATAACACACAAAGGAAACTACTTTCCATACAATCAGAGGTGAGACTCACAAAGCTTCCCGATGAATTCCACGAAGGAACCAACTGGGATGACCCACTGACATACAACAAAATAGTATACAAATATGATAAACAGAACCATCTCCAATCGGTGACCGTACTGGATGGTAAAACCATTAAGATTACCGGGCAATACGTCAACGACCAACTCGTCTCTGTAAAAGAAACGACGGACAAAGGTACCCAAATCATAGCAACATACACCTACGATTCGGTCGGCAATATTACCGAACGGACAAAAGAATCAAAGGGAGTTAAGACAATAACAAAAACAACGTTTGTTTATTATGATAATTAGCACTTCTCTTCACATGAAAAAGATATTCATTCTTCTAACATTTATCTGCATGGCCAATGCTGCTTTCGCCTGCGCCAGTGCAGAATGTATGTACAATCACGGTAGTTTTAGATACGACTACAAAGGAAATGTCATGTCGGTAAATAGCGTCACATACACCCCGAAAGACACCACCTATTTTTTCGAAGTATACGACAAACAGCACAGATGTCTTGTATGGAATCACGGAGACCTAGCCTACAGATTTGGTGTATTCAACGGAGAATGGAAATCAATCGAAGAGAATGGTACAATCTATCAAGATCAACTCATAGGGGTATCACCCACGGAGTACATATACTCGGAAGAAGGAAAGCTAATTGAAATTAATTCTCCAAACTGGAAAATCTATTATAATTCAGACGAGAAAGAATACTGCAGCATATTCTATAGTCGTCCCAATTTCATCTCAGAATACAAATATACTTACTATGACCAAAGAGGAAACGACACAGCCATTATCCTCATCGACAGAATAAAAAACGCCACCCATCGCATAAAAAAGATCTACAATCCAAAAGGTTATCTGACGAAGGTATACGAAAATGACTCATTGACTGAATATTACAAATACGATTCGGCTGGCTTACCGATAACCGACTCTTGCAAGATGAACCGCGATATAAGCTTCGAACGCGAGGAAGGAGACGGGAAAATAACGTATGAGTATGAAGACGGTACCCTATCGAGCATCGCACGCTACAATGCGAAAGGGAATGAAATTTACCACAAGTACTTCGGTAGAAAAGGTTACACAGAATCTTTCATGAAATATAACGAGAAAAATGAAATGATAGAAGAGAAAAAGAATGTTCACAACAAAAATGGTGAGATTACAGAAGTAGAAATACAAATAAGCGAAAAGGATGACCACAGCTTCATGAGATATAAACATGACACATTGGTCTGGATCCACAGCGAAAAGGAAACCCGTACGACAAACGAAGAGATCTTCACTATAATTCATGGAAATCCAAAACTCAACCCCGACACCACCATCACCCGCACCATCTTCGATTCCAAAGGCAACATCTTAAGCAAGAAAGAATTTAAGAATTCCAAGTTGGTGAACCATATCAAATACACCTACAGCAAACAAAGGAAACTACTTTCCATACAATCTGAGGAGAGCCTCACAGAGCTTCCTGATGAATTCAACAAAGAAAATACATGGGGAAAAAGACTGACATACAACAAAATAGTATACAAATACGACAAACAAAACCATCTCCATTCGGTGACCGTACTGGATGGCAAAACCATTAAGCTCACTGGTTATTACGCCAACGACCGCCTCGTCACCGTAAGGGAAACGACGGACAATGGCACCCAAATCCTAACGACATACACCTACGATTCGGTCGGCAATATTACCGAACGGATAAAAGAATCAAAGGGAGTTAAGACGATAACAAAGACGACGTTCGTTTATTATGATGAGTAGATGACGCATGGAATTTGAAGAATAATCGTCTATAGGGACTTTCTAGATATTCATCGTTTAAACAAAATTTAGTACTTTTGTGTCACAAACATGAAGAAACGATATGGAAGAGATGGATTTATCAAAGTACGTAGACGAATATGATGCAACTCCTGTCACAGGCGCATTTCTACCCGTCGAAGAGACTCTTGGTCATAAACTAGTGAAAGAGAATTATCAAGTGGCCCTCATCGGAGTGCAGACGGAATCGGACATCCACAATGTTGGTGCCAGTCTTGCGCCTAACGCTATTCGTAAGCAACTCTACGAACTCACTGGCTTCTTCCATACCATTCAAATCGCAGACCTCGGAGACCTAAAAATTGGGAAGAAAAAATCTGATGCTTACTATGCGCTTGCCGACGTGGTGCGCTATCTCACTAGCCACCAGATCATTCCCATCATCATGGGGGGCACTCAGGAACTTACCGTCCCTATGTCTGAAGGCATTATGGATGTTTGTCCTAAACAACGCGTCTCCATCATCGATTCTAAGATTGATCTTAGCAATGATAATGACATCCCGTCTGCTCACAATTATCTGAAATGGATTATCAACAAAAAGGAGGTAAACGAAACCAACCTCATCGGCATTCAAAATTACTACTGCTCCGAATGGCAAATCAAAGAGATGGCAGAGAAAGAGTGTCTGCTCAAAAGATTGCGTGAGGTGCGTGATAAAATATATCTGTGTGAGCCTATCTTGCGCGACTCCGACCTATTCAGTTTCGATATCTCCGCCATCCGCCAGTCGGATGCTCCCGGACGTGCCGTTCCTATTCCCAACGGATTAAGCAATGTAAACGCATGTGAATTGGCACACTACGCAGGACTGAGTGATTCGATATTGGTCTATGGTTTATTCGGTTTCAATCCCAAACATGATAACTCAGAGACAACAGCCGCCCTTGCTGCTCAGATTATATGGCACATCCTGTCGGGTATCGACAATCGCTACCACGACTATCCACAAAGACCTATCGAAGAATATCGCAGATTTGTGGTTTATCCTAAAGTGGAGGGTGACACGCAAACAATTTTCTACAACTCCCTATCCAACCGCAGATGGTGGATTGAGATTCCAACGGCAGAGGGTAATAAGATTTTTGCTTGTTCTCAAGACGATTATATGCAGTTTTGCAACGACTCCATTCCAGACATCTGGATGAGACACTTTATGAAGTGATTCTGAGGAGTCTCACCTTTTTAGCATTTCCAAGAACAGATCTGGTTTGTCATTGATTACCAACGACTCGGGGAACGCCTCCTCCTGAAACAACTGATAGATAAATCGATAGTTTGCCACATCGTACGATATGTGTGCATCACTTCCCATAATGACCATCACGCCATACTGCTTGCATAGACGAACTAATTGACGATTATATTCCCATGCTTTCTCCTTACCACGATTCGGGTTCAGAGAACTGTTGTTAATCTCTAATAGGATGCGCGTCTCTTTAGCGGCTCGCACCACCTCTTCAAGATTGAGGTCAGCACTTCCGTCGGCAGGATGACTGATAATATCAATCTCCGGATTTTGCATCACTTTGATCATCGCCTCCGTGTTTTCCTCTATGGTGCCTCCCGTATAGCATGACTGATGAATGCCTGCAATTCGAAGGTCTAACATATTGATGTACTTCTCCTTCAAATCCAAATCTCCATTCACATTCAAGATGTTGATTTCAGCACCCATCAACAACCTCACCCCCTTTATCTCTCGAGGGATAACATGAAAATTAGAGAAATAAACAGGATTACATGAACCACGCACGGTAGGACCATGATCTGTGATGCCTAATATTTTCAGCCCTTTGTCGGCAGCCGCCTGCACCATCTCTTGCAAAGTGCTATAAGCATGACCACTCGCCACCGTATGTGTATGTACATCTAATGCTACGTTCATCTTGAATAGGTATTTTCCCCAAAGATAAAACAAATTGAGATTTGACAAAACTGATTTCTAAAGATTTTCTGAAAAGTGTATTTTGAAAACCGATGAGAAAGTTTGTCGATTAGACATACCGGACTAATCTTCACTAAGATCAGAACGTAATAGTTTGAACGTATTATACATGTGACCTCTTTCTTGAAAAAGATAACCATAAAGCAAAGGTATGAAATTGAAGTGTTTTCACAAGGACGATTTCATCATATTTCCAACAGTCAATCCGAAATTTACTGCAATATTACAGTAAATTTCGGATTGCATCTCAAACATCCCTTCAAACCTATAAAATGAAAGGTTGATCGAAGTAGATTTCGATCAACCTTTGTTGCACAACAACAAGTAGTTCAGCTTAGGGGGCCTTGTGATATTATCTGAAATTACCAACCGCCTGGTCCACCGCCCATAGATGAAGCTGAGGCGCTGGTCACATTCGTTATCTGGCTTCCGTTGGAAATCGTGCCATCATAACTGAATGTCAATGTTGTATTTCCATTGCTACGGAAATATACCTCCTTACTGTTGCTCACACTTCCTCCTGAATAGAATGAAGGGGAGCCCGGTGCAAAATACATTAATGAGCTAGCTGTTGCCGTGGTTGTGAAAGATGCTTGCACACGGTTGTCTACAACAGCAGAATAACGGGTATTCGCAGAAATGGTATTGATCATCTTATTGCATATATCCGATCCACTTGGCACTCCTTCGGTCTTTCCTCCGAAGAGCATCAGAATAGGGGTACCCGAGAAACTCTTCGTTCCATCACAATCTAAGGTGCTTCCCGATCCTGTCTCTACAATCACTACTCCTCCTGTGAAGGAGAATGATCCATTAGAATCTACCACGTCTGTATCTCCACTACCAATAACCTTCAGATAGTGATACCCGCCATTGACAGTCAGAATAATCGTATTATTAGACCCCGTGGTGGCCTTGGAACAATTCCAGACATCATCCTTTCCATAGTTGGAGGTCACACCTCCGTTAAAGGTCATTTTTATACTTTCCATCGCTTCGTATGATTCCGACACCAAGATATCTCCTCCATTAACCGTCAACTCATATTCGCCATGAAGTCCCTGGTCATAAGAGGCCCAAACTGTTATTTTACCTCCATTGACCGTTAAATATCTTCCCTTGATGCCTGTATCGTATGATGTAATATCCAATGTACCACTATTGATGACCACCTCTCCATCACAATTAATTCCCTTTGGAACACACATATACTTCGTGCGATTATTCTCGCCTCCCTTGCTATAAGTGGATTCATTTTGTGATCCTGAAACAATCGTCAGACTCAAATCTGAATCATCTCCGTTCTTCTGTCCAATCGTAATCAGACTATCACAAGTGATACCTTTGCCCGACGGAACATTCAATACGAGTGTACCGCCCGTGATATTCACCTCTCGATCTCCTTTTATGGCCTTTGCCACTGTCGAATTGACCGTTGTGATGGTTGATGAACCGCCACCGGGACGACCACCTCCTCCAAATGGATTAGTTGAGCTTGACGAGGATGTGCTTGTCGTGGAGAAATACTTTCCATTATTTGTGATGGAAACTGCCCCTCCCCTGATATCAACATAATCTGCCTTAATACCTTTTGATGCATTGGCATCACTTCCTATCGTCATATCAACAGAGCCTGATGTTATCATCACTTGATGATCGGCCTTGACACCACAAACGGTTGTCGTATCTCCTGTGGACTCAACATAATGTTTTCCTGTAAGATTCAATTGAAGTGCGCCTCCTAAAATATTGACATTGGCATCTGCATTCAATCCTCTGGCGGCAACACCGGCTCCCTCCACAATCACCTTTCCTTCCTCCTGAATCGTAATCTCCTGATTACATGAGATGGCTGCATTATAGCTGAAATTCAATTCACCCGACGAAGCATCGGTCTCCTGAAAAGGTGTCTCTGCCATAAGGTAGGCTGTCAGCACACCGCCACGGATGTTCACACCCATGTCTGCCTTCATCGCCTTAGATCCTGCACCCTTCACGGTTGCAACGACAGAACCGCCCGTCATGTTGATGAGACTATCACTCTTCAAACCTTTTGTATCATCTGCTGCAACATCTAATGTGATGGTACCTCCTTCAACAAGAATCTCTTCACTGCAATCAACCCCATCGCCAGACGTACCGGCAATCTCTAAAGCTCCGCCATACATTTTCAGAGCATCTGCATTGATACCATCTCCCTCTGCACCTACGATAACGATCTTACCGTTATATAGCTCGATGTTTTTGGATGAATTAATGGCATGTTTTTTATTTCCTTTGATGGATAACGAACCATCAAATCCATCCTGATTAATCACCATTTTAGATTTGGTATAAAGTGCTGATTTCAGATTATTCGACTCGGAATCGGAAAGCATAGAGGATCCAATCAGATGGATATTGGCTGTATGTGATTCTGCATCTTCACTCTCGTTCACGACAATGGGAGCATTACTGTTTGATAGTGATAGGTTATCAAACACCAACGTAAAACCTCTGTCTGGAGTGATCTGGAATGAACCATTGTCCGACTCTCCACTCAGATAATAAACTATACCCTTCTGACCTGTTGATGGTATGACTGTCACATCTGCTCCGTTTGTCTCCACACTAACCGAAGGATAGGGGTTGACGACCGTCACCTTAGATGCGTTATATGTAACGAAAACGGTATCACCTTGCAATGCACCAGACTCCAACGTGAAGGTGACACTATCGATGGATTCGATTTGGTATGATTGTTCATTCTTTCCCTCTACATAAGCATAGCCTTCCTTAAAACGAATCGTATCAATATCTGACAGATTGAACGACTCAATTAGCTGCGTCGTGAGGTGAAAATTCATCCGACTTTGCGCAAGCATGGCTAGTCCGACGACGATTGATATTAAGAATAATATATGGCGTTTCATAGCTTACTAAATTTGAAATATGTATCTTCTACTTTTATAAAGTAAACACCCACTGCAAGCGAACTGAGGTCAATAGCCTCACCATTGACAACATTTCCTTGCATGATCACCTGTCCGTTCGTATTATAAATCTGATACGGGAAAGGACCTTCCTGATTCATCCTGACAATCATATAATCAACAACAGGATTAGGATGGGTGGTGACCGAGAGCGATGAGTTCAAAACCTCCATCGTTCCCATTGATGAGATTTCAACCGTGGCAAACTGCAACTTATTCACAGACGACAACGGTTTCGCCATAAAATTCCCATTTCCAAGAGTATCGAGTATCAATTGATTGTCGGAGAAATACATTTTCCCTCCATCATAGATAATGAAGGATTCGATGGAACCTTCTTGCTCCACCAACACTTGTGTTGCAGTTGCTGCCGAAATTGTCATCGTCATACTAGCGAAAAGCAACACAAAAATGCTTTCTAAGATTTTACAATTTTTCTTGTTCATGATTCTTAAGTTTACATTCAGTTTAGCATAAAAATAAGAGTGCACATTCTTATTCACGATGTAAAAGTAGAAAGACGAAAAAGAATCAACTATTTATTTCAACGAGTGGCAGATTTTTTCAGTGAACTTCATTTTTTTTCGAAGTTCATGTTTTTTTGTTGTTCATCAAATAAAAAATGAGATGGGATTTTTAACCCCATCTCATAAACCTATATGTCCAACTTATGATTAGTAAATCAAACGTGTCAAAAACATAGCAACAAGCGTGCTGACAATCACACAAATCAATCCTGGGATCATGAAACTATGATTGAGCAGATATTTACCGATGACAGTGGTACCAGACCGGTCGAAATTCACTGTAGCTATATCGCTTGGGTAGTTCGGAATGAAGAAGTATCCATAGACACTTGGCAACACGCCCAACAATACCGGACCTGGAATACCCAAAGAATAGGCAAGCGGCAACATGGCAACCACAACTGCTCCTTGTGAATTGATCAATACAGAAACTGCGAAGAAAGCAAACGCTATGCACCATGGATATTCACTGACAATACCTGTCAACCCACCTTTCATCACATCAAGATAATTAGAGAAGAATGTGTCTGCCAACCATGCTATACCATAAATAGCTACCACAGCGACCATACCACTCTGCCAAACAGGTCCTGCCACCGCCTTTTTAGGTTCTGCCTTGCAGAATATAATCATAAAAGCAGCGGCGGCTATCATCACAATCTGAATGATAATATTCATTCCTAATGGTTTACCATCGTAAAACGGACGAATGTCATGTTTGATGATTTGCATAACAGAGAATAACACAATGATGGCTAATGCTCCTAAAAATATATATACTGCAGCCTTAGCTTGTTTACTTACCTCTTTATCGAGGACTGACGCTGTACTACCAAACATATATTCTTTCATCTTAGGATCCGCCAAACGTGCTTGAAACTGAGGGTCCTTATCAAGGTCCAATCCTCTGTTGTAAGACCATGCCGCAGCGGCCATCAATCCACAAATGCAAGCAGGAATAGTGATGGCGATAACACCTAGATTATTGACATCAAAACCATTCTCATTGGAAATGATAACAAACGAAGCTACCGCTGCTGCGATAGGCGAACAGGTGATACCCACTTGTGAAGCAATACTGGCCACACCACATGGACGCTCCGGACGAATTCCTTTTTTCAATGAGATATCACAAATTATGGGCATTAATGTATAGACAACATGTCCCGTACCAACCAATACCGTTAAGAAAAAGGTACACAAAGGGGCTAATATAGTAATGTACTTCGGATGTTTTCGTAGCAGTCTCTCTGCTATCTGAATCAACCAATCCATACCACCGCTTGCTTGCATAATACCTGCACACGTAACGGCTGCTATGATTATATAAATAACGTCTGTAGGAGGATTTCCAGGCTTCAATCCAAAACCGAACACTAAAATGGCTAATCCTATACCACTGATGGCACCCAAAGCCAAACTTCCGTAGCGAGAACCTACATACAATGCCAGCAATACCACCAACAATTGTAGAATCATTATTGTTATTTCCATGGTCTTAAGTATTTAGGTGAATACTATAAATTCACTGTTTAAACATTAGTTAGTATGAGATTCCCCGAAAAGAATTTTCAAAAACCAACTTTAAGGATTTCTAGCAAATTTAAAATATATTTTGACAAATCACATAAAATTCTCACCTCAGATGAATTTATCCTGCGCGTTTGGAAAAGAACTTCCCAACAACTGGAATAGCCGACAATGGGAGGTCTCTCTTAATTATCAACGCGACAAAGAGGAGAATCAATATGATGTTTTGAATATATTTCAAAACGCCCTCCAATGGCGACAGATAACCAATCGCCAGAAGTGCTAAGGCAACTACAACGTAAAGGAAGATAGACTTCAAATCGTAGTTGATAGGATAATATTTCTGTCCGAGGAAATAGGATATGAGCATAATCATAAAATAGCAGCACAAAGAGGCGGCAGCTGATGCCATATATCCATATTGTGGGACGAAAACGATGTTGATAACCAATGTGATAACCAACCCTATCAGGGAGAGAATGGCGCCAAAAATGGTTTTATCTATCAGTTTGTACCACAAAGACAAATTGAAAAAGATACCTTGAAACAGATAAGAGAAGAGAATGATTGGCACCACCTTCAATCCTACCCAATAATCACTGCGTATCAGGTATTTCAGTACATCCAAAAAGAAGACCATACCCAACACAATCAGCAAGGAAAAGATGATAAAGAACTTCATCGCATCTGCATACTCGTTTTTCTTATCTCCTCCCTTGTTCTGCGCAAAGACAAAAGGTTCGTAAGCATAACGAAACGCTTGTGTGAAGACCATCATCACCATGGCGATCTTAAAGCAGGCTCCATAGATACCCAACTGAGTCTCCGCCTCCAATCTGTCTGGTATTAAATATGGGAAGATAATCTTATCTATCGTCTGATTCATGATACCTGCAACACCCAATATCAGTAGCGGTAATGAATACTGAAGAATCTTACTCAATAGTCCACCATCCACAGAGAACTTAGCCTTTAAGATTTGTGGCAACAACATAAGGGTGACAGATATCGTGGAAATCAAATTGGACACAAAGACATATCCCACTCCATAATTCGGATCGTAGAACCAATCAACCAACGAAGGTGCTTTCTCCATCAACCATGGACAAATCAAAAGGAAGAAAATATTGAAGAAGATGTTGATTATAATCATAATCAACTTGATGATAGCAAAGCGAGCTGCCTTGTTTTGATAACGCAGATAAGCAAACGGTATACATCCGAAAGCATCCATGGCTACAATGACCGCCATCATGGAGATATATTCCGAATGGTTGGAATAGCCTAAAAAGTTTGCGATAGATTGGGAATAGAGGCAAGCCATTACCGCAAAGATCAGTGATGTGGAACCTACACACCACAGCACAGAACTATAGACGTTCTGTGGATCCTCTTCCGATTTGTTGACAAAACGGAAGAATCCCGTCTCCATTCCATATGTAAGTATCACCAACAGAAGTGCCGTCCATGCATAAAGATTCGTCACAACACCATACTCAGCCGAACTGGTTAAAATATATGTATAAAGTGGAACTAAACACCAATTGAGGAACTTCCCCAAAATACTACTAATACCATAGATGGCGGTTTGCTTCGCCAAATTTTTCATCTCTGCCATATCTGTGACCTTATCGTAAAGAAAAACATTCGCAATCAGACCAACTACTGGTCATCACTCATTTCTATTAAAAAACGGGCAATAGTACTAAAAAAATCTAAGTTCTGCAAGTATAACCCAAAGGTATTTCTTATTTGTTTAACTGAGTACACTCGCAACCTTCATTTCCATTTTTTCCTATCTTTGTGAAAAAAAACGATGAACGGTAAAAAGCATCTAACCATACATCTCTTGTTGTTACTGTTTCTAATCACAGTCAACCCCGTATGTGCGCAAATCAATGATCTAGAAAGAGTGTCGCCTGAATCACAGGGGATATCTTCGTCAGATATTGAAGAATTATTCGATGAAATGGTTCATTCGAAGGATGGAGAACCTCACGGAATCATGATTCTCAGAAATGGAAAGGTGATCGGCGAACTGCATCCAAAGCCTATTCTTGCGAAGGAGTCGCATACAATATATTCTGCTTCAAAAACATTTGTGGGCATTGCTGTCGGTTTAGCTGTCGACGAACAGAAACTAAAGATAACCGACCGAGTGGTCTCTTTTTTCCCCGATGAAATCGGCACTATTTCTATCTCGAAAGAATTGGCAAAACTAACCGTACAAGACTTGCTGGTCATGTGTTCAGGCATCAAACGCGATTGGCAACTAAGAAGTAAGGAGACAGAATGGATAAAAGCTTTTCTGAGTAAGGAGATCAAGAATCCAGGAGAGACATTTGAATATGATTCGATGGTGAGCTATCTACTCTCTGCCATAGTGCAACGTGCAACAGGGATGAAGATGTTGGACTATCTGAAAGCTCGTATCTTCACACCCATGCACATCACAGAGGTGGAATGGGAAGAGAGTCCGGAGGGAATAAACACCGGTGGATGGGGACTTTATATGCAAGTGGAGTCGATGGCTAAAGTCGGTCAACTACTATTAGACAAGGGAAAATGGAACGGTAAACAACTGATATCTGAAAAGTGGATCAACGAGATGATGAAGGTTCATAAGAAGACGGGTATGGTTTCCAATTTCGGCTATCATATATGGTATCAAGAGAAGACAAAAACATACAGAGCTGATGGTGCATTCGGACAATACATCATCATATCACCCAAAACGAAGATGGTCGTTGCCATCACTCAAGCCAATCGAGGTAAAGGATTGAAAGAGCAACTGATGGTCTACGACAAACTCATGTCTCGTGTCAGCGACACCCCACTTAAAGAGGGAAAGGCATACAAACATCTGATAAAAAAGAGCTACACCCTTCCAATTGTCGATGGAAAGGGAAAATCCAGTAATAAAGAGAAGTTTTTCGGTAAGGAGATAACATTAAAGAAAGGGAACACTCTCGATTGGAAGAGCGTACAGATCAACAAGAAAGGGAAACAGCTTCAACTGACAGTTACAACAACAGAAAATGAGCAATACACCATTAAGGCAGGATATAAAAAGTGGGTCGGCACATCCACCAACGTATGTCCCCCATACAGCATCAGAGCCAACGATCGATTTAAGGGGATTCATCGGGATTTTAACGTATCAGGTTGTTATGGATGGATGGCAAACGACGAATTAACCATTCGTTATTTATTCACCAACTGGATCAGCGGTGGCGACCTCACCTTTCACTTGAAAGAAGACGGGAAGATTGAGGTAACCGTAAGAGAGAATACAAACACAAAGAATGAATCGGTGAAACTCACCAAATAAAGCGTTATTTCCACTGGTTTCTGGGGTGAAACTGTATCACCTCCTCGCGCAAGCGTTGCATATCTATGTGCGAGTAGATTTCTGTTGTCAGAATAGATTCATGGCCCAACATCTCCTGGATAGCACGAAGGTTGGCCCCTCCCTCCAATAGATGGGTGGCAAAGGAGTGTCTGAAGGTGTGAGGACTAATCTCTTTAACGACACCTGCCTTTTCAGCATGATTCTTTACGATATAAAAAACCATCACCCTTGTCAGTTTTTTACCCCTTCGATTGAGGAATAGGATATCGCTGCTCGCCTTATCGATGGGAAAGTGAGAACGATCCTTCAGCCAGTTTTGTATTTCATGGATAGCTCTGGGGGAGATGGGTACAAGACGTTGTTTGTTACCCTTTCCAATCACAGAGATATACTCCTCGTTGAGATAGAGGTTAGACAATTGCAGATTAACCAATTCAGAGACACGCAAACCACAGCTATATAAAGTTTCAAGCATTGCCCTATTCCGATGTCCCAAGGGGTCAGACAGGTCGACTGAATCGATGATGGCATTCACCTCATCAAGTGTAAGGACATTCGGTAAGTGACGAGAGAGTTTAGGAGAAGAGAGCATCTCTGTAGGGTCTATCTCTATAAGCTGTTCTGCCAAGAGAAACTTATAGAAAGACTTAATTCCAGAGATGATACGGGCCTGAGATCGTTGCGCAATACCCAGTTCCGACAGATCTATCAGAAAATCCTGCAAAACCTCATAAGAAGCATCTGTATAGCTAATATGGGCGTCAGAAAGATAGTCTAATAGTTTTGAAATATCATTCAAATAAGAAAGTTCCGTATTGTCGGAATAGGATCGTTCCAACATAAGATAGGAACAATACTTCGCAACGACAGGGTCTTCTAAATATTTTTCAGCATTCATTATCTTGATGCTGGCTATGAATGTGAATAAGCGATTCTAGTGCTAAACGATATGAATCGAGACCGAATCCTAAGATACATCCGCAGCATGCAGAGGTAAGGAAGGAGTGATGACGGAACTCTTCACGCTTGAACACATTGGAGATATGGACTTCAACCACTGGACACTTGATGGCACGAATAGCATCTGCGATAGCCAATGATGTATGCGTATAGGCACCCGCATTAAGAATGATTCCATCAGAGATAAAGCCAGTCTCTTGGATGACATTGATTAATTCACCCTCCACGTTGGATTGATAATAAGAGATATTCACATCTGGATATTTCTCTTTCAACTGATCCAAATACTCCTCAAACGACTGTGATCCATAAATAGTGGGTTCACGCTTACCCAACAAGTTTAAGTTGGGTCCATTGATAATCATTATGTTTGACACAATAAATATAGTTTAATGAAACTTTTTCAGAAAAGTTTACCGTTATAAATAAAGAGTTTAAAATTTCACCCCAAAGATAAAGGTTATCATTTGAATTTGTATTCTACTTCTTTAAAATAATACAATCGTTTCTCACCTTTTTCCGTCTGAAGGAGCAATTTCCCATCTGGATGAACATCCACGATGGTTGCCACAAACTCCCCTTGCGAATCCGAGAAGGGTGATGGAAGATTGTATCGATACAACATTTGAAGGTATTGTTCCGACAATTGGTCGAAATAAGCATCATCCCTCAAACGCTCTATTTCCAATAGTATGGAGTGTCTCAATCGGCGAAGCAATGCCTCTTTGCCAACCGTCATCTCAGGTTCGATCATCCTTAATGAAATGGGATTGGGAAGATTCGTAGGGAAATGAGTCTCATCCACATTCAAGCCAATGCCGACGATGGTGTTGGAGATATACTCGCCCACCAGCAGATTTTCTATGAGGATACCCGCAAGTTTTGAGTCCTTATAGTAAATATCATTAGGCCATTTTATCTTGAAAAAATCGGATTGATCGGAAAATAAGGCACGTAACGTCTTGACTATGGCAATTGAAATCGCCTTAGAGATATAGAATTGATCTTTCGCTTTGATAAAATCGGGATAAAGCAGCAGACTAAACAGTAGGTTTTTATTCTTTTCAGAATGCCAGTGGTTGCCCACCTGTCCCCTTCCCGATGATTGATACTGAGAAGAGACAATAAAACCATTGGACAAAGGTGAATCAGACGATTGCACCAATGCATTTAGAAAATCATTCGTAGAGGGAATCTCCTCAAGATATAAGATGTGATCAGGAGTTGCAGTAACTTCGTTCACTTATAAATTAGAGTGAGGTTGAACAATCTTAGTACAAGGACTAACATCAGAAGTAACGCAGACGTTACCACCAATGATGGAGTCACGTCCGATAGTGATTCTACCCAAGATAGTAGCGTTTGCATAAATCACTACATTATCCTCGATGATAGGGTGTCTTTCAATATTTTTTACAGGGTTACCTTGTTCGTCCAATTGGAAGCTCTTCGCACCCAAAGTGACACCCTGATATATCTTCACATGTTCACCGATGATACAAGTCTCACCAATCACGACACCCGTACCATGGTCTATTGTGAAATACTTACCGATGGTAGCACCTGGATGGATATCAATACCCGTTTCCGAATGCGCCATTTCGGTAATCATTCGAGGGATTAAAGGTACGCCATAAGTGAGCAATTCATGGGCAATACGATAATTGGAGATGGCTTTCACTGCAGGATAGCAGAATATAATTTCAGAGAAGCTTTTAGCAGCAGGGTCGCCATAATATGCAGCCTCCACGTCGCAAACCAAGGTGTCTCTCAAAGAGGGAAGATTAGCGACGAATCTATTAGCCAATTCTTGGGATTTAAGTTTCAGTTGTTCATATTCGGTTTCTGAAGAGGATCCGAAGAGGAAACCAGAGAGTATCTGTTCCTGCAAGACCGTAGTAAGTTTGTCAACAGAGACACCAATATAGTATTGCAAAGTGCTCAAATCAACGGATGAATCTCCATAATAACCAGGGAATATGATGGAACGAGTCAGGTTAACAACCTCATGTAATGCCTCAGAAGAAGGAAATGTTTCACCATCACGTTTCTGGTGATATACTTTTCTTAATGAATCATATTCCGATAAACGGGAAACGACAGACAACATATAACTTAAATGAAAAATAGATTAACGGCAGAAATGTTTTGTCACACACCAAGTATAACCCAACATCAACTCATGAGTACCACCATTCTGACGGTTCAATGGAGTCAAGCCAATTTGGTAAGCATATCCAGCATGGAATCCTTTATAACGAATACCACCCATAATATACAAAGACAATGGAGAAGGGCTATAATCACTATTCTCCAATGTGTGACGATAAGAAGCTTGCAACCAATAAGAGAAATCTTCGTTGGATGGAATTGTCTGCATGAATTTCAAATTGATATCCAACTGACGTTCGTCGTTAACATTGAATTTGAACATTGCAGCAGGTTCCAAAGTAATGTTGTTCACTAAGTCAAAATCATAACCAAGGAAACCATAACCAGTCAACGGTCTGATAGGCTCATCAATACCCAATTCGGTCATCTCCGTAGGAATCAAATTACTCATAGAGTAACCCAAGAAGAAGTTATCCCACAAGAAATAGAGACCCGCATTAGCATTGAAATAGATACCTTTGTCCATGCCCTCGTTTCCGAGCACATTATCCGTATGACCATACTTATCCACCAAATAATTATCGAAATTATAATGGTTGAGCATCATAGATATACCAAATGACAACTGACGTTGAATAGAACGATCTTTCATGGTATAACGATCATTCTGAGTCAGTGGAAGATGATAAGCAAAAGTAACCTCACCACCCTGACGATATGAGTAACCATTTTTATCATTGTAAAGGTAGGCACCTATACCAACATTACCCAACACACGAGTACGAGCACTTAACGTTTGCGTCATCGGATGATCATCAAGACCTGTCCATTGAAACTTGCCCGTCAGCATCAAATGTGTACAACGCTCTGCTCCAGCAACGGCAGGATTCACCAAATAATAATTGAAGTGGTATTGTTCGCAAACAATTTCATCTTGTGCACACACACTAGAAATTGAAGAAATTGCTAATACGAGTATCAATCCAATTCTATTCAAAAAAACCTTCATAACACAACTTATAAGTTTAAGGTAATAATAATTACGAGCATCATCTCCATAGGGAGAATCAGGCTACTAAAATGCAAATATAGAAAAATATTAAAAGTTGGGGAGTTTTTGCCCCCCAACTTTTGTATAAACTTTAAAAATTTATCGTCTTATCAACGTAAAGTGGCCTGTATACTCCTTGTTAATCTCCTCTATGGTAATCTGATACCAATAGTCGGTAGATGGTAGTTTTCTGCCCATATACGTACAATCCCAACCATCTGAGTCTGCTCCTAAGAATTGAGCTAACAACTTACCGAATCTATCATAGATAGAAACGATGGCATTAGGATAAACATCAGCCAAATTAGGAATTAGCCATACATCATTGACTCCATCACCATTATCAGTAACCAACTCAGGAATTACGATTGCTGGAGGATCCAAACGGAAGCTTCCCGTCGTCTTACATCCGTAACGGTCGGTAACATTAACAACGTGTTTAGAGAATGTCAAATTAGTCTTAATGTCATTTCCATCGGCTGGTTGAACATCAATACCATATAAGAATGGTGCCTCACCACGATCTTGTGCCAAGACGATCTGACGATCTCTCAATGCGATAGAATCGATGCTTTCGATAACAGGGTTAGAGTGAACTGTAACGATGAACGTATCAGAAGCAGAACACAAACCTCGTGTCATATCAACCATATACTGCGTAGACTGTGTTGGCTTAACTGTCTGTGTAGCTCTTGATGGCAAGCCTAACGTATCAGGTGTCCATGTATATGTTGATGCCTTGTAAGAGGATGCATCGAAGGAAGCTTCAAAGCCTTCACATATTTCAGTGATTCCTGTGATATCACCACTCAATGGTTGATCAACGATAACTGGCACTGCATACTCTACAGAAGTCTGACAGAAGTCGTTGTAAGCAATCGCCGTATATGTGTACAACGATTGGTAATTAGCACCTCCCTCGAATGGTTGAGCACCACCAGCGAAGGTTGGTTGTACACGAATCGTTGTGGTATTTTCACCGCTTAGGATGGTTGGATCTGCCTTCCATGATACGGTCGTACCTTCTGGAGAAACATCCTTAACCTCCAAGACTGCCTCACCTCCTTCACAGACATTTGGCACTGCTGGAGTAGTCAGGCTAATAGCAGGGATTACCTCTATTTGCTCTTTAGAGATTAACTCTTGGTGTCTCATTTGAGATGTATACGAGAAGGTGATCTGATATTCCGTATCGATTTCAGGACTTACTGTCACCTCTAATGTATCTCCATTCTTTCTAATCTTATCAACCAAACTGTGAGTTATACCATTCTCAACATATGAGATGTCTAACACTGGATTTGAATTTGGATTACGGAACTTACCTGTACCTGTCGTATCGATTTTCAATACTGCTGAATTACCCAAGCAGATTACATCCTTCATCTCAGTCTTCAATTGAAGTTCTGCATCTACATAAAGAGTAGCATGAAGAGTGTCACCACAATATTCAGGGTCGGTGAGATAGATGTCATATTCATGATCAGCTGTCACATCCGTAACGATGAATGGGTTTTTATCATATACTTTCTGTCCGCCTTCATTCCATTCGATGTTCTGACTTCCATTAGAAGGAACAGCGAAGGTGATAGGCAAAGTAGCTGTTTGATGACGGTCTACAACAAATGGCTCAGACTGGATGGTAGCACGAATGTAAGGTTTTACATTCAATGTGTTGGCTACACCTTCCACGATACATCCATTGTTTTGGATTGTATATGAGTAAACTCCATCATCCTCATCTTTCGTATTATTCAATACCATAACAGGATCTGTCTGACCTCCGATCTCATGACCTTCGTGATACCATGTGATAGCTGGAGTCAAACCTGCTCTCAACTTATATGTAAATGAAGTAGTGAACGGTACACCCTCACACAACTCAACAAGATCTTGTGAAATTGGAGAAGCAGAGAGAGGAACTGTCTCAATGGTTACTGCGGCAGTTGCCTTACATTGATTGATGAACTCTACCGTATAGACATCTTCACTATCCATATCCAACGCATCTGTTGTCACCTCACTACCGGTCTTCCATGGTTGTCCATTCTTATACCATGTATAAGTTCCCTCAGTAGTAGTGTAATCAACCTTGATATTAACTGGTCTACCGCAACTCAAGAATCTTCTCTCCATATCATTAGAGAAGAGGAATTTCTCTCCGTTGTAGTTCTCATCCTCTTGCAAGGTCATTGTACCCTTTACCTGTCCGTTACCAATTGTCACGTCATGTTCGCTTCCAGTTGGAATAGACTTAACGCAAGCTCCTGCTGTTGCAGTGACACTAAATTTATATTTAGTACCAGGCTCAGTAGAAAGGGTTGTCGTTACCATAGAATCAGCTTGTGCAGAAGCGATAGCTGAAGCAGGATCAGAAGTCCATGCATAAGTGATAGCGTCTGAACCAGGATCAGTACTTGAAGCGGTTGCATGCAAAGTAACACTTGTGCCAGGACAAGTCGTATAGAATCCGAGGATCTCAGGAACAGTCAAATCGTTGATAACCACATTGACCTCTTTCTGAGGACCTGCACATACACCATTGTTATTAACAATAACGGTAGAAGAAGCGGTTGCAGGCAATGTATATTCTGCACTGACAGAGTATTTACCACTCATGATAGCAGTGGATGTACCCACCATTTCAACACCATCTTTGTAATAGTGATAACTTACATTATAAGAGACATTTGAAACAGATGCGCCCATTGCCAAGTTAACATTCTCTTCACAGACAGGAGCTGGATCATCGATCGAAACAACTGGTTGTGGATAGATGTTGATGATAACTGGTTGAGCAGAACTTACTGCATCCGTAGACAAGTCGTGTTGAGCCACCCAATATTTCAATGTTGTCACACCCGTGCCATTCAGAGTTGCCACCTTACCATTCATTGGATAAGTATCACCCTTGATAACATTGTCAGATGCACTGGTAGTAGCAGGCTCTTGTTCGCCATACCAATATAATTCATATTGAGAAGTAGCAGTCAATTTGTTAATGTCAGCTTTCAAATCCTCCATTGTAGCGCCTTCACAATAGTGATATGTGTAAGGAGTTGGAGGCAACGCATCGCTAATACGCACTGCAATAGGTGTAGGCGTACTTTCGCATCCATCAATAATCTGACTAACACAATAGCTCTCATTTTGTTCGCTTCCTTCTGGAACTGTAGGGTCAACCTTTGGTGAAGGAGTACCCGTTGTCACCTTCGTCAAACAATCGCTCTCATACCAAACGAGTGTAGCACCCGATGTATATTCAACTGCAGAAGGGTTTTGTTCCAACAAGTTCTTTGAGAATGTACCATCTGCATTAGCAGAAGCCTTCAAGTAAAGTACCTCATGTGTCACTACTGGTGGAACATAAGTTACTTTCACCTCTTTCTCTACCTTAGGACCTACACATACTTCATTAGAAGTAGTGGTATAGGTTTGATGAACAGCATACTGATAAGTGGTGGTTGCAGTCACATCCAACGAGAAGTTGGAGTTAGGTACCACAATGTAATCACCATTCTCATCTTTCTTAGACCATACGAGGTCACTAGCTGGATGAATGTCGTTATCTGAATTCAATGAAGCCTCTAATGAAACTGTGCTTTGGTCTGCACAATATTCATATTCATTAGCTGCACTTAACGTAGGTTCCAACACCTCATAAACAGTGACTGTAAGATCAGCAGGTGAACTCTCTGCACCATCACTTGAAACCTGAGTAACATGATAGGTAGTCTTACCAGCAACACTAACGTCAGGTGTTATAGAAGCCACCTTCTGGTTGTTTAGATCATACCATTGAAGGCTGAATCCTCCTACATTGTTTGGATCGTTGATTTGTGCAGTAAGAGGAGCCACATTAGGACTATTCAAGCAATAAGAGATGTCTGTTGTGGTTGGAGCAGGAGTCAAATAAACGGTAACATTGACTGTCTCTGTTTCACTCTCACAACCATCTGCGTTGATGCGAGACACCTTATAAGTATAAAACTTATCTTCTGTTTCAGTGGCAGCAGGGTAAGGAGGAACAGGACAAGAAGACAACTTGTTACCTGAAGCGTCATACCATTGCAAAGTATAACCCGTCTCTTCCTTCACTGCATTTGGATTTTGTTCCAACAAGTTTTTGAAGACATTGTTTACTGCATCTGTCTTCAAGTAAGTAACCTTCAACTCACCCGTTGGTTTAGAAGGGATATCCTTCACATAAACATTCTCCATTTCGAATGTTTTATCGCAGTAGCCTGTTTGTTTTACCGTAGCAGATACTGTTCCGATGTTACCCACCTTACCAGAAGCAGTAGTGAAAGTAGGAGTAGCGACCACTGCTCCTTCAAGAGCCCAAGTGATAGAAGCAGTAGAAGGAGTTAAAGAAGAGGTGGTCATCGTTGTTTGTCCACAAATCATAGTTGTGTCCAAAACAACGCTCGTATAATTTTGCACTGTAAACGGATAAGCGATTTTATCGCTCAAGCAGTTTTCTGGTGCAGGACTTTTCAATACATAGTGATAAGTGTAATCCTTTCCAGTGAGAGTAGCCAATGAGTTACTTGTTAATTGGGCATCACTTTCGTCATACCAAATCACCTCATACCCTTCAACAGGAGAAGTTTGAACTAATGATACATTATCACCGACGCAGAATGGGTCGATTGCAGCAACAGGGTCTGCAGGGACACCATAAACAGTAATCTGCACAGAGTTAACATCGCTATAGCAACCTGTAGCATCATCCATCACGTCGTAGTAGTAAGTCTTATCCGATTTAGTGAGGGTGGATAGATCCGGCTCACTCGTTTTGGTAGTTTTAGCATCATCGCTATACCAAGTAACGGTCAGACCATTGAAATCAGCGCTAGCAAGAGCATTTGTAAGCGCTTGTTTTTCAGTTGCACTAGCATTTTCGCAGATAGCAATATCATCGATATCTGGAGCTATAGGTTTCTTGTTATACTTAACGATAATAGAATCGAAGACGTAGCAAGCAGCAGCGTCAGGTTTTTCATTATCACGTATTTTTACATAATATTTTTCTGTAGTACCCTCTTTAGCAGCAGTCCAGACGATAGGTTGATTAAGCGTTGTTGCTTGTTTCTTTGTATCAGTCTGAAGAGCGTCAGCATCAGCACCCACTTTATCGAGGAACCAAAGTTCGTCGAAGAAGGCAGTATTATCAGCCGCTTTTTTAACCGAAGATACAGAAAGAGTAACCTTATCGCTCTCTTCGCACAAATAGATGGTGTCTTTAGAAGGAGTAGCGCCAGTCACCTCGATATCGAATGGGTCTGGTTGGTTACATGGAGGACACCAATATTTAGTTTGTAGTTCAATACGTCCGCAATTATAATCCGTCAGTTTGTCAAATGTAACATTAACATACGGACAGTAATCTGAAGGGTTTGACATTGAATTGTATTGATTAGCTGTTGCACCAATAGCTAACACAGCAGTACCCGTCAAATCATCAGGAACTGGAGTAGTGAAATTCGGAACATTTTGTTCATGAGTAACTCCAAAAAGATACATATTACAATTTCCCGTGAAAGACATTCCTAAAACATATCGAGCACCTCTTGTTGAATTTCCTTCCAACAAAATGTCGCCACAATCAACTGTCACTGTTGTTTCTGTATCATCAAAAGTGACTGTCTGTTTCGTACCTGTTTTATAAACGCTTCCAACAACATATTGTCCCTGAGCATTTAAAGCCACTTTATAGATGGTAGGAGTAACCGTTGCCGTTGCCTCTCCACTATATGATTTCAATACTAGATCAAAAGAAGACAACTGAGCATCACTCCAACATTCCAACATTAATCCATAAGATTGGAAAGAACCTGATGATGTTGTTTTCTTATCTTTATAAATATGCATTTGTTGCTTTGTAACATCCTCCAACCAAATAGAATAGGTTGTATCGACTGGCTTATTGTCATGGACAGTAACTTTGCTTCCATCCACACAAAAACTTCCCTTATCTCCAGCCTTCACTTCAATTGTATCCAACGCTGCTCCACCTGTTTCAGAAGCATACACTGCCCAAGTAGTCTCTTGGTTCTGCTTGTAGAACTTATTATTAACTTTAAATTCATAACAAATTGCATCTGTTGCAGTCGGACTTAACGGAGTAGCCACACAAGCTGTTTTAACAACCGTATCAATTGGCATTTCCATATCGATTACTTCAATCTCCGCAAATGTTTCTGGACAGTTATCACAAGGAACATTCAAACCAATATACATAATTTCAACCCGGTATAAACCTGGTTCCGCAGCATCGATTTCATCTTTGTTATAGATATCAGCCTTTCTTTCAGCTAATGAGGATTTAGGTCTTGACGTATTCAACGTATCACCATCCTTAAGCCATAGATAAAAATAGGCATCCTCACTACCCGTTGTAGGAGAGAAACCAGAATACAATGAAGTTGCCACACCCGGACATTTATATCTTGGTCCGATCATAAAGGCCTCCGGACACAAATCCTGTGGTGTACATTGTATATTGATTTTAGTTAAACATGTACTAACATATTTTTCTTTTCCTATACCTAATGCACCAACATGATCAGGCATCACATTACCTGGTCTTGCGGTAGATCCCCATGTGTAGAAATCACCATCTTTGTTCACCATGAAACCATACAAATCACCTCTTGCAATGGCTACGGCATCATCCACACGAACCTCTGAAGCACCTTTTTCACCCTTACAATAATTAGCGTAAACAGGACCTGTTTTACACATATCCGAAGCAGCTGCGTATGTAGAATTTGGCACAACACCACCACTTCTTGTAGTTCCGTTTGCTGCATCATTACAACCCCAATACAAAAGATATCCTTCTTGCGTTACAGCAGCACCAAAACCATTTCCTCCAATTACTTGCGTAACATCTGTCAAATATGCATCACCACTTTTTGCTTCATATTCACCTGAAATAACCTTTTCAGCGTATGTAGTTGTTTGATTATTTGCCAATCCGTTGGAGCATCCCCAACCTCCATTTCCCCAGCCATATACATAACCGGTCGCACCATCCACTGCAAACGCACCCACATCGGAGATACCACAATTTCGTACACCATCCAAATGCTTTCCTGAACTTTTCTTTCCTGTTCCATCTCCAATCTCAACAGGTGCAGCAATAAAAGATGTTGCAGTAAGACCACCGCCTCGTCCATTCCAGTTTCCAATAGAATATACCGTACCAACCTTTGCATCTGGAGAATCACCAACAATCATCAATATGTTGTTATCTCCTCCCGTGATATGAATAACATTCTTTATTGGCTGACCTTGCGCATCTCGAATAAAAACAGGTTCGTAACTAGGAGTCTCTATTACTCCTCCACCGCCATCTAGGTTTCCTCCCCAAATAACTACACGACCTGTTCCATCATTCAAAATAGCCATAGAAGCAGCCGTCGTAGCTGAGATATATTTTACATTTCCTAAATAATCTCCACCGGGTTGTCCATCCTCTGTATAGCCAGGAGCCTCTCCATGATAGACAGGAACTGGAACTCCACCAGTAATATAATCAGATTTTGGTCGACCACATTGCATGTTATCATTTCCTCCCCAACAATATACTACCTTGAAACATGACAATGCAACACTATGTCCTCCGGAACCTCCAGACAACTGAGAGAATGTTAATCCTCCTGTATTAACAAGACATGGAGACGATGCTATTGAGAGCCCATCGTTTGGAGCAGCAAGACACAATCGATTGCCATCATTATAACCCCACGCATATATCTGGCCCTTACTACACAAAGCAAGACCATGATCATTACCTCCAGTAATAATCATACTCTGCGAAAACACTCCCGTCACTACTCCGAATAACAGAAGCAACGATGTATATAACTGTTTCTTCATAATCAATATTTTTCTTTTTACCCGATATTATATAAAATACTATTATTTTCTCAAATCTATGTTTACATCAATTTTTCAACTTGCCTTTTTAAGGCTACGCAGAAAGTAAGCAAATATATATTTAAATATTCTTAGTTCAAAGCGTTTTTTAGATTTTTTCACAAATTAAATCTTTTATTCTCCCTTCGCCTTCTCTCCTCTCGGATGATTTTAGATGAAATCCCACGAAATGAATTTATAGAACCCTCCTCTTTTTCTAAATTATTCTGCGTATATTTGCACCCAAATTTATTTATTATTATGCTTAACGAATTAAACTATACGGGATTAGGAATTGGTCTTGTCACCTTCCTTATCATCGGTCTATTCCACCCTCTTGTGATTAAAGGGGAATATTATTTCGGCGTAAAATGTTGGTGGGTCTTCTGCCTTTGTGGCATTATCACCACCTTCTTATCCCTCATAAGCAATAACTCAACCATATCAACCCTCCTCGGCGTCTTTGCCTTCTCCTGTTTCTGGAGCATCAAAGAGGTCTTCGACCAACGAAAACGCGTGGAAAAAGGTTGGTTCCCAAAAAGAGAAAAGAAAATTTAATCAAATTTTAATATAAAGACACCATGGCAATTATCAAACCATTCAAGGGCATCCGCCCTCCTAAAGAGTTGGTAGAAAAAGTAGAAAGCCGCCCTTATGACGTTCTCGATTCTGAAGAGGCTCGCGCCGAGGCTGGCGACAACGAAATGTCTCTCTACCATATCATCAAACCAGAAATCGACTTCCCAGTCGGAACCAGCGAATATGACCCTCGCGTCTACCAAAAAGCTGCTGAAAATTTTCAAAAATTCCAAGATAAAGGTTGGCTCGTTCAGGATGAGAAAGAGATGTACTACATCTACGCTCAAACAATGAACGGAAAAACTCAATATGGCCTCGTCATCGGTGCCTACGTAAACGACTATATGACAGGCGTCATCAAAAAACACGAATTGACGCGAAGAGATAAAGAAGAAGATCGAATGAAGCACGTTCGCGTAAACAACGCAAATATCGAACCTGTCTTCTTTGCTTATCCTGACAACGCTACATTGGACGCTTTGGTAAAACGTTACACTGCTAAAGATCCTGTATACAAATTCATTGCTCCTATAGATGGATTCGGTCATCAATTCTGGTTGATCGACAATGATGCTGATATCAAAACTGTCACTGAGGAGTTTGGTAAGATGAAAGCTCTTTACATCGCTGATGGTCACCACCGCTCCGCTGCCGCTGCTTTGGTGGGCGACGAGAAACGCAAGCAAAACCCTAACCATAAAGGCGACGAGGAATACAACTACTTCATGGCTGTTGCCTTCCCTGCTAGCCAACTTACTATTCTCGACTACAACCGCGTCATCAAAGACCTAAACGGTTTGTCAAGCGAAGAGTTCTTAAAAGCTTTGTCAAAGAACTTTACTGTCGAGAAGAAAGGAACTGAGGAATATAAACCTCAAGAGCTTCACGAATTCTCATTATACCTGGACAAAAACTGGTATAGCTTAAAGGCTAAACAAGGCACCTTCAACAACGACGATCCTATCGGAGTTTTGGATGTGGATATCTCAAGTCGCCTGATCTTAGATGAGATCTTAGGTATCAAAGACCTACGTTCTGACAAACGTATCGACTTTGTAGGTGGTTTGCGTGGTTTGAAGGAGTTGAAACGTCGTGTTGACAATGGAGAGATGCGCACCGCATTGGCTCTTTATCCAGTATCTATGCAACAAATCATGGATATCGCTGATAGTGGAAACATCATGCCTCCAAAAGCTACATGGTTCGAACCAAAACTTCGTTCAGGTTTGATTATTCATAAATTGTCATAAAGACAAGCAATACATCATAAAAAAAACCGCAGACGTTAATCTGCGGTTTTTTTTATGCCATCTTAGATGGAATTCTTTTTATCAGAAATTACTTTCCAATATACGTTTCAATACTGTCTCACAAGAGATCTCACGGTTGGCAGCCTCTGGGATCACCAAGGATTGTGGACTCTCTATCACATCATCCGTCACAATCATATTACGACGAACAGGAAGACAATGCATAAAGAACGCATTGTTGGTAAGTGCCATCTTCTCTGCACTTACTGTCCAACTCATATCCTTGCTTAATATCTGTCCGTAGTTAGGATCTTGATATGCCGACCAGTTCTTTGCATAGACAAAATCGGCTCCCTTCAAGGCCTCATCCTGATCATACACCACCTTGGCTCCACGAACGAACTTCTCATCCAACTCATATCCCTTCGGATGGGTGATGACGAAGTCTACATTCGCCTCATTCATGAAATCAGCAAATGAGTTAGGTACTGCCTGTGGCAACGATTTTGGATGGGGTGCCCACGTCATTACCACCTTAGGACGTGCCACCTTCTTATGCTCTTCAATCGTAATCAAATCGGCAAATGCCTGCAATGGATGGGCTGTTGCCGACTCCATACTGAATACTGGTTTGCCTGAATATTTGATAAACTGATTGAGGATAGTCTCTTCGTAATCAAACTTCTTATTTTCAAAACGTGCGAATGAACGAACACCGATCACATCACAGAATTGTGCCATAACAGGAATGGCCTCCAATAGGTGTTCCGACTTATCTCCGTCCATCACCACGCCACGCTCCGTCTCAAGCTTCCATGCACCCTGATTCACATCCAACACAATCGTGTTCATGCCAAGATTCATACCGGCCTTTTGGGTACTTAAGCGTGTACGCAAGCTATTGTTGAAGAAAACGCAAAGCAATGTTTTGTTCTCTCCCAACTTCTTGAATGCATAACGGTCTTTTTTTATCTCTAATGCCTCTTGCACTGCCTTGTTTAAATCACCAAGGTCTGATGCCATCAATAATTTCTTCATTATGAATCGTTTTATCGTCTAATTTTTTGCAAAGGTATACAAATTTAAGAGATTTCTATAGGTGGCTTCTATAAATTCGCCTCAACATTATCTCTTCAGGAGTATCTGACGATAGACTCCTGAGTCGGAAACGATTTGTACGGTATAAACACCTGCTGGCAACGAAGTGACATCTATTTGTATTTCTGATGAATCCTTTGAATATGTCTTGCACAAACGACCCAGTCCATCGTATACACTTAACTTGATTTGAGAAGCATCCTTCACAGAGATGGTCACCTCCCCCTTCGTTGGATTAGGGTAACAGAGCACCTTATCGTTATCAATGTCATCCGTTCTCACCGAACCTGAATCTCCACAAGTAAGACTCTCCTTACCATTCTCCGAGTTAGGAGAAGGCAAATAAACTATTGAGGTATTGCTATCCTTGCAATCTACGAAATAGGTGGTCCAAGTGTCGGAAGAATCATCCGCTCTACCCAATGAGGCATTCTGTGGCAATGGGGTGTAGGTGGCAACATCGATTGGTGCTGAATCATCACATCCTCGATACATATAGAGAGACGACTCCGTCTTCGTATTATTCAACTTGAAATCTGCATGATGAACACCTCTGAATGGCTTGTTATCTGCCCAAAGCAAGAAATGGGAACCTGGAGCCAACTTGGTATCCTCGTATCCATAAGGAATCTGACTCTTAAATGGTTTGTTTGGATTATCTGTCAAATAGAGACCTGCGATATTAATCGTATCACTACCATTATTGTAAATCTCAAACCAATCTGGATGATTGCCATACTCATCCGTCACATCCGATTCTGAATTATTTGATGGAGAAACCTCCGATATCAGCAATGGCAATTCCGGACAATCTTCCACCTTCTCAAAGACGGCTTTGTACTTCTGGTCTTGTGTCATTGTAGTGGTCAAAATTGGTTCCTTGTATCGACCAGAAACAACATCATTCTTATAGTTGACCTTCATACTCATTTGGAAAGTCATATCCGAACTTGTTGCCTTCTCCTGGTGTACCTCCACCGCAATCACATTCACACCCTTTTTAAAGCCATTAAAACGAGTAATGGTGGTGTCTTTCACAGCATCATTCTCATACGTGGTTGCACAAGTGGAATACTCAACTTCTCCCTTTATGTTCTTGCGCATATACTCCTTTCCATTCACATAGAGAACAAAGCCATCATCGTAAACTATAGATAGTTTGATGTTCTTAATGCAACTGGTATCCTCAAGCTTTATCTTCGTCCGATAATAGGAGGTCATGTATTTATGATCCGCGTCGTCTCCATAGTCGAGTATCGTTTGGTAAGAGGTAGTGTCATCTGCATAACCCATCTTGCCATGACCTGTAGCCCATAATGAATCATTAAACGAAGCCTTAGTCCACGAATTATCCTTTTGACCTATGGAATCGTAGGCAAACTTCCACTCGGTTGACTTATCCAACACATCAACAGAGACATCTCCATCCGACATCTCCCATCGCACGAATCGGTATCCCAAAGGAGCGATTGCCTCAAGTTTCAAATTCTTTCCTTTAAAATATTTTCCTGAGAAGGATGGCATATTCACCAACTCATCATTCATCAGAAAACGTACACCCTTCACATTCGAACTGAAATCAAGCGAAAGCAATGAGCCCAATTGATAATAATCACGCAAGTATTTATACATATACTGCGGACGCTCTTTTGCAAAAGAGAGCATACTGGCAACAGCTGGCAACTCATTCAGATTCGTAGAGTGAAAAGAGGCGCAATATTCGTTTTTCACAACTGCAGACAAACTGTCCCATACATCCTGAACACGTCCTTCTGTGAAGGTAGTACCCAGATGAATCAAATTTCTGTTCAAGAATTTTTCCTTGAACACCTCGTTTTGCATCAAATGTTTGAAGATGGTAACTTTCCATTCAGCTTTTTCATCAAATTCATAGTGGTCTTGTGAGACCTTTGTTCCATTCGACCAGTTGATGGTATCACCCTCTCCCATACACCATTTAATGGAATTTAGGTGCTTATCGCAAAAGTTAGGTGAACCTGGATAGAGTCCCAACCCAAAGTCGGTATCATATAAGATCCAACGGAAACGTCCATTCTCCTTCTCACGCCACAATTTGCAGTTGTTACCCGGCCAATCGGTATTAACAATGAAATGTTCCATGACAAGATAATCGATGTACTCGTTCATATCAATATACTTAGCCGCCTGATTATAGTAGTCGGGAGATGTTGGATTGGCAGTTTCAAGGAAGTTGACCATTTCATAATAGGCAACACTGTCGCCCGAGGTCGGTTCCACACCATTCTGGTTGGTGATCTTTATCATATCGATGTCATCCACCTTATGGTTAGCCTCAACGAAATCATCGCTTGTACGTTCGCGCAAGCCCATCAACCCTTTATATTTTCCATTGATGAAGTAGGCCACTGGCTGATAAGCCTGATAATCGACATTCATCGCCTTCGCCAATGACTGCATGTAGCCATCGCGACATCGAACAGCAGAAGCTTCATAAGCATTACCACCATTACGGATGTGCACACTCGTATATTCGTTGTCTGGTTTGTCATCAAAGAAACGATAATTCAAGATGTTATTACCAGAACCTAGTTTCTTTCCAGCTTTCACTTTGAACGACTTCACCGAATTGGATCGAGAGCAGCCACCCATGATACCGATTTCCACCTCATGTGTCAATACCTGCTGACCATCCACTATGTATTCAAAATTGGCAGGACGCATCCAATCTCTCATAAAATTAGCCTTTCCTGAACCCAAACAAGAGATGTTGATCGGAGCACCATTCACACCCTTCACACACATTCCGACGGAATCATCATCCAGATAGTAATTGTCGACTACCAAGGAAACGATAGGTACAGTATACCCACCTCCGCACGATTTATGCGCATCATCTACAAATATAAAAGAACCTGTCACGATAGGACTAGGCAGATACCCCTCTGCAAAGGCACGAGCACGTATCACTTTATTGGATTTAATCTCCTTGCTCGATGGGAAGGTGTCACTCGTACTGGTTGGTTCCGTACCGTCCACAGTATAGCGAATGGTCGCATTGGGTGTCGAGCAAGTGATTTTCAATTTAGCAGCCTCAGTTAGGACACCAGGTTGGGCCCCGCTAAAAACAGGTTGAGCGCATCGTCCCTCCAACAATGTTTTGACAGCAAGCGTGTTTTTCTTCATCGGAGAAGGTTCCATAAAGCCATCCGGACCATACGCAACATGGACCTTCATGGCAGGATAAGTAAGTTGGTTAACCAATTTACCGCCTTTACTGTACAAATATAGTTTACCGCCATCAGCATCAAGTTTATAAATAGAATGATTAATGCCCTTTACCTCATCAAAGAAAATCACTTTGTATCCCTTTTTCGGTACAACGCATGAATCAGGAATCGTCCATTCCCATTTCTTCTCATAGAGATCCTTGCCCGTACGATTCTCATGGACAATCTTATAACCCTTCAAATTAATCGATACCGAATCGGAATTATAAAATTCCACATAGCCCGAAAAATTGAACGTCAAACCCTTGTCCATGTAAGATGAGATATTACATGGCATCACTTCATTAATTTTAACTCCAGCAAATAGCGTTTGCACGGAACATAATGAAATTCCTAGTAGAATATTTCTTAACTTTCCCATTATATAAAAATACCTTTGCAAGGATTCTCTCTTTCGATTAAAATCCTCCTTACACAATAACACTACACAAAATTAAAAAAAATTATTCATTCCCCAGCAAAAAAGGTACTGAATATGTAATAATGGTTAACTGAGAATAAAAAAAGTCCGAACATGGGAGGCTCGGACTTCCTTATCTTTATAATTGGATTATAGGCCTTTCAAGACGCAAGCCAATGCCAACAAAATCAATCCTGCAAATACAAACCAAAATGCGTTAGCTGCGATAAATCCACCGATTACCGCCAATCTACCCAATAAACCTAAAATTCCTAAGACTAAGGAAATAATAAAAACAACACTAGTTGGAGCTGTAAGTTTCATAATACTAAATTTTTAAGGTTAATAACTAAGTTGCACTGACCAAAATAAATCAATTGCTATGCAAGTATATAAATTATTCTTATTAAATCCTAAAAAATATTAAAAATTAACAGCATATTCATTCGAAACAAGTATTTCTACTTCTTTCGCGAATCATCAACCGGGCTTTTACTATAGGATATAACCATTCGCTTGCGACTACCCTTCTTGATTGTTTTAACCGCATGTTTAGGAGCGAAATCGATTACACCATCGAAGATAGATCTGGAGATTTCTTCGAATCCCATAATATTCTCCATCAGAATGGTATGGTCATATTCTATCGTCGTTATAGTTTCACCGTTAATTTTCACCTCAACAATATCTCCATATTCGTCTACGACCCACTCTTTAACGTATGAAACTGTATCCTTGCTTGATGTTTTAAAATGGACTGCCTTCACAAGATTATTGTTCTTGTCTCTATACTCTATTGATTTGTTGAACTCCTTTTCTTCTAGGTTTGGATTTTCCTCATACCTCTTATCGTAATTAAGATAGCCTTCCCAAAATTCGTATGAAATTACAGTGTCAGTAGTAAGTTCCCTACCCAAAGAGTCTATATAAACTCCTTTTTTTGAATAGGTTATGGTATCTTCCGACCAAGGACTGCCATCAAGGTATGTCATTTTCGATGTCAATCTACCTTCATTATCATATGAGTATCTCTCTCCTCTGATTTTACTGTGCCCTTCTTTTCTGTGTTTCATTGTGAATTGACCCTTCTTATCATATTCTTTCCACATCACCATACGTTCATAACCACCGTTCTCAATATCAGAAATTTTGGTATTCCGACCTTCTCTATTGTATTTATATCTTGTTTCGCCCATTTTATTTCCGTATTGATAAACATTAAAATGTGTGATATATCCATCTGCCGCATAGTCAGGCACCATATTCACGTCGTATTGAATAATACTATCAACACGATAAACAGTTGCACCCTTGGCAAATTTCAGTTCCTTGCGCAAAGGTCTTTCCACAATAGTTGGGACATCAAATCCCTTGATTTTGGTCTTGTTCTTTTTCAGATAACTCTTCATCGACCCCTCACTCCACTTTGGAGTATAATCGTTGAGCATGTAATAAGCCCCTCCTATATAGGTAAATTCATGTTTGTCAGCAACAGAAGCACCTGTGGTTGCACCTACGACAAAACTCTCGCTAACGTTGTCTGGGATAGAACTCTCATCAAACTCAAAATAAATCTTCTTTTTTCTAAATCCATAAATTATTCCGTCGGTATAATCCCTTTTATTGAGGTTTTTGGAGTCCGGTACCTTTTCAAATTTTTTGAACTCAAGATAACCACATGCAAAAGAGACACTGTCTTCTTTGCTTTTTAAATTAGCGAAATTCTTGTCAAGCGCTTTTTTCTCACACTCTCTACTTAACGCATCAAACTTCTCCTTGTCTTTTTTATCGTCGGAAAGGAAAAACTCCAGTGCAGCCAGATTAATAGTTGCATTCTTCTCATCTATCTTTAACGCAATAGAAGCTGCATCATTTCGCCAAGATTCTGTTTTAAAGGAGATATGCTCATCACCTCTTCTGACTTCAACAATCATATCGTTATCCTTGATATAATCTCTGATGAAATTGTCATTCTCCTCAATTTCAGGGAATATAGAAGAGTATAAGTAGAATTTTCTTTTTTCATAATTTATATACGATTTCATATACGAATTATAGGTTTTCACCACTTGGTCGAAAAATGCGCGTTTATCATTCGGAATATTATAATCTCCCAATTTAGACTCGTAACTCGAATAGGAACGCAGGAAATTAATGCTATCGCTCTCCGTCTTCAAATCAGGAATCTCTGCAGCATTAGCGATGGATGGTAACAATACGATAGCTATCGCGATAAGATGATTTTTTATGTTCATGATTATTGATGATTTTATTTCTATTAAGAGTGAGTCCCTATCGGGGCAATGCGTCAATTTCACCAAACTACACTACGGCAAGGGCTTGGAGCGTCCCTACAATTCTTAACCAAAGAAACAGTAGGCTACCAAAATGGCAGCAATAATACCACCAAAGTCGGCTACCAAACCTGCTGTTACTGCATATCTTGTTTTTTTGATACCTACAGAACCGAAATAGAGTGCAATAATGTAGAATGTGGTATCGGCAGAACCTTGGAACATGCATGACAAGCGTCCTGCGAAGGAATCAGCTCCGTGTATCCTCATAGCTTCAACCATCATGGCTTTGGCTCCACTACCACTTAAAGGCTTCATCAAGGCTGTAGGCAAGGAATCCACGAAACGCACATCCGTAAAAATAACAGAAAACAGGTATTGTAAACCTTTTATCAGCAGATCCATGGCACCAGAGGCACGAAATACGCCAATGGCTACCAACATACCCACCAAATACGGAAGTGTCTTGATTGCTGTCTCAAATCCCGTTTTAGCCCCATCAACAAAAGCTTCATAAACGTTTATCCGCTTATAGGCTCCCACCGCCACAAAGATCATAATGATGGCGAAAAGCAAAAAGTTGCCTCCCACCTTTGAAACCATGGAGGCCGTCTCGGTATCCAACAACGAAAAGGCATAAACCAATCCTATGATAAAGACAACCAAACCAAGAATGCAACCCAATACCACAGCATTACATATATTCAGCTTCTGACGAATACCCACATACAATATTGCAGTAATCGTAGAGAAAAAGGTGGAGATAAGCAATGGGATAAAGATATCGGTTGGATTGGTCGCACCCATGATGGCTCGTTGCGCCATAATAGTAACCGGAATAATGGTCAATCCTGACGTATTCAAAGCAAGAAACATAATCTGAGCATTGGATGCCACATCTTTTTGTGGATTCAGTTCCTGCAGACTATTCATCGCTTTCAACCCTATGGGCGTGGCTGCATTATCAAGTCCTAACATATTGGCGGCAAAATTCATCACAAGATGACCATTGGCAGGATGTCCGGCAGGAATCTCAGGGAACAACTTAGAGAAAAACGGTGCAATGATACGAGAAAGGAAATTAATGGCTCCGGCTCGTTCTCCAATATTCAATAATCCCAACCATAGAATCATCACTCCTCCCAAAGGAAGTGCTATATCCATCACGGCAAACTTAGACATCTCGAAAGTGCTGGAGACAATTTTTTCAAACACGTTGTACTCCCCGAAGAAGAAAAACTGCACACATGCAACAACCATTGATGCAAGGAAAAAGAAAACCCATATATAATTCAGTGCCACGGCTTAATCTATTTTTGAATCGTATTATATTTTGCAACTACTTTCGAGATGGTATCCGATAATTGATACGAAAATGCATGAGAATATATCTCACTCTCTATCCTACCTTCATCCAAACATCTCATGGCCTCTTCCGCTTCATAATTATATCCATTACCTATGTATTCAATCGGAATCTCCGTCTCCGTTTGTTCTCCTCTCAATTGTCGGTATAAACGGGTTGGCATGTGAAACATACGATCCAGTCGAAGTGAACCTTTCTCTCCCACAATCACAGCATCCGATTTCAGATCGCATGCAAAGGAAGAGAGCAGGGATGCTATGCAACCCGACTGACTGCGTAAGGTCATGACAGCCGTCATATCTACACCCGTAGGAGCCAACGAAAGTTCGGAGGATACGCTTACAGGTGCATCAAATAGGGAATGAAACAGAAAGAGTGGATAGATACCAATATCATAAACGGAACCTCCTCCCATCGATGGGTTGAACAATCGACTCTGTGGGTCATATTTAGGATGAATACCAAACTCTGCCTTTAAGAGCAATGGTTCTCCAATCTCATTCTGCTGGATTCTTTCTCGAAGAATCTTCATGGATGGCAAAAAGGCAGTCCACATAGCCTCCATCAGAAAACAATGGTTTGCTTCCGATGCTTGATTCATCTGCAGGACTTCAGCGGGAGACAAGCCCAATGGCTTTTCGCACACCACTGCTTTTTTGGCTGCCAAAGCCTCTAATGTCAGGGCACTATGTAGGTGGTTGGGAGTGGCAATGTAAACAATATCCACCAAAGGGTCGTTAAAAAGTTCCTGATAAGAACCATAACTTTTCTCAAACGTGTATTGTTTAGCAAAATCTGCCGCTTTCTCTTTCGAACGGGATGCTACTGCATACAACTGAGCTTGCTGAAGAATACGAAGTCCTTCAGCAAACTGTCCGGCAATATGCCCCGTTCCAATAATTCCCCAACGATACCTTTTCATTGTTAAAGATCCTTTCGTAAGAATGCCAAGATATTCTTTCTGTTGACTTTAATAAGGGCAATGCCAACACCAAATATGAGGAAGATAAAGCCAAAGATTATACCAATCTTAATTTTGCCATTGATTGGATGAGGATTCGCATCGAAACGACTTGAGAAACTAACACCATTCTCAAACACGTCACGCTCCCACACCAACTGCTGCTTCAAGTTCTCCAAACTCAAGATCTCATTGTGGTATAGCTTCATCTCACGCTCTACCAACACCATTTTATCTGTAGACAACTGGACATCACGTTTACGAATAAAATATTCGCGTTTACGCAAACTATCCAACATCATGATCTCGTTAGTAGTCGCTGTAATCTTTTCATCCAATTGTTTTCTCCTCAACGTGTTCTCCTTTACGATTTGAGGATTTTGAGAGAAGAAATAGAGAAACATATCTTCCATCTTAGAGAACATAGAGGTATCTTTACAATCCACTAACAAACGGAGACGGTCTGACATGATGATATCCATTGTATCTGATGAGTTGAAAACACCTTTATAATCAATGTAGTCAGGAGTACCATCGGACAAAACATCCACATAGAAGAAAGACTGGATATTAGTGATTTCACCCGCTTTTTTCTTATCCAAACCAAAGTCTGCAGCAATGGTATTAATATCACGATATTTACACTGATTATATAGTGGGTCGATCATATTCTTATAGAAATACGAATCGTGGCAATTGAATTTCAATTCCACCTCTGCTCTATAAACTTTCTCTTTGTTCAGGAAGATTCCTAAACATACACCCAATATAACGATGGGTAAAATAATGAGTTTCTCCTGATAAATCAGACGGACGACCCAACCAGCACCATATACGGCCTTTTTAATTAGGTTCCAGATACCAATACCCAAATCACGCAATGCGTCGATTAGATCAATCTCCTTTCTTGTTTCGTTTTCCATATCTCAATAGTATTAAATTTATCATTATTTATGTAACCACACCTGCGGATTAAGAAGCGTCTTCTCTTCCCACACTTGGAAAAACAAAGTGGCTTTGTTCGTCTCTGCTTCCTTGTATATCTTACCAATTGGTGTGTTTCTTTTTATTTTATCTCCATTTTTCACATAGATCTGTGTCAGATTAGCATAAACCGTCAAATATTTACCATGACGGACAATCACTGCATTGTTACCACCCGGAACGGTGAAACATTGAGAGACGACGCCATCGTATACAGCCAGCGCCTTCGATTCGGGTGCTGCTGAAATATAGATACCTTTGTTATTGATGGTCACATCCTTTAAGACGGGGTGAGGTTGCGACCCAAAGCGTCCTGTTATCGTTCCCTTTACGGGCCACATCAACAAACCTTTATTTTTAGAAAAACCACCTGCGATGATTTTTTCCTCATTTGATAAAACATAGTCCGAACTCTTGCTAGTGTTTGTCGGAGTGGTTTTCTGAGGATTCGTCTTTTGTGTATTCGTAGTGGTTGTAGGTTTCTTTTGCTGTTGTTGTTTCTTTTTAGCAGCCGCTGCTGCCTCTGCCGCTTGTTTAGCAATGACATCCTGAATCTTCCGATTGAGGTTGTCTGCCGCCACCTGTTGGTTTCGCAACTCCTGTTTCAACTCTTTCTCACGCGTACGAAGTGATTCCACCAACCGATTTTGTTTCTGCTTCTGATCCAACGAATAAATCTTCTCCTGTTCCTGTTTTTTCAGTAGGTCTTCGGTCTTCGCCCTCAACAAATTCATCTTATCACGCTGCGCCTGAAGACTCTTTCTGGTTGCAGCCAATTCGACGGATTGCTCTTTTCTCATTTCAGCCAAACTGGAGAGATACTGGTATCGACGGTAACCCTCCTGAAAGTTATCACTTGAAAGGACGTAGAGCATCATATTCTGTTTATTCTTCGTCATGTACGCATAATAGATCATATCCATAAACTTCTTACGCATCTGATCATATTCCTGAGACAGATTTCGTACACTCACATCCAACGAGTCAATCTGGTTGTTGATCTGTTCTATCTCAGAAGAACGACGTCTGATTTGATTGTCACGATATTCAATATCTGCATTCAGACGTTCCAATTCGAGAAGGGATTGCTTGGTACTCTTACGCGTATCAGAAAGCTTTTGGTCTGTTTTATTAATCTGATTTTTTATCTGCGTCTGTTTATTCTTTAGCGAATTTATCTCATCGGTTCTCTTCTTGGAAGAGGTTTGAGAGGTTTTCTGTGCTGGTTTCTGTGCCGTCTTCTGAGCAGGTTTTTGAGCAGGTTTTTGAGCTGTCTTCTGAACCGGTTTCTGAGTCGACGTCGGCTTTTTCTGTGTGTTTGTTGTTTGAGGTTTCTTTGTCTGGGCGTATAATAAAGAGACTCCCGGCACCTGCACAAAGGCAAGTCCCACGACAAGGGAAAGGGTCAATATGTATTTACAAAACCTCAAGCCTATTTGTTCTTAAAATAAAGTTCAACAATCTCTTCAAAAGAAATCCTTTGGTATGAATCGGGTACCTTATATGCAAAATTCATCGTTCCATCGGCCTCTACCTTCTTATGTGAAAAAGCCAAACTGAGGTAGGAAAGCTGATGATTGGAGGATGGGTCTCGTTTGTTAGACTTCATCATAATTTCCGTTTTCATCGGAAATTTTCGTCCTCCGACATTAGCCGAAAAATCCATATAGTTCCATTTCACATCACCCATCTCACTGAGGATCGTACCCGACTGCAACAAGGAGTCAACAACGAACTCTTGCGACAATCCTCCCGACACTCGTTGAAACAAGGTTTTGTCTCCCGGTATCTCCATTTTATTAAAATCCTTCTCGTGAGCATCACTGTTTTTCTCGTATGCAAAAAGGACGTTTGCGAAGACGGACTGAATGGAATGATAGTTTACATCAAAACCAAAATTTGTCTTCAGTTCTGCAAAGGAAGAGGTGCAATATCGCTTGTTCATTCGGTCGACCAACACAACGCCCGACGTGTCTATCAAGGCTCTTGCCACTTCCACACCTGCTATCGGCTGAATGGAAAGGATAATGATACTATCCCTCTTTATTCTCAACTGACCACCGAAAGAGAACGAACTGACACCATCCATAGAGAAGGAAACTGATGTCTTCGTAGACAATGTTTTAAACGGCACGCTATAAACCTCCGACTTCTGCGTCACCAAGTTCTTTTGCGTCTTACAAGAGAATGCAAAAAAGGAGACTGCCAAAAGGAGAATACTATACTTAACTACCTTATTCAACATAAGTTTCCTCTTTAACTTTCAACTTTAGTTTTTCCAATCCCTCGTATGGTTCTTCTGAAGATTCTCGTATCGACAAAGCCTTTTTCCACATTGCCATGTATGAATCTTTGCTCTCTCCTGTTTTAAACAAGATGTCGCCATAATGTTCTAACAGTTCCGGATTGTTTTCACCGCCATGTTTGTATGCCTGACTGATATAGAGAGAAGCCATCTCATACTCACCCCGTTTGAAACAAATCCATGCGTATGTATCAAGGAAGGTGGCATTGTTCGGGTCAGACTTTACAGTCTTGCCACTCATGCGATCAGCCTTTTGCAAATCTCCATTAGCAATGCATAGGTAATAGGCATAATTATTGAGCGCCATAACGTTCATCGGATTGTATTTCAGAGCCTGTTCATACGCATCGAAAGCCTTATCCTTTTGTTTCAGCTCGAAATAGTAATCAGCAATCATACCTAGAATGACGGAGGCCGTAACCATGTTTTCCTTTTTGGTCAAGATATCAACCGATTTTCTCCACTCACCAAATGTCAGACTGTCTTTCTTTTGAGATTTGTAAGCGAAGCCCAAAAGGTAGTGGAAATCAGAGTTATCCGGAAAATTTTCCAAGGCTTTTTTGCAATAGACCTCTGTACTATCCACCATCTTATGTTCTGAGAAATAGGTGGTCACCATCTGCCATGTGTTTTCTTGTCCTGGATTATACTCCAATGACTTGATAAAATAGACATACCCAGAAGAGTCTTTCTTCATATACATGGAAGAACCCTTGCTTAGGTAAGGTATGTACTCTTTCGGATAATCCGATATAAACTTATCGTATACGGAGTCTTGCAACAAAGTGGTGGAATCTGAAGTGGCAGCCAGTACAGCACCAGCACGCACATCAAACGTTGCTTCAGGATTTTGAAAAGCCTTCAGATAATAATCAACCGCCTGCTGCTTGCGATTGACTGAATGAAGATAACGTGCGAAAGTATATTGCAATACGGGATTGTTCGGATTCTTCTTGAAGGCTTGTGCGTATGTCTTATCCGCCGAAGCGGTATCTCCCAACATACAATACATTTCTGCCTTGTAAGAGACATAGCCAAACTCTTCCGGGTAGGTTTGAATCATGTGGTCTATCTGTTGGAATGCCTTTTTCTCATCATCTGCACGAAGATACATGGCAAATTTCTCTTCAGTAATTGCACGAGAAGGTTTCGTCAGTTCGGCATACTTGTCCAATGCATTGCAAGCCTTATCATATTGCTTGGTGGAACTATACAATGAAACCAATTGGATGTAGTAGGATTTTGCATGATCCTCATCGAGTTTCAGCAACTCTTCATAAAGGGCTATGGCTGTTTCGTCTTCGTCATTGCGGCTTGCCAAATCAGCCAATGCACGTTTGTATCGAACATTGGAAGGGTTTAAGGAAACTGCTCTTTGTGCGTATGACATGGCAACGTCGTTCAATCCCTGCAAGGAACTAAGAGAAGCCAATTCAAAAAAGACAACAGCACTCTTTGGATTGATTAGATGACAACGATAAAGATTATCCGCTGCCGATGCATAATCCTCCAACTCCTTGTCGCGAAGAGCTTCCATGAAGAAGTAATTAAACTTAAACTGGTCACGATCTGATATAACCGTCTCCTGTTTCTGTCCCTCAGAAGTCGGTACCTGACGTTGTTTTTTACCCCAAACAGCTACCCCGGATTGCATCAAAACGACGAATCCCAATAACAAAATTCTATTTCTCAACAAAGCTCTCACAATTTTTCTTCTATCACTTTTTGCCTGTATGACCAAAGCCGCCTTCTCCTCTTTCTGTATCTTCCAATACATCCACCTGTTGCCATGACACCTGTTCATGACGAGCTATCACCATCTGACAAACTCTCTCACCATCCTCAATTGTAAACGGCTCGTTCGATAAGTTAACAAGAATCACCTTTATCTCACCACGATAATCAGCATCTATGGTGCCGGGTGTATTCAAAACAGTAACACCATGCTTTGCAGCCAAACCACTGCGCGGACGAATCTGTGCTTCATACCCCTGAGGCAATGCCATGTAAATGCCTGTTGGAACCAACACACGCTCCAATGGTTTTATGACAATGGGTTCTTCGATATTAGCACGTAAATCCACACCTGCTGATTGTGACGTTGCATACGATGGCAACGCATGTTTTGATTTGTTAATTACCTGTACGTTCATACTACAATTTTTTCACTTTTACTTGTAATCTACAAAAGTAATAAATCATTTTTATTTTTCAGCAGTTGAATAGTTTATAATTATCTTTGCAACAAAAATAAAATTCGATTATGAGTTGGAAAGAGAGAACAGAACTTTTGCTTGGAGAAAAAGTGATGCAGGCGTTGTCTCAAAAACACGTATTGGTCGTGGGTGTGGGCGGTGTAGGTGCCTATGCTGCTGAGATGATTGTTCGTGCGGGTGTAGGTGAGATAACAATCGTGGATGCAGACACTGTCAACGAGAGTAACATCAACAGACAACTGGTTGCACTGCACTCCACCATTGGAAAGGCAAAAACAGAAATTCTGAAAGCCCGACTGAAAGATATCAATCCCGACTTAAAAATTCACGCTTTCACCGAGTTTATGAAAGATGAAAGAACGGCAGAAATACTCGATTCCAGTCACTTCGATTACGTCGTGGATGCCATCGACACACTAAGTCCGAAAGTCTTCTTAATTCAACTCACCCTCGAGCGTCACATCCCCCTCATCTCGTCGATGGGAGCAGGAGCCAAGAAAGACATCACGCAGATCCATATCGCCGACATCTCCAAATCTTACAACTGCGCATTGGCGAAAGCTGTCAGGAAGCGTCTTTCCAAATTGGGCATACGAAAGGGATTCCCATGTGTGTTCAGTTCCGAATTAGCCGATGAAAACGCTGTTTTGTTAATCGATAATGAGCAAAACAAGGTCTCAACAGTGGGCACCATCTCATATATGCCTGCCACCTTTGGCAATCATATTGCTTATCGAGTATTGAACGATTTATGTGCCACAATCAGAGAGAGCCTGCCTCCAACTTGCAAATAGCAATCAAGACTTCCACTGCCTTGCGCATGGATGGGATAGGCACAAACTCATAGCAACCATGGAAGTTGAGTCCGCCCGCAAACAAATTAGGGCAAGGCAATCCTTTGAATGAGAGGTTCGCTCCGTCTGTACCACCACGGATGGCACGAACAATAGGAGTCACATCACACGTTTCCATCGCACGTTTAGCCAAATCAACCACATGCATCACAGGTTTGATCTTTTCGATCATGTTTCTATATTGATCTTTGATGGTCAGTTCCATCTTGATACCAGGATATTTCTTCGTCAGCGAATCTACCAGTCGTTTCATCACCTCTTTCTTTTCTTGGAATTTCATCCAGTCATGATCACGAATGATGAACTTCATCTTTGATTCTTCAACAGTGCCCTCCATACTTGTCAGATGGAAAAAACCTTCGTATCCACCGGTCATTTCAGGTATTTCATGAGAAGGTAACGAAGAGACAAATTCGCAAGCCACACGAGAGGCATTGATCATCTTTCCCTTGGCATATCCAGGATGAATACCCCTACCATAGATAAGTAATTCAGCAGAAGCCGCATTGAAGTTCTCATATTCTAACTCACCAATCTCACCACCGTCGATCGTATAGGCCCATTCGGCACCAAAGGATTCAATATTCAAGAGATCAGCACCACGACCTATCTCCTCATCTGGAGTAAAGGCAATTCGAATTTTACCATGTTCTTCCGATGGATGCGTTAAAAAATACTCCGCCATGGTCATAATCTCTGCCACTCCCGCCTTGTCGTCAGCACCCAATAGCGTCGTACCATCCGTCACGATCAACTCCTGACCCTTATATCGGTTCATTTCAGGGAATTGCTCGGCAGATAGAACAATATTCTTCTCTTGATTTAAAACAATGTCTTGTCCGTCAAAAACGACACATCTCGGCTTTATATTTTTACCTGATGCATCAGGACTTGTATCCAGATGTGCAATAAATCCAATCGTAGGAATCTGTTTATCAGTGGTAGCAGGAATAGTGGCTGTAAGATAACCATTATTATCCACAATGACATATTCGGCACCTAAAGCTCTCAGTTCATCCTTCAGCATATTCGCCAAAGCAAATTGTCCATCGGAAGTTGGCGACTTCTTTTGAGACTCATCAGAAGTTGTTTCAATTGAAACATATCGTAAGAAACGACTAATCAAAGATTCCATGTCTACGTTTAAATTTTCGTCGGTTAGTTTAAAATGCACGATTTTTCAGAGTGCAAAGGTAGAAAAAAACAAGTATTTATGGTAATTTTTCTTCTTCGACCAACACACAATTAAAAAGTTCTTTTCCGTTTTCATCAAATAATTTTAATGTTTTATTTCGGACATAGAACTTAGCCACCATAGCCATTCCATTTAGTATCTTTTTTTCCAATTGATACTCAGGACAAGCTTTTTTGGTGATTGCTATCTCTTGGATGGTCATTTTATCCTCTTCAGCGGAGAAAGAAGCATTATAGTTGTTGCAACCAGCATATCCGTGTACTTTCTTATCACTGGTAAAAGTGAAATAGGCGACATCCGCCTGATTCTTATATTCAATCTTAACACCTTGAACAGAGACGACACCCCATACCTTATCCAACAAGGAAGGATTCTCGTATGTAGCGACAGTACGTTTGGATGAGCACCCCAGAAGGAGAGTGGTCAACAACAAGAAGATAACTATTTTTTTTGTATGCATATTCTCAAAATGAAGCTTTTCAAAAAAAGAGGGTGCATCGGTTGATACACCCTCTTAGCATATAGACAGTAAAAAGAGATTAATCTTTAAACTTAGCGCAGATGAACTCACGGTTCATACGAGCGATGTTGCTAATAGAGATACACTTAGGACATTCAGCCTCACAAGCACGAGTGTTTGTACAGTTACCGAATCCAAGTTCATCCATCTTAGCCACCATAGATTTCACACGTTTAACAGCCTCTACACGACCTTGAGGAAGGAGGGCGAATTGAGAAACCTTAGCAGAAACGAACAACATAGCTGAACCGTTCTTACAAGCTGCTACGCAAGCACCGCAACCGATACAAGTAGCAGAGTCCATTGCCTCATCAGCATCTACCTTAGAGATAGGAATTGCGTTAGCATCTTGAGCACCACCGCAGTTGAAAGAAACATAACCACCAGCTTGTTGGATTTGGTCGAATGCGTTACGGTTTACCATCAAGTCTTTGATGACAGGGAACGCAGCAGAACGCCAAGGTTCAACAGTGATTGTTTCACCATCTTTAAAGCGACGCATATAAAGCTGGCAAGTAGTAGCACCTTGAGCAGGGCCATGAGGGTGTCCGTTGATAAACAAAGAACACATACCGCAGATACCCTCGCGACAGTCATGGTCGAAAACGATAGGCTCTTCACCTTTCTCGACCAAAGTCTCGTTCAAGATATCCAATGTTTCCAAAAAAGAAGTATCAGGTGTAGTTTCAACATTTTCATATAATTTGAACTCACCTTTAGCTTTCGAGTCGGCCTGACGCCAAACCTTCAAGTTAACTTTCATTGTATTATCTGTAGCCATTTGATTTACTGTTTTAAATGTTAAGATTTATAGTTACGAGTTTGAACCTTGATAGCTTCATAAGTAAGCGGCTCTTTGATCAACTCAGGTTCCTTTTCGTCGTTACCTTGGTAGTTCCAGCAGCCTACATAGAAGTAGTTCTCATCATCACGTTTAGCCTCACCTTCTTCTGTTTGGTACTCCTCACGGAAGTGACCACCACAGCTCTCATTACGGCTCAAAGCATCACGAGCAATCAACTCACCCATAATAATAAAATCTCTTAAATGGAAAGCTTTATCCAACTCAACGTTCATACCCTCTTCAACTGTACCAGGTACAAACAAGTTTTTCTCGAATTCCTGACGTAATTCTTTCAATTTCTTCAAAGCAGTTTCCAAACTTTCCTTGGTACGACCCATACCAACGTACTCCCACATGATGTGACCCAACTCTTTGTGGATGGAATCAACAGAACGTTTTCCTTTGATCTTGATGAGAGCCTCTTGTTCTTTCTCGCACTTAGCTTGAGCATCCATAAACTCTTTGCTATTTGGATCGAAACGAGGAACAGTAATTTGGTCTGACAAATAATTTTGAATAGTGTAAGGCAATACGAAGTAACCATCAGCCAAACCTTGCATCAAAGCGGATGCACCCAAACGGTTAGCACCGTGATCGGAGAAGTTACACTCACCGATAGCGAACAAACCTTTGACAGAAGTTTGAAGTTCATAATCAACCCACAAACCACCCATTGTGTAGTGGATAGCAGGGAAGATCATCATTGGGTTATAGTATTTCACACCATTGATTTCTTTAGCGAATTGACCTGGATTAACGTCGGTGATCTCTTCGTACATATCGAACAAGTTACCATAACGTTGACGAACAACGTCGATACCCAAACGATTGATAGCCTCAGAGAAATCCAAGAATACAGCCAAACCTGTATTGTTAACACCAAATCCGTGGTCGCAACGTTCTTTAGCAGCACGAGATGCAACGTCACGAGGAACCAAGTTACCGAATGCAGGGTAACGACGCTCCAAGTAGTAGTCACGATTCTCTTCAGGGATATCAGATCCCTTTATTTCACCACGTTGTAATTTCTTAGCATCTTCAATATTCTTAGGTACCCAGATACGACCATCGTTACGCAATGACTCAGACATCAAAGTCAACTTAGATTGCTTGTCACCGTGAACTGGGATACAAGTAGGGTGAATCTGAACGTAAGAAGGATTGGCCATGTAAGCACCCTTACGGAAAGCAGCGATAGCAGCTGAACAGTTACAACCCATAGCGTTGGTTGACAAGAAATAAGTATTTCCGTAACCACCAGTAGCCAAAACTACAGCGTGAGCAGCAAAACGTTCGAACTTACCAGTTACCAAATTCTTTGCGATGATACCGCGAGCACGACCGTCAATCATAACGATGTCATGCATCTCATAACGGTTGAAGCTCTTCACCTTACCAGCCTTGATCTGACGGTTCAAAGAAGAGTATGCACCCAACAACAATTGTTGACCTGTTTGACCCTTAGCGTAGAACGTACGAGAAACCTGAGCACCACCGAAAGAACGGTTAGCCAAAAGACCTCCATATTCACGAGCAAAAGGAACACCTTGAGCAACACATTGGTCGATGATATTAGCGGAAACCTCAGCCAAACGATATACGTTAGCTTCACGAGCACGATAGTCTCCACCTTTTACTGTATCATAGAAAAGACGATAAACAGAGTCACCATCATTCTGATAATTCTTAGCAGCATTGATACCTCCCTGTGCTGCAATAGAGTGAGCACGACGAGGAGAGTCTTGGATACAGAAATTAAGGATATTGAAACCCATTTCTGCCAACGTTGAAGCAGCAGAAGCACCAGCTAAACCTGTTCCTACAACGATGATATCCAACTTACGCTTGTTAGCAGGATTCACCAATTTTTGGTGAGCTTTATAGTTGGTCCATTTTTCTGCTACTGGACCCTCTGGAATTTTAGAATTTATTTCAGCCATAATAATTTTTCTTATTTTCTATTTAGTTACTCTGTAAGTACCCTGCAACAACAACTGCAGTAAAACCTAAAAATATAATTGTAGATAATATGTTAGCACACATTTTTAAACGAGGGAACCAAACCTTGTTGTCCAAACCTGTAGATTGGAATGCACTCCAAATACCGTGTGTTAAGTGGAACCAGATAACAAAGAACCATGCTATGTATCCCACACAAATACCAAGATTTGAGAATGTGATTTTAATTAACTCTGCACCATTGGTGAACTCTCCCTCATAAGCAGGAGTAGTACCTAAAATCTCAGGCAACTGCATTTTAGCCCAGAAATGACATAAGTGAACGCCCAATCCCAAAAGAATGATAAGTCCTAAAACTAACATGTTTTGTGAAGCAAGCTCAACCTCTTTCTGATTCTTTTGTGTAGAATATCCAATTGGACGAGCTTTGTAGTTGCGATACGAAAGGATGAACGCAAAAACAATGTGCAACACAACACCCGCTGCCAAAACCATCGTACCAGCTAAAGCGTACCAATTTGCACCTAAAAAACCACAAATGTCATTGTATGTCTCGCCTGAAAAAATGGCGGTAACATTCATCGACATGTGAAAAATAAGAAACAACACGAGAAAAAGACCTGTGACAGACATTATCACCTTTCTCCCGATTGACGAATCAATTAACCACATAAGTTTTTGAATTTAAATGAATTATTTTTAATTATTACTAGTTTCAAATATAAAAGATTCAGTTACGCTGAATCATTAGACAATGATTCATTCTACAAAAATATAAAAAAATTTAAATTTTATGTGATTGAAGCTAATAAAAATGCATTATGATAACATGGAATTTTCATTTGTGTTTCCTTCATCTTGGGAAGGTCTTTTTTATATTGTGTCCATTGATATAGACCTATGGGACAATGTGTCATGGCGGTTATGTGCGATTATGGAATGGAAGGTTGGGTAGATATTTTGCAGGGGCAATGAAAGTTTGGAAGGATATTCAACAAGGGGGAATAAGGCATGGTAACATATTCAAAAGGGGCGAATGCTATTCGCCCCTACGGATGGATTTCCTAACGTATTTCGCACTATCGACGATGTACTAACTCTTAATTTCTATGATAACGGGTGTAGCGTTTCTTAGACATACCATAGTTGGCATAGCAACCACGGTCCTTCTGTCCTACTCTGAACTCTATTCCGATTTCATGGGATCCATAACTATCATGCTTTAAGTCCTGGAAGAAATAGTCGTAGGAATAAAAGAGAGAAAACCACTGGTAAGAGAAACCAACACGCACCACTGCTTCATTATATATTCTGCAAGCTGCTCCTACATAAAAATAGTCTCTTGGTCTGGAATCATAATCTCCCACATAATAGAAATCCAATCCTACCTCATGCTTCTGAATATTCTTCGAAGCTACGTCTCCCTTGAAATAGTAAAAAGCATAGGTTGGAGAAAGACGCCACCACTCTTCTGATTGGAAATTGCAATTGGCAAATCCATAAAAGACATGATTCATGGTTAAATAGTCCTTCTTTCCTTTTAGGAGGTGATTCGCTGCGAATCCAAATTCAATGTTCTGAATCAAGAACTCGATACCGACATCAATATCTGGCTCACATCCATGCTCCAAATACTTATTTGCGAACATATCCTTATCAAGTACGGAGTTTTTACCCGTGTAAATCTTATCCTGATCGTACGATTTACACATCATACCAATACTTAATCCGAAGTTGATGTAACTATCAGGTGCGAAAGGCACACAAAAGGCATAATCGACTTTGGGATTAAAAATGGTTTGATATCCAATATGATCATACAACATATTGATTCCCACCTGCGAATGCGCTCCCAAGAAGAAGTATTTAGCGGAAAGGAAGGTCGATATAGGCATTCCTTCCAATCCTACCCATTGGAAACGGCCACCCAAAGTTATCGTTGAGTATTGCAATTCGGGAATATATCCCGGATTATGATATGCATACTGCAACTGTTTGTTTGAAAAAAACGGCGACTCCTGCGCTTGTAGCAAAAAGGTTGCTAAAACGAATGTTATTATCGAAATGACTCTTTTCATTGATCTGTTTTTTTTCAAATTTATTCCTCACGTGCGACAGTTACATAACCTGTCTTCGTCTTCTCCGTACCATGTACATAGTAAGTCAACACATAGAAGTAGGTGTCGTTGGATGCATAGAATCCTCCACTATTACCTCTCGTACATGTTCCATTCCATCCTTCAAAATGTTCGTTATGATAGATTAACGTACCAACACGATCAAAGATCTGAAGATTATAACCTTCCATGAATACAGAAGAACCATCTACTACGAATGAGTTTGGAACATCTGGTTCACAATAGACTCTCAAGGTGTCTGTCGCAGTTCCCTTACATCCGTACTCATGTGTTGCGGTCAAGCTCACATAGACGTCGTTGCAATAGTTGAAGACATCATCAGAGAACTCTGGATAAACCACATCGCTGTTTCCAATACTGTCGACAGGTTGAGAACTGAATGTCCATTGATAACTCCATAAGTCGCTATCCTGACCCTCCTTGTTAGGCACATACAATCTAACGTACTTATGATCTTTGTTCATCGCATACTGTTCTGTGTTAAACTCATCATCGATAAACTCATCCATATTCTTATGCGCAATCATTGGATTTGGTTTGTCTACCACACGAACATGTATGTCCATACTATCTGTACACTGGTATCTATCTTCCACCACTACTCTAACATCGTGTACGCCGACATCGAAGTGATGCTTGAAGTTCAAACCTGCACTAGATGCTCCTTCATAATACCATGCCACATTCGTAAAGTCCATGAGATACAATTTCGTAGTATCTGCTATACAGTAGCCATAGCTTTCATCCAACGGAATATGTATCTTCTCGCGAGATGCTACTGTAAATTCTAATTCCTTAGCACATCCCATTGAACTCTCCTTAGCAATTACTTTATATCTATCTACCTCTGTAGTGATTCTAAAGTCTGGATTAGTATGTGCAGTAGTATAAGGATACTCATACCACTCGAACGTAGATGGATTATCTGTTGTTGCTACGAAGTTAGCAATCTCGCCATAGCAATAGATATTCTTCTTTGCCACTTGCAGATTCTCTGGCTGATGGAACGTAATGTTCAATGTATCGGTGGCGATACAACTGTGTTCGTTCTTAGCCACGAAGGTGTAGAGACCTGTCTCGCTGATACCCTTATCCAAATTAGGATGAGCAACGCCTAATGTCTGGTTGTACAACGATTTGATTGTATCCTTAATGTTGTACGTATTAGCGATTTCATAGATTGTGATGGATTCACCCACACACATATCGTGTTGAACCGTCAATGGACGTACTTCAGGATAGATTGTCACTACAATCGTTGTATCCAAACTCAAGCAGTTACTGTAATCCTGAATATGACGAACTTTATAATAACGGGTTCCTGCTATTTCAGTGTTCACGTATGAGTTGACCGTATCAACCACAGATGGAACGGAAGAGATATTCTCCCATATCAATCTTAGGTTGGTCTCTGATGGCATACCTTCCAACAAATGGTCTCCTGTGTTTTGACAGAATCCCTGGCTCTCTACAGAAGGTGTAACTGGTTGTTTGTAGAAGGTCAATGTTGTGAGATCACTTGCGGTACATGTCAAGTTGTTAATCGTATATGAGTAATTAACCTTGTAGACGCCGCTCTCTGACAATGTGCGTGCATTGGCAGTGACATCATTCGTCTCTGTCGTACCGAAATAGACTGCATCTGTTACAATCAAAGAGGTCATATCCTTCGCAGTAGCTGATTGTTTTGCTATCTGTAAGAGATCGATCGTATATGGTTGACAAGAAGCAGTGTCTGGTAATGCAATCTGAATTTGTGGATAAACAACCACTTTCACAGATGAAAGCTTACTTTCACAACCTGTTACTTTGTTAACTTGTTTTACAAAATATTCAGTCGTACCATCTTCCGTTATAGGGAAGTTGACCATATCCATATTCTCGAACACCTCTGCATTGTTAGCATCATACCACTTCAGCATCAACAACTCATTGGTTGTAGTGCGTGTAGGGATCAAAACCTTCTCATCATCACCATCCTTCAACTGACAAAGGTTGATGATTGTATCAGGCAATGTCTGAGGGTTTGGCAATACTGTTACAGTTACATCAATGCTATCCTGACAGAACAAAGAACCTATCTTCTTTTCTCCGATCAAACGGAAGGTCTCAGTCTCTTCTACTGCATCTGCATAAGGGAAGTTAGCTCCATCGGATGTGATGGCTCCTCTTCTCCATACATAACTGTCTGCATTGATAGCTTTCAAATCTGGCACCACATTACCGTAACAGATTGTCGTCGTACCTTCTGTGGCAACTCCAATGGAATCGTAAACTACCACATCAATGGTATCCTTACGCTCACACTTAGACTTAGTCTCCTTCACAGCAACCAAGTACTTACCAGTCTTAGTCACACTCTCTGGTGTAGCTACAGTGGTCAGGCTTCCTGTTGATGAGATATAACTATAAGTATAAGTGATTTCATCATCATTCGTCGAGTAATTAGGTTCTACCTTGCTTGGCAAATCGATACCTACGTTATAGCAGCTTTCCAACAAGCCAACTGGTTTGAACTCTAACTTCTTACGAATATCCATTGTGAAGGATAATGGTTCACTATAACAATGTGATAGGGTATCAAGTGCCTTAATCGTGTAATCAGTAGTACCGGCATTGTTGGTTGACAATGTGAGGTCATCTGATTGTTGACGAATCTCGCCACCCTCCCATACAAATGTTTGTGAAGAGGTGTTAGTTCCATTCTTCTTAGCTGTTAAGACAATGTCGCCAATATTCTGACAAACGATTGTATCACCCACCAACGTTGGGATAGCTGGTTGCACATAGAACTTAACATTGATCTTTTGTGTCAACTGACAACCATTCTCATCTGTATAATAAGCTGTCAACTTACTATTATCTGCAATGGCTGTTATGTTTCTCAATGTATCTGCACCATTCATCACATAGTAGTCATACAATCCTTCTCCTCCATAGATGCTTGTATCCAAAGCCTCCTCCAAGTTGAAGGTGAATGGCTGACAGATTGTCTCTGGGTCACGCCACTTCGTACGTAACATTGGATGAACCTCAACAGTCATCTTGAAGCGTGGACTGACGCAACCGGTCACCTTGTCGGTCAAGTCTGCCCAATAGTTGTATGTACCATCTTCCTTGATGGATTGTTCCATCGATTCAGTCGTTGAAATTGGCTCTGTTGCATCAGCCTTGTCATACCAAGCGATGGAGTAGCTCTTCTTATTTTCTGTAGAACGATTGAAGTCGAACTTGATTGTGGATGAATTAGCTGCTGTGTCTTGGCAGACATAAACCACACTATCATTCAATACCTTTGGATTAGGATTTGTAACGATGGTGACATCGATACTGTCATGACAGTACAATTCGCCTATCTGAGTGGTTCCTATCAAGCGAAGCACCTCTGTCTTAGCTGTATCACTTGAGTAAACCAAAGAATCACTTGACAACTTACGTCCGTCTGCTCTTCTCCATACATAACTATCGGCATTGTTTGCCTTTAACGTGATTTGTGAATATTCACATACCTCGCGAGGACCCTCAGCAACGATGGACAACGAATCCCACATCTGTACGTTCACCTTCTCCTCACGTTTACAAACTGCCATTGAGTCGGATACCTTCACCACATAACCGCCAGTCTTTACAACGGCTGATGGATCAAATGTCTCCAATGAACCTGGCAATGAATATTCGTATGTCAACGTACCCTTGCCACCAGTCAGATGTTCCACCTTTGATTTTATATCCACTGGCACCATGTAACAACTCTTCAATGTATCGAGTACCAATGCTTGGATAGAGTCGCGTACCAACAATGTCATTGTGTCTTCCTGACTGTAACACTTGGTTATGGTATCGTAAGCACGAATACGGTATATACTCTTACCTGCTTTGTTCAAATCGACCTCTTTAGACTTAGCCAATAGGGTCTCCTTATCGTTCAAGATCCATTCGAAGATTTGAGGGGATGGAGAACCATCCTTCACACCGTTCGATTTCACTGTCAACTCAATTACCTTTTGTGACTGACAGATATCAGTATCTCTTGGTACCGTTGGAACGTTTGGCTCTGAATGGAAGAGAACGTTGATGTCTTGTTTCATCTGACAACCCTTCTCATCAGTGAAGTATGCTACCAACTGACTATTCTTAGCGATGGCAGTCTCGTCAGACAATGTATCAGAGCCATTCATCGTGTAATGGGTCAAAGCACCTGTACCACCATAGATCACGTTTCTGTCTTCCAACACCTCTTTCAAGTTGTAGGTGAATGGTTCACAGATTGGTTGTGGGTCTTGCCACTTCGTACGAATCATTGGATGAACGATGATGGTCATCTTGAAGCGTGAACTTACACAACCAGTCAAGCGGTTGGTCAAGTCTGCCCAATAGTTGTATGTACCATCTTCCTTGATGGATTGTTCCATCGTTTCAGTCGTTGAGATTGGCTCTGTAGCATCTGCCTTGTCGTACCAAGCGATGGAGTAGTCTTTCTTGTTATCAGTAGAACGATTGAAGTCGAACTTGATTGTTGATGAAGCAGCGTTGGTATCTTGGCAAGCATAAATCACGCTATCATTCAAGACTTTCGGATTAGGGTTTGTAACGATGGTGACATCGATACTATCATGGCAATACAAATCACCTATCTGAGTAGTACCTATCAAGCGAAGTACCTCAGTCTTGGCAGTGTCACTTGAGTATACCAAAGAATCGCTTGTCAACTTACGTCCGTCAGCTCTTCTCCATACATATTTCTCAGCATATTTAGCCTTTAATGTAATCTGTGAATATTCACACACTTCGCGTGGTCCGACAGCAAGGATAGACAATGAATCCCACATTTGTACATTCACCTCTTCCTCACGCTGGCAGACAGCCATCGAGTCGGAAATCTTCACTATATAACTACCCGTCTTCACTACTGCCGATGGGTCGAAGCTCTCCAAAGAGCCTGGCAACTCATATTCGTATGTCAATGTGCCTTTGCCTCCGGTCAGATGTTCAACTTTTGATTTTATATCCACTGGCACCATGTAACAACTCTTCAGAGTGTCGAGTACTAATGCTTGGATAGAATCGCGAACCAACAGTGTCATCGTGTCTGGCTGACTGTAACACTTGGTTACGGTATCGTAAGCACGAATGCGATATACATACTTACCAGCCTTGTTCAAGTCAACCTCTTTGGTCTTAGCCAATAGAGTCTCCTTGTCATTCAAGATCCACTCGAAGATTTGAGGGGATGGAGAACCATCCTTGACACCATTTGATTTTGCCTTCAAGTCGATCACTTTTGGTGACTGACAGATATCAGTATCTTTTGGTACTGTTGGAACGTTTGGTTCTGAGTGGAAGAGGATGTTGATCTCTTGTTTCATTTTACAGCCATTCGCATCCGTAAAGTATGCCATCAACTGACTGTTCTTAGCAATGGCAGTCTCGTCGGACAACGTATCAGAGCCATTCATTGTGAAATGGGTCAAAGCGCCCGTACCACCATAGATCACGTTTCTGTCTTCCAACACCTCTTTCAAGTTGTAGGTGAATGGCTCACAGATTGGTTGAGGGTCTTGCCACTTCGTACGAATCATTGGGTGAACGATGACAGTCATTTTGAAACGAGGACTGACGCAACCTGTCAAGCGGTCGGTCAAGTCTGCCCAATAGATGAAGGTGCTATCCTCTTTGATGGATTGTTCAACAGACTCTTTCGAAGAGAAGGCTGTTTCGGAATCCTTCGTCGCATACCAATTGATGAGGTAAGCGTTCTTATTTTCAGCCGTACGGTTAAAGTCAAACTGAATAGTAGAAGAGGCAGCGGAAGTATCTTGACAGAAGTAGATGGTACTATCTGGCAAAGCCTTTGGATTAGGATTTGTTAGGATAGGCACATCAATACTATCTTGACAAGCCAAAGCTCCGATTTGCTTAGTACCAATCAAACGAAGAACCTCCGTCTTAGCAGTTTCACTAGCATAAACCAAAGAGTCGCTAGCCAACTTACGTCCATCTTCTCTTCTCCATACATAGGAGTCGGCATATAGACCATGGAGTGTTATTTGAGAATATTCGCACACCTCCTTAGGACCGTCGGCAGAGATTCTCAGTGAATCATGCAACACAACGTTTATCTTATCTTCACGTTGACAAACGCCAAGGGAGTCTGAAACCTTCACAACATAAGTACCACTCTTCACCACAGCTGTTGGGTCGAAGAGTTCCAAAGAACCTGGCAAGTTATATTGATAATCCAATTTACCCTTTCCACCAACCAAGTGTTCAACGTTAGCCGTAAGATCTACTGGTACATTGTAACAGCTCTTCAAGGTATCGAGGATAAGAGCTTGGATAGAATCACGAATCAACATCGTGAAGGTGTCAGGTTTACTATAACAGAATGTTTTTAAGTCATAGGCACGAACCTCATACGTATTGACACCGACGAAGCTTAGATCAGCCACGATAGAGTTTGCTTTTATTGTATCATGACTATTAATCACCCACTCAAAGGATTGAGATGAAGGAGTATTATTCTTTAGTCCATTCGCCTTTGCATTCAACGTGATTGTTTTCAATGCCTGACACACATCAGTATCATTAGAGATAGTAGGGATGTTAGGTTCAGCATAGAATTGAACAGAAACATCTTGTTTCAATTCACAACCATTCAAATCCTTGTAGTATACTGTCAGTTTCGTATTCTCCTTGATAGCGGTCTCATTATGAAGTGTGTCGTTACCACTGAGAGCGAACTGATAAGTAGGGTTCTTACCACCGTACACCTTACCAGCCAAAGCCTTTATCAAGTTAAAGGAATCAGGCTGACAGATAGTATCAGGGTCAATCCAATGGATACCGATTTGAGGTTGAACATTCATCTTCATAGTAGCCAATTGGCTGACGCAATTTGTATTGCGGTCTACCAGATTAGCTCTATAAACATAGACACCATCTTTCACGATAGGTTGAAGTACATCTTCAATATCGTTTTGTAAAGTATCACCATCTGAATTGAACCATACGATAGCATAATCATTGATGTTCGAACTACTACGATTGAAGTTGATATTCAATGGAGTAGTTGATGTAGTATCTTGACAAACATAGATGCTTGTATCTTTCAAAGGAGAAGGAAGAGAATCTACCTGTACGAAGTGAGTAACGACAGTCTTACAAGTGGAGAGGTCGTTGAGAGCACCCTCTACGGTGATGGTAGTATCGGCAGTTAAGCCAGATTGTTTATATGACGTACCGGTGCTAAGCAAAGTAGAGCCATAATACCAACCGTATGCCATAGGACGATCATCGCCAGTTACTTTCAGACCGATGCTATCACCTGAGCATATCTCTGTTTCACCCACAACTGAGAAATGAGGTAATTGATGGAAGATGACAGTCACCTTATTGGTTGCAGAACAACGAGTCAGATCATCATTCATCTCAAATTCGTAAGTAGCGGTATCTTGAACAGTAGAAGTGAGGTGTTCCAATTGAGATTGAAGCATTGTGATTGCACCTCTCTTAGCTGTCATTGTTACGTTAGAGCGATCTTTCAAATCAGGTGTGAAAGATTGATAAGCCAATTCCCAGAGGTTGACTACCGAGTCGGCACAGAATGCCAACGTATCCTTACCACCGATTGGTTTCACCTTGATAGGAGTAGCCACGATAGCAATAGCCGTAGAAGGGTCACCCTTACAAGAAGTGGTAGTGTCTTGGAAGTAAGCGCTCAACTGAGTAGTAGAAAGAGCCTCATTCAATGTGAATGTCAGACCCGTCGTATTGTTTTGCCAAATCAATTTCAAATGGTCAAAACCAGCAGTATCCGAAGCATTCACAACCAAAGGAGCATTATCGCGACAGAAGAAGAGGGAATCTTCGCCCTGTTCGATCAATGGAGCTTTAGGCTGACGATTGATAGTAACCACGAATGTATCTTCAGACGAACAGATACCATCTGAATCGATCATGCCATAACCATATTGAACCTGATCAGAAGAGGAAGAATATTCCAATGCATTCATCTCAGCCTCTGTCAATGTAGTCTTATTCAAATTGTTGTCCAATTTGAAGTAGTAATCAATCTTAGGGTTATGACCACCGATTGAATTGGAATTGAGATAACTCTTGATATAAGAAGTAGCATCAAAAGTTTGAGGTTGACATATTGGAGAAGGATCACTGATACCTAATGAGATACGTTTATTAACAGTGACTGTAATCTCTTTGCTATTGAAACAGTGTGTTCCCTTGTTTATATTCTTTATAATACCAACATACTTAACATTGATTCTGGAATCAGCAAATGTGGTATCCGCATTGAAATAAGGCACCTGTGTTTTATTCTTATCTTCCCAATAGAAGTGAAGATCGTTGTATAAGTTGTCTGAGTTGACAGATGAGTGGTAATCCACATCAAGAGTATGATTACCCGATCCCTGACACAAAGCCGTATCACTGATTAACGGAACACCTGGCAAGGAGTCGATATCAATTACCACTGAGACGCTATCAACGCAGTTGAAAGAGGTGGTTGCCACCAATGTCAAAGTTTCATCTTGGGTTGCGCTAAAGGCTGTTTCGTTGATAATTCTAGAACCCCTGTTATACCACTCGTAAGAGTAAGGTGTACCTTCTGGAGTAGGCAAAGCAAACACCTCTCCCTCACACTTGTTCACCATATCAGGCTGCATCTCTGGAAGAGGGGCAAAATTAATTGTAACCGACCCATCGTACGAACAACCACTGATAGGTTCTGATACAGAGATATAATAGGTCTGTTTATCTTCAATAGTTTTAGCCTTAGTAGAAACAATATTACGAGCAGCCGACTCTGTAAGTATAGTACCACTAGCATTCTTTATTTCAAAGATAGGCTGTGCTTTTTTGATGACCATGTTATGAGGAGTGATTGCTTGTTCCACCAAATCCCATAAATTGACAGTTTCACCATAGCAAACCTGAATAGGTGCAATCGAATCGAAATCGAAGGTCTTTTCAACGAGAACATCAATCGTATCATAATCACTCAAACAGCCAGTCTCACTGTTAAGGGTCTGTACCAAGTAGTCCGTCTCACTTGCAACGGAAGCGACAAACTTGTCAGCCGATTTCCATTTCAAAACCTCCATTGGTTTATTGACGGTCACACCACCATCCACAGTAAGATCCACATTATCGTTGAGACAGTAATACAAGGTATCTTTTAAGATATTTGGTACGGAAGGTTTTTCGCTGACAATCGATTGTACCGGAATCTTTTCACCCGAACATTTCGTGTCGAAAAGTGAAACGAAGAATAGGTTGTTTTTATAAGATGATAGGTATTCGCCAGGGACATCCGTATTAACAACGGCTAAGTCTCTATTGATTTCCACAGTATCCTTATCGTAGTATTTAATATTGTAGGTAGAGCCATTATGCACGAAGTCGACCACCTTAGCACTAGGGGAAGCCTCACACAAGTGGATGCTATCCACAGAGAGGTCACCTTTGACAGAATCGCGAACCGAGATGGTGACGTTTACCCAAGGACCATCACAACCAATAGCGGTGGTTTGACGAATACAATAATAGTATTTACCCGGAGCATAAATTGGCATTACGATAGAATCCTGTTTTACAGTATTCCATTCCAAACGGATAGAATTGTGATCGTATAATGAATCGCAATCTTCTGTAAAATTATTCTTCTCAACAGCAGTCATGGTATATGATGATTCAGTAGCCTTAACAGGCAAGACTGCATTAGGGTAAACTTTATCATCACCCGGACAGAACTCTATCACGAAGTTTCGGTTGGTATAGATATATTTAGTCGTATCACCAATAAGCGGAGTAGAATGGATAGAATCACCCACCACAACAGTAAATTTGGAAGGTTTACTTACACAATCGTTACTGTCGACGCGAACGACGTAGAAATTCCTTGAATGTGGAGATTCCGTAGAAATACGAGGATTATAAGGATTATAAGTGTACTTATTATTATTATTAAAATTATTCGCCTCAAATCCATTTTTAGGCAAGTCGAGAGAATCAGTTACCCAAACCCAACGATAAACGTTATTGTATCCAGTGACATATTCATTCAAATTCTCTGTCGGGTGATCTCCAGTACAATACAAAAGGCTATCACCTCCTTCAAATTTTGTAGTAGAATCTTCATAACAAATTGTCCTTATCACTCCAAGACTACCTTTTCCAAGACATCCGTTACCCGAATGGGCTTGTGCCACATATTTAGTGTAACGATAAACTTCATCCACGTTATCACATGAAAAATTAGATCTTGATTCATAAAGGAATCTGCTCAATTTGATAGAATCTGCTGTTAATGAAAGCTGCACACTATCTGGAGCTGAATTAGGAATGTATTTGTAGAATAGCACGCTATCCTCAGTGAATCCAGGGTTCAACTTTTTTATTCTACCGAGCACATCTACATCCTTCAATTCATAATTCTGACAAATCGTAATGGTATCCAGTTTCACCAAATCCGGATATGGATCAAATCGAACGAAGAGCGTATCCATTTCACTCAAACAAATATCCTTAGAAAATGCAACAGCATATTCAAAAGTTCCTGCTTTCCCACTAGGAATATTGACTGTATCTCCTGTGCCAATCAAAGTATCCCTCTTTTGACCTTTTATTGAATCTGACATAATCCAATACCAGTTAACTCCTAATCCAGCGGGAATCGTGCTTTTATCAATTTTAAGAGTAACATAACCTGCAGTATCTGTTGATTGACAATATGTAATCTGTTGATTCACTGCCTCATCCTTATTTAGAATATGCGGTTTCTCACTTATCTTTATATCAATAATTTTCAGATAGAAAGTTAGTTTTTCACCGAAACAACGATCGATATAATTACGTTTATACAACGCAATTTTGTATGTGCCCGAACTGTCACTTGAAATTATTGAATCTGCAGACAAACTCCACGAGTATGGATCATCAGTCTTCCTATTTCTATTTAACCACAATTTGGTATAATCATTCTGTTCTATATCCGTAATATCTGCATAAATATCATAATTATTATGGCCCTTTAAAATTGTTATAGGTTTCAAAGGTTCCTCACGACATGCATAAATCGTCTTCCCCTCTTCTATTATAGAATCCTTATAAAAAGCCTCTGGAGCATCTAGATTTTTTCTAATAAATTTTATAACAATGGTCGTATCACATTTCCCATTCTTCCACGGAGATTTGAAGTATGCATAAGATGTTAAATCATCATCAATAGTATACTCTTTACTATGTGCTTCATCACTCCTCACTTCATAACTCTTCGTTGACTGATAATAATCAGTGAGGTTTTTCGATTTATATAACACGAACAACTTACTGTAATCAATCTTCATGTTGACTATTGAATCAATAGAATCTGGCGCCAACTGAGCTTCGCAAGCCAAAAATTTATTAAACTTATCTGCTGCCGACGAAGTAATGGATGGCAGATGGTCTATACTATTGAGAAGGACTTCCATTCTGGAGCGATTGACACTATGTCTTCTTGCGAAATCCAACAATTTCTCCCTTTTAGCACGTTCCCATATACAAGAATCCACTCGATTCAACGAATCAAGATTAAACTTATAGTAGTCGTATAAGAAATCATAGATGGAAGATGCTGTTATAGTCATTTGACTACAGAATGGAATCTCCACCGTATCAGGCACACTGATACACTCGCTCGATGCATTTATATTTATGTTGATAGGCTCAGTTAGAGTGTTTTTCTGGAACAATCCCTCTGTTGTATGAGAAGAAGAACCATCAATACCATTACATCCGCCACCGTCACCGCCGCCGCCATCGTCGCCGTCACCGCCATCGCCGCCTAAACATCTCAGTTCATCGAAATAATTTCCTATCTGTTCAGACGAATTAACAGATTGTTTATTGATATTTTCAAATGTTGATTTCTCTTTAGAATTGACACCCTCGACAGACATCTCAGCACTTTGGACATAACTTGGTTTTGAAACGCCATCATATGTTGTGATTCTATAGACATCATCATCAGCAGGCTTTGTATGCAATGTTAAGGTGATTTTTATCACATCACTGTTCTTTACCTTCGAAGGAATGGTCATCTCTCCAAAATCCAATTTCACCAATCTTGCGATCATTTTGGAAGGATTATCTTTAAACAACTCAGCGTTTAGCTGATCTATATGCCTTAGATATGCATTAATACTATCAATAGCTGCTTTGTAAAAGGTACCAATATTTGTAGCATTTCTTGTCGAATCCCTATAATTATAAAGATCTATTTTGGACTTAAACCCCTTTTTAGCATTAACAGTATCAACAGCAGAAACATTTAAAAACGCTTTATTCCAATTGTCCGGTGTTACTGCATCCCTTTCCAAAAATGAAATCCTAAAATCAGAAATAGAATCAACATATTCTGTAATAGGAATGTTTACATTAATATGAGTCAGTCCATCTTTGTTTTCTCCGACCGTCACATACAGACTGCAAGTATACGTTGAATCGGGTTCTATATCCGATTTATCCACTTCAACAGGCAATGTAGCCTCAGGCACATCTGGCGCACCAAATGCCAACACAGCACTAGTAAGATAGTGATTCTCATTCTCCGGTCCTACATATAAATTAAACAACGTAATAGTATCTTCCGGCTGAACTTTGACATAATTAGACGCATCTAAACCCACCACATGAAGATCAAATGCTCTTGTATATAAATTATCACTCTCTGGACTAAGTTGACAAGTCTCATATGAATAAAAGATAGTGCTACCAAATGAATTCTCATTACTCCATATATCACCATCTACATGAACAACAGGCACCTCCTTCTTATTACTCTTCATAGTCTCATAAATTGTATTATGCATACTTCCAAAACCAGAATAACCGAAGGTTAAGCGATTATCAACCATTTTAAATCCTTTCTTAAGACGTAAATTCGTTTCTAAAGGATCTCCACTAACTCCCTGAAATCCTGTTTTTGCAAATTTATCGACATCATAAAACATGATAGTCTTACGATCTAACATAGGGTGAGAATAGACCATGGCAAAAGACCATCCCGTTCCATTATTTGACTTAAGAGGTGCGGCTCCCAACTCTACCTTTATATCTGCAACATAAATTCGGTATTTTGTCCCTACTTTCAAAATATCGTTTTTATACAAATCACCAAGATCTTCTGAAATATCTGCATGATGAGAATATAAATGGACAGAACTTATCACATCAGGAGCTCCATCCGTAACAGGAATTTCCGCTATCACGTCATCACCATTTTCCGATGTGATGATTACCTTTATCGTGTTATTAGGTTGTCCATTCAAGGGATTGCCATATACCCAATTTAACTGAGCATACGGGATTTTTATCATACCACATGTAGTATCTACAAAAGGAACACAAAAATAATCAAAATTTATATTGGTAAATTGTGACACTGTATAACCTGCAGGAACTTTACGAATATTCTCAATTTCTGCTTCAATATCCGTAGTAGGATCCAAATATTTATTATCCGCTGGATTTGTATTTGTATTTCCTACCCAAATAAAACCTCCATTCACAGTACCTTCCCAAGATGCTTTTATCGTATCCCCATCTGCTTTAACAGTAGCACTAAAAGAAACAGTAAGGAATAGTATCAATGTCGATATAAGATTTCTATTATTCAATACCAAACTCATAACTTAAAAACAAAAATTTTCCACAAAAATTCTAAATATACTATAAGCAAAATAACACGTATCAAGTGTAACACACAAATTGAAACATAAACAAAATTTCAAAAACCATGCCAAAAATACAACTTATTTTGTTACGGATTCGTTAAAAATATAGAAAATCAGCCAATTTTACAATATTTTTTATTTTGAAATTATAATTTCTTTTCTCCTTTTTATTAAATAATGTCCATTTTTTAGCGTAAACTTTTTTGCCATATTGAAACTTTACAGACAATATTGATACTCGTTCAACTTATATTTTTTTATTTTTTTTACACAACCAACGAAATTTAATACTTTACTCTCCCGTACATAAACATTCATTGCAACCGCAGGACGTTGCCTTGGACTATATCTGCTATGGGCTTTCAGCCCAATTATTACACCGTCCCTGACAATTACTTAATCTTTTTGACCGTTCCGAGACTTCAGAATAATAAATTGTTATTTCCATATCCTCCCCTCATAAATTTCATTTGAAAGTATCATCTTTATATGTTACATTTGCAAAGATTAAATGGGAAGGTAGCCCTCATAAATAGATTATCATGAAGATATTATTAGCCACCATCGACCTAGAAAGAACAGGTGGAACAGAAAACTTTACTTACGCCATGGCCACCGCCTTGAAACGACAGGGATATGATGTTGAATACTACTGCTTCGTTTCTGGTGAAATAGCTCGTAAAATTGAGGCTCTGGGCATCCCTTTTATGTCTCATTCTCACTATGACCTGATCATTGCCAACCACCTATACGTGGTCGACCGCCTCTGCGGGAAAGGTCCTATCATCCAAACTTGCCATGGTGTAATTCCGCCCATCGAACAGCCCTCTCCCTACGCCGATATCCTCGTTGGAATCTCTGAAGAGATAAAAGAGCATGTCGAATCTCTTGGTTTCCCAATCTGTCATGTTATACTCAATGGTATTGATTGTCAGCGGTTTAAACCTATCAAGGAACTTCATCCTCAACTCTCATCTGTACTCTCCTTGTGTCAGGCAGACGAGGCTCATCAAATCATAAAAGAGTGCTGCGAGGAACTGGGCGTCGAATTTCATCGTAGCGACAAAACAAAGGATAACAATTGGGACGTGGAATCCCTCGTCAACAACAGCGATATGGTGATCGGTATTGGTCGCTCTATCTACGACGCAATGGCCTGCGGACGAACCATCATCGCATTCGACTACCGCTCCTACAACGGAGCTATGAAAGGTCGTGGTTATCTGACCGCTGAGAATATCTCCGCTTGCCTCTATGACAACTGCAGCGGGAGGAAAAAGAATGTCATCAACAGCAAAGAGGATTTGCTCCAAGCAATGAAGCAATACAATCCTGCCGACGGAGATGACCTCAGACAATTCGCCTTGGAAAATCTAAATGTAGATATCCAAGTGAAAAAATATATTCAACTCTACGAGGATTTCATAAATGTCCAAAAAGAGAGCATCTGGAACAGATTGGGTTGGCTATTCCGAAGGAAAAGTCACCAATTCTACGTATGGCAGAAACACCTTTTCAGAAGAAAAAAATAGTCACTCATCATCCATTCAACCATGCAAAAAAGCGTATCTATCATCATACCAACCTACAACGGCGAACATTTATTGCAAGCCTTCCTACCCTCTGTCGCACAGATTGTCGATAAGAGTCAGTCCGTATCGGATTATGAAATCATCATCGTGGATGATGCCTCCACCGATACCTCTATCGATTATCTCAAATCAATCTCCATCCCTAAAATGAGATGGTTGCAAAACGCACAAAACAGCGGTTTCTCCATCACCATGAACAGAGGTATTCAAGAGGCTTCCATGGATCTTACCCTGATGCTTAACAACGATATGCTTTTGGCGGATGACTTCTTCGAAAAAACAATTCCTTATTTTTCAAACGAAAATCTGTTCGGTGTCTATAGCGAAATACGTGATCGGGAGGGGAAAGAGCTGATCGAAGGCAGAAAGATTCCATTCATCAAACATGGAAAACTGCACTACCAAAATAGTCCTACGAATAAAGTGGGAAACACCCTCTACCTTTGTGGGGGCAATGCTCTTGTCGATACAAACAAATTGAAAATTCTAGGGGGATTCAATGAACTCTTCTCCCCTTTCTATTTCGAGGACTTCGACCTTTCACTACGTGCATGGAGAAGAGGGTGGAAATGTCTATACACCAACGAGACCTACTGCAAACACTGTCACTCCACCACCATCAACGCAGAAAACAAAAAAGAGTACATCGAAAAGATATTCCTACGCAACCAACTGCTACTCAACTATCTGCATAGCGACGCTGCAACACTAGGCAAATTCTCTTGCAAACTATTCTTCAAAAAGATACTTTGCACCATTGTCCGTAGCAACTCGCACAACAAATTCCTCACCTCATTGCAAGCCTTCAATGCCATCAAGGAGAAGGCACAACAACGGCGAGAAAAGGAGTACCTACCCCTCATCCCCACAAAGGAAATCATACGTTCAATCGATTGGTAATCAGTTATTGAATAGTTCGCGATAAATCTCTACGTAACGTCCTAAGTGCTTCTCGTACGAGAATGACATTGCATAGGCGCGATTAGACTGAGCCTTCTCTTCCGTAAACTCACTTATAGCACTTTGAATCTTTGAAGCTATATAATCTGGTTCAAAATGTTCAATAAACGTTACATGGTCAGCCCCGATCTCTTGTAAGGAAGTCTGATTGGAAGAGATAACAGGTTTCTCAAAAAACATTGTTTCGATAATAGGCAGACCGAATCCTTCAAACAAGGAAGGGAAAACAAAAGCCGTACAATGGTTGTACAACCACACTTTTTCAGAATGTAGTATCTCACCCATTAAGTGGACATTATCAATATGCTCCTCCTTGATTCGTTTCCTCATCATTTCTGCATAGTCCGTATTATCCTTTCCTGCTAAATAGAAATCATACTGAGGCAGTAATTTCATGGTATCCAACATCACATGAAAGTTTTTCTTAGGCATCAACTGCCCGATGGAGAAGAGGAATGGGCGATCACTCGTTACTGCTGCAGGACGTTTTTCAACATCTGCTGACATAAACTCGACTCCATTATAAAGTACCTCAATCGGCTTTTTTGTTTGGAAATGTTTCTGCACATCGTTTTTGGCAAAATTAGATATGCAGACAATCTTCTTCGCCTGACGAATCTTTGCAGCTATGCGTTGGCTGTATTTTTTAATCTTGGCAGGCTCTTTTTCGTATAGGAAATTGAGGTCATGAATAGTCAGGATGGTGGGAGTCTTCTTCCTTGAAGGTTTAAAGCGACTCAGCTGATGAATGGCATGCCAAGCATCGAACTTAGGAAGAAGAGAAGGAAACATCGTGTAAAGTTCCTTAGACTGATGATAAAAAACATCATTTCCAAAGGCACCTATATATGACTTAGGCACCAACAGATGGACCTCAAAATCAAGATGTTTGGCATTGCGTTCAAAATATTTTGCATAATTGTATGCAACTTGTCCCAAACCACAATTCAGATGTTTTAATACGGATAAGTCTATCAGAACTTTCTTCATCTTATTTACAAGAATTAAGCAGCAAGCATTCTCGCTAAATTGTTGCAAATGTACACTTTTTTCGTAGATAATTTGTGTTTGATTTTAACAAAATGATAATGAGATTTGTAAAAACAACAAACCAAGTGATTCAGATTATAACGGGCATATCGGTGTCGGTGAGACATGGGGATTTGCTATGGGGTATTATATGGCTAATAAAAAAATGGGGGAGAATAGATTCACCACAGAAATATAAATGACAAATAAAATATTATGGAAGTCTTAACGAAGTATTTGCCACAGACTGGGAGTGAACCTCTCTCGAATTTTTACATCATTCACCTCACCATTGTCAATTTTTTTATACCTTTGAATGTCAAATAAATTTTTATTTACGAAACAGACAGTAAGAAATTTTAAATATTAACTACAGCATTAGCTATTATTCTTGTCCAAATCAAAAGCCTGCAAACTGATGATTTAGAATTATCGGATAAACGCTAATCCATGGAGAGTTATGCACTTTCCGTTGCACCATATAGAGTTGATGCTCATACCGTTAAGGTGTGGGCTAATCTAATGGTGCAACGGAGTTCTTGCAGGCTCTCCGTGGACAAGATGGAAAGGCTCACACCTTTCTTTTGCCCGATAGTGAGATTGATAGTGATGCGCTAACTATCAATCAGCATGGCAGGAAATAAAAGTCTGAATGCCGCCAACAAGGCAAAAGAGGATGAATTCTACACAGAACTCTCTGATATTGAAAACGAGTTGAAGCACTACAAACAACACTTCAAAGATAAAGTGGTGCTCTGTAACTGTGATGACCCTCGCATCAGCAATTTCTTTCACTATTTCAGCTACAATTTCGAACAGTTGGGTTTGAAGAAACTAATCACCACATGCTACAAAAGTCAGGAGCGTGATTTGTTTAGTCAAAACAATTCAGAACGTGCCATTTGGCTTGAATATACAGGCGACCATAACGGCAATCGTGTGCCAGACCCTGAAGAAATAGGCATCAACTATCTTAAGGGTGATGGTGATTTCCGCTCGCAAGAATGCATCGACCTGCTAAAACAAGCGGATATTGTAGTGACCAACCCTCCTTTTTCGCTGTTTAGAGAGTACGTCGCACAATTGATGAAATACAACAAGAAATTTGTGATTATAGGGAACCAAAACGCAATAACATATAAGGAAATATTTTCATATATAAAGGCGAATCAACTATGGCTGGGAAGCACACTTTCTTTTGCAAAATTCAGAGTGCCTGATTATTACGAACCAAAACCAACACGTTTTTGGATTGATGAAACAGGTCAGAAATGGCGTAGTATGGGAAATATTTGTTGGTTCACCAATCTTGATATAGCTAAACGACACGAGGAAATAATTCTTTATAAATTTTACAATGAGGAAGAGTATCCCCAATACGACAACTATGATGCTATCAATGTAAATAAAGTGGCAGACATCCCTATGGATTACAATGGTGTAATGGGGGTACCAATTACCTTCTTGGACAAATATAATCCCGAACAATTTGAGATATTAGGAATAATGGCTTCTACAACTATAGATAATTTAAATTTTGGATATCCTTTTGTTAATGGGAAAAAGATATACGCCCGTATCCTCATCCGTCGTCGTCAGCCAAACAAAAAAGAATACCCACTATTCGATCAACAACCTAACATGGCAGCAGAAGGTGCGGAGGAGTATGGGAAGAAGTAAAAAACATAACAAGATAGATATAGAATCGTGAAATTTAGAATTAAACATACTATACCATGGAAATTAAATTACATAAAATAACAGTCCGTGACCTAACAGAAGGTTATGCAGACAATGCGGAGCAAGGAGTAAAGGCGTATGGTGGTAAGTTAGATGTGCGTCCACCCTACCAGCGAGAGTTTGTCTATGGCGAGAAACAACGCAACGCCGTCATCGACACCCTCACGCAAGGGTTTCCCCTCAACGTGATGTATTGGGCAACACGTGATGATGGAACGTTCGAGATCATCGATGGACAACAACGTACCATTTCCATCTGCCAATATGTGAACAGTGACTTCGCTTATCTCTTCAAATACTTTCACAACCTACAAAACGATGAGAAGGAGCAAATTCTCAACTATGAGTTACAGGTTTACATCTGCAGTGGTACTGACAGCGAGAAACTCAAATGGTTCGAGACCATCAACATCGCAGGTGAGAAACTGACCGAGCAGGAGCTCCGCAATGCGGTCTATGCTGGCAGTTGGGTGAGTGATGCGAAGCGCTATTTCAGCAAAAACAATTGTGCCGCCTATGGGTTGGCGAGCAAGTACGTGAGCGGTTCACCCATCCGACAAGACTACCTCGAAACCGCTATACGGTGGATCTCTAAAGACAACATTGAAATTTATATGGGTAATCATCAGCACGACCCTAACGCAGTCGCACTCTGGAATCACTTCAGCAGTGTCATCAATTGGGTAAAGGCCATCTTCCCTAAATACCGCAAAGAAATGAAGAGTGTGGATTGGGGATCTCTGTATGAAAAGTTCCATGAGAAGGCATTAGATGACTCTGCATTGGAGACGAGAGTGTCAAAACTGATGATGGATAGTGATGTGCAGAAAAAGTCGGGCATCTACGCCTACGTATTAGACGGCGACGAGCACCACCTGGGCATCCGCGCGTTTGACGACAATACGAAACGAGAGGTCTATGAACGTCAGCAAGGCATCTGCAAAATCTGTGGAAAACACTTCGAGATAGAGCAAATGGAAGCCGACCACATCACCCCATGGAAAGAGGGAGGTCGCACCATTGCCGATAATTGCCAGATGCTGTGCAGGGAGTGTAATCGGAGGAAGAGTGATAAATGATAGATAAAACAGTCGCCACGCATTCTCGATGAATCGTGGCGACCACTCTCGTTTATAGAAGCATAGATTTTTCCTAGTGTGATTCCGTATGTTTATTACTGAGATTTATTCTGTAAATTTATTAACTAAGAGTTAGACCATCATTGTTCGGATTTATCATCGAAATAATATCCAAGACTTTGTTTGTTGGCGATGCAATGCGCGTAGGGTCCCAGTTTTTTGCGAAGTCGGGTGATGTTCACATCGACAGTACGTCCCGTAACCACCACACCCGTCCAAACTTTTTCCATGAGTTGCTGGCGGGAGCATATGGATCCTCTGCAAGATAGAAGTTCGTAAAGCAAATTGAACTCCGTGAGCGTGAGATTAATAGGTTCCCCATCAATATAAACCTCTTTCTTGTCGCAATCCATGTGTAATCCGCGGAAGAAGATGTGACGTCTTCCTATTCGTGCTTCTAGTATGTTAATGATATAATCACCTATTTTTTCGCAACTGGCGATAATGTCGGTACAGAGTGTTGTGACGATGTAAGAGTCTCTCTTTGTATTCACATTGGTGACGTTTTCATTTTTTATTTTATCTCGCAACACATTGATGTCGTTTTCAATCTCTAACGAAGGTTCAATGGTTACGTTTTCTCGTCTTCCGTTCATGACAACCATCATCTGTGTGATGGCTTCGTTTACAAGATGCATCATTTCGTGCATATATTCGTACTGTTGTAGAGAGAAATCTTCGTCAAGTTCATTTCGTTGATGAATGGTTTGTGAAATCTTCCGACATGAGTCACCGATAGATTCCAATTCTCCTATCATACGTAGCATGGAACGTATTTTCCCCTTTGTATCGTCAGACAATCGTTCATTGCTCACCTTCTCCAAATAGGAGGCGATTTCTATTTCCATGCGATCGGCTATTTCTTCGTATTTGCAGATTCGCTCGTGTTGACGTTCGATCTCTTTTTTTTCCTTTTCATCGAGCAAACTCCTCACCATGCCAAACATACGTTGCATACGTTCGGCAAAGTGTATCACCTCTTTTTGTGCTTGGAGCACAGAAATTTCTGGAGTTGTCATGATTCCTCCGTTGATGAAATGCAGCGTGATAGGTTGTCGCTCCTTCTCGCTTGTCTCAGGCAAAAGACGACAGACAATTCGTTCTATCTGAGATACGAAAGGCAATAAGATGGATGTGTTGATTAAGTTGAAGCAGGTATGGAACATGGCTAGTACAACGGGAAGTCGCGCTACCTGTCCAGATGCTTCAGGATCATAGTTGACCAGCCAACAGACCATATTGACGAATGGGTAGAACACACATAGAACCCATAAAACGCCGAACACATTGAACAGTAAGTGAGCTAAGGCTGCTCTTCTCGCAGGAATGCCCGCTCCCATAGCGGCAAGATTGGCTGTCGCTGTGGTACCAATATTCTCGCCCATTACCAGTGCTATGCCAAGATGGATGGGTAGGACTCCTGTAGAGCAGAGCAAGATGGTAATGGCCATCACAGCAGCTGATGATTGCACAATACAAGTTATCAGGGTACCAGCAAATAAAAAAATGAGGATGGAGAAATGACTATTTGTATCAAATGACGAAAAGAACTGCACAACACTTTCGTTATGTTCCAGGTCCATACTTTTCCCTGTGGAGCTAAGCATCACCAACGACCAGAATAGAAATGCTATTCCGAATAAAAAATCACCAACCTCACGATGTTTCTTTTTGTAGATAAGCAGCATACCCAACATAAAAGCGGGGAAGACAACACTCGACAGATCCACATTGTATCCTAACGACATGATCCAAGCGGTAAGCGTAGTACCAATATTAGCTCCCATGATGATGCTGATGGCCTGTGTCAGCGTCAGAAGACCCGCAGAGACAAACGAAACAGTCATAACAGTGGTTGCCGAAGAGGATTGTACGGCACACGTCACAAACATACCAGTGAGCATACCTGAAATACGGTTGGATGTCATCCTTGCTAATATATGGCGCAACCCTGGTCCAGCCATTTTTTGCAACGCTTCGCTCATTATCTTCATTCCATAGATAAGCAAAGCAAGAGATCCCAAAAGCTTTACAACGATTCCTATAGTCATGATTTCATTTATTGCATGATTGTACAAAATTAAGATGAAGGGACCATAATCGAAAAAAGTAGGTGTTACAAATCGGTTACAATTAGCAAAAATAAACGTATCGTTAAATTCCCTTCAACACATTGCCGAAAATTGCCAGATGTTGTGCAGGGAGTGTAATCGACGCAAAGGGGGTAAATGATTGTATTTTATGTAACTATTTTTGCGTTTAATAAAACTGTTTCGTTGTATCCGATTCTGTTGTCTTTTCAGAACGTATGTTCGTCCGTCCGTTCATGACCCAGGGCACCGCCCTGGCTGAATGGTATGTTATATGAAAAAACGCCCTGTAAGGGCAAAAGATATGAATTTTTATTCGTAAGTTTGCATAAAGAAAATTTAGCATGAATTGTGGATATAAAATGAAACTAATCATCAATTCTGATTTTAAGTCATACACCTCGTTTATCGAGTCGATACCTTCTATTTTTGACAAGGAAGGGGAAAGAATCTACAAGGCTAGGAATGAAATCAAAATATATGATGTTGATGGTGTCACATTCAACGTTAAATCATACAAAATTCCCATTCTAATCAACCGCATTGTCTACTCTTTTATTCGTCCGACAAAGGCGAAGAGAGCCTACGAATATGCATTGCGTTTGTTGTCGATGGGTATACAAACACCCACTCCCGTAGCCTATATGGAGGAGAAGAAGCATGGACTTCTGACCCACTCCTACTTTATCAGTCTGCATACCCCTATGGAGGGTAATCTACGCCTCTTCGGTCTGCCCGACCACCCATTTGAAGAGATTAAGGACTTGGCCATTGCCTTTGCAAAATACACGGCCCACCTGCATGAGAAAAAGGTGCTGCATATCGACTATTCTCCAGGAAATATCCTCTATGAGAAGAGAGAGGATGGCTCTTATGAATTCTCGCTTATCGACATCAATCGAATGAAATTCTGCGAGGTGGATATGAAGACGGGATGTAAGAATTTCGCCAGGATGTGGGGAAATGATGATTTTTTTGAGACAATAGCTCGTGCCTACGCGAAAGAGCGCGGATGGGACGAAGAAGAGTGCAAAAAACTGGTGTTTGCCTATCGGGATGAAGACCGCCAGCAACGCAAAAAGAAAGAGGCATTTAAGAAAAAATGGAGAGGTTAGGATTTCTTCTTCAGTTCACTATAATAACGCAACTGTTTCTCCTGTTTAGACTGATATTTAGCATGCAAAATAGCATATTTGGCATCCTTAGGCAATAAGGAATAGGTTTTATAACCTATAATCACCTCATGAACTCTCTTATGCCAATGAATAGAAGGTAAATTCTTAAAAATACGGAACTGATAATCAGGAAAATGATAATACTCTGAAGGGTCTATTCCATCCATATCATCCCATACTGGTAACGTCTGATTCTCTTGTCGAATCAAGTTGACCCTTGGCAGACGGAAAGCCTCAATCTGAGGATTCTGAGCAATGATTGAATGAATGTGTTCCAACAAGTAAGGGGATGGTAGTTCATCTGCATCCAACTGGAAGATATAATCAGAGGAGGTGTTTTTCAACAGATTGTTTTTAAATGTTGCGAAATCGTCATTCAAAGGGAAAAGTGTCTGATGGTCTACCAAATCAGAAAACTCATCTAAGAGTGCAAGCACCTCAGAAGAGACATGGTTTTGATCCTTTTGAACGAGAATAGTATCATGCTGTTGCTTATACTGAGAGAGAAGGGTGAGCAGTTTGCGCAGTTCATCCGCCTCATTACAAACCGTGATGGCATAACAAAGTGATGCTGACGAGGATTCAGTAGACACAGAAAAATCTGCCCAGCGTTTTTTTAGTCTCAAAAACGTTGCCAAGAAATTCATGATTTTTTTTGTCAAATTCATCCGTTCAATCAATCACCCCAAAATATTATTATAAGCAAATGCGATGGTCAGAACTAACGTTAAAGAGCATATCCGCACGTTTAGGCATCTCTCTCAGCATATAGCGAGTCAATCGCTCGTAGTGGGAGATAAAACGGCGCAACTCTTCATCAGACATCACGCGAAGGTTCTTCTGACCTTTCGTTTTGATTCGCAATTTAGACTCTTGCAAAGAGCGCCACTCATAGACCTTGTCAAAAGAAGAGATCTTCAGCATAACCAAAATATCGATCTTATCGAATAGGGAATGGTAATTATCCTTCAGTTGACTGTTCACATAACGACGCCAAACGCAGTATGGGTCTTCATTTCTCTCGAGGTCGTTGATGGGAGAGAGCAGTTCTGTCTCCTTTTGTTCAACAGCCCCCATAAACCATCCGTCGAAAAGGATGACGTTAGGTCGACCAACAAACGTATCCCATTGAGATTCTGGGAAAGGATCGTCTGTTGCTTTATTGAATCGAGGAATAATGGTTTCCGTTTTCGGCGTTGCTTGCGACAAGGAGTTGATCACCTTTTCGCACAAACGAACATTATGAGTGCCAGGCACACCCCTCGTGATTAAGAGTGGGTGAACATCCTTTGCCAATTGTTCCCGCTCGGCACGCGATAAATAAAAATCGTCGATACTAAGAGAGACAACCCGCATTCCGAATTGTTTTTCCAAAACAACACGAAGCAAATGGCTGAATGTAGTCTTTCCAGCTCCCTGAGCACCATTTATACCAATGATCTGAGTTTTCTCCTCCGTATTTAGTCCCGTATGGATAAGATTAGCCAAAGGGAGGTATACGCGAGGTAGATCCTCCATGAGGACCTCGTCTAACATGAGTTCTTTCAAAGCCGCCCTGAAAGAAGTCTCCAAATCTATATCGTGAACTCCGTACATAATCAAAAATTTACCGTGATTTCAAAATCCTCTGTAACAACATTCTTAATTCATCCGTAGGCTCCGCTCCCTTTGTAATAAGGAAATTACCATCCTTATCAATCAAAAAGAACGATGGAATACTTTTAATTTTGTACAATTCTTTCACCTCATCCGAATTGTCTGCTAACATAAACTGCATTTTTCCAGAATAGCGCTGTGACAGTTTCTTTACTGACTCAGGGAGATCATACATACCTACATTTACAACCAAAAGATCACCTTTATAATCGTTTTGGAACCGAAGGAGAACATCCAAATCCTTCTGCGTTTGATCTATCACTGAGTTTTCAAAATTCAAATATATATATTTCCCTTTAAAATCCGAGAGTTTTTTCTTTTTTCCTTCAATTGTTTTCATCACAAAATTAGGAGCAGGGGCACCAATGATATTGATGGATGTGTGATTCAAAATATACGTCAGCAGATCTCTGTTTTGTTGGGAAGCAATACCAGCACCAATCTTTTGGAGAAGATCCATCACCTTAAACTGGTCAAACTGACTCTGATTGATTAGGTCGTACAACCACTTGATGGCCACCAACTCCTTTAACGATTGGTCTTTGATTCCGTAACGATTGGAAATCAGCATAAAGTACATCTTTGCATTTCCCTCCTCTATGACACGCTGGAATGACAAATACTGTTCTCTGTCATACTGCGTTTGAGGAATAAAATTGTCGAACAGATTATTGAACACATCCCAGAATGCAGGATTACGCTCATCAGTTCCCAACTCATTCAGACGTAAAATCAAACTGTCTTGGTACACTTGTGAAGAGGAGTTCAACAAAAGGAGAAAACGATACTCCATGTATCGACCTAAAAACTGATCCGCATACAAATCATTGAAGATTTCCTTCATCTGATCAATGGATTTCATAAGAGAATCCACCGTACCGCCATACATAATATGTTTCATGGAGTAGAAGTCGAACGCATCTTCAAACTCCATCAGTTTGTAGTTAAAATCACCTTGTTTCAAGCCTGCTATCTGCACCAGAATATCGGATGGTTTGAAATAGGGATCCAGTTTCTGTGCCAATGTACGCTCTGCAAAAGGCGGTATCGTCACCTCATACTTCTTTCCTGGTTCCAAGAACAGAAAACCATTGTAGGTTTCGCTAGGAATAAAAACCTGAAGAGGAGAGGCAACATCCACATTAAAAGAAAAGGCACCCGATGTGTCCACCACACATGAATCTAAGGTGCGTTGCATTCCAACCACCTCATCCATGTAGCAGTTCAATCGGATCGTCTTGCCAGCGTATGAAGGCTCCTTGCCAAAAACGGTAGTTTTCTTGGCATTCGCTCCCATTACAAGGGCAGATAACAGAATGAATATAAATAACCTCTTCATCTTTCAGTTTAAAAATACAAATTTAAAAAATAATTTCGATGTTCTTATAATGGTGAGTTCTATAAATTCATCGTTTTATATAAAAATGCATTGGATTATATGCCAGGGGTAGACAATCAGGGCGATATTCCTTAATATGATGCAACCAGATTTTCTTATATTGCCTAGGGATTTTCCAAAGCTGCTGATTTCCTTCCAAATAACCATTCCTCAAATATTGGTTCCGCTTGTCCAGATATAAGACATCATACTCCATTGCACCCGAAGGATTGCAATCCCCGTTTGTAAGTAACATTCCGAATGCCAAACGATTTGCATATCGACGAGGAATCGTATCACCCGACCTCCACATCATAATAGAATCCTTCGATTCTAACAAGGTATGCCTGGTCATACCCTTAGGGACATAATAGAGCACACACTCTTTTATGTTGTATCCTTTTCCCCAAGGTGTTCCGTCGCGCTTCACAAACCTGACCGTATCTTTTTGCTGGAGAGGCAACAGCGTGTCATAGCTCCAAACCGCATACTCCAACTCAGCGGTTTTACCATCATTTATAAATCCAAAATATCCGTTGCTTTTTTGTAAGAAACGTTTCCTTCGACAATCAAGCACATATAAATCCTGCGAATCCAGCCCTTCTATTTCCAACTGCAATCCGGTCATGATTCCCCAAGGACGATAGGTCAAATTCTTTATATTACCTTCGCTGTCCCTCCACACAGGTTTATTCGTGTTCTGTTGCAACGTCATATTGCGTTTACGCACATCCGCATGAGGGCAATAGACCACGGCAAGTCGCCTAATCTCCATAGACTTTTGAAATTGGTTTTTCTCCATAAGCCTACGCTTAAGTGATAAATAGAGCTCTTCATTCTCCACATAATAATAATGCGCATCGATTTTATCCCACACGTTTTCATAATACCCCGAAGTCTCCAACGAATCGGAATAGATAAACGCACTATCACATTCGATGGAGCCTTCCAAATAATGCGTACGCTTCGGAACAATCACTTTACGGAAGGAGCCACGCAAATCTGGCAAAGAATACACATCCTCACGAATAGTAAGCACGGAGTCTTTCACCTCACCGAAATCACTCCATTTCTGTTCTGGCTCCTTTTCCTCTGGCTTTACAAACACTTCCAACGGCAGGCGATACAATGTGTCATACGTGGCAACATAGAACCGATAAACATCTTTCCCATCTTGATCTTGATTTCTGAAATATACATTCTCATCCGCTATTCCCTCTATTTTCGCCGACTCAATGTACCTTCCCGAAGGGATGGTATCGACCCCCACTAACGTGTCACCATTATCCAGAACACAAGTCATGCGATAGCTCTCCCGCATCCAACTTGTATCCCGCTTACGCACATCAAATTTGGGGCAATGAAACCTATCTCTACCTTTATTGACATCTATTTCAGGATCCCATTCGAGACGGCTCCACACAGTCTCCATAAAAATGCGTGCAACAGCAGAATCGGAAGGCCAATACAGGTAGGAGGAAACGGAACCTGCAGCCTTGGCGAACCAATCCCAATCCGGACAATGCTTCGACTGGATAATCAATGTATCGCAAAACGGGGGAAACGCTGGATACATTTCGCAATGCTTGGGGAAAACGATTTTTGAATAATGACGATATGGAATACTCCACACCTGAGTCACCGTTTCGGGGATTTGCAACACCGAATCCCCCGCATTGGGTAGCGTAAAATAAAGACGGGTCTTATCCCGATTGTACATTGTGCCATCCTCCCATCTCAAGTAGGGATTTTGGGAACTCATCTGAATCTTTTCTATCACAGGAGATTCCCAATAGAAAGAGAGATGTTTCAGTGAAGAAGGTATCTGTAATAATTTTATCGTATCAATAGGTAATCTGAAGACTAAAGAGTCCACCCCTTCGTCTATTATTACAGTTGAATAGCCATAATAAACAAAACGATCATCTTCGTTTGGAAAATATTCACGTACTAAACCAATTGTATCACATGGAGGAAATACACAAGAGCCATAAAAAATAGGAAAGTAAGACACTTCCGAGAGGTTCGAGCAGATATGCAGGATGGTATCATTCTCCACCCTAAAGAGACTCTTCTGCTTAGCCTCAACAGACCCGAAGGAAAGAAATGAAATTACAACGAAAAGATAAAAAAGTTTTTCCCTCATAACGACACGATAACGAATTATACTTTATCACAAATATAGAATATTTTGGGGTATTGTCCAATCAACATGATCATCAACAATGGGAATGAATCCCTATCTGCCTACGTAGAAATGCATAGGAGGATATTCTTTGTGATAATGATCTTGCCCAAATTCCCTAGCTCCTATCAACCAGAATTCCTTGTACTGCCTCGGAATTTTCCAGAGCCAACTGTTATTAACGTCTCTAATTTCACTTTCCCAGACTTCCCTGAAATAATTCCGTTTGTCCAGGCATACCACAGAACAATGTGTAAAAGACGAATAATCAAACTCCCCGTTTGTGAGTATTAATCCAATGGCCAAACGATTTGCATACCGACGAGGAATCGTATCACCCGACCTCCACATCAGGATAGAGTCCTTTGAGTCTAACAATGAACGACTTGTTGTGCCCTTCGGAACATAATATAGCACACACTCTTTCCAATCGTACCCTCCAGTCCAAGGCGTTCCATCCCGCTTCACCAATTTAAGTGTGTCCTTTTGCCGGAGAGGCAACAACGTGTCATAGGTCCAAACCGCATACTCCAACTCGTCAGTTTTACCATCATTTATAAATACAAAACGTATGGAACCGCTTCTCAAAAAACGGTTCCTATTACAATCTAACACATAAAAATCCTGGTCATTCATCCCCTCCAATTCTACCTGCAAATAAGAACAGGACGCCTTGGGACGGTACGTCAAATCCTTTATCACACTGCCCTTCTCGTTCCTCCAAACAGGTTTATTCATGTTCTGCAATGTCATATCACGCTTGCGGATATCCGCATTGGGACAATAGGCCACGGCCGATCGATCACTCTCCATAAGCCAACGTCTAATCGACAAATAGAGCTGCTCATTCTCTACGTAATAATAATGCGCATCGATATAATCCGCTCCATCTAACGAGTCGGAATAGATAAACACGCTATCACAAGTGATGTGGGTCCCTATAGAATAGATGTCTGTCCCTATATAATGCATTGACTTCGGAAGGATTAGCTTTCGGAAAGAAGATGGCATATCCCTCAAATAGAGTAAAGAATCCACCCCCTCACGGATAGTGAACACGGAATCCCTCAGCTCACCGAAATCACTCCATTTCAGTTTAGGATTCCTCCTCGGTTTCTCAAAGACCTCCAACGGCAGTTGATACAACGTGTCATACGTGGCGACATAGAAGCGATAGCGACCTTTCTTCTCGCAGAATCGCACATTCTCGTCCGCTATTCCCTCTATCTTCACCGACTGAATACTTCTTCCCGAAGGAATCGAATCGCCATTCTCCAATGTGTCACTACCCGTGACGCAAGTCAGGCGATAGTTATCCCGCATCCAACTTGTATCCCGCTTACGTATATCATAATTGGGGCAATGGATCTTTCCTCTATCAATACTTCCACTACTTCTTCCCCATTCGATACCATCCCACAAATTCTCCTGCAAAATATGCGCTATAGCAGAATCGGAGAGGCAATACAGATAGAACTTCGGCATAACATATCTAGTCAAGAATTCCGGGCAATGTTCCGATAGGATGATTAATGAATCGCAAGCAGGAAGATACTCCGGATATCTCTTACAATGCTTTGGAAAGACAATTTTTGAGTAACGACGTTCTATCGGATAACGATCTAGGAATCCTTCCCAATGTCTCGATGGAAGGTCTTTCAAGTAAAGCGTATCTTTCGGGTAATAGCGACTAGGGATATTCCATACCTGTTCCACCGTTTCAGGGATGTATAACACTGAATCCACCGCACTTGGCAGCATAAAATAGAGCTGGGTCTTATCGCAACTGTACAACGTGCCATTCTCCCATCGCAGGTAGGAATTCTTGGTACTCATCCGTACTTCTTCCAAGCCGGGAGGCACTTCAGGTAAGAAATAGAGGTATTTCAACGAAGAAGGAATACTCAGCCTCTTTGCCGAAATAAGATACAACCTAAAGTAAACAGAGTCAACCCCTTCATCTATCACTATATTCTTAATGCGCCAATAGGGATAAGTAGTAAAATAATCAGAAGGACAATTACTTTCATCACTCTCATAGAAGGTCCAACAGTCCATCTCCGAGAGGTTGGAACAGACATGCAGGATGGTATCATTCTCCAACCTGAATAGATTCTTCTGCTTAGCCTCAATAGATCCGAAGGAAAGAGATGAAATTACAACGAAAAGATAAAAAAGTGTTTTCCTCATAACGATACGATGACGAATTATACTTTATCACAAATATAGAATATTTAAGGGTATTGACCAATCAACATGATCATCAACAATGGGAATGAATCCCTATCTGCCTACGTAAAAATACATAGGAGGACGACTTCTGCCATAACAATCTTCGCAGGGTTCCGTAACATGTTCCAACCAAAATTTCTTGTACTGACTCGGAACTTTCCAAATATTATCGCTGACATTAATTAGCTCTCCATCTCCCAAATAATTTCGCTTGTCCAAACATAAAACATTATACTCCAAACGAGGAGAAAGAACACACTCCCCGTTTGTAAGCATGTATCCAAATGCCAAACGGTTTGTATATCGACGAGGAATCGTATCACCCGACCTCCATATTTTAAGAGGTTTGTCAGATAGCAACAATGAACGCTCTGTCTCCCCCTTAGGAACATAATATAGCACACACTCCTTCAAATTGTACCCTCCCGTCCAAGGCGTTCCATCCCGCTTCAGCAATCTGAGCGTATCCTTTTGCTGGAGAGGCAACAATGTGTCATAGGTCCAAACCGCAAATTCCAACTCAGCAGTCCTGCCATCATTTATAAATTCAAAAAATCCATATTTATTATTTCTAGGCAAAAAACGTTTCCTCCTACAATTATACACATATAAATCTTGGGAATTCATTCCCTCTATTTCCAACCATAACCCAGTACCAGACGACACTGTGCGATATGTCAAATCCTTTAGCTCATCACCCTTCGCATTTTTCTTCCAAACAGGTTTATTCGTGTTCTGTTGCAACGACATATCTCGCTTGCTAATATCCGCATTTGGGCAATAGGCCACAGCCGATTGATTACTCTTTATAAGCCAACGCTTAAGCGACAAATAGAGTTGTTCATTCTCCACGTAATAATAATGCGCATCGATATAGTGTAACCAATTATAATAATACGCTCCATCTAACGAATCGGAATAAATAAACACACTATCACTGGTGATATGTTCTTTCACATAATGCATTGACTTCGGGATGATCACCTTCCGGAAGGAAGATGGCCTGTCGCTCAAATAGGGCAAAGAATCCACTCCCTCTCGAATAGTGAAGACGGAATCACGCACCTCACCGAAATCACCACATTTCGGTTTAGGCTTTCGTTCCTCTGGTTTCTCAAAGACCTCCAACGGCAGTTGATACAACGTGTCATACGTGGCGACATAGAAGCGATAGTGACCATCCTGCTCGTTGAATCGCACATTCTCGTCCGCTATACCCTCTATCATCACCGACTGAATACTCCTTCCCGAAGGAATCGTATCAATTCCCACCAATGTGTCACCATTCTCCATGACACAAGTCAGGCGATAACTATCCCGCATCCAACTCGTATCCCGCTTGCGCACATCGTAATTGGGGCAATGAATCTTTTCTCTGTCGAAATCACCATTCCAAAGATTCCGTAACGCATAAATATGCGCCACAGCAGAATCAGAGAAACAGTAGAGGTAAGAAACTTCATTCATCCCATGTTCTAACCAATCCGGACAATGCTCCGACTGGATAATTAATGAATCGCAAGAAGGAAGATACTCCGGATATCTCTTACAATGCTTTGGAAAGACAATTTTTGAGTAACGAAGGTCTATCGGATAACGATCTAGGAATCCTTCCCAATGTCTCGATGGAAGGTCTTTCAAGTAAAGCGTATCTTTCGGATAATAGCGTACAGGGATGTTCCATACCTGTTCCACCGTTTCAGGGATTTGCAACACTGAATCCTCCGCATTGGGAAGCATAAAATAGAGACAGGTCTTATCTTGATTGTACAATGCACCATCCTCCCATCGGAAACAGGGATTCTTGGCGTTCAACCGTACCTCTTCCAAGCCGGGAGGCACTTCCTGAGAGAAATACAAGTATTTCAACGAAGAAGGAATACTCAGCCTCTTTGCCGAAATAAGATACAACCCAAAGTAAACAGAGTCAACCCCTTCGTCTATCACTATGTTCTTAATGCGCCAATAGGGATAAGTAGTAAAATAATCAGAAGGAGAATCACTTTCATCACTCTCATAGAAGGTCCAACAGTCCATCTCCGAGAGGTTGGAACAGACATGCAGGATGGTATCATTCTCCAACCTAAGTATATTCTGCTTCCGAGCCTCAACATTCCATACGAAGAGGGAAAGCAGACCGATAAAGAGAAGAAGTTTTTTTGCCATACGATTAATCATTTCTACTATTTTTATAATCCCACATCACCTGCCTACGTAAAAGTGTATGGGGGACCAAATCCTTTTAATCCACTCAACATGACGTGGATTCATATCCAATTGACCTATATCCAACATCCACACCTCCTTGGGATGGTTAGGAGGAATCTGCAAGAAGGCGGTTTCTAATCCATCAAAAGATATAGTATAGAGATAATTTCGATTGTCTTTCCAATCCAAACGGTAGCTGATTCTACCTTCCATAGGTTCACACTCTCCATTCTTATACAAAAGGCCCAAGGCCAACCGCTTCAAATATCGCCGAGGTATCGTATCCCCAGATTTCCAATACATGATTTTCTTCCCCGAATTCATCAAGGATTCACAGGTTTCTCCTTTCGGCACATAATAGAGGCACGATGTCGGGCTAAAATCGCCCTCCCAAGGAGAGCCATTCTGCTTCACAATCCTGACTTGCGTCTTTTGCGGAAGGGTCAGCAAAGTGTCATGCGTCCAGACCGCATACTCCAACTCCAGATTGCCATGCGAAGCAGGCACCCACCATAAACACTTTTCTGAACCATCTTTGTCTCTTTCCCAGCTATACTTCATCATATATTTACGGTCCTTCCATTCATAAAATACCCACAAATTTCCAGGCTCGATGCCTTCAATCGTCAGCTGCAAATATTGCCAAAAGTTTGTGTGACGTAGGTTCGATAAATCAATAACATTATCTTGCTCATCCCTCCAAACCGGAGGATTCGTATTCTTCTGCAACGACAGGTCTCGTTTGCGGATATCCGCATTGGGGCAATAGACCACGGCCGATCGATCCTTCATAAGCCTTCGCTTAATCGACAAATAGAGCTGCTCATTCTCCACATAATAATAATCCGCATCGATATAATACGCTCCATCTAACGAGTCGGAATAGATAAATACACTATCACAGGTGATACCTCCTTCCATATAACGCATTGACTTCGGGATAATCACCTTCCGGAAGGAAGATGGCCTGTCGCTCAAATAGGGCAAAGAATCCACCCCCTCACGAATGATGAAGACAGAATCACGCACCTCACCGAAATCACTGCATTTCGGTTTAGGTTTAGATTCGGGGTTCTGCTCCTTCGGTTTCACAGAGACCTCCAATGGCAGGCGATACAACGTGTCATACGTGGCGACATAGAAGCGATAGCGACCATTCTTCTCGCAGAATCTCACATTTTCGTCCGCTATCCCCTCTATCATCACCGACAGAATTCTCCTTTCCGAAGAAATCGTATCAACGCCCACCAATGTGTCACCATTCTCCATGACACAAGTCAAGCGATAGCTATCCCGCATCCAGCTCGTATCCCGCTTGCGTATATCATAATTGGGACAATGGATCTTTCGTCTATCAATAGCTCTTCTATAATTCCATTTGATACTATCCCATAAATCCTCCATCAAAATATGAGCCACTGCAGAATCGGAAAGACAATACAGATAGGAGAGCCTCGACATCACATGGTCATTCAAATACCCCTCCAGGGAATAAGCTGAATGAATAATCAATGTGTCACAATCGATATAACCAGAAATCGGCTTACAACGCTCAGGAATGATGACTTTCGAGAAATGAATATTTATTGGATAACGTTCCAAATATCCTTCCCAATGTCTCGATGGAAGGTCTTTCAAGTAAAGCGTGTCTTTCGGGTAATAGCGTTTAGGGATGGTCCATACCACTTCCACCGTTTCAGGGAATTGCAAAACCGAATCCTCCGCACATGGAAGCATAAAATAGAGCAGGGTCTTATCTCGATTATACAATGCACCATTCTCCCATCGATAGCTGGGATTCTTGGCACTCAACCGCACCTCTTCCAATCCGGGAGGCACTTCCTCAAGATACAAGTCTTTCAACGAAGATGGAATACTCAACCTCTTTGCCGATATAAGATACAACCCAAAATAAACAGAGTCAACCCCTTCGTCTATCACTATGTTCTTAATGCGCCAAAAAGGATAAGTGAAATAATCAGAATTATCATCACTCACATAAAAATCCAAACAGTCCATATCCGAGAGGTTCGAGCAAATATGCAGGATGGTATCATTTTCCACCCTGAATAAACTTTGCTTCCGAGCCTCAACATTCCATACGAAGAGGGAAAACAGACCGATAAAGAGAAGAAGGGTTTTTGCCATATGATTGATTATTTCTACTATTTTTATAATCCCACATCACCTGCCTACGTAAAAGTGCATAGGGAGCCAAGTCCTACAAAGACAAAAACAATTATCAGCGAGTTGACGTATATCCAACATCCACACCTCCCTAGGATGGTTGGGAGGAATCTGCACAAAAGGGTTTTTAGGAATCAAATCTTCTAAGTGCAAAGTATATAGTCCACTATTATAGAGATAATTCCGATTGTCTTTCCAATCCAAAAGGTAGTTGATTTTGCCACCCATAGATTCACACTCTCCATTCTTATACAAAGCGCCCAAGGCCAACCGTTTCAAATACCGCCGAGGTATCGTATCCCCGGATTTCCAACACTTAATTTTCTTCCCCGACTTCATCAAGGATTCACAGGTTTCTCCCCTCGGCACATAATAGAGGCACGATCCCATCGAGTCAAAATCGTCCCCCCAAGGAGAGCCATCTTGTTTCACATACCTGATTTGCGTCTTTTGCGGAAGGGTCAGCAAAGTGTCATGCGTCCAGACCGCATACTCCAACTCCAGATTGCCATACGCAGCCGCAGGCATCCTCCAAAATAACTTTTCCGAACCATCTTTGTCTTTTTTCCAACTATACTCCATCTTACGTTTATAACCCTTCCATTCATAAGAAACACTCAAATGCCGAGGGTTGATACCTTCAATCGTCAGCTGCAAATATTTGCCGCAATAGTTTGTGGGACGGAGGTTCGATAAATCAATAACATTACCTAGTTCATCCTTCCAAATCGGAGGATTCGTATTCTTCTGCAACGACAGGTCTCGTTTGCGGATACCATAATTGGGGGAATAGACCACAGCCGATTGAGTTCCCCTCAGCGAAAAATAGAGCCGCTCATTCTCCACGTAATAATAATTCGCATTAATATAAGCGTCCCAATTATTCCAATTATAATACGGCCCTTCTAACGAGTCGGAATAAATAAATGCGCTATCACAAGTGATATCTTCTTCTATATAATGCAACGACTTCGGAATAATTACTTTTCGGAAAAAAGATGGCATATCGCTCAAACTGGGCAAAGAATCCACTCCCTCTCGAATAGTGAAGACGGAATCACGTACCTCGCCGAAATCACTCCATTTCGGTTTAGGTTTAGATTCGGTTTTCTGTTCCTCTGGTTTCACAGAGACCTCCAATGGCAGGCGATACAACGAGTCATACGTGGTGACATAAAAGTGATAGGTATCATTATACCTACAAAACCGCACATTCTCGTCCGCTATACCCTCTATCATCACCGACTGAATACTTCTTCCCGAAGGAATCGTATCAACTCCCACCAATGTGTCACCATCCTGCATGACACAAGTCAGGCGATAACTATCCCGCATCCAGCTCGTATCCCGCTTGCGTATATCATAATTGGGACAATGGAGCTTTCGCTTATCGAGATGTTTTCTATAGCCCTTCTCAGAGGACCATAAATCTTCCAACATAGCCTTTGTTATAGCAGAATCCGACAGACAATACAGATAGGAGAAGCGAGAAACTGCAAAGTAGTCATTCAAACATTCCGGGGAATGAGTCGAATGAACGATCAACGTATCACAATTGATATAATAGTTAGGAGTCTTCTTACAACGTTCAGGGATAATGACTTTTGAGAAATGGCCAGGAATATCCCATATATTCTCCACCGTCTCAGGCACTTGAAAGATGGGATCACCTTTTTCTTCCAAATGCCAAAAATAGAGATTCCTCATATCTTGGCTATACAAAGCGCCATTCTCCCAACGCAGATATGGATTCCTGGGATTCAACTGTACTTTCTCTACGGGAGGACCACTCCAGACAAAGAACTTCAAAGAAGAGGGAATGCTCAGCAACTTTACTGGAAGAGGACTACCATATTCATAGCAAGGATTAGGAATATAAACCCATGCGGAATCTACCCCTTCATCAATTACCACTGATGTGTAATAAAATGGCATACCCATTTCACAAGAGGAGTACATGTCTTCATAATACCGCTCCTGAACATTTGAGCAGATATGCAGGATGGAATCATTCTCCAACCGGAACGGACTCTTCTGTTTGGCCTCAATAGAACCAAAGGAGAGTAAGAATATAACACTGAAAAAGCAAAGAAGTTTTTTCCCCATAATGATACGATGACGAGTTGTACTTTGTCACAAATATAGAATATTCTAATAAAACTTTACCAATTTAACAAAATCAAGTTATCAAGTAACAATACAACCATTATTTGAAACGGATGATATCAATAGATAGATAAAAGAAAACTTACTTTTGCCAACAAATTCAGACCTCACATAAAACGACTACACTGTTATATCCAATTAAACCTAAGAAAGTAGACAACCATTGCTTTTTAAGAAATGTGTGGAAAAGTCTACCCTGCGGCAATTTTCACTTTTAATAGTGAAGGTTGCCGCAAATTATTATATGCGTACGAGACAAACATAATCCCCCATTAGGGGTTTTCTTGTAAATAACGAAACCACCCAAACAAAAACCCCCGAAAGTTTTTCCAACCTTCGGGGGGTATTTCAATATAAATCGAATTATTTACATGCGAACATTTAAAAAGCGCTCACAATGCTGACAATGATTCCTGCTAAGATTGCGAGTGCCTCGATTGCGAGACAAATTATCGTAAAAATTCCATAAAATTTCCAGAATCTACGCATCTCCTGAAAACCATCTGTGAGAGCCTGTTCGTCATTGCTTAGAACAGCCAGTTTTAGCTTACGACTAGAGTTGTACATCTTCATAACAGGATATAAACAGACGAGTGCAATTACTATGTATAGAATACCCATTGCAGGGCCCATAAATGCAAACATCGGATTACCCATTTGCTGCATTTGCTGCATAGAATCCCCGAAACCAACCATAAAGAGAATACCCATAAACACAATAAAGATCATTCCTATAAATCCCATAATGGAGAGGAACTTCACCCATTTTGACATACTGAGCAAGGTTACTTTTGCCTCCTCGTTTACCACTAATTGATCTACCTCTTCTGAAACAGAACTACTGCTTCTTTCTAATTCATTTTCCATTTTAATAATTTTGTTTTTATTGGTTTAACATTTTATAGCAACCTGCCCATAAAGAGTTTTATTGTATTCTGCCCTATCTTTGCACAACCATACCCCCACGTTGCAAGTACATTACATATCTACACAAAAATAAATAATAAAAACATTTTAAAGGCTATCTAACGAATTAATTTTTAAAAAATTTTAACTGAACGAAAAAGCACAAAAAAATAGAGACGATGTACACATCGTCTCTACATTAGTATATAACATATAACACGTGATTAAGCGTCGATCGTAGCGTATGTTGCATTATCCTCGATAAATTGTCTACGTGGAGCCACATCATCACCCATCAACATTGAGAAGGTGTAATCAGCTTGAGCCAAATTATCGATATGTACCTGACGAAGGGTACGGAATTGAGGGTCCATAGTGGTCTCCTTCAATTGAGCAGCATTCATCTCACCCAAACCTTTGTATCGTTGAATCTTAATACCAGACTCTTGTCCACCTCCATATTTGTCGATGAAAGCCTGTTTTTGTTGATCCGTCCAGCAATACTCTTCGACCTTACCCTTAGAGCATTTATACAATGGAGGAGCAGCAATGTATACATATCCGTTCTCAATCAACTCACGCATGTGGCGGAAGAAGAATGTTAGGATAAGTGTGTCGATGTGACTACCATCGACATCGGCATCGGTCATGATGATAATCTTATGATAACGGAGTTTCTCAAGATTCAATGCTTTAGAATCTTCAGCCGTACCGATTGTCACACCCAATGCTGAATAGATATTTTTGATTTCCTCGCTATTCAATACACGATCCATCGTAGCCTTCTCGACGTTCAAAATCTTACCACGCAATGGTAGGATTGCTTGGAACTCACGGTTACGACCTTGTTTAGCGGTACCACCTGCAGAGTCTCCCTCGACAAGGAATATCTCGCAAAGTTCAGGATTCTTACCAGAGCAATCTGCCAATTTACCAGGAAGGCCTGCACCACCCAAAGCAGACTTACGTTGTACGTTCTTACGTGCATTAGCAGCAGCAATACGAGCACGAGCAGCCAACACTACTTTGTCGACAATCAGACGTGCCTCTTTTGGATGTTCCTCCAAATAGTTGGTGAGGGCTTCACCCACTGCTTGTTGTACAATACCAGACACTTCGTCGTTACCCAACTTTGTCTTTGTCTGTCCCTCGAATTGAGGTTCAGCCACCTTCACAGAGATAACGGCTGTCAAACCTTCACGGAAGTCATCACCACTGATCTCCACCTTCTCTTTTTCAAGAATCTTCAAGTCGTCTGCATACTTCTTCAAAGTACGTGTCAACGCCGTACGGAAACCAGAAACGTGAGTACCACCCTCGATGGTATTGATATTGTTAACGTATGAATGGATATTCTCTTTAAACTCGGTATTGTAGGTCATTGCGACTTCAACAGGTGTTCCATACTTATCTGTATTGATGTGGATCACATCTGGAATCAAATGTTCGCGCAATGAATCCAAGTATTCAACAAACTCACTCAATCCCTTTTCAGAATAGAACACGTCTGAGCGGAACGTGCCATCTTCCAACGGACGTTTGTCTGTCAACGAAATCTTAACACCTGCATTCAGATAAGCCAAGTCGCGTAAACGACCAGCCAAGATATCATATTTGTATTCATGAACGGTGAAAATCGACGTATCAGGCAAGAAGGTTACCTTTGTACCTGTAGTGTCAGCTGTGCCAACCTCCTTTACACTGTAAAGAGGCTTTCCACATGAGTATTCTTGTTGATAGCGTTTGCCTCCACGACAAACCTCTACCGACATCTTAGTGGAAAGTGCATTCACACAAGATACACCCACACCGTGCAAACCACCGGATACTTTGTATGTTCCTTTATCGAACTTACCTCCTGCATGAAGCACAGTCATTACAACTTCCAAAGCAGAACGCTTCTCCTTCTCATGCATATCCACAGGGATACCACGACCATCATCTTGAACTGTAATGGAATTATCCTCATTAATCGTAACTTCGATGTGCTTACAATAACCGGCTAACGCCTCATCGATAGAGTTATCCACCACCTCATAGACCAAGTGGTGCAAACCGCGCTCGCTAATATCACCAATATACATCGCAGGTCTCTTACGAACGGCTTCCAAACCCTCCAACACCTGAATGCTACTGGCCGAATACGAATTTTTTTCTTCGCTCATATTATTTTGTTTTTTTATTTCTCAAACAAGCAAATATACTATTTTTTTACGATTTAGAGACGTTTTTTTTGTAAAAATGAATTGGCTTTTTACTGATTTTTTTTCTTCTTGCATTTAAGCGGAACAGTAACATGGGTGTCTGAATATCCCTTTAATTCCTCCAACATCTCATCCACTCTCTTTTCCCACTCGATTTGCTTATCACGCACCATGGAATGGTTGGTCTCATCATCATATTTATTCTGAAACTCCTTCGCCTCCTTGAGGTATTTTCTAAAGATAGCACTCACCTGCTCTTTCACCTTTTCCAACGGTAGAGCAGTCAAACTATCGATCTCCTTCCTCATCTTTCGGGTATAAACCTCCGTAATCTTAAAATGGGTAATCTCATGAACGAGCAATTCTTTCTCTTGATGATCTTTCAACTGACGTGATCTATCCTTCACCATGACAGACATTATCTCGTATGTCAACTCACACTCATTCATCACCGCCTGCATGGAAACCTCACTGTAAGTACGAGCAAAATCTGTGGAGATTTCTCCCCTAAAGTCATTCCATGTGATATTCATGGTGTCACTATATATGATATACTTCGTTGTGTCTGTGTAATCCTGAGAATGGGAGACAAACACTGCACTCACAAATAAAATCAAAAAAACTATCTTTTTCATTTTAGTGACACTTTAGAGGGGGCTATAAATTCATTTCGGGGGATTTTTGAAAATCACCGAAACGTTTATCTACCCGTGATTTATATTAATTCTCGTTTATTTATTTCTTGCTGGCTGTGCTCTTAGTGGATGTCTTCTTAGCAGTACTCTTTGTAGTGCTTTTAGCAGCAGCTTTCGGAGTAGCTGTTTTTGCGGTTGCACGAGAACTCTTCTTAACAGGTTTTTCGCCCTGTTTCTCGATTAATTCTTTGCATTGCTCCACTGTAAGCGTAGCAGGGTCTGTTCCCTTTGGAATCTTATAATTAGCGCCATTATGAGCGATGTACGGACCGAATCGTCCGTTGCAGACGTCAATATCCTCCGCTTCGAAACGTAAGATATATTTGTTTGCCTCTTGCTGGCGTTTCTCTTCTATCAATTCGATGGCGCGACTTTCAGTGATCTCCATTGGATCATCGCCCTTCTTCAAGGAGTAGAACTTAGAATCATGTTTCACGTATGCTCCAAATCGACCCACAGCCACTGTCATCATCTTTCCTTCATATTCACCCAAATCGCGTGGCAATTTAAAGAGATCCATCACCTCTTCAAACGTCACAGTCTCCAAGGATTGTGTCTTGCGCAATGGAGCGAATTTTGGTTTCTCCTCATCATCAGCCGAACCAATCTGTGCCACTGGTCCGAATCGACCAATCTTCACAAAGACAGGTTTTCCACTCACTGGATCAACGCCCACCTGACGTTCTCCCACCTTGTGCTCGGAACGTTGCTCTGCATTCTCAACACTTGGATGGAATGATTTGTAGAAAGAATCCAATGATTTGGTCCATACCAATTTGCCTTCTGCCACATCATCAAATGTCTTCTCCACATTGGCAGTGAAGTTATAATCCAAGATGTCTGGGAAATATTCTTGCAAATAATCATTAACGACGATTCCTATATCGGTAGGGAACAACTTTGAGCGTTCAACGCCCACCAATTCACTCTTCGTTTCATCCGAGATAGTATCTCCTTTTAAGGTCAAAACATTATAGTTGCGAGCCTCTCCTTCACGATCTTCACGTACAACATATTCACGTTGTTGAATGGTCGATATGGTGGTAGCGTATGTAGAAGGACGACCGATACCCAACTCTTCTAGTTTATGTACCAAACTTGCCTCTGTATAGCGAGGTGGACGTTGTGAGAAACGTTCGCAAGCCTCAACAGAAGAGACACTTGAAAGGAGATCACCCACCTTCAATGGAGGAAGGAGATTTTGATTCTCTTGTGTGTCATCATCATCGGTTGACTCCATATATACGCGAAGGAAACCATCGAAAATAAGCACCTCGCCCTCAGCCACAAACTTACGATTGTCGCCAGAGACAGAGATGGTAGCAATGGTCTTCTCCAATTCTGCATCTTCCATTTGAGATGCGATGGTACGTTTCCAAATTAATTCATATAGTTTTCTCTCCTGAGCCGTACCCTCAATCTCGTGTTGATTGATGTAGGTCGGACGGATAGCCTCATGCGCCTCTTGTGCACCTTTTGATTTGGTTTGGTACTGACGTGCATGATGGTATTTCTCACCAGCCATGGAGATAATCTCCTCCTTAGCTGTACTGATTGCTAATGATGATAAATTGACGGAGTCGGTACGCATGTAGGTGATTTTTCCTGACTCATACAACGACTGAGCTACTCTCATGGTTTGGGAAACTGAGAAGTTCAGTTTGCGCGCTGCCTCCTGTTGCAAGGTGGAGGTAGTGAACGGAGCAGAAGGATAACGCTTGATTGGCTTATGCTCAACATTCTCGATAGTGAATGATGCTCCCTTGCAATGCTCAAGGAAAGCCTGCGCCTCTTTCTTCGTCTTGATTCTATCGGAGAGATCTGCTTTTAGATCCACCATCTTTCCATTTTTATCTTTCACACGGAAGATAGCACGAACACGGTAAGAGGATTCTGATTGGAAACGTTGAATCTCACGTTCACGATCAACAATCAAACGAACTGTTACGGATTGTACACGTCCTGCCGACAACGATGGCTTTACCTTCTTCCATAAGATGGGAGACAACTCAAAACCCACAATACGGTCTAATACACGACGTGCCTGTTGTGCACACACCAAGTTATCATCAATCTCGCGCGGATTCTCTATCGCATGCAGAATGGCATTTTTTGTAATCTCATGAAAAACGATTCGACGTGTATTTTCTTTCTTCAAGCCCAACACCTCGAAAAGGTGCCATGCTATGGCTTCTCCCTCGCGGTCCTCATCGGATGCTAACCAGACGGTTTCTGCCGCTTTGGCTTGTTTCTTTAATTCTGCCACCAATGCTTTCTTATCAGATGGCACCTCATAATCGGGGGCAAATTTGTTTTCTATATCTATACCCAACCCTTTTTTCTTCAAATCACGAATGTGACCGAAACTCGACATCACCTTGTAGTCCTTACCCAAGAACTTTTCAATGGTTTTTGCCTTCGCAGGAGACTCTACTATGACTAAATTTTTCTGCATTTTCTGCATTAATTAATAGGAGCAAACTTCAAACTCCCTATATTTATTTGGTTTAACAATCAATTCTTTTAGACTCGTTTTTTACAAAAAGGAATAATTATCTTTTTGAAAATCGGGTGCAAAGTAACAAAAAAAAGTCCACAAATAAAACATTAAAATTTGTTAATGCTTTCAACTACCTGCACACATTACATCCGGAACACTTGGATAATTCGCCTCTGAAACGCTTCTCCACCAAAATTTTAATTTTATCCTTCAACGCACTTATGCGTACATTTTCCAACACATCATTTACAAAGGCAAACATCAACAACATCTTAGCTTCTGCTTCTGGAATACCACGAGAACGTAAGTAAAAGAGTGCATTGTCATCCATCTGTCCGGTGGATGCGCCGTGACTACATTTTACATCGTCAGCGTAGATTTCCAATTGTGGTTTGGTATACATCTTAGCTGTTGATTTCATGCATACATTACGGTTCACCTGATAAGCTTCCGTCTTTTGTGCATGAGGGGCCACATATATTTTGCCTGAGAAGGCACCCGTCGATTCATCGTCCATCACATACTTGTACATCTCGTTGCTCTTACAATTAGGAGCCAAGTGATTGATATGTGTTGTGTTATCCACATGTTGTTTACCATCGCCAACCACCATGCCACACAATAATGTTTCGCAATGTTCTTCTGCCAAGTCGATGGTCACCGTATTGCGTGTCAGTCCGTTGTGTAATGTCAAATCATTCACCAACACATTGGATCCCTGCATCTGTCGGATGGTTAGGGAGGTGACAGCGGATGATTTCGAATGGGTGTTCTCCAACTTATAATGGTCGTAGATAGCATTTCGACCGACATACACCTCTGTCACTCTGTTGGACATGAACTCAACGTCCTCCATTGTATGCGCGCAGACCAAAACGCGAGCCTCGGAATTCTCTTCCAAAACGACTAGGTTACGTGCATTGGCCAGTGTCGGCATAGATGCATGCATCACAGAGATGATTTGAATGGGTTTCTCCAAACGTACATTCTCTGGAACATACAAGAAGAAACCATCCTGAGCGAATGTTGTATTGAAGGCAACTGTTGCCTCTTCATCAGCGTGTACTATCTTATTATAGTATTGTCCGACCAACTCCGGATGGGAGGTGGCATACTCATTAAGACTTCCGATCAAGACACCTTTGGATCTCAATTCCTCCATATCAGCTTTAGAAGATGCAGGACAGTAGAAGGTGTCATTCACTATAAAGAAGAGGTATGAATTAATTCCCTGTACCTCACATTTAATAAGGTCAGAAGAATTAACGGTATATTCAATTCTATTCAGGTTCATACCGTAATTTACGGCGAACGCATCAGTCAGGTCGGTGTATTTATGGGATTCCAAACGATGGGAGGGGAATCCAGCCGACTTGAATGCACGGAAAGCCTCCTCTCTATATTGATTCAAGAGTGGCGCACTCTTCGCACAAAGAGTCTTTTGGAACTCATTGTATATTTCTATGTAGGATTGCTCTGCATTTACTGCCATAACTTCTCTTGATTATTCTCCCAACTCTTTTTTTATCCAATCATATCCCTTCTCTTCCAATTCCAACGCCAACTCTTTACCTGCTGACTTGACAATCTTTCCTTTGTAAAGGACATGAACGAAATCAGGAACAATATAGTCCAACAAACGTTGATAGTGTGTGATGACGATACTAGCGTTTTGCGGTGTTTTTAGTTTGTTCACACCATTTGCCACAATACGGAGGGCATCGATATCCAATCCACTATCGGTCTCATCCAAGATAGACAATGTTGGTTCCAACATAGCCATTTGGAAAATCTCATTTCTCTTTTTTTCTCCTCCTGAGAATCCTTCGTTCACAGAGCGGTTGGCCAACTTACTATCCAATTCAACCAATTCCTTCTTCTCTCTCATCAACTTCAGAAACTCTGATGCAGGCAACTGTTCCAACCCCTTATACTTACGATGCTCATTTACGGCAGCACGCATGAAATTAACCATGCTGACACCTGGTATCTCCACTGGATATTGGAAACTCATAAAGAGTCCCTCGCACGAACGCGCCTCGGGAGTCATTTCCAACAAATTCTTTCCATTGAAAGTCACCTCTCCTTCCGTCACCTCATAAGCTGGATGTCCGGAAAGAACAGAGGACAAGGTACTTTTACCCGAACCATTGGGTCCCATGATGGCATGAACCTCACCCGCATGGATGGATAGATTAATTCCCTTCAATATCTCCTTCCCATTTATGGAAGCATGTAAATTTTTTATCTCTAACATATTGTAGAATCTTATTCAATTTCTAATTCATTTGACTATCTCATTAACCAACAGAACCCTCGAGGGAAACCTGCAATAGATTTTGAGCCTCAACGGCAAATTCCATTGGTAACTTATTGATCACCTCCTTGGCATATCCATTCACGATTAGTCCGACAGCATCCTCGGTACTGATACCACGTTGGTTGCAGTAGAAGATTTGATCTTCGCTGATTTTGGATGTTGTTGCCTCGTGTTCGACGATGGCAGTATCGTTATTGATCTCCATGTAAGGGAAAGTGTGTGCGCCACATTGGTCGCCCAACAAAAGACTATCACACTGCGAGAAGTTGCGGGCACCCGTAGCTTTTGGCGAAACCTTCACCAATCCACGATAACTGTTCTGACTCTTACCTGCCGAGATACCTTTTGAGACAATATGGCTACGAGTGTTCTTACCGATATGAATCATCTTGGTACCCGTATCTGCCTGTTGGAAATTATTAGTGACAGCCACTGAGTAGAACTCGCCCACTGAGTTGTCGCCTAAGAGGACGCAACTTGGGTATTTCCAAGTGATGGCAGAACCAGTCTCCACCTGTGTCCATGAGATTTTAGAAGAGACACCTTTGCAGAGGGCTCTTTTTGTTACGAAGTTATAGATACCACCCTTACCCTCTTTATCACCAGGGTACCAGTTTTGCACGGTGGAGTATTTGATTTCAGCACGGTCGTGCACCACCAGTTCGACGATGGCCGCATGCAACTGATTCTCGTCACGCATAGGAGCCGTACAACCCTCCAAGTAGGAGACGTAGCTATCATCATCAGCGATGATCAATGTACGTTCGAACTGACCCGTGTTAGCCGCATTGATTCGGAAATAGGTGGATAGTTCCATCGGACAACGAACGCCCTTAGGGATATATACGAAAGAACCATCACTGAAGACAGCCGAATTAAGGGCTGCATAAAAATTATCAGTATAAGGAACCACCGAACCCAGATAGGATTTCACCAAATCAGGGTAATTTTTTACAGCTTCGCTGATAGAGCAAAAGATGATGCCCAACTCTGCCAGATTCTCTTTGTAAGTGGTTTTGACTGAAATACTATCCATGACAGCATCGACAGCCATACCAGAGAGATGCTTTTGTTCCTCCAAAGGAATTCCCAATTTATCGAAGGTTTTCAACAATTCAGGATCCACCTCCTCTAAATTTTTCGGTGACTCTTTTTTCTTCGGAGCAGCGTAGTAATAGATATTCTGATAATCAATTTCAGGTATATTCAGATGAGCCCAGCGAGGTTCCTTCATTGTCAACCAATGACGATAAGCTTTCAAGCGATATTCAAGAAGCCATTCAGGTTCCTCTTTTTTCTTCGAAATAAGGCGGACAATCTCCTCGGATAGCCCTTTTTGGATAACATCCGTCTCAATATCCGTCACAAAGCCATATTTGTACTCCCCTTGGGTAACTTTGTCTACAATATTCTCGCTCATAATATTTTAGGTAGGGTTATAAAATCATTTCGAGGGATTTTAAATTATTTCGATTTTTTTGTACAAACAAAGAAATCAGAAAGCACCGAAACGTCTATCAACCCGTGATTTATATTAATTTTGTTTTAATGGTGAATTTATGGGATTCACCTTTATTCGTCTAAAAACGTGCAAAGTTAGTAATAATAATTTTTGCGACCAATTTTTTAATTGGGATAGGGATGAACGAGGTGTTATGAGAAAGCCCCTACGGGGCATTGTATCGTGTCGGTACGCGCATATTTCTATTAAGAGAAAGCCCCTAACGGGGCAATGCAACATGCATGTCGCAACCATATGCCCCGTAGGGGCTCTCTCTTAATAGCAAAGGACATTATTTACATGAACATATACCCCGTTAGGGGTTTTCTATCGACATCATCTTTCCATCTCATGCCCCTCATGTTAATAGAAAGCCCCTACGGGGCATTGTATCGTGTCGGTACGCGCATATTTCTATTAACAGAAAGCCCCTAACGGGGCAATGCAACCTGCACGTCGCAACCATATGCCCCGTAGGGGCTCTCTCTTAATAGCAAAGAGCACAGGGTTACGTGAACTCTTAATTCATAGTCTCCACCCCATGAAATATATCAGACATATGTTCTCTTGCAGCAGATGGCGGAAATCCAAATTCTTTAGAGAAATGTTTCGAGAACCGATTAGGATCAGGGAATCCACATCTGAAGGAGACCTCAGAGACACGAAGTTCTTCTTGCAGAAGTAACTTTAACGCATACGCTAAACGATATTTACGAATATATTCCGAAGGAGATAAATTATACCTTTCTTTGATTTTTCGAAAAAGTTGCACACGACTATAGCCTAACATCTGACCCAGTTTCTCAACTGTAAGATCTTCGTTCGAAATATTATCATTCAAACATTTTTTTACCTTTTTATCGAAAGAATCACCCATTTCATCAGCTGGTAAATCCTCCACCAATTTTTCAATTCTCTTGAACAAAACCTGCACATCTTCCATCTCCATGGATGATTCCTCTTCTTTCGTCTCCACCGACAACGAGACTGACTCCTCCTCGACCCCATTCCTTTGCTTACGTCGTTTCCTGAGAAGAATAAAAATCACCGATAAAAGCGATAGAATTATTATTACACAGAAGATTTTAAAGGAATCTGACTCCCACCACGCTGGTATACGTATAATGCAGATTTCCTGCTGGCTGATACCCGTGTCACCGACCACCTTAACCCTTAATCGAGAAGTCCCCATAGATATATCAGTAAGTAAAACCAGATATAGATTATCCATGACTTGCCACTTGGCATTCTCATCTCCGAAAGCGTAGTAACATCGACACTTTTTTTCAAGATTTTTAAACTGTAACGATACTATTTTATGATGACGATTTATATAAATCGTATCACCCCATTTTACCAATTGTGATGTTGACTTTAATCGATCCGTTGTCGATGAATAGGTGAAAAATTTTTCAATTTCCAACGGGAAATATTCCTCCCGATCTAGCACATTCGAATTAATCTGATTATCCGTGCTGTCATCCATATTTACAATGTTAGCACTTGATGAGAAAAGAGCGCTCCCCACACTACTCTCACACCATTTACCACTGGATAGTTTTTCAAAAACTCGCTTGTTAGACAAAAGGCTATCACTCTTACTTCCTGCTGCCAACTGCTTTAGATAACGATTAACTTTGCAGAAAAATTCATTTTTTAAAAACATCTCGGTCCCCAGAATAATTTCGCACGAAGCATTGTTAACGTTATAAAAAGCAAACAATAACGTAATACACAAAAAACTTTTTTTCATTTTTTAATGAATTAAACCAAAATGAGCATATCCCAAATTTATTGCCAGTGTGATTTTCTATAAACAACCCGAAAAAATGTAAGTTTGTGCCATCCCCCAACATCACAACCTTCACATCTCACTTTAAGTCATTATTTTCACAACAATTGCATAATGTTCACGATGCAAATATATAAAATGATTTTACATATAAATCAATCAGATACGCTATGATTCACAGAATGAAACATATAAACATATAATTGAAACGAAGATTCTTCATCTTTTTTCTATTCCTCTTTTCCCATCAAAGAATAAAACTGAATTCTAATAGTTTATTTCAGTAAATTTATTATCAAAACAACAAATAAAGGTGGCTTCTTTTAAGGTGAGTTTATTGATTCGCCATTTTAAATTAAAAATATGAATTATGGGTTGACGAACGTTTCGGTTTCCCTTGATTTCTTTCGGTATCTTGCTGGTTGTCTGTTAATCCGTAGAGCCGCAAAGTCGAGACGATGTGCACATCGTCTCTTTGCACATCGTCTCTACAAAATTCATTTCGTGGGGTTTCTGATTATGCTTATCTTTGCAAAAAAAGAAGATAATTAATAATATGGCACTTCATTACCTACAGGTAGAGAACCTAACAAAGTCATTCGGCGATAACTTTCTTTTCAAGGGTATTTCATTCGGACTCTTCGAAGGGCAACGCGTAGCCCTTATCGCTCGAAATGGAGCAGGAAAATCCACGTTGCTTAACATCATAGCAGGGAAAGAATCTTACGACGAGGGGAAGATAACCTTCCGAAATGATATCCGCGTCGGCATTCTTCCTCAAGATCCTAAATTTGATGCTGGTAAGACCATCCTTCAGATATGCACTGAATCGGAACATGAGATTCAGATGAAACAAATGCTCGGTAAATTAAAAATCACCGATTTAAACGTGAAAACGGAGGTGCTTTCCGGCGGACAGGTGAAGCGTATCGCCTTGGCTCAGGTCTTGGCATCACAGCCCGAACTGCTCATCCTTGACGAGCCTACCAACCACCTCGACCTCGACATGGTGGAATGGTTGGAGGATTACCTGCGAAAATCACGTATGGCCCTCCTGATGGTCACACACGACAGGTATTTTCTCGACCGTGTTTGCAGTGACATTCTCGAATTGGATCAGGAACAAATCTTCTCATATAAAGGAAACTACTCCTACTTCCTCGAGAAAAAACAGGAGCGCCAAGATGTTCAAAACGCCGAACTTGCCCGTGCCAATAATCTATTCAGAAAAGAGCTGGATTGGATGAGACGACAACCGCAGGCTCGTGCAGGAAAGGCACAATATAGAATCGATGCCTTCCATGAATTGGAGAAGAAGGTGAAAGCTCGTCGAGAGACTGGCAACGTACAATTGGACGTGAAGGCGAGCTACATCGGAAGCAAGATATTCGAGGCTCAATATGTCTCTAAGAGTTATGGCGACCTCAAAATATTGGACAACTTCTACTACAATTTCAGTCGGTACGAGAAACTAGGTATCGTCGGAAACAATGGAACTGGAAAATCCACTTTTGTCAAGATGCTGGTTGGGGAAGAAAAGCCAGACAGTGGTAGCTTTGACATCGGTGAAACCGTTCGTTTTGGTTATTATAGTCAGACGGGAATGAAGTTTGACGATGGCATGAAGGTGATCGATGCCGTGAAGCAACATGCTGAGATGATTCACTTGGGAGACGGACGTAAACTGAGTGCTTCCCAATTCCTGCAATATTTCCTATTTACACCCGAAACCCAACAGAAATATATCGCTAAACTGAGTGGAGGCGAACGCAGACGACTCTACCTCTGTACGGTATTGATGAAAAGTCCGAACTTCTTGGTGCTCGACGAGCCGACCAACGACCTGGATATCGTCACTCTGAATGTGTTGGAAGAGTACCTGCAGTCGTTTAAAGGGTGCGTCATTGTCATCTCGCACGACCGTTATTTCATGGATAAGGTGGTGGATCACCTGTTTGTCTTTCATGGGAATGCCGTCATTCAGGATTTCCCTGGCAACTACACCAGCTACCGCGAGTGGAGAGAGATGAAAGCCTATTTCGAACAACAAGAGAAAGAGACTCAACCAAAACCAAAAAATAACGTTTCCACCGAGAAACCAGAGAAGGAAAGACCTCGTAAAATGAGTTTCAAGGAGAAAAAAGAGTTCGAGGACTTGACCACCGAGATAGCACAACTGGAGGAGGAAAAGAAAGCTCTTGAGGAAGTTCTTTCTTCTGGTGCGCTGCAAGGCGACGAACTACTTCAAAAATCCAACCGAATAGGTGAGGTGATAGCGCAACTGGAAGAGAAAGAGATGCGATGGTTGGAATTGAGTGAACTAGCATAATAGATAAACAAATGAGCAAGATCGATTTACATGAACTTATTCCTGGAGGCAACAAATACGATGCTCATCAATATTTAAAGCCAACAGATGTCCGTTTTTGTCACGAACACTATATCCTGCTATTTCCCGATGGATTCGGTATTTATCATAAGGATAAGATCCAATATCCCCGCCACTTTATATTGAATGATTTGGAAATAAAAGATCATTGGTGTCCTAAAGTCCCTGAATCGAACACTAATCACCATTTTTATAATAATTTATACAACCCCGAATTCTGTTCCGCTATCTATTCAGAGCCAAACATCACATTAGTGCTTTTTGTATCCGATGAACTCATTCAAATCGTATACGACACTAAAAGGAAGAGAATCATACATAGCTGTACCCTTAGGCGCTTTTATAGGAATTATTTCGAAATAAACAAAGAGGGAATGATTGCTTATCGATCAACTTTTGGCATTAATATATTGGATTTTAAAGGGAAGATCATTAGCGAATTTAAAATTGCATATAAACCAAATCAAGGTGCGATAAAACTACCTTCAAGAAATGAATTCGGAATCAACAAATTACTATACTGGTCGCCCGACAATCAAAAGATTGCCTTTTATTTCACAAATGATAAAGAAGTGTCACACTTCCCTGTTGGTGACTTAGGACAGCATAATGTGTCCTATCCGTTTGCTAGCGAGAAAAGTGAAAAGGTCACCCTTGGGATCGTCGATATAAAAACAAAAAAATGCGTTTTCATCGATTGCAAGCATGATCCGGTCATAGCAGAAGCGCAGCAATCCATCTGTCATGACTACTCATATCTGACGGGAATAACATGGTCGCCCGACTCAAAGCACATACTACTATTCGAGTTAGAGAGAAGTCAAAAATACTATCAAGCCAAGAAGTATTCAGCTGAGACAGGAGAATTTGAAGAATTCCTATTCGACGAGGCATCCTCGACCTATGTTGAGCCTGAATATCCGTTTTATTTCGTCAACAATCATCAGTTTGTGTATCTTTCCCAATTATCGGGACACAACCATTTATATAGTTACGACCTAACAACAAAAGAGAGGCAGCAAATCACCTCAGGCGATTGGGATATCATCGGTGTACGCGTCAAAAAAGAGAATGTGATTTATTATAGCAGTAACCAACAGAACTGCATCGGGAATACTATTTTTCAGCTTGACTTAACCACACAAACGAGTACGCTTATCACCCAAGAGAAAGGTACTCATCATTTTTTCTCCGACAGAGATTCTGAACTTTGGGTGGATCTATACTCAAGTATGCAAGATCCAGGTCACCTGAATTTCAACAACCACATCATTCCATTACATTGTTCACACAAACGCAAGAACCTGCCCTATTCAGTTGAGGTGGGCACTATTTCGATCGACAATGACCCTATCTATTACAAGGCCGTTTTACCTAAGAAAATAACAGAGAAGAAGAAATACCCAGTCGTATTTTATATTTACGGAGGGCCACACGTTCGACTCATACAAGACCACTGGGGAAGTAGCACCAAGGGTTTTGAGGAGATGATGGCGCAAGAAGGATATTTTGTATTTATGATCGACCCCCATGGTTCAGCAGACAGAGGTAGGGCTTTTGAAGAAAAGATATATCAGAACATCAATGTTCCGCAGATAGCCGACTACGACCAATTCATAGATTGGGTAATAGAGGAGAGTCCGTATAAGGAGCATATCAATGCCAAGAAGATGGCCATTTACGGGTGGAGTTTTGGTGGATATATGACAATCTCCATGCTATTGAACAGTCGTCATACCTTCCAGATAGGCGTAGCCGGTGGAGCCGTTGTCGACTGGCGAATGTATGAGGTCATGTACACCGAGCGATACATGGGCATTCGGAATGCAGAAACAGAAGGAATCTACAAGAAGTTTGATTTGAAAGAGCACATCCACAAGCTCAAGACCCCGTTATATTTGATACATTGCGATAGCGACACCACTGTTTTGTGGCGAAACACCCTATCATTATTGAAAAAAGCCAACAGTATAAAAAATTTATGTACCCTGATAGATTATTATGTATTCCCCGGACACGGACATAATGTTCAAGGCATAGAACGTGTTGCCTTGATGGAAAAGGTGAAGGGGGTAATTAGGCGGTATATATAAAATGGAATTTCAATAGAACAATAAACGTTCTATCCCCCATAAAATTTCATGTGCAAAAGAATTTTTTATAATTTTTTAAAAAAAATCTGTAAATTATTTTGTGGGGAAAGAAATAATTTGCACCTTTGTAACGCAAACAAAACAGGTAGATTTTTTCATAGTTAAGGTTTAGATTGATTAAGGGACGTTGTGAAACGTCCCTTAATTTTTTTATCACTCAGTAAATTAGCATAAAAAAGGAGGAGCAAAACCCCACTTTTTGCCATCAAAAATTCTTATTATTCTCTAAATTAGTTATTTTTGCAGTTATGGAGCAAATGATAGAGAAAATAGCAGCGAACTTGCCAATAACAGATCCAATTATGATCTTTTCATTGGTATTGTTTGTTATTTTGATTACTCCGCTCGTTTTAGACAAGATACGTATTCCACACATCATCGGATTAATAGCCTCTGGTGTCATTTTAGGAGAGAATGGATTAGGTTTGTTGAAGAGGGATGTCAGTTTCGAGTTATTCGGAGCGGTGGGAGTACTATACATTATGTTCTTAGCCGGTTTGCAGATAGACCTGACCGATTTCAAAAAGAACATGAAGAAGAGTGTGTTCTTTGGAATTCTCACCTTCTCCATTCCGATGATTTTAGGTACGGTCAGCAGTTATTTCCTATTAGAACACTTGTTTACAAAAATATATCCAGAAGATACCATCACCATTATATGTAAAGGCTTCTCACTTAAGGGTTACATCGCATTGGCATCCTTGTTGATTGCAAGTATGTATGCGTCGCACACGCTCATTGCCTATCCTATTGTTGGTCGTTATGGTGTCACCAAAAACTCCTCCGTCAACATTACCATAGGCGGAACGATGGTCACCACAACGTTGGCCCTCCTCATTCTTGCCATTATCGTAGCGTTATGTAACGGAGACATTGGCAATCGCTATTGGATTCGTTTCGCCATATCCATTGCTATTTTCGCACTTATCATCGGACTCCTATATCCCAAGATAGCGGATCGTTTCTTCAAGCATCACGACGACAGTATTTTGCAGTACATATTTGTGCTTGCCATGGTCTTTTTGGGAGGATATCTTGCGAAACTGGCCGACTTGGAACCCATCATCGGAGCCTTCCTTGTCGGATTGGCCTTCAACCGAAGAATTCCGAAGATTTCCCCTTTGATGAACCGTTTGGATTTCGTTGGAAATGCACTGTTCATCCCATTCTTCCTAATTGGTGTGGGAATGTTGATCGACCTACGTCATGTATTCACCAGTATTGATACACTGATTGTAGCCATTGCGATGAGTTCTGTTGCTTCCCTATCCAAATACATAGCAGCTATCATCACGCAAAAAACATTTAGAATGACGAAGGAAGAGGGTTTGATGATATTCGGATTAAGTAACGCACAAGCAGCAGCCACATTGGCCGCAGTGATGATTGGATACAACATTATCATTGGCGAGACAAGCACAGGCGAGAGCATCCGACTCTTGAACGACGACATCTTGAATGGTACCATCGTGATGATTTTGGTGACTTGCACCATCTCCTCATTTGCCACAGAAAAAGCTGCCAAGAAACTAGTTCGATTGGAAGACCAATTGGAAGAGAAGATGACAGAGGAGAAATTGGTCGACAGAATCCTTGTTCCACTCTACAACCCTGAAACCCTAAGAAGTTTGATGGAGCTTGCCATCCTATTGAAGGTGGATAAGAGTAAAGAACCCCTCTACGCACTTACCATTGCCAATAAGAACGCAGCACACCTCACCTCCGAGGAAAAGGCGAAGAAATTGTTGGAGAAAGCGGCAAAAATTGCTTCCGCCACCGATAATTCCGTTCGAATGCTCACACGTTATGATGTGAACGTAACCAGTGGTATCATCCAAACAATCAGGGAAAACCAGATTACAGAAGTTGTCATCGGACTACACCATAAATCCAATTTCACGGACTCCTTCCTAGGTGATAAAACAGACAACCTGTTGAAAGGAACCAATCAGATGACACTCATCTACCATTGCATACAACCCGTCAGCACCATCAAGCGATTGGTGATTGCGGTGCCACCAAAAGCAGAGTTTGAGGTGGGATTTGTAAAATGGTATGATCGTATGAAGAATATTTGCAAGCAGATTGGAGCAAAAGCATGTTTCTATGCACATACCGAAACATTGGATCAGATTCGCACACTCGCAAAAAGAAACAAATTCGGCGTGGAAACGGAATTTTGTGAATTGGACGACTGGGAAGACTTCCTTGTCCTGACGAGAGTTGTTACTTCAAACGACCTATTTGTGGTGGTATCATCCAGAAAGACGGCCATCTCTTACGACCCTCTGTTTGACAAACTACCAAATCACCTGTCTAAATACTTTGCCAAAAATAGTTATATTATATTATATCCGGATCAATTCGATGAGAATGCATCGGACAAATACATTGTTTAACAAAATATTATGAGTCAGTTTTATAAAACATCATTATTTTATTCCTTCATGAGAGTTTATACCAACTTCATATACAAAAGGTGGTATAGCACGATTGAAATCAACGGAGACATAAACATACCAGAAGGAGGCCCTGTCATTTTTGCACCCAACCATCAGAACGCATTTATTGACGCGATGGCACTACTCTCCTCATCGCCCAGACCGGTTGTATTTTGGGTTCGTGCCGACATATTCAGCAACAAGATAATTGATTCCATTCTACGTTCTCTAAAAATGATGCCAGCTTATAGAATGAGAAATGGCTACAGCAATTTGAAAAAGAATCAAGAATCAATGTCCGACTCCGATGATGTTTTACTTCATGACGAATTTCTTTGTTTAATGCCAGAAGGAGGACAGGAAGAGTACAGAAGTCTGCGTCCTCTTGTAAAAGGTATCTTCAGAAGTGCCTTCTCCGCCCAAAGTAAAATAACAGATAAGAACAAATGGGTGAAGATTATTCCAGTGGGTATTGACTATGGCCATTATGACAAGAGTGGAAGACACTTAATTGTCAATTTTGGAAAACCAATTAGCATAAAGGATTACGCTCAGTTGCATGAAGAGAATGCGCCAGTTGCTCTTAACAAGATCAAAGAGGAACTAGCCAGAAGGATGGAGCCACTAATGCTAAACATTAAATCCAAAGATCATTACGATACATTCTATACCGCTGCATGTCTGCACAATCAGACCATGCTGAATCTGTTGAACCTACCCGATAACGAGACATCACGGTTGGTTGCTCGACAAAAAATTGTCGAGATCTTGGATAAGGCTGAAACAGATGAGAGATGTACGGAATACATCCAACAATTGGAAGATCTCTGTCAGAAATGGAGCAAGGATCATCCCGACGTTAGTTTTAGTGGAAGAATGCAAGAATTTGGCAAGAGTATCGATGCGAATCTTGTGGCCGACATTCTCTATTTGATCCTTTTTAGCTGGCTGCTCATCTATAGTTTGGCTATCAATGGAATAGGATATGCAATCTGCAAGCTACTCGGTAAGAAAGTGCGTGGCACTGGATTTGAATCATCCGTTAAGTTTGGTTCGGCAGGACTGCTAATGCCCATCATTTACATTATCGAAACAATCATTGCTGCGTTCTTCTTCAAAGACTTTATTCATACAGTTGCGTTCTTCTTCACATTACCAATATCATTCTCCTTCATGCTACGTTACAAATGGAGATTTGAACGTGTGAAAGAGCGTCTGCGAAACATAATAAAGAAATCACCTTATCCATCTTCGATTTCAACAATTATGCAACAAATCATCTCAACTATAGGTTTACAATAATATGGCAAGTGCAGCAGATATAAAAGACGAACTTTTTGCAGCAGCAATTCCCGGTAAAAGGGAGGTTTTATCCTCTTTTTTCAAAACAGGGGAAGGGCAATATGGAGAAGGTGACTTGTTTATTGGCGTAACCGTTCCCCAGCAAAGAGCAATTGTCAAACAGTTTGCTCCACTCTCTTTAGATGAGATCTCTATATTGCTGGCCAGTGAATTTCACGAATGTCGAATGACAGGACTGCTATTTTTGGTAGATCTTTTCAAGAAAAGCAAGAAGAATGAATCTATTCAGAAAGAGGTGTTTGATTTCTATTTAAGTTATACACATGCGATTAACAACTGGGACTTGGTGGATTTAACCGCCCCACAAATCGTTGGTGACTATCTTTTGAATAGAGATCGCTCGGTATTGCATACCTTATCCAAAAGCACCAATATGTGGGAACGAAGAATTGCCATCGTCTCCACTTATACTTTTATTAAAAATGGCGATTTCACCGACACTTTCAAGATTTGTGACACGCTGATTTCTGACAAAGAAGACTTGCTTAACAAAGCAACCGGATGGATGTTGAGAGAGGTTGGAAAGAAAGATTTTGATGCAGAGTATGCTTATCTAAAGAAAAGATATAAGAAGATGAGCAGAACCTCTCTACGGTATGCCATAGAGAAATTCGAACCAGAGATGAGAAGTGCTTTCCTGAAAGGACAAATATAAAAAAAGGCAATGGATAACTTTGATATACGAAATAGTGCAAGCGAGAAGGAGAAGGAGTTTGAAAATGCCCTTCGTCCCCTCTCCTTTGATGATTTTGCGGGTCAGACGAAAATCATTGAAAACCTTCGCATCTTTGTACAAGCTGCCAAGATGAGAGGAGAATCGCTCGATCATATTCTATTTCATGGTCCTCCAGGACTAGGAAAGACTACACTTTCCAACATCATTGCCAACGAGCTTGGGGTAGGCTTCAAAATCACCTCGGGGCCTGTCTTAGACAAGCCAGGTGATTTGGCGGGATTACTCACCAACCTTGAACCACATGATGTCCTTTTCATCGATGAAATCCATCGTTTATCACCCGTTGTGGAGGAGTATCTCTACTCTGCCATGGAGGATTATCGGATTGACATCATGATAGACAAAGGACCCAACGCCCGTTCCATCCAAATCGATTTGAATCCATTCACACTTGTAGGCGCCACCACCCGAAGCGGTTTGCTGACCAGTCCGCTGCGAGCACGTTTTGGCATTAATTGTCACCTGGAGTATTATGATATAGATGTATTGAAAGATATCATCATACGGTCGGCCACCCTATTGAATGCTCCATGTGAGAGAGAGGCAGCCGTCGAGATTGCCAGACGAAGCAGAGGAACACCACGTATCGCCAACGCCTTGCTCCGTCGAGTAAGAGACTTTGCCCAAGTGAAAGGAGATGGAACCATCGATGTGAAGATAACAAAATATGCGTTGGAAGCGTTGAATATTGACACATACGGACTGGATGAAATCGACAATAAGCTACTAAATCTAATCATCGACAAGTTCAATGGTGGACCAGTCGGACTCACCACCATTGCCACCGCATTGGGCGAAGATGCTGGCACCGTAGAAGATGTGTACGAGCCATATCTGATCAAAGAAGGTTTCTTGAAACGTACTCCACGCGGACGTGAGGTGACAGACCTCGCCTACAAACATCTTGGCAAACTGAAGTTCAATCAAATGGGGTCGTTGTTTGATTAAAAGAGATAATACTGAGAACACTTCATAATTAAATAATTAAAAAATGAATACAAGAAATCCTCGATATATCATTTGGTTGTTTCTTTGTATAATTATTTCACCCTATGTCAGAGGAGAAAAGATAAATGAAAAGAAATGGGATATTAAAATTGAGGCTGACACAATCGCTCAATTAGAAAAAAACTACAAAATAAACTATTTCTGTGAGGATACCAGTTCCTTCCTAAATGTCATCTCTGTTCAACATGATTGGAACAATGATGATTATACCGTAGAAGGTCCTTCTCATTCCAATAGTTATAATATATCTATTCTCGACGGAAAACGTATTAACAATTGCGTAACAATCTATCGATATACATTAAAATTTAAGAGAGAAGGTATATATTCCATACCACCCGTCAAATTTAAATTAGCAAATGGTAAACAACTGACTTCCGATTCGATTATTGTTCGGGTAAAGAGCCAGTCAGCCACAAAAACTACCCAAGACAAGAATAAAGATGAAAAGAGATGTAATATTAGAATTAAGGCTGATAGAATAGCTCCATTAGAAGAAAAATACAGAATAAACTACATCTGTGAAAATACCGATTCCTTCCCAGATATCATCTCTATTCAACATGATTGGAAAAAAGATGATTATACTGTAGAAGGTCCATTTAGTTCCAAAAGTTCTAAAACGAACATTAGCGACGGAAAACGTTATTCCACTTACGAAACAAACTATCTATATATATTAAAATTTAAAAAAGAGGGAGCTTATTCCATACCACCCATCACGATTAAATTGGCAAATGGTGAACAACTGAGTTCCAAATCAATCAATGTTCAGGTAAAGAAGCAATCATCCATAAAAACCACCCAAGACAAGAATAAAGATCTTTCCATAATCGCTGAATTAAAAACCAACGAAACAGAAGTAGCCATAGGAGATAGCATAGAGTGTGATCTAGTCGCATATATAGACGAAGAATCTTATGTGAATGGAATAATTAAAGATTGTTCTATGTTTATTACCAATGCATATTATCATGAACAACATCTTATGGAAGGACATATGTATGAAAAAGTATCATATAATGGGTCTAAAATGGATTCTTATCTACTAAAAAGATATATCGTTGTTCCATTGCAACCTGGCAAATTGACTATAGAACCAATATCCATCGGTATAAGATATAATCAGCCTCAAAAAAGAAAAAACAATGTGGCTTTCATTCCCTCTTTTCTTTTACCCTCAGAGGAAAAAGACACTATAATAACAACAAAAGCTGTCGAAATAAAAGTTTCAAACAAACGATTATCCACAAAGGAAAACACGTTAGACATCTCTAATCATCCACATAAATTAGGACTTATCATTGATTATTCAGGAAGCCTTTCCAAAAAAATTGACACGCTTTCTGAGAGTTTTCTTGAATTAGAAAAAATAGTTGTTGATGAATTGAAAAATAAATTGACAGACTACTCTACTACAATATTTGCAGGGAAACCTCACTATCCTACCGACCAGGAAATAGGAGAAATTCCCAACGTAAATCCATCGGAAAACAATAATGGATCTGCTGTTTACGACGCAATCATAGCAAGTGCTTTACGTGAAGGTGCTTTAACCTCCAAACAAAATTTCTCCATCATATTACTCACTGATGGGGATGACAATGGAAGCCATATCAGTGAATCCTACCTTATCAACCTCCTATTGAAAAATAAAATAAGAGTTGATATCATTGCCTTGGGTAGTCAAAAAGAGAATGTTTTTTACAAGTCTGAAGATGAAAAATATTACACAGAGATGAAAAATCAACAAGACTTGGAGCCACTGAAAAGAATAGCAAAAGCCACTAACGGTATATTTATCATGATAGAAAACAAAGAGCAGATTTCTAATGCCATTCAAGATCTTATGCAAAAGTTGCAAAAGGATGAATCGCCCAACTTAAAACCTGACAAGAGTTTTAACCCTAAGCAGGAGATGCTCTATAAATTCTATGAAAAGATAATTTCAGAATCAAAAAGTGACTTCTAGAAACAGATCATCCAAATGATATCCCATGAAACCATTAAAAATACTTGTCACATACAACTTATCTAGGTATTGTCCTCCCGATATCGCTGGAGGATGTGATCTTATATTCCCCACAGGGAAAACTTTCTCCAAAGAGGAGATAATGAGGAAAATAGGCGACTGCGACGCATTGCTCTCTATGTTTAATCTGCCGATAGACAAAGAGATTATTGATGCAGGAAAGAGTCTGAAGATCATCTCCAACTTTGGTGTTGGATTCAACAATATTGATATCAAGTATGCCCAATCGAAAGGTATTGCGGTCTGTAATACCCCCGACCCTGTTATTGAGCCCACCGCCGAACTGGCTTTTGCTCTGATGTCTGACCTCTCCAGAAGGGTGAGCGAGTGCAATCGGAAACTGCAATACAAAGAGCCCATCCAATGGGGTGTCATGGAGAACCTAGGAACAGGCCTCTATAACAAGACTTTGGGAATCATCGGCATGGGACGCATCGGTCAGGCCGTAGCCAGAAGAGCCAATGCCGCCGGTATGAAGATTCAGTACTATAACCGGCACAAACTTGACGCTTCCATCGAGCAATTATACAATGCACAATACGTTACTTTTGAGGAGATACTCAAAACCTCCGATTATATATCACTTCACACCCCATTAGATGATAGCACCCATCATTTACTCGATGAAAAGGCGATTTCATCCTCCAAGAAGGGAGTGTTCATCATCAACACCGCCAGAGGGCCCGTCATCGACGAAGAGGCGTTGGTCCAGTATCTGGAGAATGGACATATCGGAGGCGTAGGATTAGATGTATTTGAAAAAGAGCCAAATATACATGAAGGGTTAAGAGGGAAAGACAATGTCGTCATTGTACCCCACATCGGAACAGCCACACACGAAGCACGAAAGGCTATGTTCGAATATGCCATGAAGAATATTCAACTCTTTTTCGATGGTGAAAATCCCCTAAGCAGGATTGTTTAACCACCCATTTTGGCGTTAAAAACGCACACGCTCAGTCACGAAACACCCTATAAAAATAGGGTGTCCAGCCCTTTTTTTCTACAATTTAACATTTTTTTATCGCTCAAGTATTGTTTTTTACAAGAAAAAGCCATACCTTTGCAACGCAATTCAAAAATGAGTTGGCTACATGCGGAGTGGAGCAGTTGGCAGCTCGTTGGGCTCATAACCCAAAGGTCGTCTGTTCGAGTCAGGCCTCCGCAACATAGAAAAACAAAAAAGATGACTGGTTCTCAGTCATCTTTTTTTATTCCCTTTAGGCAAACGTTCCGAGCTAACTCATCATCCATTTTTTGCCGTTTCATCGAAAATCACTTCACTAATCCACCAAAGATAATTGGATCTGTATATTCTGCCGGACAGATATTTTCTGTGGAGATCGGACGAACAATGTAGGTATATTTTGAACCGATAGTTACATTCTTATCTTCAAATGACAATGAATTTCCTGCGACAGAAGCGATAGGAACCATTCGTCCATCATCACTCTTCCGATAGATAGCATATCGTTTGACATCTTTACTTTTGCATTCCCAATGAAGTGTGATGCATTTACGTTTCTCTTCGTTGATGACAATCGCTTTCAGAGATTGGATACAGTGCGACTCACCTTCTGTTTTCAATCTGTTGGTAAATGTCTGAACCTCGTTACCAGAATCATCTCTCACCGTCATGAAATATTGTACCCTTTCACCAGAGAATTCACGGGTATCATTGTAAGATGTAGGCGCTTTCTTCTTCAAATCATATTTTTCTAGTAGCACCACCTTACCCGTATCATCTATCTGACGATAGAGTTCCATCTCCACTACATCATCACTTGGTGAATTCACCCACTCCACAACAACTGCCTCCTTCTCTTGACGCAAAAGACTAAAGACAACACCCACAGGAGCTATGGTATCAGGTTTAACTGCACGAACAGGAGCGGAGAAGTCAGACTCATTATAAGAGCGGTCGATAGCAGTAGCTTTGTAATACTTGTATTTCGTCAACGTATTGAGTGTCAACGTATCAACTATAATAGTATCTTTAATATAAGAACCTCTGATAGTGAAATAGTCATCGTCTTTTCCACTGTTGGAACCATAAATTCGGTAAGCGAAGATATCAGGTTCTGTATTCTTATTCCACGTTATTGTAGTCAATCCAGTAGAATCAACCACAGCCTTAAGACCACTAGGAGCAGCAGGAGGAATATTATCAGCCACATGGCTATAGACAAAATTAGTATCTGTTACCTGTCCTTGCTCATGACCATAAGCCACAACGGCGTAGTAGCCAGATGTCAGGTGCTTCGTATCCTTATAGCTTTTGGTAGAAGCAGGAAGGAGGGTGGTATTGAGCATATTAACATCCTTCAAATCGCGAGAATACAACACCTGTACACCTTTTATGCGGCTTTGATAAGCCTTATCAATGTTCCAGCGAACCTCAGTAAATTTAGGTTTACGAATAACCGTATCAATTCTCACACTAATCTGCTTAAAGTTGAATTTCGGTTTGCCTTGTAATACTTTAGAATAAGGTCCATTGAAACCGAATGGAGAATAGCCCGCCACACGATAATAGTAGGTAACATCATCGTTAGGGAATGTATCTCTGTAGATGGCAATATCTTTCAACTTCTCATCCGTATAGGCAGGGATGAAAGGACGTTCCTTGATAGGGGCAAAATGAACGCCATCCGTACTTCTTTCCACAAAATAAGCGGTATAGTAGCTTTCAAGAGGAACAAGTCCCCATTGGAAATGCACATAGTTCTCATCAAAATCAGCCGTGAAATCATCGATACGAGGCAGAACAGATTTGCGGCTCATATCCACCTGTGCGACATAGACATTCGCCTTCGCATTATGTTCATCTGAACTGAATACTACACGGTATTCATAGATGGAGGTACGATCCACCGTTTTATCGGTAAAGTGCAAGGCACCCGCCTTTGCCACTGGCAAGGAGATATCACAACCGTAGGCTGTCATCGCATAAAGAAGAGCATTGTCCAATGAATTGCTTTCCTTACCTGTTTCTGAAGCATACTCCTTACGGCCCTCTTTATAGATCATTTCGCGCAATGGATAGATATTCATATCCGTAGCCTCTATCACCTCCATTTGGGCATTGCTGAGAGGACGTAACACAGAGGAGATACTCTGCCAACTGGATTCACCTTTCTTTCTACGCTGCACCACATAACCCTCTTTGGCACTACGTACAAATCCCTCTTCGCTAGTAGGGATCCAACGCAACGATACGGAGTCACCATGGTTAAAATGCAACGTCACTATCTCCATCTCTTTGTTTCCTGCAGCTATCAGCGATAGGCATGTCAACTGCAAAAGCACTGCTATGATTATCTTTTTCATCTTCCTCTATGCTTATTAATTATCCATTTTTTCTAATTCCTTTTTCATCTGCTCTTTTTGTTCTGGAGTTAATCCTTCTATCGCATCAATCATCTCTGGCGTTATTTCTTCCTCATTATCAAATTTATGCAATATCGAAACATCCTGATCATCATAGATGTCAAATGAAGGTCGTTTGTAATCTTCCGAATTATACTCGCTTCCATCGTTATTAGCACATGTATTACCAGCATCAAAGTGTGTACGAACTGTTCCCTTGAACAATCCACCCAACACTTTATATTTGAAAGCCACATCACCTTCCATATAGAGTGGTTTAGGGAACTCTGCGTAAAGTTTGGAAGAACCTGCAAAGTCGATAAACTCAAATTTCTTCTTTCTTGGTTTCACACCCGCACCGAGATCAAGATAAACGTATGCTATACCTGATCCTCTATACTTAGTATTTTCGCAATTACCATCTTGATTTCTAATTACCATTACATCAAGACCACCTAACAATGTGGCACCAGCATATACAAATCCATTAAATCCGCAGTCAACATTGATGGAAGCGCCGAATGCAAATCCTCTACCGCTCTCCATATCGGCTGTTTTTCCAGAGGCAGTAGATTGAGTCACACCAAAGAGTTCTGTGATGCGAGGATCGAGTGGTGCAATTGTTGTTGGAACACCATGTCCTAACATAAAGTAAGACTTCGTTTTTATGATATCAACAAACTTCAATCCAACAGGTGATGTATTTGTTCCTACATAAAAATGCCAATGACCAGGAGCAGATTTAATATCTAATTTAAAAGTACCTTTTAAATACTTCACACCCATCTCCGCTATACCATAACAAGTGAAAACACTATTTTCAAAATCATATTTTGTATTAACAGTACCTTTTACCAATGCTTTTTCGACATTATCACCCAACATATATATACCACCATCCAAAGTTACTTCGCTTATACCTCCGTGATCATTAATCATCAATCCGAGTTTCACCTGAGCGCCTATCAAACTCTCTTGTGCCATGAAAAATTTAATGCCACCCTGAATACCAAACTTCTTTGATGGGTCGGGATAATAATTTCTACTAATCTCTTTGGTCGTCTGATTCATCGTGTAATTCATATGACTGAACAATCCAAGAGAGACTCCCTCAAGCATAACTGAAGGTGGAAATATCACAACACCCTTTAAGCCATTCACACCTACAAATACATACCAATATTTATATCCTTTATCATTGCTTGATTTATAATTCGTTTTACCGAACTGTGCCGTAGCTTCCACATCTATGCTAAGCATTTCAAGTTTTAAGTTAATATCTCCCTTAAATCCTTTTCCAAATTTAGGATCTGGCGTATCCACTCCATATTGAGCAATTTTTCCGAGCAAATGGAATGCTGAAAAATCAACATCCACCAATATTGAATCTACAGAGAATCCACTCATTTTCCATTTTTCTCCTCCTTTTTTCTCTGCATTACAATGGAAACCAGCACCAACCGAGACTCCTTTTCCATCTCCTATCAGTTTCAACGTTACGCCGGCTCCAATTGTAGCTGTTGAAATTTGTTTCTTTGTGACTTCATCATCTTCCACACTTAATCCTACCATCACATTATTAAGAGAAAACTCCAGACCTCCAAGGTTCATGCTTTTTGCACTATTCAGAGCAAATTTTCCTCCACCAAAATAAGGTTCACATGTAGAGAACCTGAGATCCTGGAACTGAAGGTTATCCACACTTAAAAAAGAATAGTGCATAGAAAGACTACCATTCAGGTTGACAAAGAAGCCTCGTTTATATGGTTTTTCCTGACAATTCTCGTCTTTTGCATCATATTTTGGATTATTCTCCTTTTTATAAACGATGCTTGTTCCCTTGGAGATTTTAAGATCTGTTCCATTATTTGGAAGCTTGTCTAAGAACGGAAGTCCGTATTCTCCCTCATTTATTTTTGCTTCAAGTGAATAACAAAGATTATCATTGTCATCTGAATAGAGAGTACCATTCAAAGCTAATTCTAACTCTTTATTATTATTTTTATCCTTTATCATTTTCATGATAATGCTTCCTCCAACAGTACCACCCACCACTTTATTGCTGGACAATCCAACTGCAAAGGTATCCAACTTGCCACCAATCACAGGTGTTTCAATTTTTGCTTCATCCGTAAATCCAGCGCCAAACCAACCTGATATACCTGTTTCATCTATCAACATATTATAGGCATTCAACGTCTTTACGAATGGCAACTCTTCACTTACATTCACTTCCAATGCCTTGAGTGCGAAACCTGTCCAATAAGCTTCGTCCGATCCTTTAAACGGATTGCGATAGCCTCGTGGAAATTGGAAATTTTCTGCATTGTGTATTGTACTAAGATCAGCTACCACACCCGTCACCTTATAGACCACATCTCCCGTACAGCGGATCTTGAATGGATTTTTAAAAGACGTCTCTATCAATATATCCTCAAGGTCTGATATGTTTATTTCGAATGCAGCTGTCACCATACTATCTTCCTTCGTCATTATCTTATTGCTTTTAGCAACTCCTGCATTCTCCTCTCCTGTCTTATTAGACTCATCCAGACTAGCATTGTAAATGACAGAACTACTGAATCTAAATTCACCCTTCAAATGCAAGCTTTTGAATCCGTTACAATCCACTTCGACGTAACTATCCTTGTGCACACCTAATTCCACCTTGTCTTCGAGTATCGGGTAGTATGTCATATCGGATGCAACTTGATTCGAGCTTTCAACAGAGGCGTGCAACTTCGAAGAGTTATTTTCCCCCAACAAATTTATTTCTCCGCCGAAGCATATCTTCGTATTACCACCATCGCCAGCAACAGAGAATGGTAATTGGAATTCCGCCTTCGCCTTGATACTGGTACTTCCCTCCTTAGCACCCTTACGCTTGTAGGTGAGCGGATCCATCTCTATCTTCAATCCTGTTTGTCCATAACCACCACTCAATCCAACAGGAGCAGTGAATATCACTGTAGCGATGTTTTTTATGTCATTAATTGTCTTACGGACATCCGCTGTGATTTCCTTTACAGCGCTTATGTCTTTACCCTTCTCCTCCAAATCACTTACAATCTTCTCCAGATCCTTTCCGTTATAATTTTTAGGATCTTTGAGCGCCTTCTTGAGTTCTCCTTTCAGGTCATCAATAAGAGGTTTAATCACTTCCGACTGAGCCATTCCACCTGCTTGTTTTGCGAAATCATTCAATTTGTTCTGCAGGTTCTTAATATCGTTCTTAACGTTGTTGACGTTCTGTTTTATCTGCGTTTCGGTGGTCTCAATCATATCTGCCATCGCGTTCTCAACGCCTGTCAGAGAGAAGAGGAGAATGGCTATCGTAGCCACTCTTTGGACCTTTTTCCAAGCACCTGATTTATTTCTTTTACCTGATAAAAACATCTTTCTATATTATTTTTGGAGGGTTGTTAAAATGATATTCTATAATTAAGCGAAGTTAGAAACTCGTAATTATTGTCTTCCGACGTGTTAGCTCTGAATCGTTTTGTGTAGCCCGAAGTGAGCGAGAAGAGGTGTGAACCTAATTTCTTCTTTTTTGCATCGATGGCATACGACGCAAAAAACGAAGTGTTGATAAGCGAACCTTTCTCTCTGCCCGTGGCGTCATCTATGTTGTAGGCCACACCCAAAGAGGTATTGACCTTTCCCTTGGCGAACGCTTTCGAGATATTGGCTCCCGGACCATAATAGCGTGTTTCAAGACTCGTCGCATTACAATAATTGACCATACCATACACGCTCCAACTAAGGTAGATAGGTATTATCTGCTGCGAAAAGCCCAGATTACCCGATACATAATCAGAGAACATTGTCAGACTATCTTGCGACAACTGTCTGGCGCACTGATAGGCAGTGGTTGCGTTGATGCTCTGCTTCAAATCTTTCGTACCCCAATTATATCCGAGTGCAGCGGAAAGGGAACGAGAGACCTGATAGAAGTTCAAACTATCCATCGAATTAGCATAGTATGGATAGGCCTGTGGTTTGATATGTGTATATGTGTTATAATTAGAGAAAGCTAATGAAGCGTTCCAGTGTTCGTTGGGAACAATTGATAGATTGGCGGAGTAAACCACATTTTTGGTTTTCTGAGCCTTGTTATCATCCAAGTTATTGCGTTGCAATCCGACGTTACCGGAGAAACTCAGTTTTCCTTTTAGTAATCTGAAATTAGGCGAGAGACTGAAGGTCTCCACATCGTTGGTGAAGTAGTATCCACCCAAGGTTGTATAACCTGGGGTGATTCGTTCGTAGTTGAAGGAGATACCCCACATTTTGTCTTGGTAACCGATAGCACCATTGATAGCATCCATGTATCTATCGAAAGAGCGTTTGCCCATGATACGTTCGATAACAGAGCGGCCCTCTTCGACTTCGCCCTCACCATTCATAAGGTTGGAATTGTAGACGGTAAAGGCATATTCAGCACGGATAAAGAATTTCTTAAACAATTTTTGACCGACAGAGAAACTGACCGCGGTATTTTTCTGTGGTGTTAGGAGACATTCTTCAGGGATGATTTCTTTCAGAGAAGAGTCATCGTCCCAACCATGGAAGAAGGTAATTTTATAATCTCCACCGAATTTAGCCTGGTAGCCCACTTTAGCGCCATAACCCATTCGTCTGTAGGCGACAGAGTTATAGTTTTGAGCCAGAGGATCAAACTCGACAGCTTTGAGCAGCCGACCATACATAGCGGCGATGTCCCAATGTTCGGGAGTCAGTTCGACGCCAACACCTCTGAAGTCGTGGTCGGAGAGGGTATATTTCGAAAGTTCGAGAGTATTATAACCCACGAGGAGGTGAGCCCATTTGTATCGAGGGTCGAGTTTATAACGGTTGAACGGTTGAGTATAACTCATGTGAGTGTTACTATAGCAGAAAGAGAAAGGCATAGAGATACCCCAGAGGTTGATACCCAGATTACCACTCAGATTCAGTGCATACGGATCGCGATGAATAATGCTATCGCTACCTCTGTAGAAGGTGTTACCGACGGAGAGACCACCATTCACCTTCAGTCCCTTTTTGAAGCTAAAATCATCGAAATTCTGCGATGTTGTCGTGATGTCTGCCTGAGCAGCCAGTGGGACGAGCATGCAGATCGCGAAAACCAACCTTTTTAAACCTTTTGTTATCATTATCTAATTAACTCAATTTCATTTTATTAATAACTATTGCAAGTGAAATACCTGCTAACACATGGGATGTCAGAGCCTTCTCGACAAGCGAAAGCGACCCTATCAGCAGCTATCTCCTTTTGAGAAGAGAACTGCTGTTTAAACTGTATGCGGCTTGTCTCACCGCATCGTATTTTCTTTTCTAGTGCTTCGCTGATCATTGGGTCTTTATTTACATTTTTTATCTTTAAAGAAATCGAAAAATATATTTGGAATTCTGTTCTTATCTTTCGCATTTCTTAATTCTACTTCCTTCTCTTGTTCTAAAGCGGTCTTATTATTTGTGTTCTTTAACAGCTCTTTATATCTAGCTTCGATTTCAGCTACACGCTCCTGAACCTCTTCCTCTGATTTGTATACAAACATATAATACAGTATATTAGAAGTATCTTCTGATCTACCGTAACTAGTTAAAAGGTCTTGTTTTACAGCATCCCGAATGCCCATACAATTATAACCTTCCTTTGGATAATATAATTTATAACCTAAAATTGCGAAATAATTTTGCAATTCAAATTTTGCTGCATCATCCATATTTTCCGAATCACTAACATACGGACCATTGTACATTTGATGATATAAAACATCTGCAACATCATACATCATATCAAAGAAAACACAACCAACCTTACAATCTTTTTTTATTTTTTCCTTTAGACTACTTGCTGTGTATTTTTTCTTTATTGTAGTATTCACAGTATTAATTACTTCAGCAGGCAATTTATTTAATGCTTCTTCTATGAATTTTTTTGTTACAATACGATTTATTCCAATCTTATCATTAATTTCATTCATTGAAAGACGAATATAATAATTCATAAAAGAATCTGATCCCGAGTAAACTTCATTCAATCTATCTCCGAAATATGAAGGAGTACCCGCACCCGAAGCACAACCACAAAGCCAATCTGCATACATAGCAACAAATGCACGAAGAATGATGCCATCTGCTGTCACTTTTTCGCAAAATTCGTCTAATCCCATTTTTTTTGCAGAAACATTAGGGAAAGTGCCTATTATATCCAAATGACCATCCCAATATTCCAGAAAATCGTATTGATATTTGGATAAATCTACATCGTTATCCACCACAACAGGGTCTTTCCCTTCACACATCGTAACAGTGTACATATCAGGTATGTACTTCCCGCTACATTTCAAACGAGGCGAAACGCTATAAGTCTTGCATCCATTCTCTTCTTTCACAAGTTTCCATCCCGAACACTTTGGAATACCATGTACGTGATTATCATCATACCTTCTACCTTCATTTGTCTTTCGTGGAGATGAATTCTCATATTTTTTTGGTCCCGTTTGTTTTATTTGACCAAATGGATTTTTATCACAGACCGAGTCATCAAGACCCTTGCAATTACATTCATCATCAAAATATTTAGGGTATTCAGGCTTTGGCGTGTCACCACCCGGAGTGTCACCACCCGGAGTGTCGTCGTCTGGAGTGTCGTCGTCAGGGATTTCTTGTCCACAAAGATTTCCGTTCACACATCTATAATATTCAAAGTCAGTTAATTCCTGTTGCCATTCAGCCAACTTAAAAGTTGCAGAAAAATCAGACCTTACAGATATGTAATTATTCTTATTATTAGGGGACAAGCAAGATGGTTTTAATTTGTATACATATTCTTTAATATACATTTTATCCATATATAAAGGCTCTCCATTATTATCTATAGTATAAAGTTTTAATGCCTCTGATGCGTTGTAATCAACCTCTCTCTCCCATACTAGATATAATACATCCTCCGACATTTCAGAAGGATTCTTAACTCTATAATGTGGCAAATTATACTCGTCATTTCCAATAAACTCTATATCAATATTACTAGATAATTCCGATGGTATATATATATTTTCATATAATGGTGTATTTGAATTATCGGATATGAATTCAACCTTTCCAGTTTCTGGATCACAATGACTTTCTGTCCATTTTACATCTTTATCAAGATTGCGTAATCCCAAAGATGTCGGACTTGAATAATCAGAAATAGTGTAAACACAAATCGATATCAAACCATCTTTGTCTTCCTTTTGAATATAATAATTTGGCATTCCGCAATATAATTCTCCTGGATTTGAACCTGGGTCTGGACCTGGAGGATCTTTAATGAATGGGTTCTTACCACATAATTTTTCAGATAAGTATTCTGATGCTACAGAAGAAACATAATCTACAGTAAAATCAGGGTATACTAATTGAACAAAATATTCTAATGCTTCTTTTTTTGATTTCCCTTCAGGTTTTTTTACATCACCAATAAGTTCACCAACAATAATTCCTATAACTTGATCAGTAAATATTGAAAATCTTTCTTCACACATACAATGATCATATGAATCAAATTTTATCGCTTCCTCTCTTTTACACTTATCAATGGCCTTCATATATTTGCACACCATATCAGTAATTGATGTCCAAACTTTTTTAAACTTTCTAATATCCACACAATCCAAAATACGTGCTGGTGCACCCGCAAGTCCAGCTTCCATAACAACCCAACCATCAATTCCTCCTTTTTGTTCTGATTCTTTATACTGTGAATATAATTCAAATCCTGCATCAATCAATATTCCACCCACAACCTTGATTGCACAAGCAGTAGGATCAAACTGATTATCCTTATCCGAATTAAACAATGCCCAGCTCTTCACCGGCTTATCAATCTGGCTCCACTCAAAGTGAGCAAGATAGACACCATTGTTGTAGTCCATCAGATGAGGGGTGGTACCTTCTGGTATCTTGTAGGCTTTTACAAAGGTGTGGTCAAGTCCCCAAAGACCATGACCTAACTCATGAGCAATGGTACGATTATCAACATCTTTCGTTCCACCCAAGAAGATGAAACCAAACTGATGCTTCTGCGGCATGATACCTCCCACAGAGGCATTATCACCCGATGCTTTTTTCATCAGGAAGAGATAGGCGGCACTCTTGTCGTAACTGTCGCCAAGACGACTCGTGTAGGTATTAATCACACTACTCATCTCGTCTGAATATTGCGTAAAGATACCTGAACTGATACTGATTTGGTCAGAATTGATACCTTCAACATGACTCTTGTCATTATCCACCTCCACATCAAAACTATAGCCAAGTTTACCATATACAGAGGTTAAATATGACTTAACCGTTTCTGCATTAGGCTCAACATTTGCCACAGGTACCAAAATCACCTTCTGTGTCTTCTTCTCATAACATGCCACCTTGAGTTGTCCCACATTCTCGTATGGTTTACCAGCTGCTGGACGTGCAATAGCATAGATATGGGTAATATTGCTTGGATCGGTACCTGGAATAGTTACACTATATGTTCCATCATCATTAGTTTGTTGATTCAATGCCACATAACTTGTAGCTGAAGTCTTTAATACAAACTTAGGCTCCGTATATCCTGAATTTGTGAAATCATCACTTGGTTTAGCTGTCAATGTCACAACACGTCCTGGATTGTTGGCCACCCAAGGAATGATATAGTTTGTAGCAAAAAGGGTGTATTGATCATTGATTGAGGCAATATTGCGATAATAACCCATTGAGTCATTATCAAAGGCTATATTGGCTGGATCTGGGTTGGAGAACCATACCAAAATATTGTCCTTTCTTATCTCATTACTCTCGTATTCGCCAGAAGTTGATAGGTCGATCTCTTTACCCACACTAACAACAGCACCATTTTCATCCTTCATATAAACTTCACCTCCACTCGAAAAGAGCGTACCTGATTCATAGGATTTACATTCTTCACAATTCTTAGGATCAATACCTGGTATATCTACAATAGAAGGATCCGTCTCAGGCAAGTCATAACCACCTGCTCCTTTTCCCAACAGATTATTCAAATCGATTGTGGCTGCCGTACTTAAATCATGTACAGACTCCACCGTTCCATCTTCCAACTGAAGGTTACAGTTGAGCACCGCATTTTCAAACTTCACTTTCAGTTTGAAATTACGTAAGATAGGGAAATTGACATAGCCCGTACCACTGATTTTTAGTTTGTTACCTTCTACCGACTGACTAGTAACTTCCAAGACAGTCACGGTAGCACCATTGGCACTAAACTTATCCCCCTCTTTCAACTCTTTCGGTGCCTCTGTACAATCGGAATTCAATTCTGGCAGAGGACTTCCACACTCTATCGTATCGGCAGGGTTACTGATAGTAAATTCTATCGTATCACTATAAGGAGCATACGTAGTGGATTCACCCTCATCGATGTAATACTGTGCACGTGCTTGGTAGACCTCATTGTAGGCGAGGTTGCCTAGCGAAACGGAAGTATCTTCCACTGATTTGCTTTCAATACTGAATGGTGTCCATGTGTCATGACTCTTCTTTTTCACCTCCACTATGATACCCGAATATTTCTCGCGTATCTCTTGGACGTCTTTTTTACAGAAAGCTCTTACAACATCAGGACCATCCTCCTCAGCTTTTATGAGTTTCACTGTATCTAAATTATCTTTAATGGATTTCACCTGAGGCTTTTTCTGTACCCAATCAGCATCTGGATCTGGTTCGGGCGTTATCTCTTTGCCACAATAAACGAACGAACGGACCTCACTAGCGCCCTTGTTAGGGTAAGACAAACGTGCATTTCCATCAGCATCACACATCACTACACGCCAATAGTAAGTGGTTTTCTCTTCTAAAAAATTATAGATATCGTGAAATGTGTAGCTTGGTATCAAGGTTGTGACTTCAATTCTATCATTTGTATTAGGGTTATCAAGCAGTTCCTTTGCTGGCAAAGGGAATTCGGTATTTGATTTTAATATCTGCAATCTATAGGTATTAACACCTGATGAAACAAATGGTTGCATCCAAGTGAAGTGGATGGATTGTACGTCACAAATAGAGTCATTTTGAGCAGGATAAGTAAGAATTGGCACCTCGCCACCTTCAAGGAAAGCAGAGAAAGTAACCTCGCGGCTAATCGGAATACGATTGGTGCGATAGCTTTTAGCATCGAAGGCTTGAAACGAGAAGAGGTATGCGCCCTCTGGAAGACACTTAGTTCCCACATATTTCGCACCAATTCTGATATTCTGAATATTGAAAAAATCAGCTATACTCGCAAATGAGACATCTCTACCAATCACCTTGGTTGGTTCTCCCGCAGTAAGGGAAAAGGCATTCGTAGTAGAGATAAAAACAGGCGAAAACGAAGAGAGATCACGAATCATCATTTGAATCACCATTTCATATTCGGGATGACTCATATCACGCATAAGGGCCTGAATACGAAAACGGTCGGAGTTGGTAAGATCGGTCAAACATGTACCGTATGGTGGCGTCAACGTCACGTTGATATCAACGGGATATATAACGCCTGCCTGCGACCATGCACGTACACTACACATTAAGCTAATCAGCGTAATAAGCAACGCCTTAACATAGATTCTTTTGCCTTCTGCCTTCATCTTTCTCTTTGCGAAGTTTATCATTGTTATCATTTCTTCAATATTCACTAAATATTACTCAACCAACAGTAATTTAGATTCTGCGTCGTGTTTCGTCACTACAAGGATGACATACACTTGAGATTCTTTGGATTTTACCTGATTGATGGTCACCTTCTTTTCATAGAAATCACCTGTCTTTGTCAACTGAGAAGCTTTCATGTTAACAGCATCCGCAGCCAACTCTCCACTCATATTGTAAACATAGACTGTGAAATCCACTTGGGCACCAAGTGTCACTCTCACATTCAACGGACCACCTTCACTTGCCTTATAAGGGTTAGGATCAACCTCCACTTCCATGATTTCCTTTTGAGCGGCAGTGACTCCTCCGTTGTATGGATCCCATCCATCAAATGCCACAATAACATCAGATCCCTTAACCATCTTTTCCGTGGTGTATTGACAACCAGCAAATGAAGCCGTCATCGTCACATGACACTTCCTCCATACCGTTCCTGATCCAGTATGAGTACCAGTAGTATCATTGACACGAACGAAGTTGATATGGTTGTAGAGGTATGAGAGAGAATCAATCAACTTGAAATTCTTTATAAAGAAGGCATCTGGCACTTCAGTACGAGTATCTAATACTCCACGTAATTGTTCTTTGGCCTCCTTCGGACCATTATCAATGTCGTAGATATACATACGTCTGTCGAGCAACTCATACTTAGGATTGTCGAATGTATAATTTACACCTTCGAAATTCTCTTCTGGAGCACAAAGGTCGATCAATGCATAGATATCACCTGCATGTCCGTAGGTAGAGACTAAGAAGTCGATACGATTCACATTAATTTTCGTGTCGAGGAATCTTTGATCATCCACTATCATATGACAACCCAAAGAATCTTCAATGATGTATTTGAGTGAAGCATCTTTATTTTCCTCTCCATTAATTGCGAAATAGCCATCACCATCAGAAGAACTTTGCTCCTTTCCATTTGCGTAGACGATATAATGATAGTCGGTCAACTTGCTTGGAGTACCTCCTGAGACAAATTCAGACCAGATGGATCCAACCACATCTCCTTGTGTGTTAACAAAATCAATTCCGTTATCAAATCTTGGACAGATAGCAGAAGTATAGATACGACCACGAATAGAGTCTGGTTCTATGATATCTACCACCGTATCGGTGAACGTCTCATCCGAACCTAAGTAACGTTTACAATCATGATCATCCACAAGGGTAAAGTAGTATTTACCTTTGGAGAGATCTTCGATAGTAGCATAAACAAACTCTGCTTTACCAATTTTTTTCTCCTCTTTTTTATACTTCACCTCGTTTGTCAATGGTTGCGTATAATCATCATTCAACACATCATTGCGATACAAACGATATGGTTTATTACCTCCATAGAATTGGAATTTCACCCAACCATCCGAATTGAGACTCTTATCCATCTGACAAGACTTTTCATGACAAGAGACATTCGCATACGAATCGATTGAAATACGCATAGGAGGTATCGTATCCTGTACCACGGATGGAACATACGTACCGCAACCATCTTCGCTGGTACGATAGATAAACATACCATGGGTACCGCCACCGAAGGCAAAATGAAGCGTATCCTTGTTGACATTCTTACGACGCAACGCATAATCATCTCTAGTAAAGTCTGGATCGGCATTTTCCATACGTGGAGATACATATTCTAATACGTTGTGAGTACCCGAATAATTTGGATCATTGATTTCAAGTACGACAGGTGCATCCTCTTTGAGAGGACAGATTACATGGACAGTATCTGCCTTAGCCGTGAATTCGCTCTTCACCTCTATCTCTTTGTCATATACAGCGAAACAACCATATTGATCGACTACACGAATCGTGTAAGTACCTGGCAATAGGAACTCACTTCTATACTCTCCTTTAAGGTTATCATCATCAGACATTGCATATTCACCACCAATGTATCCGTCAAACTTACCTGTAGGAGTAGGTCGTGAAGGGTCATCGACACTGAAGTTATAGCCACCCCAACCACCAGATACAGATACTTTGATGTAACGAAGTTTTGGATCACAATTACCTGCCTCATCATAGACTACATTGTCAATCTTCAACACCTTTTTAGGGTTCTTAACGTCGAACGTCTCGGAATAGTTACATCCTACGCTATCGATGAATGCCACCTTATAGGTTCCTTCTGTCAAGTTAGCAACAGAGATTGCATTAAGATCAAAGAACTCACCCATTGGATCTACCCAGAAGGTCTCAAGGTGAGAACAGCTCCAAACAGGCACCTTAATGGTATCGTTGTCCTCTTCTTTGCGTTCTGAACTGAAGAACCAATTCTCTTCATCATCACTACTAACCGGAGTGACAATTGAGCTTGTTATATCCTTCCACTCATCGTTCTCCTTATTCACACATTGATACCATTGGAATTTACTGAAGTCGCAGAAGTAAAGATCCTTATACGTATCTTTCAAACTCTTTAATTCTTCTTCAGTAAGAGTCTTGAGCTCACCATCTTGCTCATAAAGGTATTGTTTGTCATCAAAGACTTTGTTGATACGTGTAACAATCTTCTTAGCTTGGTCTCCGCCGAGATAGAGTTGTTCAAAATCTGTCTCTTCCCTACCTACTGTTTGTTCGGTTTCGCCAACTACACTCTTCTTTTTCTTGTAGACATAGAAGAGGTCATATCCATTGTTCATCTTTGTCAGCACAGAGTCTCTACGAATCGCATAGTTATAAACCGTACCAGCTCTGCGTGCTTGGAAAGATATCTGACCATCATGGAAACCACTACAAGAGATACGAAGCACTTCGCCCTGCATACGTACATCAGCAGGTCCTGTTATCTCTATGTAAAAACTCTTATGATCAGAACAACCAGGTATCAACGAAGAGAGAACAAGTTTATATTTACCTTTGGTAAGATTACTATAGTCTATCTTAATCTCATCCTTCTCTTGTGTAACGTTACACTTGACACCATATTTATTCAATTCCTCGACTAAATTATCCTCTGTCCTATCACGATAAACTTTAAAATTCGAACAATGTCTGTATCTTTCTACATATTCATCATTCTCATATTCCGTTATTAACTTAAGGAATTCGCAACGACAGCTATCAGCACCACCTGAGAAACGAGCAGCAATCACACCCGTACTGTCCATAGGACATGTTACTTCTAAAATAGAGTTCAAAGAATCCACCTTCGTCACAAATGGTTGTGTACCTCCCACAGTGAACGGAAGTGAAACCGTCTTATCACAATCCGAAGTGATACGAGCTTCATAGTCACCCGATATGATATTATCAATTGTATACTTTGCCGTATCTGCCTTTATAGATGTATAATCGTACTTAGCAAGCAACTTATCACCCTGATATAATTCTACCTGTTTGCCTTTTGCAACACCCCAAGCGGTGATGTATGCAGCGGCATCCTTTTCTTCCAAACAAACAGCATTATGAATGGAATCGAGACTCTTAAACTGTAATTCGTTCAACATAGGAAGAATCGTCAATGTTGTATCAAAATCAATTGACGCCGTAATACACTCTGGTGATCCCATAAAGGCCTCAACATGATAATTACCTGGCGCAAGATTGTCGATAAGAATATTTGGACCATAGAAGATTGTTTCTACAGTTTCTCCATTTATTACTTCGGATGACAACACCTCAGCTGTTTGATCATTAGAAGCATAGAACTTCTCATTCGTCTCTAAGTTTTCTGCTACGATTGTCATCATAGGAGCAAACTCACTTGTTCCAATAATGGTTTTTATATTACCATTGTTAGCATCTTTACAAAGTTCATCTGTTGCTTCACAATTAAGTTCAGGTATCGCTATAATTTCATCAGAACCACCCACTTTCGCTTTACCCGTGATTGATTGACAAGAGGAAGGTGCAACCGTACAACTATAAGAACCGACACCAACAGAAAGTAAAGCATCATCGGCTCCATCGCCTGTTTCAAACGTACGTCCTGTATAGATATATGTCCACTGGAACAATGGACTCTTATCTCCCGCATAGCCCTTCAAGTGAGGGATGATTTTAGCATCGCATCCTTCTCCGATCACCTCAAACTTATCAAATGCGAGGTCTTCAGTTGGTTCTGTGATTGGGAATTCAAATTTGAAGGTATCCAAACAGTTCTCATCTGGGTTCTTCGTCATAATCTGAAGAAGATAGGTTCCTACGGATAGACTGTCGAAGAGAAGTGTGTCTGGAGCAGGTTTCGTAATAATCTCATATCCTGACTCACCTTCTATTTTATCGAACAAATAATCAAAGCCTAATCCTAAATGATCGACAAATCCAAATTTTACATATCCGTTATGTCCGCCTTTACACTCTACATTGTGTACGATATAATCGTCTGATGAAACGCTGAATTGATCTTCCACCTCCACCTGGATGGAATCATAATCGTAACATCCGTCAGAGACATAGAGATGATACATACCTGCATGGATGGAGTCTAACTTAACAGACAAACTATTGTCCTCAACATTCTCCTCAATTTTAATATTCTCATTGTCAATATCATTCACCACTCTATAAGTGAGGTCATCTCTCCACTCATCAACTCTAAATGATAATGTACCATTTGGATAACGGCCACAAGTCTGTGCGCTAGAAGATACCAACAGCATCTTGGCAGCTATTGATTCGTCTTTCTTCTTGATATAATAGCTCTTCTCGGTGTAACGGTCACAACCGGACTCTTTCTCTGTTACGTAGCAACGTACCGTGGTGTAATCCTCTGCAGCAAGGGTTGGATCGAAGAAGTGACCGTCAGTAATGCACTCACCACTGAATTGAGCGCCCTCCACTTCAGATGATAACTCAATAGGTTCTCCTTCACCGAAGCAAACATAATCCTCATCACCCAAACCTGAGAATGGTACATCACCCGTACCGTTTACCTCGATGGAAAGGGTATAAGTGGTATCCTCACCACAAATGTTCGTCACGGTCAACTGCATCTCCACAGGGTTATATTGACCCTTTAAAGCAGCCTTAGTTGACAAGCTCTCAGAAGCTGTGAACGTAACTTGCGGATCATCCGATGACCATTGATATGTATAAGTATTCTTTTGTAATTCTGTAAGACCTTTGAGTGTCAATGAAACTTCCTCTCCACGACAAACTTTTTTCTTGTCGGAAGAGACAGCCACCGTCGTACCATTGAATCGGCAGTCAGCCTCAACAGCACCACGACAATAAGTCTCTGCACGAGGTGTCTGACGTTGGTCGATCGTAACCGATGTCGTACCTTGCGGTATGTTTTTCAGACCACCACCGTCAGTAAACTTCACATGGATAAGATCCGCACTACGCGTGATGCCTTTATCCATTGCAAGATTTGGCACGAAGATGTCCTCCTTCATTTCACCATCTATCACCTCAGCAATAGAAGCTGGTGGCACGATGGTATCATGTGTACCCATATCATATCCTTCAGGTTCTGAAGTATAAATATTATAATCTGAAATTGGAGCTAACACATCATACTTTCCTTCAAGGTCTGGACGAACATACATTTTACAACGAGAGAAGATATTGCCCTTCCATGTAGACGGTATAAAAGAGTATAAAATGATGGTTTGTTCCGACCTTGGATTAGCGAAGAAAGTGTTGTTATACAACTCTAAGCTTGTATTATCAGGTTGGATATAAAAACCACTTGGTGATTGTATATCATAGTTCGAACCTGCAAAGGTAGAGTTGGTGATTATTATCTGTCCAGATTGATCACGTAAATTAAGACCTGTATGCGATGCCGTGAATGAAGAGCGATCTACAGCAAGATATCCATTCTCACCTTGCGTATTATAAGAAGAAGCACTCATATCCATGTATAACATGGAATCGAAACGACATTCAGAGATGATGATAGAATCAGCGATAACAGTAGCACCTGAATAGCATCCAACAAATCTACATTGTTCGATTCGATAATACACATTTTTCTCATTAACTGCAAGAGCAGAAAGAGCAGAACTACTTCCTCTTGGCACACTCATTTGTCCGCGGAACTCAATACCACGAATAGTACTCCATCCTGGCAATTTATTTGCGATGTTAACGATGAAGTAACCATTATCAAGTCTTTGGTCTATATCTACTGCAGAATATTCATCTGACGACTCTCGAATAACATCATCATCGTTATAATCAACACTGAAGATGGTTCTGTTCTGAGTAGGGTCAGCCTCAACATCTCCCTCTGCTTCGGCAGGATAACCTCCTATCAGATTGATTGGGCGGTTGGCAGAGAAACAACGGCTCTGACTTTTTGTTTTTTGTCCGTTTTCATCGAAGATTGGTCGATATGTACCAGCAGCAATATGGAAAGTAGCTCCTGTAGGTGCTATTGGGAAGTAATAAGCGAACGTAGTATCATTCATGGCATTATCCCAACTGCTACCCGAACCATCACCGCTAGCCACTGTCTTAACATAATAACCCATCAATGTAGGGAATTCGAAGGCACCGATACAGCAAGAATCCATACGGATGAATCCGCGTTGGTCGGTCTCCACACGGCGACCTTCACGATCCACGCTCTTCACCTCACCACCACTAAAGACAGAAGCAATAACTGGTATCGTCTTGGTGTAACCACCGCTAATGATGGTTCTTGGTACGAAGAATCCTTCACTCTCCCTTCCATCGAGGATAGTCATGATTTCATCGGCTTTCATACGCAAATCTTTTTCACCCGACTCCCAAGACATCACCTCATCAAAGATGTTATAGTTAGATTCAAGAACCGTTCCACCGAAATTTTTATCACAATATCCAGCCTGATTACCGACAATCATATTAGCCCAAAGGGAGATTGACGATGAGTTGACAGAGCTGAAGACACTACCTTTCTCAGCACGCACACCCGAGATGGTGTTATGTGTCAAGTTGAGGGAAGTACCATCCAAAGCGAAGACACCACCCTCAGTAGCAGAGTTATTGGCGAAAGTACAGTTTTCAATCTTAGCATCACTATTCTTCATCCAAGCAACACCACCCATACCGCCTGTTTCACAGAGCATATCCGTTGCCTTGTTCAATTCGAAGATGGAGCGAGAAGCCTCCAGTTTGGCACCTTCAAGATTCAACACTGCTCCTTGTGGAGCGATGTTCTCCCTGAAAGAACAATTAATGATCGATATAGAAGATCCCTGACCCGCCTTAATAGCCGAGCCTGCATTCTTACGAATTGTACAACGATCTAAATGAATGGTAGCGTTATCCATGGTAATGGCACCCTTATCGCATGAGAAGGAACCCGTCAGCACGATACCAAATAGGTCTGCATCAGCACCATCCGCTAAGGTCAAGACTGACTGACCGTCATCCTTGTAATCGAAAGCAGTAGCCTCAGCAGAGTAATCATAGTAATTAATGCTAGTGGTACGACCATCTTCCACCGATAAAATGGTTTCATATTCATCTGGCATACTCAAAGCCCCTTCGGTAGCATCTGCAGGGAAACCACCCGTAAGAGATACTTTACCTGTAATGTGGAATGGCTTTACTTCTTTTGTTTTATATGTACCAGCAGCAATAAAGACTTTGGTTCCCTCAGGGAAGAGAGGTAGGAGTGTGTCGAAGCGACCTGCACTCATTGCATCATCCCAGTTGAATCCATCACCCTTACCTTTCACTTTCACGAAGTAGCCATCCTCACGTGCCTCCGGACGAACAGCCAACTCGAAGGTGACGATACTATCACAATTAGTTGAAGCAACCAACGTATCCGTGAAACGGTACAAACCAGGTTTTGTTATTGAAGAACCCACTTCCTTACCAGCAAAGATGTAGGAAGTACCCAGTTCAACCGTATCCGTAAGGAATGTATCAGCCTCGCTACAGATCATTTCGTAAGAACCCATACAGGTTTGCTCGAAACGTTTAACACCACGTTGATCCTCTGTTACGATAGTCTCAGTAAGAGGGAAGCGAACACTTTTACTATTCAATACCTCATCCTTTCTTAAGACCACTGTTGGAATTGAACCACTTCTGTTAAGTTCTGGTGTAAAGATACCAGTAGAAGAATTGTAAGAACCACGATAGAGCGTTGTCAATATCTGTTGACTTCTATCTTTGATGTTTTGGAAATTCTCGCAAGCTGCTTTCTCAGGATGAGAGAAAGAGATAATATTGGAAGCATCTGGAGTGAAATCACATAAATTGGATGACTCAACATCTGGAATAATGTTATACATAACATCACCCAATGTACCATTTTCCACTAAGATTCTCTCTACATCATTCTCCGAATTAATATTACCCAATATGATGTTTCCATGCATCGTTAATTGGTTACCAAGCTCATAGATAACCTGTTTTCCGATACTATTACCAACGATGGTATTGTTATACAAATTCACTGGAGAGCCATTTGAATTAATAACCGATGTAACATCGTTAGAGACAATCGTGTTGTTACTACATGAAAAGACGTTTTCATCCACCGCATGTATCATTGCACCAGAGATACGATTCTTCCACATCGTATTTCCATCTACGTTGAGCGGTGCATTTTCAACACTTATGGATGGACATTCGATCATATTGCCTGAGATATCATTGTTCTCAAACATATTCGCCGTAATGGATACCTTTTCGTACGTTCTAATCTCCATCAAATGATTTTTCCCGATCTGATTGTCTATAAAGGTGTTATTAGCAATATTCAGACGGGAAGCAAGTGAATAGATCATAGTACCGTCAAAGGAGTGTCCCTCAAACACCGAGTTGGTAAGCTGGAATTGAGTTGATTCGCCTTTCACCGTACCATTCACACTACATTCGATCAGTTGTCCGTTTTCATTGTTGATAAAGGAGCAACTATCAATCATAAGGTTGGAAGACTGGATATTTCGTATTAAACCACCACTATTTTGCAAGAACTTAGTATTCTTCACTTCAACATTGTTTTCATGTCCCATTAAGTAAAGCATACCTGTATTTTTAGTGAAGTTAGACTCAAACAGAGAGCTATCCACAACAACGTCGAATCCATTTGCAAAGACGTTGGATTTATTATGAATGGCTTTCACTTTATTCATCAACAGACGTTGCTTGCCTTCGTTCTCATCACTGTAATTTCCATAAACAATAGACGGACGGCTACTGCTTGTGTTCGTAACATTATCCTCAAACAAGACGGAGTCCAAAACAATCTCCATAGCACCCATCGGCATGTATATAACATTTCCGGAATTCTTTTTGAATGATGTATTATATACGTACAAACTATTTTTTGCATAAGGCATATTCACCGCTGTCGAATTGTATTCAAAGGTACTATTTAACACCTCCAATTTAACAGCTGGATTTAATAGGCTTATGGCAGTTGATGTGTTCTTCAACTCCACACCATCGAATGTCACATTTAGACTCTTCTCAGTCAGAGACAAGAATAATCCAGAGGCATTGTCTTCAGAATTCTTTATATTAAACTGAGGATATCCATCTTCGTCCAATGATTCGCTAACCACATCATCGCCAATGACATCAGTTACAAAAACCGTATGGTATTTGTCTGGTTCACTCTCAGCACCCTCTTTAGGGTCGGTAGGATAACCACCACGGATGGTGACATCACTGTTGATAGTATAGACCAATGAATATGCACTCTCTGGTTTCAAAAGATTAGAATCATATATTGGATGATAGTTTCCTTGTGCCACATAGAAGGTAGCACCATCGGGAGCCAATGGCAAACAGAGGGCGAAGTCCTCAGGGCTCATAGCATCCTTCCAATTTTTACCATCACCCGTACCACCGATCTTCACATAATAGGCTTTATTTGTAGGATCAGGTTTCACAAAAAGAGTATGTCTTACCACGCTATCGCATCCACTCACGCCTTGCAGATTGACATAGATATCATCGTATCTACCCATCTTTTCATAAGTGACATCCAAGAATGATTCGCCCACATAGATTGTATCAAATTTCTCCGCAGGCGTTGTATCAGAAGAACATATAAACTCGTATGCACCGACGCAAGTCATTTCTTCACGGTTCTCACCACGTTGATCTTCCATCACCGTAGTTTCAATGAGAGGGAAGCGGATGCTGGTGCCATCAGGTAGGATTATGCGTTTCAAAGCCACTGTAGGAGTGAGACCACCATTGTCGTTCAATTGTGGTTGACCCTCCTCGTTATCCAGGATGGATAAGAGAGACTCTTGAGTAGTGACGATATCCGAAGTAGATGGTGTCCACTCTCCTTCAGACTCAGCAAAGAGATTGTAGGAAGAGGCAGTGAGAGAAGTAGAGACGTCGCCCATCATTGCACCACCAATAATATTTCCAACCATTTTCAATTTTGCCGGTTCATACGATGACACATCACCCCAGATTGTGTTATTGCGCAAATTGCAAGTTATCTCGCCAGATAATGACATTGCAGTATTCATCCTTGTGAATGTATTGTTCGAAAGATCATAGGTTGTATTATTTCCCCAAATATCAAATGATGAAGTAGAACAGAAATCAAACGTATTTCTTGTCACTACATTTCCTCCCTTTCCACCGCCTGTACTGATTGCTTTAAGACATTTATCGAAGTAACAATCCGAAATATTTATCGTACAACCCTCTATCTGAGCACCAAATGTAGATTGTGTAAATCGACACCGTGAAATGTTACAATTCACTATATTATCTCCGACTGCTACACGAAATGATGCAGATCCACCTCGTCCATGATCAGCATTACTTGTGAAGACAATTCCATCAATATTAATTGTACCATCTTCCATTGGCCAAAAGGTCAATACGTTTTTAGAATTCTCTAGTCTGCTTTCCGATTGGATATCTTCTAAAGATTCAATCTCCGTATCATTCTTCAGAACATCGCCACTGAATATGGTTGGATAGAGAGCAGGATCGCACGTCATATCCTTCCCTTCGCTTTCAGCAGGGAACCCACCATAGATACTTACGCACTTTGGTGCGTAGAAGACTTTATTATAACCGACTGATGGTATAGAGAGGTTATTATCATAGACAGGGTAGTAGGTACCCTCTGCGATGTAGAACTTCACACCACTTTCGACCATCGACAAGGCGAAAGCGAAATCCTCGCCATTGATAGCATCGTCCCAGCTACTACCGTCAGCTTTTCCATGGCGATCAGTTTTGACGAAATACTCATTTCGACCAGCCTCAGGTTTCACAAAGATAGTATGCATCACCACGCTATCGCAGCCATTCAGATTCTTCAGATTTACGAAGATGCTATCATAGCGACCCATTGAGGTGTAGGTTTTGCCTAAAAACTCATCGCCTATCGAGATAGTATCCGAAACGAAGGTTGTATCACTATTGCAGAGCAGTTCGTAAGCTCCCATGCAAGTCATATCCATACGACTTTCACCACGTTGGTCTGTCGTCACAGTTGTTTCGTCTAGCGGGAAGCGGATGCTGGTGCCATCGAGTCTTTCACCCTTTAAGGCTACTGTTGGAGTAAAGCCGCCATTGTCTTTTACAAATGGAGAGAAGACACCATCCTTCATCTCACCATCCAACAACAAATGGACGTTTTCGTATTCACCAATAATATCTGACTCATCAGGTACAAAAGAAGAAAAATCACCTCCTAACGAACAATCGAAATTGATTAACAGATTGTGCTTTTCTTCCATTTCCACATTATACCCACTTAACACACTTTTATCACCTTTGTTCGCACAAATGATATTACCAATCATTTGAAGCCTATTGCCGGTTCCATTTGACTCTAAAATAGAACCTATGCGATCATAACCTTCATTCCCAATAAAAGTATTATTCTTCAATGTTAAAGAACAATTGCTACCAAGTTGTAATGAAGATCCTATATTATTTGTTATCGTTGAATTTACAATCGTAGCAGAAGATTTATAGTTTAGTGCAATGATAGCACCAAATAAATCACTTCCAAAATCGGTAATATTATTAGAAATCGTAGATTTTTCAATCAAAATATCATCATTTTCGTTGAACAAATAAAACCAGATTTCATCACTAGCCATATTTTCAGAAAAAGACGAATTTTTTATTTTGATTTTACATAAATTCTCATCATATTTGATAGGATAAGTATTTATTATACAGGAATAATTATCTATAAAGGAACTATTTTCTATTTCTAAATTACATAAACCACTAGGTTGAATACATGTTGCTCTGGTATTTAACTGTGTTATATTATGTGTAAACAAACAGTTATTTACAGTAAGGTTAGAATTTTCCACTATCAACGCATCACCACTATTTTCAAAAGATATTCCCGATAGTAGAGCCGTTGCATTGTCTACGTACATAATACAGAATGTCTCATCGTCTATATTTTCTGCCTCTTTTCCTCCATTATAATACCTTTCCGTCCATTTTGTATCATCATTCAAATCTCCACTGAATGTTGCCTTATAGGTTTCTGGCATTCTTTTTTCATTTTTTTGGGGATCTTTCGGATAACCTCCTAAAATTGATATGTTTTTCCCCTTAACATGATATGAATTCATCGAGTATACAGACGAATAACCTGGCCAGCATTCATCTATAAGAGTTGGATAACTACCTGGATGATACGTACCCTCCGCCACATGAAACGTCGTTCCATCAGGCACCAAAGGCAGATAAGTGGCAAAGTCTTCTCCACTCATAGCATGGTCCCAATCGTGACCATCACCATCACCATCCTCTTTAACGTAATATTCCGTTTTAGTTTGATCTGGTTTCACAATTAAGCTATGCATTACTATTCTATCACATCCTTCAACTTCAGTCACCTTTTGGAAGATGCTATCATGAAGACCCACTTTAGTGTAAGTGACACCTAAGAATTCTTCGCCCACATGTATGGTATCATGAGAATAAATAGTGTCATTACATTTCAGTTCGCATGCACCTATACAGGTCATATCCAGACGCTTCTCTCCACGCATGTCTTTTGTTACGCATGTTTCAGAGAGAGGAAAGCGGATACTAGTGCCGTCAGGTAAGGTATCTGACTTTAGATAAATATAACCATGATGAATATCAGCAAAAATATAATAATATGATTCAAAATCAGATACCTTTATGTCCTTATCTGATAAATTCTCCATAGTCAAATTATACTTAGTTGTCAAATCAAGACAATCACTCAAATCACAAGCTTTTCTACCATTCTTCAATATAATATTACCAATCAATTCCAGATGCGAGGAAGCCGATGCATATATCAATGAATTAGTATAAGAAGAATTAGAATAAAATGTATTATTTACCACCTTACATGAACCACCCTGTATATATACATCACGCACAACATCTGTACTATTTCCATCCTTCGTAATATTATCTCTAAACCATGTGTTACCTATAACACAGTTACCTGATTTTATAAGGACACAACCTCCAAGTTTTGTATTTTTAATTGTATTAGAATAAAAGTTACAACTCAAAATAGATAGATTGGTACCTTCAAATTCAACACATGAATTTTCATCACAATCAAAATTTTCTTCTCGAGAAGTTATATTTTCTTGAAAATTTGAATATGAAACAGACAATGAACCAAAAGATTTTAGTGCGCCATCACATGTTTTATTATGATTAAACTCACAACTATCTACATTAATGACGGTGTTTGCTTCGCCTAAAATAACAGATTGATTATAACGAAAAGTAGAATTTTTTATATCTAAACCACCATTAACATAAAAAGAAGCCTCATATGAAAATTCTAAAACAACTCCATATAATGTTGTTTTTTTATTTTTTTTATTAACAAATATATTATTAGCATTATCTTCATAAGCGAATTCCACTCTACTAGTAACATTATCACCCCCCAAAATATCGCCACTAAAAATTGTATTATACTCTAACGGTTCAGAAATTGTATTTTCGCTTGGATCACTCGGATAACCTCCACGAATGGTTACATCACTATTAATAGCATAACATAATTCTTTAGTATCCACATTTTTCTTTAATTCCTTATCATAAATTGGATGATACGTACCCTCCGCCACATGAAACGTCGTTCCATCAGGCACCAAAGGCAGATAAGTGGCAAAGTCCTCTCCGTTCATTGCGAGGCTCTTGTCCCATCCACTACCGTTACCTTCTCCATCTACCCTGACATAATATTCCTTCACCGTTGGGTCTGGTTTTACTATCAAACGATGTGTCACAACACTATCGCAACCCTCCTTACTCGTAAGGTGCTCTATAATGCCATCATGTGGTCCCACCTTAGTATAGGTGACGCCCAAAAACTCCTCATTTACATAGATGGTATCAGACGAAGTTGCTGTAACTGTACAACTCTCTAACGATATACTTGACTGACCAAAAGCCACGAACATGAAGCAGGAAATCACCCACCCCAATGCTAAAGTTGATAAATATCTCATTTTCCCTTTATTATCATGCCAATAAATAATCTTTCCCCAGTTCCTTACCATATTACAACCTGAATATGGTTAAGAAATATTGTTCTTATTTCAAATTGCAAAAATATAATATGTTTTAGAAATTAACAAACTTTAAGAGAAAATTAAGAATTAAGAGTTAAGAGTTAGGCGATTGGCAGAGGCAGTGCAGATAGGGATGAAAGATCATAATAGATATAGCTCGAATAACACCCTATGGGGCATACGCAACGTGCAATGTCTATGGTGCCATAACCGATGGACGATGGGAAACGCGCAGATGATGGAAGGGGATTCGGTGGGGGACGAATGGCAATGACGGGAGCTAACATCATCATGGGCGAATAAAAACGACAGTGCAAGTATCACCGAGGGCGAATGCTATTCGCCCCTACAATATGCATGAAATATCGATTTAGACGTGGAAATATGCGGTTTTATCGGTATATGAAACATTTTTCACCCTTTTTTGAACTATCATTCTCCGTTGCCGTGTTTAGATATGCTCTATCTTTGCCATGTAAACGGAAAAAAATATTTTCGTTCTCAGGAAACATTTATACTTTAAAATAGTAACCACAATCACTCTGTGAAGAGTTAGTTGTGGTTTTTTTTTGTTTTTACCATCACTACAATACTATCAAAATCTGTAAAATTTAGTATTTTTGCACTAAATTAGGAGAAGTTATGAATTTCAAGTTCGATGTTATCGTTATTGGAGCTGGACATGCAGGCTGTGAAGCGGCTGCAGCTGCAGCAAACCTTGGATCAAAGACTCTTTTGATCACAATGGATATGCATAAGATTGCACAAATGAGTTGCAACCCCGCCATTGGTGGAATCGCCAAAGGGCAAATCGTTAGAGAAATAGATGCTTTGGGTGGCTACACGGGTATCATCACCGACCTCACCGCTATCCAATACCGAATGCTGAACCGTTCGAAAGGTCCTGCTATGTGGAGCCCTCGCTCCCAAGCCGACCGCCAGAAATTTAGTGAGAAATGGCGAAACACCCTCGAAAACTTGCCTAACTTAAGTATGTGGCAAGACTCCGCCATCGAATTTGTAATGGATGGGAAAAGGGTCACAGGTGTAAAAACTGCCATGGGAGCAACTTTCGAGGCCAATGCTGTTGTGCTGACAGCTGGTACTTTCCTCTCGGGACTAATCCACTGTGGAAAGACTCAAATACATGCCGGCCGAATTTCTGAACCTGCCTCCTACGGACTGACCGAACAACTTAAAGAACTGGGCGTCAACACCAACAGAATGAAAACTGGTACACCTGTCCGAATTGATGGCCGTACCATCGATTTCTCCGTCATGACAGTGCAAGATGGTGAAGACGACTTCCATAAATTCTCTTTCCTTGATTTTAAACCAAGACCGCTTCAACAGAAGAGCTGCTTCATCACTTACACCAATGAGGAGACTCATAGAATTCTGCGTGAAGGATTACCAGATTCTCCCCTTTTCAACGGACAAATCAAAAGTATCGGTCCTCGCTACTGCCCAAGTATCGAGACTAAAATCGTCACCTTTGCCGATAAGGAGAGACACCAACTCTTTTTGGAACCTGAGGGTGAAACTACACAAGAATATTACTTGAACGGTTTCTCCTCTTCACTCCCACTCGATATTCAAGTGAAGGCGCTGAAAACAATCAAAGGTTTGGAAAACGCCAATATATACCGTCCGGGCTACGCCATCGAATACGACTACTTCGATCCTACGCAACTAAAACATACGCTTGAATCAAAAGTCGTTGAGAATCTGTTCTTTGCCGGACAAGTCAACGGTACCACAGGCTACGAGGAAGCGGCAGGACAAGGTATCATCGCTGGTATCAACGCACATCAGAAATGTTGCGGTGGCAAAGAATTCACCCTAAGTAGAGACGAAGCCTATATCGGTGTACTGATCGACGACCTTGTCACCAAAGGAGTGGACGAACCTTACCGAATGTTTACCTCACGTGCAGAATATCGTATTCTACTCCGCCAAGATGATGCTGACAAGCGTCTGACCCCTAAGGCATACGAACTGGGATTGGCCACTCAAGAGCGCTATGACCTCTTCAGAAAAAAGGAAGAGGAAATTCAAAAATTATCCGATTTCATCGAAAACTATTCGATAAAAACAAGCTATATCAACGACTTCCTTACCCAGCATGGAACAAGCGAACTGAAAAACGGTTGTAAACTGGTCGACCTCGTTATGCGACCACAATTAACCATCGATCTGCTGAAAGAAGGAATTCCTGCATTGAAAAAAGAAATAGAGAAGATAACCTCCAGAAGAGACGAGATAGTCGAAGCTACGGAGATCAATATCAAATATAAAGGCTACATAGAGCGTGAAACATTAATAGCCAATAAGTTACATAGATTGGAGAACATTAAAATCAAAGGGAAATTTGATTACTCAACCCTGCATTCACTCTCTACGGAAGCACGTCAAAAGTTGGAGCGTATCAACCCCGAAACCATCGGACAGGCTAGTAGAATACCAGGTATCTCGCCAAGCGACATCAATATTCTTCTCATTCTTTTAGGACGATAACCATGCAAGAAGTATCTCATCTCAAACAAATCGTATTGTCACTTCCAGAAAAACCAGGAGTGTATCAATACCTCAACGACAAAGATGAGATTATATACGTTGGAAAGGCGAAAAATCTGAAAAGACGTGTCTCCTCCTACTTCAACAAAGTACAACAGAGTATCAAAACAAAAGTTCTTGTCAAACAAATTGTAGACATCAAATACATCGTTGTCGATACAGAACAAGATGCCCTTTTGCTAGAAAACAGCCTGATTAAAAAGCATCAACCACGCTACAATATTCTGCTGAAGGATGACAAAACATACCCTTCCATCTGCATAAAAAACGAATATTTTCCAAGAGTTTTCAAAACGAGAAACATCGTCAAAGATGGTTCAAAATATTATGGACCGTATACCTACGCGCCCGCTTTGAGAACTATTTTAGAGCTGATCGAACAACTCTATCCCCTTCGAAACTGTAAACTGAACCTGACTCCCGAAGCCATTCAGCAAAACAAATACAAAGTGTGTCTGCAATATCACATCAAGAAATGCAAGGGATGCTGCGAGGGACTACAGAGCTGGGAAGAATACAAAAAAAACATTGAGGAAATCAAGCAAATCCTAAAAGGAGAAATCGGTGAAATCGAGAAAAACATCGAAAAAGAGATGATGAAATTGGCCGAAGAACTCAGATTTGAAGAGGCACAAGTGCTCAAAGAGAAACTCTACATTTTAAGCCAATATAAATCGAAATCAACCATTGTCAATCCACTACTGACAAACATTGATACCTTTGCCATTGAAATCGATGAAAATAACGCTTTCATCAACTTTTTAAAGGTTACAAACGGCACCATCACACAAGCCTATACCCTCGAATATAAAATACGAACAGACGAAGAAAAAGAGGATATTTTAGCAAGTGCCGTCATCGAACTCCGTGAAAGATTTAAAAGTCAATCAAAAGAAATTTTATTACCATTTGATATTGGCTATGATTTAGGAGATGCAACGATCACAGTGCCACAAAGAGGAGAGAAAAAGAAACTGTTGGACCTTTCGATTCAGAATGTCAAACAATACCGCTTTGATCGGATGAAACAGATGGAGAAGTTCAATCCGGAACAACGGGCGACAAAGTTATTGAAGACAATACAGGATCTCTTGAAACTGGATAAATTGCCCATTCAGATTGAATGCTTTGACAACTCCAACATACAAGGAAGTGATGCTGTAGCCGCCTGTGTAGTATACAAAATGGCGAAACCATCGAAGAATGACTATCGAAAATACAACATTAAGACGGTGGAAGGTCCGGATGACTATGCATCGATGAAGGAGGTGGTCAGAAGAAGGTATACACGTCTGATGGAAGAGGAAAGTCCTCTGCCACAGCTAATTATAGCAGATGGAGGCATTGGTCAGATGGAAGTGATCCGAGAGGTGGTAGAAGATGAACTGCACCTAAATATACCGATTGCAGGATTAGCAAAAGATGACAAGCACAAGACGAAGGAGTTGTTGTTTGGATTTCCGCCGCAGGTGATTGGGTTAGATCCAAGTGACGAAACGTTCCGATTTTTTGGTTCGATTCAGGATGAGGTACACCGATTTGCTATAAAATTTCACAGAGAAAAAAGAAGTAAATCGCAGTTACACAGTGAGTTAGATATAAAAGGAATAGGACCAAAGACACAAGAAAAGTTATTAAAAGCGCTGAAAAGTGTCAAGCGAATCAAAGAGAGTGAAAGAGAGAAAATAGTTGAAATAATTGGTGAAGAGAAAGCCAATTTAGTATATAATTATTTTCATGATGAAACCGATAAAAAATAAAATATGAGAGTAGTAATACAGAGAGTAACGGAAGCGTCGGTCACCATAGATGGGAAAATAAAATCAGAGATTGGTGAAGGACTTTTAGTATTGGTAGGCATTGAAGACAGAGACAGGGATGAAGATATCGAGTGGCTATCCAATAAAATCGTAAATATGAGAATATTTAACGATGAAAACGATGTTATGAATCGCTCTGTACTTGATATAAATGGAGAGATACTTGTAGTGAGTCAGTTCACATTGCAAGCATCGACCAAGAAAGGAAACAGGCCATCGTATATAAAGGCATCCAAGCATGAATTTGCCATTCCGATGTATAATAAATTTTGCGATAGAATCGGCAATTTATTAGGAAAAGAAGTTAAAACAGGAGAATTCGGTGCGGATATGAAAGTAAGGCTTTTAAACGACGGACCGACCACTATAATAATGGATTCACAGAATAAAGAATAAATATGAATTACAAAAGAGAAGAATTTGAGATAATGGCACCAGTTGGCTCGTATGAGAGTTTGATGGCAGCCATTCAATCGGGAGCCAATTCGGTCTATTTCGGAATAGAGAAACTGAATATGCGTTCTCGATCAGCAAGTAATTTCACGACAGAAGATTTAAGAGAGATAGTAAGAATATGCAAGGAGCACAATGTAAAAAGTTACCTTACCGTCAACACGGTGATATACAACGATGACATAGAGTTGATGCATGAGATAGTAGACACGGCGAAGGAGGTAAACATAAGTGCGATCATTGCGGCGGATGTATCTGTGATGTTATATGCATTTGAGAAGGGAGTGGAAGTTCACCTATCGACGCAGCTGAACATAGCGAATGTAGAAGCGTTAAAGTTTTACGCAAGGTATGCCGACGTGGTAGTGTTAGCTCGTGAGTGCAACATGGATCAAGTATCAGCCATCTATCAAGCGATAAAAGCGGAGAATATTTGTGGACCGAAAGGTGAATTGATCAAGATTGAGATGTTCTGTCACGGAGCGTTATGCATGGCAGTATCTGGTAAATGTTATTTAAGTTTGCATGAGTTGAATGCATCCGCCAACAGAGGAGCATGCTACCAGGTATGTCGACACGGATATCGTCTAATTGACGATGAAAGGGACATTGAGATCAAGGTAGACAATCAATATTTGATGTCGCCAAAGGATTTGAAGACGATTCATTTTTTGAATAAACTGATGGATTCTGGAGTGAGAGTTTTCAAGATTGAAGGACGTGCGCGTGGACCAGAATATGTAAAGACGGTAGTAGAATGTTATAATGAGGCTATACTCTCGTACATAGATGGAAGTTATTCAGAAGAGAAGATTAAGAATTGGGATGAGCGATTAAAGACAGTATTTAATCGAGGATTTTGGAATGGATATTATTTAGGACAGCGATTAGGCGAATGGAGTTCGACGTATGGATCTGAATCTACAAAAAGGAAAGTATACGTTGGAAAGGGCATGAAATATTATTCCAAGTTAGGAGTAGCTGAATTTTTGGTAGAGACAAAATATGGAGTTAAGAAGGGAGATAATTTAATTATAACCGGACCAACTACAGGAGTGATAGAAATAACGGCGGATGAGATTCAAGTAGATTGTAAAACAGCTGATAGTTGTGAAAGAGGTGAATTATTTTCAATTAAAGTTCCAAGTAAGATACGTCCTTCCGACAAATTATACAAGATAGTAGATGCCTCGGAGGTACCGAATAACCAATAATGTTCCACGTGAAACATAGATAAAATGAAAATAGGAAATATAGAATTTAAGGAATATCCATTATTTTTAGCACCGATGGAGGATGTAACAGATCCTGCCTTCAGATTACTATGTAAAAGATTTGGTGCTGATATGGTTTATTCTGAATTCATTTCAGCAGATGCTTTAATTAGAAGTATAGAAAGTAGTGCTAAAAAACTAACCCTATATGAGAAAGAGAGACCTGTTGCCATTCAGTTATATGGAAGAGAACCAGAACCGATACGAGATGCAGCCATCATAGCAGAAGAGGCAAATCCAGATATTATTGATTTGAATTTTGGATGTCCGGTTAAAAAAGTAGCAGGTAAAGGTGGAGGTGCTGGTCTACTAAGAGACATACCTAAAATGCTTGAAATAATAAAAGCTGTGGTCAATGCGGTGAAAAAGCCAGTTACAGTCAAAACCAGATTAGGATGGGATGATAACAATAAAATCATCACCACCTTAGCAGAACAAATACAAGATTGTGGAGCCCAAGCATTGGCTATACATGGTAGGACAAGAGCACAGATGTATACAGGATCTGCAGACTGGACTTTAATTGGTGAAGTAAAAAACAATCCGAGAATAACAATTCCTATCATAGGAAATGGAGATGTAACAACACCTGAAAGAGCCAAAGAATGTTTCGATCAATATGGTGTTGATGCAGTAATGATCGGACGAGGAAGTATTGGTCAGCCTTGGATATTCAAAGAAATAAAAGAATACTTACAAACAGGAGAAAAAAATAAAAAGGAAAGTTTCCGATTCTATCTGGATATTCTAAAAGAACAAGTGAACAATAATATAGAAATGCTCGATGAAATCAGAGGTATTCATCATACAAGAAGACACTTGGCTGCCTCTCCTATTTTAAAAGGACTCAATAATTTCAAACAAACAAGAATCAAAATTTTGAGAACTGAATCGAGAGATGAATTGTTTGAAATATTAGACAACGTCGAAAAAGAATATGGGCTGTAGAGACAACATACATATTGTCTCTTTTTTATAAACCTTTTCAAATTTTGAATATGTATATAAATTGTTTCACGTGGAACAATTTATATATTATATATTTGTTTCCCAGGGCGGTGCCCTGGGTTAGGAAATGGAATGCCGTTACAGGGCGAAGTAAAATTATCACACTGGATACATGATGCACATATATTAACAATAATATATTTTTGCCCCGTTGGGGTAACTCTTTATATAACCCAGGGCGTTACCCTGTAGCAAAAAAGTGTTCCACGTGGAACACTTAGATAAAAAATATAAGGGAACGTTCCACGTGGAACATTATTAAAAAATAGAGACGATGTGTACATCGTCTCTATAAAATAACATATATTTAAAAAAATTACCTATATAACTAATGTGCCTCCAACCAATTATCTCCTACTCCACAATCTGCAATTAATGGAACTGTTAACTGGATGGCTGACTCCATCTCCTCCTTTATAATCTTTGATAATTTTTCTACTTCATTATTCGGTGCATTAAAATTCAACTCGTCATGGATCTGTAAAATCATCTTTGATTTTAATGACTCCTTTTTCAGACGATTGAAAATACGAACCATGGCAATCTTTATAATATCAGCTGCCGTACCTTGAATAGGTGCATTAATTGCATTTCGCTCTGCAAATCCACGAACTGTAGCATTACGAGAATTAATATCTGGTAGAAAACGCTTGCGATGAAATAATGTCTCTACATATCCGTTTTCTCTAGCTCGTTCAATAATAGACTGCATATAAGATTGAATCGTTGGATAGGTTGAGTAATACTCTTCAATTAAAGTTTTAGCTTCTGCCCTCGGAATGGAAAGACGTTCTGCTAAACCAAAAATTGATATACCATATATAATACCAAAATTTGCTGTCTTTGCTTTTCGACGCATATCAGATGTCACCTCTGAAATATCTACCTTAAAAATCTTAGAAGCTGTCGACGAGTGAATATCCAAATTATCATTGAAGGCAGATACCATATTTTCATCCTTACTAAGATGAGCTAATAAACGAAGTTCTATCTGAGAATAATCGGCCGAAACAAATTTGCAATCTTTATCAGCTATAAATGCTTTTCGAATCTCTTTACCTAATTCATCACGAACTGGTATGTTTTGCAAATTAGGATTCGACGAACTTAATCTACCCGTAGCAGTTACAGCTTGATTGAAACTTGTGTGAATTTTTCCAGTCGATGGATGAATCAATATTGGTAACGCATCAACATAAGTAGATAATAATTTTTTGATTCCTCTATGTTGTAATATCAAATCGATGATTGGATGTTTACCTCGTAACGACTCCAACACCTCTTCCGAAGTGGAATATTGTCCCGTCTTCGTCTTGCGTGCTTTTTCATCCAACTTCAACTTATCAAAAATTATATCACCTACCTGTTTCGGAGAACTAATATTAAACTGCTCCCCTACTAAATCATAGACCTGCTGCTCAATCTGAACTAACTGTTCTGATAACTGAACAGAAATAGAATGAAGTGCATCAACATCAATTCGTACTCCCTCCCACTCCATATCAGATAAGACATAAACAAGTGGCATCTCAACTTCGTAGAAAAGATAGTCTAACGAATTACTACTAATCAATGGTGCTAAAACATTTTTCAACTTCAACGTGACATCTACATCTTCACAAGCATAATCTGAAAGTAATTGATGATCAACCTGCCTAATAGATAACTGACCTTTTCCTTTCGCACCACATATATCTTCATAAGTAATCGTCTTGTATTTTAAATAAACCTCAGCTAAATAATCCATGTTATGTCTTAACTCAGGTTGAAGAAGATAATGTGCAATCATCGTATCAAACAATGGTCCTGATACCTCGATGCCATACGAACGTAAAAACAAAATATCAAACTTAATATTTTGTCCAATCTTTGTGATTGATGAATTTTCAAGATATGGTTTGAAGTGAGATAAAAATTCAATCGCTTTACTTCGTTCTTCAGGTAAGTAAACAAAAAATGCCTCTCCTTCTTGAAAAGAAAACGAAATTCCGACCAAATTATCGTTTAAAGGTGATATTCCAGTCGTTTCTGTATCAAAACAGAAAAAATCGTGACTATCAAAAAGTGGTAAAATTTTAGATATATCTTCTTGATTTTCAATTAATTGATATGTATGACTAACAAATTTTAAGTCGCTGAGATTTGAATATTTATTTTCTTCCGTACTCTCGGTGGTAAAATTATCAAAGAGCGAGAGTTGAGCAGGCTGAGATTTAACAGAAGAATTACCCTCATATTTTGTGAGAAGAGATTTAAATTCTAATTCTTTAAAAATTGGAATCAACTTTTCTAATGAAGGTGATTTTAAAATTAAATTGTCAGCATGAAACTCATACGGAACATCCAAACGAATCATAGCTAAAAATTTTGACAATTTTATATTTTCAACATTCGATTCAATTTTTGTTTTCAATGCACCTTTAATTTGATCTGTTGATAAAAGCAACTGATCAATAGAACCAAATTCTTGAAGTAACTTTACAGCAGTCTTCTCCCCCACTCCCGGACAACCAGGAATATTATCTGAAGCATCACCCATCAATCCCAACAAATCAATAATCTGATTAGTAGATGAAACTGACCATTTTTCTTTTACCTCCTCAATACCCATTGTATCATACCCTGCACCATGACGAGGACGATACATAAAAATATTTTCAGTGACCAATTGTGCATAATCCTTATCAGGAGTTACCATATAAACAGTGAAACCCTCGTCTGCAGCCAAATGAGAAACCGTACCAATCACATCATCAGCTTCAAAATCTGGTACCTCAATAATTGGAATATTATAAGCATCCAACAACTGTTTGATAATAGGAATTGAGAATTTAATATCCTCAGGAGTAGCTTGTCTTTGTGCCTTATAAGGTTCATACATACGATGTCTGAAAGTAGGACCAGAAGGGTCAAAGCAAACAGCAAAATGAGTTGGTTTACAAGACTTTAAGACATCCTCCAACGTATTAACAAAACCTAAAACAGCAGATGTATTGAAGCCTTTGGAGTTAATACGAGGACTTTTAATCAAAGCATAATAAGCACGATAAATGATAGCATAAGCATCAAGTAAAAAAAGCTTTTTTTCCATATTAAAAACTTAAAGTGGATCTCATTAGTTCATTTATTAAAAATCCACAATTTATTCAAATTCATAATGGTGAATTGACATAATCCACCTTACTAATGACAAAGATAAAAAAGTAATTAGAAAGAAAGATGTTGTAAAGAGCAAAACCATTAAAATAAATGAAAAAATATTACTAATTTTGCAAAAAATTTAATCGACGATGATAAGTATCGAACAAATAAAAGAACCCATACAAAAGGAATACGAAGAATTTAAAATTAAATTCAAAGAAGCATTCCAAAGCAACAATGAGCTTATCAACGTTGTCAATAAATACATCCTACAAAAAACAGGAAAACAGATTAGACCATTGCTCACATTATTAGCAGCTAAAAGTTTAGGTGTTATTAATGAAGATACTTATCGATGTGCAATAGCAATGGAGATGCTTCATACAGCCAGTTTGATACATGATGATGTAGTAGACGAAAGTAATGAGAGAAGAGGACAAGAATCTGTCAATTCAAAATGGAACAATAAAATTTCCATCTTGATTGGAGACTATCTCCTATCTCAATCACTCTCTATAGCCAATCAAACTAAAAATCTGAAAATACTTGATAAGATAACCAGTCTAGGTAAGCAACTATCTGAAGGTGAACTAATTCAGATGGATAATGTAAAAAATATCAACTGCAAAGAAGATAAATATTTTGAGGTAATCAAAAAGAAAACAGCCTCATTGTTTGAAACTTGCACATATACAGGAGCTGTATCTGTAGGAGCTAGTAGTGAAGAGATTGAAAAACTAAGAAAATTTGGTGAGATATATGGAATCTGTTTTCAGATCAAAGATGATATTTTCGATTATATATCATCCGAAAAGAAAATAGGTAAGCCAGTTGGTAACGACATACGAGAAGGTAAAATTACATTACCTTTAATCTATGCACTCAATCAAAGTGAAGAGAAAAACACCTACTTAGAGATTATCAAAAACAAAAACTTCACAAAAGAGAACATTGAGAAAATAATCAATTTTGCCATTCAAAACAAAGGTATTGAATATGCAAAACAAAAGATGAGAGAATACCAAGAGAAGGCAAATTTATTATTGGAAACAATAGAAAATCAAGAGATTAAACATTCACTGCAATTAGTTTTGCAACATACAATAGAAAGAGAAGCATAAAAAAAAGGTTGTCAATCGACAACCTTTTTTAGTATCTCATCTAATATTAAAAATAAGAAATTTCACGACCAGATAAAGAAGAAAGTAGATGGTTGATCAGACGACTGGTACCAATTCTAAATAAAGAAGGATTCATCCATTCCTGACCTAAAATAGTAGCAACAATCGAATAATAAGAGACTGCAGTTGCAGTATCCGAAACACCTCCAGCAACCTTCAAACCAACCTTTTGGTTGTTGATTTCATTGAATTCTTTGATTGCATTGGCCATCACATAAACAGCTTCATAAGTAGCACCAACTGAGGTTTTTCCAGTTGATGTTTTGATAAAATCAGCACCTGCAGCCATAGCAATGATACAAGCCTTTTTAATAAGAACAGGATCATTTAACAGACCCGTCTCTAAAATAACCTTCAATTTTGCATTCTGACAAGCTGATTTTATTTCAGTAAGTTCATCATACACCTGTTGATAGTTTTGAGAACAGAAGTGAGATAAAGGCATAACAACGTCAATTTCTGTAGCACCTTCCATAATAGACATACCAACTTCAGCAATCTTTACCTCAATAAACGTATCGGAATGAGGAAAACCAACAACAGTAGCAATCTCAAGATCCTCCTGTAGTGTATCCTTTACCGTACTAATAAACGAAGGATAAATGCATATAGCAGCTGGATGAGGGAGAATCTCAAACTTTTCATCAAAACCATTTACTAAATCCACCAACTTGGAAATAGAAGAAAAAGTATCATTTGAATTAAGAGAAGTCAAATCTATGCAACTCAAGATATTACTATAAACAGCATTTACATTATAGGTCTTAAAATTATCAGCAATGATGCGTTCAACCTGAGCTGTAACATTCTCTTTTTCTAAATTAGAAAAATCATACTTTGAAAATAATTCTTCGAAACGATCCATAAATATATAATAATCAATTATTTAAAGTAGGTTCTTTATCAACCTACAATTCATACTATACTAATTTAATTAGATGAATCTATAGAATTCACCTTAAGTTTTTCATTATTAATATGACGAGTGGCATCACGTTCAGTTTTCTTTTTCAAATTAGCAGCAATAGCTTCTTCGAGGTTGACACCAGTCTGATTGGCAAGACAAACAAGCACCCAAAGAACATCGGCCATTTCATCTTGCAACGAATATTGAAGATCGGATGCTTTGGAAGATTGATCTCCGTATTTGCGAGCCATTACACGAGCCAACTCCCCTACTTCCTCCATCAATACAGCAGTGTTGGTTAATTCGCTGAAATAACGAACACCATAGGTTTTAATCCATTGATCGACGGTGGACTGTAATTCATCTAAAGTCATACCTTATCTATTTATATAACCTTTTCTATTATAAAATTTTTTCATCTCTTTCACTTATCAACCTTTTCTATCTTATAAATTTTAAATTAATAAATAATATAAAGATAAATAAGTAATATAATAGGTTGTTAGTAACGTTTAAAGAAAAAATAAAAAAGATTTTTTTATATCAATTTTAAAAATTCATCCACATTATTAAAGCGAAAATGTTAGTAAATTATCATTGAAAATCTGTTATTTAAAAGGTTTACTAACACTCTTAACAACTGGGCAAAGATACAAATTATTAAAAGAAATTAGTGGTTGAAATGTGTAAATAAGTGGTTAAAACTTTTAGCAAAAATAAAGCTAAAAAATTTGGAGTTTAATGGTTGATGATTGTATATATCTTTTTTTCAAATAATAAACTTTATTTTTTATTTTTTACTTTCCTCAATTTTACAAGTTATTAACAGGTTTTTCAATAGGTTTGTAAACAAAAAAGGGCACCGAAGAAGGTGCCCTTAACTATTTTGTAGTACGAATTATTTAGTTAGGAATTGTTTAAGAATTAAAGAAATGTCTTCGCTGAAATAGTAAAATTCACCTTCAACACATTTCTCATAGCTTGCGCTTGATGTAGAAATTCTCTTATGTTTGAAGTTTAAGAAATCTTTATTGTTATTGTCTGAGATAGTACCAGAGATCTTGATGTGTTGACCACCAGCTCCGTATCCTACCCAAGCACGAAGAGCACGGCTACCCATGTTTAATTCTTCGATTACGATTTGAATCTTCAAAGAGTTATCCTCAAATTTTTGATCTTTATCAGCAAGAACAACGTTCTTTTTGATTCTTTTTTGAATTCTCTCTTGCAAGATAGTAGGGATCTTTTTAAGAGCTATTTGTAAATCTACATAACGATTATCGCTCTTTTCTGGCCATTCAATTTTAGACTCGTCGATAGGAAGAAGGTAAATCGTGTTATAATCATTCAGTTTAAAAATTTCTTTTATAATAACTGAATCAATTCCGTTCCAATCTTCAAATTCACCAACAGCAACTTTATCTTTTGCAGATGAAGTAAATACAACAGCTAATAATATAGCTACAACTGAAAATAATTTTCTCATTTCTATATACAATTAAATTATGTATGGTTCTATGTTTAGTTTATTTTAATTGTGTTATTACTCAATAGCAGAACCATATAACTGTTGAATAATATAGCAAATCTAATAAAATAGTTTAAAAAAAAAATAATTTCAGTTGTAAAAATATTATGTCAATTACTATTTGACTATTACATAATATCTTAACACTTTTTTCTAAAATTCACCATGATTTTCCTTATTATAGTTGATTACCAGATAACTATTCTCTCTTCTGGTTTCACATACATAGAGTCATTTTCAGAAATACCAAAGGCGGTGTAGAAGAAATCTAACATAGGTACTTGAACATTCACGCGGTATTTTCCGTTTGCGTGTGGGTCTGTGATGACTTGTTTACGAAGGAATTCGTCGCGATAGTTACCAGCCCAGATGCGTGAATATGCATATAAGAAACGTTGATCGTAGGTCTGTCCGTCGATCAATTTTTCAGGTTCTCCTGCTTTCAATGTATTCAAGAAAGCCTGATGTGCTATGTTAAGTCCTCCTAAATCGGCAATATTTTCACCCAAAGTAAGTTCACCATTACAATAGAGTGAATCGATGACATTCACTTTAGAGAAGCGTATTTTTATTTTTTCGGCAACTTGATTGAAACGTTCTGCATCAGAGCTTGTCCACCAGTCGTGCAAGTTACCTTCCTTATCAAACTGTCTTCCTTGATCGTCAAAGCCGTGAGTCATCTCGTGGCCGATAACAACACCAATTGCGCCATAGTTAACAGCATCGTCACCTTCGGCATAGAAGAACGGTTCTTGTAGTATACCTGCAGGGAAAACGATCTCATTGCTTAGCGGATTGTAATAGGCATTGACTGTTTGAGGAGTCATATACCATTTATTCTTATCTACAGGTTTTCCCACTTCACTCATCTCTTTCATACTGTGGAAATAGGTGAGGTTGATGTAGTTTTCCACTAAGCTGAGTGATTTATCCACTGTAGCGTTAGAATAGTCTTCCCAAACATCTGGGTAACCCACTTTAACAGTGATGGCAGCCAATTTATCTTTTGCTTGCAGTTTGGTGCTATCAGACATCCAACTAAGGTTATCGATACGTTGTCCGAATGCAATGCGAAGTTCTTCAATAAGGTCAATCATCCTGGTTTTAGCATTTTCAGAGAAGTGTTTCTCCACAAAAAGTTGTCCCAGTGGTTGTCCCAAGCGACTTTGTACCATGTCGAGGGAACGTTTCCAAAGAGGTTTTAGTTCGGTGACGCCTCCCAATTGTTTGCTATAGAATTCAAACTTAGTCAACATATAGTCTTGAGAAAGGTAGCTAGCCAAGTGGTTGATGGTGCAGAATGTCAGATAATCGTTCAGCACATTAATGTCTGTTTGTTTCATTAGAGGGAAGATACCCTTAAAGAAACGCGGTTGACCGATTGTGATTTCTGTTGGTTTGACGGGGAAAGAGGAGAAGTAAGCATCCCAATTGAAATCAGGGATGAATGTCTTCAGCTCATCGTAGCTCATTTTGTTGTAAGTCTTCTGAGGATCACGGTTTTCTACCTTTGTGTTCATCAAAGAGGCTAATTCCTTTTCGAAATTATAGATAGCTTCAGCTCTTTGTTTGCAATTTTCGCCACCCAATAGTTGTAAGTATTTCGCGATCATATTTTTATATCTTTCGATGATCTCTTTTCCTTTGGTAGATTCATCGAAGTAGTAGTCGCGGTTAGGAAGTCCGATACCTTCTTGCCATAGTTCGGCAATGTTCATGGAACTATTTTTAGCATCTGGCGTACAAGCAGATGCAAAGAATGGGTTGCCAAGGTGAAGATGTTGGTATGCGATATACTGAGCAAAAGCAGAGTCTTGTAGGTTGTATGATTGTTTTTTAATATCATCCAAAATAGATTGAATAGGAGAGATTCCCTCTTGGTCTCGTTTGGCAGTGTCCATGGCAAGAGCGTAGAAGTCGCCTATTTTTTGTTTGTTAGACCCTATTGGAGCGTTAGAATTTTGGGCAGTTTCGACAATTTCTTTTAGGCGTTCAAGATTTTCGTCATTGAGTACGTCAAAGGTGTTGAGTCGACTTTTTTCGCCTGGAATAGGGTGAGCGTTCATCCAGCCCCCATTTGTATATTGGTAAAAATCGTTTCCTAAAGTTACTGTTGTATCAAAATCACTACTGAGGAAATGAGCTTGTTTATTTCCATCACCATTGTTTTTATCATTGGTACAAGCAAATAAGATGGAGGATGACAATCCCATAAGAATCATATTTTTTAGTTTCATAAAGTAGTTATTTTATTGTGTTTGGAATGTTAAAAGGAATTGCCCCGCCTCTGTTTGCGAATACAGTGGAGAGTCCGTTTTCGGTTGAAGCTCTCAGCGATCCGTTAGCTTTATTATAACACATAGAGGAGGTGACTGTGACAGTATTTTTAGAAGGAGTCACTAATCCGAAATTAGCGTATTTTTGATCAGCCATGTAATCGTTGCGATAAATAAGTTGATCGTTGACATAGAAGAATAGTTCGTTGTTAGAACGTTCTATGGCCAGTTTTGTTTCAGTTTGATTATCTAATTGGCATACATTTTTCTTAAGGATCACCTCGGCGATAGGTTGCATGCACTGCATGTGACCTACGTAAGCTCTCAATTCATTGTAGCTATTGTTTTTGGATATGTAGAAATAGTTGCCTACGCCTGTTGTGTCGGAGATGGGATAACCTGCGATAATACCTACGCAATCACCATTTCCTGCCAATTTTGTTTTTAATTTAACCTCATAATAGAAATCACTGGTTAAATTTTTTCTTGTGTGGAAATAGACGATATTATTGTAATCTTTGTTTGTTGTGATGCTATAAGCATTATTACTGATGTCATAGACGTTACCATCTGCATCTGTGAAATGTTTATTTTCGGAGAAATCGTATGATTCAACAAGTTTTCCTTTATCACCCGAGAAGGTATCACCATACTTGAAAAAATCAGGTTCAGGAGTTCTTGCATTAAACAGTTCGTCGAGGTAATATTTTTTACGCATACCGGAAAAGTTGACTTGCCAGCTACGTTCACGAACGATGTCACCTCCACACATAATGGATTTCCATTCTGTGTTGCTTAAGGTTTGATTGTCGTGACTACGGTTGAGCAGTCCGTGTCCTAATTCATGAAATACGACGTCCTGACGAAGGTCTTCGCAGTTGTTATATTTAGTTACATCTTTCCAATATGTACGATCTATCTGAACGAGCAAAGGGTCGGTATAGGTGCATAATCCAATAGTGGGACTTTCCAAATCTGCAAATTTCAGAATAAGTCCATCCTCTTCGACGTTGAAGTTGAAACCTCTTTGTTTAGCTTCTTGGAGAAAGAGTTGCAGATAGGGATCAAGTGTAGGATCCACTTGATATACATCTCCCTTTTTGCAGGAAAAGAGCAGAAGGGAGATGAGTCCCAATATAAGAATGCGGGTGTTTTTCATAACATTAGATTAGTGTTTATGATAACTTCTTTGCGCCTCCTCATATTTAGGTTCGCAGGTGAGTGTGATACCTAGTTTTTTAAATGTTTGCTCATCGATGGAAGATACCAAAACGGTAGTATGAGCAGTGGAACCTTTTAGTTTAGGCAATTGCTGCATAGCACGTTCAGCCAATTCATTATGAGCGGCAGATGAGGAGAGGGCAATCAATATCTCGTCTGTATGAAGTCGAGGGTTATTGCTACCCAGATATTCTGTTTTCAGGGTTTGAATCGGTTCAATAGCGAGGCGAGAAACCAAGTTGAAGGACTGGTCAATTTTACCTAAAGCTTTCAATGCGTTTAGGAGGGCAGCGGCCAGTGGTCCGAGCAAGTCGCTTGTCTTGCCGGTAACAATCGTTCCGTCTGGTAGTTCGATGGCAGCGGCAGGACGACCATTTGTTGTTTCCTCCTTTTTACGAGCAGCTTCCACCACTTTATAGTCGGTCACTTTCACATGTGCTTGATACATGAGTGACTCCAGTTTCTCTTTATTGTCGGAGCTTTCTCCATAGCGTTTTTTATCGCACAGGCACTTGAAGTAACGGCGGATGATCTCGTGTTTAGAAGCCTCTTTGCAGACCTCATCATCAATAATGCAGTTACCAGCCATATTGACACCCATATCGGTCGGACTTTTATACGGACTCTCTCCGTAGATAAGTTCAAAGGTGGCGCTTAAGACGGAGAATGCCTCCACGTCACGGTTATAGTTGACTGTGGTTTCGCCGTATGCTTCCAAGTGGAAGGAGTCGATGATGTTTACATCGTTTAGATCGGCGGTGGCTGCCTCGTATGCAAGGTTAATAGGGTGTTTCAATGGAATATTCCAGATAGGGAATGTTTCGAATTTAGCATATCCTGCATTGATGCCACGTTTATGTTCGTGGTATAGTTGAGAAAGGCAAACTGCTAATTTACCGCTACCAGGACCTGGAGCTGTGACAACAATGAGAGGACGTTGTGTTTTGATGTATTCGTTTTTTCCGTAACCTTTATCAGAAACGATTAACTCTACGTTATTGGGATATCCATCAATACGATAGTGATGGTATACGGCAATACCTAGTTCTTTTAATCTTTTTTCGAATAGTACGGCAGATGGTTGTTTGTTGAACATGGTTAAGCAGACGCTTCCCACATAAAGCCCCACTCCATTAAATGCGTCGATTAATCGCAACACATCTTCATCATAGGAGATACCATAGTCGGCACGGATCTTATTAGATTCGATATCTTCAGCATTGATAGCAATGATGATCTCGATTTTCTCCTTGAGCTTAAGAAGCATTTGGAGTTTAGAATCGGGGTGAAAACCAGGTAGTACACGGGATGCATGGTAGTCGTCGAAAAGTTTTCCTCCTATTTCGAGGTAGAGTTTATTGCCAAACTTTTTAATTCTTTCAGCAATATGAGACGATTGCATGCTTAAGTACTTATCGTTGTCGAATCCAATTTTTCCATCCATAGTTTATCGAATTTAATAGTGCAAAGTTATAAAAAAACAGATATCAGATTTGTATGTCTAATGGTTTTCTTTCAGCAAAATAAAAATTTATCAAATAGTTATCTAAAATTTTGTTAACTTTGCACGCTTAATACATAGTAACAATTTTAGAGAGATTATAATTTTTAAAATACAATATGTTCAAAATCGGTCTCGACATTGGTTCTACAACTGCAAAGATTGTAGTACTCGACGAAACAAAAAAGGTAATATATTCTTCATACAAGAGGCACATGGCGAATGTTAAGGGTGCCATCACTGGTTTCTTGGAAGAATTAAATTCTACGCTAAAAAATGAGAAATTCACTCTTTCTATAACAGGTTCTGTTGGATTAGGTGTTTCCGAAAGATATAACATACCATTTGTACAAGAGGTGATTGCGGCTACGGAATTCACCAAACAGGTTCATCCTGAAATTTCTACGATTATTGATATTGGAGGTGAGGATGCAAAGATTGTATACCTCAAAAACGGACAGGTGTCAGACCTTCGTATGAATGGAAACTGCGCCGGAGGTACTGGAGCTTTTATTGACCAGATGGCTCTCTGTTTAGGTGTTGAGGTGACAGATATGGATGGGTTGGCAAAGAACGCTCAACATATCTACCCAATAGCATCTCGTTGTGGTGTTTTTTCTAAAACAGATATTCAAAACTTAGTAGCAAGAAATGCTACGAAAGAAGATATAGCAGCTTCTATCTTCCGTGCGGTGGCTGTGCAGACTGCCAGTGCCTTGTCTCACGGATGTGAAGTACGTCCTAAGGTACTTTTCTGTGGAGGACCACTCACATTTATCGGTTCTCTTCGTAAGGCGATTGCTGATTACTTTGGATTGGATATTGAAAAGGATTGTGTGGTGTTGGAGAATGCGAACATTATTCCAGCATGGGGAACAGCTCTTTTCAAAAACGATATGGAGCCGGTTGATGTGAAGGAGTTGACAGAGATCTTGAATCGTGAGCCTCAGCCAAAGGTAACCAACAATCCAAATAAGAACAAGACCAACGTGACACTTCCTCCTATCTTTAAAGATGAAGAGGAGTTTATGGGATGGAAGGCTGAAAAGGAGAAAACACATATTCCTGTTGTTAATCTGAATGAATGCAAGGGTAAGACCTACCTAGGTATCGATTCTGGTTCCACGACCACGAAGATTGTCTTAATTAACGAAACAGGTGATATCCTTTATAAATATTATACTCATAATGGAGGTAATCCAATCGGGGCTGTTCGTCGTGGATTGGAGAAGTTGAAGATTCGTTGTGAAGAGGAGAAGTTAGATCTTGAAATCACAGCAGGATGTTCTACGGGATATGGAGAGGATTTGATAAAAGCTGCCTATTCGCTTGATTATGGTATGATTGAAACCATGGCGCATTATGTGGCGGCTAAGAATATGTGTCCGGATGTCTCTTTCGTTCTCGATATTGGTGGACAGGATATGAAGGCCATGTTCGTTGAGAATGGGGCATTGACTCGTATGGAGTTGAATGAGGCATGTTCTTCAGGATGTGGATCATTCATAGAGACGTTTGCACAGACATTAGGATGTGAAATCACAGACTTTGTATATCAAGCATGTCAGAGTCAGAATCCATGCGATTTGGGAACGCGTTGTACGGTCTTCATGAATTCAAAAGTGAAACAAGTACTTCGTGAAGGTGCAGAGGTAAGTGATATTGCTGCAGGATTGGCCTATTCGGTAGTTAAAAACTGTCTGTTCAAGGTTTTAAAGATAAAGAATTACGAAGAGTTGGGTCCTAACATTGTTTTACAAGGTGGAACCATGAAAAACGACTCTATTGTAAAGGCGTTTGAGAACCTGACGGGTAGAACAGTATATTGCAATAACGTACCTGAATTGATGGGTGCGTATGGTTGTGCTCTTTATGCAAAGAAGATGCATGATCAAAATAAAAAGCCTGTTGCACTTGATAAATATTTGCATGCAGCAGAGTATGAATCTAAGATTCTCTCATGCAAGGGATGTGACAATAATTGCCAAATCACCAAGTATTTGTTCAAGAATGGCGGTGTTTATTATTCAGGTAATAAGTGTGAGAAGATTTTCAATAACGGAAAGAGTGATGTGAAACCAGGAATAGATATGAGTGCACGTAAGTACTACGAGCTATTCCATCGGGCGGAAGAAACGTCTAAGCTGATTTCACCATTGTTTAAGTTAGGTATTCCTCGTGCATTGAACATGTATGAAGAGTTCCCATTCTGGCACACATTCTTTACGGAGTGTAACATTCAGGTGGTATTGTCATCTACATCCACCTATAGAAATTATGAGAAGGGTGTTCACTCTGTGATGTCTGATAATATATGTTTCCCTGCTAAGTTGGTTCATAGTCACATTTATGAATTGCAGGAGAGTGGGGTAGACCGTATCTTCTTCCCTCGTGTGGTATACGAGAGAGTGGAGGATAATGCAGCTCATAATAGCTTTAACTGTCCGATTATCATTGGATATCCGGAAGTTGTCAATAGTGCTATTGATTCAGAAATTCCAATTGATTCACCAGTTATATCCTTTAAGGATGAGAAGTTGTTGTTGAAGCAGCTGATTCGTTATATGAAGACGTTTGGTATCTCTGAGAAGGTTATCAAAGAGGCACATAAGAAGGCTGTTAAGACATACAGTGAGTTTGGTTTGAATCTACGTAAGATTAACGAAGAGGCGTTTGAGAAATCTCAAAAGGAGAATCATTTAGCAATTGTACTTGCAGGTCGTCCATACCATACAGATCCGCTTATTCAGCATAAGATATCAGAGATGATTTCTCAGATGGGAGTGGATGTGATTACGGAGGAGATTTCACGTAAGAACAATTGTGATGAGAAAGAGGCGTTCATCATCAAACAATGGTCATTTGTCAATCGTATCTTGAATTCTGCTCAATGGGCGGCACGTCAAGGTAAGAATGTACATTATGTGGAGACAACATCCTTTGGATGTGGACCAGATGCCTTCTTTACAGATGAGGTTCGTAGTTTGTTGAATCGTTATGGCAAGCCACTGACATTGTTGAAGATTGATGATATCAACAATGTAGGATCCATGAAACTTCGTGTTCGTTCTTTGATAGAGAGCTTGAAGTTTGATGCGAAGGAGACCACAGAGGTGAAGCCATTTGTGAAACCGAAACGATTTGAGGTGGGAGATAATGAACGCAGGAAGATTCTTGCGCCATTCTTCACAGAATATTTGTCACCATTATTCCCTGCAGCCTTCAAGTGGGCGGGTTATGATTTGGAGTCGTTACCATTGAGTAATGCAGAGTCTAATGATGTAGGATTAAAATATTCGAACAATGAGGTTTGCTATCCAGCTACGTTGATTGTTGGAGATTTGATAAAGGCGTTACAGTCGGGCAAATATGACTTGGACAAGGTGGCAGTAGCAGTTACGCAGTTAGGTCAGTGTCGTGCAGCCAACTATCCTCCATTGATTCGAAAGGCGATTGTAGATGCTGGATTTGAGCAGGTTCCTGTGATTGGTATCGGAGGAACGGATAACATTGAAGATCAGCCAGGATTCAAGTTGAATCTGATCAAGGCGGCTCCGTTGGTTATCTATGCCACTATGTATGGTGACTGGTTGTCTATTTTCTATCATGCGATAGCTGTTCGTGAGAAAAATAAGGGAGAGGCTCGTAAGCTAAGAGATCTCTATTTGGAGAAAGCGAAACCATTGGTAGAGAAGAATGATACGAAGGGATTGTTGAAGCTAACGGGTGAGGCAGCACGTGCATTCAATCAGGTACCTATCTACGAAGATCGTGTCTATCCGAAAGCAGGAATCACAGGTGAGATCTTCTTGAAGTTTAATCCGTATGCACATCGTTATGTACCAGATTGGTTGATGGAGCATGGGGTAGAGGTGATACCATCTACGGTTCATAATTTCTTCTTCCGTGCCTTTGTCAATTATAAGTTCAACAGAGAGAACTTTGTGAAGCGATTTAAAGTGCCGCCATTGGTGATAGACATGGCTTATAATTTGATTCGTAAGGTCATGAAGAAGTTAGAGAGTGAGGCGTCGCAATTTAAGTTCTATAAGCCAGAGCAAGACATTAAGACCATCAGTGAGTATGCGAAGGATGTGATCAGTCTTTCGGCTCAGTTTGGAGAAGGATGGTTGTTGCCAGCAGAGGTGATAGCCTTTATAAAGGACGGATGTAATAATGTGGTAAGTATGCAGCCATTTGGATGTATAGCCAATCACATTGTGGCTCGTGGTATAGAGAAGAAGTTGAAACAGAAGTATCCTCAATTGAATATGCTTTCGTTGGATTTCGACGGAGGTGTCAGTGAGGCGAATATAGCGAATCGTCTGTTGTTGTTCACAAGTAATATGAAATAACAGAGGATATTTGAGAAAATGGGAACGGGCGGCATTATTGTCGCCCGTTTTTGTTGATGGAGTTACTTGAGAAAATTTCCTGAAATAAGCAAGCACCCAATACCCAATAAGAAAGGCTGGATTCTGCTAAAGAATTCAGCCTTTTCACTGTTTAGCAATGTGCTAATTATTCATTCTATTATTCTTCGTCAGGAATCTCTATTACATCTAATGAATCGAAGAAATATGGATCTGTCATGTTCAATGCATATTCCAAGTCAACCATTACATTATGTCCGCAATTCTCGAATGTAACACTAGCAGGCATTTTAAGTCCTTCCACTTCGTTACGATCTCTATCCCATAATACGGTTAGTGCATAGTTCAAAATATTTTGGAACTTTACGTTTTCTAATGAAATCATTTTAACACCATCCGTATAAGCAGTGTGGATATATAGAGCAGAATTGTCTTCACCCTCTTTATCTGCAGCGCAGCTGATGGTACAGTTCTTCATGTAGCTACCACCTTGATTTTGTGTGTTACTTTCAAAAATAATACCTCTCCAATAGCCAGCTTCGTTTTTATATCCAGTTAGTGTCACTGGTTTATCCTCTGTACCTTTGATTTGAATCAATCCAGAAGGAATCCATATTCCTTTGCCATTGCCAAACTTCATGGTTACGTTCTCGTTGACTATCATACGACCTTCGTCTTCTATAGTGAAATCTTCGTTGAAGAGGTAGTCATAACCTAAATCATTGAAGGTGATTGTTTCTCCAATGCTGTTAGCATAGAAATCAAATGTTATGCAGTTGATCTTGTTGTTGGAGTAGACGTTGTTGTCGGAAATGTTTTTCAAAAATTTGAAACTTTGTAATAACAATGGAGACTTTTCAACATTCATAATGGTATTGTTTTCAAATGCAGTTAACGCATTGTCAGCAAATACATTGAACACACCATTTCCTAATGATCCATCAATGAGACAGTTTTTCACTGATACAGATCCTTCGCTTTCGATACGAAGAACACCTTGCTCTTTTTCACTACCTCCATGCATTAATGAAACGTATGACATCTTGTTTTCTGGTCTGTCTGTGAAGTATCCAATATATCCCCACGAGCCATTTGGACTATTGAGCGTTGGTCCATGGAAAATGATTCCCTTTTCCTTCGTACCTTCCATGCTGATGGCTCCATTGTCACTACATTGCAAGTAACCTCCTTTTTGTGCGAACGCAATGGTGACACCAGCCTCGATAGTTAGTTTAGCTTGATTTTCCACGGTCACTTGATCGTCAATGATATAATCTACGTCAAGTCCTAAATCTTTTAATACGGAGTCCTTTGTAATGTAACCATTAAGATGAATGGCTCCTGTGTTTTCCACGATGTTTTGCACTTCTTCGTCTTCTGTACATGCAGCCAAGCTGCATCCTAATACTATGGCACCGAAATATGCCAAATACTTCCAATTCTTTTTCATACGCGTGTTATTTAAGGTTAATTTATGGCAATAATAAAATCGGGTTGCAGCAAATGTGAAGACATTCGTTGCAACCCGATTGCATTTCATGACATATAAAGGAGAATTTTACCCTCCCTGTATATATTTAAGTAATTGTATTTCAAATATTTAGTAATCATTATTTTTAGTCTATGTTTATGTCCTAGTTATACGTTACACAAATATATATAATATCTCTTTATATATTTCACAATTTTTTTAAAATAAATTTTTCAAATCTCACGGATTTAGGATAACAATAAGGTATAAAACGAAAAAAGGCGTATCAAATGTGATTTTGATACGCCTTCAAGATGATTCAGTCGCTGATCATCATTTTTTCTTATTATCTTTTTCTTTCACTTCTTCTGCCGTTGTTTCTGTAACGGTTGGCTCTTCTTTTTTCTTTGCCAAATACTCTGGCAGACTCATTCCTGCTTGGTCGAATAATTCTGATAATGGAGGAACGCTCTTCATTAGTCCTGACAAAAAGTTGGCTGTGCTTGTCTTGCCATCACCATTTCCGCCACCATTATCCCAAACAGTAACCTTATCGATTTGGATTCCCTTGATGGCGTCAACTTGTGTCTTAACCAATTCAGGAAGTTTCTCAAGCAACAACAATGTGTAGGCTTTTGTGGCATCTCCACCAGCTGCTTGAATCATTCGGTCGTAACCATCAGCCTGCTTTGTAAGGATTTCGAACAAACCTTTTGCTTCTGCTTCCATCTTCGCATATATTGCATCAGCCTCTCCTTTTGCATTTACTCTCTTCTGCTCTGCCTCAGCCTCTGCTGCGATGACCAAACGTTTCTTTTCAATCTCTTGTGCGACGATGACGTTGGCGGTCTGTGTTGAACGCTCACGATCGGCACGTGCCTCCTCTGCTTTCTGCTCAGCTGCATAAGCCTCCTCCAACGCTTTTGCTTGTGCTACTTTCTCTGCTGCGGTTGCTTTACGTTGTGCTTCTGCCTCTGCTTCACGACGCTCTGCATCGGATTGCGCAATGTTCACCTTAGCCTCATTTTCACCTCTCACTGCAGCTGCATTTGCCTCTGCCGTACGAATACGTGTCTCACGAACTGCATCTGCCTTACCAATCTCTCCGATCTTCTCTTGCTCTGCCACACGAACCTTAGCTTCATTGATGGCCTTAGCTGCAGCCTCTTGACCTAATGCCTCGATATATCCACTCTCATCCTTGATATCGGTTACGTTTACGTTGATCAACTTCAAACCGATTTTCTTCAACTCCACTTCCACATTGGCGGTGATAGCTTCAAGGAACTTATCACGGTCGGAGTTCAACTCCTCAATACTCATTGTGGCGATCACAAGACGCAACTGTCCGAAAAGGATATCTCTTGCGAGTTCCTGGATCTGTTGTGCGCTCTGTCCGAGCAAACGCTCTGCTGCTGCAAGCATTGTTTCTGGCTCTGTACTGATACCCACTGTAAATCGACATGGCACGTCCACACGAATATTCTGTCGAGAAAGTGCATTTGTCAAATTGGCATCAATACCAATTGGAGTCAATGACAGATAAGCGTAGTCTTGGATGATTGGCCATACGAATGTACCACCACCATGTACACATTTTGCACTCTTGTTTCCTCCAGATGTTCCATATACTACCAAGATCTTATCCGATGGACACCGGCGATAACGATTAATCAAAGCGGCTACTAAACCGATTAGAACCGCAACTCCAATGAAAATTAAAAATGTAGGTTGCATAAATTAATTTTTTATTATATGAATTTTATTAAACTTTTTCTACTCGAAGAATTTTGTTATTCAATATTTCCACTACTGTTACTTTTGATCCACTTGGAATCATCTCTCCATCTGTCACAGCATCTATTTCTTGAATGGAACCGTTGAAACTGATTTGTACCTTTCCAGATCCACTCCTGTTGGCAGGGATCCTTAAATAGACGTCGCATGTTTTTCCTATTGCAGTGTTGATATCATAAGCTCCGTTAGATTCAAGTTTCATCATCTTTTTGAAGACATATATGAATATGGCAACAAATGCCAATCCGCATAAAATAGCGATTAGTGCAAGGATGAAGCCATTGGATATTTTATCATAAAAACAAACGCCAGCCCAACTAAAACCTAACATGAAGTTGATGGCGTTTCGCATTGATAACAAATCGGAAAAACCACTTGAATCCATACCATCCCCACCATTCATGTCTATGTCCACATCAAAATCTCCGATACCAATAAACGACACAATGGTCTGTATTACGAATATTACGGATGAAATTAATGCAATTGCCCAATAAATTTTAATTCCAGGTTCCAAATTGCTGAACCAATCTATAAATGTTCCTATCATGACTGTACCCTCCTAGAATGAATTGTTTCTGTAAATGTATTCAATTATTTTTGATTCCCCAATATTTTTTCGACCAATAGCTTTTTTTTCATGCGAAATTCTTTGAATATTCGGACGATGAATTTATAGGATTCAATCTGTAAAGGGATAAAAAAAGCGAGCCACAAATGACTCGCTTTTGATTTGTATAGAAACCTGATTATAGGTTTGCGTTGTATTTCTTCCAGTCAGCAACTGCAGGAAGAACGCCCATACCGATAACTTCGTCACGCATCTTGCAAAGGTGCTCATAAGAAGCGTCAAGAGCTTTCTTCTCGTCAGCTGAAAGGTTAGCCTCAGTGTAAGAAACACCGTTCTCGTCGATAGTTGACTTCATAGCCATACATACGTTCTTGTAACCGTACATACCATCTTTTACGAAGCAACCAGCAGGCAAAGTGAACTTCTTACCACCCATAGCAGCCTCGATCATTTCGATAGCAACGTATGCAGGGCTCAAGTTAGAAGAACGACCACGAAGAGCGATGATGTTAGAACCACCTTGGATAGTCTTTTGTTTGATCTCTTCAAACTTGTCAGCAGGGATGTTATATTTAGAAAGAGGTTTACCCATTACCATAACGTCAGAAGTTACAGGAACCATCTTTTCTCCGTGTCCACCAAGAGTAGCGCAACCGCTAACTGCATATTGAGGAATACCGAAGTATTTAGCCAATTCGCTTTGAAGACGAGTAGAATCCAAACCTGCCAAAGTAGTTACTTGGTTAGGTTTCAAACCAGATTTAACCAAAACAACCAAACCAGTTACGTCAGCTGGGTTGAAGATAACTACGATGTGCTCACATTTAGGGCAATATTTCTTTACATTGTCACCGAAGTCAGCAGCGATTTGTGCATTACCTTTCAAAAGATCCTCACGAGTCATACCTTCTTTACGAGGAGCACCACCAGAAGAGATGATGAAAGAAGCACCAGTCAAAGCCTCTTCAACATTGTCAGTGAAAGTGAAGTTAACACCTTCGAAACCGCAATGACGCATTTCCTCATAAACACCCTCAAGACCTTTCAAATATGGGTCATAAAGAGTAATGTTGTTTGTTAATCCCTTAACGGCTGCCAATTGAGCCATTGTAGAACCGATAGCACCAGCGGCGCCAACGATAACTAATTTTTTGTTTGATAAGAAACTCATATTGATAAAATTTTATATAAAATTTATTCCTCTTTGGAATCGCAAATTTACAATATTCTTCTTTCATTAAAAAAAAAGAAGTGTGAAAAAAAGTTTTGAATTGAAATAAAAAAAGTGGCACCACAGTGGGTGCCACTAACAGTTAGTTTTTTCGTCCTCAAGGGTTACTTTTTAATTAACTTTTTAACTGTAATAAATTTAGAACCATAAATTTTAACTTGATAGATTCCTTTTTGTAAGTTGTGAGTGATATAATTGTCATTATTCAAGTTTTCAATTCGTTCTACCTCTTTACCCAACATATCGTAGATAACAATTCTCTCTACTTGAAAAGGTGCATCGATAGTGAAGCTCTCTTCTATTGGGTTAGGGAATATGTTGACTGCAATTTCGTTATTAATGTCTTCCACTGAATGGCACGTATCGCAGAGCAATTCTGGAAGGATTAACTCGCCTCCTTGCGAATCACATTTTTGGAATTTCTCTTTGTATGGTTCTGCTAATTTGCTTTTGATATATTCTCCGGATTCTGATACGTCGTTCCAATTACCTGAAGATACTGCATTAGGTTTCAGTGCAGCGGATGTCTCGTTTTTGTCGCAGAAACTCCAGTTGGCCCAACTGATGTTATTGTCATCCATCCATTTCATCCATTTGTCACATTCATTTAAATATACACCTCCACTACCATCTGCTTTGGAAGTACCAAACTCTGTAACAAAAAGGGCTAATCCTTTTGAAAGAGCTGTGTTTGCTTTGCCTCGTAGGTAATCGGTATGTGTACCGGAATAGAAGTGAAGCGTATACATTATATTGTCATATTGCAATGGATCCTTTGCAGCTTCATCTACATCCTGACTCCATGTTGGAGTTCCACATACAATGATAGTGTATGGGTCGGCTTTTCGGATAAGTGGAATGATATTATCTGCGTATGTTTTTACAGTAGACCACTTCACATTATTTCCATTGGGCTCATTACAAATCTCATAGATGACATGTTTGTCTTCTCTGTGATTTCTTGACATATAGCTCCAGAAGTAGGTGGCATCATCAAGTGTGTTGTTTGGATTACCACTTCCTTGGTTGAGTACGTGCCAATCAATCAAACAATAGATACCATATTTCCCACAAATGGAAACAAGATTGTCGATGATTTGATGGTATTCATCGCGCGATTTCCATTGGTTGGTGGTGTAGCCACCCCATTCATGCGTGTAAACAGCAATACGGAACAAGCTAATGTTCCAATCCTCTACCAATGCTTTGATTGATGCCTCTGTGTAGGCTTGTGGATTCCATGCTATTCCATGCGTACTCATACCTCGCAACTGAGTTGGATATCCACACTCATTCACGAGTTGTCCATTTTCTACTCGTAACTTTCCATTGATTGCCACTGGGGAACCTTCAGGATACTCGGCGTAAGCCATAATCGACGATAATAACAGCATACAACATGCAACGATGCCTTTTGCTAAAAAATTTACTTTAACCATAACACCTATACTTTAAAAATACATAACCACAATTAAAAAGTTAACACTCAACTTATCCATTTTATACTATATCTTAAAATATTAAAATACATTCTCAATGCAATAATGCACTGTCGTACTTAATATTATGTGAACTGATATTTTAAATATCCGTTCTCAGGAAACACTTTACAACGGCAAATATATTTATTTTTTCTTTAGTAACAAATTTTTTCAAAAATTTATTTTTCTTTTTGTGTCAATTCACTCTCCTTTTTTGAAAAAATGCATCCGCAGTAATTCTGTCGATATAGGTTATGTTCCTTGGATAATTGAATGGATCGTTGGTATCCTCCCTTTTTCTTAAAATCAGATGGTAGGTGTTTGACTTGGTAGATGGCACTTAGTTCGTTTCCTATCTCATTTATCTTCTCTGCATTTTTCAGCGGGCTAATCGATAGGGTGGTAGTGAAGTAGTCAAATCCCATCTTTTGTGCATATTGGGCCGCACGTTCCATGCGAAGCCTATAGCATACGAAACATCTGGCTCCTCCCTCTGGCTCTTTCTCCAAACCCTTCACTTTTTCGTAAAAATCTTGCGACTGATACTCTTCGGCGATCAATTGAATGGGATGTTTGGGTTGAAGTTCGCTAATGAGTCGTGCCTGCTCCTTTACTCTTTTTTCATACTCTTCGGCAGGAGCTATGTTGGGATTGTAATAGAGGACTGTGATGTTGAAATAGTTGGATAGATACTCCAACGTATAACTACTGCATGGCGCACAGCAACTATGCAGTAATAAGGAAGGCACCTCCCCAGTCTGGTTCAGTGCCTCTATTATCTTATCTAATTCTTTTTGAAAATTTGGTTGATTCATGTTAAATCACTTCAATACCCATCTTTTCACAAAGTTGAAGACTCAATTCTTTTAGTTTGAACTTCTGAATCTTACCAGATCCTGTCATTGGGAATTCATCGATAAAGAAGACATACTTCGGAATCTTGTAACGTGCGATCTTTCCTTTGCAGAATTCACGTACGTCTTCACTTTCCATCTTGACACCTTCGTGGAGAATGATGAATGCTCCCACTTCCTCTCCATATTTTTTGGAAGGAACGGCTGCCACTTGCACGTCTTTGATGCCTGGCATGTGATATAGGAACTCTTCGATCTCACGCGGATAGACATTCTCACCACCACGAATAATCATATCTTTTATACGACCTGTGATTCTGTAGAATCCTTCTTCGTCTTTCACACCAAGGTCTCCAGAGTGTAAGTATCCATTCTTATCAATTACTTCAGCTGTAGCTTCTGGGTTCTTGTAATAACCTTTCATGACGTTGAATCCCTTGCAGCACATCTCACCTTGTACACCTACAGGACACTCTTCTCCTGTTTCAGGGTCGATTACCTTCACATCAACGAAAGGATAATCTTTACCTACTGTGGTGCAACGTTTCTCGAAGGAGTCTTCTATGCTTGTTTGGGTCATACCAGGAGAACTCTCCGTCAATCCGTACACACTGGTGATGGTCATGAACATTTTCTCGCTCACCTGCTTCATCAGTTCAACCGGACAAAGAGAACCGGCCATGATACCTGTTCGAAGAGAACTCATATCGAACATACTGAACATGGCATGATTCAATTCTGCGATAAACATGGTAGGAACACCATAAAGGGCAGTACAACGCTCTTTATGAATAGAGGCAAGCACCACCAATGGGTCGAATTTCTCCACCATGACTTGTGTACAGCCATGAGTAAGACAGTTCATCGTAGCAAGTACCACACCGAAGCAGTGGAAGAGTGGCACGCAGACACACAATTTGTCATCTTGCGTGAACTTCATGCGCTCACCTGTAAAGAATCCGTCGTTGGATATATTATAATGTGTAAGCATGACACCTTTAGGGAATCCTGTGGTACCGGAGGTGTACTGCATGTTTACCACATCGTGACAAGAGACATTTTTCTTAGCCTCCGTCAAATCTTTATCTTCGATATTTTGTCCAAGAAGTAGCAATTCGGCAGTGTTATACATTCCGCGATATTTTTCAGCGCCGATGTATACCACATTTTTCATGTAAGGGAATTTTTTGCTTTTGAGGTGACCACGTTCGCACTCTTTCAATTCGGGCAACATCTTGTTGGTCATCTCCACGTAGTCGCACTCCCATGTACCGTTTGTGATGCATAGGGTGTGCATGTCGGAGTTTTCGCAGAGGTACTCCAATTCATTTTGTTTGTAGTTGGTGTTAACGGTAACGAGAACGGCACCGATTTTAGCAGTTGCGTAAAGGAAGGTTAACCAATCAGGTACGTTGGTTGCCCAGATACCCACGTTACTACCTTTTTTAACACCTATGTAAATTAATCCTTTAGCAAGATTGTCTACACGTTCGTTGAATTTTTTCCAAGTAAAACGAAGGTCACGATCGGAATATACGATGTATTCCTTGTCGGGAGTTTTCTCAGCCCAATATTCAAGCCACTCCCCTAAAGTTCTTTCTGATAACTGTTGCTGTTGCATGGTGGTTGTCGATTGAGAAATTAGAATGGAGTGTATACAACGGCAAGGATTTTAGCAGCTTTATTGTTGCCTCCATGCACGTGATGGTTAACAATAGAGTCGTAGAAGATACTATCGCCTTCGTTGAGAGTATAAGTTGTTTTTCCGTAAGCGATTTCAACAACACCTTCCATAACGTATATAAATTCTTCACCTTCGTGAGCTGAGAGGGTGAATTCTTTCTCTTCAGATGGTTGTATGTCGATGATGAATGGCTCCATGTGGCGACCTGCTTTTTGTTTAGCAAGAGAATGGTATTCCATGTTTTTGCGAGCAGAAGTGCTGCTATTGGAGAAGCTAATGCTTTCTGCGCGGTCAGAAGCACGGCAAACAACAGGTCCCAATTCATCGTTATCATCCAAGAATGTACCCAATCGAACACCGAGAGCGCGAGCCACTTTGATCAGATGACCTAAAGATGGAAGATTTTGATCGTTTTCGATAGATTCAATTTGTTGGGTCGAAAGACCGCTGCGTTCAGAAATTTCCTCGATGGAAATGTTTTTTGATTCGCGGATAGCTTTTATCTTAGAACCGATAACCGAATTGCTTGACATACCTTTTAATAATTAATAATTTGTGAAAAAAAATTTCGGTGCAAAGATAGAGAAAAATAAGAAAAATTTTTATTTTTGGAAGATAAAACGTATAATGAAACGTAAAACAAAAATTAGTCATGAAATTTTTCTCAGAATTTAAAGAATTTGCCATGCGCGGAAATGTCGTTGACATGGCAGTCGGTGTTGTGATTGGTGGCGCATTCGGAAAGATTGTAACGTCATTAGTTTCGGATATTTTTATGCCTCTTATCTCTTTGGCAGTTGGTGGAGTTGATTTCACCAATTGGTTCGTACAGTTAGGTGGACGTGATGTAAAGGTTTACGACACTTTGGCTCAAGCACAAGAAGCCGGTGTAGCTGTTCTAAGTTTTGGTAACTTCTTGCAGGTAGTATTTGATTTCATCATCGTTGCACTTTGTATTTTCTTATTCATTAAAGCTATAAACGCATTAAAGAAGAAGAAAGAGGAAGAACCAGCACCTGCTCCAGCACCATCAAAAGAAGAAGTGCTTTTGACAGAGATTCGTGATTTATTGAAAAATAAATAATCATTCATATATATATAAGTATAGACCGCATCGATTCTGATACGGTCTTTCTTTTTTCAGTCTGTTTATAAATATGGAAAAACTAACAGTAATTAAGGTAGGTGGCAAAATCGTAGAAGAGGAAGCCTCATTGAACGATTTGTTGCAAAGATTTTCTAAGATTGAGGGACGCAAGGCGTTGGTTCATGGAGGAGGACGATCTGCAACGGCATTGGCGACTCGTTTGGGTATTGAAAGCAAAATGGTGGACGGACGCCGTGTGACAGACGAGGAGACGTTGAAGGTGGTAACCATGGTGTACGCCGGATTGGTGAATAAAAACATCGTTGCACGTCTTCAAGCACTCAACGTGAATGCTTTGGGATTGACGGGTGCAGATTTAAACTATATGCGCTCTGATAAACGTCCTGTCAAAACTGTCGACTATGGATTCGTAGGTGACGTTAAGGAGGTTAATTCTGATTTGTTGGCCGATTTGATTCAACGAGGCGTGGTACCTGTCTTAGCACCTCTTACACATGATAAGAAAGGAAATTTGCTCAATACGAATGCAGATACCATCGCAAGCGAGGCAGCAAAGGCATTGGCAAAGTCTTTTGAGGTTACTTTAGTCTATTGTTTTGAGAAAAAAGGAGTCTTAATGGACGCTGAGAATGAGGATAGTGTCATCAAGGAAATCAATCATTCGCAGTTTGAAGAATATGTTGCAAAGGGAATTATCAAGGAGGGAATGATTCCTAAATTGGAAAATTCATTTGCAGCGATTGATTCTGGGGTTAAACAGGTGGTTATAACAAAGGCAGATCTGTTGGGTGAATCAACAGGAACAGTTATCAAAAAATGAGATAACAGTTAACTAAAAAAACACAAATAATGCGAATGGTGCGATTTGTAAAATTTCAAGTCTTCCATTCGCATTTTTCATATCTACTTAAAAATCAAATAACAAAATGAAATTTTTTTTGAAAAAAAATGCTTTTCTATTTCTTTGAAAAATGATTATTTTTTAACTTTGCGGAAAGAAAATAAAATACATTTATATAAATGGCTGAATATAAGAGAATTAAGACGGCGTTAGTCTCTGTTTATCACAAAGATAATTTGGATACGATTATCCGTAAGTTACATGCGGAGGGTGTTCAATTCATTTCGACAGGTGGAACGCAAGCATTCATTGAGTCACTTGGCATTCCATGTCAGGCAGTAGAATCATTAACTACCTATCCTTCCATCTTAGGAGGACGTGTTAAGACGTTGCATCCTAAAATCTTCGGCGGTATTTTGGGTCGCCGAGATGTTCCACAGGATATTGCACAGATGGATCAGTATCAGATTCCTGAGATTGATTTGGTAATTGTGGATTTATATCCATTTGAGGATACAGTTGCTTCAGGTGCTGAAGAGCAAGCAATCATAGAAAAAATCGATATAGGTGGTATCTCGTTGATTCGTGCTGCTGCCAAGAATTTCAAGGATGTGGTGATTGTCGCATCGAAAGCTCAATACGAGCCATTCTTGAATCAATTGAATGAGTCTGGAGCTCAAACAACTTTGGAGACTCGTAAGTGGTTTGCAAAAGAGGCGTTCGCAGTCTCTTCTCACTACGATTCTGCTATTTTCAATTATTTTGATGGAGACTCTGCTTCTGCATTACGTTATACCGCCAACAATGCTAAGATGCTTCGCTATGGTGAGAACCCTCATCAGAAGGGAATCTTCTATGGCAATTTTGACGATATGTTTGAAAAATTGCAGGGCAAAGAGATTTCATACAACAACTTGTTGGATATCGACGCAGCAGTGAATTTGATATCCGATTTCGATGATGTCACATTTGCCATCCTCAAACACAACAATGCATGTGGTGTAGCATCACGTCCTTCAGTGTTGGACGCATGGAGGGATGCTTTGGCAGGTGACCCTGTTTCTGCTTTTGGTGGTGTATTGATTACGAATGCTGTTATCGATAAAGCTACAGCAGAGGAGATCAACAAGATCTTCTTTGAGGTGATCATCGCACCTGATTATGACACAGATGCGTTGGAGGTACTCACACAGAAGAAGAACAGAATCATTTTGGTTCAGAAAAATACTAAGTTACCAACAAAACAACTTCGTTCGGTGTTGAACGGTGTGTTGGTACAAGATAAAGATATGAAGACGGAAACGGAAGAGGATATGAAGACCGTTACAACAAAGGCTCCATCTCCATCTGAGATTTCCGATATGATATTTGCGAATAAGATTGTGAAACATTCTAAGTCTAATTCTATTGTTTTAGCGAAGAATGGTCAATTGTGTGCCAGTGGTGTAGGACAAACATCACGTGTGGATGCGTTGAAACAAGCAATTGAAAAGGCGCACTCTTTCGAGTTTGACTTGAACGGTGCTGTGATGGCGTCAGACGCATTTTTCCCATTCCCTGATTGTGTGGAGATAGCTAAAAATGCAGGTGTGACAGCTGTTGTTCAGCCTGGTGGGTCAATTAAAGATCAGGAATCCGTTGATTATTGCAACCAAAATGGTGTGGCAATGGTAATGACTGGATTCAGACATTTTAAACATTAATTAGAAAATTAAATAAGCAAATGGGTTTGTTTTCTTTTACGCAGGAAATAGCAATGGACCTTGGAACGGCCAACACCATTATCATTCATAATGATAAGATTGTGGTGGATGAGCCTTCTGTGGTTGCATTGGATAGTAAAACCGATCAGTTGATTGCTATCGGTGAGAAAGCACAGAAAATGCATGGAAAGGCACACGAGGGAATCCGTACGGTTCGTCCGTTGCGTGATGGTGTGATTGCAGATTTCGGTGCTGCAGAGCAAATGATGAGAGGAATGATAAAGATTGCTACTTCACATAATCGTTGGTTTTCTTCTCCTTCATTGAAAATGGTTGTATGTATTCCATCAGGAAGTACGGAAGTTGAAATCCGTGCTGTCCGTGACTCATCCGAGCACGCTGGTGGTCGTGAAGTATACATGATTTATGAACCAATGGCAGCTGCCATCGGTATTGGTATCGATGTTGAGGCTCCAGAAGGAAACATGATCGTCGATATAGGTGGTGGTACTACCGAGATCGCTGTTATCTCTTTGGGTGGTATCGTTTCTAACAAGTCAATCCGTATTGCGGGTGATGATTTGACTGAGGATGTTGTTGAATATATGCGTCGCCAACACAACATTAGAGTGGGTGAACGTACAGCAGAATTGATTAAGATGAAAGTAGGCTCTGCGTTGACAAGCCTCGAAGATCCTCCAGAAGATTACATCGTACGTGGTCCTAACCAAATGACTGCATTGCCTATGGAGGTTCCTGTCTCTTACCAAGAGATTGCTCATTGTATCGAAAAATCTATTTCTAAAATAGAGGCTGCTATCTTGGGTGCATTGGAACAAACACCGCCAGAGTTGTATGCGGATATCGTATCAAAGGGTATCTGGTTGGCAGGTGGTGGTGCCTTGCTAAGAGGTTTGGACAAACGTTTGTCTAACAAGATTGGTATTCCTTTCAATGTGGCGGAAGATCCTTTACACGCAGTTGCAAGAGGTACGGGTGTTGCATTGAAAAATGTGGATAAATTCTCGTTCTTGAGAAGAGGATAAATTCTCGTTCTTGAGAAGATAAAGTTACATATCCAGATAACATAAGCCACAGAGTACCTACATTCGTCAGATGCTTTGTGGTTTTTTTTCTTTTTTGTTTCTGAATAATAGATGAGGTCTCTCATACGTTTTTTACTGAAATACAAGACTCTTTTCTTCTTCCTATTTTTGGAAATCTTGTCTTTGGTTATGATTGTTAATTATAACCAATTTCAGCGTGTTCATTTCTTAAGTTCAAGTAATATTGTGGTCGGCTCTCTTTACAACCTTACAAGTAAAGTATCCAACTACCTTTCTTTGTCTTCCGTTAATCAGGCATTGGTGGAAGAGAATGCTGAACTAAAATTCCAAAATGAGAAGTTGAACTTTCAGTTGGATCGTATGCGATATGATACATCCTATGTCAAAAGAAATGATTTTGCAGAGGATAAACATTTCATCTTTCGCACCGCTCGCGTTGTTCATTCATTTACAAACATGAAAAACAACTACCTTACCATCGATAAAGGTGAATGCGATGGTATCCAAAAGGGTATGGGTGTGATTAATGAAAAGGGTGTGGTCGGAATTGTATGCGACGTGTCGTGTCACTTTTCTGTTGTAATACCTATCCTTAATTCAAGAGCCAGAATCAATGCGAAAATTACTGGAAAAAGTAATGTGGGAACTGTTTTGTGGACGGGACATGATGTACGTTATGCAAAGTTAAAAGAGGTCCCTCAATATATTCCTGTTGAACTTGGTGACACCGTTAAGTCAAGTGCTAACACAGCAGTCTTCCCTGAAGATGTTATGATTGGAACGATTACTGAGATTGAACGGTTGAACAATGATTTTTATTTGATTGATGTGAAGCTATCGGTCGACTTTAGTAACATCAAGTATGTAGACGTGATTGAATTCCGTCATAAGGATGAGTTGGAACAATTAGAAAGAAAAGAGGATTCAAAATGAATGGCGCGTTGAAATATGGATTGTTGTTTATCGGGTTACTCCTATTACAGGTGTTGATCCTCAATAATATTTTGTTCTTAGGTTTCATAAATCCTTATCTGTACATCTATTTCATTCTTATTCTGCCTTCGTCTGTCAACAAGGATATAACCCTCTTATTAGGTTTCTGCCTTGGACTTATGGTTGATATCTTCTGTGGCTCGATCGGTTGTCATGCTTTCGCTACTACTTTGTTGGCTTATCTGAAACCTCATTTCCAAAAGGTATTCGGTCCGCGTGAGGATTATGAGACAGTAACGCCTTCCTTCCGAACTTTTGGTATGAAAGAATTCCTTCAATATACCATCATCTTGGTGTTTATTCATCAGTTGGCTTATTTCTTTGCAGAAGCTTTCACTTTCACAGGCTTTTTCCAAACACTATTGAAGGCAATATGTTGTGCCATTTTCACCATTTTATTCATCTATATTATTGAAAAACTAAAATATAAACGTTAGTTGATGAAATGTTAAATGACGTATATGGTAATAGAAGATTAGTAATCGGGGGACTAATGATTTTAGTTGTCCTTATCTATGTTATTCGTCTGTTTGACTTACAAATATTAGATGACACTTACCAAGACAAAGCGGATAGTAATGCCTTCTTGAAAAAGATTGAATTCCCTGCGAGGGGATTGATAAAGGATCGTAATGGTGAAATCCTTGTATTTAATAAACCTGCTTATGATGTGATGATGGTAGTGCGCGAAATGAAGGATTTCGATACCACTACTTTCTGTCAATTATTGAATATCACTCCGTTGAATTTTATTGAACGAACGAAGGAAATGCGTCGTCGCAAGGGTTATTCTCCTTATACTCCTCAACCATTTATGACTCAGTTGTCGGCAGAGGATTACGGTATCTTGCAAGAACAACTCTTCCGTTTCCCAGGTATTTCATTGCAAAAGAGAACCTTGCGCGACTATAATTATCATAATGCCGCCTTGTTGTTAGGTTCCATCGGAGAGGTGAACAAAAAGATGATTGATGCGGATCCTGATTTTTATGTTCAGGGTGATTATGCTGGTCAGAACGGTATTGAGCAAACATACGAGAAGTACCTTAGAGGAGAGAAGGGTATGGAAATCTTCTTGCGTGATGCTCATGGTCGCGTGCAGGGCCGATATGAGAACGGAGATTATGATGTGGCATCAAAGCCAGGTAATGATTTGACGCTTTCCATTGATATTGCCCTACAAGCTTATGGAGAAAAACTGATGCAGAACAAGGTGGGAAGTATCGCTGCAATCGATCCATCCACAGGTGAGATATTGGCATTGGTATCAAGTCCGACCTACGACCCGTCGTTGTTAGTGGGTCGAAAACGTTCCATGAATTATTCTAAGTTGTTGAACGATCCTTTGTTACCTTTGTATGATCGTCCGATGATGGCATGTTACCCTCCTGGATCTACATTCAAAACAGCTAATGCTTTGATTTTACAACAAGAGAAGATCATTCGGGAATATACGGCATTCCCATGTCATAGTGGTTACCATGTCGGTAGTTTCACGGTGGGTTGTCATGCTCACTTCTCTCCGTTGAACTTGGTGCAGTCGGTACAACATTCATGTAACGCCTATTATTGCGCAGGGTTCCGTGCGATGATGGATCATCCGAAATACAAGGGTATCTCCAACTCATTTGAGGTTTGGAAACAACATGTGGTGTCGTTGGGATTCGGTTATAAGCTGGGTGCTGATGTGCCGAACGAAAAACGTGGATTCATACCGAATTCAAAATATTACGATCAGATTTATGGCGAAAACAGATGGAAGTCGTTGATGATTGTCTCCAACTCCATCGGACAAGGTGAAATCTTGGCGACCCCTTTGCAGATTGCTAACTTAGCAGCCATAATTGCCAACCGAGGTTATTATTATGTACCTCATTTGGTGAAGGATATTGAGGGGCAGCAGTTGGATTCGCTTTATAGGACAAAAAAGGTTTCTACGATCGACAGCATCTATTTCTTACCAGTAATTGATGGAATGGAATTGGTGATGAGTTCGGGTACTGGATATGCCTCTCGTATTGATAGTATCGCTGTTTGTGGTAAGACGGGTACGGCACAGAACCCACATGGAGAAGACCACTCTTTGTTTATGGCTTTTGCTCCGAAGAACAATCCGAAGATTGCCATCTGCGTTGTGGTGGAGAATAGTGGTTTTGGTGCGACATGGGCTGCCCCAATCGCTACGTTGATGATGGAGAAATATTTGAAGGGATACATTCCTCGGAGACGTCAATGGATGGAGGATCGTATCTTAAAAGCAAATTTATTACCGAAGAAACATGCCAGCGAGACAAATTAACATAGTTAAAAATATAGATTGGGTGACAGTCACTATATATCTGCTAATGGTGATTGCGGGATGGTTTTGCATCTATGGTGCGGTATATCATTTCGAGGATGCCTCTTTTTGGGATTTCTCCTACCGTTATGGAAAACAGTTGGTATGGATAGGATTCTCTATTGCGATTGCCTTTACGCTATTGATGTTGGATAGTCGACTCTATAATTTGTTTGCCTACGAGATTTATGCGGCACTCATGTTACTGCTGCTGATTACAATATTTGTGGCCCCTGAGATAAAGGGATCTCGATCGTGGTTGGTCTTAGGTCCCGTCAGCCTACAACCGGCGGAATTTGCCAAAACAGCAACTTGTCTTGCAGTGGCTAGGGTCATGAGTGCGACAGGTTTTAAAGTCACTCGACTTAGTGATTTCGTAAAGGTCTTCTGTCTTATTCTGTTTCCGATGATGTTGATTTTGTTGCAGAATGAGACGGGCTCTGCCTTGGTTTATGCTTCATTGCTATTGGTGTTGTATCGGGAGGGACTTCCAGGAATCTTTCTGATACTTCTGTTCTTCCTTGCGGTGATATTCGTTGTCTCGATTCGATTTGGCGACGTGCCTATCCTTGCTGCTTTCCCAGATGAGTCGTATGGTTTGTTTTTGGTGATTCTAATAACATTGGCTGTTCAGAATGGTTTTTTGTTAGTCTTTCAGAAAGATCGAAAAGTTACCATGACCATGGTGTTGTTTGATGTGATTGTCTTGTTTCTTGCCTATTTGATATACAAGATTTTCCATTTGAATTTCCGATTCACCTATGTTGGGTATGGAATTATCGCACTTAAATTCATCTATCTGATTGTTATCGCTTTCCAAAAACGGTTGTATACATATCTTTGGATTGGATTGTTTGCCATTGTATCTGTAGGTATTTCAAGTATGTCTGATATGGCATTTGACAAACTGAAGCCGCATCAGCAGTCACGTATACGAGTAACACTTGGTATGGAGAATGATCCGCAGAAGGCGGGTTATAATGTGAATCAGTCCAAGATCGCAATTGGTTCGGGTGGCGTTTCAGGAAAAGGATTCTTAAATGGTACACAGACGAAGTTGAAATATGTGCCAGAGCAGGATACCGACTTTATTTTCTGTACAGTGGGAGAGGAGCATGGTTTTGTTGGCAGTTTTGTTGTGATGATACTGTTTTTGGTTCTTATGTTGAGATTGGTATTCTTAGCGGAACGACAGCGATCCCTTTTCAGTCGGATATATGGTTATTGTGTCGCCTCGATTATATTCTTTCATGTGGCGGTCAACATAGGTATGGTTATAGGTTTGACGCCGGTTATTGGTATTCCGTTACCGTTCTTCAGTTATGGAGGCTCTTCTCTGTGGGGATTTACCATCCTGTTGTTTATCTTCCTTCGTTTGGATGCTAGTAGGACGGAGTATTTTGGATAATTGTACATTTGATCGGTTACTATTTTTGCCCTTCATTTCGATTAATTCACTATTCCGTCAAAAAAATCACAATTGCTCAAGACAGGGGAAAAAACATTTAGATATAGTAATTATTCAATAATTCGGATTTAATATAGTACTGCCTATCAACGAGATTGATGGTGTATGTACCATAAATATAAAGCCAAACCGAGACTTCTCGATTTGGCTTTTCTCCTAGATTGCTTCGTTCAGTTTATTTGGAGTTTAATTCGTTTTCAATAATATCTGTCATCACATCTTTGATGTCAAGTCCGGCAGCGCGCACCTGTTGTGGAATGAAGCTTGTTGCAGTCATTCCTGGTGTTGTGTTTACTTCCAACAAATTGATTTGGTCACCTGCTGTGATGATGTAATCTACGCGGATGATACCTTTTGCACCGAGGATATCATAAATTTTAGAGGTCAAAGCTTGCACCTCTTTTGTAACTTTGTCGGACAAGCGGGCTGGTGTAATCTCCTCTACCGAGCCATTGTATTTAGCATCTGTGTCGAAGAATTCATTTTTGCTTACCACCTCTGTGATAGGGAATACGACACTCTTCTCTTTGGTCTTATAGACACCGCAGGTGATTTCCGTTCCCTTCATGAATGATTCGATGATCACTTGGTTGCTCTCCACAAGGGCAGCATCTACAGCTTTCTGAATCTCTGAGACATCCTTCACTTTGGATGTTCCGTAGCTACTTCCACCTCCATTAGGTTTGACGAAGATAGGTAGTCCCAACTCCTCTACGATAGATTGCCCATTAACAGGTTCTCCTTTATCAAGCAGAACAGATTTGGCGATAGGCACACCAAATGCGTGGAGGTATCGGTTACAGAAAAATTTGTTGAATGTAAGTGCGGCAGCTAACACTCCGCAGCATGAATAAGGCATACGGATGAGGTCGAAATAGCCTTGTAGTTTACCATCTTCACCAGGAACACCGTGGATGGTGATGTAGGCAAAGTCGAAACCTTTCTTTTCTCCTTTCGAATTGGTAAAGGTAAAGTCATTTTTGTCGATGGGATATTTCACCCCATTCTCTTCAACTTGCCAATCTTTTCCTACAATGGTAACGATGTATAAATCGTATTTATCTTTGTCGATAAATGAGTATAATCCTTCTGCACTACGCAATGAAACGGCCAATTCTGATTGGTCTCCACCAGCTACAATCGCTATTCTTTTTTTCATTTTACATAGGAATCATCCTTGATTCCCCAGTTTAAAGTTGAACATATAGACACATAATCATGTCTGAGTATTATGGTGAATAATAAACCCACCTTAAAAAAAGAAGTCCCTTATGGGAAAGGAACTTCTTCGTTATCTTCATCTCTGTCTTGATTGGTCCACTGAACCATTTTTTGAAGGTTAGAGAATCTTTCCATCAAGACGTCATAACATTTGGCTAACACCTCAGCATCGTCCAAAATGGCTTCCTGCTCTTCGATAGCCGCTCTTCTATCTGATTTAGAAATGGACTTATCCGCAGAGAGTCGGCTGATCTCCTTTTTAGCCATGTTAATCTTATAGATTCGTTCTGCTACAGGATATTTTAGTGTTGAGGCTCCATAGCCAGAATATGCCTTAATCAGGGTAATGTTATATACATGATAAATCAATCTGCCATTTTCAATTGTTACATCACAATCAATGGAAAGATTGTCTGAATAGGTACCAGAGAATGAGTTGTATCTTTTTTGAGTGTAGAAGACGTTGTTGAACGTCATTGACTCATCCTTCTTCTCATTAGAGAATGATAGGCTGACACAACTGATGGTGTAGAGCCACTCTTTCACTATACGATAGCAGTCTGATTTGGTTACATTGATGGTCATCGTGTCTGTGATTTCACAGTTACCATCTTTGTCTACCTTAAATTTATAATCTTGTGCATTTACGCTAAGGGCAGAAAATACACATAATAGTCCGAAAATTAGTCGTTTCATATTCTTTAAGTATTAGAGAGATTTTATTCTCTTGATTATACACCATAAAGGGTGAAGGTTGGCAAACCGGCATTATCAGCACCATTTTAGTTTTAAATCATCATTAATCTTCACACCACACTTATTCTTCACTTCATCGTTTTCATGTAAATATAAAATGACAGTTACCTTTTATCACCTATCGCAAAAATAAAACAATTAAGTGTACAAATTAAATTTCTCGTCAATAAAGTTTACCTTTGTCGTGAAACTTTCTTAAATGTGGGTTTATAAATTCATTTTTTAAGGGAGAAGATCAATATACCTAAAAAACGTAATATGCAAAAAGAGTTCATTTCGTTAAAAGAACTACTGGTCAAAGTGAAGGATGTGATTACTTCCTCTTTTGATACTACCTATTGGATTTGTGCTGATATAAGTGACTTTCATGAGGACATCACCCGAGGACATTGTTACCTTGAGTTGGTGGAGAAGAATGATAAAAAGTTGATCGAAGCCAAAGTTCGTGCGGCTATATGGGCGAATACCTACCGTTTTCTGAAACCTTATTTTGAGCAACAGACGGGACAGTCGTTGCGAACAGGAATGAAGGTTTTGGCAGAGGTGTCGGTCACGTTTCATGAACTATACGGACTTTCATGTGTTATATTGAATATCGATCCCACATTCACGATTGGGGATATGGCACGAAAAAAGCAGGAGACGATCCAACAGTTGAAGGAGGATGGTGTATGGGAGATGAACAAACAGGTTGAGATGCCATTTCTGATAAAAAGAATTGCGGTCATCTCTTCTGCCTCTGCTGCTGGTTTTGGCGATTTTTGTCATCAGTTGCAAAGTAATGACAGAGGGTTCCAATTTTCCTTTCAGCTATTTCCTGCAACGATGCAGGGGGAACATGCGGCAGAGAGTATCATTGAGGCACTTGATCGTGTGTTCGAGCAGAAGGATCAATATGATGTGGTGGTGATTATACGAGGAGGAGGTGCGACGACTGACCTTTTGGCTTTCGACGAATATGATTTAGCCTATGTGGTCGCTCAGTTTCCGTTGCCGATTCTTACGGGAATTGGCCATGAGAGAGATGAGTCGGTGGTTGATATGGTGGCTCATACGAGGTGTAAGACACCTACTGCGGTGGCAGCCTTTATCTATGAGAAGATGTTGATGGAGGAGACCCATCTGTTGGATTTGGAAGAGAATATAAAGATGGGAATCAGTTCTATTTTAGATGGAGAGAAGGTTCGTCTTAATGAATTGTCTGCATGTGTGGTGCGGGATTGTTCTCATAGGATTATGGTGGAAGAGCAGTCGCTCACACTGTTGGGCAGTCAGCTCCGACATGCATTCCAAGAGAGGTTGAGTCGGCAGATACATCATGTGGAGTTGATGGAGAACACACTGTTGCATATCTCGCCAGAGGCTATTCTTCGAAGAGGTTATTCCATCACGACGGTTGATGGAAAGGTGTTGCGAAGTGTCTCGCAAGTGAAAAAGGGATCTGAATTACGAACAGTCGTATCGGATGGCGAGGTGAGAAGCGTGGTGAAATAAATGTGAAAAAAGAAAAGAAGATATTTGTAAAAATGTGGATGTCCGTTTGTATATTTGCATTATTAGATGAAAAATAGAATAGCGTAAATGAAACAATATTTGGATTTATTGAACAGAGTTCTGACTGAAGGATCAGCCAAGGAAGATCGAACAGGAACGGGAACAATTAGTGTGTTTGGACATCAGATGCGATTTAATTTAGAGGATGGTTTTCCATTGCTAACGACAAAGAAGTTGCATTTGAAGTCTATCATCTATGAGTTGTTATGGTTTTTGCAGGGAGATACGAATGTGAAGTATTTGCAAGATCATGGTGTGCGTATATGGAATGAGTGGGCGGATGAGAATGGAGAGTTAGGTCCCGTGTATGGACATCAATGGCGTTCGTGGCCAGATTATAAGGGAGGCACAATAGATCAAATCAGCAATGTTGTGAATATGATAAAAAACAATCCAGACTCTCGTCGACTGATTGTTTCTGCATGGAATGTGGCCGAGGTGGATAAAATGGCGTTACCTCCATGTCACACATTGTTCCAATTCTATGTGGCAAACGGAAGGTTGAGTCTGCAATTGTATCAGCGCAGTGCCGACATCTTTTTAGGTGTGCCATTCAACATTGCATCGTATGCTCTGTTGTTGATGATGGTGGCGCAGGCTACAGGATTGAAAGCAGGTGATTTTGTTCATACGTTGGGTGATGCTCATATTTATAAAAATCACTTGGATCAGGTGAAACTGCAATTGACGCGTGACCCAAGGAAGTTGCCTATCATGAAGATTAATCCAGAGAAAAAAGATATATTCTCATTTGAGTATGAGGATTTCACATTGGAGGGCTATGATCCGCATCCACATATTGCGGGACAAGTTGCTGTGTGATGAATAGAAACAACAAAATGTATAATTAAAAACGACAGATTTATGAGTAAGAAATGTTTATTATTTATGGCTTTGCTTTGGTCGGTTTGTTTTTTTATGGCCAAAGCTCAAGAATGGAACGTGCCAGCTTATTCGTTTGAAGGAGTGCAACCAGGGGATCCAGAAGGAAGATATGCAAAGTTTAACGATGATATTATAAAATGCCATGATTGGTTGCAAAACACACCAATTGGGACAGATGAGATGAAACGTATAGAGGCTAAGCGTTTTTTGTTGAAATGGTCATTTGGATGTACTCAAGTCACGATAGTTATTCATTCAGATCTCATGTATGCAGATAGAAGTGAAAATGAGTTGCTTGTATCTTTTATAGGAGGATGGTCGAAATATGCACTTCAACATTTAGATAGAGATAAAGATGAGATAGCAGTTGATGCTGCAATCGCTGGAATTGAAGCAGAAATCGATTTATATAAGAAGAATGAAAAGACATTTTCAAGTAACAAGGAACTAAAGAAAAAGATTAACAATTTTATCTCTATGAAGAAGAAAAACAAGTTGAGAGATTATGTTAAATCGGCTATAGATGGTAGTACCAAAAAGAAGGAAAAAGTAACGAAAGAATAAAGCTAAAACGACAGAATGATGAGTAAGAAATGTTTATTATTTATGGCTTTGCTTTGGTCGGTTTGCTTTATGGCTAAAGCTCAAGAATGGAACGTACCAGCTTATTCGTTTGAAGGAGTGCAACCAGGGGACCCAGAAGGACGATATGTAAAATACAACGATGATATTATAAAATGTCATGATTGGTTGCAAAACACACCTATAGGGACAGATGAGTTGAAACGTGTTGAGGCAAAAAAATTCATGCTTTCATGGGCATCTGGATGTTCACATGTCCTCATTACACTCGAGGTAGGACTTATGTATATTGACAAAGGTGATAATGAGATGATTATTTCCTATATAGGTGGATGGTCGAAATATGCGCTTCAACACTTAGATAAAGATAAAAATGAGATAGCAATTGATTGTGCAATTGCGGGCATTGAAGCACAAATCGATTTATACAAAAAGAATGAGAAGTTACTTTCAAGTAATAAAGAATTAAAGAAGATGATAAACGATTTCATCTCTATGAAGAAGAAAAAGAAGTTGAGAGAATACGTTAAGAAGATATTGGATCCTTGGTGGGATTTAAAAGAGTGATCTTAAAATACTTCTCTAAACAATAGAAAATAGGAAGGGCGAAATGCTTAGCATTCCGCCCTTCCTATTTATTTCGAACATTCTTTGTTATGCTCTTTCTGCGAGATAGTTATACAAATCACCGAATGTTTGGATTGATGTCATTTCAGTACCTTTAATCTTGACACTGAACTCTTCCTCAATCAAAGCAACCAAATCAACCAAACTTAAACTATCCAAATTTAAAGTTGTCTTGATATTCTTATCTTCTGCAATATCAGATAATTCTACTTCAAATTCATCGGCAAGTACAGTATTTACTTTCTCAATCAATTCATTTTTATCCATAACCAACTTTTTAATTAAAATTAACAATGCAAATTTCGCGCTTATTTCCGTATCCACAAAACAATTTGCACATTTATTATGTCACAAATTTCCAAAAAATAGGTGCAAATTTGGAAAATTGGGCTATTTTTGTGCACAAAATTAGATATATCGAACTTTAAAAAGGAAATTATGAACATCATTAGTTTAGCTGACTTTAAAAGAATTCCATCCCTTCCCATCTTGGATGATGATATCTTGGTGGTTCGTACCAATAATATGGCGTACATCCCCAAACCAAAATATCCGGTACGTATCAAATACTTCGTTTTTGTCTATTGTACGGCTGGTTCTTCCCGTTTTTCCATCGATACAAAAATGTATAGCATAAAAGCAGGAGAGTTTTTGCTCACCGCCTCTGATTGTGTGATGGAGTTTTTCGAAATCAACCAATTTGAAGGTTCCTTCATGGTCGTGTCGCAAAAGTATATGACCTCGCTGACTACCCAGTGCGCCTCTATATGGAAGCGTTTGGCCTCCATTTCACAAGAGGCGATTCATTCTGTCACTCCCGCCGAAGCGGTTCTCATTAGTGAGTATGTCGATAAGATGGCTAAATATTGTTTGGATGACACCATCCGTTTCAGAAATGAAATTATCTGTCACCAAATACTCTCCTTCCTTCACGAAATATGTAGCTTTCAATCGGTGGTGAACATTGATACGAAAACACTTTTCTTGGATCGTAATCAGGAGATCTATGCAGAGTTCATGAAATTGGTCATCCATAATTTCAAAAAAGAACATTCTGTGAATTATTATGCGACTCAGATGGGACTAACCCCTAAGTACCTATCAGTATGTGTTAAAGCGGCATCCAACAAGACACCGAGTGAGGCCATTCAGAAGTTCTTGATTCAGGAGGCAATGGTGCTATTGAAAAATACCAATATGACATTGAAAGAGATTGTTGCGGAACTGAACTTCCCAACAGCCACCTTCTTTTGTCGCTATTTCAAAGCTCATACAGGTTTTTCTCCGAATGAATATCGGTTGAAATCCATGTAGGAATCTTCCCCTCATCTTTTCTCCTTTCTATTGGCTTAGATGAGAAAAAACGTGTAACTTTGCCGTTGTTTGATTTTGATGAGGAAAGAGTAACATGCGAAAGAGTGGTTGTTACTTCTGTCTAATATAAATTTATAAACGAGGAACCTTTACAGGGTTCTTAAAAACAAACGAGAGATGAAAAAATATTTATTGGCTTTTTTATTCGTTATTACAAGTGTTTGTTCTCTTTCTGCACAGGCATTAAGAGATAATGTCAAGTACAACAATCCAGAAGAACCTAAGAGTATAGGCATCGTTTTATATTCCAATGATGTAGAGACGGTATATAATGCAATTCGATTAGCTGCCTATTCACAAGAGTGGGATAATCAAGTTCAGATTTTCCTATTGGGAAAAGGTGTTGAATTGGAGAAATTGATGGCTGAAAATGCAGATATCAAACAAAAAGTGGATGAGTTCATAGAGTTGGGCGGTGTCATCATGGGATGCCAAACTTGTTTCAAGTCTCGTCAGATGGATGGAACAAAGATATGCAAGGTCTCATGTATACAAGATCTGTATGACTTGGTGAAGAAAAACCAAATCGTCCTTACGTTTTAGTATAAAAAGAAATAGCAATTTTTAGTAATATGATTAAAGTTGGAATCATTGGTGGTGCTGGATATACGGCAGGTGAGACTCTTCGTATTCTCATTAACCATCCACAGGTGGAGATCACTTTCGTGAATAGTAGCAGTAATGCAGGTAATAAATTATATGATGTGCATGAGGGACTCTTTGGGGAGACAGAGATGACGTTTACGGATGCACTTCCATTGGATCAGATTGATGCATTGTTCATTTGCTCTGGACATGGAGACAGTAAAAAATTCATTGAATCGCATGAGATTCCTGCCCGTGTTAAGATCATTGATCTTTCACAGGATTACCGTGATGAGAGCAATGGTTTCGTATATGGTTTGCCTGAAATCAACAGAGAGCGTATTAAGAAGGCAACGAAGGTGGCTAATCCAGGTTGCTTCGCTACAGCTATTCAAATCGGTCTTCTTCCTTTGGCTGCCAAAGGTTTGATCAAAGGTGAGGTTCATACTAATGGTATCACTGGTTCAACGGGTGCGGGTGTAAAGCCAGGGGCTACATCTCACTTTAGCTGGAGAAACAATAACATCTCCATCTATAAAGCCTTTACTCATCAACACCTATTGGAGATTACACAAACTATGCGCCAGTTGCAGCCTGGTTTTGATCACGCTATCAACTTCCTTCCTGTACGTGGTGACTTCCCAAGAGGTATCTTTGTATCTCAATATACGGAGTGCGATTTGGAATTGGAAGAGATTCAGAAGATCTATAAAGATTTTTACAAGGATGCAGCCTTTACTCATGTGATGGATGCCAATCCAGATTTGAAACAGGTGGTGAATACGAATAAAGGTATTGTTCATGTGGAGAAACATGGTAACAAGGTGCTCATCATCTCTATGATTGATAACTTGTTGAAAGGTGCTTCCGGACAGGCCGTTCAAAACATGAATTTGATGTTCGGTTTGGATGAAATGACAGGTTTGAAATTGAAGCCAAGCGGATTCTAATTTTATAGAATTTACTTTAAAAACTCATATATACGAAAAAAGGTCAGTGTTTAGCTGACCTTTTTTATTTTGTTGTAGGATGAATCCATTACACATTAAATCTGAAATGCATGATGTCGCCATCCTGACCGATATAATCTTTTCCTTCGATAGCGATTTTACCTGCCTCACGACATGCAGCTTCAGAACCTAAAGAGACATAATCCTCATATTTGATTACTTCAGCACGGATGAATCCTTTCTCAAAATCGGTGTGAATGATACCAGCACATTGAGGAGCCTTCATGCCACGACGGAAGGTCCATGCACGAGTCTCGTCCGATCCGGAAGTGAAGAATGTTTGCAAATCGAGCAACTTATAAGCTGCTTTGATTAGACGAGCAACACCAGACTCTTTCAATCCTACCTCTTCCAAGAACATCTGACGCTCTTCGTATGTCTCTAATTCAGCGATATCAGCTTCAGTAGCAGCAGCCACAATCAGCATCTCTGCATTCTCTTCTTTGATGGCTTCTGCCACAGCTTGAGTATATTTGTTACCATTGACTGCACTACCTTCGTCTACGTTGCATACGTAAAGTACAGGTTTGGTAGTTAACAAGAAGAGGTCTTTTGCCAAAGGTTTCTCCTCTTTTGTTAGTTCGACCGTGCGGGCTGATTTGCCATTCAACAATGCCTCTTTATATCTAACTAAAATATCCAACAAGGCTTTAGCGGATTTATCACCTCCAGCCTTTGCTTGTTTCTCTGTTTTCTGAATACGACTCTCAACCGTTTCGAGGTCCTTCATTTGAAGTTCCATATCGATGATCTCTTTATCGCGTACAGGGTCTACAGAACCGTCCACATGTGTTACGTTATCATCATCAAAGCAACGTAGGACATGCAGAATGGCGTCTGTCTCACGGATGTTGGCAAGGAACTTATTTCCTAATCCTTCTCCCTTGCTGGCACCCTTCACCAAACCTGCAATGTCAACGATTTCGACAGTGGTGGGGATTACACGTTGAGGGTGATCGATCTCAGCCAGTTTGTTCAAACGTTCGTCGGGAACGGTGATGACACCTACGTTAGGTTCTATTGTACAAAAGGGAAAGTTGGCTGCCTGAGCCTTTGCGTTTGATAAGCAATTGAAAAGGGTGGATTTACCTACGTTGGGCAATCCAACAATGCCACATTGTAATGCCATATCTTCTTCTATTATTGTTTTTATTTTTTATTTTGCAAAGATACTTTAAATTTGCGCAAATCGTTTTATTTTAAAATTCAAATTTGAAAATATGAAGAAGAAATTGTTTTTATTGATGCTCTCTTTTCTCCCAATATTTTGTTTTGGACAGAAAAATGTGAATGTGGATGAAGCAAAAAAAATGATAGATGAGTGTAAGCAGTTACAGATTGTGGATGTACGTACGCCTCAGGAATTTGCTTCAGGACATATTGAAGGAGCTATTAACATCGATTGGCGCGATGCCTCATTTTCAGATAAGATAAAAAAACTGAAAAAGAAAAAAACGGTGTTGCTCTATTGCCGGTCTGGTCGCCGCAGTTTGAGTGCCATGAATAAAATGGTGGAACTGGGATTCAAGGATGTCTACAACATGGAGGGTGGCGTACTTGAATGGGGCAAGAAGTATAAGATGGTGACTCCTGATAAATAGTGAAAACAGATTATTTAATGTCTTGCGGAATTAAGGTTTCTATTGAGTAGAGACAAAAGAGGGCGTACCGAAATTTATTTTGATACGCCCTCATTATTTATAATAACAAACTTATTTAGCAATCTTAGCCCAGCTATCTTTCAAAGCCACTGTACGGTTGAAGACTAACTTGTCTGGTGTAGAGTCTGGATCTACATTGAAGTAACCGATACGTTGGAATTGGAAGTTTTGTAGGGTTTTCGCATTTTTCAACCATGGCTCTACCATAGCATTGGCGATGGTAAGAGATTCTGGATTGAGCAGTTCGCGGAAGTCTTTGTCCTTCTCGTCGCCTGGATTCTCCACGTTGAAAAGTCTGTCGTAGAGACGAACCTCTGCAGGGATAGCGTGTTGTACTGAAACCCAGTGAATGGTTCCTTTTACTTTTCTGTCGCTACCTGGCATACCGCTCTTTGTCTCTGGATCATATTCAGCATAAACCTCTGTCACCTTACCTTCTGCATCTTTCTTGCAGCCTGTACATTTGATGATGTAGCCGTTCTTCAAACGAACTTCATTGCCTGGTGTCAGACGGAAATATTTCTTAGGAGCATCCTCCATGAAATCATCACTCTCGATATATAATTCGCGAGAGAATGGAATCTCACGGCTACCCATGCTTTCATCTTCTGGATTGTTGATGGCCTCCATCATCTCAACCTTTCCTTCTGGATAGTTGGTGAGGATAAGTTTGATAGGCTTTATAACTGCGTTGACACGCATTGCCGTTGTATTTAATTCCTCACGGATAGTAGCTTCCAACAATGAGACGTCGATCACACCGTCATATTTGGTATAACCAATACGTTTGATGAAGTTTCTGATGGAAGAAGGTGTATATCCACGACGACGTAAACCGCAGATTGTTGGCATACGAGGATCGTCCCATCCACGAACCAAACCTTCTTGAACCAATTGTAACATCTTACGTTTACTCATCACGGTATAGGTGATGTTCAGACGGTTGAACTCTCGCTGTTTAGGGCGATAGTCACTATCTGCAAATTGGTCTATAAACCAGTCGTATAGTGGACGATGAACTTCAAATTCAAGCGTACAAAGAGAGTGAGTCACACCTTCAAAGTAGTCGGATTGTCCATGTGCGAAATCATACATTGGATATACCTTCCACTTAGTACCTGTGCGGTGGTGAGGATGTGTTGTGATGATACGATAGATAATCGGATCACGGAAGTGCATGTTAGGATTAGCCATGTCAATTTTGGCACGGAGCACCATCTTACCATCTTCAATCTTACCTTCAGACATCTCCATGAAGAGACGAAGGTTCTCCTCGACAGAACGGTTTCTATATGGACTCTCAACACCAGGAGTGGTTGGGGTACCTTTTTGTTTTGCAATCTCTTCTGCTGTTTGTTCATCAACGTATGCTTTGCCCTCTTTGATGAAACGAACAGCCAAGTCCCATAACTGCTGGAAATAATCAGAAGCGTAGTAGACATTTGCCCATTGGAAACCAAGCCATTGAATATCCTCCTTGATGGAGTCAACATATTCAACATCTTCCTTCACAGGGTTGGTGTCATCGAAACGAAGATTACAGATTCCGTTATAGTTCTTAGCAATACCAAAATCCATGCAGATGGCTTTGGCGTGACCGATATGTAGGTAACCATTAGGTTCAGGAGGGAAACGGGTTTGAATACGACCCCCGTTACGACCTTCTTTTAAATCTTCCTCTACAATCTCTTCAATGAAGTTCAAAGTTTTTTTCTCTTCATTTTCCTGAATATTTTCAGCCATATAACTCTTTTTTGGTGGGTTTTATAAATTCATTTCGGGGGGATTTTTGAAATTTCTTTGATTCCTTTTTGTAGAGACGATGTGCATGTTGTCTCTATTCTGAGATACTGATAATCAGTAAGATATAGAATAAATCAAAAAGCGCCGAAAAGTTTATCTTCCCACGATTTATACTAACTTTTTGTTTCAACGATGAATTTATAGAATTCACCGTTTTTAATTCATGGTGCAAATTTATGTGTTTCGTATGAATTTACAATCATTAGCAGCTGATTTTATATGCGTTGAAGGACAGATAAATCGAAAAAGTTGACTGCTGCTAATATGTGGTTGAAGGCATCCGACTGTACCATTTCGTATTTCTTCCAATCACACTCTTTGGTAAAGAAATAGATTTCGATGGGCAATCCATTCTCCGTTGGTTGCAGTTGGCGTACCATATATAGCTCCTTTTTATCGAAGGATGGGATGGTTGCGATGTAAGCTTCCAAATAGAGCATGAACAGTTTTAGGTTGGTCGGATTTTCTCCGTTGATAATAATTTCAGGAGAAGTTTCCTGATTTTCCACTTTTCTGGAATTTTCCCATTTTTCAAGGTATGGTTTGATCAATGGGATGGATTTATATTTTTCAATCTCGTTGGATGTGCAGAAATGGATACTGTGCATATCGATGTTGAGAGAACGGGCTACTCTTCTTGACCCTGTTTTTTTGATGGTTTTCCAGTTTTGAAAAGAGTCGTTGAGCAGGGTGGCAGGAGGAATGGTCATTGTGGTATTGTCAAAGTTTTGGATCTTCACCGTGTTGATGGTGATTTTACGAACTATACCGTTGATGTTGTGCTTGGGAATGGTGATCCAATCGCCCGGTTGTACCATCTTGTTACCTAATAATTGCATACCGGAAACCAGATTGATGATGGTATCCTTGAAGATGTAGGATAGTACGGCGGCGGAAGCTCCTAAACCTGTTAAGAAAGCTCTCGGGGATTTGTCTAACAATATGCTTGCACCAATGATGATACCAATGATGGTGATGATGTATCGTATGATTTGATATAAAATGGTGAGGGGTAAATTTCCGTTTTGAGTATTTTTTTGCGAATAGGTTTGTTTGGTATAGAAGAAGGTGAGTAGAGATGAGATGAACAAAATAACCATCACTAAGATGTAGATGTTACATAGCTTGTTGATCCATACATACCAATTGGATCCTTCATCAAAGGCGAGGGGAAGAAATAGGTTCACCACAAAGGCAGGTATGATGGCAGCAATGGATTTCAATAGTCTCTTATGCTGGGTGGTCTCTTCTGTTGTCTTTTTTGTAACCTTTGCATGTATATGCAGAATGAGTAGGGCCAATTGTCGGCATGCTAAGTCGCATAACACAGTTAATACAACAATGATAAATAACCCTATCATCTTATCATGAATGCTCCCATCCCCATTTAAAATGCCGATGTTGAATAAAAAATTCTGAATACCTAATACTAATTCTTTCATTTAATTTTTGATAGTGAATAAACAAATGAGAAAATACCTCGGAGCATTATTCCGTCTTTCGAATGTTACTTGGTGACGGATTCCTTGTCTGTTTTTCTCCCTTCATCAGTTTAATTTGCAATATTACATTATCTTAAGAATTTATAAAAGCAAAAACAAAAGAAATTATAATGGGTCAGTATTATGTCATTTATTCCTGTGTTTTCCCTTTTTTATTCGAACTTTCTAATCCCTTAGTACATGGTACCGATTAGATCTCCGTATATCTGCTCATATCTGAAATCCTTACGTCTCGACATTTTAGGTGTAAGAGTGACCGTTGTTTTTATATGAATCATGGTAGAAAAAATAACCTATCAAACCCTACTGAGTGGCCTGTACAAAGAAAAATTAAATCTTTTCGGGCTTGATAGGTCTTGTATTGTTATGAAGAGAAGACACAACAACCATTCGAATGATGCGAAACTTGTAGCATCATTTAATTGCTAATTATTGATAATCAATTTGTTATGTTATATTTCAGAATATAAATTCCCATAGCATATAATTTAAAAATGAATAGAACTAACTTAGTGATTAGGTAAATCTCAGATAGAAATTCTTGTTATGCAAGGTAGTTCATTCAATCATAACGTTGCAAAGGTATGATATGTTTTAATAAAAACAAAATTATTTATCAATTTTATGGTGATATTCATATGATGTTATGTGATGAATTATGCGGATTTAATGGGGATTGATTCAGATTAAAGTGCTATCTTTGCATGCTCAAATTTAGAATTATAAGAGAACATTATGTCTAGCGAAGTCATTTTAATCAATATTCATGGTGAGGATAAACCCTGGGTGACAGCCTCTATAACAGAAATTTTAGGTAAATACAATGCAACCATTTTGGATGTAGGACAGGCCGATATTCACCACAATTTGTCGTTGGGTTTTATGGTTAAGATAAATGATAGTGAGCAGTCGGGTTACATCCTGAAAGACATATTGTTTAAATGCTATGAATTGGGAGTTCAGGTACGTTTTTCTCCTGTCACATTCAACGAATATGATGATTGGGTAGACCGTCAGGGTAAGGGTCGTTATGTGGTGACTATGCTAGGACATGTGATTACAGCCAAGCAGATGGCATTGGTGACTAAGGCGGTGGCTGAACAATCGATGAACATTGACTCCATCAAAAGATTAACAGGTCGTCCTTCATTAAACGAGGATTATGAGCACGAACGTTCGTGCATCGAATTTTCCGTGCGTGGTGAGTTGGAAGATAAAAGTGTACTCTCTTCAAGATTCATGGAGATTTCATCGCAGGAAAATGTGGACATTTCATTCCAAAAGGATGATTTGTACAGAAGAAATCGTCGTTTGATATGCTTTGATATGGATTCCACCTTAATCAAGACTGAGGTGATAGATGAATTGGCTGATCGTGCAGGTGTGGGTGATGAGGTGCGCAAGATTACAGAATCGGCCATGCGTGGTGAGATAGATTTTTCAGAGAGTTTCCGTCGTCGTGTCTCTTTACTGAAGGGATTGGATGAGTCTGTGATGCGTGAAATAGCAGAAAACTTGCCAATCATGGACGGGGCTGATCGTTTGATGGCGGTGTTGAAGAAATGTGGATTTAAGATTGCTATCCTCTCGGGAGGATTCACCTATTTTGGAAAATATCTTCAGAAACGATTTGGCGTGGATTATGTCTATGCGAATCAGTTGGAGATTCAAGATGGCAAATTGACGGGTCGATATCTAGGTGATATTGTAGATGGAAAACGTAAGGCAGAGTTGTTGAATCTGATTGCACAGGTGGAGAAGATAGAGTTGGAGCAGGTGATCGCTGTGGGGGATGGAGCAAATGACCTTCCGATGTTGAATCTTGCCGGACTGGGTATTGCCTTTCATGCAAAACCAAAGGTAAAGGCGAATGCACAACAGTCGCTCTCTACTATCGGATTGGATGGTATCCTTTATTTCTTAGGATTCCGTGATGTCCATTTGGATAACATGTAACAAATTAATTAAGGCGGGTTCTATAAATTCACCAGTTGAGTATTCCACAAAAAGAATTCATAGAACTCACCTTAACAGAAATAATTTTAAAAAGTAAACCAAAAGATTGGGGAATTACGTTAATAATTTTCTATTTTTGTGGTGATAAATAATTTTTAATCATTTAAATTTTTAAATCTATGTCTGTTAATAAAGTAATTTTAGTAGGAAATGTGGGCAAAGACCCCGACGTAAGGTATGTTGAAAAAGATGTTCCTGTTGCAAGTTTTCCATTAGCTACAACTGAGCGTGGATTTAAGCGTCAGGATGGATCGGAAGTTCCTGAGCGCACAGAGTGGCATAATATTGTTGTATGGAGGGGATTAGCCAAAGTGGCTGAGATGTATGTTCGGAAAGGCACCTCTTTGTATATCGAGGGGAAATTGCGGACTCGTTCGTGGGTAGATCAGAATAACAATACCCGTTATATAACAGAGGTAATTACAGACCAGATGGAGTTGCTTGGTAAACGTCCGGAAGGCGGTGTTCCTCCATTGTCAACATCTACAACGTCAACGAGTGAGCAGCCTGCTCAACAGCCAAATCCTCCATTCCCACCTGAGGAAGACGCTAGTAACGACTTGCCGTTTTAAAATGTTACTGATGATAAAAAATAACATCAGCTTATCAAGTAATTATATTCTCAATAATATTTCATATATTTGCAAGGACGGAAAATATCCGTCCTTGCTTGTTTAACAAAAATGTACTTCTTTGGATATACCACTTTTTAATTCAACTCAATTTCTATTTGAAGAACCTATGAGTTCTTCCCTATTGTATGGCTTGATGGCCATTGTTGCGGTAATATCTTTTATACACCTTTCATACATATCCTTCTTCGAGTCGGAGTTTTTCTCTCTAACCGTTAGTGAGGTGGCAGAGGTGAAAATTTCGAGTGACCCTAAGTTTAATCGGTTAAAGAATCTGTCGGAAGATCCGTTGAACACGTTGGGAAGTGTGATCATAGCTCGTTATTTTACCATAGTTCTTTCTCTGACGCTTAGCACCCTTTCCATCACATTTTTTCTAAGCAACATTATTAGTTCTTGGATCTGGATATGTCTGATTGTTGGAATCGTCAACCTATTGCTTCTGTTTGTTTTCGCGGAGTTTATACCTGATCGTTTAGTAAGTAAAGAGAATCCATACACCATTTGTCATGGTGCTACAATCATCTCTTTCTTTGCAGTTATCTTCCGTCCTGTTGTCGGACTTCTTGTTCGATCGACAGGTGTGGTGGGACGTCGTTTGGAATCACGTACGCAACGAAGTGCTGCCATTGACGATATCTCTGATTCGCTCAATATGGGTGATGCGGAGTCTGATGAGAAAGATATTCTGAGGGGTGTCGTTAATTTTGGTAAGACCAGTGTGGACGAGATTATGCAACCTCGTGTGGATATCGTAGATATTGATTATAAAAGTGATTTTGAAACGGTCTTGAAGATTATTCGTGAGTCGGAATATTCACGTTTGCCCGTATACGATGAAAGCATTGACTATGTAAAGGGAATCTTATTCATCAAAGATTTTCTTCAGTATACTGATCAGAAAAAAGATTTCAACTGGCAAAGTTTGATACGAGAAGCATACTTTGTGCCAGAAAATAAAAAGATCGATGATTTGTTCAAAGAGTTTCAACAGAAACACATTCACATGGCGATTGTTGTGGATGAGTTCGGTGGAACCTCTGGTATTGTGACAATGGAAGATATCATCGAAGTGATTGTGGGTGATATCTGCGACGAGCATGATGAGGAGGAGACTCAAATTACCCAGATTGATCCATCTTCATATCTGTTGGATGGTAAATTATTATTGTCTGATTTTTACCGAATAGATAAGATTGACAAAGAGGTGTTTGAACCAGTGGAGGGTGATGCTGATACTTTGGCTGGATTGATTCTTGAATTGAAGGGATACATCCCATCAAAGGGCGAGATTGTTGAGGTGGACCGATATCACTTTGAGATCGTTTCGGATGATAAGCGTAGAATTAAAGAAGTTAAATTGACGATAAAAGATGCAAAAGAGTAAGCTATTGAAAATAGTGATGGGTATTGTTGTGATACTTGTATTTTTAGTATCATGTGAACCTCCACAACCCAAACCGAGAGGCTATTTCCGGATTGAGTTCCCTGAAAAAGAATATGCTTCTTATACGAATGATGAGTTCCCTTTCCAATTCACCTATGCCAAGAATGTCTCGGAAGTGAAAATAATAGGATTGGATAAGGATTCTCTATGGATGAATATTGTTTATCCTCGATATAATGCGTATATCTATTGCACTTATCGTGTGTTGCATAATAATTTTCAGTTTATCTCGGAAGACTCACGTCGGTTGGTCTACAAACCGCACACGGCCAAAGCGGATGCCATCACAGAACAACTTTATCTGAATGATGATAAGAGAGTCTACGGTGTTATGTATGAGTTGAAAGGAAATACAGCTTCCAATATTCAGTTTGTTATGTCGGATAGTGTGAAGCATTTCTTTCGTGGAGCTTTTTATGTTAATGAAAATCCCAATAAGGACTCCATTGCTCCCGTTGTTGATTACATACGAGAGGATATTGTTCAATTGATTGAATCATTAGAGTGGAAATGATGAAGAAACTAATTCATATCGCAATTTTCATAGGTGTTGTCGCCTTGGTTTATTTCCTTTCGGAACGTTTTTTCTTTCGATTGGATTTGACGTCAGAGAAACGTTACAGTCTATCAGAAAACACTAAGAATCTCTTAAAAGGATTGGATGATGAATTGAATGTGACAATCTATCTGGATGGAGATTTAAATGCTGGGTTCCTTCGACTACGAAAAGCTACGGTTGAGATGTTGGACGAGTTTGATGCCTATGCTGGTAAGAGAGTGAAATACCAGTTTGATAATCCATCGGCAGGTGCCACCAAAGAGGCTCGTGAAAAAAAATATGATGAGTTGGAAAAAGAGGGAATACGCGGTATTATGGTCTATGATCATCAAGAAGAGGGAGAAGCCCGTCAGAAAATTGTTTATCCATGGGCAAAAATATCGTATAAAGGAAAAACTAGAAACATCAATCTGCTTAAGAATATACCTCGTAAATCGGGAGAGGAGAACCTGAATATCTCTATCGAGACATTGGAGTATGAGTTGACAGATGCATTACGCATCATCACTACAACCAAAGTGCCTAAAGTGGTTTTCTTGGAAGGACATGATGAATATCCTGAAATGCTCGTGGCAGACTTCATGCAGACGTTGAGTCACTATTATCGGGTGGACAGAGGTGTGATGTCGGGAAAGGTGGATGAGTTGAAAGATTACGAAGCGGTGATCATTGCGGCTCCGATGAAGAAGTTTTCAGAGGTGGATAAGTTTGTGATCGACCAATACATTATGCAAGGAGGAAGAGTCCTGTGGGTCTTGGATGGAGCTCGTATTACTTTGGATAGCCTCTCCACGTCGTCACGAACCATCGGAATTGATAACGACGTGAATCTAGTGGATCAACTGTTCAACTACGGTGTTCGAATCAATGCCAATCTGTTGCAGGATGTTCAGTGTTCGTTGATACCAGTTAACACGGCACGTGAAGGAGATGCTCCTAAATATGAACCGATGTCATGGTACTACTCTCCGTTGTTGTTGACCGTACCATTACACCCCGTTTCGAAGAACGTGGCACCTGTAAAAACTGAGTTTGTTAGTTCCCTCGATTTTGTGAATGATAATGAAAAGGTGAAAAAGATACCGCTCTTGATCACCTCTACAAGTACGCATATACAAAACGTCCCTTCCATCGTTAGTATGGAGGTCATCAATGTTGAGCAGAATGGGTTCTACTTCAATACTCGTAATGTTATGGCGGCTGCATCGTTGGAGGGAATCTTCCCTTCTGCTTTTGCCAACCGAATGATACCACAAGGTGTTACGGGAACTAATGAAATCATCAAGGAGAGTAAGCCAACAAAGATGATTGTTGTAGCTGATGGAGATGTGATTTGTAATGAAGTACAGGGAAAAGGGGCGAATGCGATGCCCCTCGCTTTGGGCTATGATCGTTATATGAACCAGCGATTTGGTAATAGCGATTTCCTTTTGAATGCAGTCAATTACCTTACGGATGATGATGGATGGATGCAGTTGCGTTCGCGTGAAATCCAGATGCGCCTATTGAATAAAGCCCGCGTGAAGGGAATGAATAAATTCTTCAAGGTGTTTAATATTGTCGTCCCTATTTTGTCCATTCTCTTGTTTGGACTCCTTTTCCATTTCATCAGAAAATGGAAATACACAAAAGAAATTTCTGTTAATAAACTACCGACAGATAACAAGAATGAATGATACTTTTTTTATTATATTTGCAAAGTAGATTAGATAATTAAAAAAGAGATATAATATGATATTTTCAGTTTCAAGTGCTAACTTATTGGCACATTTACAGACAATTAGCCGTGTTATCAATTCCAAGAACACGTTACCGATCTTGGATAATTTCTTGTTTAATTTGCACGATGGGGTATTGACGATTACAGCGGCTGACATGGAAACAACAATGGTGACGACAATGGAGTTGAATAGCTCCGAAGGAAGTGGAGTCGTTGCTCTTTCAGCTAAAATTTTGTTGGATACATTGAAGGAATTTTCCGATGAACCGTTATCATTCTCAATTAATGATGATAGCTATGCTATGACCATAAAGTCTAATTCTGGAGTATACAACTTTATTGGACAGAATGCAGACGAGTTCCCTAAGATGCGTCTTTTGGAAGATCAAAATTCGTCAATCATAGTTCCTGCCAATGTGTTGAATAAAGGTATCACAGCTACCTCTTTCGCAACTAGCGATGATGAGTTGAGACCTGTAATGGGAGGTATCTATTTCGATATTACAACAGAGGATGTGACCTTTGTAGCAACAGACGGTCATAAACTTGTAAAGATAAAAACAATCACTTCAAAGGGTGATTCCGTTACCTCTTTCATCTTGCCTAAGAAACCATATTCGCTTTTGAAGGCAATCCTTCCAAAGGAGTCGGGTGACGTTAAGATTCAGTTTGATTCTAAGAATGTTTACTTCACTTTGTCAGATTATCAAATGATCTGCAGATTAGTGGAGGGAACTTATCCTAATTACAACTCGGTTATTCCAAAAAGCAATCCTAATAAAGCAACAATCGAACGTAATGGTTTCTTGAATGCATTGCGTCGTATCTCTGTTTATGCAAATCAATCGACCAACTTAGTGAAACTTGATTTTGCTGAGGATAAGGTGGTGATTTCAGCTCAGGATTTCGATTTCTCCATTTCAGCTACTGAAACATTATCTTGCAGTTATGAGGGTAGCCCTATCTGCATCGGATTCAAATGCTCCATCTTGATTGACATGTTGAATAATCTTAATTCTGAAAATGTTATTATAGAACTTTCAGACCCTATTCGTGCCGGTTTGATCGTTCCATTGGAGCAAAACGATACAGAGGATGTGTTGATGTTGCTTATGCCAATGCAATTGCCTGACTAATTAGATTAAATTTTATAACAAATATGGAAGCGTATGAGATATTGCGCTTCCTCTTTTTTTAGATTGATATGGAATTGAATTTAAAGAAACCGATCATCTTTTTTGATCTGGAAACAACAGGTTTGAATATTGTAAAAGATCGTATTATAGAGATTTCAGCCATTAAGATTTGTCTGAACGGAGATCAGGAAATAAAAACAAGAAGACTGAAACCTGTGGATGCAGAGGGAAATCAGATGAAACTACCAAAGGAAGTGGTGGATTTGACCCATATTACTGACGAAGATCTTGCTGACAAACCTACTTTCAAAGAGATTGCGAAATCGTTGGCAGAATGGATGAAAGGATGTGATTTGGGTGGATACAATTCCAATCGATTCGATATTCCATTGTTGGCAGAGGAGTTCCTTCGTGCTGATGTGGACATAGATTTGCGTAAAAGCAAGTTTGTGGATGTTCAGGTAATCTTTAACAAAAAAGAACAACGTACGTTAACAGCTGCATATAAATTCTATTGTCACAAGGATTTGGAAGGTGCCCATGGCGCAGAGGCCGATATTACAGCTACCTACGAGGTGTTGAAGGCTCAGTTGGATCGTTATCCAGATTTGCAAAATGATATGGAGTTCCTGTCTGAATATTCATCTCACAATAATAATGTGGATTTTGCAGGACGATTCATCTATAATGAAAAAAAGGAGGAGATCATCAATTTCGGAAAATATAAGGGACGTAAGGTGGCAGAGGTGTTGCTGACAGATCCTGGTTATTATGGATGGATTATGCAGAGTGACTTCACACTTGATACTAAGCGAGTTTTAACGCAGTTGCGTTTCAAATACGGTTTAAGATAATTTCTCATGCCGAATCCGTACTTTCGTTTTAAACAGTTTGTCGTCTATCAGGATAGATGTGCGATGAAAGTGGGTACGGATGGCGTGTTGTTAGGTGCATGGGCAGATGTTTCATCTGCTCATTCTATTTTGGATATAGGTACGGGGACAGGCCTGATTGCCTTGATGGTGGCACAACGTTCAGAGGCTAAGATAACAGCCCTTGAAATTGATGTTGAGGCTTCGCAGCAAGCTCAGGAAAATGTAGATCGCAGTCCGTGGAATAACAGAATTGAGGTAATGAATCAATCTTTACAGGAGTTTGCATTGTGTTCTCGAAAGTATGATCGTATTATCAGTAATCCGCCTTACTTCAATCAGTCGTTGAAATCACCCAAGGAGGGTAGGACGATGGCTCGTCACACTGACTTGTTGAGTTACGAGGATTTGTTAAGGGGAGTGGTTTCATTGTTAGACGAACACGGTGTTTTCTCTGTGATTTTGCCGTATCAAGAAAAGGAGACTTTCATAGCTTTGTCAGAGCGATATGGATTGCATCCGCTTCGTATTATGAAAGTATTGCCAACACCTACGTCCACTCCCAAACGATTTATGGCTGAGTTCTCCTTCGTCTCGACCTCTTGTGTAGAGTCGGAGATGGTGATAGAGAGTGAGGGTAGACATCAATATTCAGAGGCATACAAACAATTGACAGAAGAATTTTATATCTCCATGTAGGGAATCCCATAGTCGTTGAAGGCCTTGGGTTTATTTATATTTCCAGTTCTTATAGGGATTTCGGGCAAGATTAGCGTTGGTGTAACGTTTGTCTCCGGAGACTTCTTCTCCGATCCAGGAAGGTTTGATAAAAGACTGTTCTTCGCTTTTCAATTCTATTTCGGCTACCACCAGTCCGTCGTTGTCTCCCATAAATTCATCCACCTCCCAGCAGTTTCCTTCGAACATAATTTTGTAGCGATATTTTTCTACAGCAGGAGTTTTGGCGATGGAGAAGAGTTGTTCGGCATCCTCCATTGGAATGTCATATTCAAATTCCATTCTGGAAATGTTATTAGCTTTACTTTTGATGGTTAGTTTGGCCACCTCTCCTTCGATACGGACGCGGATGGTATTGTCACCTTTCTCATTTAGGTAGGCTTGTTTGTAATGTACACCTATGGCACCCTCTTTCCAAGTACTGTTTTTCAGCAAGAATTTCCTTTCAATCTCTATGTTCATGGAGAAAAAATTATTTTTTATGCAGACAAAATTACAAATTATTTGTTGCTTGAGATAATATTTGTATTTTTGTTCAGTAAAAATTATTTTATTATGATGGATAATACAGAACCGCAAGAAATGAACATATTCCAAGTGATGGCTCGTGTGGGTCGTTCTATTGGTAAGTTCTTTTGCTTTATATTCTCCTTGGTGGGGAAGTTTGCCCAGTTGGCATATAAGTACAAAGCGTTATTTTTGTTCTTTATCATTTTGATAGTTGGACTTAGCATTTATCAGCGTCGCGACAGAGCGAAGATGTATCGTGCTAAGATGCACATTTTGATCAATGATGGAGATGTGTTCACGTACAAGACCTTATTGGATCAGTTGTCGGAGTATCCAAAACGTGAGGATACGGAGGGATTGGCAAGAATGTTGAATGTTCCAGATTCAATAGCAGCAAAGATTTATGGTTTTGAAGGTTTCCATGTGATTGATATTAACAATGATTCCATCATGGATTTTGTGGATTATGATAATGATGTAGATTTAGGAGATACATCCAATGTGATAGTTCCAAATCAAATGGTGATTCGTGCAAAATTGAATGATCTTTCATGTTGTGAAGAGATTCAGAAAGCATTGTTTGACTATTTTGCTCAAAACAATTATTTAAGTTCGTTGAGTATATCTCGTCTTAACACATTACAGGAAAAGGAGTGGATGTTCCATAATGCATTGTTAAATTTGGATAGCTTGCAGAAGGTGGAATTTTTCCAAGGTCCTAACTATTCTATGGAGTTCGCTTCCCAAAAGGATAGAACTAAACCATTTATGACGACCAAACGTCAGATGTATTATGATGATATGAAGAAGTTGTTTGATATCAATGAGGAGATTGCAGTTGATATGATGACTAATTTGGATGTGATGACAGTGATTTCTGATTTGCAACCAGAAAGGAAATTAGAGAATCCAACATGGAAGATTGTGTTCTATACAACAATTTTAGGAATGATTCTGTTCGCTATTATAGCACTCATATTGGAAAACAGAAAAAAGATGATTGCCTATCTAAAGAATAGCGAGAAGAAATAACACAAACAGAGTTTCCGTTTATTTGAGATATTTCTCAAGGAGGGGTTGCTAAAAAAAGGTTTTAGTGACCCTTTTTTATTGATACAAATACATTACTCGCACCAGTTCACTCCTCCTTCCAATTAACCAAATAAAGTTTCTTAGTGGCGCGAGTAAAGGCGGTATAGAGCCAGCGAAGATGTTCCTTTCCAAGCATCTCTTCTGTGATATAGCCTTGGTCAAGGAAGACTGTGCTCCATTGCCCACCTTGTGCTTTGTGGCAGGTGATGGCGTAGGCAAATTTCACTTGAAGGGCATTCAGCCATGGGTCTTCTTTCATCTGCTTGTATCGCTCTCGTTTATTTCCAATATGCATGTAATCTTCCTGAATGGCCATAAAGAGTTTATTGCTCTCTTCGTAGGTTAACGAAGGAGATTCACTTTGCAGTGTGTCTAGTAGGATGCGGGCATCTATTTCAACATCATAGTCGGGTAGGTAAAGTATGACGTCGGCAAAATGGAAGTCGTACATCTCGTATGTGTGACGGATTCTTCTGAGTTGTGCCACATCTCCATTGGCGATGAAATCGAGTTTCCCCTCTGTCTGTTTCGACCAGAAATAGTTGTTTTTAGCAATCATTAAAAGGTCGCCCGATGATAAGTTCTCTTCTCGATAAAGAATGCGGTTTCGAATGCCCATATTGAAAATGTTGGCCCGTTTGTTAGAACGGGAGATGACGATGGTGTCGTCAATCCCATTGTGACTGTATGCAGAAGAGATCTCTTCTATCAAATCTTCTCCCGTTATTTTCTGAACGTCGGGGAATTCAAAATTAACCTTTGGGAATGAGGAGAACTGCTCTTCAGAAATCAGTTGACGTAGGTGTGTGGCGTTCCATAGAATACCAGATTCGTTGGCTTGTCGAACCACGTCGGTGAGTTCGAAAGAGATGGTTTTTAGGTAGGACCCGCGGAAATAGTTGGGGTCGAGCGCCGGACTGATCTCTTGTCCCACAGGTGGTAGCTGAGCAGAATCACCCACAAGGATGAGACGACATCCTTCGGTTCCATAAACATAACTGACGAGGTCCTCCATTAGATTACCCGACCCGAAGTTTCCTTCGCTGTAGTTGGTGATCATAGAGGCTTCATCGACAATGAATAAAGTATGTTTGTGGAGATTGATATCGAGAGAAAAAACGCCATTCGGGTCGCCAGCCGTCTGTTGACGATAAATCTTTTTATGAATCGTATAGGCAGTATGATCGGAGTAGGAGGCTAATACTTTTGCGGCACGTCCCGTAGGTGCCATTAAAATGACAGGTTGTTTGAGTTCATCCATAGCACGAATCAATGCGCTGACAACAGATGTTTTTCCCGTTCCAGCGTATCCTTTTAGTAGGAAAATGGTGTCATTGGCAGAGATGACGAATTCACAAAGAGCCGATAGTAATGTTTCTTGCTGACTCGTTGGTACGTGAGAAAAATATGATTTAACCTTTTCAAATAAAAATTTATTCATCTTTTTTTAAAATAAACCGACAGAATGGGTGTCGATAAAACCTTTTTTTTTTATTTTTGTACACTCTTAATTTCGTAGAAACAAAAGTAAAAAATTAATTCGATATGAGAATTGCAGTTAAAAGCCTATTAGTGTTAGCTTCTGTATTATTAGTTTATATGTGTTACAGAAGTATTATGAACCCAATGGAGTTCGACAAAGAGAAAGACATCAGAGACAAAGCCGTAATAGCCAGATTGGTTGATATTCGTAAGGCACAGATTGCCTACAAGGAGACCAATGGTGTTTATGCGTCAAATTTTGATGAATTGCTCAAATTTGTAAAAGAAGGTAGCATCGAGATGATCTCTAAGAAGGGTGAACTAACAGACGAACAATTGGAAAAAGGTTTGACCGAGGAGAAAGCTCTTGCGTTGACCGAAGAGGAAGCTCCTAATTATGGAATTGAAGACTATCTTGAGTTTAAGGAGAATTTCCGTCGTGATACCATCTTCGTTAATGTATTGGAACACGTATTTGGAAAAGGTTATAATGTTGACTCTTTGGCATACGTTCCAAACATGAAGGATACGAAATTTGAGATGGAGTCAAATATTATCAAATCAAAATCTGGTATTGAGATTCCTTTGTTTGAGGCTAGAACTTCTTACAAGACCTATTTGAACGGATTGAACCGTCAGGAGATTATCAACTTAACAAAACAAGCTGAGGCTCTTAACAAATATCCTGGTTTGAAGGTGGGTGATAAAGATAGCCCTAACAACAATGCAGGTAACTGGGAGTAATATGATTGAAATTTCAGATACATCTTTTGATTTATTAAAATCATCAAATTATACATTATCCATTCGGTTGATTCCGAGTGGATTTTGTTTTGCTGTGTCTGATAAAGAAATGAATCTTCTATATTTTGCTTCTTGTGAAGACTCTTTCCCTGCTGATAACGAAGTGGTGACAAAACCATTCGGACAGGTTTATTTGTGTGTCGACTCCAATACATATACGCTCATACCTAATCCGGTCTATCAACCCGAATTGCAAGAGCAATATTGGAATCTTAACTTTGGCTCCTTGTCGCCTATGGAAAAACTTCAGGCGGACAATGTCAGACTGACGGATATCGTCAATTTGTTCTCGTATCCTGTGTATGACCAACGGTTGATGGAACTGAAGAAAAAATTCCCTTTCGCACGTTTGATTCATCGACAAAGTGTTCAGCTCTGTTTGGCAACTATGCGTAATAAACAGACGAATAACAAACAACTCTTCATTCATATCCTGAATGCCTCTTTTGATGTTATATGCATGGAAAAGGGAAGCGTGATTTTAGCCAACACATACGATTATCATAATGAAGATGAATTCCTCTATTTCGTATTGAACATTTTCGAACAGTTGAAATTGGATTCACATACGGTGGAGGTTGTTGTGGGTGGATCTCCAGCAGGAAGAGAGAAAGAACTGCTTTTGAAATACCTTCGTAATGTGCAGGAGGACCCTCAGCCTATTATGAAGCCTCTGTCGGAGCCCTTCTTGAAGCATTCTGATATTTTGAATAAACAGTATACACTGATTAATATTCCATTTGCCATCAATTAATATATTATGCGAATTGTAAGCGGAGAATTTAAAGGGAGACATTTTACTCCTCCCAAGAACTTGAATGCAAGACCTACCACCGACATGGCGAAAGAGGGATTGTTTGATATCCTCTCAAATAGAATCGATTTTGAGGAGATTTCCGTATTAGACATGTTTGGGGGAACTGGCAGTATAAGCTTGGAATTTGCCTCTCGTGGATGTCAGCAGGTGACGCTGTTGGAGTTGAACAGCGTTAATTATGCCTTTATTCGCAAGGTGATGGACGAACTGAAAATAAAGACGGTGCATACATATAAAACAGATTCTTTCAGATATATCAACTCATGCAAAAGCAAGTTTGATCTGATTTTCGCAGATCCTCCTTTTGGTCATAAGGAGTTGCCCAATATCCCTGATATGATATTTGAAAAGAATCTATTGGCCGATGGAGGTCTCCTTATTTTGGAACATCCTAAGGAGTATGAATTCTCCAGTCATCCCCATTTTGTGGAGCATCGCCACTATGGACATGTAAATTTCACTTTCTTTCAATAATCCATTCACATGAATTATTTACATATCAACAACATGAGATTTCATTCCTTTCATGGCGTTATGGCTAATGAGGGAATCGTCGGAGGAGAGTATAGCGTCTCCTTTAAAATAGGTTATGACTTTTCGTTGGCGGCACAAAAGGATGATATTGCGGGGGCTATTGATTATGGTTATGTATATCAACTAGTTAAAGAGGAGATGAAGGTAAAATCTCAGTTGATTGAACATGTAGCGCAACGAATACAAGACAGGGTTTTGAAAGAGTTTCCAATGATTCTAACGATGGAGACATCTGTCACGAAATACAATCCACCCATCGAGGGTGTTTTGGATAGTGCAACAGTGGTGTTGAACTATTCAGCGGAGACAAAGTAGCAAAACAGAAGGGTTATCTGTTTTCTAAGTAAATTTCCGTCAGCCTGGATATGGCGTAATTAGACAACTCAGAGAGGGGCACCTTTACATATTGAGAATGACTTTTGTTTTTATAGGTACCTGTTGCTTCGACAAATTGTGCATGGATGTTTTGATGACTGAGCACATGTTTGATAGAAGGTTTCACGTTGAGTATTGTGATATTGGAGAACTCATCGGATAAAGCTTTTTCGATGAGCATTTGTTGGTCAGGACCGCAGAAGGGTTCATATAGTTCTACCAAAGGAAATTCGTATAGTCCTTGCCAGATATCCTTTCCATCGCGACGATGAAGGAAATAGTTGTTGTCGGGGTCGACAATCACCAAATAGATGAAATAGCGATTCCGTTGTATTAGTTTTTTCCCTTTGACAGGGTAGTTTGTCTGACTATTATGGGCGAGGCTCAAACAGGAGTCTTGCAGAGGACACTCGTCGCATTTAGGAGAAGAAGGAAGGCAGACGGTGGCACCCAAATCCATCAACCCTTGATTGAAGAGGGCTGGTTTTTTCTTATCCAATAATTCATTGACGAGTTCAGAGAATTGTTTCTTTCCTTGGGTGGAGTCGATGGGGGTCTCTATCTCGAAGTAGCGAGATAAGACGCGGAAGACGTTCCCATCCAGTACCGCATGAGGAAGATTGTAGGCGAAAGAGGCGATGGCGGCAGCTGTGTAGTCGCCAATTCCTTTTAGAGAACGGATACCTTCGTAGTCGGTTGGGAATGCACCCTGATGTAACGTCATCATCTCCTTAGCAGCGGTGTGCATGTTGCGTGCGCGGGAGTAGTAGCCCAACCCTTGCCATTGAAGGAGTACCTCGTTTTCAGAGGCGGAGGCCAATGAAGCGATGTCGGGGAATCTTTCAATGAATCGTAAGTAGTAATTTAACCCCTGAGCAATGCGTGTTTGTTGAAGGATTATTTCGGAAACCCATATCTTGTAAGGGTCGGAAATCTCTCTCCAGGGTAGCTCTCTTTTATGGGAAAGATACCAACGTATGACTAAATCACTAAAAATCAGATTCATGAGAAAATGGCAAAAAAGAATATTAGCGCGACAACGATTAAAAGACAATAATTCAAAATTACGAAAAAAAATGCAACTAACTGTTTTTTAGTGAGTAAAAAAAGTTGTATATTTGCACCTCGATGAAACAAAAGTATATAAAGAAACATAAAAACTAAATTTAAGATGACAAAGGCTGAGATTGTAAATGAAATCGGAAGATCAACCGGTATTGACAAAACAGAAGTTTTAACAGTGGTTGAATCATTTATGGAAGAAGTAAAGAAAGCGATGGTAGGTGGAGAAGAAGTATTCTTAAGAGGATTCGGTTCTTTCATCATTAAGACGAGAGCTGAAAAGACAGCAAGAAATATTTCTAAGGGAACATCAATCAGAATTCCTGCTCACAAGATTCCTGCATTCAAGCCAGCAAAGACTTTCTTGAACAAGGTTTCAAATTCAAACAAGTAATTAATTTATTTTAATATAAACATTAAATTCTAACGATTATGCCAAGCGGTAAGAAGAGAAAAAGACATAAAATGTCTACTCACAAACGCAAAAAAAGACTGAAGAAGAATCGTCATAAGAAGAAATAAGTCTTATTGCGCAAAAGACAAAGGGCAAACTTGAGTGTTAATCTTAAGTTTGTTCTTTTTTTAAAAGATGGGATACGGAGGTATCCGTGTATTATTAAGGGAAGTCTAATTTAGGCATCCCGTTTGTTTCTTTAAAAATTGGGAATTATACAGCAGTTCCCTCTAAATTAACGATGAATAGCGAATTAGTAATTGACGTTCAAGCATCGGAGATATCCATTGCATTATTGGAGGAAAAGAGGCTGATTGAGGTGAACAAAGAGAGCCGTGTCAGTAAGTTTTCTGTTGGGGATATCTACCTTGCGAAGGTAAAAAAATTGATGCCAGGACTCAATGCAGCATTCGTTGACGTGGGTTATGAAAAGGGAGCATTCCTTCATTATCAGGATTTAGGTCCTAAGTTCCTTTCCTATAAGGAACTTATAAAACAGGCAAAGGCTGGTAAGAAGAATCTCTCGTTATCCAAAATTCCGATAGGAAAGGATATTGAAAAAGATGGGCATCTTACAGATGTTCTTACACAAGGGCAGGAGGTGTTGGTGCAGATAGCTAAAGAACCAATCTCCACTAAGGGGCCTCGTCTTACTTCAGAAATATCCATCGCGGGACGTTTTTTGGTATTGATACCTTTTGCAGACAAAATATTTGTCTCCCAAAAGATCAAGTCTTCAGAGGAAAGAAATCGTATAAAACAGATTTTGAAGGACATAAAGCCTAAGAATTTTGGTGTTATTGTCCGTACTGTTGCAGAGGGTAAAAAAGTAGAGGATTTTGACTCAGAATTGAATTCATTGCTTAAAAGATGGAATGATTCAATCAATAAAATAAAGTCAGACTCCAAATTGCCTCTCTTGTTATACGAAGAGATGGGTAGAACAGTCAGTATTTTGAGGGATATCTTCAATCCTTCGTTTGAAAACATATATGTGAACGACGAAGGTGTTTATCATGAGATTTGTGATTATGTAAATATCATTGCTCCAGAAAGAAAAGATATCGTCAAACTATACACAAATGACGTCCCTATTTTCGATTATTTCTCTGTTACAAGACAATTGAAATCCTCCTTTGGACGTACAGTATCGTTCAAGAACGGAGCGTATCTTATTATCGAAAAAACAGAAGCCATGCACGTTGTGGATGTGAACAGTGGAAACAAAACACGTGCTGGAAACGACCAAGAAGCGAACGCTATCGAAGTGAATTTGGCAGCTGCAGATGAATTGGCTCGCCAATTGAGACTACGGGATTTAGGAGGCATTATTGTGGTGGATTTCATCGATATGGTTAAAGCCGAGAACAGACAGGAATTGTATAACCGTATGCGTGATAACATGGCAAATGACCGCGCAAAACACAATATCCTTCAATTAAGCAAGTTCGGCTTGATGCAAATTACCCGTCAACGAGTACGTCCTGAAATGCACATCGACACCGAAGAGGTGTGTCCTACGTGCTATGGTAAAGGTGTCTCAAGACCTTCCATCTTATTTGTTGATGAATTGGAAAATAAGATAGACTATCTTGTGAACACACTAAAAACAACGAAGTTTAAACTTTATGTTCATCCTTACGTTGGCGCCTATATTAACCAAGGATTTCCTTTCTGCTCTTTGAAATGGAAATGGAAACGGAAATATAAGGCAGCTTCATTTAAAGTGATTACTTCTCAAAACCTCTCTTTCCTACAATATCAGTTTATCGATGATAAAGGAGAAGAGATTGATTTAAAAGAGGAGATCGAAACCGTCTCTCATTAAGAGCAGGTGGTTGCAAAAAACAAGGCGAGGTGCACTCTGGTGTGCCTCGCTTTTTTTATGGATGTTGGATGAACTATATAAATTAAAATTTAGCGCACATAAAGGAGTGTCCTTCGGACAGAAATCATACGTTTCTCAAAAAAAGAAGGTTGGTTCTTTCGAGCCAACCTTCTGATTATTTATGATGAGGTATTATTTTACAGTGAATTTTTCTGTAGAAATACCATTCTCGCTTTGTACTGTTACATAGTAAACGCCAGAAGCTAATGATGCGTCAATTTTTGATACACCAGCAGCAACCTTTCCAGTGTATACTGCAACACCTTGGATGTTGAAGATTGTTACGTCTGCATCGCAGTTAACAGAGATGTTCAAAGAGCCATCCTCAGATGGATTAGGCCACAAGCTAACAACTTGGTTGTTTACATCATCAACGTCAACACCATTGCTTGGGTCACCAATGATCTTAAGAGAACCCAAACCAGAACAAGAGGACATGAATACGATACCCAATTTATGCTCACCTGTTTCATTGAAACGCAAACGGAATTTTTTGTTTTGTGCGTATGGGCATTTAGGAGTAGTCCATCCCCAATCATTGTATCCACCATCTTTAGTACCTCCTTTGCTAGGTTGTAATTCTAGGGCACGGTTAATTTCATTTCCATTTTCATCAACCAGAGCATTCTTACCATCAACGGTAAATGCAATGATGTTGTAGTCTATATGGTTAGTTGTGTAGGTTTCAAACTCATAGTCGCCCGGATGCTTTACATCGATGGTATATTTCACCCATTCTCCTTGACCAATGTAACCTAAGTTAAAGTAGCCGTCTTCAGGATGGTCCTCATTGGTATAACCTACATCTACGTAATCGTCGCCACGAACACCATCATACATACCAGCTGCTCCAGCGTTACATGGAAGAGGAGAGCATGGAATCCAATCTCCCTCATCAAAATCATAGTAAGCATTGTAGTTTCCTCCCTTGTCGAATTTTTCCAATTCCAAGTAGAAGTCGTTCACACCATCAAATACTTGTGCTCCATCGTATGCAGATGATTCGCAGAAACTGAAGTTGTCACCTTTTTTCAATTGATTTTTAATGTAGTTACCAGCTTCTGACCAACTTTTATTATTATATCCACCACCTGTGAAAGTACCAGATGACTCACCTTTATCAGCCCAGCTCCAGTTGGCCCAACTGATGATTTGACCGCCAAGGTTCTTACCGTTACATACAGACAACAATTTGTCTGCGCTTTTGGTGTCACATCCGCTATCTCCGGTGTGGCTAGAAAGACCCCATTCCGTTACGAACAAAGGAATGAAAGCAGCAGCAGAACTCAACAATCCTAAGTATCTCTCTTGGTCACCAGCATAGTAGTGGAAGCTGTACATAACATTCAATCCCATCTCGTCAATTGGGTCCAAGAATGGGAATACAACAGCTTGGTCCCATTGAGGAGTACCAACCAAAACAATGGCATCAGAGTCTCCGTTTTTTATGATAGGAAGGATTTGGTTGCAGTATTCTTTTATCCAACCCCATACATAATCTCTTCCTAATTCATAAGGGTCACCTTCAATATTGTAGTTTGGCTCGTTGCACAATTCATACAATACGTGGTTGTAGTTCTTTTGTTGAACGTAGCTGGTGATGTTCTGGAAGAAGCTTTTTGCCTGGCCTACCATGTCCATTGGATTTCCTTTGGAACCATCTCCTTCACGATCTCTTAGTACATGCCAATCGACAATACAATACAAACCTTGGCTTGCGCAAAAATCGATACAGCTCTTAACCCAGTTTTCGTTTATACCTTCACCTTCATTGATATACATGGCGATACGAGCCATATTAGCACCTTCATTCTTCATGGCAGCGAAGTCTCCTTCGTCGTCATAACAATGTTTAAACCATGAACCGTGAGTACTCCAACCCCTTAACTGAATTGGTTTTCCACTTTCTGTACACAATTGGTTACCAACCAATTTCAGTCCTTCTAATGCATTCGCAGAAAATGCAAATGCCAATAAAAGGGAAACTAATGTAAAAAGTTTTTTCATTTGATATTATATTTAATGTTTAATAAATTTCTTACCTAATAGGAGAAACAAAATTCATGCCAATTTAAGAAAAAGAAATACCACTAGCTTATCCACACAGAATCGCCAACATTAACATCTACATAGACAAAAGAGGAATGTGCTTTACTATGCCATACTTTACAATGCTTTTTATTAGGAATACAATTGCACAATCAATAACACTCTTCTACCTATAATTCACAAAGTTATATAAACGGATTATAAATAACAAAAAAAATGGAAGATTTAACAAAAAAGTAGGGTGTTTTGGTCGGGTTGTGGCTGGGGGTGTTCGAGAAAAATTATTGTCTGTATGGAGCAATGTGTGTATGCATCAAAGTAGAGAGGTGCGCCCGTAGAGAGGCACGGCCGTGCCTCTCTACAATGACCGTCATATACAATGTTATACGGTATTAATGTTTTCTCAAAAATAAAACGACCCGCACATTTGAGCATCGTTGAGAGGCTTGGCGGGTTCTGGTGATGTAAAGGTATATAAAATTTGGAAATTACAAATTATAAATTTGTTTATTTCTTATGAAATAATTTAAATAAATCTATGAAAAGAGGCATTCGACAAAAGTGTGTCTAGACACACTTTTGTCGAATGATGATTGTCTATCTGCTGACATATAGTCAGTTGACAAGTGATTGAATCTGCCAACTTGTACTAGTATAGTTTGTGGCATTGTATTTGAAGTGTTTTCCATGGCTGATTGCTATGAATACACAATCTTTTGTGTATCGCAAGGATGAAGATATTTTATTTCTAAATGAATGCGAATTTAATGATGAGTTTTTTGTAATATATCACAAGTCAGAACAGAAATATAAAATTTGATATGTTTTATAATTCCCTCAAAAAAATTAATCTCCTTTTTAATTAATTACTTCTAATGAGTATATTATCAGTTAATAACGATTATATTTTTTCATTTGCCGAGGACATTAATACTGGCAAGTTAGTCAATGTTGACGATGTTAAAAGAGGTTCGGAATGTGGTTGCATATGCCCATGTTGCAAGGAACCATTGATAGCAAGACATGGGGATATTAGAGAACATGGGTTTGCCCATCATAGCAGAGAAAGAAAAGCCACTCTTGAAATATGCTATATGGTTACTTTGTACAAGTATGCAGAGCAGATTATAAAAGAAACAAAACAGATAACATTACCTTCTTACTATGGGATTTTTAAGGAGAAAAAGATAAAATTCATCGATGTGCAGATAGACTCTCAATATGAAAGAGAAGATAAACAACCTGATGTTATTGCTGAAACTGAAGAAGGAGAGACTTATCTGATCGAGTTTGTCTTTCAATATAAAGTGAGACACCTTAAACAAGTGGATTATAACAATATGAATTGCATCAGCATTGATTTGTCAAGCCAGACCTTAGAAACGATAAAAGATTATATATCAAATCCATCTAACTGGGAGTGGTTGAATAGTAACTCATATTTTAATAAAATAGAAGAAATATACAGAAAGGAAGGTAAAAACATCACACTGGTAGATTCTGATATATGTAATCATTGTAATTATAAGAAAGATGGTTGTTGCGTATGTGAGAAAAAGGGAGATACATCATGGTTGCATTCTGATCCATTGGATATTTATAATAATGGGAAGATATATCGTATATGCAAAAAAGAATATTTATCAAATATTAATGAAAATAAGCATATGAATTGTAGCCATTACACATTACCTGAACCTCAAAACAGGAGCTGCTTTCAATGTGAAAGTAATTTATCATGGGCCAATAAAGATGGAATGGCGAATTGTGGCATGCATGAACGTTTAAGATTAGGATATAGTAATAATCCTGAACGTGCACGTAGTTGTAACATGTTTAAATTAAAATCTAAACCATGACTACAAATTTATATTTAATAATATTTTTACTTGCCATTTTAGTTATAGCAGTAATTATCATAAGAATAAACTCCTCTAAAATAAAAGGAAAACGCGGGGAGAAAAAAGTAAGTAGTACGCTAAAAAAATTGCCTTCCGGATATCATGTGTTAAATGATGTAGTACTTTTTAACGATACAGATAAAGGGACTACTCAGATTGACCATATCGTAGTATCCAAGTATGGTGTTTTTGCAATAGAAAGTAAGAATTATGGAGGGGATATATACGGTAATGATAACATTCAATATTGGACTCAATTATTTGTAAATAAGGTTAGATATAAAAGTAAATGGTATAAACAATATACATATGTCACTAAGAATCAATTCTATAATCCTGTTAAACAGGCACTTGGGCATATGTATGCGATTAAAAAAAAATTATCGGATTTTCCTTATTTAAGGGTTATTCCAATTGTCGTTTTTGCGGGAAGTGCTAACATTTCAAAAGTCAATACACAAAATCATGTTATATATAGATCTGAGTTATTAAAAACCATCTTGGGCTATGATAGGGTGTATCTGTCTGATTCTGAGGTTTCAGAAGTTGTTTCGCGTCTCATTCAAAAGAACGTGAGGGATATTGTCGATAATAAAACTCATGTTCGTAATATAAAGACGAAAACGCGGGAATATAATAAAAAAATAAATTCTGGTATTTGCCCTAGATGTGGAGGAACTCTCATAAAGAGGGAAGGCAAATATGGCTATTTCTATGGGTGTTCTAACTATCCAAAGTGCAAATTCACAACTCATTAACCCAAAAGATAGAGATTCCCCTAAAAATAAAACGACCCGCACATTTGAGCATCGTTGAGAGTCTTGGCGGGTTCTGGTGATGCAAAGGTACTGTTTTTTTCGAGCCACCAAACATTTTAACGAAATTTCCCCCAAAAACTTCCCATTATTCCGAAGATTCACTATATTTGAAGAAATATCTAATAACGAATTTTATTATAGATTAATTTTTATGCAATACGGATTTTTCGACGACGAACACAAGGAATACGTCGTTACCAAACCAGACACTCCGAAGTCTTGGAGTAACTACTTGGGTGATACCCGCTACGGAGCAATTATCACCAACAACGCGGGAGGTTATTCTTTCTTCCGCTCTTCTGTTCAAGGTTGTTTCTTAAGAATCAAGTTTAATAATGTGCCACTGGATCAACCAGGTCGCTACATCTACTTGCACGACTGTGAGTCGAAAGACTTCTGGTCTGGCTCTTGGCAACCTGTGGGCAAACCTCTCGACCAATACAAGAGCGAGTGCCGCCACGGTTCCGCTTATACGAAGATCTCTTCTGAGTATAGCAACATCAAGACAGAGACTCTTTACTTCGTACCTAAGGGTCAAGAGTTCGAAGTATGGCACGTGAAGGTGACCAACATGGGCAAGAAGGCTCGTAAACTTCGTGCTTTCACCTACGCTGAGTTCGCTTCCAACTGGAACATGAACGACGATAGCAACAACTTGCAATATACGCAATACATCGTCAAGACGGCTTACAAGAATGGTTTCATCGACCATGGTAACAACCTCTATATGCCAGAGGAGCCAGAGAACTTCCAAAACAAAGACCAAGCTCGCCACTCTTTCATCGGCGTGGTAGGTCAGAAGGTGACTGGTTACGATAGCGACCGTGATAAGTTCATCGGTCCTTATCATACTTATGCAAACCCTCTTTCTGTTGTCAATGGTCAGTGTGGTAACACAGTGACAGAAGGTGACAACGGTTGCGGTACGCTTCAAGTAGATTTGGAACTTGCCGCTGGTGAGATAAAAGAGTTCACCGTAGTGCTTGGTATCGGTAAGGCTTGGGTGGAAGGAAAGAAGGCTGCTAAGATGGTGGCTACTCCTGCTAAGGTTCAGGCTGAGTTCGACAAGGTGGTGAACTACTGGCACGGACGTATCGAAGGTCTCTCTGCAAAGACTCCTGATGCTGCGTTCAATAGCATGATTAACATGTGGAACCCATTCAACAACTTGATCACCTACGCATGGAGCCGTGCGGCTTCTTTGATTTATCGTGGTGAGCGTGATGGTATGGGTTATCGTGATACAATCCAAGATATGTTGGGTGTGATCCACAACATTCCTGAAGAGGTGGTTGAACGTCTCGAATTGATGTTGACAGGTCAGAACTCCAACGGTGGTGCAATGCCAGTTGTAAAACCATTTGCCCACAATCCAGGTCATGAGGCTCCAACACCGGAGAACGAGTTCCGTTCAGATGACTGTATGTGGCTCTTCAACACGGTGCCAACCTATGTGAAGGAGTTGGGTAACATCGATTACTATAATAAAGTATTGCCTTACTCAGATAAGGGTGAGGGTACGGTGCTCGACCACTTGAAACGTGCCATCCAATTCAACCTTGATCGTCGTGGTAAGAACAATCTGCCTTGCGGTTTGAAGGCAGACTGGAACGACTGCTTGGTATTGGGTGCAAAGGGTGAGACGGTCTTCGTGGCTATGCAGTTGCGTTATGCGTTGACGGTTTACATCGATATCTGTACTCGTCTCAACAAGGCTGATGAGGTGAAGTGGGCACAGGGTCACTTGACTCAGTTGACCAAGGACATCGACAAGGCAGCATGGGATGGTGAGTGGTATGTTCGTGCCATCAAGGAAGATGGTTACATCTTCGGTACGAAGAACGACCCTAACAACGAGGGTACCATCTGGTTGAACCCTAACTCATGGTCAGTCATCTCCGGTCAGGCTACGGGCGAACGTGCCGAGACGGTCATGAACAGCATCGAGAAACGTTTGGCTATCAAGTACGGTTTGGTACTTTGCGATCCTCCGTATGAGAAGACAGAGGCCTCTGTGATCAAGGCACCTTTGTTCATCAAGGGTATGAAGGAGAATGCGGCAGTATTCCAACACACACAAGGTTGGGGTATCATGGCAGATTGTATCTTGGGTCACGGTAAACGTGCCTTTAAGAACTACAAGAACTACTTGCCAGCAGCTTACAACGAGCGCGCTGAGGTTCGTCAGATCGAGCCTTACGTATATGCACAGACCACTTGCTCTACCTACAACATGCGTGCGGGACAAAGCCGTTGTCCATGGTTGAGTGGTACAGCCTCTTGGGCATACTTCACAGCGGCTCAATACATCTTGGGTATCCGTCCTGACTACAATGGATTGTTGATCGATCCATGTATCCCAGGCTGGAAAGGCTTCACGGCTACCCGTCGTTTCCGTGGCAAGACGGTCAACATCACCGTTAAGAACCCTAAGAAGGTGGAGAAGGGTGTTGTTTCCGTTACGTTGAACGGAAAAGCCATCGAAGGCAACGTCGTTCCATTCAGCAAGATGAAGAATGTGAACGAGGTGGTTGTGACGATGGGATAAAATGAGTTAAGAGTTAAGAGGTAAGAGTTTAATTCTTAGTGGATATGATAGGGGAGCAAGGGGCTGAGGCTTCTTGCTCCTTTTTGGAATAAAAATTAACATGGAATTAAGGACTATACTTGTAGATGTCGCATTGAAATGGCAAGAAAGATTTGGGGTTTCACCACAAATCACAAGCACAGTTTCTGAATATGATGCAGCAATGTTAATTGGTATGTCAGAAAACGAATATTCTGACTATATGAAAGATAAAACGGCTGTAAGCAAGGGTGCGGATTTTGTTTTTAAGAATGTTAGATACCAAATTAAAGCAAATAGGCCTAGTGGGAAACCTGGAAGTAAAGTGACAATGGTTCCGAAAGCAAATAACTATGAATGGGATAAACTGATTTGGATTTTATATGATAAACATTATGTAATGCAAGAAGTTTATGAGTGGGATGTCGAGAGTTATAAAAATCTTTTTGACAAAGAAAAAAGACTTTCTCCCGACGATTATCGCAAAGGGAAATGTATTTTTAGTATTAATCCTTTGTAATAAACAACGGGAGGTAAGTTTAAAAACGGCTGTAAGATATGAGCCACTTTGAACGAGGAATATCCAATAGTATGTATCCGCTATAGTAGAAACAAGAAGTAATATGGCCGACGAATATTTAAATTTTGACGAATATATACGCCAAGGGGAGCCGGATCAAAAAGAAAAAGCATCAATCTGGCAAACTGCAATTGGATTGCAGGCAGTGGATGGTCTGAAAACATCGGACTATCTGAAAGAGACTGCCCGCAAACATATTGCGGGTGATATAGATATCGATGAGGTGCGTGAACTGATCAAGAGCTATTATCAGTCAAAAGCGGTACACGAGCCTGATGACGATGGGAAGCAGGAGGCCGATAAGGTTTCTGCCAATATCGCCAAGATACTCTCGTCGAAAACATTCGATTTCAGTACTAATGGATTTGTTTCATTGCATAGGCGTATATTTGAAGGGGTCTTTCCACATGCGGGTAAGGTGCGTGACTACAACATCACCAAGAAGGAGTGGGTGCTGGAAGGTGATACGGTCAACTACCTGAACTTTGAAGACTTGCGTAGCGCCATAGACTATGACCTAGAGCAAGAACGTCAGTTTAGCTATAAGGGTGTTTCACAAGATGAGATGGTGGCCCATATAACTAATTTTGTTTCGGGTCTATGGCAGATACATGCCTTCGCTGAAGGTAACACACGTACAACGGCAGTGTTCTCCATACTCTATCTGCGCCATATTGGGTTTGAGGTGAATAACGATATGTTTGCCCTACATTCCTGGTACTTCCGCAATGCGTTGGTACGCGCCAATTATAAGAATGTTGTAAAGGGCATCGATTACACACCGATATACTTGGAGCGCTTCTTCCGTAATCTGTTGTTGGGTGAACAATGGGACTTGCGAAACCGCTATCTGCATATCCACCCCACAAAAGAATGGAGCGAGCAACCTAATTTGGGTACCCGAACAAGTACCCGAACAAGTACCGAACAAGTACCCGAACAAGTAGAGGGGACATTGAGTTCTAAACATCACATAATCATAAGATTAATAAGTGAGATCGGTGAAAAAGAACGCTCTATTGCTGAGATAATGAAAGCAATGGGACTTAAACATCGGCCTAACTTCCTAGAATATCATCTGAATCCCGCAATACAAGAGGGTTGGGTCCGTATGCTATACCCAGACTCACCTCGTCATCCACGCCAAAAGTATTTGCTGACAGAAAAGGGACTGGCACTATATAACGAACTGAAAAATAGTATTTAACACCTAAAATAGATTTAACATGGACATCAAACTAATTTTGATACTAGTAGCTATCCAAGGAGCAGTTTAGGGAGTTGGTGGAGAAGTATGTAAACAAATAAAAACTGTTGGAGATAGCTGAAAGCCAGACTCCACAAGGAGAATCGTCAGTAAGTTAGTGTTTCTAACCAACGGACATCCCGACATTCAAATTGTCGCACTAGTGGTGGGTCAATTGTCATGGTCTCATTTTGTATATTATTGTAAATATATGCTCATCGCAAAAGTCCAATAAAACTTGTGTACTGGACAAAAAAGTACCTTTTTTGTCCAGTATAAATAAAATAATGGACAAAAAGAGGAGTCTCCAACCTTCCATTTTTAAAGAATAATTATTTAATATTGCACTCTCTTCCTGTCTCTACATCTAACGGACAGGAAAACGAGGCGGTACGGAGCACTGTCACCACAACCTCAATATATGCGTGGACGATCACTATTTATACCATGAAAAACAAAATAAAAATGAGACTTCATACTTCAAAAATCACAAGTGTCGGGCATCGTTTTCTATGCCTCTTCCTTCTTGCGCTCTGCGTTACATCCGTGCAGGCTCAGATTGAACTTAAATTTGACCTGAATAATCGTGGCGACCTTATCACGGAAGACCATTACGGTATCTTCTACGAGGAGATAAACCATGCGGGGGATGGCGGACTCTATGCCGAACTGGTTCGCAACCGTTCTTTCGAGGAGGATATGGACAAGCCTATTTGCTGGAGCACCGTGGGAAATGCGGAGATGAGCCTTACGACGGACAAACTGCTCAACGCTGTTCAGTTGCGTGCACTGAAGGTCAACATGAAAGCTGACAATGCTGGTGTGCGCAACGAGGGTTACTGGGGCATCAACATCGTCAATGAGCGTGAGTATGACCTCTCCTTCTGGCTGCGCGCTGAGGATAGCTACAACGGTAATATCGTCGCGGAACTGCAAAATGCAAACGGACAAAACTTGGGTCGTGCGACCATCAGCATCAAGGCTACTCAGGAATGGCAGAAATATACCGCTAAAATCACGGCTACGGGTTCGGATGCTCAGGGATACCTCTCTCTGAAGGGCGACAAGAAGGGTGTCATCTTCCTGGATGTCGTCAGTCTCTTCCCTCCTACGTTCAAGGGTCGCAAAAACGGTTGTCGCCCGGACTTGGCTCAGATGCTGGCTGATATGCACCCTCGTTTCATGCGCTTCCCTGGAGGCTGCTACATCGAGGGTTCTTGGGGCGACGGACAAACCAACCGTTTTGAGTGGAAGAAGACCATCGGTCCGATCGAGGAACGTCCGGGTCACGTGAACCGCAACTGGGACTATAAGGTGACCGACGGACAGGGCTACCATGAATACCTCGAACTGGCCGAAGACCTCGGTGCCAACGCTATGTTTGTGGTGAACATGGGTATCGGTCACGATTGGCGAGTGGATGAAAATGATATCGATCCCTTCATCCAAGAGGCTCTCGACGCCATCGAATATGCCAACGGAAGCACCGATACCTATTACGGACAACTGCGTGCTAAGAACGGTCACCCAGCACCATTCAACCTGAAATACTTGGAGATTGGTAACGAGCAAGAGTTCATGCTCAACCGCAACGACTATATGAAACGCTACATGCAGTTCTACCACGCCATCAAGACACGCTGGCCCGACCTGCACCTCATTGCTGACAGCTACTTGTTCGACGACATCACGGAGCCTGTGGAACTGAAGGATGAGCACTACTACGACTCCCCCGACTTCTTCATCAGCCAGTATGGTCGCTATGATAATCAGTCCAAATCCACGACCCATATCTATGTGGGCGAGTATGCCGTGACAAAGGACTATGGAACGCTTGGAAACATGAACGCAGCCATTGGTGAAGCCGTCTTCATGCAGGGTTGCGAGAACAATAGTGAAGCGGTCAGGATGATGAGCTATGCCCCTATCTTCACTCATGAGGATAACTTCAATTGGCGTCCCGACATGATACGCTTCAACAGTTCGACGAGCTACGGAACGCCTTCGTACCATGTTCAGAAGATGTTCTCGAACAATATAGGAACCCAGAATATCCGCTGGACGGAGAAAAACAACGGCTCCAACCTCAACGCGAATCAAGGGTCCATCGGTTTCGCCACATGGTCCACCGCCGCCACCTTCACTGACTTGCAGGCGAAGATTGCAGATGGCACCGTCATTGCAGGCAATAGAACGGCCTCGTCAGATTGGTCAACCTTACGTGGTTCATGGAGCATCAGTAATGGTAGTTTCAAGCAGACCAATGCTTCCCAGACGGATGTCCGTTGCTGGTTGAAAAACGACTATGACCTGACAAATCTTGATATGACAGTTCACGCCACGAAGCAAAGTGGTTCGGAAGGCTTCCTCATCATCTTCAACTACATCGACGAAAACAATTATGCATGGCTCAACCTTGGTGGCTGGAGCAATTCGAAACACGCCGTTGAGCAGTGCCAGAACGGTTTCAAGAGCGTTCTCGGAGAAAAGGCTGGAACACTTACCACCGGAAAGGATTACACCATCCGTATCCAAAAGGAGGGACAGCATGTGCGTTGCTATCTCGATGGTGAGGTAATCATCGAAGCCAATCTCCGCGCATACGGTGCCCGTACTGTTTACACCTCAGCCAGCATCGACGATGAAACTGGTACGATGTATATTAAGATAGTCAATCCTTCCGGTAGCCAAAGGAATGTGACACTTGCCCTCACGGGTGGTCACGCCGAGACGGCCGAAGCGGAAATACTCTCCGCCTCCAGAGGTACCGATGAGAACACCACTTCGAATCCTCAACGCATCGTGCCTCGCACACAGCCACTGACAGTCGAGGACAATAACACGATAGCCTATACATGTCCTGCCTACTCCGTGGGTGTGATACGTTTGCAAGTCAATAATGTCACACCGTCACAGCCTGACCCACTGCCAGAGCCTGTTCTGAGCTTTAGCTTCGAAAGTGGTAAACCTATAGACGATGGTGGCACATATACCTGCGACCTCAAGGGAAAGGCTTCCATCATCACCCTCGATGATGGTAACCATGTGCTCTCCACAGGAAGCAAGGGGGAGGGTAGCTATATGGAGATACCCGTGACCGCTGCCAAGCAGACGTTTGCCTCGATAAAAGATTATACCATAAGTATCAATATGCTGCAACGCATTGGAAACAATACGGGCAGCTTCTGTTGGGCTTACTCCATGGAGGAGGGTACTGATCACTACATCGGACTTGTCAATAAGGGTGGTAACAGTGATTGGTACTACGAAATCAAGGATGGAACCACCGAAGGAGCGCACTCATACGCAGGTGTCAGCATTGGCGAGTGGCATAACATCACCTACACCCAACAGGGCAATGTTGGACGCATCTATGTTGATGGTCACCTCATAAACGAAATAACCATGACGCTCAAACCGTCATCGTTCATCAACGACATCACACGTTTCACTATCGGTCACTCCCCATTTAGTTCGGATGCCATCATGGAGAATGCCCTGTTTGATGACTTCCGTATTTTCGACACTGCACTCTCACCCGAGCAGGTGATGGAGCTGGGACGCCATGCAACAGCCATGGAGTATGCCAACTACGAAAATCCAGATGCCGAGCGTCAGGCATTCAAGACCTTAGTGATGGAAGTGAAGAACTATGTCAACGATACTGAGGATAACGACCTTAAGCAAGCCTATGCTTCGGCGACACGGGTTCTCAACTCGTCTAGTTCCTCCGCCTCTGCAATCAACCGTGCATACGTGGATTTGAAAGAAGCGGTGGATGCTTATCAGCAGAGTCAGTTGGCACTCGCACGAAGCGGTCAGCCAGCCAACCTCACCTTCCTCATCACCAATAGTTCCTTCACACGCTACAACGTGGGATGGCAGGGCGCCGATCTCAGTGTCGCCTACAATGGCTATGCCAACGAAACGGCGGAACAGTATTCTCGTCCGTTCGATATCTGGCAGGAGCTCGAAGGACTTCCGGCAGGTACCTACACCCTCACGTGCAAAGCCTTCTATCGAGCAGGTTCCATCGAAGCAGGCTATCAAGCATGGCGGAACAACTCCAGTGCGACACGCAACGCACAGCTCTATATGAACGATGTCACCGCCACAGTGCCTAATCTGTTCAGTTCTTCCGCCTACACGTACAACCCTTATACCTACCCAGACAACCTCACACAGGCCTCCTCTGCGCTCAATGACGCAAGTGCCTATGCGCCCGTCTCTGTGACCATTGATCTCAATGAGGGCGAGACCTTACGACTAGGTCTCCGTAAGCAAGCGATAGTATCCGCCGACTGGGCAGCATACGATCACTTCCAACTCATCTATGAAGGCGGCACGTCAGACGTGGAAGATGTCAGTTCCGACCATTCCAGTGAGTATGTCTATGATCTCCAAGGACGACTTCTCCAGAAAGGTTCTAATTCGACAAGTATGCCTAAGGGAGTCTATATCATCAAGGGGGAGAAGGTATTGGTGAAATGATTTAAGTGGATCAGGGGTTAACACCCCAGTCAGTATTATGGCACCCCTTCGGGGTTTTAATTTGCAAACCATTCATTTGTTCACATATCCGTGTTTTCATCCATCGCAGATCAGGGGTTACCACCCCCGCCTGTATTATAGCGCCCCTTTGGGGCTAAAAGAATCCCGAAGGGATGCCATATTACAGGCGCAGGTGTCAACCTGTGATAAAAGTATGAACGATCCCCACCCATAAATTAATCCGATAGCACATAATCTGGATTATATTCAATATGATAAGCATTCAGAAAGGCGATGTATTCATCCTTGGGTAATATTTTTTTATGATGTTCGGCTTGTGTTTTGATATACTGGATTGTTTTAGTCAACAACGATGGACCGACACTGAAAGCACCGTATCCTTTTTGCCATTCGAATTGTCGATAGTATGGATCTAGCGTCTTTATCCATCGACTTGTATTGGCCTTAACGGTTCGTACAAGATCAGCCATTCTTACTGTCGATGGTAAAGAACAAAGAATATGCACGTGGTTGTTTATTCCTCCGATGCAAATAGGTATAGAATCAATACTTCTTAGGACACCTCCAATATACTTATGTATTGGAACGATATCCACGTCTCGTATAACTACACTCGTTGATTTCACATGGAAAACAAGGTGTACATCCAATTTTACTAGTGATGAGGCCATTTTTTTTCATTTAAGTTAATATGTAGTTTTTTACAGATAGTGACAAATCAGGAATACTTTTCGTATTGTTGGAACAAAATTACAATTTTATTTGCAACAATACAACAATCTGTGATGAATGTGGAAACAATTCCATACAAACAAACGCACGTGTACTTTTCGTATCCGCATATCCATCGCAGATCAGGGGTTACCACCCCCGCCTGTATTATAGCGCCCCTTTGGGGCTAAATAAATCCCGAAGGGATGCCATATTACAGGCGCAGGTGTCAACCTGTGATAAAATGTACAGACGTATAATTTGTTTTGTTTTCAAATCCCGAAAGGATGCCATAACATAGTCGCAGGTGTCAACCTGTGATAAAAATTTACGAGACAAATCCCTTAATCCTTGCCCATATTTTTTTGAACACAAAATATTCTATTGCTGTAACTAGAGCCGATAACACCAAAGCAATAAGGGTTTTGATTACGTAAAGATAGTTATCGTTGTGAATCTGCCAATATAGATCTTTTATATATTTTCTAGCCATAACGAAATCTTCACGTTGCACATCTACAGGCAGGTCGGCGAGTGATGACACTTCAGTGACATTGGCTTGTTGATCGATGAATAAATAAGAACTATCAGCGGTCAAGACAACATACTGGTCGTATGCGGCTATCGAATCGATATGATACCAACATTTATCATTTTCATAATGTTCAAACTTGTTGCTATATGAAAAAAACTTTCCGTATGGGGTAGATACTTCGGTTGTCTCATCAAATATATCGAAACTATTCTGAATGCCAAACCAACTCTCAACAACATCAACGTTTAAAAAGTAAATAATCTGGGAATTAACAATAAATGCCAGCGCGACAACAAGGTTTCGTCTGATGTGTTCAGATTTTTTTAATTTGGAGATTGCGTAGGTTGACACGAAAACTAACACAGGGGCAAACAACATTAACCTATTTTTATAAATGGCTATTATTAAAAAAAATAAGCCAATGAAAAGTCCCCATGTCAGGAGTGCGGAGGCAACGAAAAAAATAACGCTTTTTAAAAGTCGTTTGCTGTCAGTGCTCCTTTTCCTATAAAAACGGACAGTACCTATCGCTATTATTATACCAGAGGGAATAATGGCGGGAATAATATCGAAAATAAAAAAGCGTCCTGCCCATGCAGCTAATGACGCTACGATTGAATATTTGAGAATCCCTTTAAGCATATATTTAAGTATAAATATAAAACGAGTTCGACATTCCTTTTACGAAACAAACTCCCTCATCCTTGCCCATATTTTTTTTAACACAAAATATTCTATTGCTGTAACTAGAGCCGATAACACCAAGGCAATAAGGATTTTGATGACGAAGAGATAGTTGTCGTTGTGGATCTGCCAATATAGATTCTTTATATATTCTGATGCCCTGACAAAATCTTTATGTTGCACATCTATAGGCAGTTCTGTGAGTGATGATACTTGGGTAACTGTTGTGTCATTGGCTTGTTTGTTGATAAGCAAATAAGAGCTATCTGTTGCCATAACAAGATAGTGGTCGTATGTGGCTATTGAGTCTATATCATACCACCATTTATTATTTCTATTGTAATATTTCTCATAAGAGTTGTCAATTGCAGAAAACTTTCCGTATGGGGTAGGTACTTCGATTAGCGGTGTGTCATTATATAAATCATACTGAATACCAAACCAACTCTCAATGGTATCGACGTTTTTTAGGTAAATAAACGTGAAATTATAGATAAACACAGATGCAATGACAGTGTTTCGCAGGGTGTGTTTAGACCCCTTGTTAATGGAAATTCCATAGGTTATCATTGTGCCAAGCACAAGGGGGAAGAACACGAATATAGTACTTCCGGCAGGTCCCCAAAGGGTCATTACAAATAATACAAAGAGGGCATAGATAACTCCACTTGTTAAAAGCAAGGAGGCGATGAAAAAAATAATGCTTTTTAAAAGCCGTTTGTTGTCGGTATTCCTCTTTCTATAAAAGCGGACTGAGCCTATCGCTACTATAGCAATGGGAATAATAAGCAATAGAATGGCATATTTGTAAAACAACATTAAACTTGGCAAGAATCCTGCCATTATAACTAATATCGCCACGATTGAATATTTGAGAATTCCTTTAAGCATATAATCTTTGTTTATATGAAAGTAACTAAGGTGTTACATTCTCCTGTTCGAATATGCGGTTGATTCTTGGTTGGATAAACCAAATCCCTATTATGAATATCCAAAATAGGATAAACTCTCTGATATAATTATTGATTTTCGCTTTTTGTTGTATTTCTACTGTTTTCAATAGCTTAGCCTCTATATAAAATGAGTAGAAGGATGAAAATATGGAAAATAAATGAAAAGGACGAATAATTGTAGTTGCAAGGAAATATGAGGGTAATGCTTCAATTATGACTTTTATTATGTTGGTGTCGTTGTTGCTAAGTTTCTGAATGGCATAATAGTTAAGAAAACACATTACTAGTGCATATATCATTGGGAAAAGAATAGAAATTGTAGGGAAAACTAAATTTTTCTTTAGTTCTGTTGGCATTCGATTGTTTAAAGCAAAAAGTATTGTTAACATATAACATGCCCGAATTATGGACGAGATAAATGTTAAGGGGATTGTAAAATATAAGAAGATTTCTTCGAGATTAAAGGGTCCGTTAACATTTTCATTCTTTGCAACCGAAGGGAACCATATGTGCATTACAAACCACAATGCTATAGGGGGGAGGCACATTATCAAGAAGAGTTGCCAATGCTTCAGCTTTAAAAAAATGTTTTTCATGTTTGTCCTTTTTTAGTTATTTAAACGGTGTCATCCTCCATGCTCTCCTTCAACCGTTGATACTCCTCCAGCAAATCCCACAATCCGTCTTCACTGAGTACTCCTCGTTTGAGATCGGCTGGCAATTTTCCCTTTTCGTCGGCCTCGAAATCAGTGCGCCAATCGGTGTTGTAATAGTTCTCCAGTTTGGAGATGGTGGGTTGTAGGGCGAAGAAGTCATCGACTGCTTCTCTCAATCGTTGGAGTACCTCGTTGCTTTGGTCGAAGAGACTCTCCATCTGTTCTATACGTTCTTTTCGTGTCATGTCTGTTTGATGTTTGAAGTACAAAGATATAAATTCTTCGGAGGTAATAAGTATGTAATGAATTTATAATATTCGCCTATGGAATGTAGCCTTAGTTCATCCACCAATGCTCCTTCAGTTCACCTACGATATCGTCCCAATCCTGTTGGGTAAAAGTGCCTTCACCCATCATCATGACGGTCATCTCTATGTCGCCGAATGAACGGTAAACGTGTGTGTCGCGAAAGCCGTTGCGTAGGTAGAAGGCATGGCGTTGCTTGCGTTGGACTTGGTTTTCGCAGACTTGGTTGGGACTCTCCATATCCAACACGCAGGATTGTCCCGTGTAGTGCTCAATCAGTTGGGTGAGGATCTGCTGTCCGTAGCCTTTGCCCCGTAGTTCCTCACGGACGGCGAAATACCAGTACCAATTGAACGAAGGTCTGGGATAGACAATGGTGAATCCGATGAATGTCTCCCCGTCGTAATAGGCAGTAAAGTCTAACGACATCTCCTCGACGAGACGCATCAGATCGTGCCAGGGAATCTGCTCATCCGCAGGAAACGCAGACTCATAAAGCTGTTTTATTTGCTCGGTGGCATTAGCTGGGGTGATTTGTTGGGTTGTCATTGTATAATGGGTATTTCTTGAATTTGTCTTTCCCTACACTTATTTAAATTGGATAGAGTTCAATATTTCATCAACATACGCAGTTGACTCTCCACCATCATAGGATGAAAATACACATGATTTGTCTGTTTCATTATCGAACAGGAGATAGAATCTCCAGTATATACTCTCACCATCCTCATCAATATATTTACAGATGCGGTACAAACATTTGTTCCCATTTATGGATTGCACGCCTCGATCCACATCGGTCATAGAGACCTCTTTATGTTCCTTTTTTTTCCAGACTTCCCAATGTCGGTCAAGATTTGAGAGTGAGCTATCTGCTTTGTATTCAGAGCACAAAGTGACCATGCTGAAGAAATTAACCTCGTCCGCAAGATCATAAGCATAAAGGTCTTTGCCTTCTATATCATAAGCGAGACTTGCATCACAACTAAATTCTTTTGGAATGATGAATTTTACTTGTTCCGTTTCCGCATAATAGAGAGAATCTGCATCCTGATATATGATATTGGTCTCTATCTCTTGGGAATCTGTGGCATCCATCGCATTAAGTTGAGCCATTCCAATAACATACAAGGCGATAGGAATCAATATGATAGCGGCCAAAATGCCCCAGTCTAATTTGGAAACTTTTCTGAACGATTTGGGTATAATTTCTTGTACATGTTTTGAGAACGTCAGATATAAAAACCAAATCACTCCCCACATGATACTACAAATCAATCGATAGTTTTCATGGTCTATCTTAAGTTTTTCGCCAATAAAATCGGCATCCGCATTCATATTCAGGATGAGGTTTAGGGAATTTAATAGAATGGACAATATAATATAAGTCTTTGCCCAAAATACGGCGTTCCGTTTTCTGTTGAGAAACGAATAGATAATAAAAATTGCCATACCTAAGAATGACAAACTGATAAAAATGTCCACTGAGCCTAAACAAAGATTATTGCCATAATCCTCAGCATTATATTCTTTGATTTGATAGAGAAAGCTTCTTGCGCTTCCTACACCTACTGGCAGCACCAGGAAGAACATAAGCCATCCTGTTATTTTCGTATTGGCTTTTAGCCATTCACTGGTGATGTTATTGTCTTCACTATTATTCATGGTACAACATATTGTTTAAAGTACAACACAGACAACATTTAAGGCTTCAACAATCCACGTAAAAATTCCAATCGTCTCTCTTCCGTCCATTTCTCTGCTCGGGAGAGGGAAAAATAGCTAACATTACCATTCTTTTCCCCCAATAGAAAATACGTATTAACGTTGGCCTTATCGGATGCGTCGTAAACCCTGAAAATCATATAATGTTTTTCCTTGTCCTCCTCGATGATCATATGTTTCAGACCATGTTTTTTTTCAAAGTAATCTGTCTCCCATTCGTAGCAGGCCTTCACAAAATCGTATCCTGTCTTTGCCCCATCCAGATTGAACTCATATCCGTTAAACCGAGAAAAAACGACAGAGAGGGTAACGGAGTCGCTATTCATGAAAAATTGTTGTCGGCTGACATTGTTGTACGATGTTTTCTTCCACTTGCCAGGTATCATCACGCTACCATAAGGTAATACAAAATAGGAGGTGCTGTCTTTTGACTCCTCATACTTTCCACCCACAATCGTAGAACAATAGCGAGATGGAGAACTGGTTCGGCAACCGGCTAAAAAGACTATTGCCAATAACAAAAGTGATAATTTCAAAACACGACTCATCCTAATCTATCTTGCATTTATAATAAAAAAGATTCACAAATATAAACAAATTTCCCATGAAAAACCATCAGAGTTGCTGCGCTTTATACCCCGAAAACTTGCAGACAAGATGATTGAGATATACCTTTGTTGTATCAAGAGATTGTGAATAGTTTTAATCATACTTGAAACCTTTTTTGATATACTAAACGATAATAAATATAACATGAACATACTGATTATCAATGGCAGTCCCCGCAAAAAGGGACTTATATCACAGATGCTGGGCATCATGCAGGAAGAGGCTCTGTCGAACAATATGACAGTGGAGACGGTCAATATCATGGACCTTGAGATGAAACCTTGCATCGGTTGCATGGTCTGTCGAACCAAAGAGAAATGTGTGTTACCCGAGGATGACACGCTGAAAGTGCTGGAGAAACTACGTTGGGCGGATACCGTCATCATGGGAGCGCCTTGCTACTGGGGTAACATCCCCGGACAGATGAAGGTGTTGTTCGATCGTCTGGTCTATGGCATGATGCGAGACACACCCCGTTTCCCTGAACCCCTGATGAAGGGAAAGAAATGCATCCTCGTCAGCACTTGCACCACCCCTTGGCCGTTCAACATCTGGTTCAAGCAATCACGGGGCGCCATCCGTGCCATGCGTGAGATTTGTCACTACGCAGGCTTTAAGATTGTCAAGAAGATCGAGAGGGGAGGAACGGTGATGAAGCCCCAACTGACAGACAAGGACAGACAGAAATGCATCAAAGCAATTGCCAAACTGAAGTGAGAAAATTTTTTTCTACATTTTTAGTTTTGATTTTTATACCCCCCCCCGTTTCGTTATGAATATGAACAAGAAATATGGATTTTTATTATTAGGTATATTATTGAATTGTATGCCCGCAGTTGCAAGTAAGGCATCTATGACAGTAGCCTCTCCAACGTTGTATGATTGGATTATCCGTTTTGATGATTTTTGTAAGAAAGGTCAGTTAGATAGTGCGTTGGTCTGTGCCGACAATATGATCTTGCTTGATGGTAAAACTGCTTACTGTTATTCACTTAAGGCTTCCGTGTTATACAATATGGGTCGTTACGAAGAGGCATTGGAATTCAATACAAAAGCATACCAAATTGATCCGAACGAAACCAAGATTATTCTTGATCGATGTTTTATTTTGAAGCACTTGTCTCGCTATGATGAGTCATTAACTGTGCTTGATGATGCGTTGAAGAAGTTCCCTGAAAACATGACTCTACATCTCATGAAAGCTTCTGTATATTCGTATAAGAAAGACTCTGCTAATGTAATAGCCATCTGTAAAATGATTTTAAATAATAAAGAGATAAGTTACGCTGATCGTTTTAAAGCCCATTCGCTGATCGTCCAACACAGCACTGTCTCATCATTGGATGATGCCATAAAGAATATGGAGAAGGACTTGGGTACACCGGATTATAAGATGGCAGCGTTTATCATGTTAGAATATAACACGCGGACTCTTTATGAAAAGGGTGACAAATATAAGAAATTGGCATTCAAGTTACATGACCAAAATAAGATTGATGAAGAAACATTGCTAATAGATGAGTATATTCATTTTGATAAGATAGTTCAAGTCTATGAGTATTTTAACACAGAAAAAAGGGATGGACTGTTTGCCCAGTATGAGTTCAGAGTCTATGAGAATCCGTCGCACGAATGGATGTACCATATCCGTGTGGAATTTAATGTGGATGCACAGAATAAGGGTAAATCGCAGATGGCTGTTATGAAGATGTATAGTCGGACTGAATCTAAGATGTACAAGGAAACACGTAAAGAATTAAAAAGCACTTCTTATGAGCAGTGGAAGGACTATACCAATCAAATTATTGATAACAAATTGAAAGGAGAACCTCTACGATAACCCATTGCTAAATTGAGGTGATATTTTTCCCTAAATTGTTGTTTTTTGTATTTTTTTGTATTTTTGATTTTTCTCACAAACTAATTATACGAATAGAATGGACAAAAAATTAGGCTATTTATTATTGGGCATCTTATTGAATTGTATGCCCGCAGTTGCAGGTAAAGCATCAGTATCAGCAGTTTCTCTCATGAAAGATGATTGGCTTAATCGTTTGAATGCATATTGGGAAAAAGGTCAACTTGATAGTGCATTGATCTGTACCGACAATCTGATCTTACTTGATAGTACAGATGCCAAGGGATATACATTAAAGGCCGCTGTGTTGAATCAGATGGACCGTTACGAAGAGGCATTGGAAGTCAATACAAAAGCTTTGAACCTTGATTCAAACAGTAGCTTTATTATTGTCAGACAAAGTTCTATTTTGGAGAATTTATCTCGTCATGAAGATGCATTGAAACTACTTAATGATGTGTTGGAGAAGTCTCCTGAAAATACAAGTATTCATCTCCAAAAAGCTCAAATTTATGCTTCTCATAAAGATACGGCTAATGCGATATCTGTTTGTGAAACAATTCTAAAACTTAAAAAGATAGAAGATGGAGATCGTTTTCAAGCACACTCGCTGATTGTTAAATGCTCCTCTGCCTCATCATTGGACAAAGCCGTAAAGGATATGGTGAAGGATATGGGTGCGTCGGATTATCGTACGGCAGCATTTGTCACCAAAGAATATAACTCGCGTTCTCTTTATAAGAAGGGAGATAAATATAAGAAGATAGCTTTCGAATTACGTGAGAAAAACAAGATTGCCGTTAAAACGATGTGCATAGATGAATATACCCATTCTGATGTGATCGTTCAGGTTCATGAATATTTTAATCCTAAGGATGCGGGTAGTATGTCTGTTCAATATGAGTTTAGAACTTTCGATAGAAAAACGTTCGAGTGGAAGTACAATATCCGTGTGGAGTATGTTGTGGATTATTTTGGTCAGTATAAATCACAGATGGCTGTTATGGCAACATTCAGTCGGGATGGATACAGAACATACTGGAAAACATTTAGTGAATTGAAAAGCACTTCGTATGAGCAGTGGATTGAATATGCTAATCTAATTATTGATAATAAATTGGAAGTGGGTTCTGCTACGATATTCAATGGTAAGGATCAGGGTGAGGACAAAGATGGAGGCGATGGAGCTTCTACTGAAGAGAAATAATTACTGAAGAAGATATTTTGATTAATCATTCAAACAGTTCAATTGTTTGGCATCATATAAACGCTGGATACAGATGGCTTTGACAGAAGAGTGCTTGGAAGGTACCAACAGCGAGTTGGCAGCGCAGGAGGTATATCACGAACTGAAACAATCGAATGATTTTGTTGGGTTTGCGAGACAATTCATCTTCAGTCCGGAGCACCGCGTGGCACGCAATGCCCTGTGGGTGCTTACCAAGGCAAGTGACAAAGAACTCTCGCAACTACAGGGAATGCTACATGAACTGACCGCCCTTGCCATGCAGACGAGCGACTCTGCGGTAAGACGCCTATCCCTAAACATCGTATTGCGCCTTAAGATGGAGGAGGATGATCTTCGGACCGACTTCCTCGATTTCTGTTTGGAGCACATGATGGATGTTCGTGAGTTCCCTGGCATCCAATCCCTTTGCCTGAAACTTGCCTTCCGTATGTGCCAGTTCTACCCTGAACTGATGGGTGAACTGAAACGTACCCTGGAAGCGATGGAGATAGATTACTATACGCCTGCCATCAAATGCGTTAGAAATAAGATATTAAGTGGGAAAATGAAGTGACAATGAAACAGGAGATCAACCCTCAAGAGACCAATCGGGCGTACGCTTTCGAGATGTGGATGAAATCGCCCATGCCGATGGTGACGCTCACCAAGACATTTGACGTGACCCGCCTCCTCAAGTTAAGCAAGCGGAGAGACTGGAAGTTCACTATGCTCCTATGCTGGTGCATCGGCAAGGCTGCAAGCCGCATAGAAGAGTTTCGAATGTTGCCCGAAGGAGACAAACTGTACCGATATGATAAACTCGCCATCGATGTAATAGTGAACAATTGCAAGGGAGGTATCAACTCCTGCAGTATTCCCTACACAGAGAATCTGGAGCAGTTCAATGCAGAGTACCTCTCACGGACTCAGAAGGTGAGCGAATCCTGCGAAAGCATCACCATAGAGGATGCCATGGTGATTGGTACCTCCGCCATGGTGGAGACGGAGCTCGACAGCATTGTCAATCAGTACAGCGGAGTCTTCAACAACCCGATGGTAATGTGGGGAAAATACCGCAAGGGATGGTTCAAAACCACACTACCAATCTCGTTCCAGTTTCACCACACACAGATGGATGGCGGAGACGCCGCACGGTTTTTGGAGGAGTTGCAGGGGTGTGTCAATGAAGTGGGAATCTGAAATATATGCGAAAATTTGCTGAAATTTGGTCTGATGAGGAAATTGTGCAACGCACCGTTGCACAATTATCATGGCGGCATAACATTTGTCTGATGGAAAAGATAAAAGAACCGAACAGACGTCTTTTATATGCAGCGGCGTCATTGAAATATGGTTGGAGTTATAATATTTTGGATTTGCAACAGCAGGCTTACACATTATTGTTAGGTATTCGTTGGATTCGGTAAATAAACCTATTGGAGTTGCTTCGTGGGAAACTGGATTAAATGCCGAAATGACCGACAAATGGAAATCTGCATTGCCAACAATCGAAGCAATTGAATGCGAATTAAAAAAACAGGAATAATTTTAAACTAAATTATGAACCAATACAATGCATCTAGATTAAGCGGTGTAAAAAGGTTCAATCCTAAGTCATTGTCAGAGCAGGTTATTGAAAGAGAAAAATAAAGTAAATAAGTTATGAACATACTAATCCTATCAGGAAGTCCACGGAAGGGTGGCAATACAGACCAATTGGTGGAGGCATTCGTCAAGGGTGCGTCGCAACGACATACGGTGGAGGTCGTCTCCGTCCACGACTACAAGGTGGCGCCCTGCATGGGCTGCAACGCCTGTTTCAGGAACGGAGAGCATACCTGCGTGCAGAAAGACGACATGACCGACCTCTACAACAAGATGAAGCAAGCGGAGATGTTGGTGATCGCCTCACCCGTCTATTTCTATGGGTTAAGTGCGCAGTTAAAGGCGGTCATCGATCGGTGCCATAATCCTATCCGTGACACCTTTGGCATCTAGCAGATGGCACTTCTCCTCGTTGGCGCTGCCACGCTTCCGGAGTTGTTCGATAGCATACTTGCCCAATATCGACTTTGTCTCAACTTCTTCCAGTTGAAGGACAGGGGTCAGATATTGGTCCGCGGTGTGAAGGAGAAGGGAGACATCTCCTCGACTGACGCATTGCAACGGGCCTATGAATTGGGTGTGGGATTGTAGGTCCACGATGTTGTTATTACCCATAATGTTACCATTACCTACGGCGGTACCGCAGGCTGTATCTGTATGAACTTTTTAGTCTCAGTGATGTAATGGGCGTATGCCATAAAATGGAAATGGCGTCACACGCTCATCCGCCGATCCCTTTTCATGCACACGGATAGTCGTAGAATCCATCACCGCATAATCGAACGGATAATCATCACTGGAAAAATATATTGTGTCGTGTGAGATGCGATACGTGCCCTTACGGTCGAGGATCCCGAAACATACGGCTCGTTCCACAAAGCTACCATCCTCCCGTAAGTATAGCGTATTACCACATCCTCCAGCCGCTTCATGAAAGGCCATTAATTTAATGGGTGCCCCCACATTGGGAAACCAGACGATCCCCATCGGATAAGCGACGATTAGTCCGAGAGATACGCCCATCACCACGCATTCAATCACATTCTGTCTTGTTCGATCCGTCCCCTTTATCAATCGATAAACTTTTTTAATCAAACGGATGAGTAGGGCAATGAAACAGACAAACAACAGCAAATAGACAAGAAATAAGAAAATCCACAGTTTCCCTTCCCAAAGGAACTGCGTGTTTACCGCCAGAAGCAACAGAATTGCGAATATGAGCGTCTTGGATAGTTTCATAATATCTCTATTTCTTTTCTTTTTTATCAGGTTCTGTGACAGGCGATTCGTAAGCGGCCTTTATGGAGTCTCTCTTCGCTTTCTTCCGACGCAAATATAGCTGCTTCAAAAACTCATCAGTATCAAGAATATTACTATCACGACCAATTGTTTTTATCACATGAATCGTATCTGCATGGGGGTCATACTTTTCAACGTATAACTTGTAAGGATATCCCTCCTCATAATAGGGATTACTGAATTCACCACAAAAGGGTTCCCATTTTGTGGTATCTTTTCTGCTATATCCTTTTTTTATCAAATAGCAACGTTTATCATCGACCGTGACCCGTTCGGCTGCCACTTGCATAAATTCTCCCTTTGAGCTTTGGGCAAAGCCACTCACGGTGCTTAGTAGCATCGTAACGAAGAAGAGGATTATGTTGCAGATATGTTTCATGATATTACCCATTTTAATTATTGTGCACTTTACCTCACCACCCCATACCTTAGCACTGTATAGACTTTCCCGTTCTTAATGGCTCCCTTACGTATTGTAGCTTCCAGCTCATATCCATTCTTTTCCAGCACCTTGGCTGAGGCAATATTTGGAGCGAAGACGTGTGCGCTGATACGCTGGATGTCAAGCAGCTCGAAGGCCAAACGACTGATCTGTGCTACTGCTTGCGTCATGATGCCTTGCGACCAATGGTCCGTCAGTAGCATATAGCCCAACTCACCGTCTATGCGGTAGACATCCTCTCTTCGTTCCACCGAGATGCTGCCCACCACCTGTCCGTCCACCACCACGGCACGGAACAGACCGGTCTTGCCCTCCGCCTCCGTCACCATGTTTATCCACCATTCCGCATCGGAATCGGTGTAGGGGGATGGCAAGCGGTCGGAGAGGTATTGTCTGTCAACAGCATTGCACAATGCTTTCAAACTATCTTTGTCGGACAAGGTCCATTTACGAAGTAGGATATTCATATTGCTTATAATTAATCGGTTATACCATACCAAGAATTCTCTTGGCTACATCTTCCGGATGATCAACCAATAGTTGTCCGTGATTCATTTTGGGGAAGACCTCGACGTGCGTATCCGGGTGGATTTCGCACAGATGCTTTGCCTGTGGTTTCGCCACGAAAGCCTCCTTGGTGCCATACCAGAAATGAATGTCCGCCCCATGGATGGCTTCTAGCTTATGGGTATAGACATCCTTGTAGCCGTCGCGCACCGATTTGCCCTTTCCGTAAGGCCATACCTTCTTGCACTCATCCAATAGCACGTCGAAATAGTGGGAATGGAAGACGAACTTCCAAAAGCCCGTGCAGTGGTAGCAAGTCCACACGTTGAAACTCTGGTAATACCGAAGGGGATCCACGCACCACTTGGGAAGAGGCAACAGTGGCGCTGCATCCAGGATGGCATGGTCGATCACTATCTCGTTCCGTTCCATGATGCGGGACAGAATCTTTCCTCCCAAGGAGAGACCATAGGCAACGTCCAGATGTCCATCAAGATTCTCTCTAACATACTGAGCAGTCTGTATGGCTTGGTCATCGACAGAGGTATATTGAGACGTCTGCCCCAGTAGGAATCCGTCGATTCCAACTGCGACAATGTAGAAGTTATCCTTCAGCAAATCAATCAGTGGCAGGAATATCTCGTGAGACACTCCCAACCCTGGAATTAGTAGCAGACGCTTGTTTTCTTTATTTCCGTAAGTGTAGAATAGCATAAAATTGGAATTGGTGTTTGGCAAATATACGCATAATCTTGATTTTATTGTTAACGAACGTAATACATATATATCGTTAAAATTTATGAAAATAACTATTGAATCTTTTGCAACAATGTATCCGTTGTAATCTCCATTTTATTGAAAGCGAACCATTTTTTACCTAAATCTTTGAGTGATGCGCCAATGTGGTAAACTTGATTGTCGATGCAGAGGAAACTGTTTTTTTTCAAGGGATGTTACACGATGAAATAATTCTGAATTTGATACAAGGAAATGTCTCATATCAACAAATGCGTCCATAATCTGAATGCTCACGGTAATAGCTGTTTGGCTTCGTAGGACGGTTGAAAGCATTGCTACACCTTGTTCCGTAAACACATAAGGATGAAACGACGAATGTTTCAGATTTTGTAACCGGTCGCAATTTGCGACCAGTTCATTTGTTTCATTATCAGACAATTGAAATCTGAATGTTTTAGGGAAACGCTCTATATTTCGTTTTACTTGCTCATTTATTCGTTTTGTTTCTACTCCATACAATTGCGCTAAATCACTATCAAGCATTACTTGTACCCCACGAATATTGAAAATCATATCTTCTATTTCGTTGATGGAAATTGTTTTATTTGCTTCTGAAGCAGGTATGTTGTTATTTTTCATTGACATGATTTATTTATATCAGACAGACTTTTATGTACGACAAACCATATATGCAGATTATTCATGTATGGTAAACCTTAAATTTGCAAAATTATACTTGCAAAAAGGTTTGATATGCAAAAGTAAATAATTTTATATTGATAAAAAAATAATTAAGTGACAGTGGAGATTCTTAATTGATACAGAACTGAATTAATCATTCTTTCCCTACAGCCCGAACCGCCCCCGCACTATGAATACGCACGATTGGATTCGCATCGTTCACAGCCATCCACTGCAAGCGGTCCAGATAGGGGGTAACCATCTGCGGACGACGTTTGCCCATCACGCGAAACATCTCCGGAGCCTCCATCCGCACCTTGTCGTCGTTGTCTTCTAACAGGTTGGCGAACAGGGGCATGTAAGTCTCGTATGGGTCTGGCGTATTGGTAGCAATGTTTTCTGATGCCCAGATGAAACTCAGTCGGACTTGTGGAATACTATCTGTGGCTAGTTCGAACATCTTTTCCCAGTAGGGTTGTACGAGTTCGAATCGAGCTCGTCCGATTCTACCCAACGCATTCAAAGCCCGTTCACGAAGGAGGTCGTTCGGCGAATCCATGAACGAAGCGACGCTGCTGACGTATGGTTCGATTGTCTCCGGATATTGCAGTCCCATCTCCCCTAAGAGCCAAAGCGCCTTGGCAGTAATCTTGGGCGGTTGGTTTTCAAGCAGTGACCCGACATAGGGTATGCTTTCCTGCCAAACGGATTTGTCCTTGGTCAGGGTTGTCAGCTGGCTGTATAAGGTCTTCTCGGATGAGTTATTGGGGGTGTTGGTGGGGGTCATAACTTGAATTATCTCTCTTCTACAATTTGGTTCAACAAATTTAAGAAATAGAGTGCAAAAAAGAGCATAATTTTTAGGAGGATGCAAAAAAGTTTTTTCCACTGTTTCTTCCTTTCAACGCAAAAAAATAGGATGGAAAATATCTTGCATTTAGAATAAAATTCTATTTAAAAATTATATATAAAATATTATAAATCAATATAATAACTATTCGAAAAGTTTTAATGGAAAATTTTTGGTTTTGTCGAATGGATGGTACATTTTTGCACTTGTTACACATTCAAAACGACTATTAATCAATTAATAAAATAAACATGAATAAACTAAAAGATTTATTATCTGAATTAAATTCAGATTCTACGGTTGATACTATAGAGTCAACTTTTTCGAAAATAGCAAATCTCCTTTTGTTTAAAAGTTATATCAAGACAGCAGTAGATAAGTATAGGATTTTAGAATTAGAGTTCTATTTTAAGAACAAAAATCATGATGATGATGTAACTATCCCCCGTACAACAATTGGAGGAATGTGGTGGCTACACGAATGGGGAGTAGACATTTCCTTTAACAGTAAAGAAAAAGAATTTTATGGAGGAATTCTCATTAGGAGCATTCTCCCTCTTAAGGATAATGACAATAAAGTAGAAGGAATATATGGCCCTAGAAATTGCTGTTGGGAGTTGTTTTATTCCTCTGCGCTGGAGCAAAGCACATCGCCACAAATCATAGTAAACGAAGAACAAAACAATTATTCTGGAGAGATAGGAATAACAAAACGATATATTACAGGGAAAAGACAAGGAATAAATGGGAATTACAGATTCTATGTGAAGAATTTAGACCTAAATGTAGGGGAAAATTATAATGCATCTCCATGGAAAACGAACTTATGATCACCGCCCCTCAAACCACCACCGTCTATTTCTCCGACCTTCTCCCCGAGAAGTGCCCTGCGCTCTATCAGAGCCTAGACACTATCCTGAGGGAGAAGAAAGTGGAGCACCACCTATTGTCCAACACACGGGACATCTGGTGCCGCGACTACATGCCTATCCAGACGGATGAGAAACGATTCGTGTATTATAAATACAACCCCGACTATTTGCAGAAGCCTCATCTTAAGCGAACAATTACCGATGTGATGCAGACGGGCGATGTGGATTGTCTGCGGCAAGTTGAAATGGTAAAATTGGACTTGGTGGTTGACGGAGGCAATGTGGTGAAGTGTGCCGACAAAATCGTGATGACAGAAAAGGTCTTTTTCGAGAACAAGGATAAATCGAGGGAGGAAGTCCGACGATTACTTGAAGAGGCTTTCCTTTGTGATGTCGTTTTCTTGCCATGGGATAAAGAAGAAATATACGGCCATAGCGACGGTATTATTCACTATGCAGGTGGCAATCGTGTGCTGATGACCAACTATGCAGATTCCGACGCTGGCATGGCTCGAAAGTTTACGGAAATTTTAGACAAACATTTTGAAGTCATTCATCTGAAATACAATGTGAAATGCAAACATGCGCGCAGTTGGTCGTATATCAATTACTTGCAGATTGGTGATTTGGTGCTTGTCCCTCAGTTAGACATCCCTGAAGACGAGCAGGCGTTGCAACAGATAGCTAGTGCATTGCCACAATGCGAAGTGATTGGCGTACAGGCATTAGAGTCTGTACGAAAGGGTGGTGCGCTCAACTGCATATCGTGGAATGTGAAGAAGTAAGGCAAGATGATCTATATTCTGTTGGTTATGCCATAAGTACCATTCCTAAATATTTTATATCTTTGTTATTATGAATATTTAATCACAAAATATATGGATTTAGCCTCAATGCAAACACCTCGCCAAGCCCTCCTTCAATCCCTCTCCCAAATCCACACCACCCCTATGGGTGTTGAGAGGATAAAAAGGAACCTGCACCTGCAGGACAAGGATATGGTGGCGTATTGCAAAGAGAAGATTGCTTCTCCGAAATGTGAAATCACCCAACAGGGGAAGAATTACTATTGTCGGATAGATGATATCGTCATTACAGTCAACTCGTTCAGTTTTACCATTATAACTGCTCATATAAATAAACAGGCATGAGAGTATTAATCGTTCCAATGGCAGCTATGGCACCAACAGCTGGTCCGTCATATCGAACAAGGTGCATCGCAAAAGAGATGCAAAAAGAGGGTTTGACGGTTGCCACTTGCCAGGCACAAGATGTTAATTATAAACCGATTGAAGGTATTGAGAATTACTATTTATCGGTGCCTTCGCCTATGGGTATGCCCTCGTTCGTCGGCACACATATATTTCCTATCGTTCAAAAATTAGGGGTCAACAGATTCAGAAGCGTTGATAGCTTTGATGAGGTGCTCCACCTGACGGGAAGTACCGACTACGCATACCTCAAACAGAGTGTGGAGGAGATTCGGAACGCCATCAAAGCATTTCAGCCCGACATCGTCTATTCTGAGTTTAATATCTCTGCCATGCTGGCGGCAAAATTGGATAATGTGACATTGTTCATCTCCGCAAGTTTCCCGACACAACACAAATATAGTCATAACCCGAAATATGCCAAGGGTTTAAATAAACTGCTACATGAATATGGTTTGCCACCACTAACTTCATGCCTCGAACTGTTTGATTTTGCAGAAAAGAAATTTGTGCCGAGTTGCAGAGAATTGGAGCCGATTGAAGACCCCAAAGTCTCCTTCTGTGGAACATTCAAAAATAGTATCTCAAACAACTCTGCCGACCGAGATAAAATCCTTGTTTACATGGGTAATGGAACCATCTCACAACGTAAGATGGTGAAGGAGGTTTCTCGCGCATTCGAAAACACGGCATACCAAGTCTATATCGCTGGGCAGGGATTAAAGGAACAAACCTTCAACAATATACATATCGCTCCATTCTTCAACTTCGATGAATATCTGTCGCAGTCACTGCTTTTTATCAATCATGGAGGGCAAAACAGTATCGCGGACGGGCTACTCTATGGCGTTCCTCTTCTTATTTGCCCAGGCAAGGTGTTTGAGCGGAAATATAATGCACAGAGCATCGTGAAAGCGGGAGCTGGAGAAGAGTTGTCTGTCGCTGACTTCACCTCGGAGAAGATCAGACGCATGGCACTCCAGGTCATCAACGACCACAAATACCAAGAAAATGCACATAGAATTGGGCAGGAACTGATATCGCTGGGAGGGGTGTTGGTTATTATGTCGAATATGCATTCGTAGTGACCAACGATGTAAAGCAACTAATAAACAAAAATGGGTGATGAACTATCTTGTAGCATAAGATGGGGAGGAGCTCAAAGCATGAAATTTGTGAATATTTTGAATATACCAATAGCAATAATAAAATAATTCATATATTTGCGAGAATATCAATTATTCTACTTACGACATTGAGCAAATTACTAATTAATTAACTAACAAATACAATGAGAAAATTATTTTTACTAGCTTTTACTTTCATTGCTTCTGTAGCCTCCACATTTGCAGGTGCTCAGAGTGACGGAAATTATTGGATTATCAAGGATGGTAGACTCTGTAGTGATGTAGAAATCGTACCCTATTCAGGAAGACGACAGATGTTTGCTAATTTCCTCAAAGATACTGTGGTAAATGGTGAAAATGTTATGTACTATCAGCAACGAAGCAATAATTATCTTGATGTGAAGTTAAAACTAGATTCTTTGAATCCAATTGATCTAAGTAAAAACTACGTCATGGTATTGGAATACTTGATTCCTTCGGAGACGGTAGCCCTTATTGATAGCAACCTGTCATCGTTAGACAAGAAACCGTTGTTTATCATTGGAATGGAGAGCACATACGCAGCTATTGAATCTTCACCAAACCCTCCTACTCGTAATATTAGTACGTTTATAGATGCAAAATATGGCCCTTATGATACATGGGTAACTGCAAAGAAATATTTGTATAACAATCCTGAGATTAAGAACATTGGTGGTATTGTGTTCTCATACGCTCGTGAGGTGAAAAAGGACATCGAAGTATATCCTCTCATTAAAAATTTCTATTTTGAAAAGTTTGAGAACAATGACAAACCATTCTATGCAGAAAATTTCGATGGCGTTGGGTTGGGTAATTTTTATAATGAATCATTACGATTTAATGTTAACCAACTTGAAGCAGCAACTTTCAATGGTGGTATCAGACCTACACTTACACAGGAGGATATTGATAGAGCAAAAGCTAATGAGTCCTTCCCTCTTGTCATTTTTAGAGACTTCTTGCCTGATAGCTTGAATGGTCAAGATGGTTCTGGATACTACGATTGCGAAATCCTTCATGCTTTACAGGTTGAACCTCAAAGAGATTCTATCGTATTCGCAGGTATTGCTATTCCTGAAGGATGCACTAAGATCTATACCCAGATGCTTATGAAGATGCATAAGAATGAGGGAAGATGGGTAATCGACCCTGCAGATTCTTTGGCTGCACTTGATCAGGATATGCCAGTCAGAATGAAGTTTGACAATGGTGAAGTTGTGGATGTTACTGAAGACCCATTAAAGAGACAATGGACTCTCTACAAGGGTGAGGTTCCTGTTCCAGATGGAGCAAAAACTGTAGATTTGATCTTTGGCTCTATAAAGGTTGGTTATTTGGTTGATGAAGTTATGTTGGCTACTAAACCACTCAACAAGACAAAGGATATCAATAGTTTATTCAATGTTGAGGCTTACATTGATGCTGATGGTAGCATCGTAGTATTGAACGGTGATTTGGTTGCTGCTTATAACCTAAATGGTAAATTGGCAACAATCAATGATAAAACAATCATCATCATCGTTAAGAACAATGAAGGTGTTATCGGAACAAAGAAATTGATTAGAAAATAATCGTCAGTAAAGACGACATAAATAGGTAGGGCTGGTAACGTGTGTTGCCAGCCCTACTCGTTTGTCGAAAACGAATTTTTTCAGTCCGTATTACTTCAATAGTTCTATCAACAGGGATCTTTTATTTTCTTTACTTCTCAATAGATAAACGCCTTCTTTATATCCTTTTTTGCGCAAAAGGGATTCTACAACTGGTTGATCAGGCGAACAACTGAATTGTACATCACCTACATAGATGCCAGAAAGGGTGTAGACTGAATATTGTCCTGCATCTGAACACTCATTTGAGAAGAGTGGTACTCCTGTCTCATTTGCTTCTCCTATCTGTATCCAATCCACATTGCCATAGCTGCCTGTGAATTGCAGGCGAAGTACATGTGTTCCCTCTGCTAGTTTTGTTGTCTTACTCTCTATCACACTATATACGTCCCAATTCTCACCCTCTGGGATTTGAATCGTGTCTGTGATTACCTTTCCATCAAGTGTTAGGAAGAAACCTGCTCCCGATAATCCACTGGCTACGTTTGCCTTTAGTGCGTATTCGCCCTCTTGCTTAACATCGACTGTATATTCCAGCCACTCTCCCCGACTTGTATAGCCTACAGCATAGCCATCTGGCAAAGCAACAATATCTACATCATCATCACGATAAGAGGCTCCTTGGTTCACTATATCCTCGTCGTGGAATGACAAACCTTCCCCTCCGGTATCATAATCCTCTGCTTGTATCCGACATGGAATCGTATGCTCCCGATATGCCTCTTGGCGCGGTGTGATATACTCTATCGTTGGATAATCCACCTTCTCCGAACTTGTTTCCAAATTTTTGAATCCTAGATTTGCCAACTCTGTATAATCATCCAACTTGCCACGTAGAGGGGAGATACGGAACTTATGACTGTAGTTCTTTTTAGGATACATCATATAGTTGTCCAACGGTTTGGCACCCCAACTGTTTATACCACCCAATCCCATCTGTTGCAAATCTACACGAAGGGTGATGTCTTGATCTCGTTTTAGATTCCATGGCAACTTCACATCTGTCAACTGCTCTGGTGTGTAGTGTTGCGCACTGAACTCCATATATGGGGAACCTACCACCATGATACCCATACCTGTTGAGTTGGTTAGGGTTGCCCATTTCACGTCTGTGCGCTGACCAGTCTCTCCAATCTCCATGTATGGAACCGTCATCGAATCGGCATAGGTTGAATAGATACCCATGTATGCTCCCGATCTTCTTCCTACATAATTCTCATGCGGACCTTTTCCATACCATTGCACCTTCTCATATCCGCCTGGAATAGTAAAGAGGGTTCCCACATTCGGAATCTCTCCCTGACTGCCATCAGGTGACACTGTATATTCAACAATCACATCACCACTTCCATAGATGGTATAGCTCATTTTCATCGACGAACTACCTGCTTGTGGTAGTGAGATGGAGAAATCCAAACGGGTCTCTTGATCCGATACCTTTGTGACTGTACAGCCATTCACACTTCGTTTGCTACCTGCAGATCTCCACGATGCACATCGTCTCTCCATACCGTTTCCTTTATCATTATCTGTTGGAGCACGCCAGAAATTAGGAATAGGACCGTTTTTAATCAACTGCATACCATTCAGAGTGTAATCCGTAATGATGCCACTCTTTTTATTGATTGTTATGGAAAAATCACTGCCTTTCACCACTAAATCATCACCATTCTCTGTCACCTGTTGTTTGTTCAACGAGGCTATGTTGATTTGAGAAGGTAGAGGAGCACCCAACGATAGCTTGAATTGCTCATGGGCAATGCTATGTCCTCGTTCCGCCCAAGGGGTGTTCTCTTTCAACTGAAAATCCAAATCAAGGTAATACTCTGACCCTGTTTTCACATCTGGACGTGTGAATGGTATCGTCACTTGTTTGGATGACAATGGATCAATCGTTAATAGGGATGGATCGACGGAACCTTCGCTGATCACCTTGCCATCCTCTTTCACCTGCCAGACACATTCGGCAATATCGCTGATGGTGATAAAATTGAAACGACTCTGAATAGAGACCACTCCTTTTGAGAGATCCACTGCCTTGACCAATATATTTCTATACTGATGTTTTACCTCGTACAACTCAGGTTGTGGTGTTCTGTCAGGGAAAACCAATCCATTGGCACAGAAGTTATCATCATTAGGATTATCCCCCCATAAACCACCGAAATTAAAATAGTTGGTGTTCTCTCTACGTAATCCCTGATCAATAAAATCCCAGATGAATCCGCCAAATGAACGAGGGTTGGCATAGAACGCATCCATGTATTCCTGCAATTCACCTACACTGTTACCCATTGCGTGCTCGTATTCACAAAGCATGATGGGTTTGTTGTTATTGTTATAGCTGGAAACTGCATCCGGACCATAGTACATCCAACTGCAAACATCGGCATTGCTCCAATCTCCTTCATAGTGAACAGGTCGAGTCGGATCTGCATTATGAGCAGTCTGTAGCATGGAGGTGAAGACATTTCCATTTCCTGCTTCATTACCCAAAGACCATAGCACAACGGATGGATGATTCTTATCGCGTTGTATCATGGAGTTCATACGTTCAACGGCTGCTCCACGCCAGTCGTCACTGTTTTTAGGAACCACGTCCCATGCACCATGAGACTCCACATTGTTTTCGTCCAAGACATATATACCCAAGCTATCGCAGATATCATACAAGCGTGGATCATTCGGATAATGAGAGGTACGAACTGCATTGATATTAAAACGCTTCATCAGTACGATGTCATCGTAGATGCGTTTTTCTGAAAGAACGCGTCCATGGTCGGGATCAATCTCATGTCTGTCCACTCCACGGAACTTGATAGGGGAGTTGTTGATGCAATAACGGGTTATTCCATTCGCATCTTTTTTCAGTTCCACTTTTCGGAAACCTACATGCGCACTCTCTGCTTCCATGATATCCCCTACTTCATTACGAAGAACGAGTACCACCGTATAAAGGGTAGGTGATTCTGCCGACCATAAGGCGGGTGCCGTCACATCAAACTTGAAATCAATGGAGGTTTCACCGCCAACGCGTATCGATTCAACATTCTCCGTTTGCTCTTTGATGATTTTGCCTGTTTTCTTTTCCATCAACATCAACTGTAGAGTATGAGGATCCGATGCTTTTGAATCGAAATTATCCACCCATACTGTGGCAGAAAACTCTCCATCCTTATAATTGGATGCTAATGAAGGGGTGATTCTAAAATCTTGTATATGCGTCTTAGGGGAAGCATATAGATAGACATCACGGAAGATACCAGAAAGACGGATGAAGTCCTGATCCTCCATCCAGCTTCCGTCGCACCAACGAAAGACCTGAACAGAGATGTTGTTTTCTCCATCGCGAAGCAAATCTGTCACGTCAAATTCATGATCGGTAAAGGAGTTTTCACTATATCCAACATATTTACCATTTATCCAAACATAGTAGGCCGATTCAACGCCCTCAAAATGCAAACGTATGCGTTTCCCTTTCCATGCCTCGGAAACTTTGAACGTACGACGATAGTGCCCCACTGGATTGAAATTGGTAGGAGCTTCTGGCGGACTGATTCTGTCTGTACCAGACCATGGGTAGGTTACATTTGTATAGATGGGACGGTCGTACCCCTGTGTCTGCCACGAACCAGGCACTGCAATATCATCCCATTTAGAAACGTCATAACTATCCTCATGGAAATCATTGTTTCGCAATGAAGGTTTATCCACAAGGCTGAACTTCCACGTACCCGATAAGGTTTGATAACAATCAGAGGCACGTCTGTTACCCTTTATAGCCGCTTCTATCGAGCTATATGGCATTGCCGTGACATGAGGTTTCAGAGTGTTCACTCCATATACGGTAGGGTTACCATTCCACTCATTTTGTTGCGCAGATGTGTCGAATAATATGGCACATAGACATCCAATCAGAATATGTTTTTTATTCATAATTTTACTTTATAATTAAGAGTTGGTTTTCTTTTCCGTTGATACTTCGTATGAGATAGACGCCTGATTTCACACCTCGAGCTTTCAATAAGGTTGAGGCTTCTTCACTATGAAAATCGGATGCGAAATAGAATGTCTGTAATAGATTTCCTTGTAATGAAAATAGTGCATACTCTCCAGCAGAGAATGGCTGTTGAGATAATGGAGAATAGAGAGATGTCTCCTCATCCTCTTTCAGTAATTTCCATTCAAACCAATTGACGTTCATAAGGAAAGTGCTATTACCGTTGTAATTCATTGTAAGTGTTTGTATTCCTTTGGAGAGATGTATTTCAGAAGTTGCATTGTACCAATCGTGCCATCCAGAAGTTTGGTCGGGGTCGATGGTCAACTCTGAGATTACTTTGCCAGAAGAATCTGCGACGGAAATGACGGAGCTTTCCTCTGCATCAGTGGCCACACTGGCTGTCAGTTGATAGAGACCCGATTTAGTTACGTCCAAAAGGTATGACGACCAATCTCCATCGTTAATCCAACCAATATTAAGATCATTGTTATCATCAGGTTCTATTTCAATTCCATCCATATTGAAGTACTCTTCAGCCTCAACATGACCTGGCACTATCTGTGGTTCGATCTTACTATCCTTACACTTCAAATTTGCATCAAACACCAGTGTGTCGCCCACCTTTGTCTTTCTCTCAAAGGTCTTCCCTTTATAGTCTAATGATAGCTCTTCTCCTTTGTTTGAAATCACTGATAGGTAACTCAGTTTGCCATCTTTCCAAGCCATGGAATCAATAACGAATCCACCTCTCGCGCATAAACCTGAAACATACCCGTTAGACCATGCATTGGGAAGTGCTGGTAGGATACGAATCTTTCCACCCTGACTCTGAAGCAACATCTCATTGATACCAGACACAGCACCGAAGTTTCCATCAATTTGGAAAGGTGGATGTGCATCAAACAAGTTTTCGTAGGTTCTATCGGGTGTAAGCAAATCTTGTATTAGTTTATAAGCATGATTACCATCTTGTAGTCTTGCCCATAAATTGATTTTCCATGCCAATGACCAACCTGTTGCCATATCGCCACGTTGTGTCAGTGTGGTTTTGGCAGCCTCAGCCAAGTCGGCAGTCTCATCTACTGAAATCTGAGCACTTGGGAATAGTCCGTATAGGTGAGACACATGGCGGTGGTCGCTACGAGGGTCATCCCAATCATCAAACCACTCTTGTAATTGTCCATGCTGGCCAATCTTATGTGGTGGTAGCTTAGCAGAAGCTTTCGCCATTTTTTCGCACAGATCACTATCCACACCTAACAATTGGGCAGCCTGTGAGGTCTGACTAAAGACATCGCGGATGATTTGAATATCCATTGTAGGACCAAAGCAGGTATTGTATCCTCCATGAGTGTTTTCAGGTGAATCGCTTGGTGCCGTCACCAAGTAACCATTGCCACTGACGGGCTCTTGAACCAATGTGTTCAAGAAGAACTGGGCTGCCCCCTTCATGGTTGGATAGACATCACTTAGATACTCCTTGTCCAAGGTGTAGAGATAGTGTTCCCACAGGTGCGTACTTAACCAACCAGCACCTGAAGGCCAGACACCCCATGAACCATCAATAGGAGCTGTTCGATTCCATAGGTCCGTGTTGTGATGAACCACCCATCCCTCACTTGTGCCCCAGTGCACCTTCGCTGTCTCATTTCCATTGTAGACCAAGGATTTGATTTTGTTGATGAGTGGGGTGGCACATTCTGATAGATTAGCAGATTCAACCATCCAATAGTTCATCTCCAGATTAATGTTGGTGGTGTATTTGCTTCCCCACGCAGGTGAGGTGTCGCGGTTCCATATTCCTTGTAGATTGGCAGGCTGACCTGTTCCACGAGAACAGGAGATAAGCAGATATCGTCCGAACTGATAATAGAGGCGAACGAAATCGGGATCGTTCGTGGAGTTGAAATTCTTCACACGGTTAGAGGTGATGTCTGTAGCATTGGAAGCAGCCTCACCTAGATCCATTTTCACCCGATTGAACAAGGCTTGATAATCTTTCAAATGTGTATCCTTTAAACTGTCATAATCTTTCTCGGACCTTTGCA